>ENA-UPAD01000034-UPAD01000034.1-bioreactor-metagenome-genome-assembly--contig:-NODE-34-length-210321-cov-22.233490_pt1 | contig 210321 bp, 177 predicted proteins | sample MGYA00238179_ERZ772710 | MGnify/ENA primary metagenome ERZ772710 (study PRJEB29004, sample SAMN07631245) | bioreactor metagenome | isolation source: Switchgrass digestor | place: USA: Dartmouth...
ACAGCGTATCAAAATTGTATGGAACTGCATTGGCGAGTTTGACCCACCGGTTTCTACATCCACCAAAGAACAAGAAAAATCGGCATAGCCGGTAAATACATACCAACTATGCCGATATTTTCCGGGATTGAAAATCCCTAAGACGCACCCTCAAATGCCGGATTTTTAACGTATTTTGAAGATAGTTTACGTATAGTTACACATTTTGATTCCATAATTTAATTCCATTATTTTAATTCTGATATAAATTGCTTTACAATTCCGCGGGTAAAGTGACTGGCGGCTTCTTCAATAAACAGGGGGAAATTAATGCCGGCGTGTTCATCTGCTTTATCCGAAATTACTCTAAATACAATATAATCAACATTATGCTCATAACACACCTGAGCAACAGCTGCACCCTCCATTTCAATGCACTTTAGATTCCCGATTTCCTCTGTTAATTCCCTGACTTTATTACTGTCTGCAACAAACTGGTCTCCACTTGCTATTGTACCTACAACAACCTTTGGAGTTGAAATGTTAAATTCTTTGAGAACTTCCTCAGATACATCATCCTTCATGTTCTCTGAAATGTAATGTTGTGCCGATGATACTCCCAGAACAGTCAGTTTATTGTCTGTCTCAAAAATACCAGTACCTAGAAGTGGAATTTCAAATTTCTTAAATCCAGGCATGGGGCTTGCATCCATATCGTGCTGTATGAGCTTGTCGGCAATTACAATATCCCCGATATTTAAAGACCTGTCAGCCCCACCTGCAACTCCGGTAAATATAACAATACCAACATTGAAAACATTAATCAACGTTGTAACACAGGAAGCTGCTGCAACTTTTCCGCATTTAGAAAATACCAAAACAACATCTTTTCCAAATAGTTTTCCAATATAATAGTCTCTCATACCCAGAGTTTTTATTTCAGATATTTCCATACTCTTGGCAAGCAGCTTGATTTCCTGCTCCATTGCACCAATTATTCCTATTAACATAAGCTCTCCATTTCTTACATTAAGGCAAGGTTTATTGTTCTCACCCATACCTAATGTATTTATGTAATATTCACAAAATAACAAAATAGTTCTGTGAACCTGATGGCTCACAGAACTATTATAACGGATATGTTCAACATTTTAAATATTAACTTTGCCTAATTTCTCCATCCGTACCTATAACTACTATGCTCCAGGGTATCATTTTCCCTGATTGAATAAGTGCAGTTTTCACGGCATTTACTATTCCGCCACAGCAAGGAACTTCCATTCTGAGTATTTTGACACTGTTAATGTTGTTGTTGGCAAGTATTGCCGTCAGTTTTTCAGAGTAATCACCTTCGTCAAGCTTTGGACAGCCAATGAGTGTAATTCTGTTTTTCATGAAATCCTTGTGAATATTGGCATATGCATAAGCTGTACAGTCTGCTGCAATTAGCAAATCACAGTTCTCAAAGTATGGGGCATTTACTGGAACCAGCTTAATCTGGCAAGGCCATTGCATAAGTTCTGATGTAGACTGTTGAACCGGAGCTGAGGTTGAAGCTGAAGCTGTACTTTCTGCTGTTCTCCTTATTGTCATGGCTCTTGAACCTGGGCAGCCACCGTGCACAGGGGGATGGGTATGAGCCGCAGGTGCTGTAAAAGATGAATTTGATGGTACTGCAGAAGCTGTATGAGACGGCGCTGGTTCAGAGTGTGATCCTTGTGCCCTTTTAGCCATATTTTTCATTACAAGATCTTCATCAAAGGCATCGGCTTCACGTTCAATTATAGAAATAGCATTTGTAGGGCACTCAGGCAGACAATTTCCAAGTCCGTCGCAGTAGCTGTCGGAAATTAATTTTGCTTTACCATTTTCAATAACAAGTGCTCCCTCGTGACAGGCATTGACACAAAGGCCACAGCCGTTGCATTTATCTTCGTCGATTTTGATAATTTTTCTTTTCATAATATCCTCCTTCTGAGCCTGGCTCAAAAAAATTACGGTTAGTAATTTAATAGTAATTAGTTAGTTATCACTAGTACTAATCAATGAGTAGTAATCAACTAAGTAGTAGTCAATTTGTAGTTAGCAATTAGTGGTTAGTAAATATCTATTACTGATTATTCCAAAGAATCAGTAATTTGTTGGTTATATCAGGTTACCATGATTTAACTAAGTCCTTTAGTGTCAATTAGTGGACTGATCTTTAATTTATATGCTAATTATAAGGTATAATTAATTTGATATCGGTATCTCAGGATACAAAATTTTATGAAAGTAAATTTTTAATAAATTGTAATGAAATAAGTTTAAAAATATAATGGATTTAAATTTACGGGCAGCTTGCAGGAAGAGTCAGGTAATTTAAGGAGGTATAAGGTGAGTAAATATTCTAAGCTGGCTAAGGCATTACTTAAATGTGAATTGTTTGAGGGATTTGATGATTTTCAGCTGACTGCTATGCTGGAATGCTTCAGTCCCAAGCTATATTCTTTTAAAAAAGGCGATTTTATTGTTATGGCTGGAGAGCCATACTATGGACTTGGAATAATGGTAGAGGGAAGTGCGGTTGTTTCCAAGGATAATGCAGCAGGCAACCGGGTTATGATGGGAGTTTTATCAGCCGGTGAACTGTTTGGAGAGGTAATTGCATTTTCCGGAAAGGAGCAGTGGCCTGCAAATGTACAGGCCCAAACTGACTGTAATGTTATATATATTGAAAACAACTCAATTATAAACCAGTGCGGTCAGGCCTGTGATTTCCATGGTCAACTGATTAAAAATCTGCTCAAAATAGTGTCAAACAGGGCGATCATGCTTAACAGGAGAGTGGAATACCTGTCGATGAAAAGTATCAACTCAAAGGTAGCTTATTTTCTTCTGGAGCATATGGAAAAGTCGGGATCAAATACATTCAGATTGCCTATGAACAGAAATGAAATGGCAGATTTTTTAAATATATCAAGACCATCAATGTCAAGAGAGATGGGAGTTATGAGGGATAACGGCATAATTGAATTTCAGAAGGAGGCAATACGGATTCTCAAACCGGATAAATTGAGGGAAATGATCGGCCAATAAACATGTATTATAAATAACAATTTTCATTTCTTAGTTTTGCTATATGATTTAACGTAAAGCATTTTATAGAATTCCTTATAAAGTTTCAATGTTAGATATTTACTTTTTTATATTAATATGATATCATTTAGATATCATATTAATATATTTTTGAATATTATCTGTTGGAAACGGAGGGGTTCTGATGAAAGAGATTGAAGCTAAAACCAGATCAGGGGGTCTGACACTGCTGTTATCATTTATATTACTGGCCGTGTGTGTTGTGCTGTTTATATTTGGAATAACCAAAGGGCCAGCTTTACTTGTTGTTAGCATCATACTGTTTGTTGCATATGTTTTAATACTGCCCGGTTTCTTTACTATTCAGCCTAATGAAGCGATGGTTTTAATCCTGTTTGGAAAGTATGTGGGAACTGTAAAAAAAGCTGGTTGGCACTGGGCAAATCCGTTTTATACAAAGAAAAAAATATCACTCAGATCCAGGAATATTAATGGGGACAAAATAAAGGTAAACGATGAAATGGGCAACCCTATTGAAATTGCTGCGGTTATTGTCTGGAGGGTTGAAAATACTGCTGAAGCAGTATTTGATGTAGACAATTATGTAGATTATGTCAATGTCCAGAGTGAATCGGCCTTAAGACATCTGGCAGGAATGTATCCATATGATAATACTGAGGACAGCCATACCATTTCACTTAGAGGCAGTGCTGATGAGGTGGCAGAGGCACTTAAGAATGAGCTTCAACAGCGTTTGGGCAAGGCTGGGGTTATTGTTGAGGAAGCTCGTCTTTCACACCTGGCATATGCACCAGAAATTGCTGCAGCTATGCTTCAGAGACAACAGGCAGCTGCAATCATTTCAGCAAGGCAGAAGATAGTTGAAGGTGCTGTTGGTATGGTACAGATGGCATTAAACAAGTTAAGTGAAGATGGAATAGTTGAGCTTGACGAAGAGAAAAAAGCTGCCATGGTCAGCAATCTTCTTGTTGTCCTGTGTGGTGAAAAGAGTACACAGCCGGTTATAAACACCGGAACCCTGTATAATTAATAAAGGCGCTGAATTTTATGGCTGAGAAGAAATCAATTCTATTGAGATTAAGTCCAAAAATGTGGGAAGAAATATCAAAATGGGCCGAGGATGAATTCAGATCGGTTAACGGTCAGATTGAATATATCATCAGTGAAGCTTTACGGAAGCGAAATAAATCTTTAAAAGAACAAGCAACTGATGACAATCAGGAAGAGACCGAAGATAATGAAAGCAAAAGCGGTACCAATGAAAATGTTTAAATAGATGGTTAATTTATTGTAAGTCCTAATAAAAAAACTGTTCTGAAAATGAGTTTTATAATTTTCAGAGCAGTTTTTTTATTTAAAATGGTAATTAACTAAAAAAATTCAACTTTTTTTAAAAAAAAATCAACATTTTAACTTTCCGGATCTTGTAGTCACTAAATTTAAAAAATTATTGTAAAAAACTCCTAAGATATTCTGTTTCAGTTATTGGCTAGTTTAGTTAGAATTCAATTGTAGAAAAAATCACCAGAAATTTGAAGGAGGATTTTAGGAATGAAGAAGAAATTAGTTGCATTACTTATGTGTGCGGCAATAACTTTTGCAGCCGGCTGCGGCTCAAGTGGAACAGCCAGCGATTCATCGACTGCAGCAGCTCCGTCATCAGCTGAGTCATCAGCGGCAGTAGATGACTCAAAGGATAGTAAAAGTGATAAGCTCATTACAATCGGTTTCTCACAGGTTGGTGCTGAAAGTGACTGGCGTGTAGCCAACACTGCATCAATGAAAGCAGCATTGTCAGAAGAAAACGGATTTAAACTGATATTTGCAGATGCACAGCAAAAGCAGGAAAATCAGATTAAAGCAGTAAGAGATTTTATTTCACAGGATGTTGATGTTATTGCAATAGCACCAGTTACAGAAACAGGTTGGGAGACAGTTTTAGGCGAAGCAAAAGATGCTGGAATCCCTGTAATCATTGTTGACAGAATGATAAACGTTTCAGATGATTCACTGTATACCTGCTGGGTAGGTTCAGACTTCCAAAAGGAAGGCGTGGACGCAGCAGAATGGCTTGCTAACTATGTGAAAGAAAAAGGCAGAGAAAATGAAGAAATGAACGTGGTTATTCTTCAGGGAACAATAGGTTCATCAGCAGAAATCGGACGTACAAAAGGTTTCAATGAAACTATAAAGAAATATCCAAACTTTAAAATTCTGGCTGAGCAAACCGGTGAATTCACACAGGCTAAAGGTCAGGAAGTAATGGAATCCTTCTTAAAACAGTATAAGGATATTGATGTAGTTGTAGCACAGAATGATAACATGGCTTTTGGTGCAATCGATGCGTTGAAAGCAGCAGGAAAGGCTCCTGGCAAGGATGTTATAATCGTATCCTTTGATGCAGTTAAAGCAGCTTTTGAAGCAATGATTGCCGGAGATATGAACGTATCAGTGGAATGTAACCCTTTACATGGACCAAGAGTAGCTGATTTGGCTAAGAAGATTATGAATGGTGAAAAAGTTGAAAAAATTCAATATGTTGAAGAAAAAGTATATCCGGCAGAGACAGCTGCACAAATACTTCCAGAACGTCAATATTAATCTGGGTATGATTAAATAGTTAAATACATATTATTGTAAATCATTATTTAATCATCACTATATAAATATTAAAGAGAACAGGTGTGAAGCAGATCTTAAACAGGCTCTAAGGCAGATTAAATGCCCTTCACACCTGTTTTTTTAAAAAGAAAATGCAACTTATATGCCGACTGAAACAGGAAAGGATGGAGGAATGAATGGAAAACAAGGACCGTGAAGTTCTTAAGATGAGAAATATTCATAAAACATTTCCGGGAGTTGTAGCTCTGTCTAATGTGGATTTCACATTAAGGGCCGGTGAGATTCATGCCTTAATGGGTGAAAATGGTGCGGGAAAGAGTACGTTGATTAAAGTGCTTACAGGTGTTGAAGAGTTTGAAAGAGGACAGATTTTTATTGACGGAATAGATGGGCCTGTTATTAACAAATCGCCTCAGGAAGCACAAATGAATGGAATAAGTACGGTATATCAGGAAATAAATCTATGTCCGAACCTTTCAGTAGCTGAAAATATCTTTATTGGAAGAGAAATAAAAAAGAGAGGTCGTATTGACTGGAAGGCCATTAACAAAAGAGCAAAAGAAATTTTAGCTAATTTTAATATAGATATTGATGTTACAAAGCAATTAAGTAATTATTCGGTTGCAATGCAGCAAATGGTTGCAATTGCCAGGGCAATCGATATTTCTTCGAAGATATTGATTCTGGATGAGCCTACCTCAAGTTTGGATGAGATGGAGGTAGAAAGGCTTTTTGAAGTTATGAGAAAACTTAAATCGCAAGGTACCGGCATAATTTTTGTAACTCATTTTCTGGAACAGGTATATGCGGTATGTGACAGAATTACAGTGTTAAGAAACGGAGGTCTGGTTGGAGAATACAAGGTGGAAAATCTCCCCAGAGTCCAGCTGGTTGCTAAAATGATGGGAAAAGAATTTGACGATCTGGCCTCAATTAAAAAACCGGCTAATGAAAGTGAAATAAAAGAAAAGAGAGAAGTTTTAATTGAAGCAAAAGAATTGGGACATTCCGGTACAATCAAACCGTTTAACTTAACGATACATAAGGGCGAAGTAATCGGTCTGGCCGGCCTTTTAGGATCAGGACGTTCAGAACTGGCCAGGGCAATTTATGGTGCCGATAAGGCTGATATGGGAGAACTCAGAGTAAAGGGCAAAAAGTGTCATATAAATGCACCAATTGATTCCATGAAGGTGGGAATGGCATTTTGTCCTGAAAACAGAAAAGAGGAAGGAATAATTGCAGATTTATCTGTCAGAGAGAATATGATACTTGCTCTGCAGGCCAAAAGAGGTATGTTCAGACTTATAAAGAGGAAAGAACAGGAAGAACTAACAGATAAGTTTATCAAGCTGCTTCAAATAAAAACTGCAAGTCGGGAAACACCCATAAAACAGCTAAGCGGAGGTAATCAGCAAAAGGTTATACTCGGAAGATGGCTTATAACAGAACCTGATTTTCTTATATTGGATGAACCCACAAGAGGAATAGATGTGGGAACAAAAACAGAGATTCAAAAGCTGGTAGTTGATTTTGCCAGCAAAGGAATGGCAGTGATGTTTATTTCTTCGGAAATTGAAGAAATGCTTCGTACTGTTAACAGAATGGCAGTTCTCCGTGATGGATATAAAGTTGGTGAACTTGAAGAATCTGAGCTGTCACAGGACCGTATCATGAAGGTAATTGCCGGAGGTGAAACCAATGCATAAGGAATTGTTCAAAAAGCTCACAAAATTACGTCTTTTTTGGCCAATAGTGTGTCTTTTAATAGTTCTTTTGGTCAATCTGATAAAAACACCTACATTTTTTAATATTTCCATTAACAGCAACGGTGTATTGTACGGATTCCTGATAGATATTATTAACCGTTCAAGCGAACTTATAATTCTTGCTGTGGGAATGACATTATGTGTTGCAGCATCGGCAGGAACCGATATCTCAGTAGGATCGGTTATGGCCATAACTGGTGCCGTTGCCTGTTATGCACTGGGGACAGGTGGATCCTATAACATGCCTTACTTTTTAGCTTTTATTTTGGCAGTATTTGTGGCTACTCTTTGTGGTGCATGGAATGGATTTCTGGTTGCCAAGCTAAAGATTCAACCTATGGTTGCAACCTTAATATTGTACACAGCAGGAAGAGGAATAGCACAATTGATTACAGGAGGAAATATACTCTACATAAAAGTGGACAATTTCAAATACTTAGGTTCTGTGTTTCCTGGAGTACCAGTGCCTACACCAATCTTTGTAGCAATATTGGTTGTAATACTAACTTCACTTTTACTAAAGAAAACTGCATTGGGAATGTATATACAGAGCGTTGGTATCAATGCTAAAGCCAGCAGGCTTCTCGGTCTTAACTCCACTTTTATCATATTTTTAGCATATACTTTCTGCGGTTTATGTGCTGGTATTGCAGGTATGATAGCAACATCAAGAATATATTCGATTGATGCAAACAACGTAGGTCTGAACCTGGAAATGGATGCAATATTAGCGGTGGCCCTGGGAGGAAACAGTCTTGCAGGCGGTAAATTCTCACTGGCAGGAAGTGTAATAGGTGCAATAACAATTCAGGCCCTTTCAACCTCGCTATATTCAATGGGAGTATCAGCAGACCAGCTGCCGGTATATAAAGCAATTGTAGTAGTGATAATAGTTGCTCTTCAATCAAAAGAATTTAAAAAGTTTGTAAAGCATGTAACCCAGAAATTAATTCTGAAAGATGCAGGAGAGAAGGTGGCACAATGATACGGAGCTTAAAAAGTAAATTGATGGGTAATAATTTTTTACTCATGGTAACAATAATACTGTTTTTGGTATTGTATTTTTCCGGAGTGGCATTGTATGGCGACAGTGGTTTTTCAAAGCCTCAGGTATTTTTGAATCTGTTTATAAGCAATGCAGGGTTAATTATTGCTGCTGTGGGTATGACAATGGTGTTAATCACAGCGGGAATTGATATATCAGTCGGATCTGTAATAGCAATGACTTGTATGCTTCTTGCCTGGATGATGGAAAAGAAGGGAATGGACGCATGGGTAAGCATATTAATTGTTCTCATTGTCGGAGTTGTATTTGGACTGATTCAGGGATTTTTGGTAGCATATCTGAATATTCAGCCCTTCATTGTAACCCTTGCAGGAATGTTCTTTGCAAGAGGTATGACTGCCATTATCAGTGATGAAATGATTACAATAACAAACAAAACCTTTCTTAGCATAGCAAATGCAAAGATATACCTGCCGTTTCTGGCGACGGTGACAAAAAAAGGAAAGGTTGTCTATCCGTATATATACCCAAGTGTCATAATAGCCATTGTTGTTTTGATCCTTGCTTTTCTAATATTAAAGTACACCAAATTCGGACGTTCCATATATGCGGTTGGAGGTAATGAGCAATCTGCATTGTTAATGGGACTTAATGTCAGAAGGATCAAGCTGAAAGTTTATGCTCTGAATGGATTTTTGGCCGCATTAGGCGGATTTGTGTTCAGTTTGAACTCATGCGGAGGTTTTGTTGAACAGGCCAGAGGATTTGAGATGGAAGCTATAGCATCGGCAGTTATTGGAGGAACACTGTTAACTGGTGGTGTAGGTAATGTTATTGGCAGCTTATTCGGAGTAATGATAAAAGGAACCATTGAATCATTGATTACCTTCCAGGGTACCCTGTCCTCCTGGTGGACAAAAATAGCAATAGCCGCTCTACTATGCATTTTCATTGTACTACAGAGTATATTTGCAGCAATAAAGAGAAAACATAGATAAATTCATTTTCCACAAGAATAAGGCAGCATTTCCCTAAAGCTGCCTTATTCTTGTATACATAATCTTAACTTATACTGTATTATACTTGGTATTTTTGATGATTTAGAGTACAATATTAATGCTAAGAATATTTCTCAAAAATGCATAAAAATAGGTGATTTGGTAATAGGACTATTTATGCTTGATTAAAAGTATATATTTCCGTTTTATGTGTTTTACATAATTTTTTAAACATATATTTTTAATGTATATGGTTGATCAAATACAAGAAATATCTTACTCCATTTATTATTTATATAAGGTGGTTATATGATTAAGGTCTTTTTGGTAGAAGATGAGGTTATTGTGAGAAATGGTATTAAAAAACAGATAAATTGGGAAAGGGAAGGAATGGAATTCAGCGGAGAAGCCAGCGATGGCGAACTGGCACTACCAATGATCCGGGAGATAAAGCCTGATATCATTATTACAGATATCAGAATGCCATTTATGGATGGGCTGCAGCTAAGCAAGCTTGTCAGAGAAGAAATGCCAGATGTTAAAATAATAATTTTAAGTGGATATGATGAATTCGGATACGCTAAACAAGCTATAAATATAGGTGTAACCGACTACCTGCTAAAGCCTATTACCAGTGAGGATCTGCTAAATGCAGTTTTGCGTGTCAAGAATATGATTTATGAAGAACAGCTCATGAAGGAAAATTATGAACAGGTTAAGAATGAACTGAAGGAAAATCAGAAAGTTACATTTCAGAAATTCTTCAATGACCTTGTATCAAGCAAACTGCCGGTTTCGAAATTATTGGAAAAAAGTAAGGAATTAAATATTGATCTGGTTGCCAGTCAATATAATATTCTCCTGTGTAAATTTTATGACAAAAACAGAAAGGCCGTAGTGTATTGGGAGGATTTGATCAGTAAAAACCAGTATTTTTACAACAAGCTCAACGAATATAATAATGTAGTTATTTTTGACAGGGGCAGTGAAGGTATTGCCGTACTGGTAAAAGGACAGGATGAAGATAATGTAACCAGAGAAACAGAACAAATAATACAATCTATTAAAGAAAATTACGGGGCATCTGGAAACACTGAGTATTTTATAGGAGTTGGAACTCAGGTATGCCGTTTAAGTGAACTTTACAAGTGTTTTAATGATGCCAGCAAGGCATTTGCTTATCAGTATATGATTGAAAAAAACCAGGTCATTTATTGTGAAAATCTCACTGCTTATCGTATTGTACAGGATGAGAAGATAGATATTAAAGATATTGATCTTAATAAAACAGATAAGTCTGTTATTAACAGGTTTTTAAGGACCGGTTCAAAAAGTGAAATAACACATTTTTTAGAGGATTATTTTCATAGCCTTGGTGAAAATAGTATGAAATCATTCCTCTTTTGTCAGTACATAACCATTAGTATGTATTTTTGCTGCATTACATTTATGGAGGAACTGGGCTACGGTGTTTCAAATATAGTGGAAGAATGTGGAGACATGTTTAGTATGAACTCCCTGCAAACATCGTTGAAAGAAATAATTAATTATTTTGAAAAAGTTTTTAATACGGTACTTGATTATAGAGATAAGAGCTCAATGAATAAGTACAGCAGTATTTTAAATGCCGCGAAAGAATACATAAATGAAAATTACTCCAGTGAAGATATTTCTCTTAATTCGGTTGCAAATAAGGTAAATGTCAGTACCAGTTATTTCAGTACTATATTCAGGCAGGAAACCGGACGCAATTTTATAGAATATCTGTCTGAAGTTCGAATGGAAAAGGCAAAGGAACTACTGCGTTGTTCAAATATGAAAAGCTCAGAAGTTGGTTATGCAGTGGGATATAAGGATCCCCACTATTTCAGTTTTCTTTTCAGGAAAACACAGGGGTGTACTCCAAAGGAATACAGGATGAGGGCAAAACAATGAGCGGAACAACCCGAAAGTCTGGAATTAAAAAGATGATATTGAAAAGATTCAACATTTCACTGAAGTCCAAGATGCGGGCGTTAATGTTTATTGCAATTATCCCCATTCTGGTTTTTGTGATATACCTTATTATACGTATGGGTACTTATACTGATGATTACGATATAATTTATACTAATATTTCGGTTGCAAATGAATTTTCCCAGAATTTCAAAAATAATTATGACTATAGCATGTACCAAATTGTTATAGGCTCCAGTGATTTTGAAAGAGAAAAAATATCCCAACAGCTTGATAATGCATACAGCACAGTAAGAAAACTGAAAGAAAATGCTTTTATGCTGGAAAATAAGAGCAATATTAAAAATATGCTTGACTATCTGGATAGCCTGAAGCGAAGTACTGACATAATTAAAAAGAATCTTGAAACTGATGGGCCTAAATATGATAAAAATATAACCATACTTGACAACGATATTCGGACACTGACAACAATGATAACTGATTCTGTGCAAAAGTATGTATATTATGAAACATTTCAAATGGACAGAGTACATACAAAGATTGAAAAAGAAACAAGGAACACTGTAACCTTTGCATGTATTATATTCGGAGTTTTACTTATTACCACCCTGATATTGATAGAAATTATATCATACAGTATTACCAAACCAATAAAGGATCTGTGCTTATCTACAAGGCTGGTAGGAGATGGTGACTTTACGACACGTGTACCTGATTCGGACAGCAATGAGATAGCTACTCTTACTACAAGCTTTAACAATATGATTGAGAAAATTGCCAGCCTTGTGGAGGAGGTAAAGCTGGAACAGATAAACCTCAGAAAGACGGAATTAAAACTAATGCAGGCCCAGATAAATCCTCATTTTCTATATAATACCCTGGATACAATTGTATGGCTGGCTGAGGATAACCAGAGCAAAGATGTTGTAAAAATGGTAAATGCTCTTTCAAAATTCTTCAGGATTGTATTAAGCAAAGGATATGATTATATAAACATTAAAGACGAGGAAATGCTTATAAGAAGCTATCTGGAAATTCAACAATATCGATATCAGGATATTCTGGAGTACGAAATTAACATTTCTGAAGACCTGGAATATTATAAAATATTAAAATTGACACTGCAGCCTCTGGTGGAAAATGCCCTTTACCATGGAATAAAAAATAAGAGGGGAAAAGGTAAAATAACTATAGAAGGTACTTATAAGGAAGGAAAAATCGTATTTATAGTAAGGGATAATGGAATAGGGATGAACCAGGCCAGACTGGAGCAAATACAAAGAGTATTAAATGGAGAAAAGGATGTCAGCATAAACAGTACTGCCGGTTTTGGAATTGTCAATGTAAATGAGAGAATAAAATTAAATTTTGGTAGTGAGTATGGACTTTCTGTTAAAAGTGAATATGGTGTGGGAAGTGAATTTACTCTGTGTATACCTGCTATTGATGATTCTGCCTCTGTTTGATAACATAATAACAACTGTCTGTTTGAATAAACCAATCAATGTATAGAGACAGAAATTTGATTGGTCCTATTTAAGTGATTTGCTGGGGGGAACTGATTTGAAAAGAAAATCCTTTATCATGATATTGATCATATTCCAATTGGCTGCACTTCTGGGCTGTACCCAACAGAACGACATTATTGATGAAGAACCAGCCAAATTAATTAGAATTGGATTTTCCCAGGTAGGAGCTGAAAGCGATTGGCGAATAGCTAACACAAAATCTATGAAATCAGCACTGTCAAAAGAAAATGGATTTGAATTGATTTATGCCGATGCTCAGCAAAAGCAGGAAAATCAAATAAAGGCCATAAGAGATTTTATTGCCCAGGAAGTTGATATAATTGCAGTTGCACCAGCAACCGAAAGTGGCTGGGAAGCTGTACTGCAAGAGGCTAAAGCAGCTTCCATTCCAGTAATAATTGTGGACAGAAAAATAAATGTAGCCGATCAGTCCCTTTATGCCTGTTGGGTAGGCTCAGACTTTGAACAGGAGGGAATCAACGCTGCAAAATGGCTAATTGAATCCATGGAAAAGAAGGGTCGGGATAACTGTAATATTGTAGTCCTTAAAGGGACTATCGGCTCTTCAGCAGAAATAGGTCGCTCCAAGGGATTTAAAAACTACATAATGACTCATACAAAATATCATATACTTGATGAGCAGTCGGGGGAATTTACACAAGCGAAAGGCCAGGAGGTAATGGAAGCCTTCCTGAAAAAATATGAAAATATTGATGTTGTTGTTGCTCAAAATGATAATATGGCCTTTGGAGCTATTGAAGCAATAAAGGAATTCGGAAAAAAACCAGGGAAGGATGTAATAATTATATCCTTTGATGCAGTTAAGGCTGCCTTTGAAGCTATGATTGCGGGAGAACTTAATGTTTCTGTGGAATGTAATCCTCTTCATGGCCCGAGAGTAGCCGAATTGGCAAAAAAAATCTTTAACGGAGAGAAAGTAGAGAAATTTCAATATGTTGAAGAAGGTGTATACCCAGCAGAGACTGCAGCATTTGAGATTTCAAAACGTGAGTACTGAGTTTACAGAGAACTCAACTTGAAGTGGGAAACCTTATAAAAAAGCTTTACAAGAGGCAAAAACCGCATGATTAATTGCCTGACATATATTCGAGTATCAGATTTATGGTCTGGGCTTGCTGCTCCTGTACTGTTATTTCTGAGACTCCGTCACCTTTTTGAGGACCGTAGTTACCAAAACCGGCGTGATTACCTCCTTGGATTACCTCATAACGTGTATTTTCGGGATAATAGTTTTTGGCTTTTTCAGCCTTCTTTTTGTTTAGCACATGGTCATTGCTGCCCATAATTGATAAAGCAAGGATATTTTCCTTTGATAAGTCTTTATATGGGTAAGAACCAAGAAATACCAACCCTTTGATTTTCTCAGGATATTCATTAACGTAAATACTGGCAGAAGTTCCGCCCAGTGAATGTCCTATAATAACCCATTGCTCAATTTGGGGATTATGGTCAATAATGGGTTTTGCCAGGTTACTGTTAAAAATACTTAGATGGAGGGGGGCTTTGGCAATTGCCACAGTATAACCATGTTCGTGGAGTCCCTTAGCCAGTAAAGAATATGCTTTTTCGTCTACCTTGCCTCCCGGATAGATAATAAAGCCCGTTTTATTTTGACCTCGAAAGTATAGATTTCCATCTTCTTTTTCCATTTCGTCTGCCACTGATACAGCCTCAGGTAAAGCCCTATAATAGTCATTTATATACACAGCAGCTGCAATTGATATAATTACTGCCATAATACCAAGAATTATTAACAGTTTTTTATGTTTGACCATTTTATGCTTCATGATGATAAGCCAACTCCTTTGCTGCTATACCTGTACAATGTTTCGATCACGATTATTAATAATTCTACACCATTTCCTCTAGTTTAAGTATATACCTTAAAGGCTTTATGTTCCTTTAAGCTTTTCGGCTTATTAGAATGTGGATTATTAAGATTTATTAATAAAAAATACATAACATGAAAAAACTCGCCTAGTAATTTTTAAGTATTTAAAAATAACTATTGCGAGTTTTTTTATGTTACTAAATTCTTTATGTCACAATGATAATTTAGTTACTATATTGAATGATATGCTTATCTGAGTTTATATTTCTTTAATTTAATATCAAGCTGTTTAACCAGCTGATCAAGACTTTCAGATGCAATCTTCATATCTTCAAGAGTCTTGAGCTGATTTTCTGTAGTTGCAGCAACTTCCTGGCTGGAGGCAGCCGTCTGCTGAGAAACTGAAGAGATATTTTCAATGGCGCTGATAACCTCACTCTTATCTTCCTGCATTTTGATTACTGCTTTATTTACATCATTAATCTTTTCTACAATATAGTCAATGGCGTTTGCAATATCTGTGAAGCTGCTGTTAGTTCTGTCAACAGCAAGATTTTGTTCCTGAGAAACTTTCTTCATTATTTCCATTGAGGAGATGGCTAAAGCTGATTCTTCCTCAATACTTTGCATCATGTTGTTGATTTCTTCTGTAGACTTTCTGCTTTGGTCAGCGAGCTTACGTACTTCATCTGCTACAACAGCAAAACCTTTTCCGGCCTCTCCGGCTCTTGCAGCTTCAATAGCAGCATTTAATGCCAGCAAATTGGTCTGTTCTGCAATATTTTCAATAGATTCAACAAATAACCCAATATCTTTTGTAGTATTAGTAAGCTTTTCAACTACAGCAAATATTTTTTCAGAAGTTTCGTAAGTTTCTTTTGATTTGTCTCTTAATGTAGTTACAGCCTTCAAACCAATTGTATTAAGATCAATTATTTTATTTGTTTCATTTGTAATACCGGTATAACTTTCATATACAAAATTGATCTGATCAGAAAGCTTGTCAACCACCTGTACACCAATCTGAGCTTCCTCAGCCTGTGATGAAGCGCCTTTGGCAATCTCATCAATGGTTTTGGCAATTTCTTCAATTGCACTGGTTGCATTCTCAGTAGTTGCAGTTACCTTTCTGGAGGCTTGTGTAATGGATAGTGAAAGATTAAAGAAACTTTCTATCAGGGAGCGGACATCACTTATAACGAAATTTACTACTGTTGCCATATGTCCTAATACTCCATACTGCTTTGGCTCAATTATACGGGAAAAATCACCGGATTTAAATCCATCCAAATCCTGAGAAAATTGCTTAATTGTTCTTTTATACTGCATACCTGTTAGTATGATAAAAACAATGCAGCTAACAAGACACGCAAACAATGTGTAGAAAGCAAAGGCTACCTTTCCGCTGATAACTCCTCCAACAATACATAAAATAATACTGACTATTACGCCGATTAAATATAAATTATTGGACTTTTTAGTATTTGTATCCGACTTCTTCATAGAAACCCCTCCGATAATTAGAATGTGAATAATTGAATACTAAAATGAAGCTTTATATTGAATTTAATATTCAAAAATATAACATTATAACTTTATAACTTTATATTCTACTATTCTACAGAAACAATCAAAATCCTTCTTTATTTTCGATTTGTTAAGCTTAATTTTTAGGAGAGTTTACAAATATAAATATATAACGCCCAAAATTTGGGGTTTTCTATTATGTTAATATATTGACACAGGATGTATAATTGTATACAATAATACACATATACATAGATACTGTTTTAAAAGGGTCCGAGTTTTCGGACACTTTATTTATATTTACTTATTAGTTTTGATTGCTGCAGCACAGCAGAATGGAGGTCAATATGATAGAATTTAACAAAAAGTCAAATACCCTTGAACAGACACAGTACAGGTATGCGCTTCAGGATGTAGCTGAGCCAAATCTGTACCGCGAAATATATAATTATGATGATGTACCAAAATGTGCCTTTAACCACAGAAGAGTTCCAATGAATCCAGCAGATGAGATATGGATAACCGATACCACATTCAGAGATGGACAGCAGTCAAGAGCACCATATACAGTAGAACAAATAGTTAGGTTATATGATTACCTAAATAAGCTTGGCGGTCCAAAGGGAATTATTCGTCAGACAGAATTCTTCCTTTATAGTGATAAGGATAAGGAAGCAGTCTATAAATGTATGGAAAGAGGCTATAAATTCCCTGAAATCACAAGCTGGATACGAGCATCGAAGAGTGATTTTGAGCTTGCCAAACAGATGGGTATGAAAGAGACCGGTTTCCTTGTGAGCTGCTCTGATTATCATATATTCAAAAAGCTCAAAATGACAAGAAAGCAAGCTATGGAAAGCTATCTCAGTGTCATTAAGGAAGCTATTGATGTGGGGATTAAACCCAGATGCCATCTGGAGGATATTACAAGAGCAGATTTCTATGGTTTTGTTGTTCCCTTTGCGCTGGAGCTTAGAAAGCTTATGGATGAAAGCGGCGTGCCTATCAAACTCAGAGCCTGTGATACTATGGGCTATGGTGTATCTTATCCAGGAGTAGCACTTCCAAGAAGTGTCAGCGGAATTATATATGGTTTAAGACATTATGCCGGTTTCCCCAGTGAGCTTATAGAATGGCATGGACACAATGATTTCTATAAGGCTGTATGTAACTCTGCCACTGCATGGCTATACGGTTGTTCTGCAGTAAACTGTTCGCTTCTTGGCATCGGTGAACGTACAGGAAATACTCCTCTGGAGGCTATGGTATTTGAGTATGCTTCACTCAGAGGAACTACCGATGGAATGGATACCACTGTTATAACAGAAATTGCAGAGTACTATGAAAAGGAATTGGATTATGAAATTCCTCCAAGAACACCCTTTGTGGGACGCAACTTTAATGTAACTCAGGCTGGAATTCATGCAGACGGGCTTTTGAAGGATGAAGAGATATACAATATATTCAACACTAAAAAGCTTCTTAACAGGCCTATAGGTGTAGCAATTACGCAGACTTCAGGTCTTGCTGGCATAGCATTATGGATTAACAATTATTTCAGACTGTCAGGGGATGCAATGATTGACAAAAGAGACGAGAGAGTGGCACTTGTCAAAGAGTGGATAGATGCTCAGTATCAGGCCGGCAGGAATACCTCAATAAGCGACAAGGAAATGCTTAAGGCCATCAGGGAGATTGCGCCAACCCTTATTCCTTAACAAAAAACTTGTGGTAATAGTCTAAATATATTGATAAGTAAATATGTTTTAAATTGTAAATAAATACAAAATCATAGCTTTTTTTGAAAAAATATAGATTTTGAACTTAAATATAGTTATTATAATAAGGCATGGTTTTATATGAAGAATGATATAGAAAATGTTATATAAACATAGCGAAGCTGTGCATAGTTGGTTAGGTATTTTATTGATAAAGTTAAGATTTTCGTTGAGCAAATGCGTATTTTATTTTTAGGAGGTCTTTAAAAAATGGGGTTAAATTTAGCACAAAAAATAATAAAGGAACATCTTGTAAGCGGAGAGATGGTTACAGGAAGTGAAATATCCATCAGGATTGACCAGACGCTGACACAGGATTCCACAGGAACAATGGCATACCTTCAGTTCGAAGCAATAGGTATTCCAAGAGTAAAAACAAAGAAATCTGTAGCTTATATTGACCATAATACATTACAGGCTGGATTTGAGAATGCTGATGACCATAAATACATTCAAACAGTTACATCAAAACATGGTGTATACTTTTCAAAGCCTGGAAATGGAATATGTCACCAGGTTCATCTTGAACGCTTTGGTGTTCCAGGTATGACTTTGCTTGGTTCAGACAGCCATACGCCTACAGGCGGCGGTATCGGTATGCTTGCAATAGGAGCAGGCGGTCTTGATGTAGCAGTTGCAATGGGCGGCGGACCTTACTATTTGACAATGCCTAAGGTATGTAAGGTTGAGTTAAAAGGAAAACTGAATCCATGGTCTACCGCAAAGGACATAATTCTTGAGGTTTTAAGGATTATGTCGGTTAAGGGCGGTGTAGGAAAGATAATTGAATACGCAGGTGAAGGAATAAAAACTCTTACTGTTCCGGAAAGGGCCACTATTACAAACATGGGAGCCGAACTGGGTGCAACTACATCCATATTCCCAAGTGACGAGGTTACTCTTGAGTTTTTAAAAGCCCAGGGAAGAGAACAGGACTGGGTTGAATTACTTCCTGACAGCGATGCAAACTATGATGAGCATATTGTTATTGATTTAAGTACCCTGGAGCCATTGGCAGCTAAGCCTCACAGTCCTGATAATGTTGAGAAAATATCATCAATAGGTAAAATAAAGGTTGACCAGGTAGCCATCGGAAGTTGTACAAATTCATCTTATATGGATATGATGAAAGTTGCTGCAATTCTAAAAGGTAAGACCATCCATCCTGATGTAAGCCTTGTTATTGCTCCTGGTTCAAAGCAGGTTCTTACAATGCTTGCTCAAAATGGTGCTTTGGCAGATATGGTTGCAGCAGGGGCAAGAATCCTTGAATCAGCCTGCGGTCCATGTATTGGAATGGGTCAGGCTCCAAGCACAAATGCAATTTCACTTAGAACCTTTAACAGAAACTTTGAAGGAAGAAGTGGAACTGCTTCAGCCAAAGTTTATCTGGTGAGCCCTGAGGTGGCTGCTGCAAGTGCCCTGACAGGTGTATTAACTGATCCAAGAGAGTTGGGTGAAGCTCCAAAGGTAGAAATGCCAAAGGAATTTATTATTAATGATAATTTAGTTGTAGCTCCTGCTCCTGAGGGCAATAATGTAGAAGTTGTCAGAGGGCCAAATATTAAGCCATTCCCTGTTAATAAGCCTTTAACCGAAAAGGTGTCAGGAAAGGCATTAATAAAGGTTGGCGATAATATCACAACTGACCATATTATGCCTTCAAATGCTAAATTGCTTCCATTCAGATCAAATGTACCATACCTTGCAGAATTCTGTCTGACTCCATGTGATCCTGAGTTTCCTGCCAGAGCCAAGGAAAATGGAGGCGGCTTTATAATTGGAGGATCTAACTATGGACAGGGTTCAAGCAGAGAGCATGCTGCGTTGGCACCATTACAGCTTGGAATTAAAGGGGTTATAGCAAAATCTTTTGCAAGAATTCATATGGCAAATCTCATTAATTCCGGAATAATACCCATGACTTTTGAAAATGAAGCTGATTATGATAAGATCGATATGAATGACGAGCTTGCCATTGATAATGCAATTGAGCAGGTGAAGAAAGCAGATACCATTACAGTAAAGAATTTAACAAAGAATTATGAATTCAATGTAAAGGTATCTCTCTCAGAAAGACAGGTACAGATGATTCTTGCAGGAGGCTTGCTGAACTATACAAAGTTAAGTAATGGCTAATACTTTATAATTCATAATTTTATAATGAATAATTTTATAATGTATAATTAATTATAATTATCATAATTATGAATAGATTAACAAATTAATTTCCTGAATTTTAGATATTTTATGGTTATGACAATAATATGGTTATAACACTAATGTAGAAAATAAACTCAATATATCTTTGAGGCAATTTGCTGGTTAGAAAGGAACATCGAAAATTGTAGCTAATAAATATCAATTTATATAGTGCGGCTTAAGATGTTTCTTCAATCTAATCAATAGTTGGCGGAATAGAACACAACTTTTATTATTGGCGTACGAGTGCTTTAGCCAGAGTGCTTCAGCACTCAAAGTACGCAGATGGGGATATCAAAAAATGGCTAGGCTGGAATACGATGAAAATGATAACCATGTGAATTCCCTTCGTGGGAAAGTTTTTAATCAGCTTCGACAGCAAATATTAACCGGTGTATACAAACCAGGGGATAGTCTTATTGAACTGAGATTGTCAGAGGAGCTCGGAGTTAGCCGGACACCAATAAGAGAGGCAATTAGACAGCTTGAACTGGAAGGTCTTGTTCAATCAATTCCTAACAAGGGAGTAATAGTCAAAGGCATATCAGAACAGGATGTAGAGGATATTTTTATTATAAGAACCATGATTGAAGGTCTAGCGGCCAGATGGGCAGCAGAGAAGATTACTGAAGAGGAGATAAAGGAGCTTCAGGAAGCCCTGGAGTTTGAGGAATTTTATACCATTAAGAACGATGCCCGGCATCTAATGACCTTTGATTCAAAATTTCATGAAATCATTTTCAGGGCAAGTAAGAGCAGACCTCTGATGCATGTATTGAGCACTTTTCATTCCTATATTCAGAGTGCCAGAAATAATTCCTTTGAAACACCTGGAAGACCTGAAAAAGCTCTTGAGGAGCATCGTGCTATTTTTGAAGCTATTAAAAACAAAGACGCTGATACAGCTGAGAAGCTGACAATTCAGCATATCAGAAATGCCAGCAATAATTTTAATAAATCACATAATAAGTAATAAAATAAGTAATTTAAAAATTAGTAAACTTTTAATATGTGAAATAGAATATAATAAGATTATAAAATGAATATTTACTATAAAATGACTCTGAAATAATCGGAGTTATTTTTTATATATGATATCAAATTATTATGAAAATCAGTATTGGAGCAAATATGGATAATGGTAAAAAATATTTGACAATGTTCTCCGACGGTCGGGGAGCTTATCACCGACGTCCGCCGCTTTCAGTACCCCTCGATGCTTCAAAAAGGTATATATTAGATATTAATCGAAAGCTGTGGGAAGAAAACCCGCATACCGGGTGTGGCGAAGTTCAGCTGTATGAGGCTGATACCAAAGGACGTGGAAAAGCAAATCGACGGACGGTTAAAAAAGAATTAAGGAAAATCTTAATAATTTCTCATGCAATCCATAGGGAATTAGATTGCTGTATTTGCTATACTTAATCGGATACCAGCAAAAAAGAAGTTGGAAATATGTCTGAAAAGATATTGGTTATAGATGACGAGCAGGATATAGCAGACTTATTGGAAGTCTATCTAAAAAATGAAAACTATACCGTTTATAAATTTTACTGTGCTAAGGACGCTATGCCGTACATTGAAAACGGTGACATTGATCTTGCCATTCTGGATGTTATGCTCCCGGATATGAACGGCTTTTCGCTTTGTCAGTTTATCCGTAAAAAATACACTTATCCGATCATTATGCTGACGCACAGGACAAATACTGATTTTGAATACAGCGTTCGGAACGGATTGCTTAAAAACATCGTTCCAAATGCTATACTCTATAATCAATCTGCCAAACATCAACTTGGGGCAGTTGCAGATCATTCTGGCCGCAGCAGGTTTGCTCTCAGTATTGGCAACAGTCAGCTGTACGCTGTTCCTGTCTGCAAAGTGCAAAGATACATTGACGGTTTTGCTGATCTCTATTGTGGTTCTTTTTATGCCGCTTTTTGCTTATGCAGTGATGGGCGGTGCGACGTGGCTCTTCACCATACTTCCATCTGCCGGAATTGGCATGCAAAACAACTTTCTTTATCAGCTTGCAAATTTTAACTATCTGCATATTGGCGGAATAAGCTTCTGGACACCATATGTTATTTTGATTTCGGCAGGAGTTGAAGTATTCGTGTTTTTGTTCTTGGCGCTTCATTCCTATAATAAACATCAGATAGCATAATTGAAAGTCAGATAGATTAATTCGATGACCTGCCGGACAATGGCAAAAGTAAAAGCCGTTGTGAAAAGCTTTATTACTCAGTTTCGAAGACAAAATACGTGTAATTTACCAGAAAGTTATTGAAACGAGTTAATAGAAACTGCACAGAAATTTGTTTCTAATTACGACATGTAGCTGTCGTTCTGGTATAATATTGATATTTACAAAGTGATGGGTAAATTTAATATGATCTTCTTTTGGGAATATCTATCTAAGCCCAAACGGTATACCAGGGGGGATTTACATAAATAGTCAAGAGATAAAAGAAAAACTATTTGAACTTGGAGCTGATCTATGTGGTATTGCAAGTATTGATAGGTTTTCAGAAGCACCTGAAGGCTATCATCCTTTAGATGTTCTGCCTACTTGCAAATCTGTTATTGTTTTTGGAGTTCATTTTCTTTCGGGAACACTGGCATGCAATACAGCTGTTCCTTATACCATAGTTAGAAATATATTGTCTGACAAGATGGATAAAATCGCTGTACAGTTTTGTATTGATGCCGAAAAGGAAGGGATATTGGCAGTGCCCACAAGTGCGTTGGGCTGTGAATATGATGAAAAAACAGGAAGACACAGAAGTATTGTTTCTGCAAAGCATGCAGCCCAGGCAGCCGGATTGGGTACAATAGGAAGACATTCCTTATTGATTACACCGGAATATGGAAGTATGATATGGCTAAACGTGATATTAACAGAATTAGAGCTGGAGCCTGATCCCTTACTAGAGAGAATATGTAACGATTGTAACCTATGCGTTGAAGTGTGTCCGGTAAATGCCCTTGAAACCATAGAGGTCAATCAGCAGGCCTGTTGGAATTATGCATTTGGTGAAGTAAAGCAGTATTGGAGGATAAGTTGTCATAAGTGCAGGGATATATGCCCTTATCTTTTTGGAAGCAGAAATGAAATGTTCCGGAGGGACATAAACAGATAAAAAGAAATGATATTGAGGGAGAAAAGGTTTTATGAAATCAAAATAATGTATATCGATTTTCTGGATACCTTTGTAAATAGAGACAAAACATTCTCGGTCAGAATATTACAGGTATATACTAACATGGTTCAGCAGCTATGAATTGCTTAAATCCAGATAAAAAGTGATCTGCATCTAATAATTGTCATTGAAATAATTGTCATTGAAGAAGAGATTACTGACCAAATTATAAGAATTCGGTTTAGAGGATTACTCAGTAATGAGTAGTCCTTTTTATATCTTTAAATACTTAAGGGAGATTGTAAAAGCGGTATCTAATTCGCCAAATTAATTGATGGTTATACTTGTTGGATTTGGTTTCATATTATACATACTCTATTTAATCAAAAAGATCGATGGGTAAAACTACGAGAACTAGTATATAAATAATATGGCAGACTGAAAGTGCTATTGTTGGTACTAAGAGAGGACAAAAGAGGGCTAAGCTGGTTCTCGAACAGATATATAATTTGATTCCGGACTGGTTGAGACTTTTTATTCCCCGGAACCTTCTTAAACAGAAGTTCAGGAATAGTTGTTGGATATGATAAAAGGCAGATTGGATGATGGGAAGTTAAATAGTTCCGTTAAATCTTTTTATATGAATTTTTTAATAATAAAGGATATAAAGGGGCTCCTACTCGTAGCTAAAAATGTGCATTAAGCACATTTTCTAAACGCTCCGAGCCCTCCCGGGTTCGAATCCCCAAAATAATATAAAATAAAAAGCACCCACTAAACGTGGCTGCTTTATCTGGTGACCCATAGGGGATTCGAACCCCTGTTACCGCCGTGAGAGGGCGGTGTCTTAGACCACTTGACCAATGGGCCATATAAATGAATTATGAATGCTTGATAACAAAAGCTATTATAGCACGGGCAATTTTTACTGTCAAGAAATGTGTGAAACCTTTAAAGTACCAAATTATGTGGTATAATAACAGCTGTATCCTTCGTTCCTGAAAGAAAGGTACATAAGACACTTAATTAAGAATATAGCAGTGAATTTGAAGGCAGTTATATTTGTTGTTGTAGAGATAAATAAAATTAATGTTATCTATTCAGTGGAAGTATTAATTAGTTAAATTACTATATAATTGATGTAATTGTAAATATATTTATAATTGAATTAATTGTAATTATATAAATTTAATTGTAATTATATAGATTTAATTGTAATTATATAGATTTAATTGTAATTATGATTGATTTAATTGTAAATTACATGAATTTATTATTTTTTTTAATCATAGGAGTTTAAAAGTATGAAACTACCCGAAGAATTTGTGGCTAAAATGCAGGAGCTGATGGGTGAAGAAGAGTTCAACAGCTACCTGGAATCCTATAAAAAACCAAGGTTTTACGGTTTAAGAGTTAACACTCTTAAAATTTCGGTAGAAGAGTTTAAGAAGATATCCCCCTTCCATCTTGAACCTGTTCCATGGACTGCAGATGGATTTTATTACAGGGAGGGTGAAAACCCGGGGAGACATCCATATTATTATGCAGGACTATATTATATACAGGAACCCAGTGCCATGCTTCCTGGTGCTGCCATTGGTGTCAAACCCGGGGATAAGGTGTTGGATCTATGCGCAGCTCCCGGTGGTAAATCAGTTCAAATGGCTGCTCAGTTAATGGGGCAGGGATTACTGGTGGCAAATGACATTAATTCCGAAAGAGTAAAGGCGCTGGTTAAAAATATTGAACTTTGCGGAGTAAGGAATGCAATTGTGCTTAATGAATCTCCAGACAAGCTGGCTCAGAAGTTTCAGGGCTTTTTCGATAAAATTATGGTGGATGCACCCTGTTCAGGTGAAGGAATGTTCCGAAAGGATGAAGATGCAGTAAAAAGCTGGGAAAAGTATAAATGTGAAAAATGCTGCAGTATGCAATGGGATATATTGCAGCAGGTGGATAAAATGCTAAAACCCGGAGGGGTGATCCTGTATTCAACCTGTACCTTCTCGCCTGAAGAGGATGAGTTAATGATAGAGCGATTTATGGACTCTCACAGGGGAAATTATGAATTACTTGAAATACCTAAAACAGGCGGAATAGAAGGCGGACGTAATAATTGGGCAAGCGGAAGATACGATTTTTCAAAGGCGGCCAGACTATGGCCCCACAGGTTGAACGGAGAAGGACACTTTGCCGCCCTTATACGAAAGCTGGAGCTTCACGAAAGAACTGATGACAGTTATAATCAAGCCGGGCTTTATGCTTCTCAAAGCAACATGAGCTGGGAAAAAGCGCATGTGATATCAAATCAGGAGGATCTAAGTAATTTTAATAAGGGTTTGGCTGATTTTATTCAGGCCGAAACCAACCTGAATCTTAAAGGTATTGTATTCCAGAAGGGGAATAATTTTTATTTCCTGCCAGAGGCCTGTCCTGATTTATCTGGTCTAAAGGTTGCTAAGTTTGGCTGGTATTTAGGAGAAAGCAGCCCCAAGGGCTTCGTACCATCCCATTCCCTTGCAGTATCTCTTAAAAGTGAAGAAATGAAGAGAAAAATAAGCTTTACCTCAGATTCCAGAGAAGTTAACAGTTATTTAAAGGGTGAAACCCTAATTGATTCGGGAGATAAAGGTTATACCGGGATTTGCGTGGATGGCTATACACTTGGATGGGCAAAGCAGACGGGCGACATGCTTAAGAACCTATATCCTAAAGGTTGGAGGAAAATGACCTGATAAATATATACTTTTCAAAAGCAAGGAGGTTTGACTTTTGAAGCAAATGCAAAGACTGGACAAGGTATTATCCAATTTTGGATTTGGCTCCAGAAAAGAAATAAAAAGTGCAGTTAAAAAAGGCCTGGTGACAGTTGACGGGGTAATTATCAGAGACAGCAGCCTTCATGTAGATCCTGCTGTAAGTACCATTGTAATGAATGGAATAAAGCTGGAATACCGAAAATTTATATATCTGATGATGAATAAGCCAAAGGGGGTTATTTCTGCAACTACCGATACCCGTCAAAAAACTGTATTTGATATTATGCCTGAAAAGTATAAATGCTTTGATTTGTTTCCTGCAGGAAGGCTGGATATAGATACTGAAGGACTAGTGCTGATGACAAATGACGGGCAGCTTGCCCATGAAATTCTATCTCCTAAAAAACATGTAGAAAAGCAGTATTATGCTCATGTACAGGGACGGGTTGAGCAAAGTGATATTGATGCTTTTGAGCAGGGTGTTATTCTTGATGACGGATATAAAACACTTCCTGCAAAGCTTGAAATTATTAAGTCAGGGGCTGTTTCCGAGATAAAGCTTTCAATTGTGGAGGGCAAATTTCATCAGGTTAAGAGGATGTTTGAAGCTGTAGGGAAAAAGGTAATATATCTCAAAAGACTTAGTATGGGAATGCTCAGGTTGGATGAAAACCTGGGTCTGGGTGAATGTAAGGAGTTAACAGAAGCAGAAGTGGAGCTATTAAGGGCATCGGTGCAGAAGCATTAGGTGAGGAAACGGTTTCACAAAAAGTATCAAAGCCGCAATATGGCTGATGGAGGTTAATGTGAATAAGAAGAATATTCAGAAATTAAGTTTATTTCTTACTGGGCTTGAACAGAGAATAACAGAAAACAGTGATTTTTTTAAAAAAATATCAATTAAATTTAAATCAGGAGCAAAGTACTATGATGCTGTTATCACATTAAATGATAACAAATTGTATCTTCAGTATAACGGGAGAACAGACAAGCTGGAAATCTCCTGGCTTTGTGCAAGAATATCCAAAATTGCCGAGCAGTATGAGGCAATGAACCTATTGTATGAAGAAAGAGGCACAAATATATATATTGATGCCGATGACAAGGGTGTTAAGATGAAGACAAAGGATCAGGAGGTTGCAGACACCTGTAAAGGACATAACGAAACCTCACACATTGCTAACAGGGATTACTATATAAAAGTTGGACCTGCTGACCCGGTTTTACAGGCAATAGGCATACTTGGGGAAAATGGTAAAATTAAAAATGATATGATAAGAAAGTATAATCAGATTGACCATTATATTGAATTGGTTGACGATATGCTTAAAAATCTGTGTTCCAGGTATGACAGAATAAATGTGGTTGACTGTGGATGCGGAAAATCCTATTTGTCCTTTGTTTTGAACTATTATATAAAGGAAGTACTTAAGAAGAATTGTCACTTTACCGGACTGGATATTTCACAAACTGTAATTGAGTCCTCTCGGAAAATTGCTGAGACCCTGGGTTACAGGAATATGGATTTCCGGGTTACTGACATAAGAAATTACACTGCAAAGGAAGAAATACATCTTGCTATTAGTCTTCATGCCTGCGACACTGCAACCGATGCAGCAATAGCGCTGGCAATTAATAATAATGCAAAAGCAATTGTTATGGTTCCCTGCTGCCAAAAGGAAATTCTGAGCCAATACTCATTTGATATTTTGCAAAGCATTACTAAACATGGTGTACTAAAAGCAAGGCTTGCAGATATTCTTACTGATGGAATAAGGTCAATGCTTCTTGAGGCAATGGGCTATAAGGTATCCATCGTAGAATATGTGTCACCCCTTGAGACGCCGAAAAATCTTATGATCAGGGCTGAAAAAACAAGCGGCTTCAACAGGGCGGCCATGGAAGAGTATATTCGCCTTAAAGAACTCCTGGGAATTAATCCAACTTTAGAAAAACTCATAATAAGATAATGTATTAGTTATATGGTTTATGAGATTATGGAAATATACAACTGTGCAGATATGGAAAATTGACACATTTTTGATAGGGTGGTATAATATTGATAATATATTGCAGACTTGTAATTGATCTATATCAATATTATACGTACAGGGAGTGATAAGATGGCAGTTAAAACTTATACTGATAACGGTGTTACTCTATCAAAGAAAATTATATACAACGGCGATAGAATTACTATAACCTATAATGGATTGCTTGCACAGGCAGGGGCAGAAAGTGTTTATCTTCATTGTGGATATGGCAGCGATTGGGCGAACAGTTCATATATTCAGATGCAAAGGACAACAGATGGTTTTTCTGTTGAACTGGAAGTACTTGAAGGGGACACTCTTGAATTATGCTTTAAGGATTCAGCTAATAATTGGGATAACAATTCGGGAAATAATTATTCCTTTAAAATTTCTACTAAAAAGAAAAAAGGAACGGTAGCAGAAAAAGCTGTTAAAGAAAAAACGGAAAAGGTAAAAAAAACTACAGCCCAGGTTACTGAAAAAAAGAAAAAAGAATCAAAGGTTAAAGATTCAAAATCCAAAGAATCCAAATCCAAAGAGTCCAAATCCAAAGCATTGAAATCCAAAGAGGCAATAACCAACGAGTAATACAAAAATAAAATAATTAATGCAAAAAAGATAAAAGTAATAAGCAAGATTGAAAGCTGTATCATAATGTAAAGGTAGTAAGAAAAGGTATAAATATGGAAGCGGTAAAATCAGAAATTGTGCACATTATGTAAATCAACTTAAGCTCAAAATAAATTACATATATAATCTAAAATAAATTCTATAATAGAAAATCTTTAAAAAATAAATAAAATTAAATAAAAAAATAAATAAAAATCCATAAGAACCATATTTTAAAATGTACTGACCTCCAACTGATTGATTTATATATCTTAATTTTGAAGGGCAGTACATTTTGATATGTTTTTTTTTATTAAATATTTTGTATCTCAACTACTATTCTTAACAGCCTTTTCAAAGTATAATATTTATGGCATTACATTTATTATACATATAGAAGGATAATACATACATGCTAAGAACTATACTACATAAATTAAACACATTTGAAAAATATAATAAACTGGTCACTAAAGAAGGAAAAAGAATTTTTATTCGTACTGTCTATACATTATACTTTTGTACCGCCTTAATAATTTTAATATGGTATATGGGAATCTTCAATTTATCTTCGATAAAGCATAATGACTTGATTCCTGAAGATAGCCATTCTAAAGCAAAAACAGTTTTGAATAGCACCAATGAGCAAATTACTCTTTCTGAAAAAATCACCAGCAATTTTCAGATGGAGAATATAGAAGCTGACAATGGTCTTTCTCCAACTGCCAGAGAAATAGTTACTACCGGTTCGGCTGTGATTGTAAATGAGCAAATGAGTACAGGAAATAATTCCAGTAACATAGAAAAAAATAAACCAACAGATCAACAAACCTCAAAAAATGAAAACAGTACAAATAAGCAGCAAAATATCAAAAAAGAAAGCAATTCAAAAAAACAGCAAACCGATAGCAAAAAAAAGGTTCAAAAGACAATATATAAGGGAGAGAACAGGCCGGATGTTGCCCTTACCTTTGATGACGGGTACAGTAAAAAAACCGTTATTAAAGTTTTGGATGTTCTGAAGAAAAATAATGTCAAAGCAACCTTTTTTATTATAGGAAGTGTACTGGATGACTATCCTGATGTTTGGAAGAGAGCAATCGATGAAGGTCATCAGATATGTAATCATACAAAATCTCATGCCACACTGACAAAACTATCTGATCAGCAGGTAAAAGACGAAATCATGGGTTGGGAAACCTGTGTAAAAAAAACTTTGGGCGAAGAGTATCTGAAAAAAATGAAAAAGGAATTCCCCTATTTAAGACTGCCGGGGGGAGGAGGCAATAAAAGTGACAGAATACTTTCCATTGCACAAAGCTGCGGTTATAAGGTAATAGGTTGGAATCTTGAAACCTACAGCAGTGTTATCTATCCAATGAAAAAGAGCCATACCGTGGATGAAATAGCCGATAAGATAGAAAAGCATGTTGTTAATAATTGCTCTAATGGTTCAATAATCCTGCTGCATTTTAACCAATATGACGTACCTAACCTTGACAAAATTGTGAAGGGTATAAAAAGAAGAGGATATAATATACATACAGTTACAGAAGTGATAGGGGAGAACTAAAGACAAAATACTGTTTAAAAATGAATAAAAATAACATGTTGAAACAGTATATAATGTATCATATAATTTTTATATTAAACCAGCATATTGTATTTCACATACTTTAGTTGAAAACCAAACAAAGATGGGGGTTATTAATTAGATGAAAAGTGTTATTCGTGACATATCACTGGCAGATAAAGGAAAGCAAAAAATTGAATGGGTAAGAAGAAACATGCCGCTCCTTAGAAGCCTGGAGGATGAATTCAGAGCAACTACACCCTTTAAAGGAGTGAGAGTAGTTGTATCGGTCCACCTTGAAGCAAAAACTGCATACCTGGCTAAATTATTTGCTATAGGAGGCGGAGAAGTATCTGTTACAGGAAGTAATCCTCTATCAACTCAGGATGATGTAGCTGCTGGCCTTGTAGCAGACGGACTTGATGTTTATGCGTGGTATAATGCTAAAAAGGAAGAATACGAGGAACATTTGAATCTTGCACTTGGCTATAAACCAAATATCATAATAGATGACGGTGGGGATCTGGTTAATCTTCTTCACACTACAAGAAAAGAGCTTATACCTCATATCATGGGGGGCTGTGAAGAAACTACTACTGGTGTTCTCCGTCTCAAAGCAATGGAAAAGCAGGGAGTTCTTAAATTTCCGATGATTGCTGTTAATAATGCAAATTGTAAATATCTTTTTGACAATAGATATGGTACAGGGCAATCTGTGTGGGACGGTATCAACAGAACTACAAATTTAATTGTAGCAGGAAAAAATGTTGTTGTAGCAGGTTACGGTTGGTGTGGTAAAGGTATTGCTTTGAGAGCAAAGGGCTTTGGAGCTAATGTTATTGTTACTGAGGTTGATCCTATAAAAGCGGCCGAAGCCATAATGGATGGCTATAAGGTTATGAAAATGTCCGAGGCTGCAAAAATAGGGGATCTGTTTATTACAGTAACCGGATGCCGTGATGTCATCACAGAAGAACACTTCAAGAACATGAAGGATGGAGCCATACTCTGTAATGCAGGGCACTTTGACGTTGAAGTGTCTGTTGAGCAGTTAGAGAAAATTGCAGTTGAAAAGCAGGAGCAGAGAAAAAACATAATGGGTTATAAGCTTGATAACGGAAAATGGATTAATTTGCTGGCAGAGGGAAGACTGGTGAATCTGGCAGCAGGAGACGGACATCCGGCTGAGATTATGGACATGAGCTTTGCATTACAGGCACTTTCAGCAAAGTACATGCTACAAAATTTCAACAAGCTTGGAAATAAGGTTATAGATGTTCCTGCTGAAATAGACCGGGCTGTTGCTGAAATGAAGCTAAAATCCTGGGGAGTAAAGATTGATAAACTTTCTAAGGAACAAAAAAAATATCTTGACAGCTGGACAGAGTAATGGGGGAAATATGAATTTAGATTTGTTAATTAAAAATGTGGATATTATAACCATGGATGACCTGAATATGGTCATCCATGATGGTTTCATAGGGATTTTAGATGGCAGGATAAGTTTTGTAAGCGATAAACTTCCTGATAATGTTACCTGTAATAATGTAATAGATGGCAAGGGCGGGATTGCCATGCCTGGTCTGGTTAATTCTCACTGCCACAGTGCAATGACCTTAATGAGGAACTATGCGGATGATATAGCTTTGGAATCCTGGCTGTTTGATAATATTTTTCCTGTTGAAGCAAAACTTACAGACCAGGATGTATACTGGGGAACCATGTTGGGTATAGCTGAAATGCTGAAATCAGGTGTCACAGCATTTGCAGACATGTATATGTTTATGGATGAGGTGGCAAGAGCTGTAACAGAGACAGGTATTAAGGCAAATCTATGTAAAAGCCCGGTGCAGTTTTTTGAAGGTGGAGAATTAAAACGCCTTGACAGGAGTCAGGGAACTATAGATTACTACAGGCAGTACCATAACAGTGCCAATGGCAGAATAAAGGTGTATGTGGAAATCCATTCAACATATATGTTTAACGAGAGAACTCTGATAAATGCTGCTGAATTGGCAAAACAGCTAAACACAGGTATTCATATTCACCTTTTGGAAACAACCACTGAAATAGAGTCCAGTAAAAGAGACTATGGAATGACTTCTGTAGAGATATGCAAAAAAACCGGTGTATTAGACGTTCCTGTTCTGGCTGCTCACTGTGTACATCTTTCAGACAGTGACCTCGAGATAATGAGAGACATGGGCTGCAGCATTGTACACAATCCTACCAGCAATCTAAAACTGGGCAGCGGTATAGCAAGAGTTCCTGAAATGGTTAAAATGGGGATAAATGTTTGTCTGGGCACAGATGGTGCAGCAAGCAACAATAACTTGAATATATTTGAAGAAATGAATCTGGCAGCACTTATTCATAAGGGCGTGGCTATGGACCCCAGGCTAATGCAGGCTGACACTGTGCTAAAAATGGGAACCTGTAATGGTGCAAAAGCAATAGGCTTTGAGGATTCCGGCAAGCTGGCGGCAAACATGAAGGCTGATATTATTCTTATTGATACCGACAAGCCTCATTTTTATCCAAAGAATAATCCTTTGTCCACAATTGCATATTCTGCACAGGCTTCTGATGTAGATACAGTTATTGTGGATGGTAAAATTGTTATGAAGAATCGGGAGTTATGTACTATTGATGAGGAGAAAGTAAAATACCAGGTTCAAACATTGACTAAGCGACTGTTAGGCAGGTAAAATTGAATAGGTCATCTTGTATTGGTTATCTTGTTTTGGTTAACTTGTATAGTCAATTTTTACAGGAAATCTTGGGCAGGCAATCTTTGATAGGTGACATAAAATATAATTAATTATATAATTAACTCTGACGTTATATTTGTCAGAGTTATTTTTATGTCTCATTGTGTAACATGACAGGACAATATTGTAATCACGGAGGAATTTCAATGTCGGTAACATTAAGCATGTGGTCCACCAAGCGGGGGGAAATACAAAGGTTTTTACATAGTTATTATCAAAAAGATTATGAAAGTGAAAGTAATTCCAGACGGTGGGTCATTGATTTCATAAATCCGTTGGATTCTATAGATATGATAAGTGCGTTGATGGATAATATTGAGAACTTTGATGTAACACTATATATACATATGGAAAACGGCTTTTTATATAAGATAACTGAAGAAAACTATAATGATGTTATTAGGGATTTGATAGGAATTTACTATTTACCTGTGAAGTGTAAATCAGGTCTTGAAATATCAGTTAGTTCTTGAGATTTCTTAGTCTACATACTTTTTTGCTGTCTGTCATATAAAAATGAATAAATAGTCTTATTTTTCTGTTTTAATGTATTATGATATAATATGACACATAAATGCAGCTCACGGAGGAGAATTGAATGGAGTGGGAACACAGTCAGTCAGAGTTTATGAAAACTGGAATAGATGAGAATAAGAACCCTGCAGTTGAAGAGGGCGGGCAGCAGCAAATGGATAATACAACAGACTTTTCTCAGTCATATAATCACAGTCGTCAACAGTATCAGTGGACCGACAGACAGGTCACATTACTTGAAAGACAATTGCTTTTGAATAATTATCAGGGAAGTGTCGCGGGAAGTACATTAAGTAACTGGACTAAAGTTTTTCTATGCACAATATCGGTGCTTATACCTGGGATAGGACAATTAATTGGATTAATTTCCGGCCTGGTTATGATAGCCGATGACAGAGATCCTGACAAAAGATCCTATGGCGCTGCTTTGATAACTGCCTCAATAATTGTTTTTGTTATTCAGTTTATTTTCTGGTTTTTATTTGCACTAATTACAGGTCCGGAGCTTTTATGGTAATACAGAGTAACACAGATAGGTGATAAAAATAAATAAAAGTGAACTAAGAAAAAAATGTCTTGAATATAGAGATAATTTATCAAAGGAAGAACAGCTTTACTTCTCTAATATTGTTTCTGATAAATTAAATCATCTGCAGTGTGTGATTGAAGCCAGGAGCATTATGTGCTTTGTCAGCTTTGGTAGTGAAATATCTACACATGAATTAATAAAGGGCTGGTTAAAACAGGGTAAGAAAGTAAGCGTGCCATGTCTGGAAAAACTGCCTGATGGAAAAAGAATAATGCATGCTGTTTTGATTAACAGCTTCAGTGATCTGAAGACTAAAGGCAGTTATGGAATACTTGAACCTGAGCTTAATCGCAGTGCCATTATAGAACCATGTAAAATGGAGGTTGTAATAGTTCCCGGAAGTGTATTCGATATTCGCAGAAATCGTATCGGATATGGAGGGGGATTTTATGACAGGTTTTTAATAAAGACATCGGCACATTGCAAAAAGATTGGTATATGCTATGATTTTCAAGTTCAAAAGGACATACCTCATGAAGCCCATGATGTACCTCTCGACTTAATTATTACTGAAAAAAGAATAGTATAGCAGAAATAATAGATGTTTTTAGATACATGTTCTACATGTATCATTTTTTATGACCTTAATTACATCAGTACTTGTGTTGAATTAGTATACTATAATTTATAAAGATCAGTGTCTGTCTCATACACGAAAAGGAGAAAAAATGGAAAATTATAATAAATATATTTTAATAAGTGATCTCGATGGTACCTTAATTAATTCAAACAATCAAATTTCTGAAAAAAATCATGAAGCTGTTAAGCATTTTATTCAACATGGAGGTATCTTTGCAGTAGCGACCGGAAGAACCATTCAGAATATAAGACCACATATTAAGGATCTTGCAATAAACGGGCCCTGCGTACTGTATAATGGTTCAGCTGTGTACGATTTTTCAACAGAAAGCTTAATTAATATTGAGTACCTTGAAAATTTAGAAATAGTTAAATATATAGAGTATTGCATAAATAACTTCAGAAGCATGGATGTAAAAATATTTACTCCAGAAATGATGTATATAGTAACTCCGGAAGAGAATATTGATCCCAGTGTTTTTTCTGAAAAGCAGATTTTTCAGCTCACAACTATTGAACAGATTATAAATATGCAGTGGATTAAGGTGATGTTCTATGATACACATACTAATTTGCTAAAAGCAGAAAAAGCTATGGAAGCTTTTGGACTGTGTGATAAAATTAACCGTGTTTTTTCTCATGAGTATTATCTGGAATTTTTGAAAAAAGATGTATCTAAAGGTACTGCATTAAAGTATATAAAGCAAATGGAAGAGTATAGAAACCGGGCTGTAATTGCAGTTGGCGATTTTGATAATGACCTTGAAATGATTAAGAGCGCTGATTATGGAATTGCAGTAGATAATGCCAGGGAATGTGTCAAACAAGTAGCAGATAAGGTTATTGTAAGCAATGATCAAGACGCAATATATCACATTATACATAACATAATACCTGAGATTGATAGATAAAGATTGTTGGCAGGCAACGAAATCCCTTATTTCATATGGACAAATTTTAATATTTGATGCTTGTGAATATAATTGAACTAGAAGTTCACCGCCTCTCATGTGATGCAGGTAACGAAATGAGGTTATAAAAATGCCAAAATCAAAGCCTAAAAAAATTCTAAGCATTTATAAAGGTAAAGTTGATATTAAAGATCTGATGTTCAAAATAATATCACTGGCAGCAAGGAGGTAACAGTGCAATGCTGGGATTCAACAAGCCTGATATTAATTACCACATCGGAATATACGTACGTCAGAGTAGGGATGAACATGAGGAAAATATTGAAACCATTGAAACTCAAAAAAAACTTCTGATAGATTTTGTTAAAAAAAGTAACCTTGGAACTATTTACAAAACCTATGTTGATGATAATGTATCAGGTTCAGACTTTGAAAGAAATGCACTGGAAGAACTTAAGAAAGATGTATTGTCCTGTTATATAAATCTCGTAGTACTAAAAGATTTGTCAAGATTGGGGAGGAATAATGCTAAAACACTTTTGTTTCTGGATTTTCTTGAAGAGTACGGTGTACGGGTCATAACAGCAGACGGAAGGTATGACAGTATTAAGGATAATGATACCGTTGGAATTGACACATGGTATAATGAGCGATACATCAGGGACATATCAAAGAAAATCAGGGCTAATCTTCGTTTTAAAATTGAACAGGGTGAGTATATAGGGAATGCTCCATATGGGTATGTTAAGTCAATAAACGAGAAAAATAAGTTGGTTATTGATAATAGAACTGCTCCGGTTGTCAGAGAAATTTTTTCTCTTTATAAGCAGGGTTATGGCTATGCTTTAATCGCTAAAATATTAAATGAAAAAGGTTATCCCTCACCATCTTCAAAAAATTCTGATATTCCAATTACACCATGGAATCATGTAGCTGTACAGAGAATTCTCTGTAACCGTGTATATATTGGAGATACAGTTCAGGGGGTCAGTGAAAAAATAAGCTTTAAAAACAAGAAAACCAGACGTCTTCCCTTTGACAGATGGATTATAACAACCAACACCCATGAACCTATTATAAAGAATGAGGATTTTGAGGAAGTTCAGAGAATCAGGGCGAAAAAGCGTTCAAATCAGGGATATAACAGAAATATATCACATCTGCTCAGTAATATGCTGTACTGTGGAAAATGTGGTAAGGTCATGTATGTGAGAGTGCGAAGGGACAGACCTGTAGGATACATATGCAGCACTTATACAAAATATGGGAGAAACAGCTGCTCCAGCCATTATGTTACAGAGCAGGCTATTTTGGAGGTCATTACTAATGAACTTTTGGATATGCTGGCAAACCGGGAGCTTATTGATAGTTTTAATTTGAAATATGCCAATGAGGAGGAAGACCGGAAGAAAAGATATGAAATGGCTCAGAAGTTGGAGCAGCAGATAATAGCAAAGCAAAAGCAGCAGGATATCCTGTACCTTGACTGGCTGGAAGCCAAAATATCTGAACAGCTTTTCCTGAGAATGAACCAAAGTCTGGAGGAACGTATTACTTCTCTTAAAAGAGATAAGGAAAAGCTGCTGCAGGAAGAAAAACAGCAGCAGGATAAAATTCAGGTGATTGAAGGTTTTGCCAACAGAATAAAATCCCAGGGAATAAGCAAAAACATTATTGAGCAGATGGTTAGCAGAATTATTGTTTACGACAACTGTGACTGCGAAGAAATTCAAAACATAGGAGTAAATAAGGAAGAAGCTAAAAACGGCCTGATAGTTATTGAGTATAACTATAATAATTGGAGGGAAGGTTAACCAAAACTTCTGACCCAGGTATACACAGATTGAAAATTTGATATCGATAAATTTATAGATTGAAACTCCAAAAGCTCTACCGGCTTTGGAGTTTTTTTGTCTTAATAAATGTAATTTTCACTAAGTAAAAATTTTATAAAAGTATTGTACTTGCAATCTAAATTTGGTATATTATGTAATATAAGTAATTTATTATCTGACAACTTCAATCAATTTCTTATACTATTCTGAAAGTTATCTTTAATAAGGTCAATAGGAGTCTCTTCAAGAGTAATATCATTATGGTCTTTAATAAGCATTATGATCTTTATGATCTTTCAATTAATTTTATTATAAATAAATATTATCTTATTCAAAATATTTAATTAAGTAAAGGAGAATTGCTATGAAATCTTTTTTTAAGCGAACAATTTTGTTAATTATTATTATGTCAATTTTAATTTCATCAAATATTCAGGGGACCTCAGCCAACTCAGTAAATGCAATCAGTGCAGTAAAGTTCAGTGATGTAAAAAACACTTTCTGGTATTATACCTATGTAACAAAACTTGCTGATCTAAAAATAACCAGCGGCTATGCTGACGGTACTTTCAGGCCCAATAATCCAGTCACACGGGCAGAATTCGTTACATTCCTTTGTAAAGTCAAAGGATATAAACAGATGCAGGGTAATCCCTTTGAGGATTCTCAAAAGAGTTGGGCAACTGGTTACATAACAGCAGCACTCAATAACGGCATAATAGATTTTACAATAAATAAAAAGTTCAGGCCTGATGATGCAATAACCAGGCAGGAAGTTGCAGAAATGATGTGCAGAGCTCTAAACATATCTCCTGATGTAACAACAAAAACACCATATGCAGACGTTACATCAAATTCAGGCTATTCTACAGCTGCATATTCTAATTACTTAATGCAAGGATATTTAAAAGATAACGAGAGATATTTTAATCCAAACTCAAATATTACCAGGGGCGAAGCTGCTGCTGTTGTAGTTAATGTGTATGAATACAACGCGGATAAAATGGCTTATTTGAATAAAAAGATAGCAGAGGAAAGACAGAAAGCGGCTGAAGCTGAGAAAACTCAGAAAACAACTGAAAAGCAACCGGCATCCTTTAAAGAGAGTTTAAACTTCCTTAAACAACAAGGTATATTAACCGGTATCTCTGAATCGGAATTTAAATCTACAGACAACATAACCAGGGAACAGTATATCAAGCTTTTAATATTGGCAGTTGATAAAAATTCAGCTCAAACTGAGGATTATATAGACACTGCTGTTAACCTGGGGATTGTTAAAAATGGTGAAGTTAATTCAAATTCAAAAGACAATAAAATCAGAAGGTCTGAAATGGCAAAATGGACTTTAAGGGCATACGAAAAGTTGAATAATATACAATACCCTGATTACCTGGAAGCCTATAAAACCATGGTAACAGATTACAAGACTCTCAATAAGGAGGATAAAACAAACAGCTTGAAATGCGTATCGGAAGGTTTGTTGACACCTGTAAATGGTGAATTTAAACCCAATGATACCTGTACTAACGGTACAGCTGCTTTAGTATTACACCGTTTATTATCAGCAGAACAGAGGGAAATAGCAAAACCAATCTTTGCTGCACCTGACAAAGAGTTCGAGGAATTTTTATCAAAAGATAATTATGAAAGTGCTGTTAAGGTATTCTCATTGTGGAATATTGACAGAGTAGTTGATGGTAAGATTTTGTGGAAAACCTATGAGGACGGTGTTTGCCTGTTACCAACCCTCAGCAACAGACATTCAAATAAAGAAGCCTATGAAGCTATAAGGGTATTAGTAAGTTACGCACGTAAGTATGGAAACCATGTTGAAGGATACTATAGATATGGTGGAGTAGATAATTTTTTACAAATATTCTACACAAACAAAAATGCTGCTGAGAAGGGTAAAACACGAACAAATTATAATTTTTATATGTTAATGAGATTTAATAACGATAAGCTCAGAATATTTGCTGATGCAGGAGAAGAAAAAATTCAAAAAGAGAAAACGGATTACTATTGGTGTATAAGACATTTATATGATACTTATAAAAATAAGTTTCCGGAATCCGTTGATGAGTACCAATCTAAAGAGATAATTGAACCTCTCACAGCATTACTAAATGTAATGTATGAGCCAAAACTGGCAGATTACTTGCTAAAATACATTCTCAAAGAAAACAGGACAAGAAATGAACATAATTGGGAATCAAAGGATTACACCCACAAAGGTTGCATTTACCCAAGCCAGTTCAAGGGCCTTGAAGTTCAGGTAAAGCAAAATGGGAGTTTATATCTTGGTACCAATAAAATTAATTAGGGGGGCATACATGAAACCTTTTAAAATAATGTCATTAATACTGATAATATCAATTTTGTTATGTACATTTAGTAATTTTGAGGTTAAGGCTGCTTCACTTAATGTTTCACAGTTAAATTCAATTCATGGTAAGTCAGCTTCAAAAGCATCTATAGAGGCAATGATAAATGATATCTCAGAAAGAACCGGAGAAGATATTCAAAATGAAAAAGGGGAATGGTTGAATCCATTTGTATATGATGATTATGGTCTTATAGTCTATGGTCTACCCACAGGGGATTTCTACCAAAGGCCTGACGGTAAGACCTATAAAAACGGAAAAAAAGGAGAATACAAGTACTTAGGTTATAGTAGTTCTTCATTTCTTATAACCAATGACAGGTTTTTTTCGGGTGGTAGTCCGGGTTCTAAATTCAAGAGTGTAGATGATTATAAAAAAGTAAAATGGCAAACCCAAGAAGGGGCTCCTGCTACTTGGAATAACTTATCTAATGACCAAGTGAAAGTACTTGCTGAACGTACCTTTTATGATGATGATTACGGTGGGCCTCCTGAAACTTTAAATCAGTACAATGAAATAAAAGGTTTATCTTTATATGGACTGTTAGGTGATAGTATCAGACAGAAAGCATTGGTACAGGTTGCTCCCACAATGTGGAGTGTAAATGGTTCTGTAAGACTCAGATATGATAGTACCAACTGGAATACTCTGATTTTCAGGCCATTAGCACCTGATACAACCATTGAGGCAAAAATTGAATCACAAGACGTATTTGTTATGGAAGAAAATATGGACAGTATAACAGTACCCTACGATGTTTTCGGAATAATAGGTGGTGATGCAGTTAATCTGAAAATGATGCAAAACCTTGATAAATTATATTTTCTCTCAAATCAAGAATCTAAAAAAGTAGAGCTTTCTGCTGGCAGCTCACCTACTCAAAAAGTTAAGTATGAAAAAAAGTTTTCCAGAGCAGCTTTAAAAGTTGGTGAAAATGACCAGACGTTATCTGCTGTGGTTAATCTTACAACCAGGTATAATACTGATACACCTTTAACAGCAACAGCAAACAAGCCAATAAAAATCATAGTTAAAGCTAAGAAAACGCCTCCTACAGAGGGAGCTGTTTTTGTAAGGTTTATAAACTCTGAAACTGAAGCTGAAATACCTGAATTGGCTTATGATTTTACACTTAAATTTGGTGAAAAGAGGACAATAAGCGGCTTGCCAGTTCCTTCCGGTTTTGAAAAATGTGAAGGTTCATACGCAAAATATTATGCCGATACATCATCAACTGTTACTCCACCAACCAAAAAAGATATGAAACCAGAAACATCTCAGGAAATAACATTATCTCAATCTTATAAAGTCGCTTATGTATACTTCTGGTATAAACCAAAGCCCGGAGAAACACCTAAACCACCTGTAAAAATAAACTATGACCCAATTGCTATAATAATTAATCCAGCCGTAGCTTATGCCGGTGATGATGTGTTAATAGACGGCAGCCGTTCATTTGATTATGACGGTTATGTGGAACGATGGATATGGGAAGTTCCTGGTACTTACGGAAGTGACAAGTATAATCCATATTTTAATGAATTAAATAATGAAGAGTTTAATATGGATAAAGGAACTGTCTGGTATCCTGATATTGGCACCTATGACATTGACTTAGAGGTTGTTGATGATGGTAACTGCTCAGGCTATGACAGAAGTTCAATTGAAATTATTGAGCCTATACCATCAGTATCCATTGATGTAATAGCTGAAAAGGTAAAAGAGAATCGAAAAATCACCCTTGATTTAAGTAGCAGTAAGTCTTCAAAGAGATACCCCATTGACTGGAGTTTAACCACCTGGAAGATAGAACCTGTCAGAGGTACAGGGGCAACTGGTGATTATGGGGTAAGGCTTCAGGACGGAACGGTATATAAAAATGTGAATGGTAAAGCTCAGTTGTACAATAACGGGGAATGGACAGACACAGGAGCCGACTTCAATTCTATACTTAAAGGCCAAAAGACTATAGACTTCCAGGCAAGAGACAGCGGCCAGTACAAATTTACTGTGACTATTACTAATACGTCTATGTTTAACAGTTCAGTTCATTACTCAAATACGCTTGACAGAACTATTACTGTAGTTGAGGACTTGCCACCAGTGGCAAGCTTCAGCGGTCCAGCGAAAAATGTTCGTGATAACGAAAATCCCATTGATAAAACATTACAAAAATATGGCATTATAACGGTACATTGTACTACCACATCACCAGATGGAGACTCAATCGGTAAAAGGGTATGGACAGCTAGATATGACAGCGATAATGACCGTTATTTAGGGTTGAGCATCTCTGAGTCATTTAGTGATGAACAAGATATTTACCCTTACAGTGGAGATTTATCTGAACCCTTTACAAATGGAATAAGGCTGATAGTTGACGGCGATTATGATGATACCGCCGAAATTTGGACTTATGAGGTTGGTAAGTTTACTGAATCATTACTGGTATATGAGGACATTCCTGACCATGAAACGGTTAAGGAGCTGCTTATACCAGCTGATTATAGGAGTGATTATGTGCAGGGCTGGTAGAGACCATTCCGGCTAAAATATGAAAAAATGAATTAAATTATAACAATTTGAAAGTCAAAACTATACCAATGAAAGGAGATTATATGAAAAAAGCAAAGAACAGTATTGCTGTTTGGATTTTGATATTAACAATGCTGCTCCAGAACACTGTCTGTGCTGAAATGGAGCAAGAAGTGATAAATACTGCTCCGGAAGCCAATTTTACCATTGAAAAAAACCGTAATGTTAAAATTTTGGTTCTAACTGATTATACGGGTACAGATAATGCTAATCTTAAAAATGCCCTTTCCAGTATGAAAAGCGAACTTGCAAATCATGCAAAAATAAATATTGAGTATGCTAATCCTGAAATTGTAAATATAGGCAAGCAGGATGGTAAGGTTCAAATGAATTATTGGGGTAAAAATGGATATGCATCATACACCTGGTCTGGCTATAGAGCATCTCAGCAGTATGGAGAGCCTGTATTGACTGAATATAGGAATAAACAAGAAAATGAAAAGTTTATATATTCCAATACAATAACTTTACCTGAAGGCCAGGAGCCATTAACCTTTTATGGTGTGCCCATAAGATATGTTAAATCTGATTTAAAAAAGTCTGAATCAAATCAAGCGGTTTACTCATACAGGGAATATTATACCTATACTTTTATTAATGCAAATGGGATATGTGACGGACCTTTTAATTTAACAATCAGATCCGAAAACAGAGCACCCAATGGTATGTGGAATGAAAGCTACATAAGTTCATATACTGAACCTGTATTCACTTTTGACAGCCATTGGTCAATTCAAGGGTCATATGAAGAGAGTACAATAAATGATGTTATTGGCTGGGATTTATCCAGTCTTAATTATGAATTACCTGATGTAAATACAGATACTTTTGTCATTTTTGCTTTAAATAGAGGTAATACTAACTATTATAAAGCATATACAAGTAGCAGCTATTTGCTTGGTCAGTTAAGAAATGATTCAACCATTGGCAAGTACATAAAGGATACTGATGCAAGGGTATATTCAATCTGTTCTGATGAAATTGAAAATATAAATCTTTCAACTAATGCTAAGTATCCAATCACTTTTGGCACAAATATAAAAGCTCAAAACATTTCTATAAAAGACCTGATTGAGTCTAGTTTCGATGGAAGAAGTGTGGGCGAAAAGAATATTACCGGGCTAACGAATAAAATAAAGGAAAATGTCAGAAGGCCAAACGGAAATATTGATATGATAGTTGCTTCTGACAATAGTAAAGATAGTATAAATTACTTTGTAGATAATGTAAAAAATAGCGTTAGTGATGATGTATCTGTATCAGCCACCATTATAGACGGGGATTCATTTGAAACCGTTGACACATGGAAAAAGTATGTTACCAGAAATAATTTCAAAACTGTTTCTAATACTTTTTATACAGATGCAACACTTGTATTGACAGAAAATGGTGAGTTGTGGGGTATTGGCAGCAATTATATTGGTGAAGTACGAACCGGATATAATAGTACGACAAAAGTTTACGGTCTTTTTGGTTTGAGTTCAACTGTTGAAAGGTACAACAGGTTTGTTAAAATTGCCGAGGATGTAAAGAATGTATATTTAAAGAACTTTAACGGTTTAAATACCATTTTCATCATTAAGAATGATGGAAGGTTGTGGGCCTGCGGTGGAGGCTTTGGGGTAATATATATTGAAGACCCGAAAAATGGTGGGTTCGAAAAGCAAATATGCTTTAGGGATTTTACTTATATGGGTTATAGCGATGTAAAATCTTTAGCTTTTGGTTTAATTGACACATGGGATATGCATGTTGTTTCAGGTAATGGTGTGTATAGAATGGTTATGAATTCAGAATGGTTCTATGATACACCACGAAGGGACCCTTTGGCTCCAGCTAATACAAAGTATGTATTTAATTTTGGCGGTTCTTATTCCAGTTCCACAAATCTTTATTATATAGGTGAAGACGGTAAAGTAACATATTCTAATTGGAGGTACACCGAACAGGGAAAAGAATTACATAATTATACTGAATTACCTCCAAATCCTGTTGAAACAGATGCATTAGGTGTTTTTAAATGTGATGATGGCAAGTATTATAATTTGAATGGTGAGTGTTTATCAAAGGGCATCAACTTTAAGCAGATATATGATAAGAACGGACTTTTTGGTGTAACTTATGATGGTAAGTTATATGTACTGCAACAATACAGTTGGACCACTTATTCCTTTTCGGATGTAGATAAAATTTTATTTGTGCAGGAAAATAATAGTTACTCACCAGGTATTATTTATAGGACTATTGATGGTAATATGAAATTTTTGAATAGAATAAGTCCAGAAAACACATTCAGGTTGGAGGATTTAAAGTGTTATGATTGGGAATCAACAGGCTATGAAGGATACTGGCCTACAATATTCGATGCGTCAATAGGAGGTTTAGCTGCTGACTATCTGCAATTAGGTAACAGGTTTTGCTACGTAACAAAAGACGGTAATATCTGTTATGTTCAAAGCGAGTATAAGGGTAAGGACTCATATGGAATGAAGATTACCACCTTTAAAACTGTCAACTGTGGTTCACTAGATACTATTTTTGATATTTCTGATAAACCTGTGAAAGCAATATCAAAATCTAAAATATTTAACACTCCATTAAGAGAGGAATCGGAGAGATACTTTATTTATATTTCTGACAATGTGCAGCCGGATACATATTTTAGTGACCATACAGAGTATTTTCCTTTCTCTCATTTGGATAATTCTGTTCTTAATTACTTAAATGCAAACAGGTTCAACATTTATATTGTAACTCCGCAGCAAGCAAGGAATTTAAAGCTCACATACCCTAATGTACCTGTTAACAGGCAGCAGCTGTCATTATATGAATTGATTTATAACTCAGTCATGGATAGTGCTTTTTGTACAAATACTGATATAGTAATAAAGTTGATTGCTAAAAGGTATGATACCTATACAAAACATGGTAGTACTACTCTTACCATATTGGTAAACGAGGAAAGTGTCAGATACAACCAGGTTTACAGGGACTTTGAAAATGACCCAAAGTATTCTGAAAGATGGCTGTATACTCATGACCCTACATACTTCGATAACTCCAACGGATTAGATCCTAATTCAGGCCAATGGATTTCAACTCCAGTATTTACATTCAGCAAAGTAGGTAAATATATTGTTAACGCTCAATTCAGAGATAACCCAAAAGACGATGACATGTTTGATAATTATCGTCTATGGTCTAATAAATCTGCACCGGCTACTATACTTGTTCATAGAAGACCTATAGCTAAGTTTAGTACGCAGATATCTGAGATAAAAGGAGCCAATGTTTATTTATCATATCTTGATCAATCCTATGACCTTGACCATAATAAATCAAGAACTGATAAGGGGATAGTTGCAAGGTACTGGCAGTATAAAAAATCAATATCAGATACATGGAGTGAAGGAAAGCCTTTAAGTCTTCCATATAATTCTGGAATATATCAGGTAAAATTGATGGTTAAAGATATGGAGGGTGTATGGAGTAAACCCTATATTGAAGAAATAGATACAAGTAATTTACCTCCCACAATTACTGCAACACCATTAACGTATACAGGTGAAGGACCAATAAATATTACAATAAAGGCTTCTGATAATGGTGAAGATGATTTCGCTTATATGCGCTATGCTATCACTGATACAAATGAACTGCCGGGTTCTTCACAGTGGATAAAGGTAGAAGATGGGAAAAAAGAAAGAACAATTACTATCAGTTCTGATGGTACATATTATCTCCATATGGAGGCATACGACAAACTTGGTCAGGTGGGTAAAAATTTGACAGGCCCATACATTATAAATAATTTAAAAGCGGGTAACTTTTTTATAACAATGATGCTTGATGTAGGCTGGCGATCATATTACTTTGACTTGAACAGAGGTATTGATGACAATCACGACGGGATTACTGACAGGTATCCCAGAAGACCAAATACTGATATTGGTACACTTAAAATGCCTATAAACTATTATAATCTTGTATCCAGTCCAAGAACTTATATTAAGGCTGGTTACAAAGTGAAAGGCAGAATAGATATTAAGGGCAATCCTGATTCAGCCAAGTTTAACATAAATTATATGGTAAAGGAAGTAACACATACTGATTCAGTAAACCTTGTAAAAGGTACCGGAGATACTTACACTTTTGAATGGATAATTCCATTGGAAACCGATGATAAGTCTTTCATAAACTTTGATTTGGTTATGAAAAAAGGAGGCATAACATATGGTAATGAAAAGTGGAATGATGTCTGGGATTCACGAAATTCTTCACGATATGTATTTTATGTTTGCGGAAAGGCAACGGATGATTTGATTTTTGTTCAAAGCCAATAGTAATTAAATTATTGTACACAAATGAAATTAAATAATATTTAAATTAAATTTCGTCCATACAATGAATTTAATAAATATATTCCTATACGATTAATAAACGCTTAATTAGTAAATCCTCCAAAAAAGCATTTGGAGGATTTACTAATTACTTAAATGGTTTTACTTGCCCTGCTTTCCCTTATATTCATTGCTGAAACGGGGATTATCAGGATTCTGAATTGCTGCCTGTTCGGCTTTGTTTTGTGCATTTGGTTTTGAAGTACCCTTATCCTTTTTACCTTTATACATGAGATTTGCTCCTTTATAAGATTAATTTACATAAAATAAATTGATCCTTATCAATCCTAAATATATTTTGCAGAAGTTGTTTTTATTATGTGTAATAAATTTAATAAATAATTGGTTATATGGTTCATTTAGGTCCATAAGCAATAGCTTATCATATATTAAAATGTGAGTATTTGAATGTTAAGGTAACAATTTGATAGCGAAACATAAGGGGGCTGAGTGCCAGATATGATTAAAAATACAGACATTAAAGCCAACGGTCAGCATATAAGTTTTAATGGATACGGTGGGATTGAGTATCTGGACAGATATATAGAAATTGAATATGGCGAAGGATGGGAGCAAAAGACAGGCAAGTATATTGAAGGAATTCCAAACTTCAAGCAGGACAGCTTTGGGCCGGGAAATCAGAATAATTGTACATTAGCTTCTATCACACGGATTATGAAGTATTATTCTGATATGGGTTTAAATGAAATTCCATCTGATATACAAGATATTTACAGTACAGTCAGGGAAATTGGAGTAGAACATGGATATGAACCCGGAAAATCTGGTTTATTCAGAGATTTATTCATTTATACTCCCTTTGAAATAAAAACAATGGTAAGGGAGACCTGGAACAAATTTGGATATGCGGGAAGTAAGTCAAGCAATTATTATTTCCGGAAATTAAATATAATAAAAATCAACATTGATGAAATGAATCCGGTACTTTTGAATATAGCATTTGGTGATTATAGGGGACATACCGTAACAGTTATTGGTTACAAGGTTTTTGGCAGCAACAGAGTACATCAGTCAGACTTATCATTTGTCATGGTATTGGATGGCTGGAGTGAGAAAATCAGATACATTGACTGGAAAAAGTTTGGATTAACGTTGGCCAGTGTTACAAGTATGCTCTGAAGAAAACAAAATTTAAAATAACTCTAAAGAAACTTAAACTTTAAAAAATTTAAAAGAAACTTAAAAGAAACTTTGAATTTTGACTGCAGCTTTATCAAAGATATTTCTTATGTAATATGCCCCGGGCACCGATGTTTCCAAGGGACGTCGGTGGCCGGGGCAGTAAGGAACTTTATGCCTTTGGGAATTGAGCTGTTATAAACCAATCCATCAGTTTATATCCTTCTTCGATATAAATACCTGTCTTTTTAGCCTCTTCCTCATCATAGCTTTGCACAACAGACTGATTTTCATTTGTACTGTCGTATAAAATAAAGGGAACGGGCTCGGAGGTATGGGTGCGCAAGCTAAGGGGAGTAGGATGATCAGGCAGCACCAGAATCCTATATTCTTTATGCTTTTTGAGCCCTTCCAGAATTGGAGCCACAATCTTTTGATCCAGATATTCAATTGATTTTACCTTGTTCTCAATTTCAAACCTGTGTCCACATTCATCAGGAGCTTCTACATGTACATAAACAAAATCCTTGCCATTGTCCAGTTCTGCCAGAGCTGCGTTGGCCTTCCCGATAAAGTTTGTGTGTATGTTACCGGTTGCGCCTTCTACATCCACAGAATCAAGTCCGGCACATAAGCCTATACCCTTTAACAGATCTACAGCCGAAATCATAGTTCCTGTCTTATTGTACTTCTCACTGAAAGAAGTTAATGCAGGCTTTTTGCCTTCCCCCCATAACCATATGGAATTTGCAGGTCTGAGTCCGCGAGCCTTTCTGGCCTCATTTACAGGATGATTCTTCAGTATATCATAGCTCTTCTTCATAAGCTCCAGTAGCAGTCCGGAATCCTCCTGGGGTAAATATTCAGTAACCTTCCTTTCCAGAATATCATGGGGAGGAGTGCAACCCAACCCAATTTTACCATTACTCCATACCAAGCAATGTCTGTAGCTTATTCCAGGGTAGAATTTAATGTTTTCACTGCTTAATTCATTGTTAACAGCTTCAATTAAAATCCTTGCCTCTTCGGTGGAAATCTCATCAGAACTGTAATCAATCATAGTTTTATCGGCATAGGAGTCTTCTGCCTCGGATAAGTAAACAAGGTTGCAGCGAAGGGCTACATCAGTAGGAAGAAGGTCTATTCCCATGCTTACTGCTTCAAGGGGAGAACGACCTGTATAATATATTTTGGGATCATATCCCATCACTGAGAGATTTGCCACATCGCTCCCAGGTGAAATTCCATCAGGAACTGTTTTAACCAGACCAACGGTGCCTTTTCTTGCTAGCATATCAATATTTGGTTTTTTTGCATACTGTAAAGGAGTTTTGTTATTTAACTCCTGCATGGGATAGTCTGCCATGCCGTCACCTAAAACAACAACATATTTCATATTAGCCTCCATCTACGCACAGAACGCGTATACAAATAGTAGTTCTGTTTATGAACACATTATTAGTGAATACTCAGCTGGCGTAATATATGCAGGGGATAAATGAATCCCCTGCATGACTTCAGTAAAATTTAAGTTCTAAGCTTTGGTTGCTACCTTTGCCCAGGTATCCTTCAGACCCACGGTACGGTTGAAAATCAGCTTGTTTTCTGTAGAATCAGGATCAACGCAAAAATACCCCATTCTAAGGAACTGGAACCTATCCCCTGGTTTTGCTTTTACAAGATCAGGTTCAACCATGCAGTTATCCAGGATTTCAAGGGAATTAGGATTGATATTTGCTCTGAAATCCTTACCCTCTTCTACGTCATCGGGATCAACTTTCATAAATAAATGATCATATAGGCGAACCTCGGCTTTAACTGCATGAGAAGCTGAAACCCAATGCAATGTACCTTTAACCTTTCTTCCATCAGGAGAATTTCCGCCCTTTGAAGCAGGATCATAGGTACATCTCAATTCAATAATTTCTCCTGCATCGTTTTTCACTACACTTTGACAGGTAATAAAATAAGTATTTTTCAGGCGGACCTCCTTGCCTGGCGCAAGGCGGAAGAACTTGCTGGGAGGGTTCTCCATAAAGTCGTCTTTTTCTATATATATTTCCCGTGAGAAAGGAAGCTTTCTTGTTCCCATCTCAGGATTCTCAGGATTTATTTCAACATCAAACCATTCAACCTGACCCTCAGGGTAATTTTCAATAACAACCTTTAAAGGCCTCAAAACAGCCATAACTCTTGGTGCACTATAGTTCAATTCATCTCTGATACAGTGTTCCAAAAGTGCATAGTCAACAAGACTGTTGTTTTTTGCAACACCGATTTTTTCACAGAAGGTTCTGATTGAAGAGGGAGTAAAACCACGTCTTCTCAAACCTGATATGGTTGGCATTCTGGGATCATCCCAACCGTTTACATACTTTTCATTTACAAGTTGAAGAAGCTTACGCTTGCTCATCTGGGTATATGCAAGATTTAAACGTGCAAACTCAATCTGCCTGGGTTTTGCAGGTAAATCTATATTTTCTTTAACCCAGTCATAAAGAGGTCTATGATCCTCAAACTCAAGAGAACAGAGGGAATGGGTAATACCTTCCACAACATCTTCAATTGGGTGGGCATAATCATACATTGGGTAAATACACCACCGATCGCCTGTTCTGTGATGGTGTGCTCTGAGAATTCTGTAAAGAACAGGATCCCGCATATTAATATTAGGAGAAGCCATATCTATTTTTGCTCTTAAAACCTTTGAACCATCAGGGAATTCACCGTTTTTCATTCTCTCGAACAAATCCAGATTTTCCTCCACAGACCTGTCTCTATAAGGGCTGTTTTTACCAGGCTCAGTAAGTGTACCTCTATATTCACGAATCTGCTCCGGACTCAAATCACAAACATAGGCTTTTCCAGCTTTTATCAGCTTTACAGCACAATCATACATTATATCGAAATAATCAGATGCATAGAACAAATTGTCCCATTTGAAACCAAGCCATTTAACATCTTCCTGTATGGATTCAACATATTCAACATCTTCTTTGCTGGGGTTTGTGTCATCAAAACGGAGGTTACATTTACCACCGTATTTCAGAGCAGTGCCAAAGTCAATGCATATAGCCTTGGCATGACCTATGTGGAGATATCCGTTTGGCTCAGGCGGAAATCTTGTTACTACAGTATTATTTGGAACCCTGCCAGCGGCCAGATCCTCATCAATAAAATCATAAATAAAGTTTGAGGGCTGTGTATTTTCTTTTTCATTTACAGAGCTGTTGATGATTTCATCAGCCATAATTAACCTCCATATATAAATTAAATTTATTTATTAATCATTTTAACAATTTTAACATTTTAATAATTTTAGTAATTCTAACTAAACATGACTGAATTTTAATAATTACATCAGTTAACGCAAAACTATTAGAAATATATCATAAATAGTTAAAATCAATATATTTTGAAATATTGAAACTTAACATAATTGCAGTAATTATACCTAATTACAGATTGCTTTTAAGCTTCTCTATTCCAATTCCAATTCTCTTCAAGGTTTCTTCCTTTCCAAGAATATCAGCTAATTCAACAGCTCCTCCCGGAGTTACAGCCTTACCGGAGAGGGCAGTTCTGATAGGCCATAACACAATACTGTTTTTGATACCGCGAGCTTCTATATGAGCAAAGAGTTTCTCATGAATAACATCATAATTCCAGTCGGTTATGGATTCCAGCACCGGCAGTACCAAATTAAGGCTTTCAAGAGAGTTCTCAAGAGTAGTTTTGCTTTTCTTGTGAACATACATTTGGACATCATATTCAGGCAGCTCATCGATAAAGTCTATTGTGTCGGGAATACTAGTCAAAACTTCAGTTCTTATCTGCAATAACTTGCTGAGCTTCATTGTGTCTATGTTTTTATTTTTAATTGCCTTATCATAATATGGCACAGCCAGCTTATGGAACTCTTCAACAGGCATCTTTCGGATATATTCGCCATTCATCCAGGTCAGCTTGTTAATATCGAAGATGGCCGGAGATTTGCTAATACCACTTATATCAAACACTTCCTCCAGTTCCTTGAGGGAGAAGATTTCTCTGTTATCTCCGGGGCTCCAGCCCAGAAGAACCACATAGTTAACAATTGCTTCAACAAGATAGCCCATTGAAATAAGGTCTTCAAAAGAAGGGTCTCCGGCTCTTTTGCTAAGCTTCTGGCCTGATGACTTCAATATTAAGGGCACATGAACATAAGTAGGAATATCCCAGCCGAAGGCCTGATACAGAAGATTGTATTTTGGAGTTGAGGCAAGATACTCATTTCCTCTTACTACATGTGTAATGGCCATTTGGTGGTCATCTATAACATTTGCAAAGTTATAGGTGGGGAGCCCATCTGTTTTAATCAGAATCTGATCATCAAGTTCGCTGTTATCAACGGTTATAGTACCATAGACTGCATCCTCGAAACTTGTGGTGCCTGTGTCGGGCATTTTTTGTCTGATAACATAGGGCTCATTATTTGCCAGTCTTCTTTCAACTTCTTCTTTTGACAGATGCAGACAATGGCGGTCATATTTATAGCCCTGTCCGGCTGCTTCCTGTGACTCCTTAAGCTGGGCAAGCCTTTCCTTTGAGCAGAAGCAGTAGTATGCTCCGCCAAGCTCTACCAGCTTTTTGGCATATTCCAGATACATACCCTTTCTTTCACTCTGGATATAGGGACCATAATCTCCACCCACATCAGGACCTTCATCATGGTTAAGACCGGCAAGCTTCAGGGTTTTGTATATAATATCAACAGCACCTTCAACATAACGTTCCTGATCGGTATCCTCTATTCTTAAAATAAATTTTCCATTATCCTTTTTAGCTATCAAATACTCATATAAGGCTGTTCGCAAGTTTCCGATATGCATGTAGCCTGTCGGACTTGGTGCAAATCTGGTTCTGGTTTGCATATTGGTATAGCTCCTTTCCATAAAATAGTATTTACTTTTAATTAATAAAAAACCTCCCGTCCAAATGCAGGACGAAAGGTTCATCTTCCGCGGTACCACCGTGCTTGGCAAAGCCCTCTCAAGGAACAGTTAATAATATACCTTCCCGTTCTGCACGGGATATTATTATTTAATTGCTCCATATCTCTGTAACGGGAGAATCCGTCAAACCTACTTTCACAAAGTCAATTGTTTTCTGTCTGCATTGACATCATGTTTATTCAGCCCGAAGCTCAGATACCTGTTTCCATCAGTGTTCTTACCGGTCTCACACCATCGCCGGCTCTCTGTAAAGAACTTAAAGATGTACTTATTATCGTCATTGCTAATAAATATAGTTTGTTCTATATTATATTATTTTAAAATAATATGTGTCAAGGTTTCAGTAGAATTTCGGTTTACTGAGGAGTTTACTTTATAACTAACCAATTGGTATTAATTATTTCAACATATCGAATATTCCCTTAAGCCCTTTTTCTTCAAAATTAATCATTTTTTTAAAGCTGTCCAGTTCATCTTTGACAATAGTATTTAAAAGACTTTGGCCTAATACCTCTACAGGTGCAAGGTCATCGGTAAATACAAGATTGTCTTCGGTAACCTCCACCAGGTTTTCACTTACGTATTGGGATACCCCTTGCAGGGGATTATCTGAGGCAAGCCTGCTTATATTGCTGTGAAAGTTATTTAACATATCCATATCATTTGACGCAAAGAGCAAAACATTTGTACTGCCTTCAATATCACAGGTAAACACTTTGTTCATAACACTTTTGACAGTTTGGCTAAGGTATTGATTGATAGGATTGTTTCCTTTTGATTTCATGTTTATATTAAGTATAATGACTCCGTCGGGCTTAAGATGTTCCGATACCTCCGTAAAAAATTCCTTTGTTGTCATGTGAAAGGGAATGGTTATATCATGATAAGCATCCACCATGATAACATCATATTTACGGCAATTTTTATCAGATAAAAAGGTTCGGCCATCTGTTTCATAAATAGTGGCTTCATCGTCTGTTACTCCAAAGTACTTTTTAGAGAGTTCTACAATTTTAGAATCTATTTCTACAGCATCAGTCTTTACATTTTTATAGTATATTTTTGACTGCTTGGCATATGTACCGGTACCATTGCCCAGTATGAGAAGGTCCAGATTTTTATCCTGAGTAAAGTCTTTCAGGAACTGAGGTGCCATAAGAGCGTAATCATAATAAAGACCTGAAAGCTTATTATCTTTTCTGTATACAGATTGAACACCAAAAGCTACATTTGTTGAAAGGTAAACTGCTTCATTATCTTCTGATACCTGTAGATAATTATATACCGATTCACCTTCGTAAACGCAATCCTTCCAGAAAGCATAAGAATTTGATAAGGGAAGAAAAACAAGAACCAGTATTAAGATTGAACTTACAAATACCCTCACTACTTTAACTTTTTTGATAATAAAGTAACTTAAGCATATTAAGTTTAAAATCAATGAAAAAAGTAGAAACGACTTTTTTGTCCCGATATATGGTATTGTAACAAAAGTAGGTAAAAAGGTTCCTATTATACTGCCAATAGTATTTGCAGCGTATATTTTACCTGTTGTTTTACCTGCGTTTTCTAAATCTGTCACTCCCAGCTTGACTAAGTACGGAGAAACCATTCCAAGGCCGATTAAAGGTGCTGAGAACAGGACCAGACAGCATATGGTGGTACCTGTAAGCAGTAAATTATTGGAAATAAACATAGCTAAAAGTCCGGTTACAGCCAGCACCACATAGTTGCCGATTAAGGGTATTACTGCTATCCATAGGGCTGCACCCCATATAATCAGATATAGTTTGTTAAGACTATTGTTTTTATCAGCACTTCGTCCTCCCAAAATATTACCAATACTTAATGAAATCATAATTAAGCCGATAATTACCGTCCAAATTATCTGAGAGGTACCAAAAGTCGGAGCCAGCAGTCTTGAAATACTTAATTCAACTCCCATCACAGACATACCACAAAAAAACGAGGTGGCATACAAAAGTAGCTTTTTTTCCATATGTATTTTCCTGTCCTTTCATAATGTAATAGCCATAGCAGCCTGATTTGATATTTTTATAATAATTACTCCTGATCCATAGTATATAGTTTATCTCATAATAACTTAATTGTGAAATAGTTATTTACTCTAATGGGTTCTGGAGATTTAATAAATATGATGTCATTTATTACAATTTTTTATGAATTATAAATATAAATAAATTTTCTCATGATTTCTACTCATGAATTATACTCATACATTTTCATTCCTGTACTTATACAAATAATTTTACTTATTAATATGCTGGTAGATAATTTAGGCGCATCAACAAAATTAATCAATTTATCTTGTATACAATGAACAAGTTGTATATAATAAAAGTGGTGTATATACTTGTTTACAGGTGTTATGACCTAGTATTAAAATAAATAAATTATTTTATGGGATACTTTTTATTATGATTTTGTTATTTGAGAAAGGGGACTGTCGGTATGAAATTTTTAGAGCAAATTATTAGCAGAGCAAAAAGTGATATTAAGACAATCGTATTGCCTGAAAGTACTGATATCAGAACATTAAAAGCTGCTGCAATGATTCAGGAACAAGGGATAGCAAATATTATTCTTGTTGGTAATGAGGATGAAATAAAGAAACTGGCCGGAGACCTTGACATATCTAAGGCGCAAATTGTCGATCCGGCTAAATTTGATAAATTTGATGAGTATGCAAATGCATTGTATGAACTTAGAAAAGCAAAAGGTATGACCTTGGAACAAGCAAGAAAGCTGCTGAGTGAAAATGTATTGTATTTCGGTGTAATGATGGTAAAAATGGGTGCAGCCGACGGAATGGTTGCCGGTGCTATAAACTCAACAGGAAATACACTAAGACCTGCGCTTCAGATATTAAAGACTGCTCCGGGCGCAAAACTTGTATCTGCCTTCTTTGTAATGGTAGTTCCTAACTGTGAATATGGTGAAAACGGTGTGTTTGTGTATGGCGACAGCGGCCTTGTTGAAAATCCAAATGCTGATGAACTTTCTGAAATTGCAATTGCTTCTGCAAAATCTTTTAAGAGTCTTGTACAAGCAGAACCAGTTGTGGCTATGCTTTCTTATTCAACTTACGGAAGTGCAAAAAGTGAATTGACAGAAAAAGTTGTTGAAGCTACAAAACTTGCTAAGCAAAAAGCTCCTGAGCTTCTGCTTGACGGTGAGCTTCAGGCTGATGCTGCTATCGTTGCTTCTGTAGGACAGTCAAAAGCTCCCGGAAGTCCAGTTGCAGGTAAGGCAAATGTATTAATCTTCCCGGATCTAAACTGCGGTAACATTTCATATAAGCTAACACAAAGACTTGCTAAGGCGGAAGCTTACGGTCCAATAATCCAGGGATTGGCAGCACCTGTAAATGACCTTTCAAGAGGCTGCAGTGCGGAGGATATAGTTGGAGTTGTAGCTATTACCTGCGTTCAGGCACAGAATAAGTAAAGTTAACATTGAATGGTTATGGTAAGCTTGCCCTGCAAGCCGGAACTTATTGAAACATAAATTATGGATTAAATAAGTGAACGATGAAAAGTAAGAGTAATAAATAATTAAAAATAAAAAGCAAATAAAATGTAGGAGATGAATTATAAATGAAGGTTTTGGTTATTAACGCAGGTAGTTCTTCATTAAAATATCAGTTAATTGATATGACTAACGAATCTGTACTTGCAAAAGGACTATGTGACAGAATAGGTATTGAAAACTCATTTATCAAGCAGACAAGGGGAGATGAAGAACCTGTTGTTATCAATAAGGTCTTAAAGAACCACAAGGACGCAATTGAAGCTGTTATAAGCGCACTTACAGATGATAAGATAGGTGTAATAAAAAGTATGTCTGAAATATCAGCTGTAGGGCACAGAATAGTTCACGGAGGAGAAAAATTCAACAGCTCTGCAGTTATTAATGAACAGGTTATGAATGCAGTAAGAGAATGTATTGACATAGCTCCTCTTCATAATCCACCAAATATTATAGGTATTGAGGCTTGTCAGCAAATTATGCCTGATGTACCAATGGTGGGAGTATTTGATACGACATTCCACAGTACAATGCCTGAGCATGCATATCTTTATGCTATCCCATACGAGCTTTATCAAAAGTATGGTATAAGAAAATACGGCTTCCACGGTACATCCCATAAATATGTTTCTGAGAGAGCAGCAGAAATACTTGGTAAGCCTTTAAGTGAATTAAAAATAATTACCTGTCACCTGGGTAACGGCTCAAGTATATGTGCTGTTAACAAGGGAAAATCAATTGATACTTCAATGGGCTTTACACCATTACAAGGTCTTGCTATGGGTACCAGAAGCGGTACAATTGATCCTGAAGTTGTTACCTATCTAATGGAAAAGGAAGACCTTAATGTTAAGGGTGTTAGCAATTTATTAAATAAAAAATCCGGTGTTCTTGGAGTATCTGGTGTAAGCTCAGATTTCAGAGATCTTCATACTGCAGCTGACGAAGGAAATAAACGTGCTCAGCTGGCTCTTGATATATTTGCATACGGGGTTAAGAAGTTTATTGGTGAGTATATTGCAGTTATGAACGGCGTTGATGCTATCGTATTCACTGCTGGTATTGGTGAAAATAATCCTACAATCAGAAGTATGGTTTTGGATAATATGGACTTCTTTGGAATTAAGATTGACGCTGAGAAGAATAAGATCAGAGGCCAGGAGTTAGATATAAGTGCTTCAGATGCTAAAGTAAGAACACTGGTTATTCCAACAAATGAAGAGCTGGCTATTGCTAGAGAAACAATGAGACTTCTGAAATAATTTTTTTCATAAAACTAAGCAGTACGATTTTTTATATAACTAAACTATATAATATAAAACTATATAATATATAAATTTACAGTGTATTTAACTATATTAGTAAATAAGATAATATAAACAAAAATTAAGGTAATAATAAACTATATACTCAACATTCCTAACTGATTGCTGAGTATATAGTTTTAATTTGAAATCAGGTTGAGTATAAGTAAATTCTATTGTATACTAAAATACCGAAATTGAATTATTGACAAAAGAGGTATTAGTTAGTATAATATCAGTTGTCGGTTTTTAAGAGGGTACTAATGAAAATTAATGTGTCTGATATTATTAAAACTGAAGGGGCCGGAATCAACGTGAATTTCTGCGGTGATTTGCCGGAATTACGGGAGTATGATACTTCAGTAGAGTTTGAACCTTCATTTGAGTTCACAGGGCGCATCGTAAATTTGGGTGGCCTGTTAAAATTAAGTGGTAATCTTCATTTCGAGTTTAATGCAAACTGCCTCAGATGTCTGAAGCAAGTACATACTGAATCGGATATCGAGGTGGAAGAAAGCTTTGTCGAGGTTTCAAAATCCGATGATGTTGAAGCATATACTTTTGAAGGAAATGTTGTGGACATAAATAAACCACTTATAGACAACATAATTCTTGCATTACCAATGAAAACTATTTGCAGTGAAGACTGTAAAGGGTTATGCAAGACATGTGGTACTGATTTGAACTTAAAAAGTTGTAATTGTGATGAACGCGAAATAGTAGACCCAAGAATGGAAATTCTTAGAGATTACTTCAAGTAGGTTTCTACTTATGGTTGCATTATAGTAGGGAGGTGTTATTGATGGCAAATCCAAAGCGTAGATGGTCCAAAGCAAGAACAGGTAAAAGAAGATCCCAGTGGAAACTGGCATCACCAACTCTAGTAAGCTGCCCACAGTGTCATGTATTTAAGCTGCCTCACAGGGTATGTGGTGAATGTGGATATTATGATGGCAAACAGGTAGTTAAAGTAGAAGCTAAATAATAATATGTCATTAAAGCAGCGGGATTAGTCTTGCTGCTTTTTGATTTACCCGGAAAAAATTTGTGTTTATTGTCTATTAGATAAATGACTATAAGTAAGTGTGCTGTCTGTTACATTAACAAGTACTATTATATATAAATTAGTATAAATAGATCAATCAGTATAAAGTTTGTAAAAACGGTAAATGGTATATTAATAAAAGTTAAAGTATAAAAAATATAAATTTGGTAAACAGTGAGAAGGTGCTTTCCTTGAGAAAAAACAAAATAAAAATATGTACTGTCCTTCCGGACAGTATTGCAGAAGAAGCAGGAATCGAGGCTGGCGATATGCTGCTGTCCATAAATGGGGAGTCCATAAAAGATATATTTGATTACAGATATTATCAGGCTTCCGAAGAGGTTCTTCTGGAGATTGAAAAGCCAGACGGTGAAATTTGGGAAATAGAAGTGGATAAGGATGAAAGTGAGGATTTAGGCCTGGAGTTTGAGGACTCACTTATTGATGGTGCAAAAAGCTGTACCAACAAATGTATTTTCTGTTTTATAGATCAGCTTCCTAAAGGTATGCGCGAAACTGTTTACTTTAAGGATGATGATTCCCGCCTTTCCTTTCTGACAGGGAATTATGTTACTTTAACCAATGTTAAGAATGAAGAATTAAAAAGAATTATCCATTACAGAATGTCACCCATAAATGTGTCGGTACACACCACCAACCCAGACCTTAGAAAATTCATGCTTGGGAACAGGTTTGCCGGTGATGTGCTGGATAAAATCAAAATGCTCACAGAAAATGGGATTGAGGTTAACTGTCAAATTGTTTTATGCAGAAATATTAATGATAATGAGGAGTTGGACAGAACACTGGAGGATCTTACCGGACTGGTACCAGGAATTAATAGCATATCAATAGTACCGGTTGGAATTACTAAATATAGAGATAAATTATTTGACCTAATACCCTTTGACAGGGAAAGCAGCCGCCAGGTAATTCAGCAGGTACATAAATGGCAGACCAGGCTGATTAAGGAAAAGGGCTCAAGAGTGGTTTACCTTTCAGATGAGTTTTACATCAATGCTGATGCAGATTTGCCTAATTATGAGGAATATGAAGGTTTTCCTCAAATAGAGAATGGTGTCGGCATGGTTGCTTCTTTTAAAGAAGAGGTTTCAGATGCCTTAAAAAAAATAAAAGTACACAGTTTATCGGAACACAGGCATGTAAGCATTGCTACGGGTAGACTGGTTAAAAAAATTATATTACAATTGGTACGAGAAGTAGAAACAAAAATTCCGAATTTACGTGTTGATGTCTATGATATAGAAAATGATTTTTTTGGACCGTACGTAACTGTTTGCGGACTTCTTACCGGACAGGATATATCACGACAGCTAAAAGGAAAGGAGCTGGGACAGGAGCTTTTAATCAGCAGAAGTATGCTGAGAGCCGGAGAACATGTTCTTTTGGATGATTATACAGTTGAGCAGCTGGAAGCTGAGCTGAATATCAGAATCCGCATAGTTGACAGTAGCGGAGAGGATTTTGTAAATGCTTTGATCGGTAAATAGAATTCATAGCTTCTATATCTCTATGCAATTAATTACAGATATTAAGCAGATGTTAAATAGACACGGAGGTGTAAGGTTTGGGAAAACCCATAGTAGCAGTAGTCGGTAGGCCCAATGTGGGAAAATCAACTTTTTTCAATTATCTTGCAGGAAGCAGAATTTCCATAGTTGAGGATACTCCTGGAGTTACCCGGGATAGAATATATGCTGAGATTGAATGGAGAAGCAGGAAATTTACACTGATAGATACAGGTGGTATAGAGCCATATTCAGAAGATATTATAATGCAGCAGATGAAACGTCAGGCCGAAATTGCAATTGAAACCGCAGATGTTATAATTTTTATGGTTGATGCAAAGGATGGAATGACAGCTACTGACAAGGAAGTGGCAACTATGCTCAGAAAGTCACAGAAACCTGTTATTCTGACTGTGAATAAGGTTGACCGTGTAGGCGATCCGCCACCTGAGGTATACGAATTCTATAACCTGGGTATGGGGGATATGATTACTATATCTTCAGTACACGGACTGGGAATGGGTGAGCTTCTGGATGCGGTTTTTGAGCATTTTCCTGATGATATAGACAGTGAAGAGGATGAAGATATTATTAAAGTTGCGGTTGTAGGTAAGCCTAATGCCGGTAAATCCTCGTTGATTAATGCAATTTTGGGCGAGGAAAGGGTTATTGTCAGCAACATACCCGGAACTACCAGAGATGCCATAGATACACATGTTGAAAATAACGGCCAGAAGTATACTTTTATTGATACTGCCGGAATCAGAAAAAGGTCAAAGATAACTGAGAACATTGAAAAGTACAGTACAATCAGATCCTGGACAGCCATTGAGAGGGCAGATGTATGCCTGATTATGATAGATGCGGTAGACGGTGTCACCGAGCAGGATACAAAAATTGCCGGTTATGCTCATCAACAGGGTAAAGCATCAATAATAGTAATAAATAAATGGGATTTAATAGAGAAGCAAACTGGTACTCTTGAGGAGTATAGAAGACAGGTACATGAAAAGCTGGGCTTCATGACTTATGCACCAGTTCTGTTTATTTCGGCAAAAACAGGACAACGAGTACACAAAATATATGAGTTGATCAAATTCGTTGCAGACCAGGCAGCGTTCAGAATACCTACAGGTATGCTCAATGATTTGGTCAACGAAGCTATAGCCATGGTTCAGCCGCCTTCAGATAAGGGAAAGAGGCTCAAGATATATTATATGACACAGGCTGGTATCAAACCCCCGTCCTTTGTTGTATTTGTTAATGATTTGGAATTGTTCCATTATTCTTATGAACGGTACCTTGAAAATCAATTAAGAAGAAATTTTGGCTTTGAAGGTACTCCAATACGATTCATTCACAGACAGCGTGACAATGAAGATTAATTTTGTAGTTTTACCGGGAAGAAGCAGAGCCATCAGGGCAGAAATGGTGGAGTAATATGGGAGTTTTAGTGTTAAAATTATTAATTGTCATTGTAATAGGATATCTCCTTGGAAGCTTGAATACCTCCATAATTGTAGGTAGGTTGTATGGCACGGATATAAGAAAGCATGGCAGCGGAAATGCAGGTATGACCAATACCCTCAGGACTCTGGGCAAGGCTGCGGCAGTTTTAGTGATTATTGGAGATGTATTAAAGGGAGTATTATCTTATTTAATTGGTAATGTAGTGTTCAATATAAAGCCTGAGGTTGTAATGCATAATATTGAAAATATCGGCGGAATGGCTGCCGGTATTGCTGCTATAGCAGGACACAACTGGCCGGTTTATTTCGGTTTTAAAGGCGGAAAAGGAATACTTACTTCAATTTCAGTTGTAATGATGATGGACTGGAAGCTGGGGCTGATTCTGCTTGGAATATTTGCTATAATTGTAGCTGTAACGAGATATGTCTCACTTGGATCAATTATTGCTTCCATAGCCTTTCCTATTACTGCATATATAAAAGGAAACGGGCTGGTTTTTATAGTTTTTTCCATAATATTAGCTGTTTTGGCAGTTGCCAGACATAATGCAAATATAAAAAGATTGCTTAATGGTACTGAAGCAAAGCTGGGTGAAAAGAAAAAGGTAAACGGTTAATAGGCTGTTTTTTTACGATATATTATTTTAATAAAAAGTTAGCGTGGAAAATCACTTTGCAATTCATCGTACATTTCACGCAGTGAAAAGCCACCACGTGTCTTTTCATAATTATTTATGCGCACTAAGTGTGTAGATAGGAGGTTAGCTTGAAAGACTTCGCTAACGCTCGCCTTCCAAACTAACCTATGAATTTATAGCCGTGCGATATATTCAAAATATTTCAGATGCTTTCCAATATTTTGAAAGCGCACATGGACAATTAACCTCCTTTATTCGCTACATTGCGAATAGGGGAGTGTATAAATTTCATTACATTTTGTAGCCACAATGTGGCTTATGGGAGGTTAATATATGAACAGAAATGTTGCGGTTGTCGGAGCTGGTAGTATGGGTACAGCAATGGCCATTTTATTATCAAAAAACGGCAACAATGTGAGACTTTGGTCTCCTATGAAAGACGAAATAAGTATGCTTAAAGCTAATAGAGAGCACGTAACCAGACTACCCGGTGTTAAAATCCCTGAAAGCGTTGAATTTACAACTGATATGAAGCTTGCTGTTGCCAATGCCGATGTAGTAGTGCTGGCAGTTCCATCCCAGACTACAAGACAGAATTGCAAAGCACTTGCTGAATTAATTGAGAAAGATACAATTGTTGTAACCTGTTCCAAAGGAATAGAGGATGTTACCTGTAAGCTGTTGTCTGAAGTTATGCACGAAGAGCTCCCTGATAATAATATAGCAGTTTTGTCAGGTCCAAGCCATGCAGAAGAAATTGCAAGAGATGTACCAACCACTGTGGTTGCTGCATCTGAAAATACTGAAATTGCCAGATTTCTTCAGGACTTGTTTATGACACCTAATTTCAGGGTCTACACAAATACCGATGTTATTGGGGTAGAGCTGGGCGGAGCACTTAAAAATATAATTGCTTTATGTGCCGGAATTTCCGATGGGCTGGGTTATGGTGACAATACCAAGGCAGCTTTGATGACCAGAGGTATTGCTGAAATATCCAGACTGGGGGTTGCATTAGGCGGCAAAGCAGATACATTTTCAGGACTTACCGGAATAGGTGACCTTATTGTTACCTGTACCAGCATGCACAGCAGGAACAGAAGAGCAGGAATTCTTATTGGACAGGGAAAATCTGTTCAGGAAGCTCTTGATGAAGTAAATATGGTTGTTGAAGGAGTTTCGACAACAAAGCCGGCATACGAGCTAGCTAAAAAGCATGGAGTTTCAATGCCTATAACCTTTGAGGCTTACAGTATTTTATTTGAGGGAAAGGATCCAAGAATTGCAGTGGTGGATCTGATGACAAGGGATAAGAAAACAGAAATGTAGAAGAAATTTCATCTAATATTTATGTTATAAATATATAATAAAATCAAGAAATAAAGATAATCAATAGTAATAAGCCAATGATAATAAGTGAATGATATTAAGTAAATGATATTAAGTAAATGATTATAAGTGAATGGAGGCCGCAATATAAAATGTGGACCTCCATTTGTTATGTAACTAATTTGTTAATTATTCTGCTCTGATATTATAAAGTTGGCAGTTGCCAGGATTTCTTCACTTTTAGCGGTAGTTTCCTCAATAGCAGCAGATATAACCTGCATGCTGCTGCTTACCAATCTTACCATATTGTCCAGTTCATCTGATACTGCTTTAATTTTTTCAATATTATCCGCAAGCATTTTTTCATCGGCTATAGTTGAAACAGCAGCGGATTTTGATTGTTCAGCCAGCTTTTTGACTTCATCAGCAACCACCGAGAAGCCTCTTCCGGCTTCACCGGCTCTGGCAGATTCTATGGCAGCATTAAGTGAAAGCATACTTGTTTGCTCAGAGATTGTAACTATCTCGTTTGTTACATTGTTGAAATTACGTATACCTTGCTCCATCTGCCTTACACTTTCTCTCAGATTAGTTGATACCGACATAAGTCTGTTAACTTCTTCATTTATGTTACTTATGTTCTTAGCGCTTATTGAGCTTCCACCAGCAACCTCATCCAGTGCCTTGCAGATGTCGGATATTCTATCGCTAAGATTCTGAAGCTTTATTTCGCGCTGTTTCTGAATTTCCTGTAGTTGATTTAAAAATGATTCAATTTCCTGATTTTTTTCCTGAAGGATAGACTTTTCCTTATGGACTTCAGCCATATTATAATCTATGCAATTTTCTACATGGTTACAGTTGTTATATATGGAAACTGCCATTTGGTAACAGTTTCCAAAGCCGCAGGCATTACAGTTTCTGTTCCTTGATGCTTCATCAAATTTGTTCAATTTTACATATATAGACTCAAGTTCTTCTGTAGTTGGCTCCTTAAATACAGAAACATTGATGGGGGTATATCTTCTGTCAAAATCAGCTACATCTAATTTGGAATCAAAAAATCTTAAAAGCTTGTCAGGCTTTGATTTGTATTTTCCCAGTTTTCTGTTTTTTAAGTTCAGCGTAGCTTTGTCAATGTCAGTAATATCGACATTCTTGCAGGTACCGGAACCAATATTGCATCCATGTGAACAGTTTAAAATATCAACAATTAAAGGCAGTTCTTTATGATATTTTTTTCTTTCGCTGTATTCATCCAGATACTTATAAGCATATTCTGTTCCTTCGACCTGCTTTACAAAGACCTGAGGGTCATAATGGTATACATTTTCCTTTAAGCCTCCGGGTGTACTGTAAATCTCACCCAGACTATATCCACTCAAGGTAAAATCATCGTCAGGTAAAGTATGTAGATTGATATGCTTTTCATCAATATATTCCTTAAGCTTTTTCAGGGTAACATTATATTTAACATAACCGTAGGTATCCTTATCATTAATTTCAGATATTTTCCCAATGCAAGGAGATAAAAAACATAAATCTTCATTTATATTTAAGTATTTTTTCAGGTATATAGCCGTACACATCATTGGGCTTTGAACAGGAGCCAGATTATTGATCAGCTCGTGCTTATACTTCACTATATAGTTGACGATTGAGGGACAGGGCTGAGCTATTACAGAGTTTAAATTCTTCTCCCTAATATTTTTCAAATAGGCCCAGGTAGTAATATCAGCACCAAGGGATACATCATATACATCCTTTACACCCAGGGACTTTAAGTAATAGATAATTTTTTTGTAATTAGGAAAGTTGGTTTTTAAGGCAGGTGCTGCTATAACCGATATTTTTGCACCAGATTTCAGTGCGTTAATAAAATTTTCGGTATCATCCATATAGAATCGGGCAGAGTGGTCACATATTTCAATGCATTTACCGCACATAATGCATTTTTCACTATCCACCGATATATAACTTTTACCATTGTTAACATACGAAACATTAGCATTTTTTATAGGGCAAGTAAAAATACACTTATTACAGCCTTGACATTTATATATATTAGTACTTATAACTGCATCCATAAATAACACCTCACTTTAAATGGAAGAATTGTTTAAACCTGTAACATAATTATACTATACTATGTTAATTTATGTAAAACAATGTTTTATTTTAGCATTTTTTATACTATTAATATTTTTTTAGTATCTATTAGTTTATATTAGTTCAGGCATTTAAAATAAGCTATTACAACCTCTAATTCAATTATCAGGATAATTATTTATTTAATTACACAATTTAATTGTTTGTTTTCTGAATTATTTTCCAAAGCAAATATTTTTTGTAATATTAACTGTTTTCGGACATATATTTAATATTGAAAGTGACATTATACATAGTCCTATTTGGGCATGTAGCAATATAGGGGAGGGTTCTGAGCGTGGAGAAATACAATATTTACCAGCAAATAGCTGAAAGAACTCAAGGGGATATTTATATAGGTATAGTGGGACCAGTCAGAACGGGAAAATCAACGTTTATCAAGAGATTTATGGATTTGTTGGTTATACCGAATATAGAGAACACATACCAGAAGGAAAGGGCAATAGATGAGCTTCCACAAAGTGCGTCGGGAAGAACCATAATGACCACCGAACCTAAATTCATCCCCAATGAGGCAGTTGAAATAACAATTGACGAGAATGTACAGTTGAAAGTGAGAATGATTGATTGTGTCGGGTATATGGTCAGAGGTGCAATGGGACATCTTGAGAATAATGCACCGAGAATGGTATCCACTCCGTGGTATGAGTATCAGATACCTTTTGAGGAAGCGGCTGAAATAGGAACAAAAAAAGTAATCAATGAACATTCCACAATAGGTATAGTTGTTACTACCGACGGAAGTATATCCGATATTCCCAGAGAGGATTATGTAGAAGCTGAAAAGAGAGTAATTACAGAGCTAAAAGCAATAAATAAGCCGTTTATTGTAATTATAAACACAACCAGGCCAAGAGATCCTGATACACTGAAGCTCCGAGACGAAATGGAGCAAAAATATGGTGTGACAGTACTGGCAATGGACTGTCTGCAAATGAGAATTGATGATGTTGATTCAGTTATGGAAAAAATTCTATATGAGTTTCCTATATACGAAATTGGTATAAATATACCAAGATGGGTAGAGACATTGGATGATTCGCACTGGCTCAAGAGAGATGTTCTTGAGTCCATACGTGAAACATTTAAGTCGGTGGGAAGAATCAGAGACATAAAAGATGCAATACCCAGCTTTGAAAACTATGAATATATTAAACGAGCCGTGATAGACAAGGTAAGTTTGGGTGAAGGCTCGGTTCTTATTGATATCTCAACAGCCGACGGGCTTTTATACAGGATTCTGAGTGAAGAATCAGGCATGGAAATTGAAGGTGAACACAAGCTTATCACATTGATAAAAGACCTTGCAAGAATTAAAAGAGAATATGAGCGTGTGGAATACGCTCTCCATGAAGTTAAGGTAAAAGGATACGGAATGGTTTCACCACAGTTGGAAGAACTGTCGCTTGAGGAGCCTGAGATAATTAAACAGGGTAACAAGTTTGGTGTTAAGTTAAGAGCAAGTGCTCCGTCAATACATATGATAAGAGCTGATATTGAAACTGAAATAGCCCCATTGGTAGGTACCGAGAAGCAGTCAGAAGAGCTTGTTACATATTTGCTTAGAGAATTTGAAAATGATACGGCCAGACTATGGGAATCCAATATTTTTGGAAAATCACTTCATGAGCTTGTGAATGAAGGCCTACAGAATAAGTTGTTCAGAATGCCGGAAGACGCGCAGCTTAAGCTTCAGGAAACACTGCAAAAAATAATAAACGAAGGCAGCGGCGGTCTGATATGTATTATACTTTAGTAAAAAATAATACATAATAAATTAATCACAAACCACACTAATCCTGAAATGATAAAAATAATGCTTTAGATATCTTTCAAAGGTTCTCACAAAGGCGCTCAATACAGGTGCATATACCAAGGCCGGGAATTAACCGGCCCTGGTATATTTTGCTGCTTCTAAAATCTTGAAGCAGTAAAATTAACAGGAAAAAATTTTTTAAGAGGGTTATATAAAATTGAAATTATAACAGCAGAAATAATAAATTCAGGAAGCATATAGCTGCCATTATAGACCAGGGAATATAAGTAAGGACTCATTCCTTCAGGAGCATAGGATGCCCATAAAATAATTCCTGATATGTAGTGAAAAGTAAATCTGCCCGTAAGGGCAATAGCAATACTTCCTATTGTGGATATGAGATTTTTCCTGAATAGTCCTGCAAATCCCAGACATCCATAGGCAAAGATATAATCAAGAAAAATACCCAGTGGATGATATGAAAATTTTGTTCCCAACGCAAATTGAAGGAATCCATAAACTAATCCTGCCAGCAGACCGGATTTAGCTCCCCAACGAATGGAAAAGATCAAAACGGGAATCATACTACCGAGGGTGATTGAACCACCGTAGGGCAATTCATACTTAATAAAACTCAACACTTGAGCCAGAGCAATCATTATGCCGGCTTCCACTAAAATTCTGGTAGACATTTTTTTCATGCTTAACTCCTCCTTAGAAATAAAAAAATGCCATACCTGTTTGGAAAAATGCAGCATGACAATAAAAACTTATTTCCTACGCTGGCATTACCCAGATCAGGTACAAGAGATGCTGTGCATCTCTAAGGGTATAAAGTAAATATACTTTATCTCAGCCGACTCAATTATCAGCTCCCCGTCAGGCAACAACATAACTTGATAACTTGAAATTTTAACAAAATATAAGCAGTATGCAGATGGTTATGCCGTACCTGTAATATTAAGTTTTCGGAATTAAATATTTTACTGATTCAGTGCAATTATAACAAATGGTCTGGTCAATTGCAAATATCATATCAATAATTTTTAAATATTCCATACATAAAAAAATATAATATAAAGATAAAATGTAAAAAATCTTAAAATACAGTATATTGCATTGTTGGATAAATTATTAAAAAAATCGAACAAATGTTTGCAATATTTTTTTATTTTGCTATAATATATATGCATTACTTTATGAGATGGATTAAATTAACAATAGTAAGAATAATGGTTTCTGATATCAGCTTATTATCAAGTTATATCGAATTAATCCCATGTCAGTAAGGAGAAACGGAGTATAAAATGATCAGGGACAATATATACATTAAAGGTGCCAGAGAGCACAATCTTAAAAATGTGGATATAGAGATACCAAGAGATAAATTTGTTGTTATTACTGGTCTCAGTGGATCAGGTAAATCCTCATTGGCTTTTGATACCATATACGCCGAGGGACAGAGACGCTATGTGGAATCCTTGTCCTCGTATGCCAGAATGTTTCTGGGACAGATGGAAAAGCCCGATGTGGATTACATAGACGGTTTATCTCCGGCTATATCCATTGACCAGAAAACCACCAGCAGAAATCCACGTTCAACGGTAGGAACTGTTACCGAAATTCACGATTATCTCAGACTTTTGTTTGCAAGGATAGGCATACCCCACTGTCCGAAATGTGGAAAAGAAATTACACAGCAAACGGTGGACCAAATGGTGGATCAGATTCTTTCTCTGGAAGAAGGCACAAGGATTCAGCTTCTGGCTCCGGTTGTAAGGGGGCGTAAAGGTGAATATCACAAGCTCATTGAGGATGCCAAAAAAGGTGGTTTTGTCAGAATAAGAGTAGATGGGCAGGTCATGGACATCAACGATGAAATATCCATGGACAAAAATAAGAAGCACAATATTGAAATAGTTGTGGACAGGCTCATAATTCGTAAAGATATACAGAAAAGACTGTCAGATTCACTGGAAACAGTTCTTCATCTAAGCGGTGGAGTAGCAATAGTAGATGTGGTAGGGAAGGAAGAGTTACTATTCAGTCAGAATTTTGCCTGCAGTGACTGTGGAATCAGTATTGAAGAGCTTACTCCCAGAATGTTTTCGTTTAATAATCCTTTTGGGGCATGTCCTGCATGTGCTGGTTTAGGTAACCTTCTTAAGGTTGACCCGGATCTGGTAATACCAGACAGATCTTTATCCCTTGCAGAGGGAGCAATAGTTGTTTCAGGTTGGAATGTGGAGAGCGAGGATGCCACTGCCAGAATGATATTCAATGCTTTGGCAAAGCACTACAAGTTTAAGATGACTACGCCTGTGCACAAGCTTCCTGCAGAAGTACTGGATATTATACTATATGGAACCAGGGGTGAAAAGGTAAAAGTAGAATACGAAAGAGAGTATGGAAGCGGCAGTTACATGACTGCCTTTGAAGGTATAATAAATGTGATTGAAAGACGCTACAGAGAAACTCAGTCCGAAGGTATGAAGCAGTATTATGAGCAGTTCATGAGCAGCACACCTTGTCAGGAATGCAACGGTGCCAGATTAAAACCTGAAAGCCTTGCTGTTACAGTTGGAGGTAAAAACATTCATGAGCTTTCAATTATGTCGATTGCAGAGGTCAGGGAGTTTTTTCTTAATTTGGAACTTAATGAGCGTCAGAAAATGATTGCACATCAGATATTAAAAGAGATAAATGCCAGAATAGGTTTCCTTGTTGATGTGGGGCTTGATTATCTTACACTTTCAAGAACTGCAGCAACTTTGTCGGGTGGAGAAGCACAGCGAATAAGACTTGCAACTCAAATTGGTTCAGGCTTAATGGGTGTTTTATATATTCTTGATGAGCCAAGTATCGGATTGCATCAAAGAGATAATGACAGACTGCTGGCAACATTAAAACGTTTGAGAGATTTGGGCAACACCCTTATAGTAGTAGAGCATGACGAGGATACAATGTATGCCGCTGACCACATTATAGATATGGGACCAGGCGCCGGCATTCATGGAGGAAATGTGGTGGCTCAGGGTCCTCTTGAAAACATATTGAAATGTGAGGAGTCCCTGACGGGACAGTATCTCAGCGGCAAAAAGAAAATTGAAGTACCTGCCAGACGCAGAATCCCAAATGGAAATTGGCTGGAAATTAAAGGAGCCAGAGCAAATAATTTAAAAAATATAGATGTCAGAATTCCATTGGGTGTATTAACTTCAATAACAGGAGTATCTGGTTCGGGAAAGAGTACACTAATAAACGAAATTCTTTATAACAGTCTTGCAAGTAAGCTGAACAGAGCAAAGACCAAACCTGCGGATCATGACACTATAAAAGGAATTGAGCATCTGGACAAAGTTATTAATATTGATCAGTCGCCTATTGGAAGGACCCCCAGATCCAATCCGGCAACCTATACCGGAGTATTTGACCTTATTAGAGACGTTTTTGCCTCCACCACCGAAGCAAAAATGAAGGGATATAAAAGCGGTAGATTCAGCTTTAATGTAAAGGGTGGCAGATGTGAAGCTTGCAGCGGAGACGGTATTATAAAAATTGAGATGCATTTTCTTCCTGATATATATGTACCCTGTGAAGTTTGTAAAGGCAAACGATACAATAGAGAGACCCTTGAGGTTAAATACAAGGGAAAGAGTATTGCCGATGTTTTGGACATGACTGTGGAGGATGCTCTTGAGTTCTTTAAAAATATACCTAAGATACAGAAAAAGCTTCAAACCCTTTATGATGTAGGCTTAGGATATATAAAAGTGGGACAACCTTCAACTACACTATCGGGCGGTGAGGCACAGAGAGTCAAGCTGGCCACAGAACTATCCAAAAGAAGTACCGGAAATACTTTATATATTCTGGATGAGCCAACTACCGGACTTCATATAGCCGATGTCCACAGACTGATTGACATACTTCAGCGGCTTGTTGATGCCGGCAATACCGTAGTAGTAATTGAGCATAATCTTGATGTTATAAAAACCTCTGATTATATACTGGATCTTGGTCCTGAGGGAGGTAATAAGGGCGGAACAATTATTGCCCAGGGTACACCAGAGGAAGTATCTATGGTTGAAGGTTCTTATACTGGAAATTATTTAAAAAAGATATTACAGCAAAAAAAATAATATAATAATATTGAATGAGTTCCTATAAAATTATTAGTTTATAGGAACTCTATTTATATATAGTTATATAGTTAAAATGTATAAATTTATTGAAAAACAGGGTTTGTTAATTCTATGTTAAGTTTATTGTATTTCAGTTAACAATACTATATAATGGAAAAGGTTAATGTTAGTTTTTGTCGAAAGAAGGTATTTGAAGATGTTTAGAATTACACCAAAGGAAGAAGCATTTTTTGATTATTTTATTGAAACTTGTGAAATAATTTGCAAAGCTGCCAATCTTCTGAACGATTTAACAAGCAACTATGTAAATGTCAATGAAAAAATTTTAGCCATCGAAGAGACAGAACATGCTTGTGACAACATTGTACACAAGATTCTCAACGAATTGAACAAATCCTTCATTACTCCCATTGACAGGGAAGACATTTTTACTATTGCAAAAGAGCTGGATAACATAACAGATGATATTGAAAGTACAGCTCATCGCTTCAGCATGTTTAACGTAAAAGAAGTAAGACCTGAGGCTCTTGAACTTTCAAATCTTGTTGTAAGAGCAACTGAAGAACTGAGAAAAGTTATGATTGAAGTTAAGAATATGAAAAAGAGTAAGGAGCTCCGGAACAAGATTATTGAAGTAAATAATGTTGAGGATGAAGCTGATACTATATTCAGAGATGCTATGGCCAGCCTATTTACCTCTGAAACTGACGCAGTTGAGGTTATCAAATGGAAGGCAATATTTGAATTATTGGAAAACACAATCGATGCATGTGAAGATGTAGCAAACATTGTAGAAGGGGTTGTAATGAAAAATGCTTAGTGTTACATTAGTTCTCGTGGTGGTGTTAGCACTAGGATTTGATTTTATAAACGGTTTTCATGATACAGCAAATTCTATCGCTACATCTGTTTCAACCAGAGTTTTATCACCAAGACAGGCTATTATGATGTCAGCTGTACTGAATTTTGTAGGTGCATTAATGAGCAGCAAGGTTGCTAAAACAATTTCAGAAGGTTTAGTTGATGCATCTATGATAAAGGTGCAGTATGTTATAATTGCGACTTTAATATCTGCTATTATTTGGGATTTAATTACATGGTACTTTGGTATACCAAGCAGTTCTTCCCATGCCCTGATAGGTTCACTTGTTGGAGCCTCTATAGCTTATTCCGGAGGATTGAGCATTGTAAAATGGGAAGGAGTATGGAAAAAGGTTGTAGTACCTTTAATCACTTCGCCGGTAATCGGCTTCTTTATTGGTTTTGTATTCATGTCATTTCTCTATAAAGTCCTAAGAAATTGCACACCCAGATTTGTAAACAGATGGTTTTCAAAACTACAAATATTATCTGCAGCATTTATGGCCTATTCCCATGGTAACAATGATGCGCAAAAGTCTATGGGTATTATTACACTGGCCCTGGTTGGAGCAGGCTTAAACGGTGGTCACACTGATGTTCAGCCCTGGGTAATGTTTGCATGCGCATTAGCAATGGCTTTGGGAACCTCGGTTGGTGGTTGGAAAATCATAAAAACAATGGGTGTTAATATGATCAGACTTCAACCAATAGGAGGATTTGCTGCTGAAACAGGTGCAGCAATTGTAATTGAGACCATGACACATTTTGGAGCTCCTGTAAGTACAACACATGTTATTTCAACATCAATAATGGGTGTGGGTGCTTCAAAAAGGTTATCAGCTGTTAAGTGGTCTCTTGCCAAAAATATTGTTATAGCATGGGTTATTACTCTACCAATAACAGCGTTAATGGGCGCTTTTATAACTATTATCTTTAAAATGTTTGTGTAATGAAATTCAGCGAAATATCACTAAATTTTTTATTATATTTCTAACCCATCCTAATCAACATATAATAGGTGATGGATAATAAACATATACAAAGCGGTAAGTTGAACCTGTGTTTAATTTACCGCTTGATTTATATTACTGTCATATTGCTGTTGTACTTATGGTTTATGGGAATTAATTTTTGTAACAAAATGTTTACAATTTAAGTAATTAAAAACAGGGCATAAACCCGAATGGGCTTGTAAGGGAGACTATAAGAAAGTTCCTTTAGCTTGTTTTATTTTCAACACCCAATATAACTTAAATGTAGTTTAAACAGCTTAAGACCAGTTAGACCATATAGCTTTCTTATGTTATACTATAAAAAACATAGTTTTAAACATTTTTAGTTAAAAAAATATAGACTTTTATGGAAATAATATAGTATATATGTATATGGCAGAAAAAATATGTTGATTAAAATTTAGTAACCAGCAGCAGAAAAGTATAGTAGTTGTATTATATATAATGATTATGATTGTGTGATAAATAAGAGATTTGCTAAGATATATGATAGGCATATATTGATTATATAAAATGATAAATTTAGATATATAATGATTAAGTTAAATGATATAGATAGCAGTCAACGTGGTATATATCTTGTAAAGGTTTTTAGTTAACAGGTTTGAAACATGTAAATCGGATATTTTTTGGGAGGTCAATAATGACCTGAAACAACACGGTTTTTACTAAATTTCGGAGGTTAAAAAATGATAAAATGCTCAATATGCAATAAAAATATAGCAGTTGTTTTTGTAACGAAAATTGTTGATGGAAGGCAAATACAGGAGGGTCTCTGTGTCAGCTGTGCCAGGAAACAGAATTTACAGCCTATAAATCAGCTTTTGTCTCAAACTGGAATGACTGAGGAAGAACTGGATAATATCAGTAAGCAGGTTGGCGACATGCTGGAAGAAATGGATGGCAATGAATTATTTGAGTCCTTACAGGGTGACCTTGGTAATGTAAATCAGACAAACCCCTTTTTCAGCATTTTAAATAAAGCATTTCCAAAGGCTGCAGGTCAGAATACAGAGTCACCTGTGGCAAATAACCAGGATAAGGGCAGTGATGATGATAAAGATAAGAATAACACCAAAACCAAGGTACAGGATAAGAAGGTCAACAAGAAGAAAAAGTACCTTGATACCTATGGGACTAATCTGATTGATAAGGCAAGAGAGGGCAGGATTGATAATGTAATAGGCAGAACCAAAGAAATAGACAGGGTAATTCAAATATTAAACAGAAGGACAAAAAATAATCCTGTTCTTATTGGTGAACCGGGAGTAGGAAAGACTGCCATTGCAGAAGGACTGGCCGTTAGGATTGCTGAAAAGAATGTACCCCAGAAGCTGTTTAATGCAGAGGTTTATCTTCTGGATATGACCAGTGTTGTAGCTGGTACACAATTCAGAGGTCAGTTTGAAAGCAGAATGAAGGGAATAATTGAAGAGGCAAAATCTTATGGGAATATTATTCTGGTAATTGATGAGCTCCATAATATAATGGGTGCCGGTGAGGCAGAGGGTGCCATGAATGCTGCAAACATTCTTAAGCCTGCCTTATCCAGAGGAGAAATTCAGGTAATTGGAGCAACAACTCTTAATGAATACAGAAAACATATAGAAAAGGATTCAGCTCTTGAAAGAAGATTTCAGCCTATTATTGTTGATGAGCCTACTATTGAGGAATCAATAGAAATATTAATGGGTATAAAGCATTATTATGAAGAGTATCACAGGGTAAAAATAAGTCCGGAGGTAGTAAAAGCTGCTGTTAATTATTCTGAAAGATACATTACAGACAGACTTTTGCCCGACAAGGCAATTGATGTTATTGATGAAGCAGGCTCCAGAGCAAACCTTAAAAACGTGAAGCTTGCTCAACTTCAGTTATATAAAGAAGAACTCCGTAAGATCCAGGAAGAGAAAGAGACAGCTATATCAGCAGACTCAATAGAGGACTATCAGAAGGCAGCTGATTTGAAGGTACATGAATGCAGGCTGTTAGGCCTTATAAAGGACCTGGAAGATACCAGTAAAGATGTTGAACTTACAGTTGATGACGTGGCAAGTGTTATTGAGTCATGGACAAAGATACCGGTTCAAAGGCTCAGTGAGGAAGAATCCCAAAAGCTTATTACCCTTGAAGAAAGGCTTCATAAAAGAGTAATAGGACAGGATAAAGCTGTGGAAGGAGTAGCGAGGGCAATTCGCAGAAGCAGATCTGGTTTCAAGAAAAAGAAAAAACCGGCTTCCTTTATATTCGTGGGACCTACTGGCGTAGGTAAGACAGAACTTGTCAGGGCTTTAGCCGCCGAGCTGTTTGACAGTGAAGAGGCTCTGATAAGGCTTGATATGTCAGAATACATGGAGAAGCATACTGTTTCAAAGCTTATAGGTTCTCCTCCGGGCTACGTGGGGTATGATGATGCAGGACAGCTTACCGAGAAGGTCAGAAGAAAGCCATATTCTGTTATATTGATGGACGAAATTGAAAAAGCACATCCAGACGTTTTCAACATGCTGCTTCAGATACTTGAGGACGGAAGATTAACAGACAGCCATGGCAGGACTGTCAGCTTTGAAAACACCATATTAATTATGACATCAAATGCCGGAACAAACTTTAAATCAAATGGTATCGGTTTTGCCAACAACGGGTATACTTCCCTTGAAAGCAAAGTAAAGGATGTCCTTAAGGAAACCTTCAGACCTGAATTCCTTAACAGGATTGATGATATTATAGTATTTACTGAGTTAAGTAAAGACCAACTCAAGCAAATAGTGGAATTAATGCTGGAGGAGGTATATACCGAAGCCAGAGAAAAAGATATCAGAGTTAATGTATCTGATAGAGTTAAGGAATTCATTCTTGAAAAGGGTTATGATAGCAAGTTTGGTGCAAGGCCTTTAAGACGTTCAATTCAGACTTATATTGAAGACCTGTTATCGGAAGAATACCTTAAGGGAACAATAAAAGAAGGGTCCCTGGTTGGTGTTGACCTGAATGAAAACAATGAAATTGAATTATCAGTAGTGTAAAAAAGTTATAAATTGAATCAAAATAACTAATATATAGTAACTAAATATATATTTAGTTATTAAAATCCAAAACAATAAAAATCGAATTCGGAAAAATGATAACTTTATCATAAACCATAAATGCAAAATAAAGCACAGTTACCTGATAAATATTACCGGGAAGCTGTGCTTTTGTATCTTCTGTTATTAAAGATTAATTATTCCATTAAGTTCTGATTTTCCTGCATACTTGCTGATAAGGTTAGTCATTGAATTTACATAATTGGTACTTATTTTATTTTTATTATTGCAAATTGTACCATTTAATATTTATAATAACTGTATATGGAATATATCACATTTTTACCTTTCCAAAATCCAGCTGTCTTTTGCAGTGTATAGTGGGGTGAAACTTAATGAAATACTCAAAAAGAGTTTTGGGTATTGCCATTGTTGCCATGTTTTCTGTATTTATGGTCGCGTGTGCAGGAAAGAAAACGCAGAATTCTGTTAGTTCTCAAAATTCTGCAGTACACGAACGGGTCAACACTATAGAGTTTATGTCGACATGGGGAGGAGTGGATAGTAAAGCAGGATGCTTAAAAGAGATAATCGCTAAATTTGAAAGTGAGAACAGCACAATAAAGATATCTAACCAATCAATATTTGGCGACGAGTATCTACCTACCCTTAAAACACGCTTTGCATCAGGAAATGAACCTGATGTTTTTGGGCTTTGGCCTGGTTCTGACATTAAGCATCTGGTTAAAGCAAATAAACTGGCTGATTTGACAGATAAGCTGAAGCAAGACAGGACATGGATGGACAGCTTTAATCAGGAAAGTTTTCAATATACTACTTATGGTAACAGAATATATGGTATTCCTTTTGAATTGGTTTTTGAGGGGCTGTTTATAAATCGGGACCTTTTTGATAAATACAATGTTAAAATACCTGAGAACTATGAAGAATTAAAAACGGCAATTCAAACATTCAGAGCCAATGGTATAATTCCCATTGCTTATAATTCATCAGCTGAAGGGTCATATTTATACCAGAACATGGTAGCCAGCCTTGGTGGCAGTAAAGGTATTGAAGAGAGCATTGTGGATGGAAAAATAAATAAATATTATATTGAGGCAATGAAGTATGTAAAAGAGCTTTATGATATGAAAGCATTTCCAAAGGATGCTCTTATCCTCAACAGTAATGAGAGAAACCAGTTGTTTTTTACAAAACAGGCTGCAATGATTGTCCAGGGTTCCTGGTTTATTCCCTATTTTGATAAGTACGACAAAAGTGTAGAAATGATTCCATTCCCATCTATGAGTGACAGCAGTCCAAAGATCCCAACCGGTTTGGGCGGTGGAACATTTTACATCAGCAAAAGCGCCTGGGATACACCTACAGGAGAAAACTCAACATTAATATTCTTAAAATATCTTACTTCAAAAGAAACTGCTAAATATTTCTATGATAAAACTGCATTATTAACCAATCTTAACATTGAACTGGAGACTCCTTACAGTTATTTGGCGCAAAAGAGCCTTAATTTATACGAGAATATTTCGGAGGAGGATAAAACCCCTATTCCTGATCACGTTATTGAAAGAAGTATATGGAACGATATTGTCATCCAGCAATTCCCTTATTATCTTGAAGGAAAAAAGACTGCCGAGGAGATATGGGAGGAAGCAGTAGAAAAAATGCATTAAATTTAGCTAAAATCATGAAACTATGAGGTCGAAATGTGGACTAAAATAACATCTAAGATTTGCTCCAGACTTATGAGGGCATTACAGTTCTACAGAAACATTTCAATAAAAAAGAAACTGTTGTTGGTATTATATATTCAAATATTAATACCACTTATTTTCATAGGGTTTTTTAGCTTCAAAAGTTCTGAGGAGATAATAACAAACAAATCCCTTTCCTATTCCAAAGACATTTTGAGTCTTATTGAACTCAGACTTCAGGATACAGTAAGAAACCTTGATGTTGTATCTCAGGATCTCAGCAGTGATTATAACATCTACAGAGCATTAATAAATGATGACAATACCAGATTGAACAAACTATACAATTATGAGTTGGAAAGCCAGCTAAACAATGTGTTTTTAAATGCTGCCATGACAAGAAATGAAATTGAGGCCATGTGTATTGTTACAAATAAAAAGCAGTTTTACATATATGACAATAATGATAAAAATTCAAATATAAAATCAATGGTACTGCAAAATTATACTCAGATAAGAAGATCTGCGGCAGCGGCTAACGGCAAGGCTGTTTGGTTTTTTAACTCTAAAAATGGTATTGTCCAGAACTCATATGTAATCAGAATGATATATAACAGGGACAATTATAAAGAAATTGGATTATTGATTGTACAAATCAATATGAATTTTTTTGATATGGTTTTACAGGGACTTGAATCAGAGGTTATGCAAAATACAACAATTCTGTCCTCAAATAATGATATAATTATATATAAGAATAAAAATGCCCTTGATAAGTATAAACAGATAATCAAGGATATTCCTTATGAAAAAAACTCTTTTGTTGATAAAAAGAATAATATTTTTGTAGCTTATACATATCTGTCTGAACCAAGATGGAGAATAGTAACCTACATACCGCTGAAACAGCTTTACTCAGATGTGGAAAGCCTAAGAAACAGGATTGTTTTGTTATGTCTGGGTTCCATTTTGATACTGTCCTTTGTAAGCGTATTTATGTCCTTTGATATGATTAAGCCCATTAATCAGCTTGTTAATGCTATGAAAGGTGTAAATATAAATAATATTTCAGATAGCTATATAGCCATAGAACGAAAAGATGAGCTGGGATTTCTGCAGAAAACCTTCAATAACATGACTAAAGAAATAGATCATCTGGTAACGTGGATATACAGAGAGCAGATTACCAGGAAAGAAGCTGAAATCAAGGCTTTACAGTCGCAAATTAATCCTCATTTTCTTTTTAATACGTTAGAATCAATCAATTGGATGGCTCAGCTGAATAATGTTCCTGAGATAAGTGAAACTGTATCGGATCTTTCAACCTTGATGGAGGCAAGTATAGGAAGGGATGACCGGCTTATATCCATTGAGGAAGAATTCATGTATATTGACAAATATATCGCTTTGCTGAAGAGACGATTTGAAGACAGGATTACTCTTATCAAGGAAGTAGATCCAAAAGTACTCTATGTAAAAATCCCAAGACTCCTGATACAGCCTTTGATTGAAAATGCCGTTTACCATGGGGTGGAAAACAGCAGAGAGAAAGGAATAATAACCCTTTCGGCCAGTATTCATGACGATATTCTTACAATAGAAGTAATAGATAACGGAAACGGTATTCCAGCCGATGAGCTGCAAAGACTGAACAAAGGTCTGGAAATGGATAATGATACTTATTTCAAGTCATTATCCCAAAAACAGAACAAGAGTATTGGAATAGATAATGTAAACAGGAGAATTAAGCTTTTTTATGGTGAAAAGTATGGAATAAAGATAGAAAGTAAGCTTAATATCTATACAAAAGTAACTGTTACAATACCTGCACAGAGTTATAATAAGGAGGGTTATTATGTACAAGGTTCTAATAATTGATGATGAGTCCATAATCAGAAAAGGAATAAAGAACATCATTAATTGGAAGCAATTAGACTGTGAAGTTTGTGCAGATGCAAGTGATGGAATTGAAGGAATTGAACTTGTTAAAAAATACTTGCCGGATATTATAATTACAGATATTCGTATGCCCGGTTTAGACGGCTTAAGCATGATCAAGCAGGTTAAGGGGATTGTGCCATATGCCAAAATAATTATCCTTACCGGTTACAGGGACTTTGATTATGTACAGGAAGCAATAAAATGCGGAGCATTTGACTTTTTACTTAAGCCCTCAAAAATTGAAGAGCTTACTGCTGTTTTAACTCGTGCAGTAAACGAAATAAATGACCAGAAAATCAGACATATGGAGATTGACAAGTTTAAACGACTCTTTGAGCAAAGTATTCCAATACTCAGGGAGAAGCTGCTCTATGACATAATTTATGGTTTGAACACCAATGAGCAGGAAATTTTCGAGAAGATGAAACTTTTTAATATAGATATTCAGAACTTTGTACTAGTGGTTATGGAAAACGATTATGACGAAAAATCGAATAGTTCCCAGTACGACAAACATCTGTATCAGTTTGGCATTGTAAACTCATTTGAGGAAATATTCTCCGAGAAGTACGAAGTATTTAGTATTATGCTGAACAGCAGCAGAGTGGGTTTTATTATACAGACTCCTGACAGGAAGGAGTTAAACATTGAAGAGGTTAGTGAGAAATGCGGATATTTGCAGGAGGTAATCAATAACGGCTTTGGATTTACTGTAACCATAGCGGTAAGCTCCGGTGGAGTATCAGCTATGGAACTTCCTGAAAAACTAAAAGAGTGTTTGGGTTCACTTGAATATAAAAGCTATATGGGTGATAATTCTATCATTCAATACAGTGACTTGAATTCATTTTTCAGATATGAGGATTATTCGGTGCTGGATAAGTATCAGAAACAGCTGCTTGAGAGTATAAAGGCCGGAAACCGTGAGCTTGTAAAGGTAACCACACAAAATATTGCAAGATATGTAACAAATAATAAAATAAACATTAACTACTTAAAGAACTTTTACTATACTACGTTATCCTCTATCAATAACATAAGAATTTCAGTTTCAGCCATAGAAGTAGACAAGAGACATGAAGAGGGTAAAGATATTGCCAGTCTTCTTAAGCTAATAGAAAAAAGCGATAGTGCCGATGAACTGAACTCATTATTGGAGGAGGTTGCAGTAAGAATTGCTGAAAAGGTCAACAACTTCAATAACAAGAGCATTAAGCTTATTTTAAGGAAAGCAATAGATTATATTCATGAGCATTATAATGAACAGGTTACTCTCAATGAAGTAGCTGAGAATATATATGTGAGCACATTTTATATCAGCAGAATGTTTAAAAAGGAGCTGGGAAAAAGTTTTGTAGACTATCTTAATGATGTAAGAATAGAAAAATCCAAAGAACTGCTTAAAGATGTAAGATATAAAACTTATGAGGTAGCGGAGATAGTGGGAATTCCTGATCCCCATTATTTTTCAAAGCTGTTTAAAAAATATTCCGGTATGACCCCGTCTGAGTATCGGGAATCTCTGGCACTTAAATAAACCCCGTGTTAAATAAATTGTTGTTCAATCTTGATTAATGTTGGAATTTCTTGCGGTTTGAATTACATAATACTGTAAACTATAGTTATTTTATCTAATAAAAGCGAGTTCATAATTTGCATGACACATTTTTCTAATAAAATGTGTCTTTTTTGTGTCAATTTTGCAGACTGAAGATAGTCAATATATTTCATAATAAAGCAACATTGTCTATTTAGAAAGAATATCCCATTTTATAAAATTAAGTTGCAGAGGTGCTTAACACCTTAAGCAATCTCACACCGGTGTGCAATAAAAAGGAGGACTATTAGAATGTTTAAGAAGACAATGACTGCTGTTCTTGCAGGTGTAATGGCTTTAAGCATGGTAGCCTGCGGTAATAACGACAGCACGACTAGCAGCACATCAACTTCAACAGCAGCTCCAAGCTCAGTTGCTGCTGAATCATCAACAGCACAGGCAACACCATCTGCTGAACCAAAGAATCTTGCAGATGCAGAGGGAACAGTTGTAATGTGGAACTGGGAAAACCAGGATCAGCTTAAAGAAACACTTGTGGATTTCAACACCAGATATCCAAAGGTAAAGATTGAATCGGTACCAGTAGCAAGTGCAGATTATGTTAAAAAGATCCAGACAGCTGTAGCAGCAAAAACTGCTTTGCCTGATGTAATCAGAGGTGAGGTTGGCTTCAGAGGTACATTATTTGAAATGGACATACTTGATGACCTTTCACAGGCTCCATACAACTTTGACAAGAGCAAAATGCCTGAACAGGCATGGCCTCTTGTAATGAACAAGAAAGGGCAGGTATTGGGCGCTCTTACTCAATTCAATCCTTCGGGAATCGCTTATAGAAGAAGTATGGTAAAGGAACTTTTCGGAACTGATGACCCGGCAGCTTTGGCTGAAAAGTTCAAGACATGGGATGATGTTATCGAAGCTTTCAAGGATGCAAAAATTAATGGTAAAAAAGTATATGCATTCAGATCTGTAAGAGATATATTCCACATTGTTGACGGGTACAATCCTACCAATCCTATACAGGATGGTGTGGTAAAAATGCAGGAAGTATATCTTCCTACTTTCGAGCTGATTGAAAAGATGTGGAAAGCCGGAGTAATCAATAAGTATGATATGTGGACTCCTGCATGGAATGCATCCTTTGCTAAGAAAGAAGATGTATTTGCGGCAGCAGCACCCTGGTTCCTGAAATATGTAGTTGAGCCAAATGATCCTGAAGGCAGCGGAGACTGGGGTATAACAGTACCACCAGGAGGAATGTTCAACTGGGGTGGAACAGCATTATCAGTTTGGAAGGATTCTAAAGTTAAAGAAGCAGCATGGGCATATATCTATGACCAAGTGCTCAATGAAGAAGGAGTAAAAACATCCTTTGAAGTTGGTATGAATATAACACCTATAAAAGAATTCATGGAAAAGCCAGGCTTCTACAGCAAGAAAGAACCATACTGGGGTAACCAGGATGTTGGTCAGTTCTTCATGGATAACATGAGTGCAGTAAAAGTTAAAGAATTAGGAAAGTATGACAATTATCTGGAAAACAACTTTGTACTTGGATTGCAGGAAATCAAAAAAGGTAAGACTGCTCAAGAGGCTGTAGATGCTATGATAGCTGACATTAAGAAGAATGTACCTGAATTGAAGTAGAATTCAACTAATGGGGAGAGGGTAACACCCCTCTCCTTATTTTATAAATAATTGTGGAATAGGAGGCTTACATGAAAAATCTATCAAAGAAATCAACACCATACCTTTTTATGGCCCCGTACTTTATTCTGTTTATATTGTTTTCGCTGCTTCCAATATTATTTACACTGTATATGAGTCTTAATGAGTGGGATGGGTATTCAGAAATAAAATTCGTTGGACTCAGCAACTATGTAAGAATGTTTGAAAACGGAGACTTTGTTCTTTCACTTAAGAATACAGCAATCATTATGCTTTTGCTTATACCGATACAGTTAATTCTGGCTATAATAATAGCTTATATGATTAACTCAAAGCTGGTAGTTCATAAAGAAATATTTAAGACTGCCATATTTGCACCTTACCTGACAATACCTATTGCTGCAGGCTTGTTATGGTCATTCTTTTTTGACGGTACAGCAGGGACAATTAACTATGTTCTGCAGGGGCTTCATATAATTGAGGAACCTATTGAATGGCTGGCTGACCCTTTCCTTGCCAAAATTGTTGTTGCAGCAATTATGCTGTGGAGATATCTCGGATACTGTGTTCTCTTCTTTATGGCCGGTTTTATTTCAATACCTGAAGAGCTCTATGAAGCAGCACGTGTAGATGGTGCAAGGGCATGGCACAACTTCTGGCATATATCTATCCCCATGATCAAGCCAATTACAGTTTATATGGTTATAACTTCTATGATAGGTGGATTCCAGACCTTTGATGAGCCTAATATTATTTATACCCAGGGTAACTACCAGACCGGGCCATACTCAGGCGGACCCGATCAGGGAGTTCTGACAATGGTTATGCTTATGGGCAGAGGAGCTTTCCAGAACACACAATACGGATATGGAAGTGCTGTTGCATACGGTATGTTCGTTGTTATTGCAGTATTTTCATTTATGTCATTAAAGTTCATGAACTGGAGGGAGAAAGATGGAACAATCTAACAAGTTTTACTCCTTTATTATATATGTATTATTGACCATATGTGCAGTATTTACTTTAGGTCCCTTTTATTTAATGGTAATTATGAGTTCCTATAACTCTAATGAACTTTTTATGGGGTTACACCTTTTACCTGGCGATAACTTTCTTGAGAACATGAAGGATGTATTTGTAAACGCCGGATTTGGACGATATTATTTCAATAGTATATATGTTGCTGTTTCAACAACAGTATTATGTGTTCTTGTTTGTGCTATGTGCGGATATGCACTGGCCAAATTTGACTTTAAGTTAAAGAAAGCTGCGTACTACACAATATTGGTTACAATGATGCTTCCCACTCAGCTGGGCCTGATAGCTTTTGTATGGGAAATGAATAAAATCGGTTGGGCCGATTCACATCTTGCTCTGATTATTCCACCGGCTGCTAACGCTTTTGCGGTATATTGGATCAGGCAATACACTATTCAGGGGCTTCCCACAGAGATTATTGAAAGCGGAAGAATAGATGGATGCAGTGAGGCAGGAATTTTTTTCAGACTTGTAGTTCCTTTCATAAAACCCGCATTGGGTTCACAGGCATTGCTGTCCTTTATGGCTTCATGGAATGCGTATCTGGTTCCGCTGGTTTTAATCAGCAAACAGGAAAAGTATACAGTTACACTGGGATTATCAACCCTTGATGCCCTTTACAGAGCAAACTATGGCGCCAGAATTGCAGCACTTGTTATTGGTACAATTCCTATGTTTCTTCTGTTTTTAGTATTCTCAAAATCACTTATAAAGGGAATAACTGCTGGTTCAGTGAAAGGCTGATATAACGCTGGTATTTATGTATTTCTTTATGGCACTATTATGGAGGATAGCATGTATAAGGTTTTAATCATTGATGATGAACCAATTATCAGAAAGGGAATTAAAAATTTAATAAACTGGAAACAGCTGAACTGTGAGGTTTGTGCTGAGGCCAGAGATGGTGCCGAGGGACTGAAGCTTATAAGGGAGTTTCTTCCTGAGATTATTCTTACTGATATACGTATGCCCGGAATAGATGGCCTCGAGATGTTAAAGCAGGTAAAAGGTATTGTTCCCAATTCCAAAGTAATAATAGTTACAGGTTACAGAGAATTTGACTACGTTCATGAAGCAATAAAATGCGGAGCTTTTGACTTCCTTTTAAAGCCTACCAGACTGGAAGAACTTACATCGGTCCTGGCAAGGGCTGTAGAATTTTTGAATGAACAGAAGTTAAAACGTTTGGAGGTTGACAAGTTTAAATTACTCTTTGAGCAGAGCATCCCCTTGCTCAAAGAGAAATTGCTCTGTGATATAGTATTTGAAATAAACAATAATGAAAGTGAAATAATAGAAAAATTGAAGTTATTTGATATTAATATCAATAACTTTGTTTTTATCGTGATTGAAAACGATGCTGATGAAAATTCAGTTAATACACAGTACGATAAGCATTTATACCAGTTTGGCATTATTAATTCCTTTGAAGAGATTTTGACAGAAGAATATGAAGTTCATGTAATGATTCTCAACAGTAACAGGGTGGGCTTTATTATTCAAAATAAATCACAATCTATAAAAAATATAAATATAACTGAAATTCTTGAAAAGGCTGCCTACCTTCAGGAAATGATTGGCAATGCCTTTGGGATTTCCATTTCTATTGCCATAAGTACTGAAGGCTCATCAGTTCTTGAACTGCCTAAAAAACATAAGGAATGTCAGTACATACTTGACTATAAAAGTTACCTTGGTAACAATTCAATAATTCAATACAGTGATTTAAATTCTTTCTTTAAGTACGAGGATTACTCTTTGCTTGAAAGATTTAAAAAGCAGCTGCTTGAGGGTGTTAAGGCTGGTAATGAGGCTCTTGTGAAGTCTTCACTGGAAAGCATCAATAATTTCATTGCATCCAACACAATAAGTATTAATTATTTGAAGAATTTCTTTTATTCAGCTTTATCGTCAATTAATAATATCAGAATTTCAGTTTTGGCAGCTAATTCTGATAAAAAGCATGAAGAGGGAAGAGATATAGCCAGTCTTATTAAGCTTATTGAAAAAAGTGATAATATCGAGGAACTGACTTGCCTTCTTCAGCAGGTTGCATTAAACATTGCTAAAAAGGTTAACAACTATAATAATAAGAGTATAAGAGTTATACTCAGAAAAGCTATTGATTACATAAATGAACACTATTCCGAGCCGTTAACTCTAAATGAAGTAGCTGAACATACTTATGTGACAACTTTTTATATAAGCAGAATGTTTAAAAAGGAACTGGGTATAAGTTTCATTGATTATTTAAATGATATAAGAATTGAAAAAGCTAAAGAACTTTTGAAAGATGTAAGGTATAAGTCATATGAAGTGGCAAGTCTTGTAGGAATACCAGATCCACATTATTTTTCAAAGCTGTTTAAAAAGTATTCAGGAATATCCCCTTCAGAATATCGTGAAACCTTGCAATTAGAGTTGTTAAGGTAAGGTTGTAATCTTTTGTTCACTAATACGAAATAATTCTGTAACAAATGTGTAATATCTTGTTGTACAATTTTGCTCTGGAGTATAGACAAGATATTGCACATTTAAGCAAGTTGTTCTATTTTGTCTGGCCCAACTATTCATTAAAATGTAAATATAAGAAAACAGGACAACAGTTGATATTTCACAATAAACGCCTGTTTTTAATAAACACACATATATACATACTACATTATGAAGGGTGGCATTGGGCTAATGGCAACAACATCGACAGATATAAAAAAAGTTCGCAATGCACGAAAATCCATTTATAAACACGGGTTTTTGTACGAACTGAAAAAGAACAAAGTACTATTTATTATGATGCTCCCTGCATTGGTCGTTTTATTTATCAACAACTATCTACCGATGGCAGGCGTATTAATTGCTTTTAAAAACTTCAAATATCATGGAAGGAATCTTTTTGAAAACTTTGCAAAAAGTGAATGGGTAGGATTGGAGAATTTTGAATTTTTCACTTCAACTCCTGACGCATTTATTATCACCAGAAATACTCTTTTGTACAATCTTGCATTTATCGTTCTGGGATTGATTATCTCAGTTTTCTTCGCAATCATTTTGAATGAGATCAGAGGGAAGTTCATATCGAAATTTTATCAGGCAAGCATGTTTCTGCCTTACTTCATGTCTTGGATCGTTGTTAGTTACCTTGTATTTGCATTGCTAAGTGAAGAACAGGGTTTCGTTAACAAAAGTTTACTTCCTGCACTTGGTTTCAGTGCAGATTCTTTACCGGCATGGTACGGAGATTCCAGCAAGTGGCCATTTATTTTAACAATAGTTAATTTATGGAAATTCACCGGTTATAACTGTGTAGTATACGTAGCCGCTATTGCAGGTATCGACCAGGAATTCTATGAAGCTGCAACAGTTGACGGTGCATCAAGATTTTATCAAATAAGAAAAATAACAATACCTCTTTTAACTCCTTTGATGGTTATATTAACTCTTCTGGCTGTAGGACGTGTCTTCTACTCAGATTTCGGACTGTTCTTCAGTGTAACAAGAAACGTTGGAGCGTTGTATGATACTACATTAGTTATTGATACTTATGTGTACAATGCTTTACGTAATATGAATGACGTTGGTATGGCATCAGCTGCTGGTCTTTATCAGTCATTCTGTGGTTTTATTCTGGTATTGACTTCTAACCTGATTGTTAGGAAGATAGACCCCGAGAAAGCACTATTTTAGGAGGAAAAGAGATGAAACAGGTAGAAAAAGTAAACTCAAAATTAGCAAATACAGTATCGCCTTTTTGGAACGGGGTATTTCACATAATATTTATACTATATTCACTGGCTTGTATTATTCCGCTGCTGCTTGTAATAGGTGTTTCATTCACTGATGAAAATACAATAGTAACTTTAGGTTACAATTTTATACCAAAAGTTTTTAGTCTTGAAGCATACAAGTGGGTATTCCAGAGCGGAGATGCCATATTAAGAGCATATGGTCTTTCAATAGTAATTACAATTATTGGTACTTTGTGCAGTGTTGCTATAATTGCAATGTTTGCATACGTAATATCAAGAAAAGACTTCAGATACAGAAATACATTTTCATTTATAGTTTTCTTCACAATGATTTTTAATGGTGGTTTGGTACCATGGTACATGGTATATACAAACTTACTCCATATAAATGATACCCCAGCGGCATATATAATTCCTGCACTTGTTAATGCTTGGTATGTTATGATAATGAGAACATTTTTCCAGACTAATGTTCCCGACTCAATTATTGAATCTGCTAAAATTGACGGAGCAGGAGAATTCAGAACATTCGTTCAGATAGTATTACCACTGGCAAAACCAGGTCTTGCAACCATAGCACTTTTCCAAACATTACAATTCTGGAATGATTGGTATTTACCATTGATGCTCATTGAAAACAGCAAACTGTATAATCTGCAATACATACTTTATAAAACATTAACAGCTATTCAGTACCTGGCACAGGCCTCAAACGTAACCGGTGGTACGGCTCAAATACTTGCTAAGCTGCCATCAGAAACAGCACGTATGGCAATGTGCGTACTGGCGATAGGTCCAATCATACTGGCATATCCATTCTTCCAGAAGTATTTCGTAAAAGGTCTTACAGTTGGTGCAGTTAAAGGCTAATACCATATAAAAGCTTTATAATGGCTTTATGTATGGATGGCATAAATAATAATAATTTATAATTTTAAGGAGGTTCACACATGCAAAAGGCAAAAAAACTGTTAGGATTGTTACTGGTTCTCTGTATGGCTGTTTCTTTTGTAGTTGGTTGCGGAAGCAATGATAGTGCTTCAACATCATCAACAGCAGCAGAATCATCAACAGCTGCAGAGTCATCAACAGCTGCTGAATCATCAACAGCAGCAGAATCATCAGTAGCTCTCGATCCTGTTGAGCTGAAATGGTATGTTATAGGTAATGGTCAACCTAAGGACATGGATACTGTTTTAGCTAAAGTTAATGAATGGTTGCAACCTAGGATTAATGCTACTCTTAAGTTAACTATATTCTCCTGGGGAGATGATTTCGAGCAGAAGATGGGTGCAAAGGTTGCTTCTGGTGAAGAATTTGATATAACCTTTACAGCTAACTGGGCACTCAACTACTTACAAAACGCTCCAAAGGGTGCATTTGTAGATCTTACTCCTATGCTTGACCAATATGCTCCAAAGACAAAGGCATTGTTGGGAGAAAAAGTTATAAAGGGTGCATCAATTGACGGAAAACTCTACGCAATTCCTACAAACAAGGAAATGGCTCACAACTGGGGTTTCCTTATCAACAAGGATCTTGCTGATAAGCACGGTATCGATGTAACAACAATTAAAAAGTTTGAAGATATTGAACCAGCTCTCAAGATAATCAAAGAGAAAGAACCTGGCGTAGAACCTTTCCAGACAGTAGTTGGAGAATCTGCATACAGAATTCTTGACTTCGAAAAGCTGGTTGATGATAACGTTCCAGGTGCTATCTATGGTGACGGAAGAGACACTAAAGTTGTAAACGACTTTGATACTCCTGAAGCAAAACAATTGTTTGAAACACTTCACAAGTGGTACAAAGCTGGCTATATCAGAAAAGATGCTGATACAATCACTGACTGGTCATCAAACAGAAAAGCTGGTAAGGTATTCTCTGCTGTAGCTTCATTGAAGCCTGGTAAAGACGGTGAAGAATCTGTTTCAACAGGTGTAAACTGGGTACAGGTTGATATTACTGCTCCAATGGCTACTACTCGTGAAATGACTGGTGCTATGCAGGCTATATCCAAGACTTCAAAGAATCCTGAAAGAGCATTAATGTTCCTTGAACTGTTCAACACTGAACCAGAACTCTGTAACTTAATTAACTACGGTATAGAAGGAACTCACTATACTAAGGTATCTGATACAAAGATTAAGGTTGAGCAAGCTGGTTTGGACGGTTATAATCCTGGTACTCCTTGGATGTTCGGTAACCAGTTCAACACTTACATCTATGAGTCAGAGAAATTTGAATCAGCAACTGAAAAGTGGGAGAAGTTTAAAGCTTACAATGAATCAGCAAAAGCTTCACCAATCCTCGGATTCACATTCAATGCTGAACCTGTAAAGACTAAGGTAGCTGCTTTAACTGGTGTTAAGAAACAGTATATGCCTGGTCTTGAAACTGGTAAGGCTGATCCTGCAGTAGCACTTCCTAAGTTTGTTGAAAAGCTTAAGGCTGCTGGTTTGGATGATGTTCTTGCAGAAATGCAGAAACAGGTTGATGAATTTGTAGCTAAGAAGTAATTAAAAATATTGTCGTAATTTATCTGGTTGACTAAGTTAATTAACTAGATGTAAAATAGGGCTAGCGCTTAGTATAGTGTTAGCCCTGTTTTAAAATACAGCATCAGGTTAAGTCGAATAGGTGGATTAAATGAAAAGTGAAGAAATCGCTAAGATTGCCGGAGTATCAAGGAGTACAGTATCAAGAGTAATTAATAACTATCCAAACGTACCTGAAGAAACAAAGAAAAAGGTTCTTGAAGTAATATCAAAATATAATTACCAACCAAATACATGTGCCAGAGTGTTAGCCGGTAAATCAAATGATACTATAGGTTTATTCATTGTCAGTATTGCAGATTCTGACAACCCTAATAGATTGTACAATAATAATTATTTTACTCAGTTTGTTGAAGCTACTGTGGAATGTGCTAATGCCAGGGGATATTATGTCCTGGTTAACATTATTTACTGCGAGAATGATTATAATAAGGTCAGTGAAGTTTTTCTACAGAAGAGAATTGATGGTGGTATAGTTATCGGTACCGAGCTTGATGCTGAGGCTTTAATAAATATATCAAAAAGAGGTTATCCTGTAGCCTTGATTGACTTTGATGCCGAAGAAATTAAGAAAACCAAGTCAGATAATGATAATTTGATAGTAATAAGTTCAAATGATTATGATGGGACAGTTTCAGCTGTTGAGTATCTCATTGGGCTGGGACATAAGGATATAGGACTGCTGGCCGGAAGAATGTCTACATATTCAGGCAGGCAGAGATACCAGGCTTTTTTTGATACCATGAAGAAGCATGGATTGGAAGTTAATGAAGATTTCGTATTGCATGGGGATTTTATAAAATCCAAAACAGCCAATGAAATAAATAATCTTATTAAAAAAGGCAGGCTTCCCAGTGCTATATTTTCTTCAAATGATGATATGGCAATTACTGCTATGGATTTATTTAAGGAAAATAACATAAAAGTACCGGATGATATATCCATAATTGGATTTGACAACATACCTCTTTCTTCATTGGTCAGACCTGCACTATCTACTATATCAACACCTGTTTATGACATGGTTGATAAGGCAGTTACAGAGTTGATCAACAATATAAGAAGAAACAAAAGAGGTTTTACAAGCTATAGATATGATACAAAAATGATAATACGTGAAACATGTTCAAAGAAATTATAGTACTTGCAAGAGTACTTATAAGATATAATTAATAATTATTTGAGAGGAGCCCAAATTATGAAATACGGATTTTTTGACGATCAAAATCGGGAATATGTAATCACTACGCCAAAAACACCTTATCCATGGATTAATTACCTGGGGACTCAGGAATTTTTTTCCTTGATATCAAACACAGCAGGTGGTTATTGCTTTTATAAGGACGCGCGTTTACGCAGAATAACAAGATACAGATACAATAATGTGCCAATTGATATGGGTGGAAGATACTTCTATATCAACGATAATGGTTCATTATGGTCACCCGGATGGTCACCGGTCAAGGCTGATCTGGACAGTTATGAATGCCGGCACGGTTTAGGTTACACAAAGATTACCGGAAGTAAAAATGGAATAAGTGCTGAAGTACTATTTTTTGTTCCATTGAATTTTAATGGTGAAATACATAGAGTAAGAATAAAGAATACAACTTCAGAAAATAAGACCTTAAAACTGTTCTCATGCATAGAGTTCTGTTTGTGGAATGCTTATGATGACATGACAAACTACCAGAGAAATCTGAGTATAGGTGAAGTAGAGGTTGAAAAGTCAGTAATATATCACAAAACTGAATATAAAGAAAGAAGAAATCACTTTGCTTTTTACTCTGTAAACGCGTGTCTAACAGGATTTGATACTGATAGAGATACATTTGTAGGTTTATATAATGGTTTTGAAAATCCTGATGTACCTGTAAGCGGTGAACCGAAGAATTCAGTTGCAGACGGTTGGGGACCAATGGCTTCACATTGCATTACAGTTGAATTGAAAGCCGGAGAAGAGAAAGAGTATGACTTTATTCTTGGTTATGTTGAAAATGATGAGAACGATAAATGGGAAAGCAAGGGTGTAATTAACAAGAAAAAGGCCTATGCAATGATTGAGGAAAAGGGAAACCCGGCAGGTGTTCAGGCTGCCTTTGAAGAACTGCAGAATTACTGGAGTCAGCTGTTTACACAATACAGGCTGGAGCATAAGGATGAAAAGCTGACAAGAATGGTTAATATCTGGAACCAGTATCAATGTATGGTTACCTTTAATATGTCCAGAAGTGCATCCTATTTCGAGACAGGTATCGGAAGAGGGATGGGCTTCAGAGATTCAAACCAGGATATTCTTGGTTTTGTTCATCAGATACCAGACCGGGCAAGAGAAAGAATTCTTGACCTTGCTGCAACTCAGTTGGAAACAGGTGGAGCATATCACCAGTATCAGCCTTTAACCAAGAAGGGTAATAATGAAATAGGTGGTAACTTTAACGATGACCCATTGTGGTTGATTGCATCAGTTGCTGCGTACATAAAAGAAACAGGAGACATGGACATTTTAAAAGAGATGGTGCCCTATGACAATGATGAATCTAAGGCAGCACCGCTGTTTGACCACCTGAAGCGTTCCTTCTACCATGTAGTAAATAATCTTGGTCCTCACGGATTACCTTTGATAGGAAGAGCAGACTGGAATGACTGCCTCAATCTGAACTGCTTCTCCAATGTACCAGGAGAGTCCTTCCAGACTACTACAAGCAAGGATGGTAAGGTTGCTGAATCAGTATTTATAGCAGGTATGTTTGTTTTCTATGGACCTGAATATGTTAAACTTTGTAAACTCAACGGTTTGGAAGATGAAGCAAAGGCTGCTCAGGAACATATTGATAAGATGAAGAAGGCTGTTTTGGAGCATGGCTGGGACGGAGAATGGTTCCTTCGTGCTTATGACGACTTTGGCAGAAAGATTGGAAGTAAGGAAAACGAAGAGGGTAAAATATTTATTGAAACCCAGGGCTTCTGTACTATGGCGGGAATCGGTCTTGAAACCGGACATGTGGAAAAGGCCCTTGATTCGGCTAAAAAATACCTGGATACTGAGTATGGAATGGTACTCCAAAATCCTGCCTATACAAAATATTACATTGAAATGGGAGAAATCTCCACTTATCCGGCAGGCTATAAGGAAAATGCGGGTATCTTCTGCCATAACAATCCTTGGGTAGCTTGTGGTGAAACAGTACTTGGAAGAGGTGACAGAGCTTTTGAAATATATTCAAAAATTGCTCCCGCCTATACCGAGCACATCAGTGACATTCATAAGATGGAGCCTTATGTATACTCCCAGATGATAGCAGGTAAAGATGCAAGAAGACATGGTGAGGCGAAAAATTCATGGCTGACCGGAACTGCAGCATGGAACTTTGTGGCTATTTCACAATATATTCTGGGTATCAAGCCCGATTATGACGGTTTAATGATTGATCCATGCATACCAAAAGCCTGGGATGGTTATAAGGTAAGCAGAAAGTTTAGAAATGCAACCTATGAAATTTCCATCAGCAATCCAAACCATGTTTCAAAGGGAGTTAAACAGCTGGTAGTTGACGGTCAGGAGATAGAGGGAAATATTGTGCCTGTCTTTGGTGACGGTAAAACTCACCAGGTCGAAGTTGTAATGGGGTAATGAGTTAACGTGATATGACAGTGTAGGCAGAATAATTAAAAATGGTAGAAAAAGCCTCGTGTACCAAGACCTTAACATATCTTGGTGACCGGGCTTTTTTCACATATTTTAAAATTCTGATATAAATTTAGATTAATTTAAAAAATTTTAAATAATCTATTGATATATTTGTTACATTGTAATATAATCAAAATAACTTAATCGATTCACTAAATTCTTACTAAATTCTCATTAAATACTAATGGAGAGTACTATGATCACCATAAAGGAAATAGCCAAGCTGGCTAATGTTTCTGCTGCAACAGTGTCATATGTCTTAAATAATACCGGAAATATAAGTCAGGAAACCAGAAAAAGAGTAATGGAAATAGTTGAGAGTCATAATTATAAAGCCAATGTAGTTGCAAAAAGCTTAAGAACCAGCAGCAGCAATACTTTAGGCGTGGTTGTAGAGGACATTACAGTTTGGAACTCATCTGAAATAATAAAAGGTATAAGTGAATTTGTTGAGAAGAACAATAAACATCTTATTTTAACTGATTTGGGCCTGCTATCAAAAATAGGTTCAAACTTTCAAGAAGTTGTAAAATACAAAGAAAAAATAAATAATGAAATAAAACTGCTCCTGAGTGCACAGGTAGATGGAATAATCTACATCGGTATGCACGATAGAGAAATTGATAATGTTATAGATAAAATAAAAAAGCCTATCATGTATACTTATTGCTATACTAACGATAACGGTGGAAATTATATAAGTTATGATAATATTGATATTTCATATAAAATAGCAGAAACCTTTATTATGAATAACCATACTAAGATTGCTGTCATATGCGGTTCATATGATGCCAAACCCAGCTATAAAAGATTCTGTGGATTCAAAAAAGCACTTGATGATTATTCCATTCCCCTTGACCCATCATATATAAAAACAGCAAACTGGGATTATGATCAAGGTTATAAATGCGCTATTGAATTGTTAGAGGGTAAAAATCCTCCTACTGCAATATTTGCCATGAATGATCTGATGGCAGCCGGTGTATTAAAGGCTGCAAGAGAACTAAACATAAGCATCCCAAGAGAATTGTCCGTTATTGGTTTTGATAACAGGGAGTTGTCCATGTTCACATGGCCGGCTCTAACAACAGTGAAAATTCCGCTGTTCGAAATGGGATATAATGCAGCCCAGGCCATATATCAGCTCATTAACCATGAAAAAATCGAAAACAGTAAATACATCTTATCATGTGAATTAATCGAAAGAGACACCACTACCAGACATGAACTATAATCAGTTTTTTTATTGAGTTTTGCAGCACTCAAATAGAGTGTTGTTAAAATAATTTATTTAGGGATATTGTTGTACGTTAGTTAATCGTTTAATTAAAAATTCAGCAATGCAAATTATCCCGAAATGAAAAATTATTTTATTAGGAGGAAAAAAACATGAAACACGCAAAAAAACTGGCAGGAATAGCTTTATCAATGGCATTTCTGGTTTCTACCCTGGGAGGATGCGGAAGCAGCTCTTCAGAACAGTCCAGTAATTCTTCAACCACAGGTGAGGGTAAAACGATTAAGTTAGTTATTACCCAATGGGGAGAACCCAATAAGGACAAAAGTCTGGATCAGAACTATCAATTCGGTGTGCACAATCCGGGATATGAACTTGAAACAATGGTTATTCCGGAAGCAGAGTACTCTTCAAAGCTAAATCAGATGATAGCCGCAGGAAACGCACCGGACATAATAACTGCATGGGAATGTGATCTTCAAGGTTTTGCAGCTAATAAGAAAATAATAGCACTTGATGATTACATAGCAAAATCTACAAAGGTCAAGGCAGATGATTTCATACCTGCAGTAGCAAAGTTAAAAGAGCTTAATGGAGCAACCTATGGATTACCATGGTGTTATGCAGCTGAAATAATGTACTACAACAAGGATATGTTTGATGCTGCGGGAGTAGCTTATCCTACTAATGAGTGGACAATGAGTGACTTTATTGCGGCAGCTGAGAAATTAACAAAGATTGAAAATGGTAAAGTTGTGCAATACGGTGCTGATGGAATGGGCTTTGTAGGAGGCTGGTGGTCTGGAATAGGAGCTGCCGGAGACGAAATATACAAAGATGGTAAACTATCTATCGGAGAAGGTGCTAAAAAGTTCCTGAAAACTCAAAAAGAACTAGTTGATAAGCAGTTAATTCCTGCTCCGTCAGCAGATTCTGCTGGTTCAGACCTCTTTGCATCAGGAAGAGCAGCTATGACACGTACAGGAAGCTGGATGGTGGGTACTTATAAGGACTTGGAATTCAATTGGGACATAGCTCCACAGCCTAAGGATGTCAGATCATACAATACACTTCACACAGGTATGTATAGTATCCCTGAAACAACCAAGGATAAGGACTCAGCATGGAAAGCAATAGAATGGCTGATGAGTGATGGACAGCCAATACTATCCAAGGGAATGGGTAACATGTCTGCTGTCATGAGCATTGCAGCTAAGGGAGACTATAAAGTACAGGGTAAATTCGGCCCATCAAATTGGTCGGCATTTGATGTTGCAGCCCAATCAGGTCAATTCGGATACGTATTATTGCCTACCGGAATTACGGGTGATGCTGTTAAGGCATTTGAAGCAGCAGTACTCGGACAGAAATCAATTGATGATACAGTAAAGGAAGTAATGGAGAAGGCTTCAAAATAATTAATAATAGCTGAACACGAAGCATAAAACTAATATTCAATTATTCTTTAGTAAAAATGATTAAGATAAAATAATATGACAGGCGGTATGGTTCCAGTGTACCGCCTGTCTAAAAAAAGGGTGAAATATATGAACCATTCAGATCAATACTACAGTAATTACAAAAAAAGACTTATAAAAAATGATCTCACAGCATATGCCTTTTTGTCTCCATGGATTATCGGCTTTATACTATTCTCTGGTTTTCCAATATTGTATTCATTATTTATAAGTTTTACCGACTGGTCATTGCTTGGCTCCAAGAATTTTATTTTTCTGGACAATTATATAAGCCTGTTCCAGTCTAAATCCTTTTGGAACTCATTGTATGTAACATTATTATTTTCAATTCTTAGCGTTATAATAACTATAATATGGTCTTTCTCTCTGGCGTTGCTTTTAAACCTGGAATTGAAATTCAATTCATTTTTTCAGTTTATTTATTTTATTCCGGCAGTTGTGCCGACAGTAGCTCTTGCGTTTGCTTTTCAGTTAATGTTCAACAAGGACTCAGGAATTGTTAATTATTTATTAGGAGTTGTGGGATTCAATGCATCTCCCAACTGGCTTTATGATCCAAAGCTTGTTTATCCTACAGTTTTCTTCATTGCTTTGTTTACATATTCCACCGGACAAATGTTATTGATATTCAAATCAGGACTAAAGGAAGTTCCAAGTGAATTATATGAAGCTTGTGAAATAGATGGTGCAAATACTATACAAAAATTCTTTTATGTGACTTTACCGGCAATGTCACCGGTAATTCTCTTTAATATGGTAATGGCAACAATAGCTGCATTGAATAACTCGTTTTCATTGTTGTATCCACTTACAGGAGGCGGCCCCAACGAAGCTACAAATGTTTTAAGTCTCGAAATATACAACCAGACCTTTAAAAACTTCCAAATCGGATATGGCTCAGCATTGTCTGTAATATTGTTCCTTATAGCTGCCGTATTAGCTGCTATACAGTTCAAACTATCCAATAAGTGGGTGCACTATGATTCATAAGGAGAAGAAAAATGACTGAAAATAAATTAAACTTGTCCAAAGTATTTCAATATTTGTTAATGATTCTAATTGCCGTAATAATGTTTTTTCCTTTTGTATGGATTTTTTCAAGTTCATTAAAATCAGTTCTGCAGATAAATCAGTACCCTCCATCAATTATTCCTAAAGATCCCAAATGGGAGAACTATACAGTTATTCTCGGAGATCCGGTATTCTGGAAATTTGTCAGAAATACAATAATCCTCATAATAGGTAATACAGTTGGAACAATCCTGTCAAGTTCACTTGTTGCTTATCCTCTTGCCAGGATGAATTTCAGAGGGAAGAATTTTATTTTTGGATTGATAATAGCAACCATGATGGTACCAGCAATTACTCTAATAACACCCCAGTACCTGATGTTTTCTTCCTTTGGTTGGCTTGACACACTATTGCCCATGATCGTACCTGCATTTTTTGCATATCCGTACAATGTGTTTCTTTTTAGGCAATTCTTCAGATCAATTCCTATGAGTATTGACGAAGCTGCAAATATTGACGGGTGCAATAAGCTGGAAGTGTTTGTTAGAATATTACTTCCATTATCAAAATCTATAGTTATTACTATAGGAGTTCTATCAGCAGTATTTTGGTGGAATGAACTACTACAACCTTTAATTTATGTCAATAATAATGAATGGAAAACCTTGACCATTGGAATGATGACAAGATACAGATATTTTGGCTCAAGCCTTAATATTGTTGCATGGGATTTATTGATGGCCTGTGCCACAATCATGATCATTCCGCCCATACTCCTGTACCTTACAGGATCTAAATATCTGGTAGAGGGAATAAAAACATCAGGTATGAAGGATTAATATACTTTAAAAGGAGAAAGAGCAACATGGAATTAAACAGACTAAAATCTATTCCACTTAAAGACATTAAAATTGATGATATTTACTGGTCTAGATACATCAATACCATATTTTCCCGAGGAATAAAGCATCAATGGGAAATACTCAACGACAGAATAGAGGGCGTAGAAAAAAGTCACTGCATTAGCAATTTTATGATAGCAGCTGGTCTGAAAACTGGAGAATTTGGAGGGAAGGTATTTCAGGATACCGATCTGGCAAAGTGGATTGAGGCAGCAGCATACAGTCTGGAGATAAGACCTGATGCCGAGCTGGAAAAGCTTGTTGACTGGTCAGTTGATTTAGTGGAGAAGGCCCAGGGAGAGGATGGATATATAAATACCTACTATACCATTGTCGAACCTGATGGTAGATGGAAGAATTTAATGGAAGGCCACGAGCTTTACACCGCAGGACATTTCATTGAGGCTGCTGTTGCTTATTATAATGCTACCGGTAAGGATAAGCTTTTAAAAATAATGTGTAGGTTTGCTGATTATATCTGCCAGGTGTTTGGAGAAGGAAAAGACCAGCTAAAAGGGTATCCCGGGCATCCGGAAATAGAGCTGGCATTGGTAAAACTTTACCATACAACAGGTACAAAGAAGTATTTAGAACTGGCTAAGTTTTTCGTGGATAAAAGGGGCTGCCCACCTGATTATTTCAAGCAGGAACTGGAGCAACGCAATGGTCGGTTCATTTTCCCGGAAATGGAGCTCTTTGATGAAAAATATTTCGTTAGCCATAAACCTATAAGAGAACAGACTACAGCCGAGGGCCATGCAGTTAGAAATGTATACCTGTATAGCGCTGTAGCAGATTTGGCATATGAATATCAGGACCAGGAGCTGCTTGCTGCCTGCAAAGCAAATTATGAAAATATTGTAGGAAGAAGAATGTATGTTACCGGTAGTATAGGATCGGCCGAGCTAGGTGAAAGATTTACCTGTGACTTTGATCTTCCTAATCATTCAAACTATTCTGAAACTTGTGCTTCAATAGGTCTGGCATTATTTTGTAAAAGGATGCTGGAAATAGAAAAAGATGCAAAGTATGCAGATGTAATGGAGCGTACCCTTTATAATTCGGTATTGTCAGGAATTTCTCTGGAAGGTGACAGATTCTTTTACGTCAATCCTCTGGAGGTGATACCTGAAGTTGTTGAAAACAACCCGAATTTAAGGCACGTCAAAGCAGAAAGACAGGGTTGGTTTGGGGTTGCCTGCTGCCCTCCGAATATAATAAGAACTCTGGCTTCTCTGGGCCAGTATATTTACAGTGTTGGGGAGGATGAGCTATATGTTAATCTATTTATATCCAACACTACTTCCTGCAAGGTTGGAAATAGGAATGTGAATATTTCGGTTAAATCAAGATATCCATATGAATCATCTGTAAATTTATCCATCGAATCTGACAGCTCAGAGGAATTTTGTGTTGCTATAAGGATGCCTGCCGGTTGTAAAGTTAGGTCAGCAGTTGTAGCAGGAACACAGCTGGATGTGACGGCTAATATTGAAAAAGGTTATTTACGGTTAAACCGGTGCTGGAAGGGAAGTACGCAAATTTCAATTGAATTTGATATGCCTGCAAGACTGGTTGTTGCAGATACCAGAGTAAATGCAGATATGGGTAAGGCAGCTTTGGTAAAGGGACCTTTAGTTTACTGTCTTGAAGAGATTGATAATGGAAAGTATCTTTTTACAAATCAACTTCATTTAAGTACCAAATTTGAGGAAAAATTTGAGGAAGATTTACTTGGAGGCACTCTGGCAATATATACTGATGGAGAAAAGATAGTCAGCAACAATGTAAAAAATGAACTATATCACTCCGATGGGGTGAAAAAAGTACCTGCAAGATTGAAGTTTATTCCATACTCTCTCTGGAACAATAGGGGAAAAGGGGAAATGCTGGTCTGGATCAGATATGAATGCTGATTGCTAATTTTCAATTATAAAAAGCAAATGCGAGTGTCAGACTCGCATTTGCTTTTTGAAATTAAAAGCATTTGATTTATTTGCTGCACTGATTTCACAGTGGTAATTGAATAATAAATTCAGAACCCTGACCTGGGTTGCTTACTACTCTGATATCCCCATTGTACAAATTCACTATATGCTTTACAATGGAAAGACCCAGACCGGTCCCGCCCATGTTGCGTGAGCGGCCCTTGTCCACACGGTAAAATCTCTCAAAAATCCTGGAATGATGCTTTTCGTCGATACCAATACCAGTATCTTTGACTGATATAACCGTTTTACCGTTGGTTTTAACTGCTTTAATGAACACAGAGCCGTTTTCAATATTATATTTAATTGCGTTATCAATAAGATTGATAAGCATTTGCTTTATTCTGTCCTTATTTGCAAGTAAAGGTATATTTTCGACCACGTCCACTTCAAGCTTTATGCCCTTTTTACGCGCAGAAGAATCTAATATAAGTTTTACTTCATTAATTATTTCTGTAAGGTTGTTTTCCTGAATATTTTCATCATTTTTTGTACTTTCAATTTCTGACAGCTGAAGAATGTCATTTATTAACATATGAAGGCGTTCAGCTTCAATATCGATAATTTCAAGGAACTTAACTGCTACAGAAGGATCTTCAATAGCGCCATTTCTGAGAGTTTCCACAAAGCCTCTTATTGAAGTAAGAGGAGTCTTAAGTTCGTGAGTCACATTAGAGACAAATTCCGTTCTGATTTTTTCAAGTTTTCTAATGGAGGTAATATCATGAAGAGTGATTACTCCACCTGAATTTATATTTTTAAGCGAGTCAACGTTTTTAATTGGATTGGTAAATACCCTGTATATCTTGTCAGTGCCTGATGAGGGTGCAAACATAACTATTTCATCAGATAATGAGCTATTATTTTTAATTGTATTAACCAATAAAGAATTTACTTTTGAATTTCTTGTTATTTGAATCAGACTTTTGCCAATAATACCAGGCCCATGTTTAACACCGAAGATTTCACAGGCAATAGTATTTATCAGCAGTATCTTATAATCTGTGTCTATAGCTATTATGCCATCGCGCATACTATTTATAATAGTATCCACTCTTAAATTTTTATCCATAATGCCAGACATAGTTTCTTCAAGTTTATCAGCCATTTCATTAAAGGTATGTGCTAACTGTCCTATTTCGTCTCTGGATGTGGTACTTACTCTTTTTTTATAATTACCACCGGCAATTTCTTTTGATGTACTAATTAACTGTTTGATTGGGTTAGTTATTACCTTGGATAGGTTGACTGAGATAAAAATAGTAAATAACAATCCCACAAGTATACCTACTATTGTATAAAATAAAAAAGCTTTGTTTATTGAGTTTAATTGATATAAAGGAACTGAGACTCTCACAATAATATTATATTCTTCAATAGGCATCGCTACATATAGATATGTAACTTTCATTGTTTCGCTGAAACGCTGGTCCATTCCTATGATACCTTCAATTGCCTCTTTTATTTCTTTTCTATCCAGGTGATTTTGCATTTCCTGAGGAGTAGAATCTGATTCTCCAAGAACCTTACCTTGGTAATTAATGATGGTTATTCTTGTCCGAATGGTGAAGTTATCAACCTTTTCAGGCTTACTGTTAAGTAGTTCTGCATACTCTTTTGCAATTTTGTCATAATTTATTTGATTGGTTTGAGATGCTTCCTGTCGGATTTGATGAGCCAAAAGAACAGCAGTGTTTTCAATGCTGTTCTGAACTTCATATCTATAGAAATATCTTGCCAGGAATGATGTGAATATTCCTGTTATGGTAATTGCAATAATAACCAGAAACATTGAATATTTAACAATTTTATTTTTCAATAACGGCACCTCCGGGGGGGAGCATATGAGGATTATTTTTGACTTGTGTTTGGTGTTTTATCTGTAAATCTGTAACCTATGCCTCTTATGGTTTCAATAAATGTAGGATTTTCATCATTATCTTCAATTTTCTGTCGTAAATATCTTATATGAACATCTACCGTCCTTGTTTCACCATAATAGTCAAAACCCCATATTTTGTCAAGCAGATGCTCACGGGAAAGTACCTTTCCTTTGTTTAAAACCAGCATTTTCAAAAGCTCAAATTCCTTCAGAGGCATTTCAATAAGTTTGTCACCCTTGTACACTTCTCTCCTTGTACAGTCAATAGTAATATCTGCATGGGTTATTACCTCCTGCTTGGGCTCGGCAGCAGTATTTATCCTTCTGAAAAGAGCTTTTATTCTGGCTAATAGCTCTCTGACACTGAAGGGCTTTGTAATATAATCATCGGCGCCAAGCTCCAGACCAAGAACCTTATCAAATTCTTCACTTTTGGCAGTAAGCATAATAATAGGAATACTTTTTGTAACGGGATTTTGCCGCAGTTGTCTGCATACTTCCAAACCATCGATACCAGGTAGCATAATATCAAGAATAAAAAGGGAAGGGAGATTATCCTTAATGTTTTCCAATAAGTCCTCTCCATTATCAAAAACCGAAACCTTAAAACCGTGAGATTCAAGATTATATTTTACTAATTGCTGAATATGAATTTCATCTTCTACAACAAAAATTGATTGTTTAGACATATTATCCCCCATCTAACTGCTTCAGCAGTATTCAAATAGTGACCATAAGCCATTTTTGATTATAATATGCAAAATTGCTGCACACAATAAGTATTTATCAAAATGTTTATTGGTGCCGTTTCAATGCTGTAACTTTTAATCTGTCCTTCTGGCGAGATGATTATGGAAGCCGGTAACATTAAAAACAACCCATTCAGCTATATTTGTTGCATGATCGCCAATCCGTTCAAGATATTTTACTATAAACATAAAATCTGTTGCCTGTTCAACAGTATCAGGATTATTTTTCATAATATTGATAAGCTCAAGAACAATTTTTGAAAAAAATTTATCAACCTCATCATCACTGTCACATACCTCTTTGGCAAGTGATATATCCTGCTTTATATATGAGTCTATGGACTTTATAACCATTTTTTTTGCAAGCTCAGCCATAAGTGGAATATCCACCAATGGTTTGATATATTTCATATTTGCCATCCTAATTGTCAACTCTGCAATATCTGCTGCATGGTCGGCTATACGTTCCATGTCAGTAATGATTTTCAGAGCAGTACTTATTGCTCGTAAATCTTTTGCCAATGGCTGCTGCCTGGCTATAAGGTTTATACATATTTTTTCAATTTTACCCTCAAGTTCATCTACTTCATCATCACTGTGGTAGACTTTTTTTGCCAGTTCTATATCCTGATTTTTTAAAGCCAATATAGAATCTTCAATAGATTGTTCTACCAGACCAGCCATTTTGACCATTAGCTCCTGTAAATATTCCAGTTCTTTATCAAATGAATGTCTGACCATTTTTATCTCCTATCCTCGTGGGTGCCACGTTAATAAAATTCTAACCAAATCTTCCTGTTATGTAATCTTCTGTCCTCTTATCCTCAGGATTGCTGAACAATTGATTTGTATCACCAAACTCAACTATTTCACCATGGAGAAAAAATGCAGTCAAATCTGATATTCTGGCTGCTTGCTGCATATTGTGTGTTACAATTACTATTGTATATTTTTGCTTTAATTCTTCTATAAGATCTTCGATTTTAAGAGTTGAAATGGGGTCAAGGGCTGAGGTTGGTTCGTCCATTAATACAACCTCAGGCTCAATGGCTAAAACCCTGGCTATGCACAAACGCTGCTGCTGTCCTCCCGAAAGTCCCAAAGCATTTTCTTTCAGCCTGTCCTTTACCTCATCCCAAAGAGCACTGTTTTTCAAACTCTTTTCAACAATTTCATCCAGTTTTGATTTAGATTTAATTCCGTGGATTCTGGGCCCATAAGCTATATTGTCATATATGGACATAGGGAAAGGATTTGGCTTTTGGAATACCATTCCGACATTTTTTCTTAATTCAACTATATCATACTCTTTATAAACATTCAAACCATCGAAATATACTTCACCGGTTATTTTAACATTGGATATCAAATCATTCATTCTGTTAAGAGTCTTTAAAAAAGTGGATTTTCCACAACCTGAAGGGCCAATAAAAGCGGTCACCTGATTACCGGGAATATCGATGGAAACGTCTTTTAAAGCATGAAGTTCTCCATAGAATAAGTTTAAGTTTTTGGTTGATATTTTTATATTACTGGTCATAAATTTATCCTCTGACATTTTAGTATTGTTACTATAACAGTGATTTATCTGGCAATTTAATCATAACAATCTATTTTTAATGCTGGTTTAATTCTATGTTAACTTCCTGTTAAAATGCTTCTCCTATTAACATATTAAATGAAGTTTACCGCAAGAATATTGAACTGAAGACTACAAAGCAATCTTTAATAAATTTCCAAATTGGCTATATGAAATTGAGTCAAAAAGACTTATATGACAAAAAAGGAAATTATGTGGGCTGTGGTCCCTCAACGGCAAGAAGCCTTAACAGTGCATACAAATCTATAAATGACTCAAATGCACAGATTATGCAAAAAATGCTACAATAAATACAGGTAAAAATTATGAAATTACAAACTCCAAATAAGGTGAAACCAATGTTAATGCTAAAAAAATTTATCAAGCAACATATTAAAAGAAATAATAAAGATGTAGAGTTGAAAAACATGAATATTGATGAAATAAAGTCAATATATTTTCAATATGACTGCTCGTTGTTTGCTATGGCAAGAGAGAACCGAATTGCTTTTGAACAATATAGGGCATTGAAGCTTCCAAAAAAAAATTGAAGATAAATGGAAGAAAGAGTTATTAACCACTTTATTTGAACAACTTAAAGAAACTGGAGATATTGCGATTTTTCTAAGAATGGATAATATCATCGAAGATTATATAAACAGAGAAAGCCTTATTATTATGAGGGATTCATTAAATTACATGAGATTTAATAATTTAAAAGAAAAGTTATGTGTTGCTGAATCATTGATTGGGCGGCTTGATATAGCCGAGAGAAGTGGCATGATTTTTGGGGCATATGATCTTGGAGAAAAGGAACTAGCTGCAGATTTTATGAGGCATGCAATTGAATTAATAAATATTGAAGCAAATGAGGCTAAATTAAAGCATAGAAGCGAAAGTGATATGGAGGACTGTATAAAAATTGATAAGATATTAAAATTAGGAATAGTTGATAAGATAAAGAAATAAAGGTACTTTAATATTAACAATGCTAATCGATACTGCTTAGTTTTTATCTAATAACTATCACACAGTTTAGACTGATGTAACCTTTTACTATAAGAAATAACTGAAAGCAATTTATAATAGCAAGTATTCCGGTATAGTAACCAGTATTACAGCATAATAACCAGTATTACAGCATAATAACCAGTATTACAGCATAATAACCAGTATTACAGCATAGTTACCAGTATTCCGGAGTATTGGTATAGCTGATTTGAAAATAAGGGTAGTGCTCAGAGCACTATTTTTTTGTTTTTAATTTGTATGATAGATGGAAAAACACAATAAGATCGAAAAAGAGTGACTTGTATGAACAGTTCATCAGGAGAAAGAAAAAAGTAGTACCGGATTAAATTATGCTGTTTTAGATAAATATTGGGACTGATGAAGTATTGCTTTTTACTATAAGAGCAAACAGTAAAAACTGCTTGAAAAACAAGCTGCAACACACATTAGTTTTAGCAGCCAGGGGTCAACTTAACATTTTATTAACGTGGGCTTAACAGCAGTTTACTTTTTACATTTTTTTATTAGTGCTATTATGAAGTTAATTCAATAAGGAAGTTAAATTTAAATAAGGTTAAAGTTTGATTGAAATGGAGAAGCATATGACTCAGATTTCAGATGTAACACAGGATAAAAAAAATGCCAGAGCCAGAATTAAGAGAATGAAGCTGTCAAATGTTGTGGCCAGAAATATTCTATTTTTATTTGCCATCATAACAATTTTAACTACTATAGGAATCATTGCTTCACTTCTGAGAGATTCTGTAGGTTTCTTTGCCGAAATATCCGTAAAGGACTTTCTCTTCGGAAAAGTGTGGACACCTTTGTTCAGTGAACCCCAGTTTGGAGTTTTGCCTCTTGTATGCGGAACAATATTGATTACAGTCATATCTGCTGTTATTTCGATACCTATAGGGCTATTTACAGCAATTTACCTAAGTGAATATGCAAACAGAAAAGTAAGGAAGGTAATAAAGCCCATATTGGAAGTACTTGCCGGAATACCATCAATAGTATTCGGTTACTTTGCGTTAACTACAATTACACCTTTTTTAAAAAACATTATTCCACAGACCGAGATTTTCAATGCTTTAAGCGCCAGTATTGCAGTAGGAGTTATGACCATACCACTTGTTTCTTCATTGAGTGAGGATGCACTGCGTGCAGTACCTGACAGCCTGAGACAGGGAGCGCTGGCTCTTGGGTCTACCAAAATGGAGACCTCCCTGAAGGTAGTAGTACCGGCAGCAATATCAGGAATATCGGCATCTTTTGTTCTGGCCATCTCCAGAGCAATCGGAGAAACTATGATTGTTACAATAGCAGCAGGAGCCAGATCCAATCTGACCATTAATCCTCTGGAAAGTGTTCAGACAATGACATCCTTTATTGTACAGGCCAGCCAGGGAGATAATCCGCACGGTACAGTAGGATATTATTCTTTGTTTGCAGTAGGTCTGCTGCTGTTCCTAATAACACTTGTACTTAATATTTTCTCCCATTACTTAGTTGATAAATACAGGAAGGAATATTAAAATGGAGGATTACATGAATCAGGTAAAGTATAGAAAATTAAAAAATTCCATATTTCATGTTGCAATATTCTGCATAACATTGATTGGGATTGTTGTACTGGCTGTTTTACTTGTAGATATCATCAAAAGAGGCGTTCCGTTCCTTACAAAAACCTTTTTTACAAACTTTCCATCCAGATTTCCCAAAAAATCAGGAATCCTGCCGGGCATTATGGGCAGTGTATATATCATTCTGCTTACAATAGTCTTTTCAGTTCCGGTGGGAGTGGGTACTGCGGTGTACCTTGAGGAATATGCTAAAAATAACAGGATAACCAAATTCATAAAAATAAATATATCTAACCTGTCGGGGACTCCGTCAATTGTATATGGCTTACTGGGATTAGCCGTATTTGTCAGAACTTTTGGTTTAGGAAAGAGCATTTTATCAGGTGCTTTAACCATGTCCCTTGTTGTTCTTCCTATTGTTATAGTCTCATCACAGGAGGCCATCAAGGCAGTACCACAATACTTAATGCATGGTTCCTATGCACTGGGAGCAACAAAGTGGCAAACCATAAGGAAGATAGTTATACCCTCTGCATTACCAGGAATATTTACAGGTGTAATTTTGTCGGTATCAAGAGCCCTGGGAGAAAGTGCTCCTCTGTTGATGGTGGGAGCTGCCACATATGTTTCAAAGCTTCCCGACAGTGTTTTTTCAGGATTTACGGCTCTTCCCCTTCAAATTTACTATTGGATGGGACTTCCGAAGGAGGAGTTTAAGGATTTGGCAGCTGCGGGGATAATAGTTCTTCTTGCAATACTGCTATCCACTAATGCAATAACAATTCTATTGAGAAACAAATATCAGAGATCAATGGAATAAAAACTTGTACAGTTATGTTAAGGAGTTTTAATACGCAATTAACAATATTTAACCAAAAGCAAATATTCTCTTTAAAAATCTCCAATATAATTAAATTGCAGCAATGAGATTGCATTAATGAATATAAAAGTAATTTGATTGCTAAAGGGATATTAAAGTGATTATAATGGGAGGTTTCAAAATGAGAAAATCCATAGTATTGAAAAGAATTGCATCATTAGCTTTAGGAGCTGTTTTAATTGCATCGGCTGCAGCATGTGGAGCTGGTAAGGAAAATGGTGCAGGAAGTACAAAAGGAAATGCAGCCGAAAACTCTATGGGTAGCGGAGCCACTTCTACTGGAGATGCTTCAACAGAGAAATTAAGGGGGAAAATAGTGATAGATGGTTCCAGTACAGTATATCCAATAACTATGGCGGTTGCAGAAGAATTTAAAAATGAGCAGCCTGATGTTGAGGTCTCGGTTGCAATGTCGGGAACCGGTGGAGGAATGAAAAAGTTTACTGCTGGTGAAATTGATATATGTAATGCATCAAGACCAATAAAACAGGAAGAAATTGATATAGCTAAAGCAAACGGTATTGAATACGTAGAATTGGAAGTGGCATATGACGGAATTTCAGTAGTAGTAAATAAGGATAATACATGGGCAGACTCAATTACTGTGGAAGAACTAAACAAAATTTGGGCAAAGGACAGTACAGTTAGAACCTGGAAGGATGTTAATTCTTCATGGCCTGATGAACCAATAAAGCTTTACGGCCCGGGAACCGACTCGGGAACATTTGAATTCTTTACCGAAGCAATAAATAAGAAAGCAAAGGAATCCAGAATTGATTTTACTCCAAGCGAAGATGACAATGTACTGGTTCAGGGGATAGCAGGAGATAAGAATGCATTGGGTTATTTCGGTTTCGCATACTATGAAGAAAATGCTGACAAACTAAAAGTACTTAAAATAGATGCCGGAAAAGGTCCAATTGAACCGACCTTTAATACCATAAAAGATAAGTCCTATGAACCTCTTTCAAGACCGCTTTTCATATATATAAACAAGTCCAAAATGGCTCAACCCCAAGTAAAGGAATTTATCAACTTTTACCTGGATACTGCTCCTGAATTGGTAAAAGAAGTCGGCTATATTCCATTGGAAAGCTATAATGCAGAAAAGGCAAAAATAGAATAGGGAGAATACTATAGATAAGAACGCCTCGTTTCTCAATAGGAACGAGGCGGCTATAACCTACTTCTAAGTTTACTTTTCAAAAAGCTTCTCAAGGTCAAGGATTAAAACAATTTTACCATCTTTCTCAACAACTCCGCTGAAGAACTTACCTGAAAGGCCTGAAATCAGTTCCGGAGCAGGTTTTATACTGGATTCTTCAGCAGTATAAATTTCGAACACTTCATCTACCAGAAGACCAACCATGGATTCGTGATTCAAAATTATAATACGAGTATTTTCATCAAAATCAATTGGCTCATATCCGAATTTTTTTCTCAGATTAAATACTGTGTGAACCTTACCCCTGAGATTAATCAAACCTTCGATATAGACGGGTGTATCAGGTACTTTATATATGTCGCTGATCTTTTCTATAATGTTTACATAATTAATGCTAATTGCGAAGACCTCATTGTTTACTTTAAATAAAACCAATTGTGTTGCCAACTGTAATACCCCCCTAATCACCTTTTTAAATACATTATATCAGTTGAAGAAATATTCGGCAATTATTTTAGTTTCTAGCTTCTATAGCTTCCGTTAATCTTTACATAATCATATGAAAAATCACAGGTCCACATTCTGTCAGATACCATACCTCTTTTCAGATTAATTCTTATTTGAATTTCTTTTTGCTTCAGTACCTGTTTTGCTGCTGCTTCGTCAAAATCCACTGCAGCACCGTTTCTGCAAACCAGAACATTTCCGATTTGAATGTCGATGAGATTGGGATCAAAGGAGGCACCGGAATATCCCACTGCTGTGATTATTCTGCCCCAGTTGGCATCCTCACCGAAAATAGCTGTTTTTACTAAGGGGGATTTTGCTACAGAGGAAACTACTTTATAAGCATCTTCCTCATCGGCAGCACCGTCAACAACAAGTTCTACAAGTTTTGTGGCTCCTTCGCCGTCTTTAGCTATAAGTTTTGCAAGGTAAGTACAGACAAACATCAGAGCATTTACGAATTTTGAGTATTCATAGTCATCTTTAACAATTGCGTCATTGTCAGCAAATCCATTAGCCAGAACAAAAACAGAATCACATACGCTTGTATCTCCATCTACAGAAATTCTGTTAAAGGTAGATCTTACACAGGTTTTTAGTGCTTTGTCCAACAGACTTCTGGAGATATTTGCATCAGTTGTTATAACACCTATCATGGTTGCCATATTTGGATGAATCATACCGGAGCCCTTAGCCATACCGCCAATTCTGACAGTTTCCCCCTGCAATTCTATTTCTACCGCAATTTCTTTTTTGAGTAAATCAGTTGTCATTATTGCTTCTTCAGCATCTGAGCCGCCATCCTTGCTTAAAGCGTTTACGGCAGATCTGATTCCTGACCTGATCAAAGGCATATTTAATTTTGTACCTATTACACCTGTCGAGTTAACAAGAATATCTCCGGGTTCACAATGAAGTAATTCTGCAGCAAGAGAAGTCATTTCCATTGCATCTTTATATCCTGTTTCGCCAACACAGGCATTAGCATTACCGCTGTTAATTACAATGGCCCTTGCTATTCCGTTTTTTATGTGTTCCATTGATAACTGAAGAGAATGACCTTTAACCGCATTGGTAGTAAATACTCCTGATGCAACAGCATTATCTTCAGAACAGACAATAGCCAGGTCTTTTCTTTTGTCTTTTTTAATACCACAAGCTACACCAGCAGCTGTAAATCCTTTTGGAGCTGTAACTCCGCCTTCAATAACATTCATATTTATCTCCATTTCCGGCATGGGTGAGATAAATGTAATTCATTGCCCCGTGCCAATTTAAAATTAACAATATAACCAATCCATAATAACCTACGTGTCATAATGCATTCACTAAGCTGCTTACAGTAAAATCAGATTAAAAAGCTTTCATTTGTAAGTAATTATACATAAATATGGCAATTGAATCAATTAAAATAGTTAGAAACAGCGTGATACTATTCATGTAGTATTAAAATATTTTTTATACTATTATTTAAATTTCTGATATTTTTTATTATTTTATTCTCAGTAATATTTCATTCCAGTTTCATAGATTTGATTAAAATATTAAAAATAAGTATTTGTATGCTAATAAATAAAACAAAGTAAATAATGACGAATTATGGTAAATTTTTATTATTTTGATATAATATTATCTGAAAATTATTAGTAAATTTCGAAAGAGAGGTGTGTTCCTTAGATTGAAAGTAAAAAAGAATATGTATGACATTGGAATAGAAATTTTATGCCTGATTTTACTAATTGGAGTTTCAATCTACTTAATTTTAAATTGGAACGGTATACCAGAAACAATATTTCTTTTTATCATTAGCTGGCTGATTTACATAGGAATGACGGTAGCAGAGCAATTTCCTCTGATTTGGAATACAGGTGTTACAGTGACAGAGGAAAACAAGGAACGAGTATATCGAGTTTTAAAATATTTGCTAAGCACAACCAAATTTATAGGGATAGCCTTTTGGGTTTACTTAACCATAGATTCATTACTGGCAATATCCATATCAGTCTGGTTAATTCCTGTATTTTTAATTTTGCTGTTTGGCTCACTAATGTATTTTATTACTAAATTAGTCAGAATCAAATAAATAGTTATACAACCTTTTTCTTTTTAGCATTTGACCATGACCGACGGGTATTATATACTTGGTAAAGAGTTTATAACAGAGATGGAGATTTGGTCATGGCAAAAAATTGTGAGGCTTGTATAAGTTTTAAAGCAGTGATTTTTGATTTGGACGGCACACTGGTGAATTCCCTTGAGGATTTGGCAGACAGTGCCAATGAAGCACTTTGTAAATATGGTTACAGAACTCATCCTATAGAAGCATATAAAATGTTTATTGGTAATGGTGTGAGACAGCTGATAAAAAATGCTGTTCCCGATGATACTTCCGGGGAAGTGATTGACAGGGTGCTGGCCGATTACAGAGTAATATATAACAGAAACTATATTAAGAAAACAAAACCATATGAGGGCATACCTGAGATGCTGAATATACTCAGAAATATTGGTATAAAAATGGCTGTTTGCTCAAATAAGCCCCATAAACCCACAATTGAGATAGTAAAGAAACTACTTGGGATAGATAACTTTAAAGTTGTATTTGGTGAAAGAGAGGGAATCCCAAGAAAACCAGATCCGTCAGCGCTGCTTGAAGCAGCAGAGATAATGGGTGTGAGCCCTTCGGAAGTCATTTACCTTGGGGATTCAGGCGGAGATATGGTAGCTGCAAAAAATGCGGGAATGTACGCTGCCGGAGCATTATGGGGCTTTAGAAGCAGAGAAGAGCTGGAGGAAAACGGCGCTCAGGTTTTACTTACAAAACCATTGGATTTGGTTGATTTGATAGCGAGGTAGCGAATTTTATTATTGTATACAAGTGTTGTATATCAGTATAGTATGTAATAATTAATAAATTCTGCTTTTTCCTGTAAACCATATTTCAATAATATTATTGTTTTTTGATATCTCAATGACGCTTGACATTAGATTACAGGATTGTATATAATTTTTTTTGTGAATGGCAATGAAGGAAAGAAGTAGCGTTATACTTAAGGTTTAAGAGAGAGAGCGGTTGGTGAGAGCTCTTACCGGGTATATTGTGAAGCAGTTCCGGAGCTTTCTGTCGGTAAAAAGACAGAACGTAATAACGGCGTTAGCGTTTATCCAAGTGCCCCGTTCAGGGGAATTAGGGTGGTACCGCGTGAGACTGTCTCTCGTCCCTTTTAATCAATTACTATTTTCAATAGCAATTGACAGGGATGGGGGATTTTTTAGCATATTGAAATATTTATTTTGTATGTGTTTGAAAGTAATAATAAGGCGCTTATAAAACTAAGATTAGGTACACCTGAAAACTCGATATAAATAGGGATTTAAGTTTCTGAGGTAGTTGGGATGCAAAGCAGTGTAATACCAGCAAATCAAGGAGATAATTATAAAGGAAATAATTGCAATTGAAAGCAGGGTAATTGGAAAATACACTAACAGCTTTGCAGACATTTTTTATTGTATGGGATATTAATGTTATCGCTGAGTTTTGTTACTATTTATATACTCGCTCTGGGCATATCAAAGCCACCTTTGGTGGTTTGGAAGGTTAACTTGAAAGACTCCATTGACGTTTTTATATAACTAACCTGTTAACCTGATTTATTCGCCATATTGCGGATATTTGAGTAAAAAATTAAATTCATTTCGTGGCCACAATGGTGGCACAAAGCCGTAAAACGACTTAGGAGGTTTATATGGAGAAATTAGGATTAAATGAGCTAAGAGAACGTTATCTAAGCTTTTTTGAAAGAAAAGGCCATTTAAGAATGGCAAGTGCTTCTTTGGTACCCAAAAATGACCCTAGCTTACTGCTGATAAATTCTGGTATGGCTCCGCTGAAACCATATTTCACAGGCCAGGAAGAACCGCCAAGAAGAAGGGTTACAACCTGTCAGAAGTGTATAAGAACACCTGATATAGAAAATGTGGGTAAAACCGCCCGTCATGGTACATTTTTTGAGATGCTGGGTAACTTTTCTTTTGGAGATTATTTCAAAAAAGAAGCTATTCCATGGGCATGGGAATTCTGTACTCAGGAACTGAAAATGCCTGTTGATAAGCTTTGGGTTTCAATTTATGAAGATGATGACGAAGCCTTTGAAATATGGAATAAGGATGTGGGTCTGCCCGCCGAAAGAATAGTAAGGATGGGGAAAAAGGATAATTTCTGGGAGCATGGTACTGGTCCCTGTGGTCCCTGTTCGGAAATTTATTTTGACAGGGGTCCTGAAAAAGGCTGCGGCAGCCCTGACTGTAAGGTGGGCTGTGATTGTGACCGATATGTTGAATTTTGGAATAATGTTTTCACACAGTTTAACAGAGACGAGCAGGGTAATTATACAAGATTAGCACACCCGAATATTGATACAGGAATGGGTCTGGAAAGACTGGCTTGTATATCACAGGGGGTTGACAACCTTTTTGAGGTTGATACTGTGCGAAACATATTGAACTATATATGCAAAATTGCCGGTGTTGAGTATAAAAATTCTGAAAAAACAGATATTTCAATAAGAGTAATAACAGATCATATCAGAAGTACAACAATGATGGTTTGTGACGGAGTGCTTCCTTCAAATGAAGGAAGAGGCTATGTACTTAGGAGACTTCTTAGAAGAGCAGCAAGACATGGAAGACTTCTGGGAATTAGCAAACCCTTCCTGTATGATGTTGCCATGGTTGTGATAAACGAGTCCAAAGAGGCTTATCCTGAGCTTGAAGAAAAAGCAGATTATATTCAGAAAGTAATAAAAATAGAAGAGGAACGTTTTGAAGCAACTGTTGATCAGGGAATAGTTATACTCAATGAATTTATTTCTGAAATCAAAGAAAAGAAGCAGACAGTCCTTCCAGGGGAAATGGTGTTTAAGCTCCATGACACCTATGGGTTCCCTCTGGACCTTACAAGAGAGATTGCAGAGGAAAACGGCCTTGGTATAGATGAAGACGGTTTTAAAAAGGAAATGGATGCCCAAAAGAAAAAGGCAAGAGATGCTCATAACAGTAAGGATACCTCTGCCTGGGCCGACAGTGTTTTCGATAAGCTGGAAAAGGGGATTAAAACAACCTTTACTGGATATGAGGACACTGCTGCCGATGCAAAAATCCTTTACATTGTCAAAGAGGGTGAAATTGTCGAAAGTGCCCAGGAAGGCGATGAAGTAACAGTAATATTGGATAAAACACCTTTCTATGCCGAAAGTGGAGGACAGGTTGGAGATACCGGTACAATAACCACGAAGAACGGTAAGATTAAGGTATGTGACTGCACCAAAACTGCTGATGGAAAGTATCTGCATTCTGGTATTGTTGAAAGCGGCCTGATTGAAACCGGCAACTCATGTAACGCTGAAATAGATGCCAGGAGAAGAATGGCTATTTGCAGGAACCACACTACTACTCATCTTTTGCATAAGGCATTGAGAACTGTCCTTGGAGATCATGTACATCAGGCAGGTTCACTTGTGGAGCCAAACAAGCTAAGATTTGACTTCAGCCATTTCTCAGCTATGACTGCTGAAGAGTTAAAGAAGGTTGAAGATATGACAAATCAAGCCATACTCGACAGTATGGAGGTTGATATCAGAGAAATGCCAATTGACGAAGCCAAGAAGCTGGGAGCAATGGCTTTGTTCGGTGAAAAATACGGGGATATTGTTAGAGTAGTAAAAGTTGGAGACTACAGTATAGAATTTTGCGGCGGTACTCATTTGAAGAATACTGCCCAGGCTGGTTTGGTTAAGATATTGGGTGAGAGTGGTGTAGCTGCCGGGGTAAGAAGACTGGAAGCCCTGACTGGAGAAGCCGCTATTCGGTATTATGCTGAGAAGGAAAGTATTCTTAATGAAGTTTCTCAGGCTCTGAAAACTTCACCGCAGGACAGCCTCAAGAAAGTAGAAGCTCTCGGACAGGAGCTTAAAAATGCAGAAAAGGAAATTGAACAGCTCCGTAATAAACTTGTCAGCAGTGAGGCTGATGATATTCTTTCAAAAGCAGTGGAAGTCAAGGGTGTAAAAGTTGTAACTGCACGTTTTGATGCTCTTGATATAGAAGGGCTCAGAAATACCGGGGACATGCTTAAGAGCAAGCTTCAGTCAGGTGTTGTAGTACTGGGTTCCAACTATGGAGATAAAGTAACCTTTATTGTAACTGCTACAAAAGATCTGATGGCAAAAGGAATTCATTCAGGCAATATTATAAAGGAAGTTGCAAAAGTAGCCGGCGGAGGCGGTGGAGGACGTCCGGATATGGCTCAGGCAGGCGGAAAGGATGCATCCAAGATTGATGATGCTTTAAAAGCGGCAATTCCTGTGATAGAAGGACAAGTAAAGTAATATATAATAATTATTGTGAGCAGTTTTCAGCATAGCATCTATTGCTGAAAGCTGTTTCTACAGTAGTACTAAACTGGAGGTAGAAGATATGAGTGATTGTATTTTTTGTAAAATCATTAACAGGGAAATACCATCAAAATCTGTATATGAAACAGATAAGGTATATGCATTTTATGATATCAATCCGGAGGCACCAGTACATGTGCTTATAGTTCCAAAAGAACATATTGCTTCACATAATGATTTAACTGCTGAGAATGTTGAAGTAATGAAGGATATTCATCTGGCAGCAAATGAAATAGCAAAGCAGCTGGGAATAGCAGAGAGCGGATACAGGCTTATTAACAACTGCGGAGCTGATGCCGGACAGACAGTCTTCCACCTTCACTATCACCTTGTTGGCGGAAAATCCCTGGGAACCAAAATACTATAACTTGTCTAGCTTTTATAAATAAATGTTGACACTTTTTTGAAAATTAATATATAATATACTGTGTGCTGTATTTAGCTTGATTCCCTATAGTATTTAGTAAATACTACGGCTTATTCCCGGCACAATTGTTACCATCGGAGGGAGGGAAGTTGTGTGTCTGAAGTAAGAGTTAAAGAGAATGAATCTTTGGATAGTGCTCTCAAAAGGTTTAAAAGATCTTGTGCTAAATCAGGTGTTTTAGCTGAGGTTAGAAAGAGAGAGCATTATGAAAAGCCCAGTGTTAAGAGAAAAAAGAAATCTGAAGCTGCAAGAAAAAGAAAATTCAAATAATATTGTGACAGTAGTAGCTTAAAGCTAATAGGAGATATATATTATGTCACTAAGAGATTTGCTCCTACAAGATTTAAAAGATGCCATGAAGGATGGCGATAATGTTAAAAAGTCGGCTATTCAAATGGCGAGGTCGGCAGTGCTTCAGGTTGAAAAGGATTCTAAGGTCACCCTTGACGATGATGGTATAGTTGAGATTATTGCTAAGGAAGTTAAGAAAAGAATGGATACCTTGCCTGACTTTGAGAAAAGTGGCAGGGATGATCTGATAGATAATCTAAAGGCTGAAATTGAAGTTTTGAGAAAATATTTACCACAGCAGTTAAGTGAAGCTGAGATTGAGAATATTGTAAAAAATGCAATATCTTCAACAGGAGCTGCTTCTGCTAAGGATATCGGAAAGGTAATGCAGGCTGTTTTGCCTGAAACCAGAGGCAAAGCCGACGGTAAATTGGTTAACCAGATAGTAAAAAGATTATTAGGATAAGAAAAGCCCGGTATAAACCGGGCTTTTCTTTTTGACATTACATTTGGAATTAATATTGGAAAAACCATATACACTAAGATATAATAATATTTGTTAGTAATAAAGGAGAACAGTACATGCCAAAAGAAATTGAAAGGAAATTTCTTGTAAAGAATGACCAATACAAAGCAGATGCAAAATCCTTTCTGTTTAAGCAGGGTTATTTGTCTCTGGACAGCGGCAGAACGGTAAGGGTAAGGACCTATAACAACAAAGGATTTATAACTATTAAGGGGAAGGCCCAGTCCTTTACAAGAGATGAATTTGAATATGAAATACCGGTGAGCGATGCGGATATTATGCTTGAGAATCTGTGCATCAGGCCTTTGATAGAGAAAATTCGGCATTTTGTTAATTACAAGGGAAATGAGTGGGTAGTAGATGAGTTTTTAGGAGCTAATAAAGGTCTTGTAGTAGCTGAAATAGAGTTAAAAAGCGAGGAACAAGAGTTTGACAAGCCTGAGTGGCTGGGGGAAGAGGTGACATTTGACAGAAGATATGGTAATTCCCATCTTGTCACAAAGCCTTATAGTCAATGGTAGAATTACCCAACTGGAATGTATATTTGATTATAATTGTATTAACAAATAATAATTAATTAAAATGCATTTTGACTGAATATGTATTTCGATTGAAAATGCATTTTAACTGAAAATGCCGTTATGATTTTATTTTATCATAATATATTTAGCAGTGAAATGAAGAAGGAGCACAAGTTGAATATGGAATGTAGAGAAGGCTGCGGAGCTTGCTGTATAGCTCCTTCAATCTCTTCATCTATTCCAGGTATGCCTGAAGGAAAACCGGCGGGTGTAAAATGCATTCAGCTTGACAATAATTATCGATGCAGGATCTTTGGTAAATCCGAAAGACCGGATGTTTGCCAAAGCCTTAAACCATCGGCTGAAATGTGCGGTACTAACCGGTTGGAGGCTATGCAGTACCTGGAAAATCTGGAGAAGTTGACAAAATAGTATTATAATGGAGTAAAAATATATAACTGACAGCATAATACAGGTTTAAATTATATTGAAAGAAAGGATGAGAAATTATGGGTAAAATTTTAGTATTTATGTATAATGACATGGCTGATTTTGAAATTTCTTATGCGACACATCTATTAGGACATGAGCTTTCAAAGGAAATAGTTCCATGTGCTTATGATATGAACCCTGTGAAGAGTAAGGGAGGATTGGTATACTTACCGGTAACTACTGTTGCTGAAGCAAAGGTTGAGGATTACGAAGGATTCATAATTCCTGGGGGTTGGAATCCTGTTGTAAAAGATGAGATTCTTGAGCTAATAAACAGCTTTTATAACAGCGGCAAGCTTTTGGCTGCTATTTGCGCTGGACCTCGTTACTTTGCAAAAGCTGGTATACTCAGTAAAGTTAAATATACAACTTCAATAGTTGAGTGGAACGAAATGAGAAGAGCTCAGTTTAAGGAAGAGGATCCCTTCCCAAGAGAGAATTTTATCGATACAAGGGTTGTCAGGGATGGAAATGTAATAACCTCAAAAGGCATATCTTTTGTTGATTTCGCTGTTGAAATTGCTGATTATTTTGGGATGTTTAAGAACAGTGACGAGAAAAGAGATTTCTTTAATACAATAACCGGACGTGAGTAATAAAGCAGTTTAAAGTAAAATATTGAAAAACATAGGAATGGGAGAGAATAATGGGTCATACCGTTTTGGTAACAGGAGCATCCAGAGGAATCGGGCGTGATATTGCCCGACTTTTTGCTAAAAGGGGATTTAGTGTAGCAATAAATTACAATGAAAGTCGTGAAGCAGCTGAAAGCCTTCTTAATGAGCTGATTTCAAATGATTTCAGAGCAATGACGGTTAAGGCTGATGTATCACAGAAGGATCAGGTTGACTACATGATTGATATTGTAAGCAGAGAATTTGGAGATATTGATATACTTATTAATAATGCGGGTATAGCAAAACAGCAGCTTTTCACTGATATTTCTCCAGAAGAATGGGACAGGATGTTCGAGGTAAATGTGAAAGGTATGTATCTTTGTACCAGGGGGGTATTGCCTTCCATGATACGAAAGAAATACGGTAAGATAGTAAATATATCTTCCATATGGGGTATAACCGGTGCATCCTGTGAAGTACTGTATTCAGCTACAAAGGCAGCTGTAATAGGAATGACAAAAGCCCTTGCCAAGGAATTAGGACCTTCAAACATACAGGTAAATTGTGTGGCACCAGGGGTTATTGATACAGATATGAATTCTCAGCTAAGCGAGGCGGATCTTAACGAACTGAAGGAACAGACTCCCCTTGGGGTAATAGGTAAGGGAATTGATATAGCAGAAACAGTTTTTTTCCTTTCATCAGATAAGGCTGATTTTATAACAGGTCAGGTAATTAGCCCTAATGGTGGTTTTCTTATATAATTTCGCAAAAATTGATCAAGAAAATCTGTAACATAATATAGCTTGTTTTTTTGATAAGATAATGTATACTTAGCATTATGTTTATTTTTTGAATGCATTTAAGAATTAAATTATATATTTATATTTATTATTTATATTTATATGTTTTATTTGAATATTTTTTCTAATGATTTAGTTTATGTATGGTCTTAAGTATTATGAAATAGGGCTATATTTACATAAACCCAGGAGGATGGGCATTATGGGTGATAATACTTCAGGAGTTAAACGTTTTTTTGAATATCTTCCTGACATTATTCAGTTTCATAAGTTAAAAAATGAGGGATTGGCCCGCTTGATATTTGTGCTTGTTCTTTCTTGTCAGATGGCTGGAAGCTATGTTCAATACAAAATTATGAACCGGATATCTTCCGAAGATATGAGTTCGATTCTATCTGCACTGTCAATATCTGCAGCTCCGGAAGAAGCAAATGTCGCCATGAAGGTTATATATTCCATGCTGATGGTTATAGCAGTAGCCTTGACTGTCAAACTTGTTACAAGCCTCTTATTATCTGTATATATGTATTCGTATATTGCAGAGTTGAGAGGAAAGGAAACTGGTACGTCAGCAAGTTTCAGAGGTGCCTTCAAACATCTGGGGCGGCTGATAATATACAATATTCTGTTTGGACTATTGGTGGTAATGGGGTTAATGTTCTTTGTTATCCCTGGTATTATAGCGTATGTAATATTTATTTTCGGCTATTGTTATATACTTGATTTGAAGTTAAATGTAGCAGATGCATTTACTGCAAGCAGTGATATTACAAAAAAGTACAAAGTGCAGATTGCAAGTGTTTTTATAGGGTTTTACCTGATGTTTGAGCTGCCCATCGCATTACTGATATCTGGCAGTTCTCTTGGCTCTGCTTATCTTGCAGCTTTTTTCAGTACTTTTGCAAGCCTTGTTCTACAAAGGCTTATATCACAGTTATACATGGATTTGGAGTATAGGAAGGAACGGACTGCCAAGTAAAACATCTGCCTGCTTTCACCAAATTCTAATATATTATTAAATTCTTTATACTATATTGCAGTACTCAATGGACAAAATTATCAAAGTATAATAAGCAGGTGTGGAATGATGGGTTTAAGGTGCTTTTTTAACAAGCTCGGGATTACCGAGGGAGCTATTACTGATGAAAATTTTGAGTTAAGCAGACGCCGTTTTATAATTGAAGGCTGTCTTGCAAATGCAATTTATACTTTAACTAGCGGTGCCTTTCTGGTAGGTTATGCCAGTTATTTGGGTGCCAGTGACCAATTTAACGGAATATTAGTGGCACTGCCCTTATTAGCTAATATAATTCAGATGTTCAGCCCCCTTCTTCTTGAGAAGCTTTCAAGAAGAAAAGGCCTTATTGTGGCGCTGTGCCTGTTTTACAGAACATTATTAGGCCTAATGATGTTCATACCGTTAATAACCGACAGTAAGCAGTTAAGGCTAATAATTTTAGCTTCTATGTACTTTGTAGCATATTGTGCCAATGGGTTCCTGTCCCCGGCAGCAGGCAGCTGGATAATCAGTCTTGTCCACGAAAGGCAACGGGGAAGGTATTTTGGTGTAAGAGATATGTGTATTCTAGCGACTGCTGCAGTATTGTCCTTAGTAATGGGAAGAGTTTTGGACTGGTTCAAGTCAAACCAACTGGACTATCTGGGCTTTGTAGTTGTGTTTTCTGTGGCGTTGGTGATTACTGCCTTAAATTTTCTAACCCTGAAAAGTATAAAAGAGCCTGAAGTAACTGTACTTAACAGGGACCTGAATGTAAAAAGGCTTATTTCTATTCCATTAAAGGACAAGCAGTTTCGTAAGGTTGTAATTTTAAATATAGTATGGAATTTATGTGTACAGTTTGCTCTTCCATTTTTCTCAGTTTATATGGTTAACGGGTTAAAACTGTCTTACACATACATAATGGTAGTTGGTATAATACTATCCTGTGTGCAGTCTTATTCAGCAAGAATATGGGGAAAAATATCTGAGAGGAAGGGATGGGAATTCACTACTGTTGCTTCAATGGCAGCATTAGGTATAGTTCATTTTACTTGGATTTTTATTAATAAAAATACATACTTTTTTATAATTCCATTTGTTCAGGTACTTGCCGGAATAGGCTGGGCTGGTGTTAATTTGTCACTTTTTAATATCCAGTTCAAGTATGCGCCTCAGGAGGGGAGAACAATATTTGTGGGATTTAATGCTGCTTTAGCCGGTGGTGCCGGGTTTTTCAGTGCATTAATGGGCTCGGTCTTAGTTGGTGTACTATCCAGGGTTAAACTGGATATTGTGGTTACAGTTTTAGATAATATGTTAATACTATTCGGTATATCGGGTTTAATGATTCTTTGCTGTGCTGCTTTCTTCTCATGGTGGTTTAAAGATATAGCTGGGGAAAATAAACAACCTTAAGCAGTATACATCTTAATTTATCATCATATCTTGACAAAGCAATTAACAGCGTATATTATATTTGATGTAACTAAAGAGTGTCGGGCAATTAACTCAGCTGGTAGAGTGTCATCTTGACGTGGTGAAAGTCACAGGTTCGAGTCCTGTATTGCCCACCAAATTGGTATGTAGAATAACCCTACATACTTTTTTTTATGAAAATTCTTTTTATGGATATATTTTGTGTCTTCTAAAGTAGGTAAATGTAAAAACCAATTTATTGTCATAATAAAATTCATTCTATGCTATTCTTTTCTGTAATTAATTTAACTCTTTCTCATATATTAGTAAAAAGTACAAAAGTTGTTTGATATGCCACTGGTTATTTGAGTATACAGAGGCTGACCGTTATAAAACAACAGGTTATATCTGGCGGGAAAAGGAACTGAATATGCTGCAGAATATAATAATACTGATACTAAGTCTTGGAATAATACTTACAGGGTGCGAATTATTTACAAATGGTATAGAATGGTTAGGTAAAAAATTAAATCTTGGAGACGGTGTAGTTGGCAGTATATTTTCTGCAGTGGGAACATGTCTGCCGGAGACTCTGATACCGATAATAGCGCTTCTATTTTCAAAAGGCCGTACAGAATCAGTTGATATAGGCATAGGGGCAATTGCAGGAGCACCTTTTATGTTATCAACACTTGCCTTTTTCATTACAGGATTAAGTGTAGTGATTTTTGCGAAAAAACGTAAAACCGGGTACATACTGCAAATAAATCAAAAGATTTTAAGCAGGGATATTTCATTTTTTGTGTTGGTTTATTCAACCATGATAATAGTATCAATAATTGCCACAGGTATTATAAAACAGCTTTTTGCAATTATTTTGATAGCCTGTTACATATTTTATATAATTAAAACTGTGAGCAGTGATAAATCAAATAATGATGAAATTGACGAACTTACTTTTGCGAAGGTATTTAACACCAATACCGGCATCCTGATAATAATAGTTCAGGTATTATCAGCATTGACAGCAATAATAGCTGGGGCAGAACTGTTTGTAAGTAACATTGAAGTGGTGGCAAAGGGGATTGGAATATCAACGCTGGCTTTATCAATAGTTATCACACCGGTAGCAACCGAACTGCCTGAGAAATTTAACAGCGTTATTTGGATAAGTAAAAATAAGGATACCCTATCCCTTGGCAATATTACCGGCGCTATGGTATTTCAAAGCTGTATACCTGTTTCTATAGGAATTCTTGCCACGGATTGGAGATTGGATACAATTACTCTTTTAAGCGCATTACTAGCATTGGGATCTGCCCTGGTAACTTTTCTGTGGATAAAGATGAAAAAAAGCCTGAACCCCCTGCCCCTATTATCCGGAGGGATATTCTACTTTATTTTTATAATCTATCTTATAATGAGAGGCTTTAAGTAATTGTGGAATGCTAGAAAATGTTTTTCAGGGTGAAGCCCTCTTTTTCAGGTATATGCCTGATATAGTATTTTAGTGCTTCCAATTCTGCCAGTGATGATGAGTAATCTTCGCTTTCCACATATTTCCTTGTTTTGGTGAAACAATCATCTATATTATCAACCTCAAAGTGATCAACAAGCATTGCCCAGTAATATTTTGTGGAATCCCAGGTATTATTAAATTCTTCCAATTGCTTTTGTGCGTAACTCCACTGTTTGTTGGTAACTGATTCAATTGCGCCATTAACTGTGAGTTCCAGGGACTCTGCTGTATTTTTAAGATAGTTTATTGTAAATGTACCAGAGAAAATTATAATTATAAATAAAACGACAATAAATATAATTATTTTTGTATTACTATTCAAAAATACATTTCCCTCCTAAATTCATTTTCTTTGTTTAGCCTGGCAGAACAGATTTCCCTCCAAATCCATACTGGCATAGAAAACTTCTTTAATACTTTTAATACCTAACTGGTTCAATTTACTTTCAAGAGCATTTCTATCCAGATTTACTTTTTCCAGGTTTTTAGATATAAGTTCACCATCTATTATCAAATTTACTGCCGGAGCTTCAGGCTTTGCGGATATATTCAGATCTTCAGGAGTAACATTTCTCTTGGAAGCCTTGGGAATCACACTAAGCTGGCCATTGGTCTCCAAAATCGCATACTCCACATCGGCTATGTTATATATGTCTTTACTTCTTAACTGCTCAAGAAGATCTGTCAGGGTATATAGTTCGTTTCTAAAAACCTCCTCATTAATTCTTCCGGCAGAGATTAAAATACTTGGTTTACCGCAAATGATACTTCTAAAAGTTGAGCTTTTCAGTGATATATAAGAAATCAGTATCTGAACTGCCAGCATTGTCATGATTGGAATTATACCGTTAACCAGTGGAATTCCGGTGTTTTGCATTGGGACTGAAGCGAGATCAGAAATCATTATGGCCACAGCAAGCTCAAAGGGTTGTAATTGACCAATCTGCCTTTTTCCCATAAATCTCATGGCAATTATAACTACTATAAGTAATATTATTGTTCTCAGGAATACTACCAGCAAGTTACTAACCTCTTTCATTTTATATTAAATATATTGTCTATAATATTTTTTATAATATTAATTAAAATATACTTAAGCAAACGCCTTAAATTATAATCAAAATAAAACTGGTTAAGTAACCAGGATAGTAATGAGTAATAAAACGCAGATAATTAAAGAAATTTAAAGATAATTAAGATTTCTTATTCCAGTTGAACTGTAATTAATGAAATTAAATATAATATATTGCATTTTAGATTTCATTAATTACAGATAAAAGTGGTATAATCGATATGTATTCTTTACCATGGGCATTGTATTGGCAGTATGCTTTTTATAATGCTCATTATTTTTATTTTTCCAAAGAACATAATTGATTCATCCAAAGGTATCTTTATTGAGGTAAATTACTTTACACATGTACTGACTTAATGTATTGCATAACTTTTATCTGGTATGTTAGAATAATAAGAAATTTAGTAATAAGTAAAGGCTGAGATTAATTACGGAACTTTTAAAGGTTCCCAGTAGCTGTCTATGCGGGTACAGAGAGCAATCTGGCTGGTGTGAAGATTGAGCTGCATGGAATAGTGAATTACGGATTATGAGCTGCATATGCCGGGAAAGCCCGTTACAGCGTTGAGGCGGTTATTTGACTAAAGTATTATTGTATTATTTTTTAGTTGCTTTAGTTGCATGACCGTAAATTAAGGTGGTACCACGAGCTCTTCGTCCTTATAGGGATGAGAGCTTTTTATTATATTTACTGTTTTTAATATTATTTAATACAAGCGAATATTTGAGTACAAGGAGAGAAACAAAAATGAGTAACGTTTTTGATGTGTTAAAGGAAAGAGGTTATATTGCCCAGATAACTCATGAGGAGGAAGTAAAAAAACTTTTAGCCGAACAGAGTGTAACTTTTTATATAGGGTTTGATCCAACTGCAGACAGCCTCCATGTAGGCCATTTTCTACAGCTGATGGTAATGGCGCATATGCAGAGGGCAGGGCACAGACCCATTGTACTGATTGGCGGAGGTACTGCCATGGTAGGAGACCCCAGCGGTAAGAATGATATGAGAAAAATGATGACAAGAGAAATTATACAGCATAATGTTGAACGTTTTAAAACCCAGATAGCCAGGTTTATTGATTTTTCAAATGACAGGGCTATAATGGTTGACAATGGAGATTGGCTTCTTGGTTTGAATTATATTGAATTTTTGAGAGAGGTCGGTATTCATTTCTCAGTAAACAGAATGTTGACGGCAGAATGTTTTAAGAGCAGAATGGAAAAGGGTCTGACCTTCCTCGAATTTAACTATATGCTTATGCAAAGTTATGATTTTCTGGTACTCAACAGAAAATATAATTGCCTGATGGAACTAGGAGGAGATGATCAATGGTCAAACATTCTGGGCGGGTTGGAATTGGTTAGAAAGTCCGACGGTAAGAATGTTTACGGAATGACTTTTACACTGCTGACCACCAGTGAAGGTAAAAAAATGGGTAAAACTGAAAGCGGTGCTATATGGCTTGATCCTGAAAAGACAACACCATATGAGTTTTATCAGTATTGGAGAAATATAGCAGACAACGATGTTGAGAAGTGTCTTGCACTGCTCACCTTCCTGCCTATGGATGAAGTAAGAAGACTTGGTTCGCTGAAGGATGCAGGTATTAATGAGGCAAAAGCAGTACTTGCTTATGAAGTAACAAAAATAGTACACGGAGAGGAAGAAGCACTCAAAGCCAAGGAAGCGGCAGAGGCTATTTTCGGAGGAAAGGGTAATTCAGAAAACATACCATTTATAGAAATTAAGGCTGCCGATCTGGAAGCTGGTATTAAGATTACCGATTTATTAGTGCTTGCAGGGCTTACTCCTTCAAAAAGTGAAGCCAGAAGAGCAGTACAGCAGGGAGGAGTCGCTCTGAATGAAAATAAAATTACCTCTTTTGATTATTCTGTAGGTACCGGTGATCTTATTAATGGTGAACTTATGCTCCAAAAAGGTAAAAAGAATTTCATCAAAGTCAAGATTGTTTAATAGAGCACAGTACAAGTCAAAATATATGTATATTATTACTAAAAATATAAGCATATACTTAATACTAAAATTGAACATATAACTCTGATGTCAATGTTATTAATATAAAAAGGCACCTCAATCTTATATGTACCAGTCTCAAATCGTTAGATATATAGTCTTACTTTTTGGATTGATACATTGGGTTGAGGTGTTTTTTTGCAGAAATTGAATTTTTGGTTTCAGGAAAATATATCCAGTTTATATTAGTATTAATATTCATCTTAATTGTAATACTTTTTATTATTTATTAATCAATATTTTATTTATAGGAATATGAAAATTGAAAATGAGAAAAATAAGCATAATTCAAAATTTAATTTTGAAGACTAATATTCTATAAGGAGGATTTGTATGCCACTTACAAGTAAAGAAATAATGCTGATAGAGGACAATATCAGTATGTGTGAGAATAATATTAAATACTTGCAGGGCTGTGCACAACTTGCTCAGGACATTCAGATCAAAAACCTGTGCAATAAACTGGCAAATGATGAAAAGAGCAATTTACAACTGCTTATAAAGCACATTAACACTGCTGCACAATAAAGAGGAGGAGATTATGTCAAATTTAACTGATAAGGAAATAATGGATTCAGTATTAGGAGAACACAAATTGGCAGCATCATCCTTAACAAACCTTATCCTTGAAAGTGTAAATCCCATGTTGAGAAATGATGCTAAAAGCATTTTAACAAAGACTTTTGATGCACAAAAGCAGGTTTTTGATTTAATGGCCCAAAAAGGCTGGTACTCAGTTAAAACAGCCAACCAGCAGGAAATTACTTCAGCCCAGCAAAAGGTAAAAAATATAGAATCACAGATGTCTTGATTATATATTTGAACAGGGCAGCTTATCAAAACTGTCCTGTTTTTTGTATTTCTCAGAGTTTGATCTTTCGATTAATGTTTCTATGAATGCCTCGATTCTTAACAGATTTAATATATAGTAACAATTTAATATGAAAAACATAAAATAATAATGCAGAGGCATGGATATATACCATCAAATAAAAATCATACCTATCTTTATCAGTGGTTAGGTTACATACCACTTGTATGGAAATACATCCCCCTCAGAAATTGAAATACACCCGTGCCGGGCTCTACAATGAGTGGTTTACCACCTTTGTTACCGATAAATATTATTAACTGTTAATTTATTATGTTTTATATTAATTTCAAGGAGGTAATATTGTGCAGTTTATTTCAGCAATAATGTCCCAGCGTGACGGAGGTGTATTTGATAATGAGCAAATTAATAATACAGGGAGGTAGAAAACTTAAAGGTGAAATAGGCATTGAGGGAGCTAAAAATTCCGTATTACCGATACTTGCTGCAACAATACTTAACGGTGGGGAAAATGTAATAAAAAATTGTCCTATGTTCAGTGATGTGGAAGTTATACTGGATATATTAAGGACTTTAGGATGTAAAGTAAAAATAGAGGATAATGTGGCAATCATCGATTCCTCAACAATATCCTCTACAACTGTACCCGAAAGTCTGGCCTCAGAAATGAGGTCATCAATAATTTTAATGGGTCCTCTTTTAGCAAGAGAAGGAAAAGTTACTATAAGCTATCCGGGGGATTGTGTTACAATATGGTATCAATATCTATGTTGTTCTTTTTCAGTTCGACAAGCATTTTCCTGAAAAACAGGGCTTTTCGCACTTTGTTAAGTAAAACATACCTGTTCATCTGATTAAGGGGCTTTAGTACAAAATCATAGATATCATACTGAAATATTTTTTCAAATTCATTATTTTCTAACCCGGAGGTAACAATAATTGGTATCTCTTTATAAAAAGGAGTTTTTGAAAATTCCTCGAGAAACCTAAAACCATCCATAACAGGCATTACCAAATCCAGTATAATAACATCCACATTTCGACTTTCTACCATATCCAAAGCTTCTCTTCCGTTTAAAGCAGATACAATGTTTACACGTTCCCTATATAGGTAATTTCTTAGAATTGCGTTATCTAGTACATTATCATCAGTTACAAGAATAGTACTAATCATAATAACTCCTTTTTATATCAGATAATTATAATTTATAATTAATTAAATGCAGAACCCCATAAAGATTCTTATATAATATAATTCTATATTTATGTAATTTCCCCTTCTATAAATATTTCAAAAAAAAGATCAAATATTGTTGAAAAAATGTTAATAGTTCACAAAGGTTTTTCATTTTTACTAACATATATTGCATTATAAGTTTGCGGCTTGCATCAGGGCTATGATATAATGAAGGCCGTAATGCATCTGAATTTTTCAAGAAAGCGTTACAACACAAGAAATATTTGGCCTATTACAAAGGAAAGTAGGATCAAAATGGGATTTGAAATGGAAAACAGATTACTGAATAAAGCGAGACTGGGCGATGTTCAGGCATTTGAAGAACTATCAGGTACATATTATAGCAAAGTATATAATTTATGTTACAGAATGCTTGGTAATCCTGATGATGCATTGGAACAGGCTCAGGAGACATTTATAAAAGCATTCAGATATATAAAGGATTTTAAGGGGAATTGTGCGTTTTCAACCTGGATATATCGTATTGCAACAAATACATGTCTGGATTTCATCAGAAAAAATAAAAACAAGAACACTGTTTCAATAGAACAGGAAACTTTTGAAGATATTACATTAAAGGACCAGCTGGTTTCAAACTCTCCCGGTCCTGATAAAATTGCTGAACAGAACGCTCAAAAGGCGGCTTTGAAAGAAGCATTGTCAAAAATGAATGAAAAAAACAGAATTATAGTAATTTTGCGTGACTTCATGGATTTGAGTTACGAAGATATTGCAGAGTCTCTTGAGATTCCCATAGGTACTGTTAAATCACGAATAAGCAGAGCAAGAGCTGAACTTAGAGAACTGTTGTGCAGCAGTAAGGAACATTTGTTTACCGATTACGTCAAATAATACTGAAAGGAGGGATTAGATTGAATTTCTGTGAGAAAAGCGATACATATATTTCATTATATATAGATGAACAGTTGGAGAAGAAGGAAAAAGAAGAATTTGAAGAGCATCTCAAAAAATGTACTCAATGTGCTCAGAAACTCAAAGAGGAGTCTTATTTTGTACAGTTGTGCAAAGATGACGAAGATATTATTCTTCCTGAAGGCTTTTCTGAATCTCTCCATAAAAGGCTTATGGAAATAAGCATAGAAGAGAATAATACCACTAGTGAAACAGTGGATAAAAAGAAGCCATTTTTCCTGAACAGGAAACTTATGGCCTCCTTATCAACGGCGGCAGTTATTGTATTATCCCTATTAGCTTATAATTTGCTGCCAAAGATGGGATCAAGTTTGGAGAAGACCTCTTCAGTTTATGATAGGGCGACTATGCAGACTGCTGAGAACGAAGATGACAGAGCCGGAATTGTCAGCAATGAAACAATTGACGGCGACAACAAGGAATCTGCTGCCGCCGGTAATGATATAAATGAGTTTGCCGGTACCGCCAATAATAACGGTATTGATATAAACAGTACATTTTCTGACAGCAGAGAGGGTAATTCCGGAGAAGCCTCTGACATTGGCCGTCAGAAAGCAGCCAAATCAAAGGTTAATAATACCGCCGGCATAAAAGAAAACAATACTGAAAAAAATAGTAAACAGGCTGAAGACAAAATAAAATTAAAAGTAGATACTTCTATGGGTCAGCCTGCTGAGGAGTCAGTCAGTTTTGGATCATCTGCTCAATCTGTTGATTCATCCAATGAATTGGATAGAGTGTATGATATGGAGGATGATCAAGTAATGATGGGTCTGGCAATACCAGAAGAAAGTACGGAAAATGCTCAATATTTTACCAATTATGTTGAGATGACTGTAACTGTAGAGTATGGTGAAGCCGAAATGGAAAACCTGAGCAAGCTGATGACCGAGTATGGAGCGTCAGTACAATCTTCAGGTGTAGTGCAGGGTTACGTGGCAAACCTGAAGGAGGATACTGCCTATATGGAATACACTATTTCACTGAGTGACTATGCTGCTATGCAAACGGAGGCACGATTAAAATATAAGCTGGAATTAAAAGCAAAAACTGATATAATTAAAAAAGATATTACAGAAGAATATTATGCTTTAGAAAATAAATTAAAGGAACTGGATATTAAAATAAATAGGGCCTTAAGTAACGGGGAGGATATATCCAACCTGGAAACCGAAAAATCAAACTTGATAGAGCAGTTGAATGCAATTATCTCCAGACAGGAAATGATTACAATCAGGTTTTTTTTCGTTAGAAAGTAAGGCTGGAGGATTTAAATGAACTCAGAAAAGATAATGGTTGTTGATGGCAACAGTATTTTAAACAGAGCTTTTTACGGATTGAGTAAAAATACAATGCTTTCTACCTCAGAAGGCATTCAGACAAATGCAGTATTTGGATTTATCAATATTCTTACTAAATTTCTTGCTGAAGAAAATCCACAGTATTTGTGTGTTGCATTTGATATGAAGCAGCCAACTTTCAGACACCTTGAATATGATAAATATAAAGCTCAAAGAAAGGGTATGCCGGAGGAATTGGCTGTTCAGGTGCCTATTATTAAACAGGTGCTGGATGCTATGAATATTAAGAGAGTAGAAATTCCTGGCTATGAGGCTGATGATATACTGGGGTCTATTTCCCTTTGTGCCGAACAAAAAGGCATGGAAGTAATACTGCTGACCGGTGACAGGGATTCCCTTCAATTGGCTTCAGAGACTACAAGAATAAAGCTGCCGGTAACAAGAGGCAATAAATCAGAAACTGATGAGTATAATTATCAAAAGGTTATCGAAAAGTACGGTGTCACACCTCAAATGCTTATTGATGTTAAGGGTCTGATGGGTGATGCATCTGACAATATACCAGGGGTTCCTGGTATTGGTGAAAAAACTGCTCTTGAACTTATTAAGAAGTTCCATAGTATTGAAGAGTTATATGAGAACCTTGATAAGGTTGAGAAAAAAGGTGTACGTCAAAAGCTGGAAGATAACAGAGAACTGGCTTTCTTAAGCAAAAAGCTGGCCACAATTGTGAGACAAATACCTTGTATCACAGATATAAATGAATATGTCAGAACTGATTTTGATAAAGAAAAACTTTATAATATATTCAAAAAGCTTGAGTTTAAAACTTTTATTGAGAGATTCGGGCTGAGTGACACCCCCATGGTCGAGGCAGCCGAAGCCCTTGATATTGAACATGTAAATATTGATACAGTTGGGGAGCTGGAATCATACTTAAAGGCTATAGCAGCAAGTAAGAAAATGGCTGTTTATTACCATATTGATCCCACAAGCAACAAGCTGGATGATTTGTGTATCTATGCCTGTGAGCAGGATTACGCTCCGGCAGTTATAATATTTAAAGACGACTTTACCGAAAACATTGTTATAAACCATCTTCGTGGTGTCCTTGAATCAGCTGAAATAAAGAAGTATGGACATGATTTGAAGAAATTTATCAAGTACTGCAAGGCACATGGTATAGATATCAATGGAATAGAATTTGACACTATAATTGCGGCTTATATTCTTGAGCCCACAAGAAACAGCTACACAATATCAGAATTGGCTGAGGACAGTCTGAATAAGAGTATTTTGCCCGCAGAAATACTTTATGACAAGCATGGCAGAAGGCTTCAGAAGGACATGGAAGTTAATCCGTCAGCAGTTTGTGCGGCTTGTGTCTCGGCCATCTATGAACTGGTTGGAAAATATGCTCCTGTAATTGAGGGAAATGGGCAGCATCAGTTATATTATGATATAGAGCTCCCACTGGTTGAAGTATTGGCTGATATGGAACTGTGGGGGTTCAAAGTAGATATTGAAGGGCTGAAGGCATATTCCAGAGAGTTGGATTCCAGAATAGTCATACTTGAAAATGAAATATATATGCTGGCAGGGGAGAGCTTTAATATCAATTCTCCAAAACAGCTGGGAACAATATTATTTGAAAAGCTTAACCTTCCTGCAATAAAGAAAACAAAAACAGGTTATTCCACCGATGCAGAGGTGCTGGAGCAGCTATCTCAAAAACACGAAATAGTCCAAAGAATACTGGAGTACAGAACATTGACAAAGCTTAAGTCAACCTATGCTGACGGATTACTGGGAATACTTGATCCTGTAACCTGTAAAATACATTCCAGCTTTAATCAGACAGTTACAGCTACAGGAAGAATAAGCAGCACAGAGCCAAATCTGCAGAATATCCCTATTAAGCTGGAAATGGGAAGGAAAATAAGAAAGCTGTTCATTCCTACCGATGAGAATTTTGTACTGCTGGATGCCGACTACTCCCAGATAGAATTAAGGGTTCTGGCCCATATAACTGGTGATGAAAATATGATTTCAGCCTTTAACAATAATGAGGACATTCACACAACGACGGCATCAAAAGTGTTTGGTATAGATCCTGAAGAGGTAACTCCGCTAATGAGATCCAGAGCAAAGGCAGTAAACTTCGGGATAGTGTACGGAATTGGTGATTTTAGTCTTTCAAAGGATATAGGAGTTACAAGGAAAGAAGCCAAAAAATATATTGACGACTATTTAACCAAATATTCAAAAGTAAAAGAGTATATGAGTGAAACGGTTGAAAAGGGGAAAGAGTTGGGGTATGTAACCACCCTTTTTAATAGAAGAAGGTATCTTCCGGAACTGAAATCCCGTAACTTCAATATTAGATCCTTTGGTGAAAGAGTGGCTATGAATACACCAATTCAGGGTAGTGCAGCTGATATAATAAAAATCTCAATGGTGAAGGTATATAACGAGCTTAAGAAAAGAAAACTCAAATCCAGACTAATTCTTCAGGTTCATGATGAACTAATAGTTGAGGCAGAAAAATCAGAACTCGAAGAAGTCACTGCTCTGCTTAAAAATTGTATGGAGAATGCCGTAAAGCTCAAAGTACCGATGACGGTAGATGTAAAGAGTGGTGAAAGCTGGTATGACACAAAGTAATGGCTCTGTTATTATTGGCGTAACTGGTGGAATTGGCAGCGGAAAAAGTACAGTAAGCAGTATTTTAAGGGATTTTGGTGCAGTGGTTATTGATGCTGATTTAATAAGCCGACAGGTTGTAATGCCCGGGGAAAAGGCTCTTGAGGAGTTGACAGAGTTTTTTGGTAAGAGTATACTTGATGAATGTGGACGGCTGCAGCGTAAAAAGCTGGCAGATATAGTTTTTAACAACAGGGAAAAGCTTGAAAAGTTAAATGGCATTGTGCATAAATATGTTGCTGATAAAATAAAAGTTAATGTAAAGGAACAGCTGAATAAAAACACAAAAATTATTGTAATTGATGCTCCGATACCAATAAAGTCAGGATTCCTTGATTTGTGCCATCAGGTTTGGACAGTTTCGGCAGATAAGGAATTACGTATCAGGCGGATAATGAAAAGAAGTGAAATGACCTATGAAGAGGCCCTTTCAAGAATAAAATCTCAGCTCAGTGAGCAGGAGTATTTAAAAATCGCAGATATTGTAATAGATAACAATGGGGACTATTCACGCCTGAAGGAGCAGGTAAAATGTGAGCTGAACAAGCTGTTAGGGTGATTCTTTGAAAAGAAGAAAATCTTCAGGTAAAGCAAAAACATTATTTACTTTTTTAATACTCATACTATTAATTGTGTTTTCTGTAAGGGTGGTGAAGTACACTCTATATCGAATGTACCCGGTAACTTATTCCGAGTACGTTCAAAAATACTCAAAACAGTACAATCTTGATGAACATCTTGTGTATTCAATGATTAAAGCTGAGAGTGGTTTCAATCCTAATGCAGTTTCCCCAAGAAACGCCAAAGGTCTTATGCAGATAATTGACAGTACAGGCGTATGGGCTGCAGAAAAAATGAAGATTGAGAATTTTGAGACAGATCAACTGATGGAGCCTGAAACCAACATTCGTATTGGCTGCTGGTATATAGCCCGGTTGTTAAAGCAATATAATCATAACACAGAGTTGGCTTTGGCCGCATACAATGCTGGCAGTGGAAATGTTTCTAAATGGCTCAAGGATAAGACTTTAAGTAAAGACGGTACTACTCTGGACAGGATACCCTTTGAGGAAACCAGAAATTACGTAAATAAAATTAATAAATATAGAAATATGTACAAAAGACTTTACGCTAATGATTAATGGTAAGCTTATACCGGAAAAGGAGGTAGATATGAGTTCATTCCTTTTTGAAAGAGACTTGTTATATCCCACAGATAATATCCTGGAACCTGGAATATTACATATTAGTATATTGAATCCCAGAAATTCAAAGATGCCGGTGGTTGTTGAACCGAAATCAAATCACTCAGCAGTTAAGTATATAGACTCAATTTTAGAACTATTACAGAAGGATATCTTTGACAGAATAAACATCAGGGTCTATGATAACACCCTTGTATATATCATGCTAAATGAGTCAGATAAAGAAGAATATGGAAGTGCTAAATGCGTTAAGGTTGTGTATAAAGGAGTTCATGAGTATACTCTGGTAGAGGTGGATGGAGAAGAGTACGAAAGTTTGCTGTAAATTTTATTTTGAATTTATTATGAATAAATCCCCGTAGTGTTTGAATAGAACACTATGGGGATTTTGCAATTTATATCGTTCTGTGAACAGCCTGAGCAACCAAACGCAGTTCTTCCATTAAGGCTTCAAATCTTTCAGGCCGTAATGATTGAGGACCATCACAAAGAGCGCATTGAGGGTTAGGGTGAACCTCGATAATGAGACCGTCGGCACCTGTGGCAATAGCTCCTTTTGCAAGAGCAGGAACATACTTCCAGTTCCCTGTTGCATGGCTTGGGTCAACAACGATAGGAAGATGTGAAACTTCTTTAATGGCTGGAATTGCGCTCAGGTCCAGTGTATTTCTTGTCATGGTTTCAAAGGTGCGGATTCCGCGCTCGCAAAGGATTACGTTATGATTGCCTTCTGCAATAATGTATTCTGCCGCCATAAGCCATTCTTCAATAGTTGCGGATAAACCACGCTTTAATAGTACCGGCTTGTTTGTCATACCTACTTCACTGAGCAGTCTGAAGTTTTGCATATTTCTTGCGCCAATCTGAAATATGTCTGTATATTTATTAACAAGCTCTACATCTCTTGTGTCAACAACCTCGGTAACCAGTTTTAATCCAGTGGCTTCGCGGCCTGCAACCATTATTTTGAGTCCGTCTTCTTCAAGTCCCTGAAAGGAATATGGAGAGCTTCTTGGTTTGAATGCACCTCCCCGAAGTATTTTAGCACCAGCATTCTTTACGCTTATTGCTGTTTGAATAAAGTCTTTCTCGTTTTCAATGGCACAGGGACCAGCCATAACTACTATTTCATTGTCTCCTATTTTTACATCTCCAACTTCAATAATTGTGGGAGTCTGCTTTAGTTCATTACTGGCCAGTTTATATGGTTTCATAATTGGAACCAGAGTTTCAACTCCATCCATTTGAGAAATAGCGTGAATATTAAGCAATCGCTTATCACCGATTGCACCAATAACAGTTTTGTAATCACCATAAATAGGATGTGTTTTAAAGCCAAGCTCTATAAGTTTGTTTTCAACATTTTCAATATCTCGTTTAGTAGCGTTTTGCTTCATTACAATAATCATAAAATAACCTCCCTGCAAAAATCATATTGTTATTATTAGTCAAATAATTATAATAAACAAAAAGCCTTCATCCCTGTATTAAGGGACGAAGACTTTATAATCCACGCGGTACCACCCAAATTGGTAAAAACCCATCTCATTCATGTACGGGATAACTAATTATCCGATACACTCCTTCTATAACGGGAATTCCCGGTATGACCTACATTTAAAGTTCAATCATACTGTTCATGGGAGAACTCACAAATATACTATCCTGCAGTACTTTCACCATCTACTGCTCGCTTTGAGGAATCATAATATTTGCCAACTGTTCAAATAAATGAAACAGTTTTCCCATTCATCACATTTTTCTAACAATATAATATTAATAAATATACTAACATGTCACTTTTTACATTGTCAACAACTATTTAATAATAAACTTTATCAATATATAACGCTAAGCATTCTTTAATATTCTTTCAATAACTGTACTCCTTGCGGCAGTTTCAAAGGAGTCATCCAAAGCTCCAAGACCCTGAAAGTCGGGATACTTCTGCTTTAATGCAAGGCTGAGCAAATGATCTGTCAGGTGAGGGTTTTTTGGCAGCAGGCTTCCATGGGAATAGGAGCAGTAAACATTATTATACACTGCGCCTTCATAACCGTCGGTACCATTATTCCCGTTTCCAAAAAGGACTTTCCCCAATGGCTTGATACCTTCTCCAAGATAAGTTCTGCCGGAATGGTTTTCAAAACCCACAATCTTTAAAGGTTTGCCGTTGTCCTTTATAATATCGCTTTCAAAAACAATGTTGCCAATCATCCGTTCTTTTCCGCCAATGGTCCATAAATCAAGGGCTCCCAGGAACTCAATTTCTTTTCCATCCCAGGTCTTATAATACTTCCCCATGAGCTGATAGCCACCGCATATGCATAGAAATACCTTCATTCCGTCTATGGCAGCTTTAATTTCGTTTCCTTTTTGATTTAAAACGTCTTCCTGGATTATCTCCTGTTCATAGTCTTGTCCACCTCCCAGGAAGAAAATGTCATACTGGGAAGAATCAAAAGTATCTCCAATTGTGACATTCTTTATATCAACATTAATTCCATGCCATTCAGCCCTTTTTTGCAGAGCAAGAATATTGCCTCTGTCTCCATAAGTATTGAGTAAATCAGGGTATAAATGGCAAATAGTCAGATTGTATTTGTTAGTATCCATTACTTCCAGAACTCCTTTAGTTTGTACTTTTTCCTTAAGATACTCCGGATATCCAGCATGGCAGTATAAGTAGGAAGTATGTAAAATACTCCTCCTGAAGGTGTTTGATCCAGCCCGCGTTCCAGCAGCAGATGGTAGTCTTTTATTATCCTTATTTTTCTGGTATCAATACCGCTGTACTTCAAACGAACTGCCATATCTTCGCCTCTGATGCCGGAGGTGAACAAATTACCTATTCTGTCTGATACTTCATTAAGCTGTTCGAAATCTACATCCCAGAGCCAGGATATATCAGTCCCGTCAGCCAGATTATCATTTATCAGGAATGCAGCATTCAGCTGTTTATGGTCGAGGGTCAGAAAGTTCAATACCTGATTAAACCCGGTAGGATTTTTTACCAGAATTAATTTAATAGTTTTGTCGCCAACAGAGATTGATTCCATTCTGCCAAAACCGCATTCGAAGGATTGCATGGCATTTATTACTGTTTCGGGGCTGTAATTTAAAGCAAGGCCACAGGCGGCTGCTGCCATTGCATTATAAACGTTATACAGTCCAGGAAGATTAATGCGGGCTTTATACTGCTGTTCCAGACTGGAGAGTGGGGGAACCGACCTCCAGCTAATTGTGGTATGACTGCTCCCAGCCTCAAGTATTGCAGTACATTCCAGATGGGCAGCAGGCCTTTTGTAACCGCAGTTAGTGCAGTAAAAACCACCCAGATGACCGTAAATATGGTTTGTATATTGGTATTTACTTTTGCAGTTTATACAGAAAATGGCATCAGTATTAATTTGGCTTCCACCGGGACCATTACCGGAGCTTCTGCAGGTATCTGTATCAGGAGAAATACCATAATAAAATACTTTCTTTTGAGTATTTCTGCCTAATGAAGCACACATGGAATCATCTGCATTAAGAATAAGCGTTGTGCTGTCATCAATTCTTTCAAGTCCGGATTTGACTGCGTTCAGCGTTGAATACAATTCACCGTATCTGTCCAGCTGATCCCTAAAGAAGTTAGTGACAACTACAGCTTTTGGCTGAAGATGCTTAGTTACCTGGTTAAAAGCTGCTTCATCGCTTTCAATAAGTGCCACCTGATGCCTGGGTCTGCCTGTGAGGGTTACTGCCTGAATAAAAATGGTGGTTATACCGCTTAACAGATTAGCACCGGATTTATTGGTTATGTAATCTACATTATTGTTTTTCAGAACCTCTTCAATAATTCTGGTGGTAGTAGTCTTACCATTTGTTCCGGTTACCATTATTACGTCAAAATTACTGGCAATTGACTTAAGTATGCCAGGGTATATCTTCAGGGCAAGCTTACCCGGAAGAGTGGTTCCACCCCTTCTTAGAAGGCGAAGAACTATAATTGCAAGTTTTGATATAGTGATAGAAATTAATTGTTTCAAATTCATAAGTACTCCTGGGTTATTTAAATAGCTAATTTATTGTAATTATTAGTAAGTTTTCTTCATTTATCACGATGTTGATAAAATCCGATAAACAACATTATAACATTTTAATGGATATATAAGAAGTATTGACATATTTATTCATATCTTATTTGATGGGTAATATATTTTTATGATATAATTAACCCTGATAAAAGCCAAAAAACCAACACATTCAGGTGGTTGTGAAATAGGCCCAAGACCCATCGATCTTCACTTAAAAGCATTAAGAAGTCTGGGCGCAACAATTAATGACACCAACGGCGGATATATAACCTGTGAAACAGATGGCCTCAAGGGTTCTGATATATATCTGGATTATCCCAGTGTAGGTGCAACTGAAAATGCTATGATAGCAGCGGTTTATGCACAGGGTGATACAATTATCAGAAATGCAGCTAAAGAGCCTGAAATAGTGGATTTACAACATTTTCTTCAGAAAATCGGTGCCAAAGTTTCAGGTGCAGGATCAAGTGTTATAAGAATCAGGGGTTTTGAAAAGAAATTCAACAATGTGGAGCATACCGTTATCCCTGATAGAATAATCACAGGTACATATATGGTTGCTTCAGCTATAACTGGTGGAAATTTGATAATAAAGGATATCATTCCCGAGCACATTATTTCAATAGCATCGGTTTTAAGAGATATTGGCTGTCAGATAAACATAAAAAGGAATGATATTCAGGTTATATCAGGTTCAAAGCTTGAAGCTGTTGAGGTTATAAGAACTTTGCCATATCCGGGATTTCCTACAGACATGCAGGCTCAGATTATGGCGTTATTGACTCTGTGTAAAGGCACAAGTATTATCATTGAAACTATTTTTGAAAGCAGATATAAACATGTTGATGAGCTTTTAAAAATGGGAGCAAATATAAGAATAGATGGCCGTATGGCTGTAGTAAAAGGAGTCAGCAGACTCAACGGAGCTCAGGTTACTGCCCGTGATTTACGGGGAGGAGCGGCTTTGATTCTTGCGGGTTTAGCTGCAAATGGAGAAACAGTAGTATCAGGTCTTGAACATATAGACCGGGGCTATTACAAGGTGGAAGATAAACTGGCTTCATTAGGAGCTGATATAGTAAGGAAGTAACAAATGAAAAAATCACCGGTACCTTCAAATGTAAATTCAAATGTAAAAAAGAAAAAATCCAGTAAAAAGAAACGCAGAAGAATGAGAAGGATCCGCAAACTTCTTGTTTTTCTGTTGCTAGCTGCAGGTTTAGTTGTGTTTGCCAGATCATCTTTTTTTATCGTTGAAAAAATAGATGTCACCGGTAATAATAAATATTCAGAAAAAGAATTAATTCTAAAAACAGGCCTTGTTCCGGGAGAAAATGTTTTTATAATGTTGGGAGAGAAACCAAAGAATCTGTTAAAATTTAGATTTAGTGATCTGGAACAGCAGGTATTAAATTCTATGCCATATGTCAAGTCTGTAAGTATAAGGCCGGCCTTACCAACAGCAATAAAAATAAAAGTAGAGGAAAGAACCCCCTTTGCAGTTCTTGAGGCAAACGGCAAAAACCTTCTTGTGGACAGGGAAGGGTTTGTTTTGGAGGTTCTCGACAATAAATCATCTCAATTAAAAAATTATTTTAAAATAATAGGTACATCGGTGGATAGCTTTAATTTGGGACAAGCTGTAAAATTAAAAGATGGATTATCCTTTAGTGACATAAGCGGCTTTTGTGATGTCGTTATAAAGAATGATAAAAATGAAAAGCTAAAGTTATATAAAAAGATTACCGTTATTGATTTAGTGGATTTTCCATATTTTTCTGTTCTGTTTGATAACAGGATTATGGTGAAATTCAGTGATGTGGAAAATGCAGATTATGAATTAAGTGTTTTCAGGCATTTATTTGTCAATAATTTCAATGAAAAGCAAAAAGGGACTCTGGATTTTACCAAAGGCAGTAATCCCTATTTTAAGCCGGACTAATAGATTTTATTACAAAAGCAAGATATATATACAAGCGGGAAAGGAATGTTAATGTTATGATACCGATACTTGGATTGATACTTGGAATACTTATTGGTTTGTTTATCCCTATTACTATACCTTCAGAATACTTTACATATGTAGCTGTTGCTATTCTGGCGGCTCTGGATTCAGTATTCGGAGGAATAGTTGCAACAATAAACAAAAAGTTTGAAATGAGAATTTTTTTGTCGGGTTTCTTTGGAAATGCTTTACTTGCGGCTGGTCTGGCCTATATTGGTGATAAGCTGGGAATTCAGATTTATCTTGCTGCTATATTTGCATTTGGAAATAGGTTGTTCTTAAACTTTGCTTTAATTAGAAGATATCTATTGAATAAATTTATTAAAAAAGATAATATAGTAAAAGAGGATTCTTAAGCGTATTTCAAGGAATTCCTGATACATAATTTAGGGGGGCAGATTTGTGTCTGACGTTATTGTAGGTGTTGATATTGGTACTTCAAAAGTTAGTACTGTAATTGGAAAAACAAATAATGCAGGCGAAGTAGAAATACTTGGAAAAGGAATTGAAGTCTGTACTGGAGTAAAGAAAGGAATTATTGTTGACATTGATGCTACCTCCAACGCAATACAAAGTTCTGTAAGGAAAGCCGAATCCCAGGCCGAGATGAAAGTGGTTTCAGCCTATGTCAATATTTCGGGTCTGCATGTAGATATAATAAATCATAAAACATTTACAAACATTACCAGTGAAAGCAAGGAAATTACCAGGCATGATGTGGAAAAACTTCTTTACTCGGCAGGAACTGTTACAATTGCCGATGACAGTGAAATAATAGATGTAGTTCCAAGACAGTTCATTGTTGATGGCTATGATGGAATAACCGATCCTGTTGGAATGAAAGGAACCAAACTGGAAGGCGATTTTGACGTTGTTATTGGAAAAATAATATCAGTTCAGAATATTGTAAGAAGTATGGAAAAAGCCGGTATAAGAGTGGACGGACTTATTGCCGAAGGATTTGCAGCCGGAGAGTGTCTTCTTTTACCCGATGAAAAGGATATGGGGGTAATTTTCATAGACGTAGGCGGGGGAACTACAGAAATCAGTGTTTTTAAAGATGAAAAGCTTGTCATGAATAAATGCCTCCCTGTAGGTGGAGATCATATCACCAATGATTTATCCATTGCCTTAAAAATGACCTATTCCGAATCTGAAAAGCTCAAAAGGCAATTCCAATTGGCTTTGACAACTCTAATCAAACATGATCAGGAAATTACAGTCAGCGATTTGAGCGAGAGCTTTAAGAAAAATATCAGGGTATCTGACGCCATTGCAGTTATAGAGGCAAGAGTGTATGAAATATTTACCTTATGCAAGGAGTTGGTTGATAAGAACTGTCCCGGTAATTACGGAGCTGGTGTAGTTTTATCAGGAAATGGTATAGCTTCGTTGGATGGAGCAATGCAGATAGCCTATGAAATTTTTGACATTCCTGTAAGGGTTGCATCATCAAAAGTAAAAAACATACCAACCCTCGATTATTGTACTGCTGCGGGAATAGTTAAATATATCTCAAAGCAGGATAAGGAAGCCAGTACCATCAGTATAAAAAGTATACCGAAACCAAATAAAAAGGTTAAGGAAAGAACCTTTTTAAAGAAAGCTATAGCTGCATTGAAAGATTTTTTTTATTAGGCAATACAAACAAAACTTGCCTAATTTACATTTATAATATATTATTAGTAATGAGTATTTTTTTAACTTAATTTGAGTTTAATCATATTTTTAACATACACTGGTATACGGATTTAAGTCTAATTTACCAATGCTAAAGGGGGATTTTACTTTGCTAGATTTTGAAATTGATATGGATCATTTTGCCCAAATAAAAGTAGTAGGATGTGGCGGTGGAGGAAACAACGCTGTTAATCGAATGATTGATGCTGGACTTAGAGGTGTGGATTTTATTGCTATAAATACAGATAAACAGGCTTTGTTTTTGTCCAAGGCTAATACAAAAATTCAAATTGGTGAAAAGCTTACAAAGGGTCTTGGTGCTGGGGCAAATCCTGACATAGGAGAGAAAGCGGCAAATGAAAGCAGAGATGAAATCGCTCAGGCAATAAAAGGTGCAGATCTGGTATTTGTTACAGCGGGTATGGGAGGCGGTACCGGTACAGGTGCGGCACCGGTAGTAGCCCAGATAGCAAGAGAAATGGGAATATTGACTGTTGCAGTGGTTACAAAACCTTTTATGTTTGAAAGCAGAACCCGTATGCAGCACGCTGAAAGAGGAATTGAGAACTTAAAAAGTTCTGTAGATTCACTTGTTACTATTCCAAATGACAGACTACTTCAGGTAGCTGAAAAGCGTACTACAATGGTTGAAGCATTTAAGATGGCTGATGATGTTCTTCGTCAGGGTGTTCAGGGAATATCCGACCTGATTGCCGTTCCTGGTCTTGTAAATCTTGACTTTGCTGATGTTAAGACAATTATGCTAAGTTCAGGACTTGCACATATGGGTATAGGTAAAGCTTCTGGTGAAAACCGAGCTGAAGATGCCGCTAAGCAGGCTATTCACAGTCCGCTTCTGGAAACCTCAATTGAGGGAGCAAGAAGAGTACTTGTAAATATAACTGGTGGTCCTGATTTAGGATTGTTTGAAGTAAATACTGCTGCTGAACTTGTTCAAAAGTCAGCTGATCCTGAAGCAAATATTATATTTGGAGCAGTAATTGATGATAATCTTAAAGATGAGTTGATGATTACCGTTATAGCTACAGGCTTTGAAAGCAGTCCTGTTTTGAAGAAACTTGACAAACCTATAGAAAGGCCAAAAACTCAACCTTCTGCAGCTGTACCTGCCCAGGACAACAGCAGTTATGCGGCAGCAACCACTGAGAAGAGCAGCCCATATACAGGTTCTTCCGATAACGAGCTTGATATACCAACCTTCTTGAGAAGAAACAGGTTTAAGTAATCTCATAGTTATAATTTTGATAAAATTAGGAAGTGTTGCATATTACCGATAAGGTAGAGTGTACACTTCCTTTTTAATAGTAAAGGATATCGGTTTAATAGTAAAAGGATGTCGGTAATGTACAGAATTTTTCTTGTGGAAGATGATAATACCATTTCTAATGAGATAAAAAAGCATTTATTAAAATGGGGCTACGATGTTTATTGTGTGGAGGATTTTAATAATGTGGTAGGAGAATTCCTGAGATATGGTCCTCAACTTATACTCATGGATATATCACTCCCATTCTATAATGGTTTTTACTGGTGTACTGAAATCAGAAAACTGTCAAAAGTTCCTGTAATTTTTATTTCATCGGCCAGTGACAATATGAATATTATAATGGCAGTTAATATGGGGGGAGATGATTTTATTGCCAAGCCTTTTGATTTTGAAGTTTTGACGGCCAAAATTCAGGCCATTTTAAGGAGAACTTATTCCTATAATGATCAAACTTCATATATGGAGCACAATGGCGTGTTGTTTAATTCTTTGGACGGTACGTTAATATATAAAGATATGAAAATTGAGCTTACAAAAAATGAACAGAGAATCATTCAGCTGCTTTATGAGAATATCGGTAAGGTTGTAAGCAGGGAACAAATAATGAAACGATTATGGGACAATGACTGCTTTGTTGATGATAATACACTGACAGTTAATATGACACGATTGCGTAAGAAGTTGGAAGATGCATCTATAGAAAATTTCATACACACCAAAAAGGGTCTGGGTTATACGTTAAGTTGATATTTTTGAATTATTATGCTGCTGCAGTAGCAGTTCAGGAGGTTGTTTTGGAAAAAGGTAACTTTTTTAAACTTCTGCTTAGCTACATTTTTTACAGAAGAAAAGTTATATTTATGTTTATAGCTTACCAGCTAATTTACTGTATAGTAATTATTCTTTATCAACTTCATAATGTAGATAAGCTGCTTTACGGGGTATATATTTCTGTTTTTATAAGTATTTGCTACGGGATCTGGGATTACGTAAAGTACTTTAAAAAAATAAAGAAGACCGAAGAAGCTTTAGTGAATCTGGAAAATGTACTGGAATTAATGCCAAAGGCATACGATGGCATTGAAAAGCAGTATCAGAACATAATTATTTCTATTTATGACGAAATGCAGCAGCTTCTTTTCAAAATAAATCAAAAGGAAGCTGAAATGAAGGACTATTACACCTTATGGGCTCACCAGGTAAAAACTCCTCTTGCTGCTATGCGTCTCATTCTCCAGAATGAAAACAGTGATTCAGGTAAATATTCTTTACAGGAAGAATTATATAAAATTGAACAATACGTTGAAATGGCGTTGCATTATCTCCGTCTGGAAAGCATGTCCTCCGATTTGATATTAAAGGAATACCAGCTGCGGGATATCGTTAATCAGGCTGTTAAACGTAATGCCGTTATGTTTATAAACAGCAAGATTTCAGTAAAAATCAAGGAGTTCTCCCACATAGTAATAACAGATGAAAAATGGCTGCTTTTTGTAATAGAACAGCTTATTACCAATGCCTTGAAATATACCCACAAGGGTTCAATAACAATAAGTCTGGAATACTATAGAAATAAGCACTGGCTTGTTATAGAAGATACAGGAATCGGTATACGGGGTGAAGATCTCCCCAGAATTTTTGAAAAGGGCTTCACCGGATATAATGGAAGGCTGGGCAAAAAATCTACCGGTATCGGACTTTATCTATGCAAACAGATATTGGACAAGCTATCACATAACATTGAAGTTTTCTCTGAATTGGGAAAAGGCACAAGGGTATGTATAGATGTCTCAACCAGGGAATTTTTCTGAACTATTTGGCTTTTCAGTTATTTTGTCATCCAATCTCATCACACTTCCTTCCAATCAACTCCAATCTTACAAAAGTGTAAGGTTGGTATGTGAAATGTAAGGAAGGTCTATGGAAAGACACCTCAAAATAATCCATAATATTATCATGATTAATAGTAAAACTAAGTTAAGTCAAAAATAATCTACATAAAGGAAATGCAATTTCCTTTATTTGTACAATAACGTATATGTAAGCAGATATATTTTTATACATTTGCGGACGTTATTGTGGCTTAAAGCCCTAAAACAGCTTAGGAGGTTAATATTATGGCACTTTTAGAAATTAATAATGTAAAGAAGATATACACCTCACGTTTAGGTACCAATAAGGTCCAGGCGTTGGACAGCGTTACCTTTTCAGTGGAAAAAGGTGAATACGTTGCTATTATGGGTGAGTCAGGCTCGGGAAAAACTACACTTCTTAACATACTGGCGTCAATTGATAAACCCACAAGTGGGCAGGTATTACTTGATGGTAAGGATTTATCCAAGATAAAACAGAGTGAATTAGCTGCTTTCCGCAGAGATAATCTGGGTTTTGTTTTTCAGGATTTTAACTTATTGGATACCTTTACACTTCAGGATAATATATTTTTGCCTTTGGTATTATCAGGTCACTCCTATAAAGAAATGAGCAAACGTCTTGAGCCTTTGGCTAAAAAGCTGGGAATAGACCATCTTCTTCAGAAGTATCCCTATGAGGTGTCAGGTGGAGAGAAACAGCGGGCAGCCGCTGCAAGAGCCCTGATCACAAACCCAAAGCTTGTATTGGCTGATGAACCTACCGGTGCACTGGACTCAAAGGCGTCAGCCAGATTGCTTAAACTATTTTCAGACATAAATGCAGAAGGGCAGACAATCCTGATGGTAACTCACAGTATTCAGGCTGCCAGTCATGCCAGCAGAGTTTTATTTATTAAGGACGGATGTGTTTTCAATCAGATTTATCGTGCAAATGCAACCAGAGAAGAAATGTTTAAGAAGATTGCCGATACAATGACAGTTTTACAGTCGGGGGGCGCGTTATATGAATAAACTAATACTTCTGCCAAAGCTGGCCTTGGTTGGAATCAAAAAAAACAGAACTACATACTTTCCGTATATATTAGCTGGTATGTTTTCAGTATTTACTTTCTTTGTATTTTCATCAATTTTTTATAATGACTTAATGAAAAAGCTTCCCCATAGCACTTACCTGTTAGTAATGATGGGTATTGGTATGTTTCTTCTGGGGCTGATATTGATACCGTTTCTTTTATATGTTAACAGCTTCCTGATAAAAAGAAGAAAGCTGGAATTGGGATTATACAGCATACTTGGCCTGGGGAAGAAGCATATGGCCATAATGATGTTATTTGAAACAATATTTATTTTTATTATTATACTTGCAGGAGGAATTATATTTGGAGTGGTATTTTCAAAGCTTTTATTTCTTCTATTGCTAAATCTTACAAAGCTGCCGGTTGATACTGAGTTTACATTTAGCATTAATGCGTTTAAAATAACATTTTATTATTTTCTTGGTGTTTTTTCACTTAACCTGATTATAAACCTGGTGCAGGTATTTAAGTCTAATCCCAATGATCTGATGAAGGGTTCAAAATCTGGTGAGAAAAAACCTAAGCGCCTTTGGATATCGGCAGTGTTGGGTGTCATATTTCTGGGGGTAGGATATTACATTGCCATAACATCCGAAATATCTTCAGAAATTTTCACAGATTTTCTATTGGCAGTTGCGCTGGTGGTATTGGGAACGCATTATTTCTTTAAGGCAGGAATATTGGCTTTACTGAGATTATTAAAAAGCAATAAAAAGTTCTACTATAATAAAGTAAATTACACAATAATTTCAGGTATGCTCTACAGAATGAAGAAAAGTGCAGCAAGCTTGGCTAATATATGTATTTTTAGTACAATGACCATAATTACATTATTGTGTACTGCTTCATTATGGTTTGGCACACCAGGCATTCTTGATTTTCAATATCCTTTTGACTTAGAGTTGTATTATAACGCCACATTGGACAACTCCACAGTGGCTGCAAAATTAGAGGAGCTTGCTGATAGGAACAATGTCAGTATGAAGGATAAAATTGAATATTCATATGTGGCTGCCATAGTATTAAAAGACGAGAATAATTTTATAAAGAGCAGTCAATCTGATCCATATTATAAAACTGAATCAATCAGGCTTATTACCCTGAAAGAGTATAATGAAATTGAAAAGAAAAGTGAAGAACTGTCAGACAATGAAGTTATAGTATACTGTACCGGAGCTGATTTAGATGCCGAAAGGATTATTTTAGGCAGTAAAGAATACTCTGTAAAAAAAGAGCTGGGTGAGGCAGCATTTGACAGAAAAGCATATAACAACCGTTTTGGAACAATATATTACTTTATAGTGAATGATGAGAACACTGTTAAAAGTATTCTTGATGATTTGGCTCCTGGAAAAAGCACAACATATTCTGTATGCTTTAATCTGGAGGGAGAAGAAGACGATAGGAAGGAGTTTGCCAATAGCTTAAGTGGTTGGGTTAATGAGCAAAAGGGTATCATAAAATTTGAAAATGGTATATATAATCGAGAAGATACAGTGTCTATGAATGGTGGCTTGTTATTTATTGGAATATTCTTTGGTATTATTTTTGCAATGTGTTTGCTGCTTATAATGTATTACAAGCAAATAACCGAAGGCTATGACGATAGAGACAACTTTAATATAATGCAAAAGGTGGGAATGAGCGATATTGAGGTTAAAGGTACCATCAAGAGACAAATTTTAATGGTATTCCTAATTCCACTGGTATTTGCTGTATTCCATACAATGGCTGGTTTTGGAATGATAACCGAGCTACTTGGTACCTTGTACCTGTTTAACAGAACTCTAATAATTACCGTTGGTATTGCAGTGACCATTGTATTTGCAATAATATATGGTTTCAGTTATGTATTAACCTCAAAGGTATATTACAATATAGTTAAACAGATGAGTTAAAATGGATTGGGCAATTTACATAGGATACTAATATAACCTGATATAAGCAAGGATATACTTCCAAACAACCTGGAAAGATTATATTCTACAGCTTGTATCAGGTTATTTTGTCATACAATATTTCTTTTTCTACATTTGAATTTGACAAACTTCTGTAAATTGAGTATGTATAATTAGGAATGTACAAAAGATAACCCGGGATGTTGGTAGTGCTTCATTTGGAGTCATCAGAGGTTATTGTACATTCTATTTTTTTATTTGACTTAGTCAGGTTGATGTAATGACTTAGCATAAAATCAAAGGAGCCTGAATAATAGTAAAGTAAAGACTTGTAGATCTTTAACAGCTGTTATTTTGTGAGGGGTACAAAGTGGAAATCTATTTGGATATATTGTTACTTGAAAATATAGTTATTAATTTCTTAATACTTTATGTAACAGCAAAGTTTTCCCGAATAAGAGTAAGTACACTGAGGTTGTTTGCAGGAGCCATTGTAGGAGCTATATATGTTGTATTTATTATAGTACAGCCTGGAGCAAAAGTGTATTATACAGCACTGGCAAAAATACTTCTGTCGTTTTTCATAATAGCAATAACTTTCTCTCCAAGAAAAGTATTGTCATTTTTTAAAACTCTGGTCATTTTTTATATATCAACCTTTATCTTTGCGGGTGCTGCTTTGGCATTCTTGTATATTAATCAACAGGGAGGCTTTGTCAGAAACGGAATTATATATGTGTTCGGTCAATCCAAGGGCAGTTTAATGTTCTTTGGCATTATAACTGTAGGTATAATTATAAAAATATTTATGGAGGTAATTCAAAGCAGAATTACAAAGGAGAACCTGCTTATACCTGTTAAGATTGTTTTTGATAATAGAGTTATTGATTTACCTGCACTGGTAGATACAGGAAATTCACTGAAGGATCCCCTCACAAACATACCTGTTATGGTAGTTGAGTTTAAGGCTTTGGAAGAACTCCTGCCACCCGAAATAAGGAATATTTTTCAAAACTCCAAGGAAGATGATCTCAGCTGTGTTACCGCAACTATTGCCACATCTAAGTGGTTTTCCAGATTCAGGCTTATACCCTTTAGTTCCTTAGGAAAGGAAAATGGTATGCTTATTGGTTTCAAGCCGGATTTTATTGAAATAGGAGAAGATGAAGAAAAACGTGATATTAAGAATGTAATAGTGGGAATATACAACAGATCCCTGTCCAGAAACGACAAATACAAGGCTTTACTTGGACCGGACTTAGTTGCCTAGCATTAAATATTGACAGAATATACAGAAATATCTTTTCATCATTTGAAATACGTTTGTCAATATATCCAGATTTGAAAGGGGACAGCTAAATGAAACTTTTTGCAAAAATCAAAATGTACTTTCTTGTTAAGTACGAAAAACTACTTAGAAAGTTAAGATTAGGAAGGATTTTTCCGGTTCATTATATCGGGGGCAGTGAGGCCTTACCGCCTCCGTTGACTGTTGATGAGGAAAATTATCTTCTAAACAAACTGGAGGAAGATAGTGATTATGAAGTAAAGAGTATTCTGATTGAAAGAAATTTGAGACTTGTTGTTTATATAGCCAGAAAGTTTGAAAATACAGGTGTTGGAGTGGAGGATCTCATATCAATTGGGACTATTGGCCTTATTAAAGCAATAAATACGTTTAATCCATCAAAAAATATTAAACTGGCTACTTATGCATCAAGATGCATTGAAAATGAAATACTAATGTATCTAAGAAGAAATAACAGAGTTAAAGCAGAAATCTCCATAGATGAACCTCTTAATATAGATTGGGATGGAAACGAACTATTGTTATCAGATATACTTGGTACAGAAAACGACATGATTCATAGAAGTATAGAGGATGAGGTTGATAAGGAGCTTCTTAATGCTGCTATGAAAAAACTGTCCATACGGGAGAAGAAGATTATGGAATTGAGATTTGGACTTATAAATGGTGTTGAAAAAACCCAAAAGGAAGTAGCCGATATGTTAGGTATATCACAGTCTTACATTTCACGTCTGGAAAAAAGGATAATCAACAGGTTAAAAAAAGAGATCAGCCGTATGACCTGACAACCCTTGATAAAGGCTTGAAATAGCCTTTGTCAAGGCCTTTGATGAAAATTTTTTGGTCTGAGCAACAGTATAAAAAGTACCTCCATGGCAATAATGATATTAACAAAGTCAATCATGGTAAACAGCCAAATCTAATGTATTTTACATGACTTTGTTATTACTGCTCGGGAGGTTTTTATATGCTTGTTAATAAAGTTGAAATTTGTGGTGTTAATACTTCTAAACTTCCTGTTTTGACAAATGAACAGAAAAAAGTTCTATTTGAAAGAATGCATAAAGGGGACAATTCTGCAAGAGAGGAATTCATCAAGGGGAATCTCAGGCTGGTATTAAGTGTAATTCAGCGATTCAATAACAGAGGTGAATATGTTGACGATTTATTCCAGGTCGGATGTATCGGGTTAATCAAAGCTATTGATAATTTCGATGTATCACAAAATGTAAAATTCTCCACTTATGCTGTACCCATGATTATCGGAGAAATCAGAAGATATTTGCGGGACAACAATTCAATCAGAGTAAGCAGGTCTCTGCGGGATATAGCATATAAAGCATTACAAGCCAAGGAGCGTTTAACCACAAAGAACTCCAAGGAACCAACTATTGCAGAACTTGCAGCCGAGCTTCAACTTCCAAAGGAAGATATTGTATTTGCTCTTGATGCAATACAGGACCCTATATCACTGTTTGAATCGGTATATCATGATGGTGGAGATGCCATCTTTGTTATGGATCAGGTAAGTGATGATAAAAATATTGATGAGAACTGGCTTGAGACAATAACACTTAAGGAAGCTATGAGAAAACTGAACGACAGAGAAAAATTAATTTTAAATCTGAGATTTTTTGAAGGCCGTACACAAATGGAGGTAGCCGATGAGATAGGCATTTCTCAGGCACAGGTATCAAGGCTTGAAAAGACAGCTTTAATGCATATGAAGAAGTACATTTAATAGAAGTTAGAGGTTAGAAGTTAGAAATTGGAGGTTGGTTGTCAGAAGTTCGAAGTAAATGAATTGTGAATGATGAAGAGTTTCGGAGAGCAAGCTTGCGCTTGCTTGATTAGTTACTCAGGTTGTTATTATAGAGTATAAACACGGTTAAAAAAGGTATACAAATATTTTTAAATAATGTAAAATGGATATTGAGATATTATGCATCTGTTTTTACGGAGGATAAAATTATGAAATGTCCATTTTGCGGCTATTTAGAAGATAAAGTTATTGATTCCAGGCCCACAGATGAGGGTTCTGCCATCAGGAGAAGAAGAGAGTGCATAAAATGCTCTAAAAGGTTTACAACCTATGAAAAGGTTGAGAGTCTGCCCTTAATGGTAATAAAAAAGGATAAATCAAGGCAGCCCTTTGATAGAGAAAAGCTGATGAATGGACTTTTACGTGCATGCGAAAAAAGGCCTATATCAATAAACGATCTTGAAAAAATGGTAGAAAGCATCGAAACTCAGCTTCATAATTCATTAATAAGAGAAGTGACCACAGAAGATATTGGAGAGATGGTAATGGCCAAGCTAAAAACCATGGATGAGGTTGCTTATGTAAGGTTTGCTTCGGTTTATCGCCAATTTAAAGATATCAACACCTTTATGGATGAACTTAAAAATCTATTAAGAGATGAAAAATAATTTGGATAATAAGAAACTTCATATTTTTGATCATAAAAGTCATACTATAAAAGATAGGCTATTACGGAATTTACCGCATTAGCCTTTATTTATTTTCCTATTTTTTTACCACCTTAATTAAAAAGATCTCAATATAAAAAGTAAAAATAGACTAACCCATATTACATTACTAAAAACGGAAAATTAGTTGACTAATTTACATAAATCATGGATAATTGTATTGAAATATGTCTAATTTTGTCAATAAAATCAAAAAAATATGGGAGGTTATACTGATGCAACAGAGAACTATCATTGTAAATAACGAGCAAAAAGCAACTAAAATAACAATTCAAATAATGTTACTATCAAGTTTAGTTTTCCCAACTTTGATTTTTCTTGGGTTGATTAGATTTTACGACTATGATATGTCAAAACTTTATGTTTACTGCGCCATTGGTTTATTAGGTACAATATCTCCTTTTATATTGAAAAAATTGGGTGTAAAATACTCTATTCTAAAATACTACACAGTTATAATGGCTGCCTTCGTTATAGGTTGGATTAACTTAAACTATCAGGTAGGTATTCATATGATATTTTTATTTCCTATTGCTTTAAGTTGCTTTTATTTTGACAGAAGGCTCACATTAACTGCTCTAATTATTGAAATTCTAAATCTGATAGTTACTAATTATTTTCGAATCAGGTCAAATCCTCTCTATTCTGAAAATCCATTTGGCTATTACATTACTCTTACATCAGAATATATCATTGAGCTTTCAATTCTTTCTATAATTTTCATGGGGCTAACTAAGGTAACAAGAATTCTGATTAAAAATCTGTCGGATTCTGAGGAACAATCTTTAGTATATATAAACAAACTAAAGGGTGTCATGAACAGTTCTCAAACTGCATCAGAAACACTTGCATCTTCTGTAAAACAGCTTTTATTGGCAATTGAACAAGCTACTGCTTCTAATAATAATATTTCTCAAAACGCTGCCAGTGCTTCAGTAGGGTGTGAAAAGAACTTACAATATATTGAAAGTACCAATACTACAGTCCAGAACATTTCAAGTACCCTTGAATCAATTTCACATCAGTCTCAGAAGTTGTCTGAGATTTCGATTAATACATCTGCTGCCGCAGAAGAGAGTGAAAAGACAATATTCAATGCCATTAGCAATATTGAGAAAATTGAAGTATCCACCGTACAAAACAAGGACCATATAAATAACTTAGGAGAAAGATCAAGGGAAATAGGTAGGATTATTGAAATTATCACAAACATAACAGAGCAAACAAACCTTCTTGCTCTTAATGCTGCAATAGAGTCGGCAAGAGCAGGAGAACATGGTAAAGGCTTTGCTGTTGTATCAGATGAAATCAGGAAGCTTGCAGAAAGATCTGCAAGTGCAGCCAAAGATATAACAAATATTTTAAATCAGATACAGGAGGATACCGACAAAGCGGTGGATTCAATAGACCAGAGTTATACAATCATTAAAGAGGGAATTGATCTGGCTAAAAAGGCCGGTGAATCCTTTGAGAATCTGAAGACCTTACAGGAAATATCCAATCAGGAAATTCAGAAAATTGCTCAATACAGTAATCTGACATCAAAATATGGACATGAGATTGTTGAGATTATGTCAAATACAAAATCAATTACATCCAAATCACTGGATGAAATAAGAACAATAGCTGAGGACACCTCAAATCAGGCATCAGTAATGCAGGAAATATCAGCATCATTTGCCGTAATTGATAATATAGCTGACGATTTGCTGAAACTGAGCAGAACTAGCGATATGTAACATACATAAACAAATCTATAAAAAAGCTGAACACGTAACATCAGTTTTGCTTGAACCGACCTCCCAATCGTTAGATTTTGGATCTGACTTTTGTGGGTCGGTTCAATATGGAGATGTTGTTCAGCTTTTTTATCGGTAAAAATAAAAAAGGTTAAAATAAAAATTTTATCGTTTTAGTAAATATTAATTAAAATTGTAAAAAACAGGTGACTTTTCCCTGAATTTATTATATAATATATATGATGTCAGAATCTGTATATAATTGTAACCGTTTTATTAACCAATTCAAAATCAAATCATTTTAAACGATTTTTCTATTTTATTTAATAATCTAATCAATTTGATTGCTTTTTCAGTTTTATCTCAAAAATTCACATTATATTCAAAATTTCTTATTACAAATATTAATCCCATGGCTAAAAGCATGCTATTAAATCAGGTGTCTCATTTTTATTTTATTTACATAAAGCAATTACTTATATAGTAGAAAAGGGGTTAGCGTGAAAAGTATTTTGAAACTTCCGATGCTTTTATCGCAGCCCTAAGCCACTTTCAGCAGCTTAGGAGGTTAATATGGTATCAAAAATTAACAGTTGTGCACTGATGGGAATTGACGGCCGCATAGTTGAGGTTGAAACAGATATAAGCAATGGAATACCAAGCTTTGATATTGTTGGTCTTGGTGATACGGCTGTCAGAGAATCAAGGGAAAGGGTAAGGGCAGCCATTAAAAACAGTGGGATTGAATTTCCCATAAGGCGTATAACTATTAATCTTGCACCGGCAAATTTGCGTAAGGAAGGCTCTGTTTATGATGTATCAATAGCTGTGGGGATTTTAGTAGCTTCTGGTATTATTGTGTCACAAGAGCTAGAGAAGTATATGTTTTTGGGAGAGTTATCTCTGGATGGTACTATTAAGCCCGTAAAAGGAATTTTATCCATGGTTTGCTGTGCCCGTTCCCATGGAATAATTAAGGTTTTTGTTCCGGAGGCAAATGCTGATGAAGCAGCCGTCCTTAAAAATATCAGCATACTGCCCGTCAAAAGCTTAATTGATTTGATTAACCATCTTAATGGCTTGAAGATTATACCTCCCTATACAATAGATATTGAAAGTATTTTTATAAAGAACATTTCATATTCTATGGATTTCAGCGATGTAAAAGGACAGAATAGTGCAAAGCGGGCTATGGAGATAGCAGCTTCAGGAGCCCATAACCTGCTGATGGTGGGATCTCCAGGCAGCGGTAAAACTATGCTTGCCAAGAGGCTTCCTACAATTTTACCGGATATGACTTTTGAAGAATCTCTGGAGTTAACCAAGATATACAGTGTGGCAGGACTGCTCCCTGAGAAAACGTCACTAATTACTGTCAGACCATTTAGAAATCCTCACCACACAATATCTGACATTTCTCTGATTGGCGGAGGAAAGCAAATAAAACCTGGTGAGGTTAGTCTGGCACATTATGGTGTACTCTTTCTGGATGAATTTCCTGAGTTTAGTACAGAGGCCATTGAAGTATTGCGGCAGCCTCTGGAAGATGGTGAAATTTGCATATCACGGGCAAACAATAGTATCACATATCCGGCCAGAACAACTTTGATATGCGCTGCAAACCCATGTAAATGTGGTTTTCTTTTGGATAGTACAAAAAAATGTACCTGTACACCTAAAATGATTAAGCAATATTTTAGAAAACTAAGTCAGCCAATTCTGGACAGAATAGATATTCATATAGAAATTCAACCCGTAAAGTTTCATGAGCTTCATGATACAAGTGAAGTAGAAACCTCGGCAGCAATCAGGGCAAGAGTAAATAAGGTAAGACAGATACAACTTGAAAGATTTAAAGGCCTGGGTATATATTCAAATGCTGAATTGACACCATCAATGGTTGAAAAATACTGTGCCATTGACAGAGCTACTTCAAATTTACTGAAACATGCCTTTGAGAAGCTGGGCTTAAGTGCCAGAGCCCATAACAGAATATTGAAGATTGCCAGGACAATAGCTGACATGGATAACAGTGAATCAATAAAATCCCGGCATGTGGCTGAGGCAATTCAGTACAGATGCTTTGACAGACTTAAATACTAATTACTATATAGCATATAGCAAGGAGAAATATATGAGAGATATGGATTATTGGATATGGTTTTCATCATTGTCAGGTTTAGGCCCAGTAAAGGCACGGAAACTTCTTGAAAAGTATGGGGATCCCAAAATAATATTTGATTTGGACCAGGCCGAGTTAGAATCAAACAACCAACTTACAAAACGAAATGTGGAAGAAATTTTATGCAGGGAAAAACGGGATGGGATTGCAAAAATAAATGAGATAATGATAAAAAACGATATTAAAATAATAGATATATATGACGCTGACTATCCTCAAAATCTCAGAGAGATTTATGATCCACCTATTACACTGTATTACAGGGGTAAATTCAGGCTCTCCGAGCTATCAATAGCTGTGGTGGGCTCGAGAAAGACAACAAATTATGGGGCATTTTCGGCAAAAAAGCTATCTTATGAATTAGCAATGAGGGGGGTTCATATAGTCAGTGGACTTGCAAGAGGGATTGACAGTATTGCCCATGAGGGATGTCTGGACGCCGGGGGAAAAACAGTAGCGGTTTTGGGCTGTGGACCGGACTATGTTTATCCACCGGAAAATGCTCACCTTTATGACAGTATTTTGAAATCAGGAGGATTAATCCTGTCAGAATATCCGCCAGGTACTCCGCCTTTGCAATATAATTTCCCGGCCAGAAACAGGATTATCAGCGGAATATCATCAGGAGTACTTGTAGTGGAGGCTGCAAAAAGAAGTGGATCTCTTATTACTGCCGGCTTTGCACTTGAGCAGGGCCGTGAAGTGTTTGCTGTTCCGGGAAATATTGACTGTGCATACAGCAGAGGTACCAATCAGTTAATCCGGGAAGGAGCAAAAATGGTACTTGAGGTTAATGATATATTAGAGGAATTTGACTACAGAATTGAGACCTGTAAAAGATTTGATAATAAAGATATTAAGCTCCAAAACACAAGTAAAAATACCAGAACAATTAAAGCTACTGCAGGTATGAGAAATATAAAAAACAGAATGGTAAATTTAAATTCCGGGACAGGAATATACAGAGGGTTAACTACTGAGGAAATACGTGTTGTTAAGATAATACAGGAAGGAGTTCATCATATTGATGAAATAATTCAAAGGAGTAATATTCCAGCAGGTGATATTAATAATATATTGTTTATGCTGGAAATGAAAGGAGTGATAAATCAGTTACCTGGGAAAATTTTTGAGATGTGTATAAAGTAACCTGTTATTATTAGCCTGTCATTATTACTCTGTTATTACCCGCCCAGATATTATTAATCAGTTTTTATTATCTGTATTGGTAATATGTTAGGGAGATAACTTACTGATAATTAGTTTAATATGACAGCTGGTTAAAAATGGATCTGGCAGTCATAAAATCTATTATTGTGTGCATAATTTTGATTAGGGACAAACATTAGGAAACAGTTTTTAATATCTACAATATAACAGAATTTACTGAATTTTCTGTAAAAATAATTAATGTGAGGTTGACAGAAGTAAAAAACCAGTTTAAATTAGTATTTGTCTGATAAAATTGTAACGAGGCATGAGTCTCAGTGAAATGCCAATGGTATAATGAATTAATATTAGTTTCATTTTGAGTATCGGCATTTATTATCACATACATTCATGCATTTAATATCACATACATTCATTATCATTAAAATGTACACAAAATTACACGGAGGAATAAAATGGCTGATAACCTGGTTATTGTGGAATCTCCCGGAAAAGTAAAATCTATCAGTAAGTTTTTAGGTAAAGGCTATAAGGTGGAGGCTTCAGTGGGACATGTTAGGGATTTGCCTAAAAGTCAGATGGGGGTAGATATTGAAAATAATTTTGAGCCAAAATATATAACAATCAGAGGCAAGGGCGATGTAATATCAAAACTGAAAAAAGAAGCAAAGGCTGCTAAAAAAGTTTATCTTGCCACTGACCCCGACCGTGAAGGAGAGGCAATTTCCTGGCATTTGGCATACCTTTTGAATATAGATGAAGATCAGAAATGCAGGGTTTCTTTTAATGAAATTACACAGAATGCTGTAAAAAGTGCAATCAAGCAACCCAGAAAGATTAATATGGACTTGGTTGATGCACAGCAGGCCAGACGAGTACTTGACAGAATAGTAGGTTATAAAATCAGTCCTCTGCTCTGGAAGAAGGTTAAAAAGGGATTGAGTGCCGGAAGAGTCCAATCTGTTGCAACAAAAATGATATGTGACAGGGAGGAAGAAATTGAGAATTTCGTTACTCAAGAGTATTGGTCAATAACATCAAAGCTTGTAAAACCAAAAGTCAGCCCGGCATTTTATGCAAAATTCTATGGTACCGAAACTGAAAAGATAGAACTGACTAATGAAGAGCAGGTTAATGCAATTCTTAAAGAACTTGAGAACAGTAAGTATATAGTTCAGAAGGTTAAAGAACAGGAAAAGAAAAGGGCTGCTGCAGCACCATTTATCACCAGTACTTTACAGCAGGAAGCATCAAGAAAGCTTGGTTTTACAACTAAGAGAACCATGATGGTTGCCCAACAGCTATATGAAGGTATTGAAATAAAGGGGCAGGGTTCTGTTGGTCTTATAACATACATGAGAACCGACTCCACCAGAATATCTACAGAAGCACAAAACGAAGCAAGGGAATATATAAGTAAAAAATACGGAGAGGATTATATTCCCCAGACTCCAAAAGTATATAAGAACAAATCGGCATCTCAGGATGCCCATGAAGCTATCCGGCCTACCTATATTACCATGACACCTGATGATATTAAGGACTCTCTTACTGCTGAGCAGTATAAGCTGTATAAACTTATATGGAGCAGGTTTATTGCCAGCCAGATGTCTTCAGCAGTATACGATACAGTCAGCGCAGACATATCTGCCGGCAAGTACATTTTTAAAGCCAACGGTTCCAAGGTGAAATTTCCAGGCTTTATGGTATTATATATTGAAGGTAAGGATGCTGAAAGTGATGAAGATGAGGGAGACGATGAAGAAGGAAATAATCTTCCGGAACTAATACAGGGGGATGTCCTTGAATTAAAGAAGAATACTCCCAAGCAGCATTTTACGCAGCCACCGTCAAGATATACCGAGGCCACACTTGTAAGGGCGCTGGAAGAAAAAGGTATCGGAAGACCTAGTACTTACGCTCCAACCATTACTACAATTTTATCCAGAGGTTATGTAGTAAAGGAAAAGAAATTCCTGTTGCCAACGGAATTGGGTAAAATAGTTAATGACATTATGAAAAATTATTTTGTTGATATTGTTGATGCCGAATTTACAGCTCAAATGGAAAATGAGCTGGATGCAATAGAAGAAGGTAAAAAGCCCTGGAAAGAGGTTATGAAGGAATTTTATACATCTTTTGCCGGTGTTCTGAAACAGGCTGAGGAATCAATAGGCGATGTTGAGGTTCCAGAGGAAGTTTCCGATGTTATTTGCGATAAATGTGGCAGAAATATGGTTGTAAAGCACGGTAGGTTTGGAAAATTCCTTGCCTGCCCTGGTTTTCCCGAATGCCGCAATACAAAAGCAATAGTTGAGGAAGCCGGTGTATTATGTCCTTTATGTCATGGAAAAGTATTGTTTAAAAAGACAAAAAAAGGCAGGAAGTATATTGGCTGTGAAAGGAATCCTGAGTGTTCCTTCATGAGTTGGGATATGCCAAGCAATGAGACATGCAGCCAGTGTGGAAGCTTCATGCTGAAAAAGACTTCAGGTAAAAAGACAGAGCTGAAATGCAGCAATGAAAATTGCCCCAGTCACGATGATTCTGTTGCTAAAGAGGCAAAATAAATTCACATAATGTCAAAATGGATATGGATTTTAAACCGGAAGTGCATGTAAGCCTTTCGGTTTATTTCTTTCGGTTTATTATTGTATAATTAGTATTGATGATATTGATATAAAATAGAATTGATATGATATGTAAGCAAATTTAAGAGGCCAGCGTGGAAATACATTTAGTTAGTTATCATGCTTATCACGCAGTATAACCCACATAATTGATTTTTACTGCTGCTATTGTATATGCGCTGTACATTGTCTATCTAAGCAATTGTCAAAGCCGTAAAACGGCTAAGGAGGTTAATATATGAATAAAACTGTTAATGTTATTGGAGCCGGGCTAGCAGGGTGTGAAGCAGCATATCAGTTATCAAAAAGAGGTATAAATGTAAAACTTTACGAAATGAAACCTGAGAAATATTCACCAGCTCACCATTCAAGTAATTTTGCTGAGCTGGTGTGCAGCAATTCTCTGCGGTCTGATCAGCTTGAAAATGCGGTAGGTCTGCTGAAAGAGGAATTGAGAACAATGGATTCCCTGATTCTTAGAGCAGCAGACGCTACTCGGGTACCAGCTGGAGGTGCGCTGGCTGTTGACCGGGAAGGTTTTTCTGAGTACATTACAAATAAAATCAAGGAAATGGATAACATTGAAATAATCAACCGGGAACAGATCGGAATACCTGATGAAAATATAACAATAATTGCTACCGGTCCCTTAACATCCGAAGGAATGTTCAAAGCCATCAGGGATATAATAGGCGAGGACTATCTGCACTTTTTTGATGCAGCTGCACCTATTGTAACCTACGAGTCAATCAATATGGATAAAGCCTTTAGAGCTGCAAGATACGGTAGGGGATCAGAAGACTATATAAATTGTCCCATGAGCCGTGAAGAATATGAAATTTTCTATGACGCTCTGGTAAATGCTGAACTGGCTGAAATTAAGGAATTTGAACAGAATATGGTGTTTGAAGGCTGTATGCCTATTGAAAGCATGGCTAAGAGGGGAAAGGATACAATGAGGTTCGGACCATTAAAGCCAGTAGGTCTTATCGACTCCAGAACAAATACAAAGCCATATGCTGTAGTGCAGCTCAGACAGGATAATAAAACAGGTACACTTTATAATATAGTGGGTTTCCAGACCCATTTGAAGTGGCCTGAACAGAAAAGAGTATTCAGACTTATTCCCGGCCTTGAAAATGCAGAATTTGTCAGATATGGGGTTATGCATAGAAATACGTATATAAACTCCCCTAAGCTTCTGGATAATACCTATAATCTTAAAAAGAATCCATCCATATATTTTGCCGGACAAATTACAGGAGTAGAAGGTTATATTGAGTCAACAGCATCAGGTTTTGTAGCAGGCATAAATGCAGCCGCAAGGGTATTGGGCAGAGGAAAAGTAGAATTTCCGCAAAACACAGCAATTGGAGCCCTGAGTAATTATATTTCGGACCCCAGTGTCAAAAACTTTCAGCCTATGAATGTGAATTTTGGTATATTTGAAAATATAGATACCGGCATACGCGATAAAAGAAAAAGAAATGCGGAAATTGCTGCAAAATCTTTGCAAATAATATCTCAAATTAATATATATGTAAATAATTGGATTGAGTAATTAGTCCTATATTGCTCTACATTGTTACTATATTTATTGTTTTTTTAAAATTATTATGCTAGAATTTATCTAATAATATTCGTTTATGTAATATTTTTTGTGGGGGTGCTTTGATAGTGATACAAAATTTGTATGGCAATAGTAATATTTTAGAGAAATCATTGAATGCATCTTGGGCGAGAAATGATGCCATTGCTCAGAATTTAGCGAATGTTGACACTCCTAAATATAAACGAAAAGATGTAGCTTTTGAAGAATATCTAAGCAAATCTATGAACAGAACAAATCTCGAAGGAAATGTTACCGATGTAAGACATATACCGATAAATACCCGAGATATTAATAAGGTTGAGCCGACACTGGTTGAGGATAATTCTGATTCAAGTATGAGGATTGATGGAAATAATGTTGACATAGACAGTGAAATGGCATATCTCGCAAAAAACCAAATTAAATATAATGCTCTTGTTCAGATGATTAACAGTAATTTCAACAAAATTAAGAGCGTTATTAAAGAAGGGAGAAGCTAATTATGGGGTTTTTCAGTTCACTTGATATCAGTGCATCAGGACTCACAGCACAAAGAGTCAGAATGGATACAATATCACAGAATATAGCGAATATTAATACCACCAGAACAGAGGATGGTACACCCTATAGAAGAAGAGAAGTTATTTTTGAAGAACGTACAGGCTCGGATTCATTTTCATCTATGCTTTCATCTGCAAGTAACAGACTTGCAAGTGGTCAGGGCGTTAGGGTAAGTAAAATAGTCGAAGATTCGTCGGATTTTAAAAAGGAATATGATCCTGGTCACCCTGATGCAGATGAAGATGGATATGTAAGTAAGCCAAATGTTGACATAATTACCGAAATGGTAAATATGATCTCTGCAACAAGGTCCTATGAGGCCAATGTTACTTCAATAAATGCTACCAAGTCCATGGCTATAAAAGCACTGGAGATTGGTAAGTAAGTCGGAGGTTCTAAATGGCTATAAACAGTATCTCGGAAGTTAAACAGTTAATACCAGATAATGTAGGACTAAAAAGTGTAAATGAAGAAAGTAAGACTCCTGAAGTAAGTTTTGGTGAGTACCTTAAATCTGCTCTAATGAAAGTTTCAAATTTGGAGAATGAAGCAAGTAGATTGAAAGAGGATTTTGCCCTTGGCAAGACCGATAATATTCCTGAAGTTTTAATTGCAGGTGAAAAGGCAAGTGTAGCTTTACAGTTTACAATGCAGATAAGAAATAAAATACTAGATGCATATTCAGAAATTATGAGAATGCAAATATAACTGTATTTTGTTTCTATTAATGTTTTATAATACATGTGGACATATATATGTTTACTTAAAATACTATTGAGTAATTGTCTGTTCATTTGTGTTTTACAACTGGTTCCACAAAAGACAAATACAATAAATTGAGGTGGTAGTCTTGCCTGAGATTTTATCTCGAATACTTAAGCCGATTCAGGAATTCTGGAAGGGTTTGGACAAGTCACAAAAAATCAGAATCTATGTTACAACTGGTATTGTGGTCATTGCGGTCGGATTAGGATTGTTTTTACTGACAAGACCTACGTACACAACAGTAATCGACAACGCTGATCCATCTGATGTAGCAGAGATGCAGAAAATATTAAAGGAAAAAGGGATTGATTATAAGTTAACTGAAGATAAGACAGGTATAATAGTTAACGTAAAAGATAGCGATACAGCACATTTTGAGTTGGTATCTGCTGGTTATCCCAAAAACGGTCTTACTTTTGCTGATGCACTCAGCAGTATTAAAATAAATACCACAGAGAGTGATAAAAGGCATATCTGGCAGCAGCTGGACGAATCAGATATTGCCAGACAGCTGAAATTATTTGAAAATGTTAAAGACGCAAGTGTTACAATAACAAAGCCGGAAAAAACTTTATTTATTGATGATAACAATAGTAGTGAAGCTAAAGCGTCTGTTGTAATTACAAAAGTTGGAGAAATTACACCTAAACAGGCTGAAAGTATTATTAAGGTAGTAGCAAGTAGTGTAGAAGGGCTTGATCCTGAGAATGTTACAGTAGTTGACCAAAATGGTAATCCTCTCAATCCAGCTAAAGATGAAACCGGTATGGATAAGACTTCTACACAATATGAAATGAAGATAAAAGTTAAAAATGATCTGGAAAAAAATCTAAGAGAAGTGTTAAATAACCAGTTTGACAGTTTTGATTCTGCCAAGGTGGTTGTTAATCCTGTTCTGGATTTTGATACATTATCTCAGACTTCAAAAGAAATTTCTAACCCAAATGGTATGGATACTGGGGCTATAGTAAGCAGACAGGAATTAAAAGAAGATCTAAAAAATGGAGATTCAACAGATACTGCTGTAGGAGTAAATTCCAATCCTGGTACAACTCCTTCATACCCTATGGGTTCTTCTGATTCTAAGTCTTATAAAAAATCAGATATCACAGAGAATTTCGCATATAATGAAATCCAAAAGCAAAGTGAAAAGTCCCTTGGTGAAGTTATTCCCGAGAAGACTACTGCTGCCATTGCTTTGTATTATGGTAATCGTGTCCCTGATGATTCCAAGCTTACCGACGAATTGATAACCCAGGTAAAAGATTTGGCAAGTAAAGCAACAGGTATTCCTGTTGAAAACCTTACTGTAACCAAATTGAAAATAGCTGCACCGGTTGAAACTACTCCAACTACTGCAGAAACGATACAGAGTTTATTTTCTGCTTATGGTTTGCCTTTGCTTCTGTTTTTAATGGTTATTGCTCTGGTAATTGTGGCATTGCCAAGAAAGAAAAAGGACAAAGAGATGGAGCCTGTTCTTGCAACAGGTACCGAAGAAATTGTTGTTCCATCGAAATTTAATGTGGAAGTGAAGCAGGAACCTCTGCCAGAAATAGAAATTGAAGAAAGATCTGAAGTTAAGAAGCAATTAGAGAAATTTGTAAAACAAAAGCCAGAAGCAGTTGCACAGTTACTACGTAACTGGCTGACAGAAGACTATGAGTAATTGATTCATTTATATTTGTGGGGTGGAAAACTTGAGTAGAAACGGTTCCAAGACAGAGTATACTGGTAAGGAAAAGGCTGCTATGCTGCTTATATCATTAGGACCAGAGAAGTCAGCTGAAATATTTAAGCATTTAAAAGAAGATGAGATAGAACAGTTGACTCTGGAGATAGCTAATATCAGGGCTGTTACCCCAGATGAAAAAGAGAGAATACTGGATGAATTTTATCAGATATGTCTTGCCCAGGAGTATATTGCAGAAGGTGGTATCGGATACGCCAAAGATATTCTTGAGAAGGCATTGGGTACCCAAAAGGCAGTTGATATTATTAACAAACTTACAGTTTCCTTACAGGTTAGACCATTTGATTTCGTAAGAAAGACCGACCCATCGCAGTTATTAAACTTTATCCAGGGTGAACATCCACAAACTATAGCATTAATACTTGCATATTTAAAGCCCCATCAGGCTTCGGTAGTTTTATCGGCATTACCTCAGGATAAACAAGCTGATGTTGCCAGAAGAGTAGCAACAATGGACAGAACGTCACCTGATGTAATCAAAGAAGTGGAGCGTATTCTTGAAAAGAAGCTGTCTTCTCTTGTTACTGAAGATTATACTGCTGCAGGAGGAGTTCAGGCAATTGTTGATATATTGAACTCAGTTGACAGAGGTACTGAGAAATTTATTATGGAAACACTCGAAATTGAAGATACTGATTTGGCTGAAGAAATCAAGAGGCGTATGTTTGTATTTGAAGATATTCTTACTCTTGACGGCAGATCAATCCAGAGATTTCTTAGAGAAGTTGACAACAATCAGCTTGCAATTGCTCTTAAGGGTGCTACTGAAGAAGTACAGAAGGTTATATTTGCAAATATGTCCAAGCGTTTGAGCGAAATGATAAAAGAAGATCTTGAATTTATGGGACCTGTTAGACTTAAGGATGTAGAAGAAGCACAGCAGAAGATTGTTAATATTATCCGTAAGTTAGAGGATGCAGGTGAGATAGTTATTTCCAGAGGTGGAGGAGATGAAATAATTGTCTAATAATAAGGTATTTAAATATAACCAGGTAAATGTAGGAGTTCCTTTTTTGATTAAGTCTCCTGTGACATATCAACCGCCTGTGTTACGTGTTAACACTAGTGGAAATAATCAAGAGAATATAGTGGAGGATACTGCTCCAAAGGTTGATTACAAAGCATTGGGAGAAGAAATTATAAATAAAGCTAAAGTGGAAGCTGATTATATTGTTAAGGAAGCACTTTTAGAAGCCAAGGAAATTGTCACAAAAGCTTCTGCTGAAGTACAGGAGTTAAGAGAAAAGACTTTAATTGAAGCAGAGAATGAAGGCTATAATGCAGGTATTACCAAAGCTCGTGAAGAGTATGAAGCTTTGCTTCAGGAGGCCAGAGAGATTAAGGAACAGGCTAGTATGGAGTATAAACAGATATTGGATTCAGTGGAAACTGATGCTGTTAATACTATACTTGAAATTGCCAGAAAAGTGATTAGTAAGGAACTGCAATGCAAAGAAAATATATTACTTCTTGTCAAAGAAGCCTTTGAGAAATGTTCAAAGGATCAAAAGGCTGTATTAAAGTTGTCCGAAAAGGATTATGATTATGTAAACGAAAATAAGGACCAACTTATGTCAATGCTTCATAGATCAGAGGATATTGAATTGAAAAAGGATCTGTCTCTTAATGAGGGTGGGTGTGTTATAGATACGCCTTTTGGAAGCATTGACGCAAGTGCTGATATGGTATTGGAAAAAATTGAAGATGACTTTAAAATGCTGCTTGATGAAAAAATAGGTTGAGGTACGCATATGTGTACCTTGAACTGTTTTATGTAATAATACTTGTACAAAAGAGGAGGTCAGAATTTTGGTGATTGACCTTAAAAAATACCGTGACGCACTGGAATCGAGAGATTACGTTGATTATATAGGAAAAGTATCAAAGGTTGTAGGGCTTACTATTGAAGCTGATGGTCCCCAGGCCAGTATCGGCGATTTATGTAATATACATGTACCAAGGGGAGGTCCTATTAAGGCTGAAGTAGTAGGTTTCAAAGATGAGAAGGTTCTCCTTATGCCATTGGGAGAGATGACAGGAATAGGTCCGGGATGTACAGTTACTGCAAATGGTGACATATTAAAGGTGGCTGTAGGTGAAGAATTAATCGGCAGGGTGTTGGATGGATTAGGCAGACCAATGGACGGTAAGGGGCCAATTAATTCCAGAATTTTTTATCGAACTGACAATAAACCCCCAAATCCTATGACGCGAAAAAGAATCTCTGAACCGTTGCCTCTGGGCGTAAGGGCAATTGACGGACTCCTTACCATAGGTAAAGGTCAGAGAGTAGGTATATTTGCAGGTAGTGGTGTAGGAAAAAGTACCCTGATGGGTATGATTGCACGTAATACAAAAGCTGATATAAATGTTATTGCTTTAATCGGAGAACGTGGAAGAGAAGTTAGGGAGTTTATTGAAAGAGACTTGACTGAAGAAGGTTTGGCACGATCAGTGGTTGTAGTTGCAACTTCTGATCAGCCTGCACTTATCAGATTAAAAGGTGCAATGGTTGCTACGGCAATCGCTGAATATTTCAGGGATAGAGGCAGAGATGTTCTATTGCTGATGGATTCATTGACCAGATATGCCATGGCCCAGAGAGAGGTGGGATTGTCAATAGGAGAACCTCCTGTTTCCCGTGGGTATACACCGTCGGTATTCTCTGTTTTTCCGAAATTACTGGAAAGGGCAGGTACCGATGCAAAAGGTTCAATTACAGGTCTGTATACAGTACTTGTTGATGGTGATGACTTAACAGAGCCTGTAACTGATACAGCCAGAGGTATTCTTGATGGACACATAGTTCTGTCAAGAGCACTGGCAAACAAAAACCATTATCCTTCAATAGATGTTCTTGCCAGTGTGAGCAGGGTTATGAGTGATATTATTGATAAAGAGCACAAGAAGATTGCAAATAATGTTAAAAAGACACTGGCTATTCATAGGGATGCTGAAGACCTGATAAACATTGGTGCTTATTCTAAAGGAAGTAACGAAAAGATAGACTATGCAATTGAGTGTATAGATGGAATAACAGCTTTCCTTCAACAGGAAACAGACCAGAAGGTCACTTATGAAGAAGTTCTCCAGCAGCTTAAAGGTTTGTTGAAGTAGCTTTTGGAGTTTAGAGGTTAGAAGTTGGAGGTTAGAAGTAACATTTTAGAGGTTAGATGCTGGAAGTAAGCTGTTACGATTAAATTTTTGCGGGGAGATAAGGTATGCAGAAATTCAATTTTAGGCTTGAATCTGTGCTAAAACTAAAAACACAAATTGAAGATAATGCAAAAAACAACCTTGCTCTTGCCACCAGGGAGTTGGAGAAACAGAAGTACCATCTTAAGGAACTGGAGGAGATAAAAGAAGCATCAATGGATGAACTATCTTCAGCCGTTAACAGTGGAATTCCTGTATATCAGATTAGAAACTTCAATAGCTTTTTTGGATTGATGAAGAGCAAAATATCATTACAGAAAGTAAATGTAAATAATGCACAGAATGATGTCGATATAAAAAGAGAGGCATTGGTAAAAGCAATGCAGGAGAAAAAAATACTGGAGAAACTGAAAGAAAAAAAGCACATGGAGTATCTCAAGGAGCAAAACAAAGCAGAACAGCAGCTTATCGACGAATTAAACAGTTATAAATTCAAAGATGCTCCTGAGGATTTGGAATTATAAAACAGTAGTTATTTTATATTAATAATTACAGGGGAATTAATTGAGATGGCAAATAAAAAGAGAGACAATAGCGAAGTACAGCAGGTAGATGAAGCACTTAAAAATATAAATGATAGTAAAAATGTTTCATCTGAAAATGACGGTAATCCAAAGAATAGTGTATTATTCTATATACTTACAATATTAACAGCACTGATTCTTGTTGTTCTTATCATAGGGAGTATATTCTTTTTTGCCATAAAAAATAATGTAAACGGTATGGCTGATAATATGAGAGGTACTATAGAAAAGATACCCATATTGAGATTAGCTCTTCCTGAAGAGCCTGAACCTGAGGATGAAAAGAATATGACCGAGGAACAGGTCAGACAGAAATATACATTGCTAAGAGCCGAGAAGGCCGAATTGCAAAAGCAGGTTGAGGAGCTTCAAAAACAGGTTGATACCTTGAATAAACAGCTGACCTCCAAACAGACTGATTCAGATCTTCTGCTCCAACAGAAGGAAGCTGCAGAAAAGGCTCAGCAAAAGCAGGCAGAGGAATATAATACTCTAAAAAAGGATTTTGACGATTTATCAGCTGTTATTGCTAAAGGTGATCCTAGTGAATTTAAGGCATATTTTGAGAAAATTGATTCCAAATTGGCCGCAGAGCTGTATGAGCAGGTACTAAAAGAACAGAAGATAAGTAATGATGTTAAAAAATATGTTTCTATATATGAAAATATGGATGCATCCTCTGTTGCTACTATAATGGAACAGATGGGAAACGGTAAAATGACTTTAATATTGGAAATAATGAAAAACTTAAAAAAAGAGAAATCTGCCGAAATTCTCTCAGAAATGACTCCGGAGTTTGCCGCAAAGGTTTCCGAGCAGTTGGCCAAAGTATATAATGTGGGAGAAGAAAGCGCATCCAAATAGAATGTTAAAACATCAAATCAAAGGAAATATCAGAATACTTATCAGGTTAGCATGGTAGAGGTTAAACCAAAACCATTACTAATATATTTATTATTTGAAAGGAGGTGAAAAAATGATTCAGTTAAATAGTGCAAATTTAATTTTTGCTAAAGCAACAGACAATTCTGCTTTTGACTTAAAGTCCAAATCAACGCTGACAGATACTTCCGGCGATTTTAAAGATGTATTTTCCAGAACTATGTCCAAAACAAATAATCGTGATAATTCTGGGTTGAGAAATGATAATAATAAAGAATTCTCAGCAGCTTCCGGATCTCAGTCAAAGTATAAAACCTTTAGAAGTCTGAAAGTAGAACAGACTGCAAAATCTGATCAAATCCAGGTTGAATTATCTGAAGGAGAGATTAGCGGTATTAATACAGACAGCCCTGTAAAAAATACTGCCGACAACTCTGAGTCATATGATGACCAGATTAATGTTTTGGCACAATTGTTAGGTATAACACCAGCTGAACTTGTTAAACTTGCCGAAGAACTTGGTTTTTCAGCTGAAGACTTCAGTAATACCGGGAAGCTCGACCAGATGATGGACAAGCTTGGGGATATGCTGTATCTGAATAGTTCTCAGAAAGAGCTGCTTGCAAATTTGGCAAAAGAAGTAACAAAACAGTTGGCTGAAGTGCGTATTAATTCCTTCGAAAAGCAATTAACAGCTCAATCAGCACAAATGGGAGAAGTTCAGGAGAAGACTGATACTCAAATTACTGATTTGTCTGGTATTGCTAACAATATTAAGACAAGGCTTGATGAACTCCTTCAAAAAGCACAGTATGAAACTGAAGCTATTGGTCTTGAGGTTTCAAAAGTTATTGAAGCTATGAAGTCACAGGCTCAGAACAGGTCTATCATAAGTTTTTCTGAAAACATGGCTGAGGTTGCTTCAGCAGCTGCTGCTTCGGAAGCAGATCAAAATCCAGTTAATGTTTCAACTACTGAAGCTGATGCTAACAAAGCTGCAGACAAGACCAAGGAAGAAAAAGGTAATATAAATGTTAATGATTCTGCTGCTAAAAGTGACTCGAATACAACTGAAGTAAAAACTGTTTCTGTACAAGTAAATACAGATACAGAACACAATCTTCAGGATCAAACTCTTTCAGCTTTTACCGATTTAAAAACAGGTGAACTGAATTCTCAGACACAGGTAGTCAAGGCAGAGTTTAAAATGCCTCAGACTGTTAAACCTTCAGAGCTTATAAATCAGGTTGTTGAAAGAACTAAAGTGATTATAGGTAATGATAAAACTGAAATGGTAATCCATCTGAAACCCGATCATTTAGGAAAACTGGAGCTGAAGGTAGTAACTGAGCAGGGTATAGTAGCTGCAAAGTTTATAGCTGAAAACCAGCAGGTTAAGGAAATCATCGAATCAAACATGCAGCTGCTGAAAGATTCACTGCAAAAGCAGGGGATATATATTGATAGCGTAAGTGTACAGGTTGGACAGGATAAGAAGAACGAATATCAGAACAATTACTTTGCTAACAGCAATAATGGTTCATCAGGCAGGGCAAAGCAATCCCCGGTTGAATCATCAGTTACAGGTATAAGTGGTACTAATATGGAAACATTGCCTGAAAGGCTTGCACAGTACTCAGATGAAACCAGTACAATTAATCTTACTGCATAATTATTAAAAGGAGGTGAAAAAGTGGCGACAACAAGTGGAGTATCAGACTATAAAACAATCGAACAGATAATTGAGAGCACAAAAACCAGCACCGAAACCAGAAAAACTGGCGGAGATTTAGGTAAGAATGATTTTCTGAATCTGTTGGTTACACAGTTCAGGTATCAGGATCCGTTAGATCCTATGGACGATAAAGAATTTATTGCTCAGATGGCACAGTTTACATCCTTGGAGCAAATGCAGAATATGAATAGTGTTCTGTCCAATTCTCAGGCGTTCAGTCTTATTGGCAAGAATGTTACTGCCAATGTTACTGATCCCAATACCTTTGAGATAAAAACGGTATCAGGCATTGTTTCAACTGTGAAAATGAGCAATGGCAAAACATATTTAATTATTGACAATCAACAGGTTGAGGCTGACAAAGTTGTAGAAGTAAATGAAAGCTATTACAATACAAACAGCAATCTGGCTGCTTATACAAATCTTATTGGCTATAAGGTCCGTGGAGCTGTATATGACCCAACAAGTGGGGAATATATATATCTGACAGGTAATGTGGATGAAATTCAAAAAGGTACCCATGAGGACTATGCTGTAATGGATGGTGTTAATGTAACAGTAGCTGAGGTTACTGGAGCAAAATCAACTGATCCTGACTACACCAGGAATTATCTTGAAGAGAATATTGGAAAGCAGGTTAAGATAACCATTAAAGATCCTGAGTCCGGATACAAGGTTCCTGTGACAGCAATTCTAAAAGAGTATAATGTTGACCCGAATACTGGAAAAATAACTGCAGTATTGGATGATCTGTATGTGTCAGTATATAGCGTATCCAACATTCAAAAGCCGGCAGTGGAAGAAAAGCCTGACTCTGATAAAACAGATGAGAGTACTTCAACAGGTTCAGAGAATGAAAAATCCGCTACTGAAAATACCACAGACACAGCATCAACTGGCATTTGAGAGAAGGTGAGTTATAGTGATTAATAATAATTTTCAAAACAGAATTATTAATTCGCCTTTATCAACTGGAAAAATTCAATCAAATGGTATTAGAAGTAATAATACCAATACTTCCGGTACTGGTTTTGAGAATATTCTCCAACAGGCTATAGACAAAAGCACTGGAGTGAAATTTTCAAAACATGCTGAGTTGAGAATGCAGGCCAGGAATATCGATTTGACTCAAAATCAAAGGGAGAAAATCAACAGTGCTGTATCAATGGCTCAGCAAAAAGGCATAAAGGATTCATTGGTGATACTGGACAATATGGCTTTTGTTGTAAATGTTCCAAGTAAGACAGTCATAACGGCAGTAAACAACAATGAACTTAAAGAAAATGTTTTTACAAATATCGACGGTGCAATATTTGCATAAGTCAACATCAGCTGGACCCTAACGGGAAGCTGAATAGGTTCCTGAATGACGGACGGAGCCTTAAACCAACCTAAAATGAAACGAGGGGGTCAATTAAATTATGATGAGATCTATGTTTTCTGGTGTGTCAGGATTAAGAGCACACCAGACACGAATGGACGTTATTGGTAATAATGTTGCCAACGTAAATACAGTTGGTTTCAAGTCGGGAAGAGTAACTTTTCAGGAAGTATTTAGCCAGACTTTAAGTGGAGCCGGAGCACCTGATGAAGCTTTGGGCAGAGGTGGTACAAATCCTATGCAGGTCGGTCTTGGGGTAGGAGTAGCCACCATTGATACTATGATGACAAGAGGAAGCACACAAAGAACAGATAATCCTACCGATCTATCAATTGAAGGTGAAGGCTTCTTTATTGTAAAAGGTTCAAAGAATGATTCATACAAGTTCACCAGAGCAGGGAACTTTGGTGTGGATAAACTGGGCAATCTTGTTACAGGAAGCGGTATGTATGTCTATGGCTGGATGAACTATGAAAAAGAAGCGGATGGAACAGTTAATTTCCTGACTGAAGAAGAAATACAGCCAATTAACATTTTTGAAGGCGGTACAATTCCCAACAAAAGAGTAATACCACCGCAAGCCACTACAAATGCTGCATTTGCAGGTAATCTGGATTTAGGTGCTACTGAGACAATATCCATTCCATTTACTGTCTATGACAGTTTGGGACAAGCTCACAATTACGCAGTGAAAATCACAAAAGGTACAGACACCGGGGAATGGAACTATGATGTAGTAGAAAAAGTAGTGGGTCCGGACGGAAAATTAGTGGAATTGCCAGACAAATTAATTGAAGGCGGTACAATGCAGTTTGATACTTTCGGAAAGCTTGATTCAGCTGACCCAACTATTATTGAAGTAGATTATGATGGTGCTGAGAAACTTGTAGTTAATCTTGACTTCAGCAAAATAACTTCTTATGCAGGTGACACATCTGCCAAAGCGACAAATGTTAACGGATATACCACTGGCGAAATCGTAACCTTTAATATAGGTTCTGATGGAAGGATTACAGGTATATACAGCAATGGTCAGCAGATGCCTTTAGGACTTATAGCTGTTGCAAATTTCGCTAATCCTGCTGGTTTGCAGAAAGTAGGAGAAAATCTCTTTATGCCTACATCAAACTCAGGTGAATTTGCAAAAGCAGTCCAGCCTGGGGCAGAGGGGACTGGAAAATTGAGCCCAGGAACCCTTGAAATGTCCAATGTTGACCTTTCAAGAGAATTTACCGACATGATTGTAACTCAGAGAGGATTCCAGGCAAACAGCAGAATAATTACTACCTCTGATGAAATGCTGCAGGAACTGGTTAACTTAAAGAGATAATGATTTAAACTTATTACCGTGGACCAGAATTTAAGTAATAGGTCCACGGTAGTAGGTAATATGAAGTATTTAGTCTTATTTTGTAAGTTTTGCGGAATTTATCTATTGTCTTTTTGGAGTAAAAATATTATGATTAGATTAACCAAATTAAATGGGACATCCTTTGTGTTGAACTGTGAATTGATTGAGACAGTGGAGAGTACACCTGATACAGTTATTTCAACAATAAACGGCAAAAAATATGTTGTTGATGAAAGTGTTGATGAAGTTATAGCTAAGGTGATACAATACAGGGGTAATATTTCCAGAATCAGAGAAAGTTCGACTTGATTTTAATATATATTGTCTGGTAGGCATAATTGCATTGGAATTGAAGCTAATGTATTACCGCAAAACATGTTAAGGGGGAAAAAAATTTGGAAGGAAAAAGCAGTTATTTTATTTTGCTGGTTATTGTTGCATTTCTTTCAATATCGCTTGCTTTCCTTGCAATAGGATATTTCTTTTTCGATGACCGTGGCTCGACTCCTGAAAAAGAATATATACTTGTTGAGGAAAAAATTCCGACCGATGATGAACTTTCTAACAAGGTTATATTTGAAAAAACAAATTTCAATTTGAAGAAAACTGATGATAAGCAAGTCGCGGTTATAGTTTTAAGTGCAAGCATGAAGCATTTCAAAAAAGTTGATGAAATGAAATCTGAAGAAGAAGTAATTGCTAAGATTGATTTTTACAGTAATGAAATTAAATCAGCTATTGGCACATATTTTCAGGGTTTAACCCTTGAGGATGTAAGTAAGCCTGATGCAAAGGAAAAGGCATCAAAAGAGCTTAAGGATAAGATAAATGAGATTTTAACAAAGAATGATAAAAAGGCTAGTCCTCTTGTTTACTCCATAGTTTTCGATTATTGGTTCTATCAATAGGAGGTGAGCTTATTGGGAGATATTTTATCTCAAAATGAGATTGATGAACTACTGAAAGCTCTCACTACAGGTGATATTGACGTACATCAGATTCAATCTACAAAGACTGAAAAGAAAGTAAAATTACATGACTTTAAAAAGCCACCAAAGTTTGCCAATGACCATAAGAGAACTTTACAGTTTATTAATGAAAATTATGCCAGACTGGTGCAAACCTTCTTATCTGGATACTTAAGGTCATTGGTGCAGGTAGATGTATTATCTGTAGATGCTCTGCAGTATAGTGAATTCAGTAATTCACTTGCTAATCCTGTGGTTTTGGGTATTGTGGACTTCAATCCTCTAAACGGCTCTGTTATTTTTGAAATGGACCCCAATATAGCTTATGCCTTAATAGACAGAATACTCGGGGGCAGAGGCTCAGCAATGGAAAGAATCAGATCATTTACAGAGATTGAGCTTGCAATACTGGAAAGAATAATTATTCAGATATTAAATTTGATGCGGGAACCGTGGGAAAGCATTATATCAATTAAACCAAGGTTGGAAAAAATTGAGACAAATGCTCAGTTTGCTCAGATAATACACCCTAATGAAATGGTAGCACTTATTACATTTAACGTTGTAGTTGGTGAAGTCAGGGGTATGATGAACATATGTATACCGCATCTGACAGTTGAGCCTATAATGCCTAAGCTGAGTACAAAGCTATGGTTTACTAATATAGAAAATGAGAAAATTGAACACAATAAGCAAGATATTGAGTTCAAGATTGAGAATACATTAGTACCTGTAAGGGCCGTGTTAGGAAGAACGGTTATAAGTATCGGTGAGTTTCTTGATTTACAGACAGGCGACGTTTTACCGCTTGATACCAATATAAATGGTGATTTGGAAGTGTTGGTAGGAGATTTACCAAAGTTTTTAGCTAAACCAGGTGTAAAGAAAAATAAAGTTGCAGTGAAAATTACTGAAGTGATAAGAAGGGAGGAGGAATAGGAATGGGAGACATGTTGACACAAGCAGAAATTGATGCCTTATTAAATGGTACTTCCTCTTCAGAAGAATCGGTGGATAGTAACGTTGAAAACAGTTCGGGGAATACTCTAACATCTCAGGAAATTGATGCCTTGGGAGAAATTGGTAACATAAGTATGGGAACATCTGCGACAACATTATTTACCCTATTGTCTCAGAGGGTAACAATAACAACTCCGAATGTATCAATAACTACATGGAGGGAGTTATCCCAGAACTACTCTTCACAGTATGTTGCCGTTAAAGTTGAGTATACCGAAGGGTTGATTGGAACTAATTTATTAATACTGAAGCAGGATGATGTTAAAATAATTACAGATCTTATGATGGGCGGCGAGGGTGTTAAAGTTGAAGGTGAACTCACAGATTTGCATTTAAGTGCAATAAGTGAGGCTATGAACCAGATGATAGGTTCTTCAGCTACATCAATGTCATCCATGTTTTCAAAAAGAATTGATATTTCACCTCCAAAGGCATTCATTGTCAGTTTTGATAACAGTGATCCTTATGGTGAATTTGCAATGGACGATACTCTTGTTAGAATAGCATTTAAAATGGTAGTAGGTAATTTGATTGACAGTGAAATTATGCAACTGCTTCCAATGAAATTCGCCAAGGAGTTAGTAAACAGCCTGCTGAATTCATCAAAATCCAAACCAGCTCCCGAGCCTGCAGCACCTGCGGCACCTGTATCCCAGCCTGCAATGCAGCAGCCTGCAATGCAGCAGCCCGAGATGCAACCACCAATACAGCAACCTGTTATGCAGCAACAGCCTGTTCAGGGATATGGATATGATACTGGATATCAAGAAACACATAGACCAAGAAATCCAGTAAATGTGCAGCCTGCGCAGTTCCAGGCCTTTGATGATGGCTTGTCACCTACAGAAAAGAAAAACATCAGCCTTATAATGGATTTGCCTCTGCAAGTAACGGTTGAATTGGGCCGGACTCAAAAATTGATAAGAGAAATTCTTGAATTTGGTTCTGGTTCAGTAATTGAACTGGATAAGCTTGCAGGAGAGCCGGTTGATATATTGGTAAACGGCAAACCCATTGCTAAGGGAGAGGTTGTTGTAATTGATGAGAGCTTTGGTGTAAGAATTACAGATATAATTCATCCATCAAAACGATTATAATTTTTTGATAATCAACAAATAGTTAAGGAGAGAGCGTTATGGGGAAAAGTATATTAATTGTTGACGATGCAGCATTTATGAGGATGATGATTAAAGATATCTTATCCAAAAATGGATATGAGATTGCAGCAGATGTTGACAATGGATTAAAAGCTATAGAAAAATACAAGGAACTTACTCCTGACTTGGTTATAATGGATATAACAATGCCTGAAATGGATGGGGTAACAGCAGTAAGAGAAATTAAAAAAATACATAGTGATGCTAAAATTATTATGTGTTCTGCTATGGGACAGCAAGCGATGGTTATTGAATCTATTCAAGCAGGAGCCAGGGACTTTATTGTAAAACCGTTCCAGGCAGATCGAGTAGTTGAGGCGGTAAGAAAAGTTATTGGATAATGGTCAAATAGACATTTCTTAGGAATATCCTGTTTGTTTCTAAAGATTTATATGGCGCATGTTTTAAACTGCTATATGATTTTTATTAGATAACAGCAGGATATTTTGTAATAAATGGATTTTTAACCTTCAGATGATAGGTGGGTCAATTGGGAAATCTATAGGAAGGCAAATACTGTTTGACTTACACATAGTTGAATACGGAGGTTAAGATGGACTTAATAAAGTATATATCGGTTATAATGGCGTTTATAGTTGTTATGGGAATGTTACTATTAACAACGAAGTATCTGTCATATAAATCGAAGAAATTGATGAAGGGCAATTATATGCAAATAATTGAGTCCCTCAGTTTAGGCGTTAATAACAGGTTGCACCTTGTAAAAGTGGATAAGGAATTTTTTATTATAGCTGCCACTAACAAAAATGTTGAGTTTCTGTCGAAAGTCAATATCAGTGATTATGTAGAAGAAGAAGTAAAAAATCCTATTTCTGAAGTTATTGATTTCAAGTCAGTTTTAAAGAAATATGTTAATGGTTTCAGTTTTAGGAACTCTTCAAATACCAGTGAAGTAAATCAAAATGAACCGGTTATTGACAGCAGGACAGAGAATTCCGGCCTTGAACCTGGTGACTCAGTATTCAAAAGCAATCTTGAAAAATTAAAACACTTAAGCAGCAGTTTGAACGATAGACGGGGACAAGATGAAAAAGAAAATCACAATTAAGAAGTTTATCTTTTTTACATGTATTCTAATAATTGTTTTTTGCCTGATGAGCGGTCAGGTAATGGCTGAGCCGAATATTTCCATAACTAAAGACGGAATAAATATTGGAACTTCTGATAATCCTGAGGAAGTATCTTCCAGTATTCAGCTTTTATTACTGCTAACAGTACTTTCGGTTGCTCCTTCCATTCTTATAATGATGACTGGGTTTACCAGAATAATAATTATACTGTCATTTATAAGAAATGCTCTTGGAACACAACAAATGCCACCAAATCAGGTAATAATCGGACTTGCCTTGTTTATAACTTTTTTTGTTATGACACCTGTTATTTCTGATATAAACGAAAATGCTTTCCAGCCTTACACTAAAGGTGAAATAACGTCTCAACAAGCAATAGAAAAGAGTTCAGATACCATAAAAACATGGATGGTAAAGCAAATTTTCAGCAATAAGAGAGAAAAAGATTTGGAGTTATTTATGACTCTTAGCGGTCAAAAGGAGCCCATAAAGATTAGTGAGACCACTAAACTTCCATTATCAACAGTTGTGCCTGCCTTTTTAATAAGTGAGCTTATTGTTGCATTTAAATTTGGGTTCTTAATATATTTACCATTTCTGATTATCGATATTGTTGTATCAAGTACTCTTATGTCAATGGGTATGATGATGCTCCCGCCTACCATGATATCTTTACCCTTTAAAATATTGCTATTCATACTGGTGGATGGCTGGTCAATGGTAACTCAGTCCATTGTGGTAAGTTTTACTGGATAGTAAATTAATCAAAGTAGAAAATTAATATAGTATTGAATTTATTTACTGATGACAAAATTATCTTGTTGAGGCCGGAGGAGAGCTTAAAATGGATGAAAGTAGCATAATTTATATTGCACAAGGAGCCATAAGAGTAGTAATATATGTGTCAGCTCCGGTTTTGCTAATCAGTATGATTGTGGGTCTTATAATAAGTATTTTTCAAGCCACAACACAAATTCATGAACAGACTCTTACCTTTGTACCAAAAATTCTTTCTGTTATAGCTGCTATCGCTTTATTTGGTTCATGGATGCTGAGAATGTTAATTGAATATACACAGAACATTCTTACCAATATGAACCAGTTTATAAAATAGGAGAAGTTTTGAAAATGCAAGCCGGGGTTGTGAACTTACATGGGTAGGCTTCTCATTACAAAAACTTACAAGATGCTTTTGGTATATTGTGGTGATATTACGCAGCAGATATGGAGGTTGGAATGCAAATCCCGTTTGATATGTTTATTAACAATCTGGAGCTGTTTCTGCTTGTATTTGTCAGAATGACTGGTTTATTTGTGACAGCTCCAATATTCGGACGTGGTAATATACCCGCTTATTTTAAAATTGGATTTGCTTTTACAACAGCTCTTTTGATGACCAATGTAATACAGGTTGGTAATATTATTGAAACTGATAACTTTATGATATATGCATTATATATCATAAAAGAGTTTATTGTCGGAATTATTATAGGTTTTGTGGCATACGCAGTATTTACCAGTATTTATATAGCAGGACAAATTATTGACATGCAGATTGGATTTGGAATGGTGAATGTAATAGATCCATTGAGCAATATTCAGGTGCCTGTAACAGCAAATTTATACTATATGCTGGCAATGTTAATTTTTCTTGCTACAAATGGTCATCACATGTTAATCAAAGCCCTGTATCAAAGCTTTGATATTGTACCACTGGGAAGCGCCATAATAGGGCCCCAAATGAAGGATAATATACTTGTAGTTTTTAAAAATATGTTCTCCATGGGGGTAAAAATAGCTGCTCCGATATTAGCAGCAATAATTATTGCAGATGTAGTATTAGGTATAATATCAAAAACAATACCTCAAATGAATGTTTTTGTACTGGGTATGCCGTTGAAGATATTTATAGGTCTGGTAATCATCCTTATTACAATTCCGGCGTTTATCTATATTGTGACATCGTTGACTGATGATATGAATATTGAAATATATAAATTTCTCAAGTCAATGGTGCCAGGGTGATTCATTTACCAGCATATATTTTGGAGGACGGAATGGAGAATCCCGTTAAGGAACAACACCTTAGGCTAAATTATCAGCTGTTTGCTGCCGGGGGAGATGACAAAACAGAAAAAGCCACTCCCAAGAAAAAAAAGGATGCAAGGAAAAAAGGTCAGGTATTTCAAAGCAGAGAAATGTCTGCCGCTTTAATAATAACGCTGATGATTGTATCAATGAAGGCTTTTGGTTCGATAATTTTCGGCCAATTGTCAGGGTTTATAAATAAGGTATCTACCGAGTATCTGGTTAGTAAGGATACTTTTGACATAGATGTTCTTTCAAAGATTTTTATTGATGGAATTATAGTTTTAGCAAAAACCTCATTACCGCTGTTATTAATTGCTTTGACAGCAGGCTTGATTACAGGATATGCTCAGGTTGGCATTCTTTTCACATTTGAAACGTTAAAACCTAAGGGAAACAGGATTAACCCCTTAAGCGGATTTAAAAGGATGTTCTCTCTGAGATCGGTAGTTGAACTGGTTAAGGCAATATTAAAAATTATTATAGTGACATGGGTAGCATATTCCTATCTTAAGTCAAAAACAAATGAATTACTGGCACTTATGGGTGCAGACTTACTTGATATTATTACTTTTATTGGGAATTCTGCCTTTGCAGTTGCATTAAGAATATGCATTGCAATGATTATATTAGGGTTTTTGGATTATCTCTATCAGAGATATGATTATGAAAAAAGTCTTAGGATGACTAAACAGGAAGTTAAGGAAGAGTTCAAGCAGTTAGAAGGTAATCCTGAAATAAAGTCAAAAATAAAACAAAAGCAACGGCAGATGTCCATGAAGAGAATGATGCAGGAAATCCCCAAAGCAGATGTGGTAATTACAAACCCAACACACTTTGCGGTGGCCCTCAAGTATGATCCGGAAAAAGCAAGTGCACCTGTTGTTGTTGCCAAAGGGCAGGATTATATAGCCTTGAGAATTAAGCAAATTGCTACAGAAAACAAGGTTCAGATAGTTGAAAACAAACCGCTTGCAAGAACGCTATACAGTACAGTAGATATTGGACAACCTATTCCGCCGGAGTTGTATCAGGCTGTAGCCGAAATTCTTGCATTTGTATATAATCTTAAAAATGGCGGCAGAGTAAATTAAATTTTCTGATACGCAATACTATTTAAGGGGGATAAAATTTGTCAAGGTTAAATAATTTTTTTATACCGATAGTAGTAATAATCGCAATACTAAACCTTATTTTACCTATCCCGCACTGGTTGCTGGACTTCCTGCTGGCTGTCAATATAATTCTGGCAGCGGTAATAATGCTTAATACAATTTATCTCAAAGCGGCTTTGGATTTATCTATATTCCCGACATTAATAGTTGTTACAACCATCTATAGATTATCACTGAATGTTACGGCCACAAAACTTATCCTTTCTGAAGGTGAAGCCGGAGACGTAATCAGAGGGTTTGGTACCTTCGTCGGAAGAAATAATCTCGTGGTTGGTTTTGTAATATTCTTCATCATTATGATTGTTAACTTTTTGGTTATAACAAAGGGTTCTGAAAGAGTTGCTGAAGTAGCTGCAAGATTTACTCTGGACGCCATGCCTGGTAAGCAGATGGCTATTGATGCTGACTTAAACACAGGTTTAATCAGTGAAGCCGAGGCCAAGGAAAGAAGAAAAAAGATTCAAAGAGAAGCTGATTTCTATGGTTCCATGGATGGTGCCAGTAAGTTTGTTAAAAATGATGCTATTGCAGGTATCATAATAACTTTTATTAATATAGCAGGTGGATTAATAATAGGTGTAGTTATGAGAGGCGAGGAACTTACAGATGCTCTTAATAACTATACCATTTTGACTATTGGTGACGGTCTGGTCAGCCAGATTCCTGCACTTATGCTTTCTGTGGCAACTTCATTTATAGTTACCAGAGCCGGTGCAGAATCAGACTTGAACAAAGACGTAATACAGCAGCTTTTCTACAATCCGAAGGTTCTATTTATTGCAGCTATTCTGAGCGTGGCAATGGCTCCTTTCCTGACACCAATACCGTTCCTGATATTAGCTGCAGTTCTTGTATTTGTAGCTGTTAAAATTAAGCAGCTTCAGAAGGAAGCAGTTAAGGATGAGGAAGTACAGATTCAGGAAAGTGAAGTTGAAGAAATCAGAAAGCCAGAAAATGTCGTTACTCTTTTGCAGGTTGACCCAATTGAACTTGAATTTGGTTATGGGATAATTCCACTTGCTGATGTAAACCAGGGTGGAGATTTAATGGATAGAGTTGTTCTTATAAGAAGGCAGCTGGCACTTGAACTGGGTATGATAGTTCCCGTGATTCGACTCAGAGATAATATTCAAATAGGACCTAATGAGTATATTATTAAAATAAAGGGTTCAGAGGTAGCCAGGGGAGAATTAATGTTTGATTATTTCTTAGCTATGAACTCAGGTGGTGTTGAAGAAGAAATAGATGGTATTAAGACAGTTGAGCCTGCTTTTGGGTTACCTGCCATATGGATTCAGGAGAGTCAGAGGGATAAAGCCGAAATGTTGGGTTATACTGTCGTTGATCCGCCATCAATTATTGCAACACATCTCACTGAGGTTATAAAGAAACATTCCTACGAGCTGCTTGGCAGACAGGAAGTTCAAACTCTTATTGACAATATTAAGCAGACAAACCCTGCAATTGTGGAAGAACTTGTGCCTAAACTTATGAGTATCGGAGAAATCCAGAAGGTACTTGCCAATTTGCTTAAGGAAAATGTATCAATCAGAGATATGGTTACAATCCTGGAGACTCTTGCTGACTATTCACCTATGACCCATGATGTGGACATGCTTACAGAGTATGTAAGGCAAGCTCTGGGACGTTCAATATCACAGAAGTTTTTCACAGGGAATTCAAATGTCATTACCCTTGACCCCAAGGTTGAGCAGTTGATAATGGATTCAATCCAGAAGACAGAGTTCGGTTCTTATCTGGCCCTTGATCCTTCTGTAAGCAATACAATAATAAATAACGTGAGCAAAAATGTTCAAAGGTTGTTACAGCTAGGAAATCAGCCTATTGTTTTGGCTTCACCAATTGTAAGACTGTATTTCAAGCGTCTTACAGAGAATGTGATTCCAGGTTTGATAGTTTTGTCATATAACGAAATAGATCCCGGAATCGAAATTCAATCTGTTGGAACAGTAACTGTTTAAATGTCCGGTTTTTTCAATATAAAATTGTGGTAAAATAAAGTCGACCCAATAATAAATACTTGAAAATTCTTAATGCCAAATATGGTAACTATTTGGTTCATAAGGACATGGAGGTTTATATGAAGATCAAACGTTATATGGGTAAGGATACTCAAGAAGCTCTGTTAAAGGTAAAAATGGATCTGGGGAATGATGCCATAATTTTAAATACAAAAAAGGTAAGACAAAAAGGAATAAAAAAGTATTTTACCAAGCCATTGATTGAAGTTATGGCTGCAATAGATGATGAAAATGCCAAGCCAAAGGAAAGGGAATTGACAAAAATCGAACCTAATCATCAGCAATATGAAGTTTCAAAAAATAAAATGTCACAAAAAGAGGAAAAGGTAGTTGATTTAGAGAATAAAGTAAATAATATTGAAAAAATTTTGGACAGGATATTATCCATTGTAGATAACGAATATGGGAAAGATGGCAGTTTAAAACTGGGTACTGGAAATAATAATGACCAGAAGGGTAACAAATTACCTCAGGTTTTTCAGTTACTATATAATAATTTACTCAAAAATGAGGTTGATGAAGATATTGCCAAGACTATTATCGAACAGGTTGCCAAAAGAGGTAACTCAAATGATATAAACGATGCTACATTGGTAATGCAATCGGTTATAGCGTCGATGTTTGGAGAGGTACAGCCGTTATCCTTCAGAATGGATGGTAAACCTACAGTTATTCTTTTTGTAGGCCCTACAGGAGTAGGAAAAACTACTACTCTGGCAAAACTTGCAGCATCATTTATATTGAATAACAATAAAAAGGTTGCTTTTATAACAGCTGATACTTATAGAATAGCTGCTGTAGAACAACTGAAAACCTACGCTGAAATACTTGGTGTCCCAATATCGGTGGCATATTCGGTATCTGATATAACCGATGAGATTGAGAAGTATAGTGATAAAGATATTATATTAATTGATACTGCCGGGTGCAGCTATCGTGATAAGCAGAAATTTGATGAGTTAAAAAGATTGGTTGAAGCATGTAAAGCAGATAATACATTCCTGGTATTAAGTTCGACGGTAAGCTCTAAGAATTGTAAAGAAATAATTAAGAATTATGACTTTATTCCGGATTATAAGCTAATATTTACTAAGCTTGACGAAGCTCCTGTATATGGAAATATACTAAATACAAAATGTTATTCACAAAAATGCCTGTCCTATGTTACTAATGGACAAAATGTTCCTGATGATATTGAAATAGCCAGTGTTGATAAGCTATCAAGAAATTTATTGGGTCATTTATCTTAACTTTAGTAGACGGAAAGAACGGTAGGTTTCTAAGCAACTCGAGACACGGAGGTTTATAATGATAGATCAAGCTGAAAAGTTAAGAAGAATAGTTAATAAGCATAATAGTGAACCTACAAATAACTCCAATAATAATATACTTTCCGATAAAATAGCAATAGCTAAAAAAGCCAAGGTTATTACAGTTACCAGCGGTAAGGGAGGAGTCGGTAAAACTAATATTACCGTTAATTTAGCAATTTCATTAAGTCAGAAAGGCTATAGAGTAGTAATTATAGATGCTGATTTAGGTCTATCAAATATAGATGTTATTTTCGGAATAGTACCAAAGTATACTTTGTTGGATTCAATAAAAAATGATATGAGTATAATGGATATTCTCTGTGATGGGCCCAATAATATCAAGTTCATTTCAGGGGGATCTGGCGTACAGGAGTTAATACATCTTGATAACAGCTCCCTGGACTCATTTATTGCTAATATGTCTATACTTGACCAGATTGCTGACTATATACTAATAGATACAGGGGCAGGACTATCTGATACAGTTATGAATTTTGTAATATCTGCTGACGAAGTAGTTTTGGTTGTGACTCCGGAGCCTACTTCAATTACAGATGCTTATGCCCTTGTAAAAACTGTATCAAATATTAAGAAAGATTGCTCAATTAATGTATTAATTAATAGAGCGGATAATGAAAACGAAGCTAAAAAAGTCTTTAATAATTTTTCGATGGTTTCAGAGAGATTTCTGGGGCTGAAGCTTGAGTCCCTGGGCTATTTGCCATTTGATCAGTCATTTATAAAAGCAGTTAAACAGCAAAAACCATATTTGCTTTGCTATCCCAACAATGCTACAAGTAAACTAATAAATGAAGTAGCTGATACGCTTATTGAAAAAGATGTGAATATAAACCCATTAAAACAGTCAGGTATTAAAGGGTTTATTAATAGATTTGTCGGCTTGTTTACCAATAAATAAGGTAGTATACTATTATTAAGTGGGGTATTTTGCTTGAATAACGACGTTAAATTACAAAATTTTGCAATAGGAACTAAAATTGAAATGACGGTAGTTGATCCTATTGAAGGAAAGCTTGATATAGGTTTTGTAAGCCAGCTGGAGGGCTTCGCTGATGATAATATTGTAAAAATAAGCGCTCCAATATATGAATCAAAGGTATATCCTGTAAAGGTAAATTCATATATAGAAGCTTATTTGTTCCATGCAGCCAACCAAATTTACCGTATAGCTGGTTATGTAACTGATAGAAATGTTATTGATAATATTGCTTTACTTTATGTCAGGGTAACTGAAAAACCTGAGAAGATTCAAAGAAGACAATATTTTAGATTTGAATGTAAAATCCCTGTGGAATTTTCTATGGAAGAACCGGACAAGCAAAATACTACTATTGGATTTAGTGGATACACCATTGATGTTAGCGGTGGAGGGTTATCCTGTGTTACAGATAAGATGCCTGCTTTAAATTCTATTGTTAGAGGCTGCATGTTATTGGGTACTTATAACTTAGAATTTAAAGGAAAAGTAGTTAGGTGTAATAAAGAAATAAGAAATGAAGAAATCAAATATATTTCTTCAATCAGTTTTGTAGATATTGATCATAAAGACCGGGAGAGAGTTATCAGCTTTATATTCAATAAGCAGCGTGAATTATTAAGAAGAGGGTTAAGGGGCGTAGAATGAGTTTAAAAACAGGCAAAGGCAACTTAATAAAAGTATTAATCGTTGATGATTCGGCTTTTATGAGAAAAGTTCTTTCCGACATGATCGAATCTGAAGAATCCTTAACTGTGGTAGGCACTGCTGTTGATGGTCAGGACGCATTGCAGAAAATTCAGAATCTGGATCCTGACGTTATTACCCTTGATATTGAAATGCCAGTAATGGATGGTATCAGCTGTCTAAGAGAGATAATGAGGAGATTTCCTAAACCGGTTGTTATGTTAAGCAGCTTAACAGATCATGGAGCTGATCTGACCATAAAAGCTTTGGATGAAGGCGCAGTTGATTTTGTTGCAAAACCTAAAAATATCTTTGATATCAAATGTGATACAAAGAAAAATGAAATTATTGAAAAGATCATTATAGCAAGTAAAGTCAAATTTAATAAATTAAAGAGAAAGCTTAATGATAAGGGTGATGAACCTACCAACAGCAGTAACAAGGCTTTAAAACATATTATTGCCATTGGTACTTCCACAGGAGGCCCAAAAGCTCTTCAGAGTGTTATTCCGTTACTGCCCGGTGATATACCGGCGGCGGTATTGATTGTACAGCATATGCCGCCTGGCTTTACAAATTCTCTGGCAGAAAGGCTTGACAGCAAAAGCCAATTAGTAGTAAAGGAAGCATTACATAAAGAGAAGATACTGACTGGACATGCATATATTGCCCCCGGCGATTCACACATGATGTTTGAAGCTGCCTCAAATGGCGATATATATATAAATCTGGATAAATCTCCACCGGTAGGTGGACATAGGCCATCGGTAGATGTTATGATGAACTCTCTGTCTGACACCGGGTTCAAAAATATCATTGGAGTTATTATGACTGGTATGGGGGCTGATGGCAGTATAGGAGTAAAAAAACTTAAAGAAGTCAACAAGAGTTATATAATAGCTCAGGATGAAGAAACAAGTGTTGTATTTGGAATGCCAAAGATGGCTATACAGACAGGAGCAGTAGATAAAGTAGTACCATTAGACAAAATATCGCAAGAAATTATTCAATATTTGGGGGTGCGTTAATATGGATATGAGTCAGTATTTACAAATATTTATTGAAGAAGCAAATGAGCATGTTCAGAATTTAAACCAGTGTTTGTTACAGATGGAAAAAGACCCAGAGGATAAAGATGTCTTAAATGAAATATTCAGAGTTGCACATACCTTAAAGGGAATGGCAGGGACAATGGGCTTTACCAAGATGACAAAGCTGACCCATGACATGGAAAATGTACTTCATGCCATTAGAAATGACGAAATAAATGTAACTTCAGGTTTGGTTGACGTTTTATTCAAGTGTCTTGATGCGCTTGAGAATTATGTTAACAGCGTAATTAATACTGGCGGTGAAGGTGATAAGGAATATAAAACTGTTATTGCTGCCTTGAATGAAATACTTGCAAACAAGGGTGTAACAGCTCCGGCCCCAGCTTCTGTAAAGCCAGTTGAAAATACTGATGAAGTTGAAGCAGATGAGAGCTATGTAACTGCGAGAATGGAACTGGACGAATTTGAGCAGAATGCTGTTAACAAAGCAATTGATATGGAAATGAACGCATTTAAGATAACAATTGTTTTGAACAAAGGTTGCTTGTTGAAGTCTGCCAGAGCATTCATTCTGTTTCAGACCCTGGAGAGATATGGTGAAATAATAAAGTCACAGCCGGCTGTTCAGGATATTGAAGATGAAAAATTTGATTATGAGTTTACTGTGGTTGTTTTATCAAAACATGACGAACAGCTTTTCTCAAAAGAGCTTAACTCCATAGCAGAGGTTGATGAGGTCATAATCAGAAAGTTAGACAGATTTGCTGGTGTGACAGTTGAAACTGTAAATAATTCAAAGGTTGATGAGACTGATAAAGCTGGGGAAGTTCAGGAAGTTATAGCACCAAAAGAAGTTGATGTTCAGGAAGCTGTGAAAACCAATTCAAGCAATGCGCCCAAAAAGACTCAGAGGACAGTCAGAGTTGATATTGACAGGCTTGACATATTAATGAATCTTGTTGGTGAATTAATAATTACAAAAACAAGACTGGAAGGGACAGATATTACTCAAAAGCCCCAGGAATATCACGAAACTCTTGAGTATCTTGAAAGAATCACTACAAACCTGAATGATGCTGTAATGAAGGTTAGAATGGTACCTGTTGAAACTGTATTCAACAGATTCCCAAGAATGATAAGGGACATTGCAAAGGACCTTGGCAAAGAAATTGAACTTGTTATGTCCGGTGAGGAAACAGAGCTGGATAGAACAGTTATTGATGAAATTGGTGATCCTCTTATCCATCTGCTGAGAAATTCCTGTGATCATGGTTTGGAATCTACCGAGGTTCGGAGGCAGTTAGGTAAACCGGAACATGGAAGAATAAATCTGACCGCTTATCAGTCAGGTAACAATGTAATTATTGAAGTTGCTGATGACGGAGCAGGTATCAATATTGACAAAATAAAGGCCAAAGCCGTAGAAAATGGTATTCTCAGCAAAGAAGCAGCAAATTCCATGACTCAGCAGGAGGCAATTGAGTTGCTGTTCAGACCAAGCTTTAGTACTGCAGACAAAATAACAGGACTTTCCGGCAGAGGAGTTGGACTTGATGTAGTTAAGACCAAAATAGAACAGCTTGGTGGAAGTGTTGAAGTTGAAACCACCAGAGGGAAAGGCAGCAAGTTTATTATAAAACTGCCGCTTACCCTTGCTATATATCAAGCCTTGCTTGTTAATGTGGGCAGCGAGAAATATGCTATACCACTCGGATCAATCTATCAGATTTATGAATGGAAAGCTGAAGATGTAAAAACAGTTCAAGGTCAGGAAGTAATACTATTGAGAAACATGGTTGTTCCAATAACAAGGCTGGCTGATTCGCTTGATGTACCTGATAGCAGCACAATGACTCAGAAGAAGCTCAAAATTGTAATTGTAAGAAAGGGTGAAAAGCTTACCGGACTAGTTGTTGATAGCGTAATAGGACAGCAGGAAATAGTAATTAAGTCCCTTGGAAAGATGTTCGCCGGAATAAAATATTTTGCTGGAGCTACAATTCTTGGTGATGGTAATGTAGCACTTATAATTGATGTTAATTCTATTACGTAAAAAATCTGTTTATTTGACTTAATCCGCTTTATAGGCTGATGTGGGAATAGACAAATTTAAATATATTTTGGCCGCTATATCGGGAGTATAGCCATTAACGGCTTGGGAGGTTAATATGTCAGAAGCACAGGTAAATGAATTTGATACAAAGCAATATATTGTTTTTAGTCTTGGGGAAGAGCGTTTTGGAATTGATTCATTAAAAATTACCACAATAGACAGAATGAAAACAATAACAAGAGTACCAAAAACACCAAATTATATTAAAGGAGTAATTAACCTCAGAGGAGATATTATTCCTGTTATGGATTTAAGAGCAAAGTTCAATTTGCCGCCGGTAGAAGAAACTGATGAAACCAGAATAATTATTTTGAAATTAGACGAGATCTCAATTGGCGTCATTGTTGACCAGGTACTTCAGACTATACAATTATCCGAAACCGAAATAGAGAATGCCTCAAGTTTAATAAACACTGCGGCATCAGAGTATATTTTGGGAATAGGAAAAGTTGGTGGTGAGATAGTAACTTTATTAAACTTTGAGAAATTAGTTAAGCTTTGAGAAAATTTGATTGATGAGGTAAAAGCGATGACAATTAGTTTTGATGAGTTAAATAGTATCCAGATGGATGTATTAAGGGAAATTGGAAACATCGGAGCCGGAAATGCAGTAACTTCTCTAGCAAAAATGATTGATAAAAAAGTTGATATGGCTGTACCAGAGGTTAAAATAATGGGCTTTGATAAAGTCAGCCAGATTCTTGGCGGAGAAGAAATGATAGTTGTGGGCATACTACTGAGTGTGACAGGTGATTTGACCGGTAATATGATGTTTATTCTGGATAACTATGCTGCAAGACAACTGGTCAATATACTTCTGGGTAGTAATTCTACCAGCCTCCAATTTGATGAAATGGAGTTGTCGGCCCTAAAAGAAATAGGTAATATTTTAACTGGATCATACTTAAATGCACTAGCAGGACTAACAAACTTAAAGATACTGCCTTCAATACCTGAACTGGCAATCGACATGGCAGGTGCCATACTAAGTGTGCCTGCCATAGAATTCGGTAAAGTTGGAGATTCAGTGTTATATATTGAAACTGAGTTTAGTGAAGGCATAACTAAAGTATTCGGAGACTTTCTATTAATACCTGATGTTGATTCATACGAGGTATTATTAAAAGCATTAGGAGTTATTGAATAATGGATATAGAGATTGTGAAGGTTGGGATGGCAGACTTAAAATCGGCCCAACATCCTTGTATGTTAACAACACTTGGGTTAGGCTCCTGTGTGGGCGTTGCTTTATATGATTCAACTACTAAAATAGTCGGCTTGGCGCATGTGATGTTACCCAGCAGCGAACAAGCCAAAAACAACAGCAATCGGGCTAAATTTGCTGATACTGCTATTGTCCAGTTAGTGGAAGATATGATAAAACTAGGTGCCCGGAAGGATAGAATTACAGCAAAGCTTGCAGGTGGAGCCCAGATGTTTACATTTAGTCAGGGATCAGATCTGATGAGAATTGGTTATCGAAATGTTGTTGCATCAAAGGAGAAATTAAGAGAACTTAATATTCCGATTATTTCGGAAGATACCGGAGGCAATTACGGGAGAACCATTGAGATATATTCTGATGATGGAAGACTTATAGTTAAAACAATTGGTTCCGGTACTAAGCAATTATAGTTTAATATAGAATAAATTTTAATTACAAAAGAAAAATATAAAGATTAGCAAAAGAAAACACTGTATATATTCTTAAGTCCTTAAAGACTATACTTTCAGTCGCTAATGGCAGATGAGAGGTAAGAATGGAGACAATTATGAAGATACCGTTTATATTGGCAATGTTGGCATCTCTGGTTACCGGATTTATAAGTATAACGAAAAAAGCCAGTACAAACCAGACTTGCATAAGGATGATAATCGCTCTAGTAGTCTTTTATATTATTGGATTTATATTAAGTTCAACATTGTCAAGAATTATTGAAGAGCAAAACAAATTAAAGCAGGAAGCAGAAAAGCAGCAGAAGCTGGAAGAGGAAAAGCTTGAACAACTGAAACGTGAACAGGAAAAGGCAGAGCAGATGAAACAGGAAGGTCATTTAGGCAGTAATCTAGATTTGGTTGCTGATGACGACACAGATGATGGTTTTTCTCCACTGGATTTATCACAAGCGATTAGGACGAAAATAAATGAGTAGGCATTATAGTGATATATTTACGAGTATGGAGGATTTTCATGTTAACGTCAGAGAATATCAATCAGCTTTGGAAGCAATATACTGAGAATAAGGATCCTGCTGCAAAGGAAAAGTTAATTATTCATTACGCTTACCTTATTAAGTATGTAGCAGGAAGATTAAGTATTTATTTCGGATCCAATGTGGAATTTGATGATTTAGTTGGATATGGTGCATTTGGGTTAATAGATGCTATTGAAAAGTTTGATGTTACGAAGGGTGCTAAATTTGAAACATATGCTTCTTTGAGAATAAGAGGTTCTATTATAGATAGTATCAGAGATTTAGATTGGGTTCCCAGATCTCTGAGACAAAAGAATAAAGAATTAGAAAGAGTTTATGCAGAGATTGAGAATGAAGTAGGCCATTCAGCCACCGATAAAGAAGTTGCTGAAAAGCTGGGTATAAGTATGGAGGAATTTTACAGACTCCTTAACGATGTAAATGTTTCTTCTATGATGTCTTTGGAAGAGTTCATGGAGCAAAATTATGAAAGAGGCCTTGAGATTGTAAGCGAAAACACAGAGGATAAGCCAGAAGCTTCTTTAGAGTTGAGTGAAATAAAGGAACTTCTGGCTGATACCATAGATAAATTACCTGAGAAAGAAAAAGCAGTAATAACATTTTATTACTTTGAAGAACTTACATTAAAGGAAATAAGTGCCATAATGAATGTGACTGAGTCAAGGATTTCTCAGCTGCATACCAAAGCACTTTTAAGGATGAGAGGTAAATTGTTCAGACACAAAATAATGCTTGAATCTTAAGGAGAGTTTATGACAAATCAAAATAATCTAAGAATTTTAGTAACTGTTTCACCGGATGAACTAAAAGCATTCATTACACTTTATGACTGTCACGATAATAAAAAGATAACCAGAGAAGAAATACTGGAGGCACTTCATAATCAAAATGTGACATATGGAATAAAAGAAGATGTCCTTAATTTTTGCTGTCAGAATCCTGTCTACAATGAAGCCTTTTGTATAGCAGAAGGAATACCTGCCCAAAATGGAAAAAACGGATCGGTTGTTTTTCACTTTAATACTACTGTAGATAAGAAACCTACAATATTAGATGACGGGAGAATAAACTACAGAGAGTTGAACCTGATTCAGACTGTTAAAAAGGATCAGCTGCTTTGCTCTTTGGTTCCTCCTGTTGCCGGAACTCAGGGAATGACTGTTAGAGGTAAGGTATTACCAGCAGTAAACGGAAAACCAGCTATATTGCCACGAGGGAAAAATGTTTATATATCGGAGGATGGACAGAAGCTTTATGCTTCAACAGATGGTGAAGTAGAGTATCTTGATAATGCAAAAGTAAGTGTATATACAATTCATGAGGTACCTGCTGATGTGGATAACTCAACAGGGAATATAAACTTTATAGGCAATGTAATTATAAAAGGAAATGTATTATCTGGTTTTAGTGTTGAAGCCGGAGGTAATATTGAGGTATATGGTGTAGTGGAAGGAGCAACTATAAAAGCCGGTGGTAATATAATCCTGAGAAGAGGCATGCAGGGGATGGGTAAAGGTACTCTTATTGCCGGCGGAGATATAGTAGCAAGATATATTGAGTATTGCACTGTTGAAGCTCAGGGAAATATTCAGGCTGAAGCAATTATGCATAGTAATGTAAAATGCGGTAATAAGCTTGAGCTTACAGGCAGAAAAGGATTACTTGTTGGAGGTACCTGCAAGGTTGGAAACATTATAGTAGCAAAAGTTATTGGTTCTCATATGGCTACTTTTACAGATATAGAAGTTGGAACTGATCCAACTATACGAGAGCGATTTAAGCAAAACAAGGAAGAATTGGCCAAAAGTGAATCAGACATGAAAAAAGCAGAACAAGCCATATCCTTGTTAAAAAAGCTGGAAAGTGCCGGCGGTCTTACACCGGAAAAACAGGAGATTCTTACAAAAAGTATCAGAACAAAAATATATTTATCATCCAGAATAGAAGAGCTAAAAAGAGAAATTACTGTTCTGGAAGAAAAGCTTCAGCAGGAAATCAACGGAAAGGTTCGTTCTTTAAATGTAATCTATCCTGGTGTTAAGGTTACAATTGGAACTTGTGTCATGTATGTAAAGGAGAATTTACAATATTGTACTTTATATAGAGATGGCGCAGATATTCGTGTAGGAGCCATTGATAAATAATATTTACATAACTGCAGTAGCAATTTTCTCAGATTATATGATTACTTTTATAGCCGCAGCACGATAATGATACTTGAATATTATAATACTATAATGCCATAAAACAATGCCATAAAAACATCAAAGCCACCTAATGCGGCTGAGGAGGTTAATATGTCAATTAGGCCAATGGATTTTCAGGTCCTGTATCCAAAAACCACTGAACTATCAAAAACATATACTGATGAAGTAAACAGGAATCAGGTTGTAAGTCAGCAGCAGGCTGAAGCAAACCGTGATCGGATAGACCATAGCTTAAAACAGGTTGTGGCAAGAGAAAATATTCAGCATGGAGTTGTTGTTAAAGAAAAGCAGCAGAGAGATAATAATAGTCAGAACGATAAAAATAAAAAGAAGCAAAACAGAAATAATAATGAAGAAAGGTCTAAAATTGATATAAGAATATAGAGGCTGGGATATATGGAAATATTTTACATTATCATAATACTGTTGGGAATTCTGACGGTAATAGGTTCGTTGTTTTTTATTGCAATGGATAAGGCAAACGGAAAGGACTTTTTCAAGGAATTTGACAGAAAAAAAGATGAAATGTATAATCTGGTCCAGGAATCAGATGAAATGATTCAGGAATTGAATAAAATGTCCGATTACGTTGTTTCAATGATAACTGAGAAAAATAAGGAGTTTTTTGAAAAGATATCTAATACCGATATTGATAAACCGGATTCATCAGGAGAATCAACTGAAAGCTTGAACGGTAATGAAAATAAGCTTAACAGCAGTAATGTAACTTATTCACCTCCGATGACAGTAAGGGTAAAACCCAATGTAAAAGTATCTCCTTATAATCAGCAAACTTCTGAAGAAAAGTCAAATGAAATACCCGAAAATAACGATGCAGTAAATAATGAGTTGCAAACTACAGGTGAAGATATAGTATATAACAAATTATCTGAAGATATTGAATCCCATAAAGAGAGCCTTTCGGTTGATTTAGAAACTGATATGCAAAATAAAAAAAGCATTGAAGCAATTGAGGATAAGTCCAGTGCTTCAGCTGCTTTTGATGACAGTGACATATTCAAATCAAAACTCTACCTTAATCTAAAAAGACAGGAAGTACTTAATCTGATAAGAGAGGGATTAAGCGATGATGAAATAGCTAACAAATTGAAGATTGGTAAGGGTGAAATCAGATTAATCAGAGGGCTGAGCAAATGAGAAAAATACATGAAAAAAGTATTATACTCGGAATTGGAATAGGAATGATAATAACTTCTATTGCAGGTTTGGTTTATTCCAGCAGTAAAGATAAGAGGACTCAGACAGAGAACCTTTCAAAGGAAGAAATAATCAGATTGGCAAAGAGTTACGGTATGGTTGAACCAGTACGATTGATTGAAGATGATTCGGCAGCAAGTACTCAGAATATTGAAAAGTCAAGTGATAACACCACTTCTCAAAGTACTTCGGATATGGAAAGCAGCTCTCCGACTCAACAGCAGCCAGCGGAAAATAGCCCGTCGCAGCAAAATGGAGATGAGAGCAGCTCAACACAACAGACGGCAGAAAATAGTCTGACACAGCAAAAAGCAGCGGGAAATGGTTCAACACAGCAAAAGACAGCAGAGAATGGCTCTACACAGCAAAAAACCGTAAAAAAAAGCTCATCACAGCAAAAATCAACGAAGAAAAGCTCAACGCAACAAAAAGCAGCAGGAAATAGTTCTGGCCAGCAGTCAACAGGGAGCAGCCAAACTCAGTCAAAAACATCTGAAAGCAGTACTAAGGATTCAACACAGGCAACACAAGATCCGAAAACATCAGTTACATCAGATGGATCAAGAAATATTGTGGTAGAAATTAAAAAAGGGTATAATACTGCCGAAGTAGCACAGGTTTTATTTGATAAAGGAGTTATTTCAAATAAAGATGACTTTGTAAAATATATGATTTTACAAAGTGCTACAAAGAAAATTATTGCAGACAAATATAACTTTAAGAAAAATGAGGATTTTGATTATATTATAAAAACTATATGTTATAAGAAATAAGCTATTTGTTTAAAAAGTAATCCGAACATAAAAAACCGCTTTGCTTCAGCTGAAGCAAAGCGGTTTTTTAAGCAGATAATGAACTTCTTCTGAGAAACTCTTCTTTTATTACTTTTAAAGCTATTGGTGTAAAGATTAGTACAGTTACTAACTCTGCAAAAGGATAGCAATACCATACACCTTTTAAGGCAAAAAGCTTTCCGAATACAAATGCTCCAGGCAGAATTAGTACTAACTGGCGAAGCAGTGACATTACCAGAGATTTCATACCGTGTCCTATAGACTGGAACATAGTAGTTATTATTATACCAAAGGAAGCAGGGATAAAACATAAACTGATTACCTTAAGTGCATGGATACCAATTTCAGAGTTCTGGCCAAAGATCGACAGGAGCTGACCGGGCATAAGTTGGAACAGAACCAATCCTAAGGTCATAATTATAAGAGTTACAGTCAGTGATAGATTGAAGGTCTTGTAGAATCTCTTCTTTTTGTTAGCTCCAAAATTATAGGCCATAATAGGCATAGCTCCCTGAGTTAAACCGAAAACAGGCATAAAGATAAAGGACTGCAGCTTAAAGTATATTCCCAATACTGCAATGGCTGTTTCCGAAAATGACATAAGGATAGCATTTAAGCCTGTTGTAGTGACTGAACCAATAGCATTCATTACTATCGTTGGTGCCCCTACTTTGTATATATTTAATACATTTTGCTTTTTTACTTTAAGACCTCTGAGAGTCATATGTATGTCATGACTTTTTACTCTGAACATAATTACAACGTAAGTCATGGAAGTAAGCTGCCCGATAACAGTAGCAGTAGCAGACCCGGCAATACCCATCTCAGGAAAGCCAAACATACCAAATATCAAAATTGGATTCAGTATAATATTTGTAATTGCACCAATTAACTGAGATATCATCGGTATAAGCATATTTCCTGTGGCTTGTAATGATTTTGAATGAATTATTTCAATGAACATTCCAGCAGAAGCAGAAGTAACTATTGTTAAAAAAGTAGTACCCATTGAAACTACATTTGGATTATCTGAGAACAATGAAATAAATCGGCCTGAGATTGTAAGCCCAACCACTACGAAAATTGCTGCATTTATAATAGCGAGAAGCAAACCGGTCTTGGCAGTATCTGAGGCTTCCTCAACCTTACCTTCACCAAGTTTTCTGGCGATAAGGGAATTTGTTCCAACACCGACACCTATTGCAAAGGCTAAAGTCAGCAGCTGCATAGGGTAAGCTATAGAAACAGCTGTAAAAGCTTCTTCACCTAATCTTGAGACAAAATAACTGTCCACAACGTTGTACAGGGACTGAACCAACATTGAAAGCATGGCTGGGAGGGACATATTTGCTAATAATCTTCCAACTGGCTTAGTACCCATTTTTTCTGATTTTAGATTTTCTTTCTGCATAGATACTCCTTCTTATTCTGTATAGATTCAGCAATATCAAACGATTCATTCTATCAGCTAAATCGAATAAAGTCAAATCCAATAGTTTTTTGTATACAATTATTTGTTTAATCTAATGACTGGTATTATGGAAAATCACATACTATTTCGTATTTACTGGTTAATTGGCTGTATAGTATAATGGTACTGACATTACAAAAGTGACTAATCAAGGAAACAGTAGAAATAAGTTAATAAAAGGCAGTTAAGGGGTGAATGTAGTTAACTGAGAACCAACGTAACTAATTAAAAGCAGCATTAACTTATATTTTTAAGGAGAAACTTATGGAATACAACAAACTGGATAATAGAATACTTATATCCTGGAGAATTACAAGGCTAATAAGCACAATAATAGTTGGTGCAATTTTGGGTGTGATGTTGATTTTCCTATCTAAAGCCAGTTTCTTCGAACTCTGGAGTAACTATTTATTCATAGGAGCGGCTTTGATTTTAGCGTATATGTTTGCGGGATTATTAATTTATCCGGCAATAGAATACAGACAATGGGGCTATATCATTACAGACGACAGAGTTGAAATTCGTCACGGAATTTTTTTTGTGAGAAATACAATTATTCCAATTGTAAGAATCCAGCACATAACAGTTTCACAGGGACCTATAATAAGAAAACTTGGCCTTTCAGTCATTAATATTCATACTGCCAGCGGACAATTCAGAATAGAAGGCATTTCCAATGATGAAGCCAATTCAATTGCTGAAGGATTAAGGCTTAAGCTTTATACCAGGTTGGACGCTCAGGAGCAGGAGAGTCCGGATATGTAATCAATATTGTCTTGTTTCTAAGTTTTCAAGGTAACTACATTATATGTATGCTATTTTATGTATGTTATAAAATTATATTGTGTGAAAAATATATATATTTGAAGTATATGGTATTTATGAAGTATAAGATATGCAAAGTGTATGATATGGTTTGCAACTATTATAGTAATTTTCTGGATTCGGAGGGGTAGAGTGAATTTTAAACATAAGAGAGGCAGCTGTCTAATTATATTTGAAAGAGTAATAGAACTTCCAATACTCATATTAGGAGCACTGGGTAGTGTTGTTCTTGTAAAGAATTTTGATGTGGAGGCAATAATGCCTCTGGTTATCATCTTATTTAGTCCAATATCCAGATTAATTAAATACCTGTTTACCTTTTACACTTTGGAGGAGGATCACCTTCTAATAGAGTCGGGGGTTTTCACAAAAAAAAGGGTGGAAATTCCGTTTTCAACAATCACAACAGTCGATCTTTCTCAGAACATATTGTTTCAGTTGTTTAAAGTGTATAAAATCAAGGTTGACAACGCCAGTCAGACAAATGACACATCAAATCAGTCAAATATTGTACTTACCCTGAAAATAGACGATGCTGTCAAGTTTAAAGAGATAATAACGAAGGGTAAACATATTGAAGAGGATAAGGAGAAGGAAGCTGAAGAAGAGTCAATAAAAGCAGTGCCCAGAGACTTTATAATATTAGGACTGCTTCGATCCAAATGGGTTTACTTTTTTAGTTCATTTGCCATTATAGGTCCATTATTTAGTGTATTTTCCCCATTATTCAATGACGGATTTAAAAATATGGTTATTAGCTACATTATAGTTATTTTGATAGTAACAGGCTATGTGTTTTCGGTGGTCATATCACTGATAAAAACCGTTGTAACTTACTACAACTTTAGGGTATGGGCCAATGACGACTCTGTAAAAATAAAATATGGCTTATTCAATAAAAAAAGTTACTCGCTTCAGAAACGCAAAATAAATGGAATTATGATGAAGCAGAATTTACTTATGCGAATATGCGGTCTTTACACTATTGAAGTTATTGTTATAGGATACGGTGATGCAAGTAAGGAAAGCGAAACTGAGCAGGCAATTATGTTCCCTGTTGCTTCCTTTGATAAAATCAGAAGGATTGTTGAGCAGATCTTGCCGGAGTATCGATTGAATTATAATCTGACACATTCGGACAAAAGTGCGCTAAAGTACTTTTTTATCAGTCCTGTTTTTATTTTATCTGTTATAATTGCTGTGATTTTGGTTGTAGTATCAATGAATATTAACCAGGTTCTTGTTGCTGCAGCAGCTATTTTAGTGTTTACTTTATCAGCTGTAAGAGCTTTTCTGTGCTTTAGTAATACTGGAATAAGTGTTGATGAGACAAACGTAGTCCTTTCAACAGGAGGTTTTGGTAAAAAAGTGGTTCTTATCAAGACTACAAGTATTGAAAGCATTACTTCAAATGGCAGCAGATTTAAAAGGGAGAAAGGCTTTGTGTCTATATCACTGGGCTATGTGGCGCCAGCCCGTGCAGCGCGTATGACGGCATATAATTTGCCCCTGGAGCAGTTTATGCTGCTGCAGGGTGTTCTGAGATATTAAATGTAGGTAATTTGGATAAATATAAAAAACTTGTAACTACAAAGTTACAAGTTTTTTATTGGTGCCGAAGGTCGGACTCGAACCGACATGGTATCGCTACCGCTGGATTTTGAGTTTTGCAGCATAACCGGAAACATCGGGAATGTAATGCACTTTAGCGGAAGTTACAGACCGCCGGAAACCTTGTAAAATCGGCTTTTCCGGCACTTTAACCTCTGAAAATCCCACCGTTTCAAAGCTTATACAAAAAACTGATTTTGGAACAAATTTTGGACGTTGGAGGGATATTGGAGGGATGTGGGGGGATGATCAGATAACTCACCATCCACATAATAACTACAACAAATGTTAATTAAAAACTAATATTGTAACAGTCACTCCTACCACTGACAAATAATTTAGGAGTTGATGACTGTGAGAAATGAAGAATATTATAAACGAATTTTTGAGCCATATCCTGACGTAGTTACCCTGGAACAATTCAGGACTATGTTAGGCGGCATTGGTGATAGTACAGCGCGAAAACTTTTAAGAGGAAACCATGTAAAGCATTTTTATATTCGTGATACTTATATGATACCTAAAGTATGGGTTATTGAGTATATACTAAGCGATCATTATGCTGAATACCGGCAAAAGTTAAAAGTGCAGGTTTAGAAGTAATTAAAAACGAATGGACAAGAGGACATGGCTTTTCGGCTTATGTTCTCTTTTCATATATAAATAAAAATCAAGCCACCATGTGGAGTGCGTAATAGGAATACAAAAGAAAGATACGTAGAAATCCTTAGTTTTCAGCACTTTGCGAGATATATTACTTTCACGACGAATGACGACGATTTCAGAAATAAAGTGTTGAGAGATAAAATTGATGTTTCTGTTGTGTCGGACATGGAGTGTGTAGACATGTTTAATGCGTGCGTGGATTAGAGTGTTCAGGCATGTCTATGTTACGCAGTGTGATGCAAATTTTAGACTGGGCAATGATGAAAGAATGCTGTTTTTTAGATGACATTCTTTTTTTCCGTTCTCCAAATATGATTGTAAAATGGGAAATTTCACAATATAATAATATCAACAACGTTATTTATATCGTTATTAAAATTGGAGGTATCCGAATGCCGGATATTAATGAGCTTTTAAATATTGCAATAAAAGAAACAGAAAACTTAAGTCAAGGAGAAGTTTTCTTAGTAAGAGATCTATTTAAAGGATATGAGTGGAATAGGATATCCCGAAGTGAACGCCTCTTACTTGGCACACTGTTTCTAAACTATGTAAACACAGTTAGAGGTAATATTCAAGCCATCGAGAAGACTTCTTCTGGACAACAAAAATATATTATGAATAAAGACCATAATTATGAAGATAGACCAGAAAGTAAGGTGAAAGAAACATATGTTTAAAGATAATTACATAGCAAATGTTAATGAGAACAGAAAAAATGATGTTTTTCATGCTTGGACTCAACCTACCTTACTTGAAGCTGGTGATATTCCTATTGTACAGATTGCAGAGCTTGCTTTGCGTGAAGGACAAGGTTCAAATCCTCTTTACCGCGTTCATCGCTGGTTTGCTCGCCGTCTGGGTTCCCAATTTCGTTCCATTCTTACTGCTTTAACGTTACGCCCTGAGCAAGCAGAAGCATTTTGGGAAACATATCTTAATACAACTTCAGTAGATGGAGCTATTGTTCTCGATCCCTTTATGGGAGGTGGGACGAGCTTGGTAGAGTCTATGCACTGCAATGCACGTGTTATCGGTTTTGATATTGACCCTATTGCAACTTTCATTACCCGCTTTGAACTGTCAGCTTCTCAATTTGAGAATCACTATCCAGAAATTGATCAAGTCTGTGAAGAAGTTGCTCGTCAGATCATGCCACTGCATCGAACCAAGGTAGATGGGGATGAGTATGATGTACTTCATCATTTTTGGGTCCAAGTAAAAAAATGTGATTATTGTCACAGTGAGGTCGAGCTCCATCCGCACTTTCAATTAGCCTACTCTAAGGAAAAGAAATTGCAGTGGGTATTCTGCAAGTATTGTCATGCTGTGCATGAACTACCAATTAACCGAAAGATACTCGAATGTTCATGTGGTAAAAGAACTACTATCCAAGCTGGTACATATAACAACGGTATTATGACTTGTCCAAACTGCAAGCGTACACAGAAAATTGCTGCCGATAATCTTGATAGTGCAGAAACACCAATCTGGAAATTGTTTGCTCAAGAATATTTAGTTGGGGTTGGAAGAAATTGTACGCGTCATTTTAAACGAACTGAGCAAGATGATCTTGAACGGTATCTCTACGCAAAAAGAAAACTAGAATGTCTAAATGAAGTAAACCTTGTTCCAAACAGGTTGATACCTCGTGAGGGTCGATCTGATGGGCGACCCATGATTCATGGAATTCGCCGCTACTCAGATTTTTTTAATGATAGACAGAAACTTCATTTAAACCTACTGGGTTTGGCCATTCAAAAAGTAGAGAATAATGAAGCACGACGTTGTCTTGAGCTTGCATTTAGTGAACATCTTACTGCTAACTGCATGTATACGGCATATGCCTTTGGCTACCGTAGAACCAGTCCTTTGTTTTCAATTCACTCGTACAGGCACATAACACGTCCGGTTGAACTGAATCCGTGGAAGGACGGAATAGGGAGAGGAACCTTCTTTAATGCAGTTAAAAAAATTTATAAGGCGATAGATTATGCAAAGGCGCCTAAGGTGATTCAGCCCGAGGGTATAAAGATAGCCTGCAACGGTGTTTTCAAACGTGAAAAGACTTGTATAGGAACTGTTGATGATGTGCTGAATGGTAATGCAACGATAGCAGTAGAAACGCAATCTTCTGAAAACCTTTCATTGTTGCCCAATGAATCGGTGGATCTTGTTTTAACTGACCCACCATATTTTGATAATCTTAGTTACTCAGAACTATCAGACTTCTATCTTGCTTGGCATCAGGAGTTGGGTATTGCACCGCCTCCTTATGATAACAAAACTACATCAGCACCGATTCTACAAAACCTAGCAGTTACACAGCGTTCTGACGAGGCTGCAAAGGAATACCAAGAAAGACTCAGTCAGATTTTTGCAGAATGTAACCGGGTTTTGAAATCAGATGGAATTTGCGTTTTCACATATCATCATAAACTTGCATCTGCTTGGGAGGCTCTTGGAATTGCGTTACTACACTCAGGCCTCACTATAACCAAAGTGTTACCTATGCGTGGAGAAGGCCAAGGTGGCCTTCATACTTATGATGGTACTATCAAATGGGATGCAGTTTTGGTTTGCCGTAAAGGTAACGGTATTGTAACTAATGGTATTCCTGTTATTAGTAATGTTGCAGAAGAAGCTGCATTTCAAGAGGCTACCAAGTATTTAGAGATTTTATCTCCTCATAAAAAAATTGGATTTAAAGAGCCAGACTATATTAATTTGATTCGCGCTTTAATAATTAGCAAGAGCTATTTAGGAGAAGTAAATAACAGTACACGAAAAATGTCAGATGCATTGAGTAGCATACCATCACTGCAGAGTGATGAGTAACATTGAAACATATATAAATAAAAATAATACTTTATTGGTTTCCACAATTGGGGAGGTATTTTGAGGATGGCTAAACTTGATAAAGGAACACTTGCTTTAACCTTTAAATTTGATTGCGACCGATTTCTCAGATTTCGACTAGCGAGCAAAAGTGAACTTGAGGTACTTGGGGTTTCAGATGAGAAGTACAAACGTCCTGGTATCGATCTGATTGCTGCAGCTGGACGTCGCTGGGAGGCAGATAAGTACCAAGACTTAATTGATACTTCTTCTCCTGGTACAGTTGAGTTCCTTTTGGAAGATAAGACAGATGATTTACTCGGTCGAAAACCATTTAAGAAGATTACAAATCTTTTTGACATACTTCGTCGTGAAGAACCACCACAGGCAGTGATTGAAGCGGAGTTTAAAGTACCAGCAAATATTACTCCAGGTTTGCAGAGGGCATATGAGGAATTCGGACTAGATGAGGTTAGCGTTCGGCCTGATATTCTTTGGATTCGTCGAGGTGGCACAGGTAAGCCACTTATAGGCAATCCCGAATCTGTACCGGAATATGAAATTCATATTATTGATGTAAAGATGGCTGCGGAACCTTCTTTGCGGCATTTTACCGAAGTTACTTACTATGCACTGGCGTTGGCAAAGGCAATTGAACAAGAAAATTTAAACTCTCGTTACGCAGTTTCTGCAGAGGGTACAATTTGGCCGGGATGTCATGATATTAACGCATTCCGCAATTTAGTGCAATTACATCAAGCAAAAGGATCACCAGACCCTGTTTCAGCAGCACTTGAGGAAACTTTGATTAGTGTTCCTTATGAGGTCTACGAAGTGCATGTAAAACAATTCTTTGAAGACCGACTTATTCGTGTTTTACAAACTAAGATAGCTGATGCTAGTTGGCATGTTTCTTCAAAATGCCAACTTTGTGATTATGTGCGTTACTGTAGAGAGAAGGCTTCAGAATGTGATCATTTGTCCCGCTTGGCATGGCTCAACCAAGGGCAAGCAGAGCTTCTTCGTGCAAATGGTATTTCTACAACTACTGACCTGATTGAGGCTATTGAGAAACAGGATGAACGATGGTTAGCAGTTATTGAATCCAGTCATCAACTGCGTGCTGAGGGATCTGCTTTATATACTCGTGCCCGTTCTTTAGCCGAAGGTGTTCCTCTGCCCATTGCAGGGAGACGTACTGCTATGATGCCTTCATGGACAAATCAAAGTATCTTTATTACTATTCATTTTGATCCTGGCTCTGGTATTTCTTTTGCATTGGGAGCAGCACGCCTCTATTTTCCACATGGTCGCATGCCAGGAGATCCGCCTATCACAGACGAAAAAATATTTATTGTTGATCGTGTCGATGCAATGAATCCGGAAACAGAGAGAGAGAGACTCAAAGAATTTGCTGGAGTAGTTTCAGAATGGATGGAGGAGGTTTCGACAATCAACGCTGGCCTTCCAGCAAATCAACGACTTTCCTCTCATATTTTCTTTTGGGATTTGCTTGAAGTCCGCCAACTTAAACGTATGTTAGAGCGCCACATGCAACATCCTGATGTTATTGAATTGATAGAAACTTTAATTCGTTTTTTCCCTCCAGATACGCTTTTACCTGATCCGGATGCATTTAAGTCACAACCTGGGACCATAGTCAAGGAAGTTTTACGTGTCCTATATGGCCTTCCGGTTGTTCATGACTACTCTCTTTTTGACGTGGCTAACAAATTTTTTCCTACTATTAGGGATGATGGCACTCCATACGAGTTTCAACTGCCATTTGGGTTTAGTACTCCGATGAGTGACCAGATTCCTTTTGAACGCGCTTACGAGTTATGGCAGGATAAGATATTTATTCGACATTTTAACAAAATGTACCCAAACGATCATTCAAAATGGAAACGATATACTAGAGACGAGCTGTATGAGGAGATTAAACATGCAACTAAAGTTCACCTACATGCACTTCAACACATTGTTCGAAGGCTGATAGAACGAGACAGAGATCGTCTTGTTTTGAAGAAAAGTGGATTTTGTTCTGCGCCAGCTTCCCAAGCTCGTGTTCCTGAAGCAGCAAGAAGTCTGATTGCTTTTGAAAAACTCAATGTAGCCTGCCAGGACATTGAAAATCGCAGCATACGTGCACTTCCGGTTGATGAACGGGAAGCAAGATTTTTCTCCATTCGAGGACTTAGGCTTAAAGATCAATCCGAGTCAGATCTTATTATTAGTGAAATAAAGAATTCAAACCCTCAATATCAATCTGAGGTGCTTTATGTTTTCAACTTTTCACCAACTAGCCGCGATTCTCGAATCAAAGAAGGTGAGTTTACGATTACAATCTCAAATGAGGACCGCCACATTGATCTGGATGAGGCTTGGCGCAAGAATCTTGGACTGAATTTCCAAGAAGCAGAAAAAATGCTTGTTGATAGTGGGCTTGGAAATGCAAACGAAGTCAAGTGGATGGTCCAATGTCCACTTAGCCGTCTTTTAGAGGTACAAGTTGTTAAATTAGAAGCAATGCGAGATGCTCCTTATGTAGTTATAAAACCCGTACATCAAGGCCTTTTCCAATTTGCACTTGATAAGAATTTTATAACATTTGATTCTCCACTTGTTCTTGATCCACTGTATAAAGATTTTTCAAGTGATAGAATAGAAAAGGCATTAAGAACTGTAGGGGGCCAGTCAGCGCCAACCAAGCGTTCTCGGAAAAGGAGGTAAGATAATGGTTGATAAATTAATAAAATTGACCGAGCCAGCTCATAGTTTGATGTATGCTCCAAACTCGTTGTCATTAGGAAAGATGTTTTCGGATACAAATGTATTATATCAGGTTGTAAGGCAATATTTGAAGAATGAATTTAATGACAAACAAGTAGAATTCTTTCATAATGCTTTTCAACAAAGACTCTCTTTGCTTTGGGGACCGCCTGGGACTGGAAAGACTACTGTCCTTGCAGGAACTATACTCGGATGGATAGAGCATTTCAGTGTATCGGGCAATTCCTTGCGAATAGGTATTGGTTCTAGTAACTATAATGCTATTGACAATGTTCTTGATGAGGTTATACAACTTATTAATCGGAGGAATGAATTATCTTCTCTAAAGGCGTTTACTTGTTCGATTCAAGTCACAAGAGTAAGGAGTAGTTCTTCACCTCCTCCACGAAATAATCAGATTATGGATATCCCTAGCGATTCTAAACAAGCACAGGAATTGATTAGTGCAATTAAAAGTGATAATGCTGATATTATTATTATAGGTGGAACTTGGCAACAACTTGGGAAGTTAGCCGAAAAAGACAACCCTGAAAAAGAGCCTGCTGCGCCATGGTTTGATTTACTGGTAATTGATGAAGCTTCACAGGTACAGGTGGCTGCCGCAGCAGCATATTTCCTTCTTTTAAAATCCGATGGGCATGTGATTCTTGCGGGTGACCATAAGCAACTAGGACCAATATATGGATTTCAGATGAAAGACAGTGTTCAAGGGCTGTACGACTGCGTCTTCTCTTACATGAAAGAAACACATGGTATTACCCCTGTACAGCTTTATTATAATTATAGGACAAATATAGAAATCTCCGATTGGCCCAAAAAACGTTTTTACTCAAACGCATATGAGGCTAACTTTCCTGAAAAGAGGTTAAATCTTTTCATTGATATTGATACAAAACCAGCCGACTGGCCTGAACAGTTGCCCTGGTCCGATGAATATCTACGTATTCTTGACCCAGAATGCCCTGTCGTTGTCATAAGCTATTCGGCAAGCACTTACACATTATCAAATCCTTTTGAGGCACAGATTGTTGCAGCGCTTACTTTACTATACAAAAAGTTGGTAGATAAACAACAACCAGGTATATCACAGCAGGAATTTTGGAATGAAAAGATCGGAATTGTTACTCCTCACAGAGCGCAGATGTCGTCTATTAGAAATTTACTGGTTGATAACGCAGGAATGATAATGGATACACTATTTGTGGATACCGTAGACCGTTTCCAAGGTCAGGAACGGGATATGATACTTTGTAGCTATGTTGTTGCAGATAGAGATTTTATTTCATCCGAGGAATCGTTCATTCTTAGTTCGCGACGCTTCAATGTAACACTTACCCGAGCTAGAAGCAAATTTATTATGCTAGTTAGTGATACACTCTTGCAGCACTTGCCTTCAGATCCCGATGTCGCTAGAGATGCAGCCCATCTACAGCTTTTCGCTGAGCAATACTGTTGCTCAGTTTATGATAGTATTGAGTTGCCTTTTTTCGAACGGGGCAATCTATCTAAAATGAGATGTAAATTGAGAGGACGCTTTTAAATTTTAATTGCTTATTTTAGTTAGTATACGTAGAAAACAAAAAAACAAGAGAACATAGGCTTTTTGCAGATGTTCTCTTTTCATATACAAAAATAATAAGCCGTTTGCTCTATTGACCGATAGAACAAGCGGCTTTTTTGCGTGAAAGGAGGAAATTCAAGTGTCAAAAGTAATCGCCTTGGCAAATCAAAAGGGTGGCACCGGAAAAACTACGACAACGGTCAACCTGGGCATCGGCCTTGCAACACAAGGTAAAAAGGTGCTGCTTGTAGACGCGGACGCACAAGGAAACCTGACGGATTCATTGGGCTATCAGGAGCCGGACAATCTGCCTGTTTCACTGGCTACCGTCCTGACCAAAATCATGATGGAGGAACCGTATGAGCCTGATGAGGGTATCCTTCACCATGCGGAAGGCGTTGACCTGATGCCGGGCAACATTGAGCTGTCTGCCATTGAGGTATCACTGGTCAACACCATGAGCCGGGAAACGATACTGCGCACATATATCAACACGGTCAAAGACAAATATGATTATGTGCTGATCGACTGTATGCCCTCTCTTGGCATGATGACCATCAATGCCCTTGCCGCCGCGGACAGCGTGATTATTCCCGTTCAGGCCCATTATCTGCCCGCAAAAGGAATGACGCAGCTTTTGCAGACCATTGCCCGTGTGAGAAGGCAAATCAATCCCAGGCTGACCATTGACGGTGTTCTGCTGACAATGGTGGATAACCGTACCAATTTCGCAAAGGATATTTCCTTTGTCCTACGGCGGGACTACGGCGACAAGCTGCGGGTTTTTCAAACGGAAATCCCCCTATCCATCCGGGCGGCTGAAACAAGCGCGCAGGGAAAAAGCATCTATGCGTTCGACCCGCACGGAATAGCCGCCAGAGCCTATCAAGCCTTTACGAAGGAGGTGCTGGAAATTGGCGAAAAGCAGCGCAAGAGACAGCATCAAGCTGACA
>ENA-UPAD01000035-UPAD01000035.1-bioreactor-metagenome-genome-assembly--contig:-NODE-35-length-209972-cov-12.436811_pt1 | contig 209972 bp, 182 predicted proteins | sample MGYA00238179_ERZ772710 | MGnify/ENA primary metagenome ERZ772710 (study PRJEB29004, sample SAMN07631245) | bioreactor metagenome | isolation source: Switchgrass digestor | place: USA: Dartmouth...
TTCTAGCGGATCTAATGCATCATATTCTCTTGCAACTGTCGAAGATGGGATTATATATTTTTATTTTTACATATGCAAACGCAACCGTTATAGCCATGCACAATGGTAATATAAGTGTAAAGGACAATATCAAGGTTAAAAGCACGAAAGGGGTAGAATCATGAATAATGATTATAAATTATGGCTTGGTGGTTCGAATATGCTAGATAAAACATCCGTTATATATACCATAGCTCTGAGACCTATAAACGAAGACGCTTTTAAAATAATAGGCCTTGACCATACGCAAAGGGATGAATTGATAGACATTTCTTATTATAAAAAGATATTAAATGAAGATATAGGGAAAATTGAGGAAGCTATATATGACCCTTCAACAAGAGGATTTTATATATTGGAATATGCGGGCGATGGATGCAGCGATGAGAACAGCATGTGGAAAAACCGTATGCACAGCATCGGAACAGCATTTCCATATATATGGTGCGGCGCGCCATGGTTAGCCCTTGATGTCATGGATGGCGAGAACCTATCATTATCTGAAAGCCAACTGTTATGCCGCATATTGCCTGAGTCCATGCGTTACAATTTATTAGCTGAAGCTGAATACGGCAACTGTCACAGGCATAGACACCTGGCTTTTTTAACATCAAACTTTTTGAATTTGCTGCCCGATGACCCTAAAAAGATATATAACACCCCAAACAGCCAGTTTTATATTCATCCCGCAGGCATGAACCACGACGGTAGATACAAATCTATTAAGTATATGAACGTTGGCCAAACCGTTACGTTAGAGCCAGAAGCGACAAATTCTTATGACCCTAACGCCGTGCATATTTATACGGATTACGGCGCAGACATAGCTTATGTGCCAAGGCAAATAGCTTCAACGGTAGCTTTTAGTATGCGCCGCGGCGCAAAATACGCTGGCGCTATAGCAGCGATAATCAGCGAAGAGCAAAACGCCGATGACGCTATATCTATAAGAATAATATTGGAAAATGGCTAAGATAAGCTTTCGTATATATACCCGAGAACGCTAGTACGCCCACTTATCTTGCCTTGCTCAACCAATCTGTCTAACAGGCCCTTAAGCTGGTCTACGGTTAAGGTATATAGCCCATTGCTGTCGTTTTCAATCTCGCGGGCTTTTTGCATCATGTCCGCCTCATATATTGGCAATTTATCCTCGATATAACGCAGCAGCTGCTCCTCTTGTTTGCTAAATATTTCTTTTAGTTCATCAAATGGATTTTGCGAATGCGGGCTGGCCGTCCTGGCCATACGCACGCGTATAGGTACAGTACGCCCTATTATGGCTGATGACACAAACGCATCTCCTGAGGGAAGATAAGGAAGCCTTCGCGCTTCTTCCGGCGTTATATCAGTCTCTTCCTTTATTGTAGCGATGTCTATGCTTCTCACTGTGCGAAACACAAATTTTGTATTAAGCTGGGCCGTTATATTTTCATCTAAAACAGTTGGCCGCTGAGTGGCTAATATTAAAAACGTCCCATATTTTCGTCCTTCCTGTGCAATTTCTTTTAGCACTGATTTAGCCGGCGTATCATAACCCTTAGGTGCAAAATTATGCGCCTCATCGGCTACAACTACAAATGGCGGGAAATAATCAGCTGAAGAACCGCGCGCTTGTGCATCTTTATAATCCCGGCGCTTGTGGTATAGATTATTTAATAAATATGTGCCAAAGACATTAATCATCTGGCTAGAGCCTTGTATAACCATGAGCTTACCCTGCTTAAGGCCATCTTCGACTGGCTGTATATCGTGACTAAAGAGGCCGTCATTGTATAACCTGCGTAATCTCCATGACACTGCCCTAACTGAAGCAAGCGGCAAATCCCTGTAGCTGTGCCGCAATTCTATGCATTGTTCATAATATTTACGTTTATAAGCGTCAGTCGCGCTCTCAAGCTTTGCTTTAAGTCCCGCTTCAGTATCATCTAAAGCTTCATCCAACATGCTAAGCCTATCGCTAAACGTTTGATAGCTATCGCTGCGTTTATGTAAGGTCTCCACAGCGTTAGCCATAGATTCGCTCAGAGGACTAGAAGCGCCTAATAGATTTTTTAAATCCGCTGTAGAAAGTTGGTCAAAAGCCACTCCTATATCCCGGCCAATGCTCAAGCGACTAAAGAAAGCAGAATAATCGATGCGCCATTCATCCGGCAGTCCAGATGCAGCTGCAGAAAAATCCATTTCAAGATGTGGATCCAGTACCAATACTGGTATATGAAGCTTCATAAGTTCTTCAAGCATTACGCGCATGCCAAACGACTTGCCTGAGCCCGAACCTCCAAATACGCCTATATGCGGATATTGTTGCATGGATTTTATATCGAATATAAAGGGGACACCATTTTGAGGCTTAACTTCCCCTTTCTCATATAATAAAATTATATTTTTAAGCTCAGCAGGCATATCAGCAGAAACTTCATCGCTGCTTTTTATAACGCCGAGTACCAGCCCATCTTCCGGCGATACAGTAACCATAAGGTCGCTCACTTCATCAAAATGCGGTGTGCGAACTATGCAGCCAGTTTGCAGTGGGTACTGGGCCTCTGTTATTAAACGCACTTTAGCTAAATGGATAGTGTCTTGCCCTATATTATAGCCAAGCTGTTTAAGGGATTCTAATATGGACGTATCAACTATGCCACCGCCATTTATGTTAAGCGGTATAAATCTATTATAGGAATTAGTTTCCACCACTTCGCCGCGCTGCGGCCCCTGATATTCATCTTCAATTATTAGTATCTGATTTATCCTAAATGGTTTGTCCTTAGAGGCTACCCATACCTCTTGCTGGGTAGTGAGGCCTACTACCTGCATCATAAACGCTCACCTCTCATTAAATATCTCTATTTTGACGCTTGGCTACAAGCAAGCGATGTCTAATATCCGGATCAATGTACTCGTCTATCAAAGCTTCCATCATCTGGGTTGTTATACGGACCCTATTATCTATCATATCCAACCACAACGGGACACCTCGCCCATCTCTAGGGCTAAGAGCGTATACTAAAGCGGCCATATCTTTCATATAAAGCGCCTGTTCTACCGGCATATCTATAGCTATAGGATGAGGATCCATTGACGTGCGCGCAAAGCATGCTGCAAGGCCCAATTTGCCCTGGCCCAGACAATCCTCATTTATACTAATCATCTGGCCAGGTCTTAATAAACCAAAAAGCAATTCTCTATCGTACATATCCCGCATATTTTCAGGCAGATATTCTTCTATGGCCTGCTTAATTATGGCCGTTTTTATTTCTTCTACCACACCTATTAATATTGTGCCGGTTTTAATAGCCATGTCGCAAAGATCTTCCCACCTGTCGCGGCATTTTATCCTAAACTGTGCTAGCGAACCGTCCATCATCATGACAGATGGCTCCATGTATTTTATCGCTTCTATCGCCGCTTCAATCTCTAACCGCGCCATGTGCGCTGAACGCCTGTTCTCATCTCGGACCGCTGCAGGAACTGCCGCGTTGCTGCCATCTTCGTAAGTACCTTCAATTCCTGTATCTACAAAAAGCGGCGAATATATTTCATATTTATATATAGGTTCGTATGCAGCGATCGTGCTCTGTGCAAGAGAGCGCATGACAGCTACATAATGCGGATACGATGAGCCGGCTGTATTTATTGAGCCGTCTACTGCCACTACCCCCCTAGGAGCTAAATTTGCTACCTGGTTTGGATTAAGCTCCTTTATATCTGAGATTTCTCCTATATAATTGTTTATAAGGCTTAATAGCTTTGCATTAAAGCCGCCGCTGCTTTTATATCGTTTTTTCAACGTATCGTTGAATTGCATAAGCCTTTCTCTTAATTCATCTTCTATATTGAACATATTCATCATCTCTTAATCAAGATTATATCACTTAAACAAAATTGTCAAAAAAGTGATTTTTTATATACTTCGTTGCGCGATATGCCAGTATCAAGCGAAACTTGCTTTACTGCATCTTTTCTGCTCATGCCTTGTGCAATGTAAGCCGCTATTTGCTCCTCTATCGAAGGTCCATCATTAATTGTTTCCAGCCTTACCTCATCACCTTTTATCACAAGGACAAATTCGCCGCGTGGTTCATTCTGATAGAAGTGTTCTTTTACTTCGCTTATAGTTCCTCTCACGATTTCTTCGTGCATTTTAGTTAATTCGCGAACCGCTGCCATATGCCTATCCCCTAAAAAATCTAATAAATCGTCTAAAGTAGTCAATAACCGATGAGGCGCTTCATAAATGACTATCGCGCGCTGTTCATGTCCGATTTCTTTAAGGCGCTGCTGCCTATCCTTTTTTTTGCGTGGCAAGAAACCCTCAAAAACATATCTGCCGCCGCCATAACCAGATAGGGCTAAAGCCGCCGATTCAGCCGTAGGTCCTGGAACAACGCTAACTTTTATCCCTGCCTCATGCGCTGCATTAATCACAGTGCTACCCGGATCAGATATAGCAGGCATACCGGCGTCACTTACAAGTGCTACACTTCTGCCCTCTTTGAGCATGGACACTATTTCAAAGGAGCGTTGTTTTTCATTATGTTCATGACAGCTTATAAGGGGCTTGCTTATGTTATAATGATTGAGCAGTTTTAATGTTTGACGTGTATCTTCAGCCGCTATATAGTCAACCTCTTCTAGCACTTTAAGCGCACGTAAGGTAATGTCCTCCATATTGCCTATAGGAGTTCCGCATATATAAAGACACCCTGGCTCGGTAGCGCGTTTATCGGCCATGTTTATCTGCCTCCATGCCATATATTCGATATATCTCATCGGTATAATTGCCATCTTCATCATATATTACAAGCGTTGGCATTACCTCTATAAAAGGCTTAGCGCCTTTAACGCCTTCTATCAAAAAAATATTCGGCTTTTTATTTACAAACGGCTGTACCATTCGAAGCCTTTTAGGCTCAATGCCATTAGCCCTCATAGCACATATAGAATCGGCCAAACGCGCTGAACGTTGGCACATATAAAAACGCCCCTTATTTTTCAAAACAAAAGCTGCAGATTCGGCAATGTCTTCTAAGGTACATTTAATTTCATAAGTAGCGATTGCCCTGGCATTCGACGGGCTTATATAACCGCTGTGCATTTTACGATAAGGCGGATTAGATACTGCAACATCAACAGAGTTTTTGTCTAAATAACAGCTTATCTCTTTTAGGTCCCCTTCAATTATATCGATGCGATCATCTAAGCTATTCATCTTAACACTTCGTTTAGCCATATCTACCATATCAGAATTTATTTCTATGCCATATATTTTAGAAGCCTTAGTTTTACATGCCAAAAGCAGCGGTATTACACCGCTGCCCGTCCCCAAATCAACAACAATATCTTCTGTTCTAACATGAGCAAAATTTGCAAGCAGTACAGCATCTATGCCAAAGCTGAAAAACCTAGAATTCTGGATAATCTTCAGCCCGCCACACTGAAGATCATCTACCCTTTCACCTGGTCTTAATTTTGCATCCATATTAATCCGTCTTTAATTTACCAGCTATGAGATCGTCCAAATCCTTAAGCATTTTATCTACCTGCTGTTTCGATAACACAAACTCCGACTTACCGTCACGGAATACTGCATAAAAATCGCTATTATAAGGTACATAATTAACATGTACCTCGCGCTGAGCACCCGAATTTAGATAAAATGTCGTTTTAACTGCCGGTTCTTCTTTAAGCTGTTTGTCATTCTCCGCATCCACCATTAGTCCTATAAGGCTTTGATAATATTTTTTAAACTGATCCTCTTCGACCACTTTGCCATCTACTTTATAGGTGGTATCCACTTCATCTTGCTCATCGTCTGACGTAGCCTTTTTAGTAGTCCTAGTCAAAGTCATATCATGCGTTTTACCATTTGCTTCTATTGTGATTCTGTCAACAGTATCTATATTAACTATATAAGCAAATTTTTCCACTATATCAAATGGCTTTGTATCCATAAAGCTTAGTTTGTCCGCACCCATAACGTATACCGTTGGCGAATCAGCCAATTTGAAATAAGTTTGCGAATCATCATTCGTATCACCTATAAATATGTGAAGAGTATTTTGTTTATCCTTTACCTCTAATTCGCCTTTAGGTTTATCTAAGCCATATTTTGAAAGATCTGATGGGGTTTCTTCAATCACGCCATCTATTGAGAGATTGCCTAAAGCATCTAACACTGTCTGAAAGTTTTGTGTATCCACTCCCATTGTCTGGCTATAAGGCTGAGTCATTATCCAGCCACTCAAACCATATTGAGCTTGTTCATCCGTTTGTTCATCGTTGGCTTTTATCTCTATAGTGCGCCCATCGCCTTTCCACATCTTTAAATAGGTTAGCTCGGTCGCAGTTATAGATGGCATGGTTTTATCTCGCACATCGCTCAGCGTATAGCTCAAGTGTTCACCATGGTTCATCCATACCTCGTACACCTTTGGATCGCCCTTGGCCATAAGATAGTACGTACCTGTGGGCGTCTTATTACCCAGATAGAGAGTTTTGCTAGTATTATCCTTAAGCGTAGCTGTAGCTGTAACAACTGGCGCATCGAGCCCATACTGGGCTAAATTGTTCGGTTTCTCCTCAACTACCTGTTCAGCATATAAACTAGCAAATGTATAAGCTATATCATCAACCGATGTCTGATCGAGCGGTACAGCATTATTACCGTCTAATACCCACTTATCGCCGCTTTTAGTAAATGTGATCGTACCGTCTTTGCCTTGAAGCGTCATCTTTACTATATCGTCCTTGTTGAGCTTCATAACCTCTATATTGCCCTCAGCATTATCAGTAGAAGTTGAGGTTTCTTTAGGATGCTTGATTAGGTATACATATGAGCCACCAAGCAAAGCCAAAACAAGAATCAATATGATAATGTTGCGCCCTCTTCTCATAGATGCCTCCTTACAAGCCATACCCTAATGCCCATACCCAATATGACTAGCGGTATTAATATAACCACGATCGCTGAGAGCAAAAGTACTTGTAATGACGTTATATTAAGATAATCCGACGTTAAGCTCTTAGGCGCTATAGATATATTTTCAGTTTGGTCTCTCAACCAGTTTATGCTATTCATAACAAGGTCCACATTGTTGGGTATCTGAGCAGCAACTTGAGAACTTATTAAATTCGACGAACTTATTAAAACTATCTTCGTGTCCTTAATATTTGTGTCCGACGACTTATCGGTTATAGCAACCGCAACATTAAATGGCCCCTCCAGATCGCCGCTTTCTTTTTCCTGCGTAGTAGATTGAAGATTGGTTTTAGCCCACGAATTAGAGGATGTAGTAAGAAGCGGGTCTATCTCTATAGTCCTCTTTTTTATGCTTACTTCCTCGATAGGCTGCGCGCCAGGAACTACTACCATAAGGTTGTTATTCTTCAGTGGGCTTACTATATCGCTGTCACCGAAAGAAGGTATAAGATTAATAGGATCTCCATAATTATGGCTGCTATCGCCATCCATTACAACAGCATGTTTCAGCTCTACACCATAGCTGTTAAATAACGCTTGAAAATTGGGCAGTTCATCTTGCAGTATATCCATTAAGAATATAGCTCTTCCGCCGTTTTGCAAATAAGCTTTGAGTTTTTCGCTCTCCGCTTGCGATATGTCACTCTTAGGCGATATAACCATTACAGCTTCGGCATCGCTCGGTACTGATGATGTTAAAAGATTGAGGTCTTTTACTTCAAAATTTTGCGCGCTCAGCTGTTTAGAAAGAGCACTTGGAACCGTCTCTTCGTTGTGTCCTTGAAGATTATATATAACACTGCTTTTATCTGAGGTAACATATAATAAAGCGCCTGTCACCTGTTGCTCTACGATTAATGAATCAGCATATGGCTGACCGCTCGTTTGATCATAGTTTATATTGACCAAATCGGTCGAATCTATGACTTTATGTTTATCGCCAGCATCCACTATGAGTGAGCCGGTGCTTAAAGTCTGACCACTCGTTGTATATTTTTGAGCGAACGTCGGATTTTTTACAGGATCAATATATTTTATTTTTATCTTATCAGAATACTTAGCATATTGATTCAATATCTCTTTTATCAAAGAATTTTCTTGCCCCGTCTGATAAAGAGCGTATATAGTTACATCTTTTTTTATATTATCCATCGTTTTATAGCTCTGATCAGATAAGGAAAAAAATCTATTTTTAGTTAAATCTGCTTTCCAAGGTATCTGGCTTACCACAAGATTTACCGCTATCAATATAGCTATTACCACAGCGGTAACTAAGGCCGAATAACCCCCGTACTTAAAATTCTTACTATGAAAGGACTTGCCTAAATTAATTTTCATAATAACGCCTTTTCCCCCTTAGCTCCATCTTTTCTTTTCGATCTGCATTGCCGTTAAAAACACAAATGCTATCGAGAATGTTATATAATAAACAATTGGGCTTAAGCTTAGCAAACCAAGGCTAAAGTCCTGATATCTACTCATAAGCGAAAACCATGCAATTACTTTGCCAATAAAGCCGGTATAAACGTCTTTATTGAGCGCGTATATTCCCAATATAGTAGCCGCCCCAGCGACTATCACCCCTAAGCTCACATATATATTGCGCGCTGCAGAATAAAGCCATAAAGCCACGGCTATTACAAGTACAGCTGCAAAAACTACACCGGATAGCGTTGTTGTAGGGACTATGCTTTGCAGTGAATCTATCACCCACAAAAGAAGGAGTACACTAAATGTAACAACCGCAGCTATCACTTGGTTATCGGTAAGAGAAGATATGAACAAGCCAATAGCTATAAAAGTGGAACCCAATAAGAAAAAGCCTATATAACCACCTATTATCTCCCATACGGCTATTTCTCCAAAAAAGCTCATCATAATCGGGTAAAGGCACGTTATGAGAAGCGTTATAAGGAATACAGTAAGTGCCGCTAAATATTTTCCTATTACTATCTCATTAACATTTAATGGTGAGGTAAGGAGTAATATATCGGTTTTTTGCCTCATTTCCTCAGACAATAACCTCATGGTCAAAATAGGAACTACTATAAGAAAGATAAAGGTAAGATTACCCAGCATGCCATTGTAATCGGCGGACATGGAAAAAAGATTCGATATAGCAAAGAAAAATCCCGCTATTAATAAGAAGAATCCCATAAAAACATAACCGGTCGGCGTAGAAAAATAGGTTTTAAGTTCTTTTTTATATATACCTATCATGCTCGTATTAATTAACCTCGCTTTCCTGTGTTGTAACCTGCATAAATATTTCTTCCAAACTAAGATCCATGGGCCTCATCATAAGAATTGGATATCCAGCACGGCTTAAAGCATTAAATACTGGCCGGCGAATATCTACATCTTCTTCCGGTTCTATTACCATATCCACAGTTCCAGGTTCAAAACTCCCTCTAAGATCTATTTTAATTATGCCAGGTAACTGGCTCAAAACATCAGCAGCTTGTTTCTCAGAAGCAGCTATGCGCAAAGACAGCCGTCCGCCACCTAAGCGCTTGGACAAATTAGCCGGGGTACCAGAAGCCACAATCTTGCCCTTATTTATTATAATTATACGATCGCATATAGCGCTTACCTCTGGCAGTATATGAGAACTCAAAATGATTGTATGAGATCTCCCTAGTTTTTTTATAAGATCGCGCATTTCTATTATCTGCCTTGGATCTAGGCCCACTGTAGGCTCATCCAATACTAACACCTTTGGATTGCCCACCATAGCTTGCGCCAACCCCACGCGCTGCTTATAACCCTTGGAAAGGTTCTTTATAAGGCGGTCTTTAACATCTAGTATCTTTACTACGTCCATTATTTTATCTATGCTTTGTTTCCGCTCTTCTTGTGGAACTTTCCTTATATCGCATATAAAGTTCAAATACTCAGATACAGTCATATCCAAATATAAAGGCGGAAACTCCGGTAAATAACCTATGTCCTTTTTGGCTTCTTCAGGTTGGTCCAATATATCCTTGCCATCTATTCGGACCGTTCCTTCAGTGGCTGAAATATAGCCTGTTATAATGTTCATCGTTGTCGATTTGCCTGCTCCGTTAGGGCCTAAAAAGCCCAATATCTCGCCATCATTAACTGTAAAGCTTATATTATCGACAGCAACTCGCTGCCCATAGCGTTTGGTAACGCCTTCAACTTCTATCAATTGGCTCCCTCCTCAGAAATATTGCTTTAGCGTAATTGTATCAGATTATTTTAAACAAATGATTAACAATTTATAAACTAATAATCGACATACACGCGCGGTATAGAAGCATCCAGATATATTGGATCTATTGCCACATTCACTTCATCACCGGGCTTAACATCCAAGCCAGACACATTGACGGCACTCAGTTGCAAACCGATTCTGCCAACTATATCAAGAGGCTTGCTTTCTTTGAAAACTACCGGCTGCGGCCTAAAATAATCTAAAACATCATGATATAATGCTCTTAACAAATCCGAAAAATGAAATGCGTAGTTAACGCGTTTTACTTTTAGACCCTCGAAATAACCAAGCGGTATCACTCCTATTTTCATTGAAACTGAAGCGCGATAGGCATGCCCATATCCTATATATGCCCCTTTAGGTACGTTTCTAACCTCAAGAAGCTGCGCCCTTAACAAGGCAACCTTTTCTAGCCTAACATGCTTATTTTTAAACATAGATGTCCCGAAAAGCGCTCCTCCCACGCGAACCATATCCATGCGGGCTTGTGGAAAATCCATCGCTCCTACAGAATTAGCCGCATGGCGTATACGCACATTTATACCAGCATCTTCCAATGCGGTCAAGCACTTTTGAAACTCCGCCAATTGATGCAACGTGTAATCCGGCTTGGCATCGAAAGCCGCGGCAAAATGAGTAAAAGCACCTTCATACTCCAAATTAGTCAGGCTTTTAAGATCGCTTATAGCATTGTATATATTTTCGGAAGTGAAACCGAAACGGCCCATACCTGTATCAAATTTTAGATGCACCTTTATAACCTTATTTGCTTCTACAGCAGCACTGTTCAACATCATTGCAGCTTCTGTATTATAGACAGACGGTATTACATCGTATTCTATAAATGCCTGACAATCATTTAAAGTAATAGGTCCGGTCAAGCACAATATCTTCTGTCCTATGCCGTTTTTCCTCAGCTCTATGGCCTCTTCTAAAAACTCGACGCCAAACCATAAAGCACCTGCCGATGCCAATACTTTTGCTACTTCTACCGCGCCATGACCATAGGCATTCCCTTTTATCACTGCAAGAACCGGTACTTTCACCTCGTCGCATATAGCTTTATAGTTAGCCGCTATCGCTCGCCTGCTTACTTGCAAATAACGAAGAGGCATTCTAATCCATGCCTCCATTATCTTGCCCACTCCTCGCTTGATTATCAGCAGCACCTTTAGAGCGTTTCAACACTAACATCGCTCTGCTACGAACCTTTCTGAACGCAGGCACAGCTTTTTGCCACATCGTATACCAAAACGGGCTTAAAACTAAATCAAATTCACCTATGAATTCAGTAAATTCACCATTAAAACCTTTTTTAAATCTATAAAGGCCATAAAGCGGATTATCAGGATTTAAATCTCCTGAAACGCCACGGAAATCATACATAGTACAGCCACGTTCCTTAGCACGTTTTATCATTTCCCATTGCAGCAAGTAATTAGGCATAACATTTCTATGCTCATTACTGCTTGCTCCGTATAAATACCAACACTTATCCCCACAAAACAAACATATTATGCCCGATATTATCTCTCCTTTATATTCAGCTAATGCCAGCTCAAGGTAGCCTTTTTCATATAAGCAATCATACATTTTTTCAAAATATTCTAATGAGCGTACCACAAAATTATCCCGCAAACCAGTTATTTCCATAATTTTATGGAATACCGGTAAATCCTCACGCGTACCCATACGCACGCTTACTCCTTTGCGCTGAGCTAAACGTATATTATACCTGGTTTTGTTATGAAGATTGGCCATTAATTCATCTAAACTCGGCCTTATGTCCAAGCGGAACACAAAACGAGGCTGTATACCTTCAAAATTAAGTCCCTCGCTGCTTTTTTTAAATCCTAAGGACTCTAAATTATTAACAACTGTTTTGTCTTCCGCCTTTATGTCTGGATCTATTTTTAACATTATAGCATTATATTGCTTAGCTAACTTTTTTACTTCATTCATCAGAAAAGATAATACGTTCATATCATGCATATCGCATACAGGACCGCGCGGCGAATATATCATGTTTTTACCTACAACCGGCAGCTTCCTTATAAGCAATAGCATAGAAGCCTTTATTTCATCAGCGTCTTTAATCATTATATAAACGTGCCGCCAGTTATCACTTTTTACCTGCGCCCACTCCAAAGTCTGCAATATATGCCCTTTAGGATGGGTTTCCACAAACTTCGTGTACTCTTGTTTGTCCCCGTTGATTATCGCTTCCATCGAACACATTTCTCCTTATTTTTATAAACCATATATATTATCCACTTATAAACGCTCATCGTCAATACATGAAATCGGGCCCGCAATATGTATTGCAACAGAGATTAACTGCAATTCGTAATTTATAAAGGCTTCTCTCTGTAAGCGGTGCAAAGCCCCATATGCCTTGCACCGTTTACATACACACTTAATATAAATTACGAATTAAAGATTAGAATAAATTTTTTAATGCATTAAACAAAATTTACTGTTATAATAGAAATATAGTTATATCTTCAGCAAAAAGAGGGTTTCCAACAGGTGCATCGATTAAATAACATGATAAAAAAAACTGAAACAAAATTATTTTACACCATAAATCAGCGTCTTAAATGTCGCCCACTCGATGCTATAATGCTGCGCATTACTAACATAGGCAGTGCTTTTTTTACGCTTAGTCTTGTTTTAATAATGATATTATTTGGCAAAAGTGCTACAAAAAGCGCCGGATGGCAAGCTATGGCAGCATTAATATTCAGCCATGGAGTAGTACAAGGACTTAAATTGTGGCTTCGCAGAGATAGGCCATTTTTTACGCTCAAAGGCGTGAACATATTGGGCAAGCTTCCAAAAGATGCATCGTTCCCGTCAGGCCACTCCACAGCTAGCTTTGCATTAGCGACATCTTTAGCTATGTATTGGCCTGCATTTACTATAATTGGTATGGGAACAGCCTCTCTAGTCGCCATATCCCGCATTTATCTAGGGTACCATTATCCATCTGACGTAATCGTCGGCACGGCCTTAGGCATACTCTCAGCTTTAAGCATGGGTTGGCTGATCTAAAAAAGCCCTACCGTTTTGCAGACAGTAGGGCTAGAAATTTTATTGTCTTTGTATATGCAGGTATCGTTCAAGATTATCTCTTCCTATGTTTATGGCTAAAGCGGGATCTTCAATGCCCTCAAACTCTATCGAAAGCACTCCATCATACCCATAAGCCCTAAGCAATTTTAAACACTGGACCACCGGAACATCTCCATGGCCTATAACGGCTCCCCGCAGATAATTGCCTCCACGTGATTTAAACCATCCATCGCCTGGATTAGGCAGCATGCCGCTTTTAACATGGAAATCTTTCACGTGCACATGAAACACATATGGCAATAATTTCCCAACTGCAACAGCAGGGTTTTCATCTACGCAAAGGAAATTCCCTATGTCCAAAAGGAGACCAAAATTCGTATGATTTACACCATTAATGAGCTTTTCTACCCTATCGCTATCCTGGCAAAAGAATCCATGATTTTCAACCATTGTCTTTATGCCCATGTCCTGTGCATACTCGGTTACGGCACGATAGCCTTTTATTAGGACAGGCAGCGCATCATCAAACCCTCGCGGCCCATGATAATCTTGAGAAAAACCATATGTAGCATCATGACGCATAAATGGAGCGCCAAGGGCGAAAGCAATTTTTACCTCTTCTTTTAAGCGTTCAATTTCATTTTCCAGCCCGTTATTTATAAAATCCGCACCTACAGCATAGTTAACGATCTGTATATTAGCCTCATCACATGCTTCCTTTATCATACCAGCATAAACAAGCGGCTCTATTCCTTCCGGCAATAGTGGCAATCCAGAAAATTCTATGTTCTTGAAACCCATTTCGGCCGCTTTTTTTACTATTTCCAAACCATCAATATGATATTTACTATAACTATAAGAGCTAACTCCAATCTGCATATAATCTCCCCCTTTCGATTTGTAGCCTTTAGCACATAAAGCCCAAATATCAGCTTATAAACCCTTCAAATCTATCCCGAGCCTTGCATATCGGGCATATCTCAGGTGGCTGCTCGCGCGCACATAGATAACCGCACACCTTACACCGCCATACAGGCATTGTCAAATATCCGCCCTCATCCATTTGCCCGCTCGATCGAGCGTGGATGTTTCTTCTCTCCGGTATCGGCTGTAGCTGGTCTTTACCATCCGCTATAGCTTTGGAAACATAAAGGCCACAATAACAGCTGCCATATTCTGCTAAATCTGCATCCCTATGGACATATTATATCTTTATCATTTTCCATATCGCCTGACGCCAATCTGCATGGGCATGACTGATAGCCATAACGCTCTTCATTTACCAACAAGCCTTCTATCAAGCCTATAGTAAATTCCATATCGGGATTTAAAATATAGCCCGAGCTTTCAGCTTCAGCCTTTTTCTTAGCATAGAGGGTTTCCACTTCTTTTTTACTTATCTCCATACCCCAATGCCTCCTTCAGCTCTCTTTCCCTATAGCCTATTATAACCGTTTTATCATCTATAACGATTGTTGGAAACGATAACATGGGATTCCACTTTTCCATCTCATCATGCACAACATTTTTGTCATCACCTGTAACCAAATCAACATCTATAAAGTAATACTCAACACCCAAACGATTTAAAAGCGCTTTAGTCTTTCTGCACCATATACACGTACTCAAAGCAAAGAACATTACTTTGCCTCTATTTTCCCCATTGACATGTTTCCAATTCATAAAAAAGCCCCTCTTCGCACTAAAAATGGTATAATAAAATTATATCATACAACCTTTAAAAAATATAGGAGGCTTTAATGAAATCGCGATTTATGAGTTTTATTACGCTGCTAGCAGCGCTTGCCATAATGCTAGGGGGTTGTACTTCCTCCGTCAAGTCACCAACTGCTGTAGCATCGCCGCAAAGCGCAACAACGGCCAATGATGTTAGCAGTGCTGAACAACAGACAGTTGATGATGCCCAACAAGCAACGGAATCGATGGATTTAAAACGGCCACGTTATGAGATGAGCATTGTATTAGATACGCAAAAAAACATAATATCCGGCCAAGTTACTATATATTTTAAAAACTCATATGATGAAACAATGAAAGAAATATGCTTACAACTCTATCAAAACACCGATAAGCATCTAACTGATATACAAAAAGTTATGTTGGATGAAAATGAGGTATCTTTTAAATACGACGCTAACACCGCCATTATAACACCTATTAAGCCTATCGCTCCTTGGAAAAAGGTGAAACTAGATGTGTTCTTCAGCAGCAAAATAACTGCACGTGGGGATAAGTTAGGAGACTATAGCCATGGAAACGGCATTTATGCATTATCGCGTTTTTATCCAGCGCTTGCCGTTTATCGCGATGGCCAATGGATAACAACCCCTTACTATTATAACGGGGATCCCTACATAAGCGATGCTTCGGATTTTGATGTAAGGATTTCCATGCCCGCTGATCAAAAACCTGTTTTTGGCGGCCACATATTGTCCAATACTGTGGAAGGCAAAAATCGCTTAGTGCATGTTACAGCTTCACCAGCCCGTACATTTTGCTTTTCAACGTCCGCAAATTATAAAACGGTGAGCAAAAAGGTCGGTAATATAACAATAACAGCGGCTTACGCCAACGGGTCTGCCAGTATAGCCCGTTCCATGCTGGGCTACGCCGAGCAAGCCTTATCCATCTTTCAACAGCGCTTCGGCCAATATCCATACGACTATCTTGTTTTGGCAGAGGCCCCTTTACGTTCTGGTGGTATGGAATATTCAGGTATAGCACTATATGCGCCGGCTGTTTTTCAAGGGCGTGACGTGGAGCGTGAAGTCGTACATGAGATAGCCCATCAATGGTGGTTCAACATGGTAGGAAATGATGAATTTCGCGAGCCATGGCTTGACGAGGGAATAACGCGTTATTCGGAAGTCATATATTATGAGGCTCGTTACGGGGCACAGCGTAAAAATCAGGCTCTAGCCAAGATAAAGCAGCGCCTTAAGACAACTGATGACGCTATATTAGACACTCCTGTATGGTATTTCTCTAAGTCTCAATATTATATATTAGTATATGATAAAGGGGCCCTGTTTCACGATGCCCTGCGTAAACTCATGGGCGATGACCTCTATTTCTCTTTATTGCACCAGTACTTAGAAGAATATAAATGGGGTATAGCGACCACAGAGGATTTTCAGAAACTGGCATGTGAAATATATGGAAACGATGAAGCTATAAACAAATTATGCGATCAGTGGTTATACCATTAATAACAAAAAAGGGTGAGCTAAACAAAATGTTAAGTATACCGTTTATGCAGCTAGGTGACCTGCATATATCTACGCCATTTAAGGGCATTTCTCCTTCGGCAGGATACATGCGCAGGCAAGAATTGATAGGCGCTCTTAAAAGCGCTGTAGAAATTATCAAAAGCAATAATATACCAATTTTATTTATCACAGGTGATTTGTATGAAAATAACTACATAACACAGCCAACTATAGTAGAAATAAGCCGTTTGCTAGCTTCAATACCCAATACATCAGTTTTTATATCGCCGGGTAATCATGACTATATCCATAAGCGTTCATTCTATACAAACTGGGAGTGGCCATCGAATGTCCATATTTTTACGTCGCCATCCGTACAAAGGATAGATCTAAACGATGTGCCTGTATCAATATATGGTTTTGCTTGGGACAAGCCAGAGCTGGCTTTTCCTATGGATATGAAACCAAATGATGCATCAAGAATAAATGTAGCTGTAATCCACGCAGATGCTCTATCCCCTTCATCACCATACTTAGCCATAGAACCCAAAAAGCTCATGAGTTGGAATATGGATTATATTGCCCTAGGTCATATTCACAAGCCGTATGCCATTGACATCCATACTCAATTACGGCCGCTTGATACCGATAGCATACAGGCAAGCGCTGCATATGCTGGAAGCACAGAGCCGCTCAATGTAAGCGAATATGGAGATCATGGCATCATAGTAGGCGCTCTTTCAAAAAATCACGCTTCTATAAGGCTTTTGCCCATAGCAAAAAGGCGCGTTATAAATATAGATGTTTCTTTAACCGATTGTCAAACCGAAAGCGATATAAAAGAAAAAATTTTAACGTCAGCTAGTAAAAGCGGAACCAAAAATGATATGTATTCTATATGTTTAAAAGGCCGCGTAGAAGCCCATCTTAGAGATTCCATAGCAAATATAGCAGGCAGCATAACACCGCAATTTTTTAGCTTGTCTATAATAGACCAAACGATACCCGATTATGACCTCGATTATATAAAACAGCAGCACAGCAATGATATAATAGGAAAATTCGTAGAATATATGGAAGATGAGATACAAGCAGCCGGTCCTGAACAACAGTTAATCCTAAGGCAATCCCTTTATATGGGGCTAGAAGCCCTTTTAACTCAATGATTTTAGGTGATATGAAATATGATAATAGTTAAACTTTATCTTACTAACTTTGGAAAATTCAAAAATCGCGTATTAGATCTCACACCCGGGCTTAATATTATATATGGTGCAAACGAAGCAGGTAAATCTACAGTCCGTAGCTTTATAGAAGGCATGCTGTATGGATTTAAAAAGCCCAATGCAGCCAAGCGTATTTTTACTGAAGAAAAACAGCGTTATAAGCCCTGGCTGAATACTACGTACGCTGGCGCTATGGAATATAGCACAGATAATAAGATCTATAGAATAGAACGAGATTTTTTAAATGATAAAATAAGCATATATGACGCTGAAAGCGGAAACGCATTAGAGTATGCGGTGCTACCGGGCACACGCGAACCAGATATAATAACACGCCATTGGCAGCTCAACGCTATCTCCTTTGCAAATACTATAAGCATAGACCAGCGCAACACATTTTCATCTAAAGCTATGGCCAAGGAAGTAGCTGATACATGGTTAAATGTTGCGCAGGCAGGTATACAAGATGTATCAATAAACCATGCCATAAAATATTTAAGCGACATAATAGATACCATCGGCTCTGACAGCGCACCTACGCGGCCATGGGCTAAAGCGCATCAAAAGCTAGAGCAACTAGAATCGGAACATGCAATGGCTGAAAAACGCATATCTGAAATGCAGGAAAACATAGCTCGTGCACATGTCCTCCGCATCGAAATAAATGACATAAGAACTGGAAAAGTGATAGATGAATCTCAAACAGCATTGCTTAAAAACCGCAAACAACTTTTAGAGACAAAATTAAAGTCTTTTGATAATATAGAACAGCACATCGAGCAGCTTATGTCCATAGAACGTCAATTACAAGAAACGAAATCGGAATTGGAGAAACTGCGCCCGATAGAAGCCAACGAAAATATGGAAAATGAAATTACCGCTATACAACGCCGTAGATGGCTTTACGCAATATCGGGCTGTATAGTTTTAATTGCAACGATAAAATTTCCGCCTAGTGCAATGGCTTTGATTCCTATTATAGGGCTGACCGTATATGACAGGCATAATGAAAAAAAATTAAGAAAGCAAATCCAACATAGCTCATATCAGCTAAAAAATCAGCGTGAGGCATTAGATAAAAAATATGCTGAACTAGAAAATACGAAGCATCAGATATTCGATATAATCGGAGTCCAGGATATAACGCAAGCCATAGAACTAATCAAGCAAAAAGATATTTTAACATTAGAAATTGAACAGGTAAATAATGAATGCAAACAGGTAAAGCAAAAAAGCATACATGACAAAGAAGTAGAACTAGCTGCGCTAGAAGCGAGAACTGAGGCCATGCTTTCTGATATCAGGCCACTAGCAGCCATAGAAGAGGAAATGGAATACATAAAGCAACAGATAAAAGACATGGACATCCAGAAACAAGCCGCTTATAAAGCCATTAGCGTTATAAAAAAACTTTCCGACCAAATACAAAGCGATTTTAGTATATATATAAATGACGCTTCGACACCGCTTATAAAGCACATGACTGACGGGCGCTATAATAGCATAAATATATCGAATGATTTGCAAATAAAAGTTATAGACCCTGGCAACAATGTGCTAGTGCCTTTAGAGCAATTGAGCACAGGCACTATAGACCAGCTATATATGGCCGTTAGACTAACAATAGCAGACATGTTGTCAGAGCACAAAAAGCTTCCTCTTATAATTGACGACGCGTTTTCCGAATATGATGACAAACGGTTAAAAAATGCAATAGAATATATAGCCGAGCTTGCGCAAAAAAGGCAGGTCATATTTATGACCTGCCATAAAAGGGACGTACAAGCGCTTCAAAATCTAAATGCCCGATATAACAGCATAGAGCTTTAGCGCCTTATGCTGTTAGCTAATCCAAGCATTTCGTCGGCTGTCTGCAACGCCTTAGCATTAAGCGCATATACGCGCTGCGCTTGTATAAGGCGCGTCATCTCATCAGCCATATCGACATTTGATGATTCCAAGAACCCTTGCCGCACATGTGATTGTCCGGCCGCGAATGCAGCCTGCCCAGCGTTGTCCGTCTGAGTATAGAGATTGTTTCCTAATGCCTGCAATCCTTGAGGATTAGTAAACTCAACTATAGCTAAATTACCTACGTCAACGCCGCCAGCGCTAATAACGCCATTGCTGCTCACTGAAATATCGTCCTCCGATGTTCCGGCTGGCAGTTCTATGCGGAGACCATTTTGTCCAAGCAGCCAATAACCATCCTGCGTTGTTATATATTCATGAACTAAACCGTTTTCTTCAACCTCGGCTATTTTAAAATTGCCATCCCTAGTGAAAAAAGCATTGCCCATGCCATCTGTTACAGAGAAAAAACCGGGCCCTTCTATAGCTAAATCGAGCTTTCGCTCAGTCTGTTGCATAGCACCTTGCGCAAAATATTTAGGCGATGCCACTACCCGCGCGCCCGTCCCCACATGAGGCAATTCGCCCTCGTTTCTCGGCTTTTCTACAGAAGGATTAAGTTTATACACATAAGGCATGTCCTCTATATGCACTGTATTCCGTTTAAATGCCGTAGTGTCAGCATTTGCTATATTATTCGCTATAGTGTCAACGTTATACTGCTGCGAAACAAGGCCGGCCCTTGCTGTCCATAATGCCTGTATCATACCTTTCCCACCTCATTTACTGTTTTATCAAGCGTTTGATCAATCATAGAGGCTATACGCTGAGCCGATTCATAATGCCTATACACTTCCATCATATTGGTTATTTCTTCATTCAAATCTACATTAGATGTTTCTCGATAGCCCTGCTTTATAGTTGTAGCAACCGGTGTCGGCTGATAGTTCTGGTTATCATATACGACGTATAAGTTATCCCCTACCTTTTCTAAAGCGTCATCTCTAACTACTTCTAGCTGGCCAGTGGCTGGATTGTTTGCATAAAAGTCTACAACAGCCATCGTCCCTACATACTGATTTTGGACATTATATACGTTCCCAGATAAATCAACAGTAAAATCGCTGCCGCCAACGTTTATGTCCCTAAATCCAGCATTATCATAAGCCTGGACCCTATTGCCATTACTATCCACTAAATAACCTGCGGCATCTACCGCAAACGAGCCATCACGCGTATATTGAATAGCGTTTTGCCCAGTTCTTACCACAAAGAAACCGTTACCAAATAATGCTAAATCGGTAGGATTTTCCGTTTGCTGCAACGGCCCTTGCCCCCAGTCAGTTTTTACCTGATCTATATGTACCCCATGGTTTATTGTGCCTATAATGTTATAAGGCTTAATCTGCGCATTAGGATCATTTTTTAACCTCGCAGTTAAAACTTCAGGAAAGCTCTGCGAAACCATTTTGTCTTTTTTATAACCAACGGTTTGAGCGTTAGCCAAATTATTAGCTATCGTATCTAGGCGCGCGCTCTCAACCTGCATAGCCGTAGATGCGTTATACAATCCTCGAAGCATACCTTTACCTCCTATTTTTGCTTCTTTTATTTTGTTCGGCTTTTTTATCAAAAAACTTTAATAAAATTTACTTTGTCAATCGAGTTTGCGAATCGCGGATACGGCTACTGCGATTCGCATTTTATATTATAGTGCATATGTAAACAGCGCAAGGCTATAATATTTCATCGGCATATAGGGGTTTACACTACTTACAGATAGAAGCTTTTATAAATTACAAATTGAAGATTTTGAATAAATAGATGAAAAAATGATGTATAAATGATATAATTGCTATGGTTATTTAGTTCGTGATTTGCGGGGGTAAATTTGAAATTATGGATAAATTGTTAATTCACGGTGGAAAGCCGTTAGAAGGTGAGGTTTGCGTAAGCGGATGCAAAAACTCAGCCGTAGCTGTTATACCAGCTGCGCTTTTAGCAGACAGCCCATCCGTTATAGAGAACCTCCCTTACATAGATGATGTTTTAGTTTTAAGAGATATATTAAAAGCTATGGGAGCTAAGGTCGAGCTTAGCGATAATGGGAGTATGTATATAGACCCATCAGGGCTTAATGCATTCACCACGCCTATGGAAATGGCTAGGCGAATGCGCGCTTCATATTATTTGCTCAGCGTTTTATTAGCTCGCTTCGGCAAAGCCGAGGTGGCATTCCCGGGCGGTTGTGATATAGGCGTGCGCCCTATAGATCAACATATAAAGGGACTAGAAGCACTAGGAGCCAAAATCATCATAGAGCATGGTTTTATAAAAGCCTATACTAGCGGTCTTAAGGGAGCAGAGATATATTTAGACGTAGTAAGCGTAGGCGCTACTATAAATATAATGTTGGCAGCTTCCATGGCCGACGGCGTAACCGAGATAGTAAACGCAGCAAAAGAGCCCCATGTGGTTGATACCGCTAATTTTTTGAATGCTATGGGGGCAAACATAAAAGGTGCTGGTACTGACGTAATAAAGATAAGGGGCGTAAGCTCGCTTAAAGGTTGTCAGCACAGCATAGTTCCCGATCAAATAGAAGCCGGTACTTTCATGATAGCTGCCGCAGCAACAAAAGGAAATGTTATAATTAAAAATTTAATACCGGTCCATTTGGAATCCGTATCTGCAAAACTTATCGAAATGGGTGTAGAAGTATCTGCTGGAGATGACTTTATACGTGTTAAAAGCAGTGCTAGGCCAAAGCCTACCACAATAAAAACCCTACCATATCCCGGCTTTCCTACAGATTTGCAGCAGCCCATGTCAGCTTTGCTTTCTATAGCAGACGGTACCAGCATAATAACAGAAAATATATGGGAAAGCCGCTATAAGCATATAGAAGAAATAAAGCGAATGGGCGCTAAGATCAAAATAGAAGACAGGGTGGCCATTATAGATGGCGTAGAAAAATTAAGCGGAGCGCCTGTTATCGCTACCGATCTTAGAGCTGGCGCAGCGCTAGTTATAGCAGGCCTCATGGCCGAAGGCGTTACAGAAATAAGCAACGTTAAATATATAGATAGAGGCTATGAAAATATAGATAAAAAACTAATGGCTTTAGGGGCAGATATAAGGCGCATATCGGTATGAGCAAATCAAAAATGCGCCTTTTCGCATCTTCTACATATAAGCTATATAAGCGGGCGACGTGCTCGTATCAGTAAGGGCATTTTCAGCATACACGCTTATATTTTCCAAGGCTTTACCAGCTCCTAGGACTACACATGATACAGGATCTGCTGCAACACAAGTCGGTATGCCAGTCCGCTCCTGTATAAGCCTGTCAATGCCCTCTAATAACGCTCCACCACCTGTCATAACAATGCCCTTTTCACTTATATCAGAAGACAGCTCAGGCGGCGTTCGCTCGAGCACAGAATGAATAGCTTCGACTATTTCATTGGCAGGCTCCATGAGAGGCTCGACAAGCTCTTCGGAAGTTATACTAACTACTTTGGGTAATCCAGATATAAGATTGCGGCCGCATATCTCCATAGCTTGTTTTTCTTTGCTCGGATAGAGTGCGCATATATTTATTTTCAAATCCTCAGCGGTTTTTTCTCCTATAAGTACGTTATGCTTACGCCTGACATATCTAATTATAGCCTCGTCGAACTTGTCCCCCGCTATTTTTATCGAATCGCTAACTACTGCTCCTCCAAGTGATATTACTGCTATATCGGTTGTACCGCCACCTATATCTATTACCATGCTGCCACTAGGCTGAGATATGTCTATACCGGCGCCAATGGCTGCCGCTATAGGTTCCTCCATTAAATAGGTTTTATTCGCTCCAGCATCATAGGAGGCATCCAAAACCGCCTTTTGCTCAACCTGAGTGATACCGGTAGGAATACATACTATTATGCGCGGTTTGCTCAAATGAACATATTTTGCTACTTTGCGTATAAAATAACGCAACATTTTTTGAGTGCTATCATAATCTGATATAACTCCTCCTCGCAGAGGGCGCATAGCTACTATATTACCAGGCGTACGGCCAAGCATTTGTTTGGCTTCACTTCCAACTGCAAGCACCTGGTTTGTGTTTTTATTTATCGCCACTACTGAAGGTTCTTTAAGCACTACACCCTTTCCTTTTACATACACTAACACCGACGAAGTACCTAAATCGATAGCTATATCTCGAATTCCGAACATGGATAATCTCCTTTTTATCTGCAATTTCTTATTAAAATTATAGCATATAAGCAATCATGCTACTATACTTTTACGCTTTGCTTTATAAGGTCTTCAAATTCTTTTTCTCCAATAATTTTTACTCCTAATTCACGCGCTTTGTCAAGCTTGCTGCCTGGATTTTCACCAACTACTAAATAGTCAGTCTTTTTACTCACACTGTTAACCACCTTACCGCCAAGGCTTTCTATTAGCTCAGTAGCCTGTTCCCGCGTGTATTTAGAAAGCGTGCCCGTCAAAACAAATGTCATGCCAGACAATGGCAAGTTGTCTTTGTGTTTTATATCTGCTGTAGTACGTACGCCAGCATCCTTAAGTCTCTTTATAAGATCCTTTGTTTGATCTTGTTTAAAAAAGGTTACTATGCTCTCCGCAATTTTAGGACCTATTTCAGGAATTTCCGTTAGCTCTTCTTCTGTAGCTTCCATAATCCCGTCTATATTTCCGAAATGCTCGGCCAATATAGATGCCGCTCTGCTGCCAACAAGCGGTATCCCCAGGGCATATAACAATCGCGCAAGGCCTCTGTCTTTGCTAGCCTCTATCGCATTCAAAAGATTCTGAGCTGACTTTGGCCCCATTCGCTCTAAATTTACTATATCTTCATAATTTAGATAATATAAATCGGCTTCATCGCGTATAAGCTTCTTCTCTAAAAGCTGCCTTACCAAAGCCGGTCCCAATCCCTCTATATCCATAGCATCGCGTGAAGCAAAATGGATTATGCCGCGCTCTACCTGTGCCGGGCATGATACTCCGGTACATCTTCTAGCAGCCTCACCGGGCAAGCGTATGGCATCTGCCCCGCATACAGGGCATTTATCTGGCATTATAAACGGCTTTTCTTCACCAGTTCGTTTTTCTTTTATAACGGCCACTACCTCAGGTATTATATCCCCCGCTTTTTGCACCCATACATGATCACCTATGCGTATATCTTTTTCTTTTATATAGTCCTCGTTATGGAGCGTCGCTCTAGCCACTGTGGTACCCGCCAGCCTCACTGGCTCAAGCACTGCCGTAGGTGTAAGAACGCCTGTCCTGCCTACTTGAATCACTATGTCTCTGATTACAGACTCTTTTCTTTCCGCTGGAAATTTATAAGCTATAGCCCATCTAGGAACTTTAGAGGTATTGCCTAATACTTGCCTTTGTCTCAAATTATTTACCTTTATAACCAGCCCATCTATTTGATAAGGCAGTTCATAGCGTTTTTCCTGCCATATACGGCATTGCTCTATAGCATCTTCTATGCCATCATTTAATAATAGGTAAGGAATAATTTTAAAGCCCTGTTCTCCAAGAAACAATAGGCTTTCTACATGCGTTTCAAATTCATAGCCATCTATACGCTGTAAATTGAACACAAATATATCTAAATGGCGCTTTGCGGTTATAGACGGATCTAGCTGGCGCACCGAGCCAGCCGCTGCGTTGCGCGGATTGGCAAAAAGTGGCAAGCCCTCTTTTTCCCGTTCTTCGTTTAATTCATAAAAATATTTATAAGGCATAAAAACCTCGCCGCGCACCTCTACATTTATCGGATCTTTTAACCTAAGCGGTACAGATCTTATGGTTTTTAAATTGGCAGTTACATCCTCACCTACAAATCCATCCCCGCGGGTTGCCCCGCGAACTAGCAGACCATTTTCGTATGTCAGCGCAACGGACAGGCCGTCTATTTTAACCTCGAGTACATATTGCACATCTTCATTCAGAATCGAGCGGACACGCCTATCAAAATCTCTTAATTCTCCTTCGGAAAAAGCATCATTTAAGCTAAGCAGTGGTACGCTGTGTACAACCGGCTGAAACTGGCTTGAAACCTGGCCGCCAACCCTTTGAGTAGGAGAATCAGGAGTTACAAGCTCAGGGTATTGAGCCTCTAATTGCTCAAGCTCGCGCATAAGTGCATCAAATTCCTCATCAGATATCTCGGGGCTATCTAATACATAATAGAGATAATTATGATGCTCTATAAGACGCCTTAATTCATTAACGCGCCTTATCACTTCTTCTGGAATTTCCATAAATCTACCTCGCTTATATGGGTTCTATTGGCGCATATTTTACCAATAGTTGTTTAACACCGTTTTTGGGGAAAGCTACCTTAAGCTCCACATCATCCCCACGGTTCTTTATTTCCACTATAGTGCCTACTCCAAACTGCTGGTGCCTTATCTTTTCACCTAGTTTATATGAAGATGATCTATTAATAGAAGCAGCTTTTTCGGTTCTTTTACTTAACGATGAATCGTTATCGTCTGGTTCACCGATCCCTTCTAGAAGCTCTTGTGGTACCTCATCTAAAAATCTGGATGGTATACCTTCTACAGTATTGCCAAATATCATACGCTGACGAGCATATGTCATATAAAGCTGCTGGCGCGCTCGCGTTATAGCTACATAACAAAGCCGGCGCTCTTCTTCCATTTGTTCTTCATCATTAAAAGCGCGGCTGCTCGGAAAGAGCCCCTCTTCCATACCTGTGATAAATACTACTGGAAATTCCAGGCCCTTGGCACCGTGAATGGTCATTAAAGTCACAGCGTCGTTATCCTCGGCTAATTCATCAACACTAGAAATAAGGGCCACATTTTCCAAAAAAGCTTCCAGCGTTGGCTCGTCAGCCGACGCTTCGAATTCTTTAACCGCTGATACTAGCTGACCAATGTTATCTATACGCGTATTAGCTTCATCTGTATTCTCGTCTTCTAGCGCCTTCAAATAACCCGTAACGCCGAGCAATTGTTGTATCAATTCGGATGGCTGCAATAACTCTTTTAAAGCCATAAGCTGTACCATCATCTCAACAAATGGTTTTATCTTGCTTTTTATGCGGACAGATACATTTTCTAACCGGTCTATATTCCATATAGTCTCAAAAAGCGATTGTTCTGCTTGTTGAGCAGCTTCTTCGATAGCGCGCATAGTAGTATTGCCTATACCGCGTTTAGGCTCGTTTATTATACGTCTAAGGCTCACGCTATCCGCAGGATTCACCAAAACCCTCAAATACGCTATGACATCTTTTATTTCTTTACGGTCATAAAAGCGAAGGCCCCCAACTACTTTATAAGGAATGCCAGCATAAACCATGCTCTCTTCTATTGCTCTCGATTGCGCATTCATACGATATAATATTGCAAAATCGCTATATTTACGCCCCTCATGCTGTACCCCTTCTAATATGCGATGGCATATAAATTGAGCTTCGTCATGCTCATTATAAGCTACATAGCATTTTATGCGCTCTCCCTGCTTGTTCGACGTCCAGAGATTTTTGCCTTTACGCCCTTTATTGTTTACTATAACGCTATTAGCTGCGTCAAGGATGGTCTGAGTAGAACGATAGTTTTGTTCTAATTTTATAACCTTGGCATCGGGAAAGTCTTTCTCAAAGTCTAGGATATTGCGAATATCAGCACCCCTCCACCCATATATGCTTTGATCATCATCGCCAACTACGCAAAGATTCCTATAAAGGCGAGATATCATTTTGATAAAGGTATACTGAGCATAATTGGTATCCTGATATTCATCGACCAAGATATACCTAAACTTATGCTGATAGAATTCCAATACATCCGGCCTCATGGTAAACAGCTCTATAGTCTTCATTATAAGATCATCAAAATCCAAAGCATTATTAGCGCGCAATTTTATCTGATATAGCGAATATAATTGAGCTATTTTATCCGCTCTAAAGTCGCTGCCGAAATACTTCAAATAGTCATTAGGCCCTATAAGGTTGTTTTTTGCGTTACTTATCTTGGCTTTAATTTCTCTATCAGAAAAATATTTTTCATTTAAAGCCATCTCTTTTATGCATTCTTTTATAAGCGTGGATTGATCGTTTTCATCAAATATAGTAAAATTACGTTCGTATCCTATCTTATCAATTTCTTGTCTTAATATACGCGCGCAACTAGAATGAAACGTGCTTATCCATATATCTTTAGAAACTACACCAACAAGACTAGCTACCCTTTGCTTCATCTCATCGGCCGCTTTATTAGTGAATGTTATGGCAAGTATATTCCATGGCGGAATACCTTTATCGGCTATAAGATAGGCTATCCGATACGTCAGTACCCTTGTCTTGCCGCTTCCTGCTCCCGCCAATACCAAAAGAGGACCTTCAGTATATAACACAGCTTTTTGCTGTTGCTCATTTAACTGTTTAAGATAATCCATTCGCGCTATCACCTTGCTCTTTTGCTTTTAATCTGTCTAATATAAGCTTATATCCCCCTGAACCATATTCTAAACAACGGTTAACACGACTTATTGTAGCAGTACTAGCTCCCGTCTTTTCGACTATTTCATTATACTTTTCCCCAGCGCTCAACATCTCGGCCACTTCTAAACGCTGAGCAAGTGATTTTATTTCGTTAATAGTGCATATGTCCTCAAAAAAGCGATAGCACTCATCTAAATTTTTTAATTCAAGTATCGCCTCAAACAGCCTGTCCACAGATTGGCTTTTGAGCTTGGATTCGTAAGCCATAACAATCACCTCACGTAATTCTCCAATACGCCTATTCCCTCTATCTCTACCTCTACTACGTCGCCAGGCTTCATAGGCGATATGCCAGAAGGGGTGCCAGTAGCTATAACATCACCAGGCAGCAACGTCATAACCTTAGATATGAAGCTTACTAATTCCTCAACATTATGCAGCAAAAAAGATGTGTTACTATTTTGCTTTACTTCACCATTAACCCGAACTTCCAGATCTAGATAATGCGGATCGATGCCACGCGCTATCCAAGGACCTATCGGTGCAAATGTATCAAAAGACTTAGCCCTGGTCCATTGACCATCTATCGACTGCAAGTCTCTGGCAGTAACATCGTTAAAGCATGTGTATCCAAATATATAATCATATACCTGATCTTCTTCCACATCTTTGCAGCGCCTGCCGATTACAACAGCCAACTCTCCCTCATAGTCCACCCTTTGTGACATTTCAGGATATACTATATAATCTTTAGGACCTATTACCGCCGTAGATGGCTTCAAAAAAAGTACTGGATCCTTTCTAGACGCTTCAGCCATTTCCTCTATATGGCTAGCGTAATTGAGACCGACTGCTACTATCTTACTAGGCATACACGGCGCAAGGAGTTTCACTTCCTCAAACGAGAATCGCTGTGTCGTAACCTCATAGCTGCTAAATATATCGCCCCTTATCCGCCGGACGGTATCACCATCTAATATGCCATAAGATGCTTTGCTATCTGCCTCAAAGCGGACTATTCTCATCTTATCCCTCCTAAATTTTTACAGCCCGCAAATTGCAAGCCCTTCTGCTCGACGCCTTCAAATGGGCATCGCAAAGTATTAGATTTGATACTTTGCGATGCCCTGATTTTTATCTTTTTTTCTTAAACAATTCGGCTGCTTCATAAGCTATATCATCTGGTGTAAGTTTATAAAGTTTAAGTAAATCCTCTGGTTTGCCAGATTGCCCAAATTGATCGTATAAGCCCATTCTTTTCATGATAGTAGGTCTGTGCTCTGAAAGAACCTCAGCTACAGCGCTACCTAAGCCGCCATTCACTACATGCTCCTCTACAGTAAGTATTGCCCCGGTCTCTTCGGCTGCTTTTACTATTATATCTTCATCTATCGGTTTAATCGTATGAATATCTATAACTCTGGCATTTATGCCCTGCTCAGCTAACAAATCTCTGGCTTTTAAAGAGCTCGATACCATCATCCCTGTAGCTACGATAGTTATATCCGTACCAGGAGCTGTTTCTATACCCCTGCCCAGCTCGAATTTGAAAGTATCTTTATCATATATTACAGGTGCCGCTAGCCGCCCAAATCTGAGATAAACCGGACCATCATGTTCTATTGCTGCTTTAACCGCAGCACGGCTTTCTACAGCATCGCACGGGCATATAACTACCATATTAGGCATAGCTCTCATGAGAGCTATATCCTCCACTGCTTGATGGGAGCCGCCATCTTCGCCAACCGTTATACCTGCATGAGTTGCCCCTATCTTTACATTGAGCTTAGGATACGCAATGGAATTCCGAACTTGTTCAAAAGCCCGGCCGGCAGCAAATATCGCAAATGTGCTGGCAAAAACTATTTTACCCGTAGTGGCTATTCCAGCGGCAGTAGCCATCATATCGCTTTCAGATATGCCCATATTTATAAACCGTTCTGGAAATTTCTTCTTAAATTCTTCGGTTTTTGTTGACTTTGACAAATCAGCATCTAATACTATCATGTTCGGATATTGTTCTCCAAATTCAACCAACGCCTTACCATAGGCCTCTCTAGTAGCTATTTTTTCAGGCATTCATCTCTACCCCCAATTCTTTTAAAGCTTGCTCTTTTTGCTGTTCGTTAGGCGCTATACCATGCCAGCCTGCCTGGCACTCCATAAATGATACTCCTTTACCCTTTATGGTTTCTGCCACTATCACAGTGGGCTTGCCTTTAGTCGCTTTAGCTAATTCTACAGCGCTCAATATTTCCACGAAGTTATGGCCGTTTATGTTTATGACATTCCATCCGAATGCCCTGAACTTTTCGTCAACCGGTTCAGGTGATTTGACATCGGTAATAAAACCGTCTATTTGCAAATGATTATGATCCACAAACGCTGTTAAATTGTCCAACTTGTAATGAGCAGCCGTCATAGCTGCCTCCCATACCTCGCCTTCCTCTAGCTCTCCGTCGCCTAGCAAAGCATATACGCGATAATCCTTTTTATCAATTTTGCCTGCTAAAGCCATACCATTAGCCGCTGATATGCCCTGGCCTAATGAACCTGTAGACATATCCACTCCGGGTGTTTTTTTCATATCTGGATGGCCCTGTAATATAGAACCAGCCTGTCTCAGCGTCCAAAGATGATCGCGTGAAAAATATCCTCTACGAGCCAGCACTGCATATAAAGCTGGCGCAGCATGCCCTTTAGATAAGACAAATCTGTCTCGATCCGGCCATCTAGGCTCATCAGGGCGTATGTTCATTACGTCAAAATATAACGCTACCAATATATCGGTCGCCGAGAGCGAACCGCCGCTATGACCAGAATTAGCTGATGCAAGTGAGCATATTATATCAGCTCTGACTAACTTAGCCGTTTCTTCTAAAAATTTGATTTTTTCTTGATCCATTTTTACCTCCATAACCTGAATGTATTTTAAAAGCCTTCGCCATGCACTTCTCGCGCATCGGTTATTATTAAGAAGGCCCTATTGTCTATAGTCTGAGCTATTTCTTTTAACTTAATAACTTCTGTTCTACCTACTACACATAAAATAACATCTTTATGTTCTTTTGTATATGCACCTTGTCCTTCTAACAGTGTAACACCTCTGCCAATATCGCGCAATATTGCACGCGATATTTCCTCTGCCTTATCAGAAATTATTATAAAAGCTTTAGCACTGCCTAAGCCTTCTTGTATAAGGTCTATTACATATGAACTAATAAAAAGCGATATTATAGCATACAACGCCTGCTCTGGACCGAATATAATGCCAGCAAATATAACCACTGCTGTATCTATCACAAACAGGAGCCACCCTATAGTGATGTATGGAAGAAATTTATGTACTATCTTAGCCGCTAGATCAGTGCCCCCGGTAGTAGCATTAGACCTAAATACCACGCCAGTGCCTATTCCCATAACGATTCCTCCATAAACAGATGCCAAAATGTCGTTATTGGTAAGAGCTGGTAATTTAACGATGTCTATAAAAACCGACAAAAGGACTGTAGCGACCATAGTTTTTAGGCCAAAATCCATTCCATGCGCTTTCATACCTAATAAAAATAACGGTACATTCAACGCTAATGTGGTAATACCTACTGGAAAGCCAAATATATAATACAAGACGGTAGCGATACCGCTCAAACCGCCCGGCGCTATCTTATTCGGTATAAAAAAGAGATTAAACGATAACGCAATGATAAACGTACCCGCTACTATCCCAGAATAATCATAAAAAGAACTTTTGTAATTCAGCCATATTCTTTTTAAGCGTTTTTTCAATCATGCGCCTTCTTTCCTAATGCAAGAAATCATTTCAATTTAACCACCGTCACTCCCATTTCTCCTTCACCATATCGTCCACTTCTATAAGATGCTACGTGTGGATGATGACGCAAAAAATCTTGTATACCCGCTCGAAGCGTACCGGTGCCCTTGCCATGTATTATAAAAACTTCTTCTAAACCGCTCATAGCAGCATCGTCAAGATATTTATCTATGTTGGCTAATGCCTCTTGAAGGCTCTGCCCTCTCACATCTATTTCCATGCCTATATCGCGCGGCCGCGTTGCCTCGACTCTCTTCACTGTAACCTGCGGCTTTTTTTCAGTTTTCCGTTCCACAGGCTCAGCCAGATCGTTCGTTGACACATTAACTTTCATTATTCCAACTTGTACTTGGACATTGTCTGAAGCATCTGGCACCGTTAAAACATAACCATTCGTTTGCAACGGGACAACATAAACTTCTTTGCCCGGTTTTATATCCTTTGCCGGCTCATAATCGCTTATATCACTTGGTTTATCACTTAATTTCCCTATTTCTTCTTCCATAGCAGCGCGGACACGCTCTATAACCTTATTTGCTTCTCCTGGCGAGCGCAATTGTGCATCACGCAGCTGTTTTATTATGTCATCGGCCTCAGCTTTAGCTTTATCTATAACGCCCTTCGCTTCCCGCCTCGCCTTGTGTATTATCTCATTCCGCTTACGCTCTAATTGGTCGCTCAGCTCCTTATATCTGCGTTCGAGTTGACGTGCCTGCTCTAACGAGCGTTCAGCTTCTACACGCTCATTTTCAGCTAAATGACGCTGTTCCTCCAATTTGCCTATAACATCTTCAAAACGCAAATCGCTTTCATTGAGGAAAGCCTGGGCCCTTTGCAATATCTCGTCACTCAAACCTAATTTGCGCGATATAACAAAGGCATTGCTTTTACCTGGCACACCTACTATCAGCCTATAAGTTGGCCTTAACGTCTCCACGTCGAACTCCATGCCACCATTTACCACTCCCGGCGTTCTTAAAGCATATGCTTTAAGCTGGCTATAGTGTGTTGTGGCAACTACTAGGGCCCCTCTCTCCCTCAGCTCATCTAATATAGCCATAGCCAATGCAGCACCTTCGGTAGGGTCAGTCCCAGCGCCTAACTCATCTAACAATACTAATGAATCCTCGTCTGCCGACGCTAATATGTGAACTATATTAGTCATATGTGATGAAAATGTGCTAAGGTTTTGCTCAATGCTTTGCTCATCACCTATATCTGCATATATGCCCTTAAAGACCCTTATTTGAGTTCCTGGCTCTGCCGGCACATGCAGCCCTGCCTGGCCCATTAATGTCAACAAACCTATGGTTTTTAGCGTAACGGTCTTGCCACCCGTATTAGGACCGGTTATTATAAGTTGGGTAAACTCAATGCCCAACTCGACATCCAAAGGAACTACTTTGTCCGGTGATATAAGTGGGTGACGTCCTTTTTTCAAAATCAAACCGCCCTTTTCGACCAAAAACGGCCTGACGGCATTCATTTCAATACTTAAACGAGCCTTTGCAAAAATAACATCTAATTGCACCAATATGTTTAAATCATGCACTATATCATCGCTTCGTTGCCCCACCATATGGCTGAGCGACGCCAGAATACGGCTTATTTCTTCCTGTTCTTCTAAGGCTAAAGTGCGCAATTCATTATTAGCTTCCACCACTGCCATAGGCTCAATAAACAAAGTAGCACCGCTATTGGACTGATCTTGAATAAGGCCAGAAAAGCTGCTTCGATATTCTTGCTTTACGGGTACTACATACCTGCCGTTTCTTATAGTCACTATAGGGTCCTGAAGCATGCGCTGATACTGCGATGAGCGTATAATATCGTTCAATCTATCCTTTATCCGCTGGTTAGCCTGCACTATACGCCTTCTTATGCTTTTGAGTTCGGGCGTGGCATCATCGGCTATCTCATCTTCCGATAATATGCATCTGTATATTTCGTCTTCGATGAGTTTTATACTATGAAGATTGTAGCATACGTCAGCTATAAGGCCTTTATCCTCAGCTTGAGCAGCATATTCTTTTACAAGCCTGCTGGTCTTTATTACCGATGCTACCTTTAAAAGCTCAGAAGGGCTTAAAGCTGCACCAGCACTGGCAGCCTTTACGGCATCTCCAACATCTTTTATGCCATCTAAAGGTGGCTGGCCAAATCTGCGTATATATGAGACAGCTTCATCCGTTTGCTGTTGCCAAGTATCTATCTCGTATTTATCGGAAGAAGGCAATAAGGCCCCGACAGCCTTAGAGCCAAGGTCAGAGAACGCTTTTTCTTTTAGTTTATCTATTATTTTGTCAAATTCTAATACACGTAATGTTCTTTGATCCATCTACCTAAAAAGAGCCCTAGGCACCACCTTAGTCGCTACCTGGGGCTTAATCCTGCCTTTCTGTCTTTCCATGTTTCTCAACAGAGTCATAAAATTGCACCGTTTTACCAACGCTTTCTTTAAGGCGCTGATTTTCTTTTTCCAATTCAGATACGCGCTCTCTCTCTTTAAGAAGCTCGTCAGCGATATTAAGTGCCGTAAGTATGGCTAACATGGTGGTGCTAAGGTTGGAATTGGCTTGTTCTATTTCCTCCATTTTACGATCCACATATATGGCCACTCTATGAATATATTCTTCGGGCTCGGAACCCTTCATGATATATTCTCTGCCGCGAATCTTAACGGTAGTACGGGTTTGTATATCGCCTTTTTCCATTTTTCCACGGCCTTTCTCAAATATTGAATAATCTATTTCTATTATATATCACCACCATCTAATAAACAATAAAAAGTAACTCTAGGCAACAGCCGCGGAATTAAGTCTATCAGCCCCGCAGCTGAGCTCCGAGTTTTTCTGATAAAGCTTTGACAATTCGCTGTTGCAGTTTATCAACTTCTTTATCGGTCAGAGTCCTGTCAGAAGCTCTATAAACAATAGAGTATGCCATACTTTTATACCCTGGCGGAATTTGAGCACCTTCATATACATCAAACAACTTTATTTCTTCGATCAGCCTACCGCCATTTTCTTTTATCACATCTTCAATTTGAGCTGATAGGATATCTTTTGGAACTACAACTGCCATGTCGCGCTCTACCGCTGGAAATTTGGGCAGCGGCACATATGTGCGTTCAAGAGTCCCTTTGCTCAATAAAAGTTCCATGTCTATATCGCTTATATAAACCCTTTTCTCTATTTCAAAATTTTCCAATACATCGGGATGAATTTCGCCTACCACACCTAGAATATTATCACCTAGTCTAATTTCCGCAGCTCTCCCAGGATGAAATCCCTGACGGTAAACAGGCCTAAAAGCTACTTCTTTTATAGCTAAGGCATCTAGCAGCACCTCCAATATGCCTTTTATATTAAAAAAGTCATATTCGCCATACATGCCCATGATTAAACGCATTGGCTGCTCTGGTAGTTCAACCGGTATCAGTTCTTTTGTCAAAAACACTGGAGCAATCTCAAACGCCGCGAATGAATCTGTACCTCGATTTATGTTGCGCGCTAATGTCTCTAGCATCGACGGCACTAAAGTTGAACGCATAAGGCTCTGGTCTTCCCCCAAAGCATTTTTTATTACAACTGGTTTAAAGGCATCATCGAGCTCAATGCCTGCTTGCTTCAATTGTTTATAGCCCATAAAAGAATAAGTGTTTATCTCATATAATCCGCATGCTGTCAAAATATCCTTTATATACTCCGTTAACTGCTGCCTCTGGTTGCGCCCGCCTACAGACACGCCGCTTTTCATAAGTGTTGGTTCTATTTTATCGTAACCATAAAAACGCGCTATTTCCTCAGCTATATCTGCCATTTCACAAACATCCTGCCTAAATGACGGCACCTCTATTGCCAACATGTCTCCCTCAAGCTCTACATTAAAACCGAGAGGCAGTAATATATCCTTCATCTCTTGCGCTGATATATCTATGCCTAAAAGAGCATTTATACGATCAACGCGCACATGAATCACGCGGGTCTCAGGCTTGATTGAATAAACATCTATAACGCCGCTTAGTGGCATGCCGGCCTCTAATTGATTGAATAATTCGGCAGCCCTATTCAACGCGAGCATTGCTAGTTCCGGGTCCAATCCTTTTTCAAATCGAGAAGAAGCCTCGGTACGCAAGCCCAATTTGCGCGATGCTCTGCGCACACAAACCTTATCAAAATTAGCGGATTCCAAAAGCACTGTTTTAGTATCATCATTTATTTCACTATTAGCACCACCCATTATGCCTGCTAAAGCCACTGGTTTTACGCCATCGGTTATAACCAACATGCCATTGTCTAATTTTCTAATTACACCATCCAACGTTTCAAAATCTTCACCGTCTCTGGCTCTGCGCACAACTATTTTATGATCTTCCAGCATATTAATATCAAAGGCATGCAATGGCTGGCCACATTCCAACATAACATAATTAGTTATATCCACTACATTATTTATAGGCCGCATGCCAGCAGCCTGCAGTCTATCCCGCATCCATTTTGGCGACGGCCCTATCTTTACGTTCTTTATAACGCGCGCAGCATATCTTGGACAAAGCTCTGGACATTCTATTTCCACCGAGGCCACATCAGACGCTTTTTGCTCATCCTCTTTTACAATTGGATTCAAGGAACGAAAAGGCTTTTTAAAGGTAGCTGCAGCTTCTCTGCCTATACCCATTACCGATAGGCAATCGGGCCTATTAGGTGTTATTTCAAAATCGATTACCGTTTCTGCCAATCCTAATGCCTCTTTTATATCAGTACCTGGAACATACGGCCTATCTAAAACCAATATGCCATGGGTTTCTGCTCCAGGATAATCTTCTTCCGTCAATCCAAGCTCTTTGCCAGAACACATCATACCTTCAGAAACCTCACCGCGTAATTTGCCACGCTTTATTTTAGTACCATCGGCCAATTCAGCACCGTGAAGTGCCACCGGTATGTAATCGCCGGTTTCAATATTATCAGCTGCTGTTATTATCTGGACTATATTATTGCCCACATCCACCTGGCATATCTGAAGGCGATCAGCATTTGGATGTTTACGGCGCTCTAATATGTGACCTACTACCACATTGCTTATATTAGCACCTAGTTTTTCAACGGTTTCTACCTTTGTGCCTGTCATGGTCATACGATCAACGAATTCATCTATTGATACATCTATATCTACGAAATCTTTAAGCCAACTTATCGGAACTTTCATTTAAAAATACATAACCTCCTATTAAAACTGTTTTAAGAATCTATAATCGTTTTCGAACAATAACCTAAGATCATCTATCCCATATTTAAGCATGGTTAGCCTGTCCAATCCTAAGCCAAAAGCAAAGCCGCTGTATTCATCGGGATTTATCCCTACTGTGCGGAGCACATTAGGATGAACCATGCCAGCTCCGAGTACTTCAATCCAGCCAGAATACCCACATATACGGCAGCCCTCACCATGACACCATGCACATGTTACATCCACCTCAGCACTAGGTTCCGTAAAAGGAAAATAATGAGGACGGAATTTTGTCTTAGTATCTTTGCCATATAAAGCTTTAGCAAAAACATCTAATACGCCTTTTAAATCTCCCATAGTTATACCGCGATCTACTACAAGGCCCTCCATTTGGTGAAAGATGGGCGAATGCGTTGCATCAACCTCATCGGCACGATAAACTCTGCCGGGAGCTATTATGCGTATAGGTGGTTTCTTATTCTCCATAACGCGTATTTGAACGGGCGAAGTCTGGGTCCGCAAAACGATATTATCAGTTATATAAAACGTATCTTGAAGATCCCGTGAAGGATGATCTTTAGGAATATTCAATGCTTCAAAGTTATAATAATCATACTCTATTTCTGGACCATCTGCTATTTCAAAGCCCATTCCAATAAATATATCCTCTATCTGGCGGCGCACTAAGCTAAGCGGATGCCTTTTACCCAAGGTTGGCTTCTTGCCCGGTATAGTAACATCTAACGCTTCTTCCTTAAGCCTATTTTCTTTTTCCCTGGCTATTATATTTTTTTCTTTATTCTCTAAATCGCGCGCAAATTCCTCTTTCAAACCGTTTATAGCTTGACCAGCTGCAGGCCTATCTTCGGGTGCAAGGTCTCCCAAGCTTTTTAGCAATGAAGTCAGTAGCCCTTTCTTGCCCATATATTTAACCCTTAACACTTCTAGCTGATCCGAGGTTTCTACCCGCTCCAATTCACTTAAAAAGTCATATTTCAATCTATCCAATTCATCTTTTAGCATATAGCAAAGTTAAACCCCTTTCAATGTGCAAATTGATAAAAACACGAACTCTTTTAGCTGATATTATATCATAAGCACCTTATAAACAACAAATTTTTCAAGGAAAGGTTAAAGGCTGGAACTTTTTGTAAAATGAAACGTCTAAAGAATAGAAAGGGGTAATATATTATGAAACGATTTATTGCAATTATGCTGTGCGCATCGCTATTAACGGTAACAGTTTCTGCTTGCACAACAGACAACGGCAGCTCAAGCAAAGCAACAATTGAATATAATAAAATTGATGTTTCGGAAGCGCCAGAAAAGGTTCAGCAATTGATAGAAAATAACAAGGCCAAGAAGGGGTATATTTATTATGAAGAAAACGGAATCTCTTATATAGGGGTTATGGCAGGTGAGAAAAACACAGGTGGATATAGCGTAGAAATAATAAGCCTCACTAAAAATACAAGTAACGAGCTTACTTTAACAGTGCGTTTTAACTCACCCGGCAAAAATGATATAGTGACGCAGGCCTTTACTTATCCTTATGCGCTGATAAGTTTTAGCGCTAGAAATATCAAAGCCATAAACGTGGTTGATGAAAAAACTGGCAAGCTAGATAAATTAAACTAGTTTGCCAGTTGAAGACGCCATTTCCTTGATACTTCATACATTATTATGCCGGCTGCCACCGAGGCATTTAGCGACTCAGCTTTTCCAGGCATCTCTATGCTAATACTCGCCGACGCTCTGTTTAAAACTTGCTGGCTTATGCCATGAGCTTCACTGCCAATCACTATAATAGTCCTGCAAGAGATGTCTGCTTGCTCTATGCTAATGTCACCGCGCGGCGCCGTTGCTAAAACCGCTACGCCAGTGTCAAGCGCATTTAACATATCTGGCAGATGAACATTGTTATATATGGGTATATGAAATGTAGATCCCATAGCAGCGCGCAATGTTTTTGGATTAAACACTTCTACAGAACCTGCTCCCATTATCACCGCATCGAATCCCAAAGCATCGGCCGTGCGTATCATGGTGCCAGCGTTGCCGGGGTCTTGCACTCCATCTAACGCCAATGTTAAAAATCTTTTCTTTTTCAGAAGATCTCGCCAATTCTTATTTTCTTGCCTCAATACAGCTATCAGCCCTTGAGGCGTTATCATATCGCTTATGTTTTTAAATATAGAAGGCGATACTTCAAAAGCACTTATTTTTTTGTTAATAACATCAGCTACTATAGTGCTGCCAGCAATGTCTGAAGAATAAAGGACAAATTCAATATCATGTCCGGCGCATAGCGCTTCTTGCAAAAGCTTCGGCCCTTCTATAATATAAAGCCCGGTTTTTTTACGAACATGAGCAGATAAGAGGCTTTTTGCTAATCTTACATAGCGATTCTCTTTCGACGTTATCATAAATTAACCCGTTATTTTATCCGATAAAGCTTCTAACCTGTTTATATCCTCCGCAGCTCCAACCACTATCAAAACATCCCCTTTGGTAAGCACATCTTCTGCTCTAGGCGTAACATTTATTGCATCGCCTCGCTTTATGGCTATAACATTTATACCATACTTTGTACGAAGATCCAGTTCCTTAAGCGATTTGCCAATCCATGTGGGCAACACCTTTATTTCTATCAAACTATAATTGGGTGACAGTTCTATATAATCCATTATATTAGTTGACACTAAATTGTGAGCCACGCGTATTCCCATATCTCTTTCTGGAAAAACAACCTTATCTGCGCCAAGTTTATAAAGTGCATGCGCGTGTATGTCGTTTTGCGCTTTGGCAACTACATATTTTACGCCAAGCTCTTTAACCATCATTGTAACCAAAATGCTCGCCTCTATATTGCCGCCCATGCCTACAACAACAACGTCAAAATTTTTCAATCCAAGAGATTGTAAAACGCCTTCCTCGGTGGCATCTCCCTGAACAGCATGTGTAGTGTAATCGGCTACGGAATTAACTAATTCCTCGTCTTTATCTATGGCCAAAACGTCGTATCCTAGTTCATATAATGTGCGGGCCACACTCATGCCAAATCTCCCTAGCCCTATTACTGCAAATTGTTTCAATTACATATACCTCCTCATTAACCAACCATAATTTTTTCTTCCGGATATTTATATAAATCCTTAATACCATGCTGGCGCTGAAGCAATGCAACGGCCAGCGTTAATGGCCCAACCCTGCCTGAAAACATAGTTAATATAAGCGCTAATCTCGATACTGTCGACAATGATGGTGTAATACCGGTCGACAATCCCACCGTACCAAACGCCGATGTGGTCTCATAAAGCACATTTATAAAGCTTTGGTCTTCAACAAGCGACAATATTATAGTAACTCCTGACACCAGCCCTAACGCCAATACGGCAATAGAAAGCGAACGCATAACAACTGTCCAGGAAAGGCGTTTTCCATAAATATTTACATTATCTCGGCCTTTTAGCACCGCATATACTGCTAAAAGTATGGTAGCCAGCGTCGTGGTTTTTATACCGCCACCAGTTGAGGCCGGCGAAGCGCCTGTATACATAAGCAAAACCGTCATAAATTTAGAAGCATCTGTCAAATCTCCTTCTGCGATTGTATTAAAGCCAGCGGTTCTCGGAGTAATAGATTGAAACAGTGCCGCAAGCGCTTTAGTTGGCGTATTAAGAGGCCCGAGAGTTTTGGGATTATTGTATTCAACGCAGAAGAAAAACAGAAAACCTACTGCTATTAATATAGCTGTAGTGGTCAGCACGAGCTTTGTATGCAACGACAGGCGCCTAACATGCCAATTATAAAAGATGTCCATTATAACTGCAAATCCTATACCGCCAATTATTATAAGGCCCATTATAGTAAAGTTTATTACTACATCACCCACAAATGGCGTCAAACTCGCAAAATTACCTATTATGTCAAAACCTGCATTGTTAAACGCTGAAACTGAATGGAACAATGAATAGTAAAGCCCTTTTCCTATACCATATATTGGTATAAAGCGAGTAGCCAGAAGAGCCATTCCAGATAGTTCAAATAAAGCCGTAGCTATTAATATTCTCTGTATTAACTTAACTAAGCCTTGAAGAGAAAATTCATTAAGAGCTTCCTGTATAACCAACCGCTCCTTTAAGCCTATGCGCCGGCCCAGCATCATGGATATTAAGGTAGCCATGGTCATAAAGCCTAATCCGCCAGCTTGTATAAGCAGCATTATAACCACTTGGCCAAATATGGACCAATATGTACCTGTATCTACCACTATAAGCCCAGTAACGCATACAGCTGATGTGGCCGTAAAAAGTGATGACACGAAGTCAGTACTATGACCTGCGGCACATGATATTGGAAGCATGAGCAATAACGTGCCTCCTAGTATTATTGAAGCAAACCCCAACACTAATACCTGCGTTGGCGTAAGTTTAAGTTTAAACACCTAAATATCTCCTTTTTTGCCTAAAAATTTGCTCCCATTATTATACCATTTAAATGTAAAAAATAAAGTGTTTTCCTAAAACAAACCTCAAACCCCGATTTGCTTATTTATCAACAAAAATTATTAAAAAAACAGCCTAGCGTATAAGCGCTAGGCATAGAGAAATTTATTTTATTTTAATCCAACCGATTTGACCAATGCCTCTATTTCTTCTTCATTAGAAGGCATCGCTATGTTATCGAACAGCATCCATTCTTCGTCATGTTCTACACATGTGCCTGGTTGAAGCTCCACCATGGGCCCAAGCGATTCTATCTCGGTCATAAAATCCGTAGTGTAGGTTTCAAACGAGACCCCGAAATCCGGATAGCATGCGTTAGGTTGATGTTTGTAGCGTTTCACAAACATATGGCCATGATTTACATATCCAGCCCAGCCATCCTCATTTGACAGGCCAAATTTAAACGGCGGTTGGCAGTTGGGGTCCTGAGCCATCATTATATACTTATCCCCCCAATATATCCTATGGTCATTCATTTTCGAATAAGGCCACAATACTAAAACGCGATTAGGCAAAAGTCCCGTTTCTCTCTGTGGTTGAGGAACTATCTCCTTGCCCCCTGTAGCCATTACGGTAAGTGCCCAGGGCGCCAACTTGACCGGCCAAAGCCCTTTATTTATAAGCCTATGGCGTATGTGAACTATGGGCTTATCAGCATCTAGAACAATTTCCATTTCTTTTTTTATATGGGTTTCCGGCTCTGTGTCTTGGCTCAATTTTATGCCGCCGGTTATAGTATCCCACGGCACTGGCCTATTATCCGGTATGTATGAGCGCGGTTCCGCTTCCGGACTATGCCATAACCTATGTCCACCATATATACGCCACTCATCGCCGTCTGTTTTGCCGATTTGGTCTTGTCTCTCGCAAAATTCATTTACATCATTTACAAAGCCAAACCGTATTATGCGCGGTCCCACATCAGTGGTAGCTATTATGTCAATCTTTCCATTAGACACTTGCACACAGTTATCCCAGCCGTCATAGGGTATTTTTTTTACCATTATCTCCGACATATTAAAAAACCTCCATTATTTTTATATAATTTATTTATTTTAACTCGCCTGTCTCATAAAACAATTCTTTATAGGGCACATATCGCAATTATGAGATGATTTTGATATGCCTATATCTTTGCCAATGCCATATATGCCAGATGTTGATTTAATAGGGATCATAAGACATGTATCCGTAAGCATTACTCCTATAGCCGAAGCATCTACCAGCTCAAACAATTCCTTTTGATGCAAAATATCCCAATCGCTATGGCCGGGGCTAAGAAGTCCTGTTATGCCATTGCCATTCTTTATAGCCCTATTAACCAGCCTTAACCAAAATTGGCGATTAACGTTTTCTATAGCGTTATCAGCTATAGCGTCTAATACCATCGCTTTTAAATAATCTCCCTGTGAAAAAGCTTTTTCTATTTCTGCAGGCAATTTAGGGCCTATAGTAGAAACAAATATCACAGCTTCATTGCAATTTTTCAAATATTGTGAAACAAATTTGCTCTTCCACAATTTGCTTTTATTAACCCAAATTCCATATTTTTCTTGGTCTGGCTCTATCGGGTATTCTGCATATACTAAAGCAGGTTCTATTAAGTCCTTAGCCAATTTTATCTGCTCATTCAGCTCTTCCTCTAGAGCGGGAGATATGCTTTTGTCGCCTTTATAGCCCATGTATCTTAATATATACTCTTTATCGATCTTAATCTTAAAATCCCTAAGCACTTCCATAGCACACATTCTTTCGAACTTATGCATCTAATCGCCCTTGGCGAAAAGCAGCTATATAGTTTAAGCAGTATGGATCTTTATCCATTAAAAGTTCTGCAGTATATACAAAAGACATAAGGCGATTGTCGAGCGGATCCAGTATAGCGCTACTTAACCCTGCTCCGATGGCAAGGACCAAAAAGGTTTGATTTATCAACTTTCTTACCGGCAAGCCAAACGATATGTTGCTCAAGCCGCATATCGTATGAGCTTCTGGAAACTCCTTATTGATTCCTTTTATAGTTTCTAATGCCACCACGCCGTAATGCGAGCCGGTACCAATAGGCCTTATCATAGGATCAAAGTAAATATCTTCCAACTTTACTCCTTCTCGCATGAGATCATCTGCTAGCCGCTCAGCTATCTTCAATCTTTCATCGGCAGTTTCTGGCATACCGTTATCATCCATGCATAATGCCACAACCGATGTGCCGTGTTCAAGTATCAATGGAAGTATAGCATTAAAACGCCCCTTCTCAGCAGTTATAGAATTTATAAGCGGTTTGCCGTTCTTGTTTACTTCCAGCGCTCTCTTTAAAGCCTCGGGATTCGGACTATCAAAGCACATCGGCTTATCCGTAACGCTCTGAACGGTTTCTGTGATCCATTGCAACAACTCTGGCTCTTTATCAACAAACGTGCCGCAGTTAACGTCTATATAATCCGCACCAGCTTCTGCTTGCTTTAGGGCTATATCCTTTATTATCTCGGCATCTTGCGCTGCCACAGCGGACTGTATATTCTTTATGCTAGTATTTATCTTCTCACCTATTATTATCACTCAACAACGCTCCTTTATAACTAGATTAACGCACCAATTTAAATGTCTCTTTTAAATCCGCATACAATCGCTTATAAACTTCATAATACCTATCGTAAATCGGAATATTTTCTGTTAATGGCTCCTGCACGCCAGTTATACGTATAGTAGCCTCACACGCTTCAGGCACACTAGCATATATTCCAGCGCCCACACCTGCTAAAAGCGCTGCCCCGAACGCCGGTCCTTCACTAGAATTTATAGTAGACACAGCATTATGAAAATTATCGGCTTGCATTTGACGCCACAATTTACTCCGGCCGCCACCTCCAGAAGCTCTTATTTCATTGACTTCTGTACCCATTTCCCTTATAATCTCAAGGCAATCCCTTAGGCTATATGATACGCCCTCCATAACGGCTCTGAACATGTCTTGGCGAGTATGCATAGCGGAAATGCCGAAGAAAACCCCTTTAGCATATGGATCAAGATGCGGCGTCCGCTCGCCCATAAGATATGGAAGGTATATAAGGCCCATACAGCCAGGCCGCGCCTGTGCAGCTTCTTCAGTAATAATGTCATAGGGATCTTTGTCCAAAAATTGCGCTAGTTCTTTTTCCATACCGCCAAAATTGTTTCGCATCCATTGCATAGATAGTCCCGCGCCTTGCGTTACACCCATTATATGCCATGTATTTGGAACCGCATGGCAAAATGTATGTACTCGGCCTTTTGGATCTATACGCACCTCATCAGTATAAGCAAATACAACGCCAGATGTACCGATCGTAGAAGAAACTATGCCATGTTTTACAATACCATTTCCCACAGCTCCAGCCGCTTGATCGCCGCCACCCCCAACTACAGGTGTCCCTTCCTTAAGTCCGGTTAACTCAGCCACTTCGCGAGTTATATAACCGGTTATTTCTGGGGACTCATAAACTTTTGGCAGCCATTCTTTGTCTATGCCTAGTTTTTCGAGCACTTCATCGCTCCAACATCTATGAGGGACATCTAAAAATTGCATACCGCTAGCATCGGATACCTCAGTCGCAAATTCACCAGTAAGTTTAAATCTTATGTAATCTTTAGGCAAAAGTATTTTATAGATTTTATCAAATATATCTGGCTGATGATTTTTAACCCACATAACTTTAGAAGCTGTAAAACCAGTCAATGCCGGATTAGCTGTTATCTCTATAAGCCTTTCCCGCCCTATTATTTCGGTCATTTGGTCACATTCAGCCTGCGTGCGCTGATCGCACCATATAATAGCGGGCCTTAAAACATGGCAATCCCTGCCTAACAGTACCATACCGTGCATTTGCCCTGTAAGGCCAACTCCTTTTATATCCGCACTATTTACGCCGCTTTTGCTAATAACTTGCTTTATCGTTTCTGCCGCAGCATTCCACCAATCCTCCGGCCTTTGCTCAGCCCATCCCATCTCTGGCTGGTAGAGCGGATATTCGCCCAAGGCTTGTGCTACACTATTGCCATTTTCGTCAAAAAGAACAGTCTTAGTGCCTGACGTTCCAACATCTATTCCTAATAGATATGCCATTTGTCTTCCCTCCAAAAATTAATTTTGCTCTAAGCTATTATATAACATACCATTTTAATAAACAATCCTGTAAACAGCCCTCTAATTCGTAATTTATATTTATAGTGTAGTATATAAGCAGTGCAAAGCTATAATATGCCTTGAAACATTGCAGGTAAACAACCAATTGTTCTTGATTTTTCGGCTTTGACATGATAATATAATAGCGTTGATTTTCGGATAGCTTAGGAGGTGATATTTTGGCTAATATAAAATCGGCTAAAAAAAGAATAGAAATAGCTAAAGCAAATACGCTGCGCAATAAATCCAATAAATCTCGTATGAAAACAGCTATAAAGAAGTTTGAAGCTACTTTGGCAAGTGGAGATATCGAAAATGCACGCAAGGCATATGTCCAGGCTGTTAGCATAATAGACAAAACCGCTTCAAAAGGAATCATACACAAGAATAATGCTGCTCGCCATAAAGCGGCTTTGGCATTCAAGTTAAATGCAGCTAACAAAGAATAACCTATCAAAAAATAAAAGCCCCAATTATTGGAGGCTTTTTATTTTTTGATAAAAAAACGGTTTGTAGCTTGCAAAGCCAAATCGTTGAGGCAGTATAATTTGTTCGGTACCGCCGACAAACAATATGCCATTAGGGACCAGAGCATCATAAAGCTTTCTGTATAACAAATTTTTTGCTTCTTCAGTAAAATATATCACCACATTTCTGCATAAAATGATATCGTAATATTCTTTTGGAAACTCATCTTTTAGTAAATCTTGCCTTTTAAAATTCACACAAGCTTTTACATCATCATGTATCTTATATAAGCCGTCCTTTTTATCAAAATAGCGCTTTATCATATCCGCTGATAAATTCTTAAGGCTCTGTTCTGCATATAAGCCTTCCTTGGCCTTTTTTAATATTTCTACATCTAAATCGCTGGCATCCACGCGTATTTTATCAAAAGGCAGATACTTGTTAAGCAGCATAACTATAGAATAGGGCTCCTCTCCCGATGAACAAGCAGCACTCCATATTCTTGGTACATGCCCTTTTTGTATCATAGGCGCCACTATATCTTTATCTAGGACTTCCCACTGCGCAGGGTTTCTATAAAATTCTGAAACATTTATCGTTATATAATTCATAAACTCCTCTTTAGCTTCTGCATTTGCTTTTAAGAGTTTTATGTAGTCGTCATAAGTAGGTATGTTTTTCCTCATTAACAAAAAATCTATGCGCCGTTTCATTTGGCGCTCTTTATATGCCGCTAAGTTTATCCCGGTTATATCATGTATCTCTTTTTTAAAAGCTTCAAAATCCATATAATCCCCTTTATAAAACTTATTTGTAGAACTTATAAAAAATGTGTACACAAAAGCGTGTACACATTGCATGATTTAAGGAAGCAATCCCTATGTTCCTTTTTTAGGCTCAATAATTAGCCACCTTTACTGGTTCTTCAAATATACCTCGTTTCACTTCGGTAGCTGTCATATGCTCAGCCTGAAATTTATCAGTAAGGTAATTACAGGCATCCCATGGGTTAACCCGCGTGCCGCACGTAAATACATCTACAGCAGCATACCCAAACTCTGGCCACGTATGAATAGCCAGATGCGACTCAGAGATAACCACTACACCGCTTACGCCTTGTGGGCTAAATTTATGAAAGGCTACTTCCCTTACTTCAGCGCCGGCTTCAAGGGCAGCCTGCACCATTATTTTTTCAACGGTTTCCTGATCATCCAATATTTCCGGCGCACAACCATACATCTCAGCCAGAATATGGCGACCTAATGCATACATCTAAGTTCCATTGCCTCCCTTTCATTTTATAATATCCACTGCAATAGATTACATTTTAGCAGAATATATGAAAAAGTCAATAGTTTTCGCGATAAATTATTGTTTGCAGCAATTATTCGCCATATCCTCTGTTTATCTCTTTTGAGCACCGTTTTTCACTACTACTTTATGCAAAATGTTATTCAAATTTATTTTTAATATCAGGATATATATCGCCTAAAGTAACATTCATGTCATCCTTATGCACAACCGAATCCGAATTATTTTCATCATCTTGCTTTTTCTCTGGCTTACTATCATTTTCCCCCTTTAGGGACTCATTCCCATTTTCCTGAGCTTCTCTTATACTAAGCGATATTCTATGTTCCTCAGGCTTTATATCCATTATTTTGACCTTAACCTCATCGCCAACCTTTAATACATCCTCTATTTTGTTTATGCGATGATCGGCTACCTGGGATATATGGACTAGCCCTTCTAAGCCCGGCTCTAACTCTACGAAAGCACCAAAACTCGTTATGCTTACAACTTTGCCAGTTACTATATCACCAACTTTGTATTTCTCTTCTGCATAATCCCATGGTTGCGGCTTAAGCTGTTTGAGCCCTAATGATAAACGTTTGTTTTCCTTATCAACCGATAAGACTATAACATCTACGGTATCGCCAGGTTTTACTACTTCCGATGGATGTTTTATCCTGCCCCACGAGAGATCACCAATGTGGATGAGGCCATCTATACCGCCGACGTCAACAAATGCGCCAAAATCGGTAACGTTTTTGACTTTACCGGTTATGCGCAGGCCCTCTCGCATATTCTCCCATGCTATCTCTTCTTTTTGCCATTTTTCTTGTTCTACTACAGCCTTATGCGAGCCTACGGCGCGGCGGCGTTTAGGCGTAATTTCTATTATTTTTACCTGCATTTGCTGACCGACTAATGAACTTAAGTCTTTCACATAATGATCACTAACGTGAGAAGCTGGCACGAATACCTCTATGCCTTTTACGTCGAGCAATATACCGCCTTTTATAACTTCTTTAACTATACCGCTAACATTGCTGCCATTATTATATGCTTCTTCTATTTCTTCCCACGCTTTTCTAGCTATTATAGACTTACGGGACAATATAAGATTATCTTCTTCGTTTCGGGGCGTCCTTTTCACCTGGGCCTCTATCTCATCATCCACGTGAAATACATCAGCAGGATTAACGCCCTCTTCTAAACCCATCTCTTCGCGGGGTATAACACCGTCCTGTTTGCCTCCTAGGCTCACTATTATCTCATTATCCGAGACGCTGGCAATTTTGCCAGAAACTATCTGGCCCACATGATATGTAACTAGCGTTTCTTCAAAACCTTTTGCGAAGTCTATCTCTTCGTTATGCTCTTCTTTATTGTCATTCTGATTGTTTCCGACATCTTTAGCAGAATCAACATTATCTGCAGACTCTACAGATGTCTCATCCTGGTGCTCTTGTACCTGTTCCATATCCTTCTGAGCATCCTTATCCATTTCTTCCATCCTTCTGATTACCTCCTCTATTATACCATCAGGCGTAGACGCGCCCGCTGTTATCCCGACTATATCGTCGGAATTTATAGATAAATTATCTATTTCATCCGCTGACTCTATTAAATATGTTCTATTGCAAAAATTACGGCATATTTCATAGAGTTTGCGGGTATTAGAGCTATTTTTGCCGCCTATAACTAAAGTAACGGTCGACAATTTTGCTATGCGCTCAGCTTCTAATTGCCTTTGATAAGTAGCATTACAAATAGTATTAAATGTTTGTAATTCATCTGTTTGAGAAGCGAGTACGTTTATTATGCTTTCCCATTTGTTAGTATTTAACGTGGTTTGGGCCACTACGCAAACCTTGTTTAGGTGAGGTAATCGACTAGCCTCTTCTACATTATTTATAATGATGGCCGTATTGTCGCACCACTCGTTGGTAGCTATAACCTCGGGATGATCCCTTTCGCCCACTATTATTATCTGATATCCATTATGATAGTATTCTTTTACCTTTTTATGCACCCTCGTCACATATGGGCATGTGGCATCCACAAACTTCAATCCTTTTTCTCTTAATCTTTCATAAACATATGGCCCTGTACCATGAGATCGTATTATAACTAATCCGTCATCTATTTCATTTATATCATCTCTAACCTCGACACCTTTGTTTTCTAAGTCTTGCACCACTTGCGGGTTATGAATTATAGGACCTAATGTGTATATTTTGCCGCCACGATTTTTTTCTAAGCTTTTATAGACGCTCTCAACGGCACGTCGTACGCCAAAGCAAAAGCCTGCTGTCTCTGCCTTAATTATTTTCAAAACATTCACCTTAATTTTACATCATTATGACAAAGCGCGCATACTAATTTGTCCGAAAAATTCTTCCACTTTAGCTCGTTCTATAGTCCCAGCACCATATGTTACTACGTTCGCAGTAGCACAGGCAGTACCGAGCTTAATCATATCCTCTATACTATATCCCTTCTCCATAGCAGCCGCATAGCCAGCCACCATAGAATCACCAGAGCCAACAGGATCCACTACTTTGACCTTTATGGCATCCACTTTATATGCCTTGTCATAAGCTAGAACGAGCGAACCCTTTTCCCCCATAGAAACAACTACTATTTCTATGCCACCTTGCGCAATTTCTTTCGCCGCAGATAATATATCGTCCTCTTCTATAATATCCTTTTTGATCAGCATCTGCAACTCATCAATATTAGGCTTAATCATGGTAGGCTTGCCTTTTATGCCTTCTAAAAGCGCCTGACCGCTAGTATCTAATATAAACGGTTTGTTTAGCGAACGGCAAAGCCTGCCTATATCCTCATATATATTAGGTGGTACTCCTTGAGGCAAACTGCCAGATGCGGTAACTACATTAGCCTCCGGCACTAGCTCGGCTAATTTATCCATCAAATTAGAGCAACTATCAGCTGATATGACGGGCCCTCTTTCCCATATCTCTGTAGTTGTATGAAATACGGGATCGAGGACAGCTATGCATATCCTCGATTCCCCATTCACATATACAAAATCGGGCACAACATTCATAGCTCTAACGCCATCTTCTATAAAAGCCCCATTGTGGCCACCTAAAAAACCCGTAGCTACAACATCGCAGTCAAGAGCCTTCGCAGCTCTAGAAACATTAAGGCCCTTGCCACCGGCTAAAGCATGCATATCACTCGGTCTGAAATTGCCGCCAACTTTAAATTCTTCTACGGTATATGTTTTATCTATAGCAGCATTTAAGGTTATGGTAAGTATCATAATTATACCTCATTCGGCCATTTTACGCTTAAATAAATTTATAACCTCCACCGGCGTAGGGTCAACGCCACGATAAATCGGCGTATAAAGCGTTACAAAATCGCCAAGATATACTAAAGAGAAAAGCCTTGCTAACCGGCTATTGCCCGTCGCATAGACCTCGCGCACCTTCCCCATCCTGTCAGATAATATTTGAACGGTAATGTCTTTGCGTTTTTTAATCTTAGGTGAATCCAGTACATCATCGCGCAGCATTATAAGATAAAATTTTTCTATAAGTTCTTTTGGCATATCCCAACCGACCGCTTCATCATGGTGAAGATTCGGTATCACATTCCAAAAAGCCATTAGCTTGCTATTTTCACCAAATTGATTTTTCCAGCGCCATGCTACAGCATCTAAATTATCCAGCGAACCATAGATAAGTGGTATGTAACCGTATATTTCCTGAGCTATCTGCTTAGCAAGGTTTCTCTCTATTGGAACCTCTGGATTGTACTGCTTATTCAATTCCGTAAATAAATTTATCGTCTCTTTTATATCGCTCGTTTTATCAGATATAAGACCCATTTTAGTAAGCATAACAAGCATCGGAATAAATATGTAACCTAAATCGCGGCGCGGATGCCCTATATCTGCCGGTACTATCAACAACGGTATATCATTCTCCTGAGCTATTTCTTTTAGCTTGCCACCCGAAGTTATAGCTATTATAGTAGCAGCGGTTTCCATTGCTTGCGATAAAGCGCTAAGCGTTTCCTCCGTATTGCCAGAGTGGGAAACTACAAATATAAGCGAATTCCCATCTACAAATGCTGGTATATTATACCCTTGATTTATTATGACTGGCAACTTTAATTCATCAAAAAGCAGCGAACGAATCATACCACCGCTTACCGAGGAGCCGCCTCCTGTACCAAGCAGCACTATCTCATCCACTCTATTTGGCAGCGCTGGCACTTTAAAGTCTTTAACAAGTTCTAATCCTTCTGCAAATTGTTTATCATAATTTTCAGTAGTTACAAGCGAGCCCATACTATCGAGCTCACGTATTTTCTTGACATCGTTTAAATCTATCATAGCGAATAACACCCTCCCGTTTTTAATGATTAATGATTATTGTATAATGGCTTTACCATTACAACCGATCAAGCGTATCTTATCTCTAACCACAGCTTCAACAGCTTCTCTAGCTGCCCCTAAATACTTTCTAGGATCATCTTCGTCCGGATTGGCTATAAATATATCGCGTATAGTTCTAGCCATCGGTATTTTTAGATCGGTCGCTAGATTTATTTTATTTATACCATAAGCTATCGCATCGCGCAAGCTATTATCCGGCACACCTGAAGCACCATGAAGAACAAGCGGCACATTAACCATAGCGCGTATTTTGCGAAGACGCTCGAGATCAAGCTTGGGCTCGCCTTTATAAACGCCATGCGCTGTACCTATTGCTATAGCAAGATAATCAATGCCAGTATCGTTTATAAATTTCACTGCCTCTTCTGGCACTGTAAAAGCAGCTTCTTTTTCACTTACAGAAATGTCGTCCTCTGTTCCGCCCACTTTGCCTAACTCCGCCTCTACCGATACTCCGGCATAATGAGCTAATTCAACCACCTTTCTTGTCAAAGCTACATTTTGGTCATAAGGCAACTTAGAGGCATCGATCATCACTGATGTGTAACCTGCTCTTATGCATTCCACAACCTGTTGATATGTGGTAGCATGATCCAAATGAAGCGCTATCGGTATTTCAGCGTCTTCTGCCGCCGCCTTAACGTTTGCGGCTAAATATTTCGCACCTGCATATTTAATAGTGCTAGCAGACGTTTGTATTATAAGAGGGGCGCGCTCTTCCACAGCAACTTTTACTACCGCCTGAATGGTCTCCATATTATGGACATTAAAAGCACCGACCGCATAATGTTCCGTTAATGCTCTATCCAATATTTTTTTACCTGTCACCAATGGCATAAACTTTTGTCCTTTCTTAAATTGATAATTTATATTAAGCCTTCAGCCTAAACAGCGCTTCATACATCATGTCGCTTACCTCTTCTAGTTTGTTAGCATCAGCTCGTTCTTTAGCATATTGAGACAAATTAAGAGGTTTACCAACATATATATTAGTGGGGCCGAAAAGCTTATATTGCTCTATGAATATCGGGATAACTGGCACATTGGCCTTCAGAGCTATAAGAGCTGCACCAGGTTGCAGCACTGTTACACGCCCTTCCTTATTTCTTGTCCCTTCTGGAAATATCCCAAATATTTCCCCTCTCTTAATCACATTAAGGGCTTGCCGTATAGCAGTTATATCAGCTGTATTTCTTCTGACTGGAAAAGCTCCCCATAGTTTTATTATGGAACCTATAATAGGTATACGAAAAAGCTCTTCTTTAGCCATAAAATTTATAGGGCGATCGAGCATAGCGCCTATCACTATAGGGTCCAGATAAGACGTGTGGTTAGCATAAATGATACATCCGCCCTCTGCTGGAATATTCTCTTTGTTTATAATACGCAAACCATAAAGCACTTTTAATACAGGCTTTATAACGAGTTTGCACGATTTATAAAACCAATCTACCCTCATAAACTAGTCGTATCATCCTTTTCATTTATCGCAGCGCCGCTATTATATTCTAATTTAAAGCGCTCCTTACCACTGTGCATCCAATACACTCTAATGCAAACGGCTATAACTATTAACACTAAGCTAAGCACCTGAGATACACGCAAAGGACCCCACATCAGGCTATCTGTGCGCAATCCTTCAACGACAAAACGCCCTATCCCATAAAGTGCTAGGTATGCTAAAAAAACATCACCGCTATACTTCTTTCGATTTTTATAAAACATTAGGAATATAAAGACTGCTAAATCCCACATAGACTCATAAAAAAACGTGGCCATATGCCATTGGCCATTTATATAGACAGCAGCGGGAAACCACTGCCACTTAGGAGATGAAACTATGTAACCATAAGCCTCGCCATTAAAAAAGTTGCCCCAACGTCCAATAGCCTGCCCCAATATGAGACTAGGAGAAACTATATCGGCCAAGCTCCAGAAATCAACCTTGCGCACTTTAGCGAATACTATACCTACTACAATACCAGCAAGCACCGCCCCGTATATGGCTATACCGCCATGCCATATAGCTATTATTTCTGCCGGATGGGCTTTATAATAGTCCCACTGAAATGCCACATAATACGCCCTTGCTCCTATTATTGCAAAGGGTATAGCCCATAAGCAAAAGTCCAAAAGCAAATCAGTATCATAGCCAAGCTTTTTAGCCTCACGCATTGCTAAATATATGCCTATAATAACCGCTGCTGCTATTAGTATCCCGTACCAGCGGACTTCTTTGCCGAATATATAAAATGCCACGGGATTAGTCATCTATTTCACCATCCTATGCAGAACTTTAGCCATGAATATTATAAGTCTTAAAATAGTTGTTAGTCAAGTGATGGGGTCATTGTTCACGATTTTGACAACTACCATGGTCATATTATAATTTAATCGGGCATTATATCAGTTTTGTTCGGGCTATCCCTGCCTTCTAGCACTGGTAGACGTCTTTCCAATATAGCCCTGGAAATATCGATATCCTCCGCTGCCTCTTGCGGAGTTAAGCAACCGACAGTAACCATGTCGCAAGGCCTGATAGTGTTCCAGACAAAAGTTAAACCCACAAACGGGCTCACGCGTCCAGCTGCCATAGGCTTAATAGTTATAACCGGATTTTTAGCATTCAAAATCACTTTATTTATATACTCCACTTCTACCTGCATTAAAAATCCTATACAGTTATAAATCTGTATATATGTTTCAATTTTCTCTATAGTGCAAACCGATTAGATCATTTATAGGAATCGTAAAAATGATACCCGTTCCTGGTTCCTTTAATTTCCCAGCATCTACTATTTCATCAAATATTGCTTTATATTTTTGCTTTTCCGTCAATATTAAAATTATTTCTTTTGAAGATTCTATATGAATATCTAGAAATTTCTTGATTTCGCTTTCTCCGGTACCGCGTCCATATAAAATAGTTGCGCCCTGTGCTCCAGCTTTCTTTGCTCTTTTCACTATATAATCGGCTTTACCTCTTTCCACGATCGCCACAATGCCTACAATATCAATCATTTCTAATGCCTCCATCAAATCTTGCTTAATATCCCAAGAACAAGCACAGAAATAACAGAACCTATCGAAGTAAGGCCTATTATGCCAAAGCCATTTAAAAGCGGATCAGAGTTCTCTAATACCTTAGATAATCCTAAGGAAATTGCCATATTGAGAGGAATATTAACAGGCCCTGTAGTTGCGCTAGCTGAATCTATGGCTATGTCCACAAATTCACTGGGAGCGAAATATCCTAATATAATAGCTGCAATCATTATAGGGAAAAGAATTTGTTTTGTTGGAATATTGTTTAAAATTTTGATAATGCCCAAAGCCATACCTAAGCCAAATCCTATTCCAACAGCATTTATTAAAACGTTCGCTGGAATAGATCCTGAGGATATGTCCTCTACTTCTATAGCAAGTGACTGAAGCCCCGGTTCCACCATGGTACCAAAATATCCTATTGCAAAAGCAAACAATAAAACCAAATATTTATTATTGAGAACTATCAAATTTCCCCCTATAGAATCACCCAGCGGAATTAAGCTAGTAGATACCCCTTTTAAAAACAAATGAAGTCCTATCATAGTCAAAACAACTCCGCAAACAAAAGAACTCGTTTCTTTAATAGGTTTTTTTAAAATAATAATTTGAAAAATGCATAGAAGCATCACAATAGGCAAAACACTTTTAGCCGTTTCCCAAAAAGGCTTAAACAAATTCCAAATGTTCATATCCCCTCATCCCTTTCTTAAATACTTACACCACTCCTTATAATCAGGTTAACTTATTATTCTATCCAATGTCAAGCCTTGGAGGGGATATATTATAGTGTGTATGTAAGCGGTGCAAAGCCCCATATGCCTTGCGCCGCTTACAGAGAGAAGCCTTTATAACTTACGAATTGCATAAATTTTAGCCATTAATTGCAATAAAAAGAGCCTCGTGTTACAATTATAAAGCTAAATATCTGCTTGTGGAGGTGGCACATTGAATATAGATGAACTCAAACTTCTTTTAGAGCAAAAGAATTATACGGAAATATCTAAAAGACTAAAAAACATGCAGGAAGTTGATATTGCAGAATTGCTCGATGAGCTTGAACATAAAGATGCTTTATTGGTATTCCGCTTACTTCCTAAAGACACAGCAGTAAATGTATTTGCTTATCTGTCACCGCAAAAGCAAGGCGAGATATCCATGCTTGCAAATGAAGACGAATTATCTAATATTGTAAATGCACTATATTTTGATGATAAGATAGACTTCTTGGAAGAAATGCCTGCTCATATAGTAAAAAAAATCCTTAGAAATTCTACCGAAACTGAAAGGCATTTAATAAACCAATTTCTTAATTATCCGGATAATTCTGCAGGCAGCTTGATGACTATAGAATTTATAGACTTAAAAAAACACATGACTGTCAAAGAAGCCTTAGAAAAAATCAGAAGAATCGGTATGAATAAAGAAACCATATATACCTGCTACGTTATAGATAGCCAAAGAAAACTTGAGGGAATTGTTTCTTTGAAGGATTTAGTGCTTGCTGATCCCGAACAAAAAATAGAAGATATAATGCAAACTGATTTTGTATCCGTAAAAACATTAGATGATCAGGAAGAAGTCGCCGCATTGTTTAAAAAATATGATCTTTTAGCAGTGCCGGTTGTGGATAACGAAAACAGGTTGGTCGGCATTATAACCATTGATGACATAGTCGACGTAATGGAAGAAGAGGCAACCGAAGACTTTTATCATATGGCCGCTATGCAAACGTCAGAAAAACCTTATTTAGCAACTAGTGCATTTGAGCTAGCTAAACAAAGATTTATCTGGCTATTGCTGCTTATGGTTTCCTCTACAATCAGCGGAGCTATAATCCATAAGTACGAATACGCTTTGCAATCAGCAGTAGCATTAGCTATATTTATGCCAATGTTAATGGACACCGGAGGCAATGCTGGATCCCAGTCTTCGACAGTGGTTATAAGAAGTATAGCCCTAGGCGAGATATCTTTTAAGGACACGCTAAAAATTATTTGGAAAGAATTTAGCGTAAGCATCATCGTAGGAATCCCATTAGCATTAGTTAATTTTTTGAGAATATATTTTATTGAAAAATATGATATGCGAATCGCTATAACCGTATCAGGTACGCTTGTTATTACTGTTATATTTGCAAAACTAGTAGGAAGCATACTGCCTATAGTAGCCAAGAAAGTAGATATAGATCCTGCTATAATGGCTGCACCGCTTATAACTACTATAGTAGACGCGATATCGCTTATGTTTTATTTTTCATTCGCACATGTCGTATTGGGCCTATAAACTATGCACTAAAAAATTCTTCTACCTCGTAAGCTGTGGGCAGCGCACTTTGCGCGCCCATGCGTGTAACAGATATAGCTGCCACTGCACTAGCATATTTAAGCGCTTTATCCATAGGCCTATCATGGCTTAACGCAAAGCACAATCCACCAATAAAGGCATCGCCTGCTCCCGTAGAATCCACCGCATCCACATTATAAGCTGGTGTGCGCTTCATAATGCTGCCATTGCCGTATAGCGCTCCTTTGTCTCCGAGCGTTATTATAACTTCTTTCACCCCCATATTCCTAAATCTCGAAATAATTCTTTCATAATCGCTGTCATTTTTTATCTCTATGCCTGACAGTTGCTGCGCCTCCACTTCATTGGGCACAAGAATGTCCACATATTTGTATATCTCATTATCCAGTGCCAACGCAGGAGCAGGGTTCAATATGACCATCGTCTCGTTAGCTTCGGCAACAGCGGCTGCCCATTTTATGGTTTCTACCGGTATTTCAAGCTGCATAAGCAATATTTGAGAGCGCTTAATCAGCTCTTCGCAATGCATCATATTCTCAGTAGTAACACAGCCATTAGCCCCTTCATACAATATAATCGTATTTTGACCCTTAAATACGTTTATAAATGCCATACCGGTGTTAATATCGGATAATTTTTTTACGTAATCAGCTTCTATCCCATTCGCTATTAAGTTATCTATTAGCTGTTCCCCATATTGATCATTTCCAACGCAACCTGCAAATACAACATCGCCGCCCAGCCGTGCTATCGCTACAGCTTGGTTATCTCCCTTCCCGCCGGGTGATGTTTTAAACGATTTGCTCTTTATTGTTTCGCCAGGCAACGGATTTCTTTCAGTTTCTGTTACAAGGTCCATATTAATGCTACCTAACACGAGTATTTCTATATCTTTCTTCATATTATTCCTCCAATTGAAATTTATACATATAACATAGCCGCGCCCATCATAGGTGCATCTTCGCCTAACGAGGCTACATCTATCTTCACTTTATCTGCTGCAAGGTCATAACCATGCTCTCTGACAAATCGCTCTATGGGCCGCACCAGCAGCTCTTGTTCCACGCTCATGCCTCCGCTTATTATGATAGCCTGCGGACTAATGAGGTTTAAAAGGTTTACTAGGCCCATTCCTATATACTGTGCGGCATCGTTTATAATTTTATAAGCGTATTCATTGCCGGACTTTGCCATAGCAAATACTTCCTGCGTCGTTACATGAAAGCCCATGTACTCACTGGCTATTTTCGCAATAGCTATTCCTCCGGCGTATGCCTCCAGGCAGCCATTGCGCCCACAGTTGCATAGCCTGCCCTCTTTTTCCACTATCGTATGCCCTATCTCGCCGGCTGTATTAAGGCCCCCTTTATATATCCTGCCGTCTATTATTATGCCACAGCCTATACCTGTACCAAGCGTAACACATGCCATATCTTTATAGGCCTTGCCAGCCCCTAACATGTATTCGCCCCATGCTGCTGCCCGCGTATCTTGTGCAATGTGTATTTGAGCAGGGAATCTGTCTTTTATGTACCGTACGACTGGTATGCCCCTCCAATTAAGGTTCGGCGCAAAAAGAACCATACCAGTTTGGTCATCTACCGTCCCAGGCACGCCAATTCCTATAGTTGCCACGTCGGCTATATCGGCCTTGCGATCACTGACCATTTTACATATGCTATCAATTATTTTGTCTAATATTGCTTCATAGCTGGCTCCTGAACCGGTTGGTATCTTTGTTTTAGCCAATAAGCAGGCTTTATCGTCTATCAATCCTATGTTGGCCTTGGTACCGCCTATATCTATTCCTATATGAAGCCGGCCTTTTGTGTCAGTCATGGCTTTGTCTGCTCTCTATTTCTGCAATCATCTCTACTCGTCTTGCATGTCTGCCGCCTTCAAAGGATGTGTTAAGCCACATGTCTATTATCATTTTGGCAAGCTCCGGGCCTACAACTCTTGAGCCCATAGTAAGTATATTGGTATCGTTATGTTGTCGTGAGAGTTTTGCTGAATACGGTTCGCTGCATACTACAGCGCGTATGCCTTTTACTTTGTTGGCGCTTATGCACATCCCCACTCCCGTGCCACAAAACAGCAACCCTTTTTCGTATTCTCCGCAAGCCACTGCCTGTGCTACCGTTTCGGCAATTGCAGGATAGTCTACCCTGTCTTTTGTATAGCAGCCGAGGTCTTTGTATGCTATTCCTTTATCATCAAGATATTTCTTTATTTCTTCTTTGAAATCAAATGCCGCATGGTCTGAACCAATTGCCAACATATAATTATCCTTCTTTCGTAAGTATCTTTATTAGTTCGCGCACTGCTTCTAATCTGTCCATTTTGTCTGTAAATATGCTTGAGGAGCCTCCCACAAATATATCAGCGCCGGCTTTTAGCATTTTGGGCGCATTTTCAAATGAAACGTTGCCATCCACTTCTATTTCGCATTGTACACAGGCATTGAATATCATCTCTTTTGTTTCGGTTATCTTTTTTAAAGTTGATGGTACGAGCTTCTGGCCGGCAAATCCAGGGTTTACTGTCATAACGAGTATAACATCTGCTTCGTCTATAACCGGCTGTACCATGAAAGCTGGCGTAGCCGGATTTATCGCTACGCCAGCTTTCGCTCCTGCTGCTTTTATCATCTGTATAGCGCGCTCCAGATGTACTGTGGCTTCTTGATGAATGGTTATAATATCTCCCGGTCTTGGATCAAAGAGGCATATATAGTCCTCAGGCTTTTCTACCATTAGGTGTATATCCATAGGTACATCAGTCAAGCGGCGCATTGCTTTGACAATATCTGGTCCCATGGCAAAATTCGGCACAAAGTGGCCGTCCATGATATCGATATGAAAGTAATCAACGCCGGCCTTTTCAAGAATCTTTATTTCATCTTCTAAATGGCCAAAGTCTGCGCACATTATAGACGGCGATATTTTTGATCGCATACTCATTTCCTCATGCAATCGCCAAAGCTTTGACAGATTGTCTTTCTACCAATTCCGGCACAAAATAGTATACTTTGGGGTCAACCTGTTCTTGATTTATAAGTTTTATCATTATATCCACCGCATAATCGCCCATATCGTATATTGGCTGCTTTATGGTTGTAAGCGGGGGTTCCATAAGCGTGGCTAGATAAATATTATCATATCCGATTATTGAAATATCGTCTGGTATGCGCAAATATCGTTCTTTAATAGCGCGGACCGCTCCTAAAGCAATTAAGTCGTTTCCGCAAACAATTGCAGTAAACTTACACCCACTGTCCAGCAAATTGCAGGCTGCATCATAACCGCTCTCGAGATGATATGTCCCCAATCGCACCAGGCTTTCATCTCTTTCTATACCATAGTCATCTAACGCCTTATAGTAACCTTCCAAGCGCTGGTTTGGGATTTTAAGCATAATGTCTCCACCTATATATGCTATGCGCCTGTGCCCATTCTTAATGACATATTCTGTTGCAACGTATGAACCCTTGAAGTTATCCAGAAACACACTGTATGTTTCGTCATCTATATAACGGTCAATAGAAACAAATGGCGTGGCGTTATCGCGCAATTTCAATATATGCTCGTTTTCTGATATAGCGCTTGATGTTATTATAACTCCGTCAACATTGTATTGGAGTAATACATCGATGTAAGCTGCTTCTCGGGCCATATCCTCATCGGTATTGCATAGTATGACATTATAGCCAAGCTTAGCTGCTTTGTTCTCCACCCCTTTTGCCATTTCAGCAAAAAACGGATTGGTTATGTCAGAAACAATTAAGCCCAGAATATGCGTATGATTGCTTACCAAACCTCTGGCCAAACGATTAGGCACATAATTCATCTCACGCGCAATCTTGAGCACTCTTTCTTTTGTAGCCTCGCTGACGCGGCTGTAATCACCATTTAAAACTTTTGAGACCGTCGCTATAGAAACATTAGCTGCTTTGCTTATATCCTTTATTGTAACCATATATCTTTATGCCTTCTTCAATGTGATATTCTTATAACTGACTTTATATATCCTTCGCGCTTATTTTTCAAGGCTGAAAATGCTTCATCTACATCATTCATGAGAAATTCATCTGTAATCATATCTTTCATGTTAAACGCTCCTTTAGTTATCATAGGCAGCCCCGCTTTCATATGCTTAACATGTTCGGAATTTCGACGCTCATGGGCATTGATGACTGTAAGCGCCTTCCAATTCCACAGCTCCATATTTACAGTGCGCATGCCGTTTTGATGATAGCCGACAATCGAAAGCGCCCCATGCACACAGGCCATTTCCCCCGCGAGGGTTAAGCCGCTTTGCGAGCCGCTAGCTTCGATTGCCACATTAACTCCCCCGTCCATATGATCCCAATCCGCTACTTTATAGGAAAGCGGCACATCTTGCGGGAAAAACACATCGTCAGCCCCGAACTTAAGCGCATGTTCCAGGCCTTCTTTTCTTACGTCTATACCTATAATTTTAACAGGTCCTCTCAATTTCATCAATTGCATAAATCCAAGCCCCATAAAGCCCATACCGATTATAGCAACAGTATCACCGATATGGACAGTGGTGCGTTCTGCGCCGCTCATAAGGCAAGACAGCGGCTCTCCTATGGCCTCTTTATCGCTTAGTTCGTCCGGTACTTTCACGATATTTCTGAAATCGGCCTTGGTATATTCAGCAAATGCCTCCCATATCATGCCCGTAATGCGATCGCCTATTTGAAATCCCTTAACATTTTTACCCATAGCAACTATTATCCCGACTGGCTCATGCCCCAGAATTTTTTGTCCTGCACCAATGCCATTTTCCCACAAGAAAATTTCTGAAGCACATACGCCGCAAACCAGAACCTTTATTAATACCTCATCATCGCCGATTTCAGGAACAGGTACATCGCATATAGCACTTTGCTCTGGACCACTTATTATACATGCTTTCATAATATCACCTTAAAAATTATATCATTTGTTTCTACGAGCTGAGTATCAGCCGAGGCTGTAGCTTCCTTAAACATCACCAACGTATCAGCTTTATTATTTAGGCACATAGGTGCTCTGTGGAGGACGCCTTTATTCAGTGCAACCACACCATTCCTTGGCACTAGAAATGCGTCAAAGCCATGCGGCGCTTCCGTTATGCTGTTCCCCACCACTATAATAACATCATCGTCAATGGGAATAAGCACCTCGATGCTGTCTCTGTGGTATTCAAATACATTTTGCTGAAAATCACCTGTATTCTTTGCTCTGACTATACCTACTGAAACCTTCCCTCCAAAGTCGAAAACAGCCAGATTATCCCACCAGTCAAAAGATTCTTCGGAATGGGCCGGCGCATCAGCCGGCCTGTTAATATAGATACCATATTGGGAAAATGTTTCTTTGCTTATTTTTTGAAGTTTTAACTCATATTCCATAATATACACCTCACAGAGTAACCTCATAGCGGTTATAAGGTACTATAGTAGCATCGAATATGCCAGACGGTTTGGCAACACCCTCCAATATGTTTATAAGCGTATTGGTAACCTTTAACGTTATTTTATTCAAACCCGGCTGTACATATGATGTAATATCGAACTCGTATGGATGCCACGGTCGCAGACCAACATTTTGGCCATTTATATACAGTTCAATAACATCTGTGCCACAATCAACTTTTAGTTTGAGTACATCATTTATATAGTTGTCATCTATAAATACATCCTGCTCATATTGCGCAGTGCCTGAGAAATATGGATAGCCTTGCTTAGTCCAGTCTCCGATTGAAATCTCCGCGATAGGTCGCGTAATAGCGTAACCACCATCAAACGGCTTAAGCGCAAAATCACCTATTATCTTGAGTAAATCCAAAATACCATCGGTTTTTTTTGACACCAGCAGCCTTATAGCCACGGTATTTTTACCTTGTATGACATAATCTTTTATATTTATCTCGCCGATTTCCGCATCTAGTTCACTTCTAACAGGCTTATCCTCCACGCGCCTTCCGTTTATGAATATATCGTGCTCTTTGCCTTTAAAACCATCCACTAAAAGGCTTATGTTATCCGGCACCTGCTCTATATCATAATACGCTCTATACCACAGGTTCACCGGGTAACGCTTAGGATCCCATTCTGTTGGCAGCTGCATTTCCCACGCACCCATCTTAAATGTCAGCCATTCCCGGTCATCAAAATCTTTAGAAGCATATCCGGCATTAAAGCCGTCATTATCATAATCCACCGCAACCTTCCATTTGGCAAGCAAAAGGGCATTGTACCTGTCTGTGGCAAATCCCCATTTTTCACCAAGCTTCAAAGGCTCCAATGGCTGCTTAGCGTTCAAAGCCATATCCTTTTTTTGTTCGCCGCTTGCTACCGACAGGCGAGCATAACCTTCGAGTCTACCGTAACCATCTATTTTTCCATCAGAGATACCTGTGATTATAAAATCGCTATGCTCAGCATGTAACTGGCCGTCGTAAGGCGACAGCGATATCATGGCAGAGCCGTACGGCTGCATATATAGCTTAAATTTTGTACTGCTATCGTTTACCTCATAACAATTCATGACATTTATGTCGCCTGTTTCTAAATCCCAAATCTCCGGTACACCAACGGTATTAATAGTCACGGATATATCGCTGCCCTGGTCTACCGGATTTATAATGAAATAAAAATCCTTTCCGTCTTTTATGCGGTGCAGGTAAAATACCTCTTGATTATCTATTTCTATTTCCGGCTGTATGCATTGCCGCACAGCTTTGTCTAGTATCTCAGCAGGCTTTTTTGCGCTCAAACCCGGTCCTTCTATAAATAATGCTCTACCGCCAGCATTATTGCTGTTAGCTTTCACAGCATACCCGCTGACCTCGCCTTTTAGAAATCTCTGATTTACTACGTCCGGGTCCACAGCGAATAACTCTTTTACCCTCTCCTTAAACCCTTCTCCGCAGCCCTCAATGAATTCATATGGCAAAATCGCATCGGCCAGTATATAACCGCCGCTTGTATAAAGCCTTTCCATTGCTTCCAGGGTGCTCTCTTTAATATGCGTTACAGGCGGCAAAATTAAAAGCGAATAGTTTTCATCGCGTATATATATACGGCCGTTTTCAACCCGAGCATCCTTTAGCACATCCTCATCTATATAATCATAATCCACATGGAGCCGCAGCAATGTATCTGTCAAATAATTGAAATCATTTTCTATGGCATCGCCTATAAGCGTGTGCTTTTGCGGCGTATAATTTGTCCATATGCTATTGATCGGATAAAGAATCGCTACCTTAGCAACATGGCGGCCGCCGCTTAATGTATAGCTCAGGCGCTTTATATAATCGTTGAATACTCCATAATGATTCCACCACGTATGATGATAAAATTGAGATGGCGGCCAGTCGCGCTTGCGCTCACCTTCTATTGAATAATGAAAGCCATGGGGATTAAACAGGTTTACGCCCAGCACATATTCCCAATCCGCAATCCATTTCATCCGTTCCATCGTTACATCCCAGTAAGAACCACCGAGCGACTCGCACAACAGCCTTGTACTACCAAATTGGTGCGCTGCTGAACTGGCTATTTTAAGAGCTACATGCTCTTCCGGCGCTTCACGTGTGCCTATGCGCGGATATAAGTGGTCCACACCCGTCATATCAAGGTGCTTCAGATAATTGAATAGATTTCCACTTGCACGGGCATGTCCCCTTAACCACTCTTCAAATAAAAGATGACCAGTAAAAACCACATCATTTTCATGGCACCAATTCTCTATCTGTCCAAAATATGCTTTTTCATATTGTTTGGTCAACGTGCTCCAAAAATCGTAGCGCACCTGCGCCGTATCTTCGCCTAAATCGTAATATAGTTTTGGCAAATGTGGCCTAAGGTCATAGCCATGGTCTTTTCTAAACAGCTCAAATATCTTTTTCGACCATGGAATAACATAATTATCTTTACCTACCTCGAAGTAATGCATAGCTGGCTCATCCGTATAAAAGCCCTTTATATTACCGCTAAAATCCCCGCCCATCGCGTTTTTATATTGCTCGTGAGTGAGCTCCAGAAATTTTTTAGTAGAGTTTTCATCTAGCGTATCTATATACCAAGATGCCTCGCGCTCTATGAAATAAAACAGCTTCCATGAGCCTTTAGGCGCTTCCCATGCAATAACCTTGTCAAAACAGAGGTTTGGCATAAGATCGATAAACTCCGGCATGCCTTTTTGCAAGTCCTCTTTGCGTATGGCACAGGCATATACCGGCTCGGACTGCTCCATATCTATGTAACGTGAGTCAGTTCCTTCCATAAAGGTAAAGTACTGCCCCGGCACATCCGACTCCACTAATTCTAAATATCGTTCTGTAAGATCTGGATCTCTTTTCATAACCTGCTGGCCTGCTGTACCGCTGGGCCAATTGTACTCATCGTATATCCATACCTGCAAGCCTATTTCCTGCGCCTTTTCTATAGTAAATTTTACTCTGTCAAACCAATCATCCGATAAATATGGTATATAATTTTTTATGCCGAACCGCGCATGTATGAATATGCCTGGGATACCCTTATCATAGTATTCCTTAAGCTGATACTCCATTTCTTCATAATCCATTTTGCCGTTCCAAAACCAAAATGGCATAATGCCGAATTCTCGCGATGTGTTTTTGAATTTCTCTTTTGATAAGGGCTCGCCGTTTACAATTTTATTCTCTTCCATTTCTCAACCTCCATATCTTTAATAGCGCCCGTATGTTCTGGCCACTTCTATCATCTTAAATATATTTTCTTCAGGCGTATCACGTCCACATTGATCACCTGTGGAAAGTATAAACCCGCCGCCTTTTGCTGCGTCATCTATGGCTTGTTTAGACGCTTTTTCGACATCCTCCGGCGTTCCCATAAGCATGATTTCCGTTGTATGAAGATTTCCCATAAGAGCAATCTTATCGCCGAATTGTTCTTTCACGTCTCTTAATATGCAATCGCCCATCGGTGGCTTCTCTAAAGGATTTATGCAATTCAAATCGGTTTCAGAAGCCAGTATCTCAACTAATTTGCGTTCTTTGCCGCAACTGTGGAGCATAGTAGGTATCCCGGCTTCCTTCGCCATACGCGTAACCTTTTTTATGGTTGGCAAACCGAGATGGCAGAATATATCCGGCGACTGCAAAGTTATCGTCCCTGAACCGCCTAAAAACAATACATCCGGCTTTGCATCCAGTATCATTTCCGTCTGCCTGCATATGAATTTGTCCTGCATAACTCTCCACTCTTCGATTATATCCGGATGGTCGTAATATGCGTATGTCATGGCTTCTAAATTGCCGTTAAAAAGAAATATCCAATCTTGAAATCCCGGATAGCCTGTCATATAGCAAAATATTCCTTTGTCTCCAAGCTCTTCGCGTATAGCCCTGTCAGCAGAATCATCATAGCCAAGTACGTTTGGATAAAAATACTTTATCTTTTCAAAGTCTTTTTCTAAATCCTTAACCACCTTTTCCGTCCTCGTAGGGGAATTATCCTTATAAAAAACATCTTGCTGAGTAAGCTCCCCCTTTGGCGTGACGTAAACGGTGCGCGTTGTTATCCTTTCTTCGGTTCTGGATATTATTTGCGTATTGCTGCTCACTTGTGAATCGGTTTTTAAATTAAGCCCGCCGTACATATACCAGCCATCGAATTTGAAATAATCCAGTGCTTTAAGATAAGCTCTGCCCAATGCCGGATTGGTAAACTCGCTGGTCGGATTGGGGTTTTCAAATAAATGTGTCTCCCAAAACGGCTTGCCAGTAAGCTTGCACGGAATCATACTCGATATATCCGGCGTAACCGGAACCATATCCGGTTGGCCTAGACATATGGCTGTAAGCAGCCTCTCTTTTGATGTCATTTGTTCTTTCATCATAAGCCTCCCTGTCTGTCACTGTAATATTTCTAATATTGTATATAGAGGCAAATTATAAAGTGTAATCTCCAGATTGCCATCTTCATTTTCGATTTTATAATCAGCGGCTTGTTTGCCTAAGGTATGGGCAATAATGTTTTGTGCCTTATCTGGCCGTATTTTTAGCTTAAGCTGTTTTATATCAGAAACACAGTCATTTTCCTTAGAATAATCATAATTTAGTATGTGAAGCGCCATACCGTTATTTATTTTATGCATTTGTATACCAACGGAAGGATTATCAGCTTTAATTTGCCAAATGCCTTCATATAATGACTCGAAAGCCTTATTGAAGTTAGAAATCGCATCCGCCTTATTCAAATCGTCAGAGCAATATATGGCCTCATCTACTTTTATAGGCGATTTGCCGAAAATAAGCAGTTTACCCTTATGGGCTGCATAATCTTTCAGCACATCTATTTGATTGCTTGTTAGAACATCGCAATCAGGTAGGATAACCATATCATAGCTGCTGATGTCATTTAAAACCAGGTCATCTGCACGCAGCTTACCATCCGCTATAAACCTTACATCATACTGTACCTGATGGTCGGATAGCGATTTGATTATTTCCCAAAATGGAAGCCTCGGGCCGTTCGGATCCTCTATATCAGCCACGCTGTACGATAATATACCCTCTTTATTGTCCAATACGCTGTCAGAATAACCAGCGACAGCTTCACGCCAATAATAGCTCGGAAAGCTGTAAAGCACTAACACATTGGCGCCTGAATGTTTAGAGAACAAATGATCGTTATCCGCCAAAAAGGTTTGTACCTCCTCGGTTACGCTGCGCGGCGGCCAAAAAGCGTCCTTTATGGTATTGCCCATCCATGCGCCATATGGAACTGCCATGTTGCAGCCATATGCGGCTGCTTCAAGCAAAAATAGCCTATATAAGTCATATCCTTTGCCATCATTTAGCATCTCCACTAATTCGGGCACTATACCTCCATAAGGGTTTTCCGCTACTATCACGGGCTTTTCTCCGGCAAACCCAGCAACGTATCTATACCAATAAGGCTGCTTAAACAGCGTCTGTTTCATCTCAGTTATTATAACGTCCACATCTGGTTCCATTGGATAATATTGAGGCATTATGTTAAAGAAATTGCCTGACACCAGTATCTCCTTACCTTTGCTACGCCCATACCCTTTTGCATATTCTGCTAGTTCATGAAAATATTTTTTTATAGCTGCCATTTGAAATTCCCAGTATTCCTTGAACAGCGGCACGCCATTCAGATCATGGGGATAGGAAACATTGCGTTCCTTCAGATATTGTCCGTAATTAAATTCATCGAGATTTACACCTGATAATTCATCCGGCAACTGCCCTTGAGCTTCCAGCTGCTTTAAATGTTCATTGAACTGCTTCATGCAATCCTTGCAAAAACAGCCGCCATAACGTATGGATGTCATAGGCAATTCGCATTCGTCTAGCTGTATTCCCGCTACTCCTGCATCTATCTGTATCTCCATTATTTTTTTAAGATATTGACGCCATACTGGATTATTACGGCACATCTGATATGCGATATGTTCGTGGCCCTTTACCTCTACCCACTCGGAGTGGCAAGGCACACCATTATAATCTCTGGCGCAGCATTCTTCCCATATATTGGTTACCTCACAACCGTCGCTGTTATATAGACCCTCGGGGAAGTAATCATGCAATTTTTTGCCGAAAATCTGGTAGTATTTATCTTGCGTAAACTCCCTTAACCCATACCAATCATGTTCTCCGCCCTCACGTAAAACATTAAGCCCGAGAAATGCCTTCCCATCTTCGCTTACCAAAGCTGGAAACTCCCAGCCCTGTACTTCAAAAACAATGCCAAAAACCTTTATGCCGCGTTTATTGCATTCGGCAATGAACTCCGAGTCATTCATATAACCATAAAAGCGAAGCCTTGGGTCTACTTGGCCGTAAGCCTCATGCTCTAAATAGGGAAGCGATATGGACCCGCCGCCTAGCGCAGACCAAACCAGTATATCGGCCTTATAGCGCTCCAAATCCTCTATCATCTGCATGCTGCGCACAGGCAAGCTAGGATGATAGCAATGGTTGTTTTTATACCATCCGTCAAAATATACTCCTCTTTCCATTTCTAACCCCTTTACCCCTTTACTGAGCCTATTATTAGGCCCTTAACAAAATAACGCTGCAAGAATGGGTATATAACAAGTATAGGCACAGTAGATACCATAACCGCGGCCATTTTCAAGCTTTCAGACGGAGCCAGCCCTGCTGACGTAGTTACTTGTTTTCTTCCGCCTCTTGCAGTAACTGCCAAAGTAGTAGTAGATAATATCTGCCTCAAAAGAAGCTGAAGCGTATATAAGCTTCTATCGGTTATAAATATCAAGGCAGAGTACCATTCATTCCAGTAACCAACAGCTATATATATAATCATAGTTGCCATTATGGGCAATGATAGCGGTAATATAATACGGAAATACACCTGAAAGTCATTGGCACCGTCAAGTTTTGCCGATTCCTCAAGGCTATCCGGCAATCCCATAAAAAAGTTTCGTATTATCAGCATGTTCCATGTATTTATAGTAGCGGGTACAAATAAGGCAAAAAACGTATTAACCATTCCTAAAGACTTAACTACTAAATACCATGGTATTAAGCCGCCATTAAATAGCATTGTGATAAATACAAACAGCGTTAATCCATTTCTGTAAGGCAAATAACGCCTTGATAATACATAGGCACCCATCGAAGTCCAGAAAAGCGTGTTAGCGGTGCCTATCACCGTCAATAAACCTGTAACTTTAAATGCATTTATAAATTGATCGCTGGATGTAAACAAATATTCATAAGCTGAGGTTGTAAAACGGGAAGGCCAAAGCGTGAACCCCTTCGTCATTATATCTTCTTCAGGCATAAAGGATGCAGTAGCTACCAGCCAAAACGGGAGAAGAAATAATATAGCCATCAACAACAAAATTATCGCATTTAAGATTCTAAACCAAATAGGTGCTGTAGTAACATCATAGTTTCTTATTTTCCTGTGCGAAATACTTTTTACCATATCCCTTCACCGCCCATCTTTTTAGCAATATAATTCGTTGCCACAACCATTATAAAACCTACAATTGACTGGAAAAGGCCTAGAGCTGTGCCTATACTGAATCTTCCTCCCTGCATGCCAACGCGGTATATATAGAAATCAAGGACATCGGTGGTCTTGTACAGTGCCGAATTATAACCCACCAAAGCGTATATTTGTCCAAAGTCTCCATACATGAGTCCGCCTATTCCCAATATAAACAAAATCGAAACCGTCGGCATTATGCCCGGTATTGTAACATGCCAAGTTTGCTGCCATCGCGAAGCCCCATCGACAATTGCAGCCTCATAAAGCGACGGATCAATAGCTGATATAGCCGCCAAATATATAATTGAATTATAGCCTATAGATTTCCATATGTTAGTTACAACAAGTATGCTTCGCCACAAATCAGCGCGCCCATACCATTGTACCGGTTCCATTCCCATTGACTGAAGCATATTATTTACTACCCCGAAATTCGTATTAAGCAAGTTATACATAATGCCGCTTACAACTATCCATGAGACAAAATACGGAAGATACGATATAGTCTGCACCACATTTTTGAAATATTTATTTTTTACTTCATTTAAAAGCAAAGCTAAAATAATCGGCGCGGGAAATCCCCATAAAATTTTGTAAATGTTTATGAGCAAAGTGTTACTTATTAGCCGCGGAAAGTCAGGGCTGGCTAAGATAAACTTAAAATTGCTCCATCCAACCCACTTGCTTCCCCAAAAGCCTTGCCACGGCACATAATCCTTAAATGCCAGGATGACTCCCCACATGGGCAAATAATTAAACAATATAAGGCATACTGCAACGGGTAAAAACATGATATATAAGTTTCGGTAGCGTTTCAAATTATAGATCAGGCCTTTGTTAGATGAAACGCCTTTTGCCAATTCCATCTTGTTGAGGTCTACCATTAATAAATGCCTCCTTTTTTCATTGGGGCCCTATATTTCATAGAGCCCCAATATAACTCGGTTCACTTGCCTTGGCTCGTCTTCCATTCCTGATACTGCTTTGTCAATTCATCGTACATCAATTTAGCGCCGCGGCTGTTGTAAAATTCATCGCACACTTTCTGCCAATCCGACAGAGGCCTTGCCTTTGCAGCTATATTATACATATCGGCCCATATATCTGGCGCTGGATCCGTAGCCGTAACCTCATTAACCTTTGAAAGGTCCGGATGAAATCCATAAAGCTTCGGCTTTATAACTGTTAAACTCTTATAATAATCATCTATTTCTTTGTTTATAGCAGGTTCATCGGAACGAATAGGTATCAATTCTTCATAATCCAGCGGCGCATATATATCAAAGTACCCGCGCTTCGTAGGATCTCCCCCGGCCGATTCGGGCAGTTTCCACATATCTCCGTCTTTTACCCAGTTCTTGCCCTCTATACCAAGCTTTGCAAGCAGATAATGATCCTGGCTTCCAACTAACCAATCAAAGTACTGCACCACTCTTTCGGGATGCTTGGAATTCTGGTTAATCCATACTATCCTGCTTACACCATTATTCATAGGAAATGCCGGCCCCCCTGCCGAACCGCTTGGCACGCGTAGGAAATTGACCTTTGCGTTTGGATCGGTTTGCTTCAAAACGCGCTCATAGCGATCCGCATTGTGCGGGTCAGTAAACAGTATACCTATTTTACCGGAACAAAACAGCTGGTCATTCTGAGTATCGTCAGTAACTAAGAAATCCTTATTCCACCAACCCTTATCAATCCACTTATTATATAGTTCTAAAAATTCATAATATTTGGGATGAGTAAAGGAATTAATAATTTTTTCTCCGCTTTCGTCCAAAGTATCCCATTCAAAATTCGGACTCACATCGCCTGTAACAGCCGACATGAGAATAGGTTCCATATACCATGCTTGGCCGGACGCAGGAACAATTTTGGAATTCATTTTTTTGAAAGCATCCATTACATTTTCCAATTCATCGAGTGTTTCTGGCATTTTTAGCCCCAATTTATCGAGCCAATCTTGTCTTATAACAGCTCCTTGCCAATAATAACGCGCATAGGCCGGTATCGCCGTTATTTCACCTTTGCTGTTAGTAACAGCATCCCATGCTTCTTGAGGAATAAGTTCCTTTAAATGTGTTCCATATTTGTCCAAAAGATCATTCAACGGCATAACCAAGCCAGGCTTTAAGCTCATAGAGGACAAATCATCCAAATCGCCAACACCAGCATCAAGCTGCTCTCCGCCCACTAACAAGGTGTTCAATTTCTCTTCAAAGTTCTCACGCGGTATTATAACCCAGTCAAGTGTAACGTTCACTGTATCTTTCATCGCATCTTCAAGAGCTTTTTTAACCTCGTCCATACCTTCTGGTGTGGACTCATTAGCAAAAGGCATAAATACAACCATTTTTTCTGTAGTATCATTCTTAACGTACTCACCTTGTTGAGCAGTGCTTTGCTCTCCTGACTGAGCCGTTCCAGATTGATTTTGTTGTTCCTCTCCCGTGGTTTCTTTGTTGCCTCCGCATGCGGTCAACAACCCCACTGCCATTATAAGCGCCAATACTAAAGCCAAAACTGATTTTAACTTTTTATCTATTTTGATTTCCTCCCAAAAATATTATTAAAGAACACTGCTACTAAAATGTTAATAACCTATGTTTTTCTCAACTTATCCACTCCTTTCATCCCTTCCACGTTATTATCGCACTGTCATAGCTGCCCAAACTTACTCTTTGACCATCTATATCACACGAACCATAAACAACTTTGCTATCGTCCGTTAGGTCCAAATCGCAACTCGCCGCCTTTGGCGAAAGATTTATCAGCACCAGCCTTTTATTGGTTTCTTCTTCTCTTTTAAACGCCATTATTGATGTATTGGTCTTTATATATTTTATGTCATACTGATTGCCTAACCATTCTTTCCTGGCATCGTATAAGTCTTTGAAAAACTGCCTCAGCTCCGGTCCCTGACCCCCATACATACTCGGGTCTTCGTCTCCTTGGTATATCATCGGCATCCCGTCTATAAAAGCCATTACCGTCCATAGCGCCTTTGCACGCTCTGCTCCATATGTGTTTACTGCACGTTTTGCTTGCCACGTCCACGACACTGTATCGTGATTACCAAGAAACCGCAGCTTGCACAGCCCTTCAGGCGTGCTCATCATCTCTCTCTCCAGCCAGCGCGTCAATTGCGCTACATATTCTTCGTCCGTAAGCTTCGCTTCGTCTAAATCCATTAATACTCTGTATAACGGCATATCGTAAAATACATCTGTATATGGATAATAAAATGGTATTGGGTTAAAGTTCTCTGGCAAAATTAATGATTTTTTCCCTTCTTTTATAAACGCTTCTCTTATGGCCCCCGTAATGCCTACTCCCCCTTTAAGATTGGACGAACTCGGCCGATTGCCCGGGCACGGCTTCCAATTCGATAATCCTCCCATAGCGCAATCTATGCGGCTGCCATCTATATCGAATCTTTCAATATGCGACCTCACCATATCCGTTATATATTGCTGGTATTCGGGATTGGCCATGTCAAATGACAGGCAATCCCACTCTTCTTTATAGCTGCCTTCTCTGTCAACCGCTGCCCAATCCATGTGTTGCTTGGCAAATTCATCGTTTACATTAGGACCATGAGGAACGAAATCATATAATACACCCATACCTAATTCATGAACTTTATCGCTGAAGTATTTTGCACCTTTTTCCCCGCCGTAACGTTTATCTATTATAGACATATCCCCGGGATGATATACGCCATTTTCGTTATGCTCAAAGATAGGGAGCAGCCATATGTGATCTATTCCCATTTCTTTTACCGCCTTCATATCGTCAGCATATTGGAATAAATCCCGTTTTAAAGGGAAGCCAGCATCCATCGTTCCAGTTGGATGACAAGAATACATAACCCCGTCGGCTATGCCATTTGTCGGCGGAACCCATCCGTTTAAAGCGTAAAAATTTCTGACAGCAAGATAAGGATTGCCATCGCCAACAAGTTGTATAAACATATCACCGCAATACAGCGTTTGACCGGGCAAAAGGTAACTTTCTACTGCTGCAAGGTTTACGTATTTCAGTTTGCCATCCTCGGGCTTGAATACCCCTGTAGACCATTTTTCTTCCGGGTCAAGAAATATCACGTTATAATGCTTGCCATTACTACAAGTATGTACAAATGGCGCAATCTGACCGCTTTGTATAACCTTCCTTACAGGAAGCTCGCCAGCTTTGAAAATATTATATGGAACATTGCCTGGAAATTCAAAACTAGCATCATTGCTAATACTGCTGCTCGCCTCAAAAGCTATACCGTTTATTATGCGCTTTTGGTCACTTTCATTAGAGATTCGTATTTCAATTTTCAAAAAAGAATCTTGCACACTATATATGACCGCAACTGCTAATTCGTCAAATAAGTAATTACTCACTAGTGCAGATGAGCTTCTTTCAAAGCCAACAAAATTATTGCTCATATCCATAAAATCATTTTCCGGTATTATAGTTGGAGTTTCCCACGTGTGAAGATCATCTAGCCCTTGAAATTTTAAAGTATGCCAAATAAATTTATCATCACATCCAATGTCTACACTAAACCCACAATTATCAAGAATCATGTCGTTCGCAGATATGCAAATTAAATTCCCGTTAGTTTCATTGAAAGCACAACTTAATTGCTCATTATTTAAGATAATATTGCCATTTTTATTTTCAACCACAGCCACATCTTCTTTCATATTTACTAGCGTATTATTAGGTTAAACGTTTAATCATATGAGCATTATTGTCCTTCATATTACAATTGTCATAATAAAAACTATAATCTTACCTAAAGCAACTTTGAACAAGACCAATATTCAAATTATGGTTAAACGTTTTACTGCATACATAATACTTCTTATTTATAATGCTGTCAACTGTTTTTTTAATAATTTTTAATTCGTAACTTAATCAGCACATAGGCCATTGAAAAATATATCTAGCATTTCATACGGATCATAGTTATAAGATGTGCATTTATAGATGGCAGCGGCAGCAGTGCGGCTGATTATTGCCATAAGCACTGCTGCTGCTAAATTAGGCTTTATTCTTCGAAATACACCTTCGGCTATACCATCGCCTATTATTGAAGAAAGTTTACTTTCTACCTGCTCTCTCATCCGCATAAAAGAATTCATTAAATCTCCATTTATTTCATTTGGCTGGCTTAACACAACTTTTACTATACCAGAGTTTTCTTTTAAGAATTCTATGTTAAACCTCATGAACTCAATGAGTTTATCCTTTGGACTTTTTAAGCGAAGCATATGGTTTTCCGCTTCTGTGATATACATATTTGCTGCATAGAGCATCATTTCTTTAAAAAGTTCTTTTTTGCTCCTAAAATATTCGTATATCGTTCCTTTACCTACGCCTGCCGATAATGCTATATCTTCCATACGCGCATTATGAAAACCCTCTTTGGAAAATATGTTTATGGATGCTTCAAGTATCTGCGATCGGCGGTCAAGAACCTTATCGCTCATTTCTCTCCTCCAACGTCCGTAGGAACGTCATTAGCAATTATGGGTTCACGGTAGCGCTTACTAAACCTGTCGAATATGCTATATATGACAGGCACGATTATCAAGGTGATCATCGTTGACAAGCCTAAACCGAATATTACCGCTATAGCCATAGGAGCTTCCATTTCAGCGCCCTCGCCTATACCGAGCGCCAATGGGATTAAGCCCAATATGGTTGTCAGGGTAGTCATTAATATAGGCCTCAATCTCAAAGGCCCTGCTTTTATCAGAGCTTCATCGCAGCCATATCCTTTTTCCCTCAATTGATTGGTATAATCTATAAGCACTATCGCATTGTTAACCACAATACCAGCTAACATTATTATACCGATATATGCCGGAACGCTTAATGCTTTGCCTGTTATAAATAAGCCCAATATTGCGCCGCCAAAAGCAAGCGGTACAGAAAACATTATGTCAAATGGATGAATAAACGATTCAAATTGCGCGGCCATTACCATATATACCAATATAACGGCTAATATAAGCGCCAAGCCTAAGTCGCCAAAAGCTTCGGTAAGCATCTGGCTTTGACCACCGTACGTTATGCTATACCCGCTTGGGAGTTTATAATCGCCCAATTTAGCTTTTATATCATTAGTCACATCTCCAAGTGCCCTTCCTGATATATTGGTCGTTATGCTCACAGTGCGGTGTTGATCTTCCCTATTTATAGCAACAGGCCCTTTTGCTTCTTCGACCTTTGCTAATTCTTCCAGGGGTATTTGTGCCCCCGTTGCAGTAGGAATTAATAATTGTAACAATTTATCGGGGTCGTCCTTGTAGCTTTTATCAGCGTATAGCGTGACGTCGATATCACGGCCCTCCACCTTGTAAAGCGTGGCTAACTGCCCCTTAATAGTGGATTGAACCATTGTGGCTATGGTTGCTGCATTCAACCCGTATTGTGATGCTTTATAACGGTCTATAACCAAATGTATTTCTGGCGCGCCCTCGCCTAATCTGGTATTCACACTTACCGTACCCGGCACTGTCGCCACTATATCCTTAACATCATTAGCAATTTTAGCTAAAGTGTCTAAATCATCCCCTCTTATATTCACCGATATAGGCGCGCCCATAAATGAAGACGTCGCACCGCCTCCTCCAACACCGCTTGCTATATCATTCATGGACGATACTGTAATCTTTGCGCCAGGTATATCTTTAACCTGATTGCTAAGCCATGCAGCTATCTCATCTGTGCTGCGAGTACGCTGATCCTTCGGAACAAGCGTCGCGCTTATGCTGGCAATATTAGTAGTACTGCCGCTAAGGCCGCCAGCAATCGAAGCTAAGGCATTACCACCAACAGTAGTATATATCGTCTCTACCTCAGGTATATTTTCAACTATGGTCTCTACTTTATTGGCAATTTCACCGGTTTTGGTATATACAGTGCCTTGCGGCAATTCGATGCTTACATTAAACTGCCCTTGATCCATAGGAGGCAGAAATTCGCTCCCCACAAATGGTGTAAGCGCTATCATGGCTGCAAAAGCCAGGGCAACTATGGCGATAGTTCTGCCCTTATACTTTAAAGCCGATGCTAAGATATTCCTATAGAAATTGTCCAGGCCGTTAAGCATTTTGCTCAAAAAATCATCCAACGAAGTCCACAAGCTTTTACGCTTAGGCATAGCTTCATCTTCTATAGCAATCATCCTAGAAGCCAGCATAGGCACTATAGTTATTGCTACTACAAGTGAGACGAGAAGAGATATGCTGACGGTAAATGCCAATTCTTTAAATATTTCACCTGCCATGCTCTGCACAAAAACTATAGGCAAGAATACTGCCACCGTCGTTAATGTAGAGCCCGTTATAGCCATAGCCACCTCAGACGTACCTTCGCTAGCCGCTTTTATACGTCCCTGGCCTTCCTGCCTATGCCTATATATGTTTTCGAGCACAACTATTGAATTATCTACCATCATGCCAACGCCAAGGGCTAAACCTCCCATAGATATGAGATTCATAGTCATGCCGGAAAAATACATAAGCACGAATGTAGCTATAATGGATATTGGTATCGATATGGCGATGACCAATGAGGAGCGCAGATTGCGCAAAAATATAAGCAAGACTATAACAGCTAATATCGCGCCCATTATGGCATTGCTTGCAACACTGCTTATGGAAGTTTTTATAAATTGTGATTGGTCTAAAACAGGAATTATTTCTATATCCTGTAGCTCTTGAGAAAGCTTTTCCAGCTCAGCATTAACGCTATTAGCCACCTGGACTGTGTTGGCAGTGCTTTCTTTTTGAATCGATATGCCTATGCTTTCTTTGCCGTTTATTTTATTATATTGATTTATCTCTTTAAATGTATCGCTAACATCTGCTACATCGCCAAGTTTTATACTGGCGCCGGTAGGTGTAGTTATCATTAGGGATTTTATATCATCGATGCTCTTGAACTCGCCTATCACCCTAACTACTAATTGTTTATCACCACGAACTACCGTACCACCTGGCATATTTAGATTTTCTGCTTTTAAAGCATTAGAAATTTGAGCAATGCTTAAACCATATGTAGCAAGTTTCTCTGGTTGCACAGTTATAGCTATTTCCCGCTCTCGGCCACCGGTCACGCTTACCGATGCTACGCCTGATATCCTCTCTAAACGATTCTTTATCGTATCTTCCACTATTGCCTGTGCCTTTGAAAGGTTACCGTCTTTACTAGCCACTGATACTTGCATAACCGGCAGCATAGTTGGGTCTAACTTTAACACCATGGGATTGCTGACCCCACTCGGCAACATAGCTTTTATCAAGTCAACTTTCTCACGCATATCTAGAGCAGCAAAATCCATATCAGTACCTTGATTGAATTGCAATATTATTATGGAATTCCCCTCACTAGATATTGAATTTATCGATTTCACATTGGCCACGGTGCCTAAAACGCTTTCTAGCGGCTTGGTAACCATCGTTTCTATTTCTTCTGGCCCCGCCCCTGAATATGAAGCCGTTACCGCGGCTATAGGAAGGTTGAGGTTGGGAAGAAGATCCAATCCTATTCTAGTAGCAGAAACAACCCCTAATACCAATACAACAGCTATAATCATCCAGGTCATTACCGGACGCTTTATAGAGCCATCCCATATTTTCACTCTAATATCACCTCCTACTTAACCACAGTGACATCAGAGCCGTCGGATAGATATTGCTGGCCTTCCACTATAATATCCTGCCCTTCGTCTATGCCTTTTGTTATTTCTACCATTTCCCCATCGTCTAAGCCGGTTTCTACCTCTATTTTTTTAGCCTTGCCGTTCTCTACCACATATACATATTTAACGCCGTTTTCATCTAATACCGCCATGGTAGGAACCAATATCACATTTTCTTTTTTCTCTATAGCTATTTCAGCGCGAGCGAACATACCTGCCTTCAAAACCGCATCATCGTTTGCGATTTCTATGCGCACAGGATAATTTTGGGAACGCGGATCAGGCGTCGGAGAAACCGACTTAATAACGCCGCTGAACTCTTTATCCGGTAAAACATCTATTTTTAAAGTTACTTCCTGGCCGCTTTTTATCTTTGAAATATTATTTTCTGTAACTTGTATATCCAGCAACATCTTGCTAGTATCTATAATATCCATAGGCGGCGTTGACTGCGAAACCATACTGCCTACGTCAGTATTTATAGATGCGACTATACCGCTTATCGGTGCGTAAACTTTAGCGTTGCCAAGTTGATATTTTGCCGCGTTTAATGCCGCCTCGGCCTGTTTTAGCTGAGCATTTAGCAAATCATCGCTGGGCAGCTGCATCTCCGAGCTAGCAAGCGTGCTAAGCTGGGACTGTACTGTTTTTAATGCTTCTCCTATGGACGTCAGCCCGTCCTGGGCCTTGCTCAGTTGAACCTGCAAAGCGTCTATAGCGCTCTGAATTTGTGCTTTTGCTTGTTCTGTAGGGGCAACAGCTAACTGTTTCTTTAAATCCGCCATTTGATTGGTTAACTGCGTAATAGTATTATTCAATTGCTTTTGTTGAGATAACAGCGAATTTTGCTGGTCAGTGAGCTTTTTCTTAAGATTCTGTAAATCGCTCTTTTTCTTCTTAGCATCATCTATATTGATTTTTGCTACATTGTACGCTGCCTGTGCTTGATTTATTTGTGGTTGCAAATCAGACGTATCAAACTCTAAAAGCAAATCACCTTTTTTTACTGAAGTGCCGACGGAAACCGGTATAGATACTACTTTGCCTGCTAGTTTAGGTATAACGTACACATCATGTAATGGCTTTAAGCGGCCGGTATACTCAATCATACCGCTTATATTGCCACGCTGGGACTTTTGCACCGATACCGCAGTCTCAGTGCTTACTTGTTGCGCTTGTGTGTCCGCTGTCGGTTTATCAGTACAGCCAGCCATCAACAAACTAACACCGATAAATATAATCGTAAATAGGCTAATAACCCTTCTCGTGTTTTTATCCAAAATTTTTCCCTCCATTATCAATAACTGACTGACTGGTCAGTCGAATATTAATAATTATATACAAAGAATATTAAAATGTAAATGCTCTTTCTTGTTATTTTTGCAATTCGTAATTTATATTATAGTGTGCTTGCAAGCGGCGCAAAGCTGATATATGCTTTGCGCCGCTTGCAGAAAGAAGCTTTTATAAATTACGATTTTCAGATTTGCTTTTATATTTGCTGCATGAACCTCTTGTTATTAATTCAGTTTCTAATTCCACAAACTCATAAGGCTCCGTCATATTTGATGCTCTAAAAACCAGTTGATTTAAAGCCCTCTTGCCGAGCGCTTTTTTAGGTACATCTATAGTCGTCAATGGCGGATGAACAATACCTGCTATATCTATGTTGTCAAAACCAACAACCGACACATCATCCGGAACTTTTACCCCTAATGACATAAGTTCCCTCATAAAAGCAATTGCTATCTTGTCATTTGAGCATACCCAAGCGCTAGGAAAGTCTGACGAATATTTTATTTTGCCTTTAAAATAATCGGTATTGTCTATAAAATCAGCTCCGTTAGGTACGGCATCAAGCCATATATATCTTCCATCTAATTCAAAATTAAACCTTGAGGCATAGTATATGAACGCATCATATCTTTTCTTAAAACTGTACGCCCATTTATCATTGCCAATAAATCCTATTTTCTTATGTCCAAGCCCATAAAGATACTCCAGAGCCTTATATATACCCCAGCCGTTCGCTGAATTTACATAGTCAGAAGAAATATCCTCACTATAATGATCTATGATAATAGTAGGTATACCTGTCGTTTGAATTTTTTTTATAAATTCATTTTTTAACGTACCCATTATTATAATCCCATCAGTCTCATTTCTATTTATAGCATATGGGATTTCCAACGATTCCTCTGCTCTTAGGGATATAGCGGCAGTGCTAAGTTTTATATTTTGTTTACGGGCAGCTTTTTCCACGCCGTAAAGTATATCTGCCCAAAATGTAGTCTCTTTAAAAAAGTCTTCTCGACATAATAAAACAATGTTCTCAATCGTTTTGTTCTTGACCTTATCGTAACCCATATCTATAGCTACTTGGCGAATCTTATCTTTCATATTATCGCTTACGCCGTCTGCATTGCGCAGCGCCTTAGATACTGTATTTTTTGATACGCCAACTTTTTTAGCTATATCCTCTAACGTAACTCTTCTCATATTCACTCCTATAAACATAATTGTTCAATATAATCTATAGCAAGACAGCCCCGCCATCTACTATTATACTCGCGCCATTGATATGTTGACTAGAGCTCATCGCTAAAAATACAACAACATTTGCTACATCTTCCGGCATGCCTGGCTTTATAAAAGATAGGTCATATTTTCTCGGCCTATCTATATGCTTGCGTTTAAAGGGATGCGTCTGCCCTGATTTAAATTCTATTTTTATACCGCCTGGCAATATCTCATTGACTGTAATGCCATATTTGGCAAATTCCAACGCGGCTTCCCTTGTAAGCATCTTTATGCCACCTTTAGTCATAGAATAGCATACATCAAAGTCTCCTGGCCGTATGCCATGTATAGAAGAAATATTTATTATCCTTGGACACGAACTTTGCTTAAGGTAAGGCAAAGCGGCCTGTATGCACCTGAAATAGCCCCCGAGATTTATTTCCATTATTCTCTCATAATCATCTTCCGTATATTCGTCTATGTCCATATTCGGCTGCCATGCCGCATTATTAACTAGTATATCTATGCCGCCGTATAATTCTACGGTTTTTGCTATCATGGCATCAACTTGCGCTCGGTCAGCTACATCTGTATACATTGTAAAAGCCTCTCCGCCCGCTTCTTTTATATCAGCCATTGTTTTTTCTGCCATCGAAGGATTGGAATTATAATTAAAAACCACTTTAGCACCTTCTGCTGCTAATGCCTTGCTTATACCTGCTCCAATGCCTTTGCCGCCTCCTGTAATGAGAGCTACTTTTCCATATAATCTATTTGTCATAATATCACCTTACCTATCGCCATAGTATAGTAGATGCCCGCCATCCACGCGTATAGTCTCGCCATTTACGAAAGCAGCTTCTTCAGAGATTAAAAAGCTCACGACTCCGGCTATATCTTCAGCGGTAACAAGCCTTCTTAATGGTATTTTAGTTTCAGCATCGTAATTGAATGGCGATAAAAAGCTGTCAAGGAGTTTCTTTTGCTCCAGCATATAATCGGCTTCAACGAGGTTAACCCGTATGCCCTTTCTGCCATAAAAAAGGGCCAATTCTTTGCACAACATTTTTACTGCACCCTTTGCTACGCTATACGCAAATGCGCACCCCGTTGGTTTCTCGTCATGGATTGTGGATAGATACACAATGCTCCCGCCACTATTTTGCGCTATATATTCTCCAAACACCTTGCTTGTAATAAAAGCGCTTTTTGCGTTGTAATCCATGACTTCCTTAAAAAGTTGTTCGGAAATATCTTCTATATTTGAGCGCATTATCGCATTGTCCGTGTGAATAAGAAAGTTCAAGTTATATTTAGCAGCTACTATTGCATCAATCAGATTTTTCATTTCTTGAAGCGAACTTGTGTCGAATGAAAAATCTTTATCTGCTTTCGAAGGCATATACGGATAATTCTTAATGACAACTATGCCCTCCTTTTCTAGTTTCAAAGCAATGGCTTCTGCAGCAGGATGAGATGCATCGGTTATAAGCGCTGCTTTATTCGCTTCTGCCATCTTGTATGCCCTCCACGCGTCTCATTATTTCTAAACACATTCTTACATTGTGATAAGGACACGTCCATCCGTCTACTCTGTTAACCTTTTTTTCATCTGACAAAGCAAAGGGAAACCAACCGCCATTTGTATGATCTATTAATTCCCTGTTTATAAAAACCCACACCCTTTTTGCGGCATCAAGGTATTTCGGTTCTTTTGTAAGCTGCCATGCGTTAAAAAAGCCAACTACAGCTTCGGCTTGCACCCACCATACACGATGCGAGTCAATGATTCCTTCAGAAGATACTTCATTGACTATTCCTCCGTTTTCATGCCATCCTTCTTTAAAAACAGCTTCAGCCATATTCACAGAAATAGGCTCAATGCGGGCTTTTAATTTGTCATCACCTAAAGCTTCTGCAGCTTCCCACAACAACCAACTACCTTCTATATCATGGCCATAAGAAACCACAGAGTCTATAGAATTCCACTGCTCATCGAAGAAAAGATTAAAATGCCAGGTATTATGATTTATGATTTTGTTTATCATAATTTCCACAAGCTGGTACAGTCTATCCTTTAAGCCTAGATTCGGCCAAATTTTATAAAGCGTCGTATATGCTTCTAATACATGCAAGTGCGTATTCATCGTTTTAACAACGGCTTTATATGGATTTATATCGCTTACTTGTGTTTGCCGGCTAAATTTCCAATCCCTAGTTAAGGCTTCATAATAGCCCTCATTCCGATTATCGTAAGCGTAATTTTCCAAACGTTCATATACGTTTATAGCTTGCTGCAAAACTGTTTCATCTTTGAATATGTCATTATATTCTGCTAAGCCATATATAGTAAAAGCTTCGCCATAAGTACGCTTAGTAGGATCATATATAGTGCCATCGGGATTTAGTTCCCAGAACGCCCCTCTAAATTCTTTATCTATAAAATACTCCATCACATAGTCGCGCGCTCGCTTAGCCATTTCCATATAGCTCGTTTTTTCCAATACTTTGTACGCTGCTGCAAATGTCCATATAAGGCGAGCATTAAGCACTATATGCTTTTTGGCATCAGGATGAGGTTTAAAATCTGCGTCTACCAAACCATAAAAACCGCCATTCGGATCTGGAGCATATTTCTCCCAGAAAGCCAATATGCTTTGAGCTTCTGTTTTCATATCATCATAAAAATTCTGTAATTCTTTACCCACCATCATTATAAATAACAAGCCTCTTTCTCCATGCTTTAAAGCCTGATTTCGCCTCTGGATTCTTTATCTTGCCTATCCTTAGCTTCTCTTAACTCCTCATCCCATGTCAGATGTCTATATTCCTGGGCTTGTGAATCTTTATTAAACCAATCTATAAAGTCTTCCCACATCTCTACTGTCCAAGGCGCGTCTATTTGCGCTGTGGTATAGCGCTTTTCTGCCAGTCTTATAAATCCCCATATGTCTCTTATATGAGATTTTTCTGCACCAACAACGCATTCTTCAGCTAAATGCGGTGGTATGAATAGCACGCCAGAATGAGTCCCTAATACTATATCACCTGGCAGGCATATAGCTTTACCTATACGGCATGGACCGTTAAATCCAACTAATGTTACATCCCCTATGCCAGTTGGATCATTACCCCTGTAATATGTTTTTATAGCCTCTATGCCCATTATTTGTTCTACATCGCGCACTCCGCCCCATATAACCGAACCTCCTCGTTTAGTTCTAGCTGCTATTGCGGTGGAAAGATTGCCTCCTACAAATGTCCCTTGGAATATTTTGTCAAATAAATCTACGACTATTACATCATCTTCTACAAGCGAATCTATAACCCACTGGTTAAAGAATCCCCGTCTGTTCTCTTGCTCATAACCATAATTCAAGAGGGTTTCATGTAAATCTGGCCGATATGGGACCATGACAGCTGTTACTGCACGCCCTACCAACGTTCTATCGCCGTTTATAACTTTAAAATCACCTTCGAATTGATAGCGATACCCTTTATTCCATAGAGGCCCCCAAGCCTCCTCTAGTGTTATTTTCCTCATCCTGCGCAATATATCATCTGGAACCTTAGGCCTGCCATCTTGGAATCTTTCCCCCTGCCACAATGGTGTTATCTGCACTATATCATCATAATAATCGAATTTCATTTTTGTTTCCTCCTAGCTCCACAATCTATCATAAGACCACTCGTCATCCCATTGCTCTGTAGATTCCCATAAACCTGGATAATCTGGATGAATATGCTCAGCCAATATTTCATCGTTGAGTGATTCAATGCCCAATCCCGGAGCATCTGGTACCTTTATATATCCCTTGTCTACTACAGGCTTAGGCAAACCGTTTACCATGTCATCCCACCAGGGTACATCGGCTGAATGATATTCTAATGCTAGAAAGTTTTCAGTTGATGCTACGCTATGAACAGCAGCCATACACGCTACAGGGCTTTCGGCCATGTGGACAGCCATCGCTATACCATGTTCCTGAGCCATATCACCTATTTTTTTATTCTCCATAATACCACCTGAGGAAAGTATATCTGGATGTATAACCGATACTGCATTCGCCTCTAATAATGGTTTGAAACCCTCTTTTAGATATATATCCTCTCCAGTGCATATAGGCACGGCACTAGCTTGCGACAATCTTTTGTATTGTTCGGTTAACTGCCACGGTATCAAGTCTTCTAGCCATGCAAGGTTATATTTTTCTAAACGGCGAGCTAATTTTATGCCGTCCTCTACACATATATGCCCTACATGGTCTATTGCCAAAGGCACTTCGTATCCTATAATCGAGCGCACCTCGCTAACGTATTGTTCTAGCATATCAAATCCTTTTTCGGTTATATGTATGCCCGTAAATGGGTGCGCTATATTGAAAATATCATACCAACGATTCCTAGCATATCTATATTGCTCTTTGGTAGAAGCTTTTGACATAGCATCAGCACGCATCTTCATTTCTTCCATAAAGCCGAGCGGGGCTGATATAGTACCTGGTTCATGCATGATTTGATTTAAGCCTAAATCCATTTTTAAGAACGTAAAGCCCATGTCCACGCGCTTTTTTAGAGCTTGGCCCATCGCTTCTCCCGTATCGCGCCCATTTACATCAGTGTCGCAGTATATGCGTATTTTGTCTCTAAACTTTCCACCTAGCATCTGATATACGGGTACGCCGTATGCTTTGCCTGCCAAGTCCCAAAGCGCAACTTCAATCCCGCATACTCCTCCTGCTTGCCTGGAAACACCACCAAATTGCTTTATGCGCCTGAATATTTTGTCAATCTCGCATGGATTCTCGCCCAATAGCCTGCTCTTTAACATAAGAGCATATGTTTTACTGGCTCCATCGCGCACTTCACCATAGCCAACCAGACCCTGATTGGTATAAAGCCTCATGAGCGTACAGTGCATAGGCGCGCCAGCTACATCTGCAAATCTCATGTCGGTGATTTTCAAATCAGACGGCTTAGAATATGTATTAACATTGTTTAATGCTTGACTATAATCCACCTTTTATACCCCCTAAATTAGCTTTTATTCATTATACTGCAATCAATTTAATAATAAAACCTATATTCGTTCAACGTCTTGTAATAGCGTCACAATGAGCTTGAACGAATATAGGCTGGCTTTTAATATCTTTGCTATTAAAATTCTCTGTCATAATATGCATTATTATGTTCTAAAGCATACAAAATTAATTTTTTAACACAAATAGCGCACTAGCTTCATTTGCCTTTAAACAAATTTTCTAACAATCCATATTCCACATTTTTTTATTAATTAATGCATCCTCAATCAATAAATTCGATCAATAGGTCATTTTTATGCGCCCTCCTTATAAAAGGCAAAGAAGCTATTTGGCAATTTATATCCATTTTCATTTACTCGTCGATTTAACAAAATCAACAATTTCATCAACATAACCAAAAGCAAGACAAGTTACTGTATCAGCTGCTCCATAATATATTGCCACTTTCCCTGTAGACGCATCGCATAAAGCTGCTGTAGGAAAGGTTACATTCGGTACATCTCCGACGCATTCGTAAGGCTTTTGAGGTGAAAGTAGATATTCCGAACCTCTGTATAGAACCTTCCACGGCTCATCTATGTCCAGTAATGCAGCACCAAAGCTGTATACAAAACCATTGCATGACGTCAATACCCCATGATAAAAAAGCAGCCAACCTTCGCTAGTTTCTATTGGTGTGGGCCCTGCTCCGATCTTTGTGCTTTCCCACGGCTTATCCGGTGACATTACATGCCTGTGATGACCCCAATGTACCATGTCTGGACTTTCACTATAAAATATATCGCCAAATGGCGTATGCCCGTTATCGCTCGGGCGACTCAGCATAGCATATTTGCCATTGATTTTTCGCGGAAATAAAACGCCATTTCTATTAAACGGTAAAAAGGCATTTTCCATTTGATAAAATTCTTTAAAGTCATAGGTATAGCCAACACCTATTGTCGGATAACCATGATAGCCATTGCACCATGTAACATAATATTTATCTTCTATTTTGCATACGCGCGGATCATATGCATAATTGAACCGGCCTATGTTTTCGTCGTCATATATAAATTTTATGCGCTCAGGCTTTATCTCCCACTTAATCCCGTCCTTGCTATGCCCACTATGTATTTCCATTTGGCGGCTTCTAGTATCGCAGCGGAACACGCCTGCAAATTCTCCTTGAAATGGAACTATTGCACTGTTAAATATGCTGTTAGAAGATGGTATTAGATCACGGGGTATGACCGGATTGTTATCATAACGCCATATTATATCTTTACATCCAATCGGTCTGTCTTGCCAAGGTATGTTATGTAGATTGTCGCCTATTATTGCTACTTTATTCATTTGCATTTATTCCCCCTTAATTTTTAACTTTGTAATTGTTTAGTTTTTAACTTGTATTTATATTATAATATAACCTTACTTTATAATCAATATAAATGTTTATTTTTTTGTAGTATACTGTTCAAGCACAGATATAGCATGAATAGAAATTATGCTTAAATAGGCAAAAATATAGAGGGCATCATGTATGATACCCTCTGATAAAATAAAATAAAATTTAAAATTCTTACATTTTTACAACGGCTTTTATCACTTCATTTTTATTGGCTATAGCATAGTCAAATGCTTCTTTAACGTTATCAAAGTCAAATGTATGCGTAACCATAGATTTTACTTCTATCTTTCCATCGGCTATAGCTTTTATTGCGCTCGGATAAATATTTCTATAGCGGAATACTGTCTTTATTTGTGCTTCTTTGTCTATAAGCTTGGCAACGTTTAATGCCACATCCCCTTCCGGCACAATGCCCACCAATACTATCGTGCCGCCAGGTCTTACCAGATCTATAGTCTGCTTCGTGCTAGGCACCGCTCCGGCTGTCTCAATGACAATATCAGGCCCCTCTCCATCGGTCAACTTCATCACTTCTGCCACTATATCTTCTTCTTTTGGGTTGAATGTCTTTGCGGCACCCTGACTGGTCGCGAATTTAAGCCGAGCATCTATCGCATCGCTCATATAAACATCGCCTGCTCCCATTGCCTTGACTGCTTTTAACGCCATCAAACCAATGCATCCCGCGCCTAGTATAGCCACAGTCTGGCCTAAGCCAACGCTAGCTTGGTTTGCTGCGTGTATGCCAACTGCTAGAGGCTCTACTAATGCACCTTCGAGCGTGCTGACATTATCTGGCAGTTTAAATGCCATGTCTTCTGGATATGCTATGTATTCTGCAAATGCTCCGTCTATGGGAGGTGTAGCCATAAATACAACATCGGGACAGAGGTTATATCTACCAGTCTTACAGTACCAGCATTTGCCGCAGGTCCTTCCCGGCTCCAGCGCTACTCTATCGCCTATTTTAAGCGACGTAACGTCCCTACCTCTTTCCACAACCGTGCCAGCACATTCATGGCCAAGTATAAGCGGTTTATCGACTACATATCTGCCTATGCGGCCGAACTCATAATAGTGCATATCAGAGCCGCATATCCCAACATATTCTGTTTTAACCAATACCTCATTATCTTTTATTGATGGTACATCTTCTTGTTCTATATGCATTTCTTTTATACCGGTCATGCGCGCCACTTTCATTTTGTTCATCATGTCAAAAATCCTTTCCTACATTAATTTGTTTATCATATAAATGATATTAGATCCCTTAAGCTTTATTATTGCGGTTATAATGAGCACGCATGCCGACACAAAGATATTAGCAATTAAACTTCTGCTTTGAAGATCGAGCAAATGCATGCGCCTGCCAAAAGGCCAAAACAATTTTACCCCCGCCGGATTCAGCATATCCAGGAACAAATGGGTTAAACAACCTATGGCCAACGCATAGGCCGTACTTTTATCTATAAAATATGCGATTAAAGAAAACATTGCCGTACCAAAAAGCGAATGCATCCATGCGCGGTGTCCGCCACCAATAATGGATAAAAGTGGCACTCTACGACCCAATAATGAATGCGGATTATCCAAATCAGGCAAAAGTGACCCAATACATGAAGCGATAATACTGCCATAAGTACCGAACAGCAAATACCCTGCTGCTGCACCAGCTACTAAATGCGTACGTCCTTGCAGTTATGACCACCTCCTGAAGCTGAACTTGTACAACAATCCTCAATGTGTTAAATTATATTTTGTAAACTATAGCAATAAGGAGCATATTAAAATGATAAATTCTTGTGACCCTAATATGGGATATAAAGCGCCATCGGCATCAACTGTCGAGATGACCGAAATGGTGCTACCTAACGATGCCAATGGCCTTGGCAATCTGCTCGGCGGCAGACTTATGCATTGGATAGATATAACAGGCGCTATAGTAGCCTCGCGCCATTCCAGCCGAACAGTTGTCACAGTAGCAGTCGACAGTTTGGATTTTAAAGAGCCTATAAAAGTAGGCGAGCTGGTGATACTAAGAGGTAAAATAACATGGTCGGGCCGCACTTCAATGGAGGTTGCGGTAGATGTCTATGGCGAAAATTTAAAAACTGGACAACGCCGTCTAACAAATGAAGCCTACCTGACTTTTGTGGCTTTAGACGACAATGGCCATCCTACGCCAGTACCTTGTGTGATGCCAGAAACCAGTGAAGAACGCCAGGCTTTTGAACAAGCTATAAACAGGCGCGAAGAAAGACTAAAGCGCCGCCCTAAATAGATGTCATAGCAATTCAACCTCTATATTTATAACCTGATATTCTCCCTCTCCGCTTTCAATATAATTTAGCGCTTTATTTATTTCCTCATTGGCAACGCTCCCATCGTTGGCTATGCATGCCATGCCTATCACTGCACGCTGCCACATGTCCATGTACTCGATTTCGGCTACTGATAGGTTATACCGGTTGCGTAAGCGCTCGATTATGCTCTTTACAACATGGCGCTTATCTTTAAGCGAATGAGATGAGGGTATAGCGAGTTCTATCCGAGCTACTGCTACAGGCAATTTTATGCCTCCAGCCCGAAGAGCTTAACCGCGTTGTGCCCTGTTACATGCACGACATCATCGTATTGCATGCCTTTTATCTCGGCTATCTTTTGTGCGACATAGCGTACATTGCCGGGATAATTGCGCTCACCCCTATGCGGCTCAGGCGTTAAATACGGGCTATCAGTTTCTATCATTATTTTTTCTATAGGTATTGCTTTAACCACTTCTACTAATCGCCTGGCATTTTTAAATGTTATATTGCCTGTGAAAGATATTAAATAGCCAAGTTTCATACATTCCTTGGCTATTTCAGCGCTTCCTGAGAAACAGTGAAGCACGCCCTTTTGTTTCTTGCCTCGCGCTTTTAGTATTTCCATTACATCACCATGGGCATCGCGGTCATGTATTATAACCGGTAAATCGAGCTGTTCAGCCAATTTTAACTGCTTTTTAAAGCAGGCTATTTGAACATCGCGGCTAGGTTCATCATAATGATAGTCTAGGCCAATTTCGCCTATGGCTACTACTTTATCTTCATGTGCTAATTTCTCAAGTTCTCTTAATTGTCCTTCGTCAAAACGAGCGGCATCTTGAGGATGCACGCCAACAGCGGCATATATAAAATCATAAGCACGGGCTAGCTCAACAGCTTTATGTGAAGAAGTAATGTCTGCTCCTGGATTTATAACTAGATCAACGCCATCTTGACGCAATTGCTTTATGACATCCTCCCTATCCCCATCAAAGCGCTTGTCATCTAAATGTGCATGCGTATCTATAAGCATTTTGGCTACCTCCTATTGTATACGCGGGAATAACGCGGGGCCCTTTTTAACCTTTACCCCGGGCTCAATAGCTCCAAATTCATAAAGGCTATTCCATTCGGTCAAAGGCCCGGGCTTTATGCCTATCTGTTCCCATATTTTTGAAGGGGTATTGGGCATAAACGGCTGTATCATTATGGATATCATCCGTATAACCTCTGTCAGATTATAGAGCACAGTAGCAAGCCTCCCCGTTTGCTGCTCATCTTTAGCTAAAACCCAAGGCATCGTTTCATCTATATATTTATTGCTGCGCGCTACTAACGCCCATATATCCGCCAAAGCATTACTGAATTGAAGCTTGTCCATAAGCTCTTCCACGCGCTTTGGCATGTCCAGTGCCAACGCTTTCAAGCTGTCATCGACGGGTTGTGCATCCGACGGCTCTGGCAGTATGCCGCTAAAATATTTTTCCACCATAGCTACCGTGCGGCTCACTAGGTTGCCTAAATCGTTAGCTAAGTCGGAATTTATGCGGTTTATTAGGGCTTCATTAGAGAAATTACCATCAGCTCCAAAGGGAACCTCTCTTAACAAGAAATAGCGCACAGCATCCACACCGTACTGTTCTATCAACTGAAGCGGATCCACCACATTGCCCTTGGACTTAGACATCTTACCGCCCTCCATTATAAGCCAGCCGTGACCAAATACCTTCTTAGGCAGTTCTAAATCAAGGGCCATAAGTATAGCCGGCCATATTATGGTATGAAAGCGCACTATCTCCTTGCCCACAAGATGAACATCCGCTGGCCAATATTTCTTAAAGGCCTCGTCGTGGTCAGTAAAAGCGCCCAGCGCCGTAATGTAATTGCTCAAAGCATCGATCCAGACATAAATTACATGTTTGGGATCAAATGTAACCGGTATGCCCCAGCTAAACGATGTACGCGAAACGCACAGGTCCTCAAGCCCTGGGCGCAAAAAGTTATTGAGCATTTCATTGCGCCTCGATACAGGCTGTATAAAATCAGGATGAGTTTCTATATATTCTATAAGCCTGTCCTGATATTTAGACAACTTAAAGAAATAGGCTTCTTCGCGAACCCTTTCCACCGGCCGGCCGCAATCCGGGCATTTGCCATTGACAAGCTGAAGCTCTGTCCAGAATGCCTCGCATGGCGTGCAGTACCAGCCCTCATATTCGCCCTTATATATGTCGCCTTTTTCGTACAACTTATCGAAAATCGTCTGTACTATCTTCATATGCTCAGGATCTGTAGTACGTATAAATTGGTCATAGGATATATCCATAACCTTCCAAAGGTTCTTTATCCATTCCACTATACCGTCAACATATTCCTGCGGCGTCATGTCATTCTGCTTGGCTATGCGCTCTATCTTCTCGCCGTGCTCATCGGTTCCTGTCAAAAACCACACGTCATAGCCCATCAGCCTTTTAAAGCGGGCCATGGCATCGGCCGCTACCGTCGTATATGAATGGCCTATATGCAGTTTGTCACTCGGATAATATATTGGCGTCGTTATATAAAAGGTTTTATCCTTTTTCATCTTTGTCTCCCTTCAGCATGCTAAAACTAATTAATTGTAGTATACATTATCACGCAATTTTTAGCAATTATGTTCTATCTGCACCTGCAATTCGTAATTTATATTATGGCTTCGCGCCGCTTACACACTATGCTTCACCGCTTCTTGCAAAGCAATTATTGTTGGGACAACATCTCGAGTGCAGTATTAAAATATGGTACTTTATACCACAGATCGCAGTCACCAATAATCGCAATGCGATATTTTGCTCTCGTTACTGCAACATTGAGTATATTAGGTTTTTTACCTGCCCACTGCGCGGCTCCAGAGCCGCTTTCCTTGTCACAACCTAGAACAAATATAACTTCATCAGCTTCCTTGCCTTGAAATGAATGAACAGTACCGCACGATCGCTCCACCCACTTATAAATTTTCTCTTTTCCGTATTGATTATAGCTGGCATGAATAGACTTCTTTAGTATAAGCTTGATATTTTGTATGACAGAAATAAATGGACTGATCACATATATACTAGGAAATCCACCATATAGCGCAAATGCTTTAAGCACTATTTTTTCTACACAGTCGCCCTGTTCCTTCACAAAATGATTCCTGCCTCCTATCTCTCTTCCTTTAACATCAAGCCACACAGATTTATCGATGGCAAACGAAACGCCAGGATCCGGATCCGGCGTTTGCTTAAACATTTTATTGTTATAAGCTACCATATTTGAAATAGAGAACATCGGATCCAAACATCTCCTATGTATTAGAAGCGGACATCCCAGCCACAACTCATGTCCATCTGAATATTTGCGGTATCCTCCATACGGATTGATGCTATCAGCAAGCATTTGAGCAGAAATGTCTTGAGAAATATATAAATCGCTTATTGTGAATTCTCTCGCAAATCGCCAAGAAAGCTCTTTAGGCACTTTTACGATTGGCTCAATCTGTAAAGGATCGCCAACAATAATCGCTTTTTTTGTACGCCACAAAGCCCCTAGCGCTGATTGAGACGTTGCTTGGCCTGCCTCGTCAATTATTAATGTGCCAAGTTCTTCCTTGCCTACATATTGCAAAAATGTCGCTACTGATGCAAAAGTAGTAGATATCACAGGCACTAATAAAAATAATGTATTTAATAAATGCACATAACTCGAAGCCTTATCCCTTTCGGAAACATTGTCTTTCCATATGTCAATGATACAATTGATATTTCGCTTAACAGCTTTCGAATTTAAAACAAATGCCTTTTGCAGCATTAAGCTATAGTAAAAGAGCTCTTCCCTAAGCGCATTATATTTTTCATCAGTCCATGGTGAAGATGATTGCGCCTGCTCGTTATGCTGAATATCTTTCCAAAAATTATCATCAGCAAAATTGTTGCCAAATCGCTCTTTATATTTTTTCATCAATTCGCAACTGCTCAGGTAAGCTGTTTGTTTTTCCTCTAAACCAGACTGTATAGACTTATGAGCATCTTTTAAATCGTTCAATCGGGCCCTTATATCATTCAGCTCAATCTCACCGTTTGTGAATTTAACCATTACTTTATTCCATTCTTCTTTAATTCTGACAAACTGCAATACAAGCGCGTCTTTTTTAAACAAGAAAGGAAAGGCCCTTTTAACAAAAGAAAGCCCGCTCTTAATATACGTTATACTATCTCTCAGAGCAGCAACAGAGCTTTTTATCTTTTCTTGTTCTTTAATTTTTTGTTCTAATATATCTTGTTCTTTATCCATTCGGGCTTCGATTTCCAATTTTTTAGCCTTTGTTTCTTCATATTCTTGCACAATGCGCTTATGTTCAGCAGTTTTCTCGACCGCCAGCTTTATAGTGTCCCTATAGCATAAAACTTCTCTATATTTATTATTAAAGGCCTCTTTAGCCTCTTCCCAATCAGGCAACTCTTCATCATACCATTGCCTTAAATTTTTAATCTTATTGTCAAACCACATCGCTTCTTTTAGATTATTTATATTAGATTTTTTGCCCAAGCAAGCAGAAATTAAGCCCCAACACTCCTCGGCATTATTGGTAGCTACTTTAGCAACATCAGAAAAATAAATATCTTTATTAACATTGACATCGAACAGCGCCGTATTTTTTGTTTTTACATTTTTAGCAAGTGGTAATTCCCTTGAAATGTTTTCCACCGCCGCATTGTTATTGGATGCCACAAGGATCCCAAATTTCACAAGCTGCGGTGAGTTCAATTTATAATAATTGTAGTTGCTGGATCCAAAATCCTCTTTGCCATTGCAAAAAGCTGCATCCGGATGTCCATATTTGCTTAAAATTACAGCCCTTTCCACAACATTAGACGCTACTATTTCTTTTAAAAGCGTAGTTTTTCCTGAACCAGGAGGACCGTTAACCGAAAAAATACCATTTAACTCTTTATTATCTGATATAGCTATATTGATTGCAAGCTGCTGCATGAGATTAGGGCTATAAGAAGACGGCCATTTCCCTAACGGATAATTTTCTATCGAAAGCCACTTTTTCATTTGTTCAACATCATTATCTATTTCTATACGGTTTATAGCATGTTCATCGAGCGCTTTTATATATTTTGCTATTCTATCGTCCTCTTTAATATTTTTCCTAATCATATCGATATCTGAAGTGTAAAAACTCGATAACATATCTGTGCTAACATCGAGATCATCTTCATCATTTTTATCAACTTTTGAATCATTGTACTTTATCCCAAATTTCTCATTTATGATAATACAAAATTCCATTATATCGTTATTGAGAGGAAATGATATTCTATTAACTACTTTATTGTATATTTCTTTCAAATCTCTATACTCAAGTTTTTTATTAGCAGGTATGAATTCATTAATTGAGGCGTTTAACCGATCTAAAGAATTTTTGCTTAAGTCTGCATTCAAACTTTTCTTTGCGATTATTCCAGAAACAGCCCACACATAAGTTGAAATTGAGAAAGATTTATCTATATACATACCGTCTGATGTTAGCTTAAATGAACATAAGCACGACAACGATGTATCAATTTCTATAATGTCATCATTTTCCCCTATAACATTTAGCATATATAAAATAAGATCTTGTACTTTAGTTTTCCCTATACAAATATCATATGTACATTTTTTATTAGAATTTAATATCCAAGGTAATTGTTCACTAGCACTTTTAATACATTTGGTATTTTTATCCATTTGCGGCCAAAACGGCGAAAAAAATTCTAAATTATACCAATAACTTAGAATTCTATGTATCTTGTCCATATTGATTTATCACCTAGTTTTTTATAGAATTATACACATTGCATTAACGCACATTGCAAGCGGTGCAAAGCTATAACATTTCATCAGCATATAAGCTTTGCACCGCTTGTAATCTGATAAAAGCAAATATTTATCGGCTCAAAAATTCTATTATAGCTTTCATGTAATCGGCCAAATCCGCCGGCGTGCGCGACGTTATAAGGTTTCCATCCACCACAACCGGTTGGTCAAGATATTTTGCGCCGGCATGTATCATATCGTCTTTAATTGCCAAAAAGCATGTCATGGTCCTCCCCTGCAGTATCTCAGCCGACGCCAGCACCCAGCCGGCATGGCAAATAGCAGCTACTAACTTGCCGCTTCTGTCCATAGCACGCACGAGGTCCAGCGCTTCTTTATTCCTGCGTATAGCGTCCGGGGCCCAACCGCCCGGCACCAATACGCCGTCCACCTCTCCTGGGTTTATATCGCCAAATGATGCTGTCGCCTGAGCCGCGTAGCCATGTTTGCTCATTACAGTGCCCGGCTTATCTGCGGCTATGATAACCTGCGCGCCTTCTTCTTGAAGCCGTATAACAGGATACCACAATTCTAGATCTTCATAATCATTGGCAGCCAGCATGACAAGCTTTTTACCTTCTAATGACATATAAACCAACCTCCCGTTTCAAAATTTCTAAATATATTATAGCATAAAGGCACAACTATTATGAATCAGGCAACAAACATAGTTATTAACTGCAATTCATAATTTATAAAGACTTCTCTCTACAAGCAGCGAAAAACCCTATATACTGATGAAATATTATAGCTTTATATCGCTTGCAGACGCAGTGTAATATAAATTACAAATTAACGGTTATTTATATTTGCAACAACTAATGATTATAAACGAAATTAACAAAAATACCGCTTATACGGTAAGAAATGCTTAATAGAATCTATTCAGAAACATATATTTTATACTGTCATGCTTTCTCATTTTGTTGCAGCTAACCTTTCTGCTTAGAATCTGATTGCTTTTTATTTTTTTTGACAAGTAAGAAAACCACAATCAGCAGGGCAATGATGATTATGCCACTTATACCCCAATAGATAGGACTTATCCCAGTTTTTATAGTTGTCACCTCATGCTTTTCGACATACTTTGCCACATCTTGAGTTGCAATTTTAAAAGTTTGTTGAGCCGTTACGTCTTGTCCGTTCACATTTGCTTTGATGAAAAGCGTATAGGTTCCTGTTTCAAGGGTATCATAATCCCAAGGCATATAATAGCGCATTTGGGTTTTGGGAGTTATAATGAATGGTTTTAGATCGCCGTCAAAAAGTAGCTTACCCTGCTCGTTTGCAACACTATAGACGCCTGATATATCCTTTTCGATTCGAGCGGCTTCGTTTTTCATATCAATATAAACATTTCCGCTATCAGGATCAAAGCCAGCATTGCCAAAAGAAAAGTTTGTTTCTGCTGGTTCAGGTAAATCGAGCTGAATCGCTATGGCATAAGCAACTTGAGTTTTAATATTAAAGGTTGCCTTATCTTTTTGTTCTTCTGATGGTTGTGTATCTGGCTGGTTTTCTTTTTTAATTTCCTGTACAACAATCCCGCCTAATAACGTACCGCTTTTAATGTTTGGCACAGAAATTTTAATGGGTACTTCTCGAACTTCATATGGTTGTAAAGCAAGCTCATTATTAAGAGAAAGATATTGAGACAACGCAAATGCATTATCCAGGAGCTTAGCGTCATCCGAGTCAAGACTAGCCTGATATACAATTCCTCCTGTTAAAGTTGAATAGGCATTGGCTGGGATAAGCTGTACAATAATCGGCTCGTCTTTATTATTTTGAACTGAAAGATAGACTTCCTGCTGGAAACCCGGCTTCACCTCTAAATCATAATAACCCGCTACGCCTTCTTTTTGATTCTCAGGCAAAATTGGTTTTACTCCTATGTCGCTAAAAGATGGCGCAGCAAAGGCAATCGTCGAGAAGTGGAATAAGAATAATACAAGAATAACTAATATCAGTACTAACTTTCGATTTTTCATATATTACTCCAATCAGTGTTTACATATAGATGACCGTGCTATTTAACACGGCCATCTATAGAATTTAATATGATTATGCTGCTGGGCCACTTGAAAGAGTAAACGTGATTATTGATGTATAGTTAATGGCATAAGTTGTGGCAGGTTTTAATGTCAATACAAAATTGCCAAGCACGACTGTATATGATCCCATGCCACCATCTGCTGCCGCACTCAAAATTGTTACAGGAGAATCTACATCAATGGCTGTGGGATCTGTAATTTTTTTAGTAATTGTATTTGTCTCGGAAGAATTAGCATCTATTTTAGCAATTTCTCCGATTACTGAACCAGTGGTACCTAATACTAATGAGCTCTTCGGTAAAAGTTTTGGAGGTTCCTCACCATTTGTAAATTGGGTTGCCTGAACTGTCACATTCCAACCCGCGCCTGTGCCCGTTGGATCAACGATCGTCAGCTTGCTCTCATCTATATCTGATGTAGCCGCATTATCAGCAGCGATTTCAAAGGTGAGGGTTTGTGTTTTGCCAGCTAAGGTAAGCGGCAACGATACATCGGTAATTTCCGGCGCATTGACGGCTAACGCTCCGCCTATAATCTGAGCCATTAGCTCCACTGTATCAGTGGCTGCAAACGCTAACGACGGAAACACGAACGCTACAGCTAGCGCCATTAAAATGGCCATTGTTTTTTTAGATTTCTTAAACATAAATTTGACCATCCTTTCTTTATAAAAAGGTTTGGCTCCTTTGTTTCTTAGTACCGACTCAACACAATCATAAGCATCACAGCTTTCTTGCTTTACATCGCGAATTTTTATCTGCTTTGCCTTCTATTAATCTTCCCCCGCCTCAGTATAACTCCATAAATCGTTTTTATCAAGTGTTTTTCGGTAAATTGTTATTATTCTGTGATATTGTCATAGTGAAATTATTCTTTATAATTCTCTATTTACAATCTGAAAATACAATGATAGAATTAAATCATTCAAGAATAAACAAAGTCGGAAGTAAATAGTACTATAATAAGTTTTATTTTATCCACTTTTGTTTTATTAATGTTAACATTTAATTGGGGGAGGAAGAATAAATGTCGGAATACATATTGGAAGTAAAGGGAATAACCAAATATTTTCCTGGCGTGAGGGCATTAAACAACGTGCATTTCAATTTAAAAAGCGCCGAGATACACGCCTTAGTTGGCGAAAATGGCGCCGGCAAATCTACATTCATAAAAATATTAACCGGTGTCCTGCAGCCTGACTCTGGCGAGATCATATTAAATGGTGAACACATCATTATCTCTAATCCCCTTATAGCCAAAGAGCATGGCATAGCAGCGATATATCAACAGGCAACATCCTATCCGGACCTTACAGTAACAGAGAATATTTTTATGAATCACGAAATAATAAACCCTAAAACCAAGAAACTTCTTTGGAAGGAAATGCGTCAAAAAGCCAAAGAATTATTAGAATCGTTTGGCAGCGATATAGACCCAAACGCTAGAATGGGAGATTTGAGCGTAGCTCAACAACAATTAGTAGAAATAGCTAAGGCGCTTTCAGTAAATGCCAAAATACTCATCATGGATGAGCCGACAGCCGCTTTAACCATCAGAGAGAGTGAAGAGCTTTTCAAGATAACAAAAGACCTTCGCAAAAAAGGCACATCTGTTATCTTCATATCGCATCGTTTTGAGGATATCTATAATATAGCCGACAGAGTTACAGTGTTTCGCGATGGCGAATATATAAATACGTGGGGTATATCGGAAATAACCAACGATGAACTCATCAAGGCCATGGTGGGCCGTGAGGTTAAACAACTTTTCCCTAAAAAAGAAGTACAAATAGGAGAAGAGATATTTCGAGTCGATGGCCTCACAAAAGAAGGCTTATTCAAAAATATATCTTTCTCTCTGCATCGCGGTGAAATACTAGGATTTTTCGGCTTAGTAGGAGCCGGCAGAAGCGAACTCTTTCAAACTATTTTTGGAATTATGCAACCAGATAAAGGAAAGATATTTTTAGAGAATAAACAATTAGAGATAAAAGACCCTAAAAACGCTATTGACTTAGGCATTGGTTACTTACCAGAAGATCGGCAAACGCAAGGGCTTATATTACAATTCTCTATAGCCCAAAATATAAGCTTGCCAAAATTGCCCGATTATACGCACCATGGATTTATAAATACGGATTTAGAGGAAAAAACCGCCAAAAAATATTTGGATTTATTGCGCATAAAGGCCACGAGTATACATGATAGAGCCGAATCTCTTTCCGGAGGCAATCAGCAAAAGGTAGTAGTAGCTAAAATGCTAGCCGCAAACTTGAAAGTTTTAATAATAGATGAACCTACCAAAGGTGTCGATATAGGTGCTAAAGCATCAATACACGAACTTATAAGCGAATTGGCTTCCCAGGGGTTGAGTATTATAATGGTATCCTCTGAATTGCCGGAAATCCTTGGTATGAGCGACAATGTAATCGTTATGCACCAAGGATATATAACCGGCATGTTTACGCGTGCAGAAGCTACACAAGAAAATATATTAGAAGCCGCAATAACTGATAAAAATATTAATTCCATAAAAACCGCATAAATAGAGAAAGAAGGATGCTGAAAATGAAATCAAAACGCCTTACCAATTCCATCGGCTCTCGAGAGCTAGGCTTAATACTCTTTATAATTCTTATATCCATTATAATCGACATACGCAATCCTATATTTCTAACTTTTAGCAACATAGGCGATATGCTAACCGATACGTCTATACTCGCCATATTAGCCGTTGGCATGATGCTAGTAATAATAACTGGTGGCATAGACCTGTCCATAGGCTCCGGCATAGCTCTGACCGGCATGATTGTGGGCTTAACTGTAGCAAGGTATAAAAATATATCGCCGGCTTTAGCTATATTAATGGGAACAGTGATAGGCACAGGATTAGGTGCGTTAACCGGACTAATAGTATCCAGAGGCAAGGTTTTGCCTATAATAGCAACATTAGGCATGATGAACATATATAGAGGTATAACATTTCTGATAAGCGGAGGTCAATGGGTTGATGCTTATGAAATGCCGGAAAGTTTCAAAAACATATCTCGTTCCTCTTTTTTAGGCATAAATTCATTAGTTATCTTCGCCGTTATAATCTATATAATTGCCTATTACTTCGTAAATTATACCCGCACGGGCAGGCAGATATACGCTGTTGGCAGCAATAAATATGCCGCTGAAATAAGCGGGATCCCCATAAATAAAATAACATGGCTTGTATATACTATTCAAGGCGCACTTTATGGCCTAGGCGGCGTGCTCTGGGTTTCACGCTATGCATCAGCCCAAAACGATAGCGCGCAAGGCTTTGAAATGATGGTCATAGCGGCATGTGTACTTGGCGGTACTAATATAAACGGAGGTTCTGGCACAATTTTCGGCTTAATATTAGGGTCATTGATCATCGGTATAATTAACAACGCACTTCCGCTGGTCAAAATATCGCCTTTCTGGCAAACCGCCCTGCAAGGACTGATAATCTTAGCTGCTGTAATTTTAAATGCTGCTATTGCTAAAAATCGTGAAAAACAGCATTTAATGAGAGGAGAAGAATAATATGAAAAAAGATTTCTTTAGGCAATGGGAATTTATATTATTCATAATACTTATTGCCGTAAACATAATAAATGCTAGCTTATCGCCTTATTATCTTAGTGTAAACGGCATATTAGACGCTACCACAGTGTTTATGGAAAAGGGCTTTTTAATCTTGCCTATGGCATTTGTAATGATTTTAGGCGATATAGACATATCAGTGGCTTCTACAATGACGCTAAGCTCAGTCATAGCTTCCGTAAGCTATAAGGCCGGCCTCCCTATGGGATATGCCATTATAGTAGCCTTAATAGTAGGCACTCTGTGCGGTTTTTTAAATGGTTACCTTATTTCCAGATGGCACCTTACGGCAATGATAGTAACTCTAGCAACCATGTCTTTATACCGCGGCATAGCATATATTATATTAGGCGATCAGGCGGTCAGTAGCTTCCCTCAATGGTTTTCATATTTAGCTCAGGGCTACTTAGGCAGCACCCATATACCATTTAGCCTCATTGTATTCGCGGTGTTTGCCATAATATTCGGATTAATTCTTCACAAAACCGCTTTCGGGCGTTATGTATATGCCATAGGAAATAACGCCGAAGCAAGCCGCTTCTCAGGTGTCGACGTGAATAACATTAAATTAGCCGTATTTACAATAACCGGTTTAATGTCCGCCATAGCCGGACTATTCCTCACATCAAGGATAGGCAGCAGCCGTCCTGATATAGCAACGGGTTATGAATTAGAAGCTATAGCCATAGTCGTGCTAGGCGGGGTAAGCCCTCAAGGAGGTATCGGCAAAATGCTCGGCGTAATAATATCCTTCTTTATAATAGGCCTACTGCGCTATGGTATGGGACTGAAGAACGTGCCTAGCCAGATGATGATAATATTTATAGGTATATTGCTAATCGTAGCTATAGTAATCCCCAATATAATAGAAAGCAGCGGTGCTCGAAGGCGCTTGAATACCGAAATAAAAGGGGACAAAAGCAACGCGGTTTAATAAAAGCGTAAAAACTTATATGCCCAGGCCTTTAAGCATAAAATACAGAAAGGGGTGATAAATATATACCTGCCTTCAAAAGGCCTTCGCATATTAGTAAAATAAACATTCCAAAATTTATTAAGGAGGAAAATAAAAATGTCTAAAAAAGGTTTATGTATTTTATTGGTTATAGCAATGTTGGCTGCATTCACCCTATCGGCATGCTCCTCAAACGACCAACAAGGCTCAACCTCCTCTACTCAGAGTTCTACAACAAACAACGATACGAGCTCATCGCAGGAATCAACATCTTCTACTAATAACGAATCAACTGGAACTCAAACATCTAAAGGACCTTATACTATAGGGTTCATAATCAAAAGTACAGGCAATCCGTTTTTTGAAGCTGTCGTAAAGGGAGCAAAAGAGGCGGCGGATCAGACTGGCGACAAAATAATAGAACAGGGACCTGCCACGCCGACAGCCGAGGGGCAGATAGAGATAATCAATAACTTTATAGCTCAGAAAGTAAACGCTATCGCGATATCAGCAAATGATCAAAATGCTGTTGTGCCCGCCCTTAAAAAGGCCATGGATGCCGGTATAAAAGTGGTTTCCTACGATTCAGCAGTCGCACCAGATGGCAGAAATCTTCATGTAAATCAGGCAGACCCCAAACTAGTAGCACAAGTGGAGGTTCAGTCCATAGCAGAGATGATAAATTATGAAGGTGAAATAGCGATACTGAGTGCAACCGCCACAGCCACAAACCAAAATACCTGGATAGAATACATGAAGGAAGAATTAAAGGATCCGAAATATTCTAAAATGAAATTAGTCGCAGTAGTATATGGCGATGATCTGCGCGACAAAAGCTATAACGAAGCGATGGGCCTTTTTAAATCCTATCCCAATCTTAAAGGTATTATAGCACCTACTACTGTTGGTTTAGGAGCTGCCGCAAACGCTATATATGATGCAAAGCTCACGGGCAAGGTTAAGCTTACCGGATTAGGTTTGCCAAGCGAAATGGCCGACTGGATTAAAAAAGGCGTATGCGATGAGATGTTCCTGTGGAACCCGATTGATCTAGGATTTTTGGCCAGCTACACAGCACATGAATTAGCATCCGGCGAAATCACCGGCAAAGAAGGAGATTCCTTCACCGCTGGCAGAATGGGCGAAAAGAAAGTAACTAAAGCTGCCGACGGAGGACTCGAGGTACTTCTTGGAGCACCATTCAAGTTTGATAAATCCAACATAGATGAATGGAAAGATGTGTATTAAAGTATAGACAAAGCCATCATATCACAAAGGGCAACGATAATTCGTTGCCCTTTTATTGAATAGGCGTAGACAAAGGCATAAATGCACATCAAAAATTCATCAGTATAAATTTTATTTGTTTTCTGTTAAAATAATAAGTGTGAAATATTAAGAGAGGGCAGTTCAATGCTTGCTGCAGAACGGCGACAAAAAATAAAGGAGATCCTCCTGAAAAACAAAAGCATAGACGTAGCTACGCTTAGCAAAATGCTAAAAGTTTCTGACGTCACAATTAGAAGAGATCTAGACACCCTGGAAGAAGAAGGATTCTTAACCAAGACATATGGCGGGGCTATATTAAATGAACCATCATCCGAGAAAGGAGAACCCAAATATGAATCCTCGGAAGAAGCCAGGCGCATAGGTTCAATGGCCTCTCAGATGGTTAAAGAAGGGGATGTGATATTTCTCTCGCCTGGCCCTATTTGTCTTGAAATAGCTAAAAATATAAGGGATGTCAAACATCTTCGCGTCATTACAAATGATATAATAATCGCATATGAACTGCATGATTGCATAAACGTAAAAGTATCCGTCACTGGCGGTGATATTTTCGAAAACTCTACAGTATTAGTCGGGCAAATGGCTTTTAATAACCTCAATAATATTTTTATAAATAAAGCTTTCATATATGTAAACGGCATCGATCTTGAACACGGCTACACGTTAGACAGCTATGAAGAAGCTGCGGTATTAAATCTAGTAATCGATAAATCTCAAGAATCTATAATAGTAGCCGAGCATGATAAGTTCGATAAGCTCTCTTTCGTTAAATTGTGTGATTTAACAGGAATTGAAAAAGTGGTATCTAGTAGCGAAATTCCGGAAGAATACAAGAAATTTTTCTTTGAAAATTCTATTCAAATATACGCTGCTTATGGTTTGGATGATTTGTAGAGGAGCTAAAAATATGCTTTTAGAGATGAAAAATATATATAAAAGGTTCAATGATAATCCTGTATTAAATGGCATTGATTTCTATTTGGAAAAAGGCGAGGTACGGGCTTTAATTGGAGAAAATGGTGCTGGTAAATCTACTCTTATGAAAATATTGCTGGGTTTATGCTCGATGGATAACGGTGAAATATATTTCGATGGCCATCCAATATCGCCAAGCCACTATAACGAAGCCCAAAGTTTGGGCATAAGCATGATATTTCATAGTATAAGCTTAATACCAGACCTTTCAGTCGCCGAGAATATTTTCTTGCAACGCGAACCTCTCAACAAATTTCGCGCTATCAAATGGGGACAAATCTACATTGAAGCTAAAAAATATTTAGATAGCTTTAATCTAACTATAAACCCTAAAGCCCTGCTTGCAGACCTGCCCACCAGTCAGCAAAGATTTGTGGAAATCGTGAAGGCCGTTTCTAATAATCCAAAGCTCATAATACTCGATGAACCGACAATAGGCTTTACCGAGGAAGAAGCATCGACATTTTTTAACCTTATAAAGAAAATAAAGACCTTAGGGATAGCAATAGTATACATAACCCATCGCCTTGAGGAAATAGAAAATATATGCGATTCCATAAGCATAATGCGCAACGGCCTTATCGTCAAAACCGACCGTCTGTCCAACATAGACATGGAAACACTTATAAAGCTCATGTCTGGCAAAACCATAAAAGAGCGTTATCCGAAGCTTGACATTCCTATAGGAAAAGAGGTTCTAAGTGTAAACAATTTGTCCATAAATGGAATATTGTATAACATAAATTTTTCTCTAAAGCGCGGCGAAATTTTAGGAATAACCGGTTTATACGGCTCAGGTAAGGAAATCTTATCCGAAGCTTTATTCGGCCTTATACCTATAGATGACGGCGCTATTGTTTTAGATGATAGCACCGCTAATATACATAATTCAGAAGATGCCGTAAGCCTTGGACTAGGATATGTTGCGCCAAATCGCCATGCTGAGAGCCTGTTTCTCAACAGAAGCATAGCGGAAAATATATCCGTAACTAACTTGGAAGCCGTAACCAAACATAAACTCTTGGATCGTGAAAAAGAATTTCATATATCTAAGATGTATATGCATAAGCTTCAGATAAAAAGCCCTACACCACAAGAGCGCGTCAAAGTGTTGAGCAGCGGTGACCAAAAGAAGATTATATTAGCAAAATGGCTGCATAGAAAGTCAAATATAATGATATTCGATGAACCTACATCCGGTGTTGATGTCGCGGCAAAAATAGATATTTACAACATAATAAACGAATTGATCAGATCAGGCGTATCTATCATTTTTATCTCCAGCGATGTACAAGAACTTATAGGTATGTGTGACCGAATAATAGTAATGTGCGATGGTCGAATGGTAAAAGAATTTTATCGTAATCAAGCTTCCATAGAAGGGATTTTTCGCTATGCTACCGGTAATAAATAAAGTGTTCAAATCCAAAGAGTTCTTCCTGCTCATATTTCTAGTAGCATTAATAGTTATAGTCAGCATAGCTTCACCATTTTTTCTGTCTATAAATAACCTGGCATTTATAGCTCAGCAAATATCAGAGGTTGGCATGATGTCCATGGCTATGATGCTCGTAATAATAACAGGCGGCATAGATTTCTCGCTAGGCGCGATAGCCGGCTTTAGCGGTGTTGTAATTGGATTAATGCTAACATCCGGCGCAAACATTTGGTTAGCCGCCTTTAGCGGAATATTAGCTTCAACTTTATGCGGCGCTTTCAATGGCTACCTAATAGGCAAGAAGAATATCTCCTCACTGCTGGCGACGCTTAGCACCTCGTTGGTGTTCAGCGGTATAGGTATTGTATTAAGCAAAGGCCAGCCTCTTTCAGATTTCCCTACCGCTTACTTTATCTTTGGTCAAGGCAACCTAGGTTATGTACCCGTCCAATTCATCGGTTTCTTAATTATAACAGCCATGTTGTCCTTTATCCTCTACTACACCCCATGGGGAAGAAAGATGTATTTAATAGGGGAAAATCGCACAGCAGCAGCATTTTCAGGCATAAATACCGACAAAATATTGCTGCATGCATACACCATTGCTGGTTTGCTCTCTGGTATAACCGCTGTAATATTGACATCGCGTCTTTCCACCGCAAGAGCAGATTTAGGAAATTCTTACATGCTTCAAAGTTTAGCAGCCGCCGTACTAGGCGGTGCTGATCTGAAAGGAGGCCGAGGCACTATAATAGGTGCAGTAATAGGCGCAACTATATTTGTCATTATAAACAATGGCCTTACTTTGTTAAACTTCCCATCTTTTATGCAAGTTCTCTTACCCGGCCTCATATTAATAGTCATATTATTAATAAATAACTCCGCTCATTATTCGTAGTTATACCATATACCCGCCTTTCATGGGCGATGCGGCAAGCTTCGTATAAATTCCAAGCGCCCCTTTTGTATAGCGCGGCTTTGGCTTTGCCCATGTTTTCCTCCGTTCGGCAAGTACCCTCTCCATCTCATCCTCGCTCATCTTCCGGCCGGCAACGCCCACTATATCAAGCTTTCTTGCCGGTATATCCACTTCAATCAAGTCGCCTTCCTCAACCAGGGCTATATTGCCGCCTTCACAGGCCTCCGGGGAAACATGGCCTATTGCAGGTCCTCTTGTAGCGCCTGAGAACCTGCCGTCGGTTATCAAAGCTACCGACTCAGATAACACAGGGTCAGAGGCTATGGCCTCGGTGGTATAAAACATCTCCGGCATGCCGGATCCTTTAGGCCCTTCATAGCGTATTATAACAGCATCGCCCGGTTCTACAACACCCGTAAGAACTGCCTTCAAAGCCTCTTCCTCGCTGTCAAACGGCCTGGCTTTCAATATCACTTTATGCATTTTCTTCGATACTGCCGAGTGCTTTACAACCGAGCCCTCAGGAGCCAGATTGCCTTTCAGTATAGCTATAGCGCCATGCTCCTGTATCGGTTCAGTCACAGTCTTTATTATATCGCTCTTTTTTACCCCGGCAGTCTCAAGATAGCGCTCACAAGTTTTATAATAATCGGTAGTTTTTAACTCTTCTAAGTTCTCGCCAAGCGTTTTACCCGTGACTGTCATGGCATCGAGATGCAAAAGCTCTTTTATCTCTTCCATTATGGCAGGAACCCCGCCCGCATACCAAAAATACTCAGCGGGATAAAGGCCGCTTGGCCTTATATTGAGTATGTATGGAACCTTCCTGTGTATTTCATCAAAAAGCTCAGGCGGAATTTCAATCCCAAGCTCGTGGGCTATAGCCGGTATATGCAGAAGCGCATTGCCTGAACCAGCTATAGCGGCATGCACCGCTATGGCATTTTCGAAGGCATTCATGGTCAATATATCTGACGGCTTTAACCCCTCTTTTGCGAGTTCTACCGCCCGTGCTCCGGCTTTGGCCGCCGCGATGCCAAGTTCCTGGCTCTGTGCCGGCATAAGAGCCGTCCCAGGCAGCGCAAGCCCCAACGCCTCAGCCATAACCTGCATCGTAGCAGCGGTCCCCATAAACGAGCACGCGCCGCAGCTCGGACAGGCGTTGCGCTTATATGCCTCAAACTGCTCTTTTGTAATCTCTCCTCTTTCATACTGAGCGCTATACATACCTATCTGCTCTAGCGTCAACATATCAGGGCCGGCTTTCATAACGCCGCCAGTTATAACGACAGAGGGCATATCCAGCCGCGCTATAGCTTCCAAATGCGCCGGCATTGCCTTGTCGCAACTGGCTATAAACACGCCGGCGTCAAAAGGCGTGGCTTTTACCTGTATTTCAATCATATCAGCTATAAACTCGCGCGACGCGAGCGAATAATTCATACCGTCATGGCCTTGCGCCTGTCCGTCGCATATATCGGTTACAAAATAACGCGCGGCCTTACCACCGCTTTCAGCCACAGCATCGTAGGCGCTGTCCACTAATCCATTTAGGTGAGCGCTTCCGGGATGGCTCTGGCCATATGTGCTCTCTATTATTATCTGAGGCTTAGAGAGGTCATCGGGCTTCCAACCCATACCTAATCTAAGCGGGTCCATCTCCGGGGCTTTTTCTCTCATTTCCTGGCTTATCATATCAAAATCCTCCCGTTTTTAGCATATTCTGTAACTGCAGCGCGCACAATGCATACGCGACGGCTCGAAATCTTCTATGCCGTTGGCCGCTTCAAGCTGCTTTGCCGCCTCTAATATACGCCGACTAGCTCCACGTAGTGCTTGTTCGCTTATATCGACATTATAGGCTTTATCAGGGCCAAGGTAGTATATAACCGCTTTGTTGACGCTATAGCCGAAAATCTGCATAGCAGCCATAGCATATGCCTGAAGTTGAAGCTTGTATTCCTCAGGCGCTTCCTCATCGAGCATATACCCTGTCTTGAAGTCCACTATTGTAGCCTGCCCGTCTTTTATAATTATACGGTCTATGCGCCCGGTCAGCGCTATATCACCATTGAGTTTAAGAATAAATGGCTGTTCTGTCATAACCTCATCTGCATCACTGCCAAAGTACGGGCTAGCAGCATACGCTCTTACCATGTCTGCCATCTTGGCGCGAAGTTCACCGTTTACCCCTAAACTAGTTATAGCACTATCCACAAGCAATTCAATTTCATCTGGACTTTTCAGCTTCTCGCATACGCTGTGAACTATATCGCCTATTTGCGCAGGTGTAAGCACACCCCCCTCGCCAAAGTAAACCGCGCTTTCTTGCGGAAACCACAAGGCATTGAGCTTTGCTACATTTTCATAATAATATTGGCGTGGGCACTGCATATACGTAGCAAGCGACGTAACGCCTATATATTTCATGCCTGCCGATTCATCAGTACTCACAGCAATGCTCGGCATCGCGCTGTCTTGCGCAGCGGGCTGGTCATTATTGCTGACAGCAGCTACTGCATCTATCCTGTCATTTTTTGTTTCAATAATGCCGTTTGCCTTCAGCCATTCCCACCAGGAAGATTGAGTATGTTTTTTACCGTCCTCGTCGACAGACAGAATCAATTTATCCTTAGCTCTCGTCAGCGCTACATACATAAGCCGCTTATACTCGGCCTGCTGTTCTTGTGCCGCTTTATCCTTTATTTTTTGCCATATCGATTCGTTTTCGCCATTCTCGGGCTTTATGCCTATGCCTATTTCCATGTCAAACGCCATACTAGAAGCATCGCTGCGAAAGGGCGATGAGATATCAGGTATAGCCACTACAGGAAATTCTAATCCCTTGGCTGCATGTACCGTCATTATAGACACGGCGTCATCGCCTTTCAGTTCAAGCGGCGCTTGCCCTTCCTCATCAGCATTGCCCATAACCTTGATGTAACTCAAAAAATCGCTTACAGACATACCGCTGTGCACTGCTTCTTCTGCCATATCGCAAAACTTCCAAATGTTGCTCAGCTTATGTAAACCATCCTGCTGTGATAAAAGCCTGCTTGTATAATCAGATTCATCAAGTATAAGCTGCACCAGCTCCAGTGCATTTAAGGCTGGGGCCAATGCCCGCCACTTGCTTATGCTATTAGCCGCTGTTTCAGCACAATGCCCGTGCGGTTCCGGCAATCCATGCGTCGCATCGAGCGCCTGGCCTATACCGCCGCGGCTGGACATAACCACAAGGGTTTCATCGCCAATGTCAAAAAAAGCTTTTAACGTGCCGACTAACGATAATATATCCGACGGCCTTATAATACATTTCATCGCGTTTATAATATCCTTTATCTCTTGGCAGCCATAAAAGCTGCCGCCACCTATTTCTTTATATGGTATGCCGTATTTATCAAACGCCTTTTTAAAAGCTCCAAGATGCGTCCGCTTTTGAAACAACACCGCTATATCCGAATATCTCGGCGCATAAAATTCCCCGCTCTTATCATCATATATAACGGCCTCTTTGCCATCCACCATCTCTTTTATGCGTTTGGCCAAAGCATCGGCCTCAGCGTCCTTGCGGCTATCCATTGTACCGTTTTGGCGGATGATGATGGTTTCTACAGCCACTTTGCCATGATCAATTCTTACGGCTTTTACCGGCTGATAATCATCTATAAGATTAGCAAATTGATTATTGACAAACTCTATTATGCCGCCTGTGCTTCGGAAGTTTTCCGCCATAGTTATCACCTCGCCGCCCGCAACCGCTATTTCTTTGCTCAATTTATTGAAAAGCCCGACATCAGAGCCCCTGAATCGGTATATTGACTGCTTGGCATCTCCTACTACAAAAAGGCTGCTCGCGTCAGATACCAGATTTGTTATGAGCCTGTATTGTATATAATTTATGTCCTGGGCTTCGTCGAGCATTATAAACTTGAATTGCTCATGATAGCGCTTACGCAACTCTGGCTTTTTTAAAAGTTCTAAAGCTTTGCGCTGCATATCGTCATAATCGAGCATATTGAATCGCATCTTTTTGCCTTTATATATAGCATCCGCTAACTTAAGCAGCTCTATTATCGCTTTTGCTCCCGGTTGGCTTATATCAGTGATGCTTCCCGCTTCTTCTATGGCATACCCCTTATCCATTATGCCGTTGTATAAGTTACGTACATTATTGCATAGTGCATTAAAACCAAAACGTATAACCAATGGAGCAATGACAGCAGACTCATTCTCGATCATAGCCAAAGCCGCCTCTTTCACAGCCTCATCCAACCATATTGAGGCCCGCGCTGGCGTAGCTATCTCAAAAAACGGATCCAGTTCTGCTTCTACTGGATTCTCACGAAGCATGCGCCCGCAAAAGCTGTGTATGGTTGAAATATAAGCATTGGTCAGTTGCTCCTTTATATCCGCCCAATACCCTGTTTCGTCAATTTGCATCTCATCGGTCACTGCTTTGCGTATGCGCTCGGTCATCTCGGCCGCTGCTCTCTCAGTAAATGTTATGGCCACTATGCCGTCCACACCAGCCTGTCTCTTCTTTAAAATGTTTATGTATCTGTCCACTAAAACGCGGGTCTTACCGGCGCCAGCCCCCGCTGTGACCGCTAAATGTTTGTCTAGTTTAGTTATTGCCGCTCGCTGCGCATCTGTATATCTCAAAATGCCGCCTCCCTCATGCATTGCATATATCAGTAAAATCGCAAAATCCGCCGTTGTACTCATCTAACAGCGGACATTTTTTAGGCTCCTTAGGGTAACGGCCGCTTATTATATCGCCGAAATACTTAAAAATCATCCCTTGCGATTGTGCCATAAGCTCATCCCATTTATCCTGGTCCAAAACGCTGCTGTTGCTGCCTCTCACCTTTATGCCGCTGTCATTTTTTAATATTTTGCCCTTTAACCCAGCGCCTTCGATAGAATAATAAGCCACCCCGGCCGGACGATAGCCACTATTTGCCATAAACCGCTCAGCCGCCCATACATATATAGGGAGCTGAAAATCGATGCCGTCCCTTATATCATCTATCGTATAGGACGTTTTTCCCTTTTTATAGTCGTATATCATGAAGCGGCCATCATCAGAAACATCGATTCTGTCTATCCTGCCGGTCAGCATTATTTCAATATTGTTGTTTTTCAATATAAGTGGCGGCCATCCGCCCATGCCGAACGGCTGTTCCAAGCAAAATGGCTTATACATACCGCCATGACTTTTTGACAATTTAAGCTCAGCATCCAGCCAGCCTGACAGCAAAGTTATCATACGCTGCTTTTCCATGGCATATAGCGCTGCCGACGCATATCGTTCCCTTATAGGTGAGCCATCTAATACGTCATCCGCTATATCTGTCAGCTCATTTGCGTATTTCTCGCGTTCAGCCGCATTTAAGCCTTCTTTTATATAAGGCTGCATAAATCTTTTTAAAATCTCATGATAGGCAGTACCGATATCCAGCGCTGACGGGCCTTCTTCTTCCTCTGCCGCGGATAAACCGATGAGCCTCGCCATATAGAACTTATACGAGCATATGCCGTATTCATTAAAAAACGTAGCTGAAAGCGGGCTTTTGATGAACTTGTTGTTTATATACGGGATGACAGCACCGCTTGCCTCATAACCGGCTTTTTCTGCTGTTTGGACATTACCGGTTGTATCCAGCACATCTTCCTGCGATATTTCGCATACAGGCATGTCGGGCAGCAGTTCCATAACGTCTTCGACAAACGACGAAATGAGCATCGGATTGCCGTCAGAATCTACGCGCGGACAGCTCATAAACAAAGCATGCTTTGCCGTGCGCACCGCTACATTAAAAAACATGCGCTCGCGCGCGAGAAGAGCGCGTGATGTGAGCATGCCGCTGTCATCAGGACGCGCGCTATCCCTTATAAGCCAGTCAGGCCTTATAGCACGCGGGAATTCACCCTCCACCATCCCGACCATAAATACTGCCGGGCGTTCTAACCCCCTGGCTGCGCTAGGCGTCAACAAAAGCGGGCCTTCATTATAGGATACCGCCTTATTATAGACCTCCTCAGCACACATCCTGTGCAGCATAGCGCAAAAATCGCTCAGCGAGATATTAGCCGCGCTATTCCCCCATTCCTGAGCCGACATTATCGCGTCTAGCACAGAGCGAAATTGCTCATACGCTTTTATATCGGAAATCATTTGGTTTAAATGGCCTTTCTGACCTTCATCGCTTATGTATGATTTTAGAACAGAATTTTCCATCAGCGTCCAGAGCTGGCCTGCGTAATCAGCAGGCGACGCGCTCTGCCCGAAAACAGCGCCCTGTACGCCTAATGCTTCAAGATAGGGATTGTCAGCTATTTTCTCAGCATCTGGCGGAGCACTGCACAAGCTGTCGAGAAATAGCAGTATGGCAGCTATCATAGGATTATCTATAAGGAGCACATTGTTATTCCCAAAGTTCAGTTTTTTCTGCTTATAAGCCCAATTCAGCATGCTGGCATAAGGCGCAATATCACGAGCGATTATGCATATATCGGAGCACTTAAGCCCGTTTTGCAACAGTTCCTTTATTTTATCAGCCACCCATAAACATTCGGTACGCCTATCCCACGCGCTTATAAAAGCGACATCAGGCGCACTTATAAAGCCATCATCAGCTAGACCGTCTATAAGCTCACAGCGCTTGCGCGACTTTATAGCATCTATAATGCGTTGCTGAAGGGGTGTTATATCGAAGAAATACATGAACTTGACGATATCCGCATCGCGCAACGTAAGCGGCAGGGCTTTTGACAGCTCGTCTGCGGCCGCGGCATAGCGCCCCTCCTTATCGCATAATGAATTTATGCTTAGCGCTTCCTCGTATGCAGCGAATATTTCGTACATATCGCTGGCCCACGCAGGAATATCATTGGATAGCCATAGATTTTTAAAATCATTTGGTCCTATACACGCCATTTTTAGTTCGGATATATCCTCTGCCACCGCCCATACATAACCCGGCAATATTTGCTTAAAATATTTTAGATCACTTTTGCGCATTATGGCATCTATAAGCGCTTTTTTTTGCATGTCGCTTATGTATGTTTTATTCTGGCTATTCGCTAAACATTTGGTTACCAGCCCATCGAAGCTCATCGCATTTGCCGAAACTATGCCACTTGCACTTTGGGCCAGGCAATAATCAGTATATTGTTTAACGAGATGCTGCGTCGGGAATATGATAAATGATCTGCTTTCCATAAACCGCCTCACAAAGTTTCGTTTATATAATTATAACACGAAGCGGATAAAAGAAACACGCAAAAGGGCGTATGCAGCAGGGTCATCGCTTTAGGAATAGCGAAAACAAGAGAAATATGATATCATCATAATACAACAACATAACAGCCATTCAAGGTGTGCTATGAATAAAATGGTATACCATAACACGACACATTTAGCGATGTATTTAGTGCTTTATCACCTAGACATTTGGAGGAATGCTTTAACAAATGGTTGCTCCTTTTACGAGATGTTTGGAGTAGAAGGGCGTATTATAACAATAGACGCGATGGGTACTCAAGCAGAGAAGAATTGATAAAGCACGAAACGAGTATAAAGGTCAGCAGAGGGAACGACTAATTTCGTCAATATCCTTGAAATAAATCAGCTCTATTTTGTGCCTTGATTATGAGTTTATACAAAATGTCGGATACACCCTTTGATAAAGCTATAATAGAGCATGATGCCGGATAATTACTCGCTTGCTGTTATACAAAAATGCCTACAAACGAAATAATTCGGTTTGGAGCGGACATTGTAAAAGGCCATCACATATAGTATAATCTCTAATATGAGCGGCAGCCTCTGCCGCTTTATTTATAGCGATCATATGACATACATATTTCAATAAATAGGTAGGAGGTTCTTATGAAATACTACGTAGATGCAAATGCTGCAAAAGACGGAAACGGCTCTATTGAGAGACCATTCAAACGGATCGGCGAAGCCGCGAAGGTAGCGCTTCCCGGTGATGAAGTACTGGTAGCACCGGGGATTTACCGGGAATATGTAGATCCAATCCATTCCGGCACTGAAGATGCCCGTATCACTTATACAAGTACTACACCTCTTGGCGCAGTGATCACCGGCGCGGAACAGATAAAAACCTGGCAGCACTACAAGGAAAACGTCTGGGTATCCCGGGTCGCAAACAGTGTTTTCGGTAGTTACAATCCCTATACAACTTTGGTATATGGAGACTGGTATTTCGCGACGCCAAACAAACATACAGGCTGTGTCTATCTAAATAACAAATCAATGTATGAAGCCACAAGCTTGGAAGAGTGTATCAAAGGCGATGTTTATGAATGCAGCTGGGTACCGGAGGATTCTGTTTACAAGTGGTATACCGAGCAGGATACAGATGCTGATGAAACGATCATTTATGCCAACTTCCAGGGATTGGACCCGAATAAGGAAAATGTAGAGATCAACGTCCGCCGCAGATGTTTCATGCCTTCCAGAACAGGCATCGGTTATATTACGGTCAGAGGATTCAAAATCGATAAAGCCGCCACCACCTGGGCGCCGCCTGCAGCTTTCCAGGACGGCATGATCGGTCCTCACTGGAGCAAGGGATGGATTATTGAAGATTGTGAAATTTCGAACAGCAAGTGTGCCGGCATTTCTCTGGGCAAATATCTTGATCCTGACAACGAGCATTATTTTACAAATAAGCAGGTAAAGAGTCCTACCCAGATGGAACGCGACGCGGTTTGCCGCGGCCAGTATCACGGATGGCTGAAAGAAAAAATCGGCAGCCATATAGTACGCCGCTGCAACATCCACCACTGCGAACAGGGCGGCATTATCGGCCGTATGGGCGGTGTGTTCAGTATCATTGAGGACAATCATATCCACCATATCAATAATATGATGGAGCTGGGCGGAGCGGAAATCGCTGGTATAAAAATGCACGCGGCCATTGACGTGATCATACGCCGCAACCATATTCACCATTGCACTATGGGAATTTGGTGTGACTGGGAAGCCCAGGGTACACGTATTACCCAGAACCTGCTCCATGATAACCAGCGGCCGCCATATGCCAAAAATCTTCCTGGAAGTATGATGTCTCAGGATATATTTGTAGAAGTCAGCCATGGCCCAACATTGATCGACAACAATATCCTGCTTTCAGATGTCAGCCTTCGTATCGCAACACAGGGCGTGGCAATGGTCCACAACCTTATCTGCGGCGCATTTACCAGCGTCGGCGATGGAACAGGTACGCGCTATACGCCGTATCACATACCACACCGTACTGAAGTGATGGGCTTTATGACCATTCTTCATGGTGATGACCGTTTCTGCAACAATATCTTTATCCAGAAGTGGCCTTCTGAAGACTATGTAGTCTACAATGATCAGAACACAAGTGTCATTCGGGAAAACAGACAGGTAGGTACGCATGTTTTCGATGATTACCCGACCTATGATGAATGGATCGCACAGTTCGATTTCACCAGGCGTCCGAATATGATGGCTTTAGAGCCTGCTCATTCAGGTCATCTACCAGTCTGGAGCGAAGGGAATGTATATCTGAACGGCGCCAAGCCATGGAAAAATGAAGTGAGCGGTCTGGTCGTTGAAAAAAATGATCAGGATCTCAAAGTAGAACTGGTGGAAAAAGACGGTCATTATTATCTGAACACAAATATATATGATTACATCAGGAATTTCAGTGATCGGATGATAAATACCGAAGTTCTCGGCAAAGCCTTTGAACCGGAGCAATACTATGAAAACCCGGATGGAACGCCGATACGCTTTGATGCCGACTATTTCGGAAATCATCGCGGTATCCATGTTATACCGGGTCCGTTCGCATCATTTTCCGGTAATATTGAACTATTATAATCACAAATGTAACGAGGCGATAGGCGCGTACCTTTATTACGCCTCTATCGCCCGTGACATTGGTTGTTATCATATAGAATCTGCCATTATGATAACGGAGAGTCGGTGCATAGATACCGCCCAATGGCTTGCAGCAACGCAGCAGCACCTGACTTTTGCGCGTCAGACAAGCACCGAAATAGGGACGGTGTTTCTGCCATTAAGGCTATTTATTCTACGTTGTCCAAGTTTGGAAAGCTCCCTGATAATCTCACTCTTATCATAATATTTTTTCCTCTTTATTGCCCAGGTTCAAATATAGGCAGATCTGCATCATCTTTCAAAAAAATCGGTATGACATCTATAGGGGCCTCGCAGTCTACAAATTGGCCGCCATCATAAATTTCTTTTGTAGCTGCATTTCTCCATTTCGCACCCGTCGGCAGGTAAACCTTTCTTGAACGCTGGTTTTCATACAATATTGGTGCTACCAGCACATCCGGCCCGAACATATACTGATCGTCTATATTCCAGCAGGCTTCGTCTCCGGGAAAATCGTAGAAAAGCGGCCTTATAACAGGCGTACCTTTTTCATGTGCGGCTTTCATCTGTTTTTCTATATATGGGCGCATGCGCTCGCGCATGAACATATATTTTTTGAAAATCTCATATGCTTCTTCACCATAGCTCCATACCTCATTGGCAGCGCCGCTGGGCAGCGCTCCGCCTCCGCTCGTCCCTATAGGCTGGCCATGCGGTTCGCGGTCACCATGTAGTCTGAACACAGGGCAAAAGGCTCCGAATTCGAACCACCTCATTATGCATTCTCTGAAAGCCGGATCGTCGGGATTGCCGCCACGGAAACCTCCTATATCCGTAGTCCACCATGGTATGCCTGCTAACCCCATGTTTAAACCTGCCCTTAGTTGATCTCGCAGCGATCTAAAATTAGAATGCACATCCCCTGACCATACTAAAGCGCCATAGCGCTGACTGCCAGCCCAGGCACATCTTAATAGGTTAACCACGTTCTGCTGCCCTGCCGCTGTCATGCCGTCAAAGAACGTCTTAGCATACATGAGCGGGTAGATATTTCCCACCTGCATTACAGGTCCCATATAGTAGCGGTAATTGTCATAGTCATATACCGAGTATTCTGGCTCAGCCTCGTCCAGCCAGAATATCTTTATGCCTTTGTCATAGTAATTCTTCTTGGCCACGTTCCATACAAAATCGCGCGCTCCTGGATTAGTCGCATCGAAGAAGACGGTATCGCCCATAAACTCCATGGTGGTGCGGACCCCTCTGTCGGTTCTGACCAAGTAGCCTTTATCCAGCATCTCTTTATAGTTTTCACTTCGTTTGTCCACAGTCGGCCATATCGATACCATGAGCTCTATACCCATATCTTTGAGCTCCTTTATCATGGCATCTGGGTCAGGCCAATATTCGGGGTCAAATTTCCAATCGCCTTGAAGCGGCCAGTGAAAGAAATCTATAACTATGACATCTATCGGCAGCCCCCTGCGCTTATATTCGCGCGCCACATTTAGCAGCTCTTCCTGCGTCTGATAGCGCAGTTTGCATTGCCAAAATCCCATACCGTATGCCGGCATCATTGGGACTGTGCCTGTCGCTTTGGCATAGGATTCCTCTATTTCTGCAGGCGTGTCGCCAGCCGTTATCCAGTAATCCATTTGCTTGGTAGATTCAGCTACCCATTCGGTTAAATTCTTGCCGAATGATACATGGCCAATAGCCGGATTATTCCACAGAAAGCCATAGCCAAGGGATGATACGGCAAAAGGCACGCTGGCCTGTGAGTTCCTATGCGCTAGTTCTAATATGCAATCTTTAAGATTAAGATATGGCTGCTGGTATTGTCCCATTCCGAATATTTTTTCTTCTGGATCGGATTCGAACCTAACCGTGAGCTTATAATCATCGCTTTTTAGATTGGCTTTAAATTCTCGCGCTTTTATATTCAAAGGGCTTGTAAATTCCTTTATATTCATTCTATTCCTGTAATATTCTTCGAGAAGCAGTTTGCCGTTTTGATTGTAAAATTTTATGCTGCCGTCATCTGCCACCACAGCGCTTATTTTACCGTTGCTGATCCGCGCTTTACCCCCGCTTATGCAAATATCCGCTTTTATTCCGTTTGCTGGAAGCAAAGCCCAATCTTCGTTTAAAATATCGGCACGATATGTAGAACGAACGCGCAGTCCATTTTCCCCCCATCCTTCAACCCACAATTGTTCGCCATCATAGCAATAAATCAATTTACTGCCATCCTGTGTAAATGTTCCACCCATCTTTAATAGTCCTCCAATTCGTAATAATGATTGTATATGGTCACTGATGTGCTTTACTTTAATTATAATAACACATCAGTGGCCATATTATAAGATCCTATTTTATAGATGCATTTATCTGAGCAATAGTCGCAGCAGCCTCTTTAGCAGCAGCTTCCGGAGTTTTAGTACCGAGTATACTCTCTTGAATAGCTATCTGAATAGCAGATGATACTTCAGGCCATTTTGGGTGTGGGCCGCGTGGTTTAGCGTAGGCAAGTTGCTCTATAAACACCTTCATAACCGGATCATTCGGATACTGCATTTCAGGCGTAGCGTTGGAATGGGGCGAAATTTTTCCATCTCCCCTATTGTATTTGATATTGTTGTCTGTTCCGAGAAACCAAGTAACAAAATCCCATGCGGCATCCACATCTTTACATTTTTTCGTAATACCTATATTTTCTCCTCCCAAGCTAGATGAATACTCTTTATCCTTAGGTATATATACTACCGTATACTTAAGATCGGGAGCATCTGTTTTTACATTGGGAATATTCCAACAGCCGTTAACCATCATAGCAGCATTATTCGACGCGAATTGTTTTTCCACATCGGCTTGAGTCCAATTCACACACTCTGCGCTAACATATTTATTTTTAACAAGACTGGATACATATGCCAATGCTTTTATAGCTTCGGGCGAATCCATCGCGTTTACATCACCGCCTGCCGATTGTAAAAACGGTAAGAATTGAAATGTACCTTCCTCGTTCTTTATGGCTGAAAACGCAAGCGGATAAACCTTAGAGTTTGTGCTTTGCAGCTTTTTGCAAGCAGCAGTTAATTCATCCCATGTAGTCGGGAGCTTGTCTATCCCTGCAGCCTTTATCATATCGTCATTTGCCCATAATGCAAGGCAATTGCTGCACATCGGAAGTGTATACTGTTTGCCGTTATATTCACCAGATTTTAATGGCCCAGGCAAGTATTTATTATCATCCCAAGCATTAAACCGGTCCGTAATATCAGCAAACATACCCATTGCTGCAAAAGAACAGCTATCCGGATTATCCACCATAGCCAGATCTGGCAAATCTCCTGATACCACGCCAAGCGTATATCGCTTCAATAACTCGTCACGTGGAATATATTGATCTGTAATGACTGCTTTGCCAGCATCTGTGTCATTATATTCTTGAACAAAAGATTTAATGTTTTTACCACTATTTTCTGCGAAATAGTGCCAAAATGTAAGCTGCACTTTGTCATCAGACTTAGATGAAGTACTACTATTATTATTTTGCGTTTGTTGACCGTTACTGGATTGATTACTAGAACATCCTGAGAAAATCAGCAATGCCATCAGCACTACAATTACTATTGAAACCAACTTCTTCATAATAAATCCCCCATTCTTTTCTATAATAAGATTTTTAAGACATAAGCATAATCCTTTGGCTATTTACTCTCATATTCATCCCTTCTTTCTAATTTATTTATCATTCTTTAACTGCACCGCCAACTAAACCGCTTATGATATATCTTTGCCCTAAAATGAATACTATTACTGGCGGTGTCACCAACATGCACCCATATGCCATAATCCAATTCCATCGTGTGCCATATTGGTTCATCAAATTATAAATAGCAGTGGTCATAGGAAATAAAGCATTGTTGCTATTAAACGTTAAGGAGTAAACTAAATCATTCCATCCATATACAAACCCGAAACAACATACCGTTATCAAGCCTGGTTTTATAACAGGCATGACGACTCTCAAAAAGGCTGTAAATCTATTACATCCATCGATTCTAGCCGCCTCCTCTATCGAAACTGGGTAGGTTAAAAACATCGGGCGCAATACGATTACTGTAAATGGAATAGTTATCGTACCTATAGCCAAAATCGGCGCAATATATGTATTTAACAATTTTAAATTGGAAAACGTTAGAAACATTGGTGTTAACAACACAGATATTGGCAACATCTGTGTTACAAGAAATACTAATATAATCAATTTTTTGCCCGGCAATTCAAACCGCGATACACCATAAGCTGCAGGTACAGCTAAACAAAATGAGATAACCATGGATGAAATGGAAATAATAAATGAATTTTTTAATGATCGCAATATCGAATATGGCCCTGTAAGCTGATCAATATAGCCATTGAAAAATACTTTGTGTGGAAACCATGTCGGTGGCCGCATAAATATCTCGGAATCACTTTTCAAAGAGCTGATAATCATCCAATAAAGAGGAAAAAGAAATATAATTGCTATAACAATAGCTACAATGTTTAATATGATGTTTTTATTGCGTTGATTCAAGCCCTTCATTTTTACATGCTCTCCTCTCTGTTTATAAGTCCTAGATAAAATAGTGCTACACAGAAAAGTATCACAAATAAAACGTTAGCCACAGCAGCGCCTTGGCCGAAATAATAATTTCTAAACGACAGTCTATATGAAAATGTAGCCAGAACTTCGGTCGCGTTTACCGGGCCTCCTCCTGTCATAACAAATATAAGATCAAATACCTTAAAAGTATACATGAAGCCTAAAATCAAAACTGACATCATCGCAGGTCTTAATAATGGCACTGTTATATTCCAAAATCTTTGGAATGAACTCGCGCCATCTATCGATGCACTTTCATATAACTCATTAGGTATCCCCGCAAGACCCGTAGACAATAAAATCATATTGAAAGGGATCCCTATCCACGAATTAGCTATTATAGGCCCATATATAGCCGTCTTTTCGTTTATAAGCCATCCGATCGGCTGTTTTATAATTCCTAATTTTTGCAATATAATATTTATTACACCGACATCAGGGCTAAGCATATATTTAAACAGCAAAGCCGTAGCTGTAACTGGTATTATCCAGCTAACCACTATAAAGCCTCTAAGGGATTGTGCTAAAGCAAATTGCTGGTTGAAGAATAGCGCTAACAGAAAACCAACAGTAAATTGTACTACAATGCAGCATATAGTATAATAAAATGTATTCCACAAAGCGATTTTCATCGTTTCATTCGCAAATATTGTTTTATAATTTTGAAGTCCTATGAAAGGTCTTGCTGATCCTTGAGCTAAATTAAAAGCGGATACGTCTTGAAAGCTAATTATAATATTGTATATAATCGGATAACCTATAAGAAGCAACATATATACGAGTGCTGGAATCACAAACAAATAGCCCGTTATATTGTCCCTGTATTGTTGACTCAGCCTCTTCTTTTTTACTTGTATAAGATTATCACTCTGAGAAACCATCTTATCGCCTCCAATATTTCCAATGTTCAACTAAATAATATACCTATAGCAATGTTCAAAAAATTCTAATTATATTAAAAAAGTGGGAAAAAATAAAAAGCTTACCTAAAAGGTAAGCTAATAAAACATATTTTAGTTATTTATTTTATTTATAACATAATTTTTAGGAGACACGCCTGTACATTCTTTAAAGACCCTGCAAAAATACTTTACATCTGAATATCCTGTTCTATAGGCAATTTCATATATTTTGTAATTAGTATTTTCCAATAATTCTTTAGCTTTTTCCATTCTAATATCTCGCAAAAACGCCGAAAAACTCTTGCCAGTCTCTTTTGAAAAAAGTGTTCCCGCATATTCTGGCGTCACCTTAAGTTGTTCAGCAAAATCTTCCATATACAATCGCTGCGCATAGTTTTTCATTATACTATTTACTATATATTGCACAATAGGTGAATAATTACTCTCTTGGTGAGAAATTTTCGTTTTAGGATTGCGCTGCTTTTTTACCCTTTCATCTATTGCATTTAATGAACTCGTAAGCTGTTCAACAGTAATGGGTTTTAAAAGATAATCTACAACAGAAAGTTGTATAGCCTTTTTAGCAAAATCAAATTCGGCATAGCCGCTCAATATAAGATAATTAGTATTAGGGGAACATTCGCGCGCATTTTCGATCATTTCGAGACCGTTGACTTTAGGCATCATAATGTCTACTATAACTACATCCGGGCATAAAGACTTTATAAGAAGCATGCCATCATAGCCGTTATCAGCCTCACCTATTACTCTAAATTCAGGGTTAATTTTGTTTATCAATTTCACAATGCTTCTGCGCGTTCTGCCTTCATCTTCAACCACAACTATATTCATTCTATCGGCCTCCTCTTTTTTTAAATCTGCTCTCTATATGGAATAATCAGGGTAAACTCAGTACCGTTGCCTTTTATGCTTTCAACACTTATCGAAGCTTTATCCTCATAATATAATCTTAATCTATTAATTACATTGCTAATACCCACGCTATCAGTTTGAATGATATCTTTTTGTTCTATCATCTCATTAATAAGCTTTAAAGTATCCGGTTCTATCCCCTTGCCATTATCCGAAAGCACGATTTTGCAGCTGCCGTCTTCTAAAATTACAGCAGAAAGGTTTATACACGCGTCTTTTTGTTTGTCAACAAAGCCATGAAGTATGCTATTCTCTACTATAGGCTGAAGCAACATTTTATATATAGGAAAATCTATAGCATCGCCGTTAACTGAACATATAAAATCTATTTTCTTATCGAAGCGCTCGCTTTGAATAGATATATACTTTTCCATCCAATTGATCTCGTCTCTCAATGGCACGAGCATATCTATATTGCTTATGCTATATCTAAGCAATCCGGCAAGGTTGTTCAACATTACGCTTATTTCGTTTTGATCATTATCAATGGCAATCCAATTGATCCTATCTAAGGCGTTATACAAAAAATGTGGATTTATTTGAGCCTGTATAGCTCTAATTTCTGCTTTTCTCCTTTGATCAGAAATTAAAACTATATGTTCATTTTTATTTTTCAGTTCGGTTATCAGCGATGATATCTCAGTTGACATTTTATTAAATTGTTCGGCTATCGTATAAAACATGCCTTCATTTTTATCAATATTAACGTCTATATCCTGTTGGTTTTGCCTGAACTCTTTTATCGCTACTGCTATCTTTTTAACTTTTATCCATAGATTTTGAGTTACTATAAATACGATAACAATGCAGCAAATTGTAATAGTAATAGTCAATATAATAACAAGATTGCGAAAATTATTTATATATTGTTGCAGCGTATTCCTCTCGAAAAACAAATTAAGGCTAAATGGCGTATCTCCAACCTGAAAACTCTCATAAGTATTATTAGCAAATCCCAAATCAGTGTTAAAAGACATGTTTTTACCTATTATTTGATAGTTCGGCGAAACGATGATTTCGCCACTATTATTTGTTAAACAGCTAGATGGACTTATGTAGGCATCGAGTCCTGAATTACTATTATGAGCAGATATAATGGAATTAAATGCATCGCTATCAACTTCCAATACTAGTACTCCGTAATTATTTTTATTGATCAAATCCGCTGCTGGAAATGTAAAATACAGCCGTTGTGCGACACTAGCCGGTGCACCCGGGAAGTTAACTGCTGACAATACATTTATTTTATATGATGCATTTGTGCTCTCCACAAATCCTTTGCAAAAATTTTCGTCATACCATTTAGATGCAAAATACGACGAGGAATCCCGACGATCATAAGCTACTGAATTATATGATGCTGTTATCAAGGCTATAGAAGTGATGTAGTTATCCATTTCTGCATATGATGAAAAATAATCTGTGATCTGATTCCGCAAGAGCGCTGCATCGCTTGAGAAAGGCAAAACAGAATCAAATCGTTTTATTGCGTTCATAATTCTAGAATCAGTGATAATTCTCGCAACAATATCATTGTAATATGCCATCTTATCAGTTACATTTTCTGAAGCTTGTTTACCTGCATAATCGAGCAACTTATTCACAGTATCATCTGTACCTTTACTATATGTCACGAATGAAAAATAACTAATTATCAATATTGGAACGATCGCTAACATAATATATGAGACAATTATTTTCGTCCTTAAACTGTCGAAACCCTTCATTATAAATCATCCTCCAAGGCAGAAATGGTATTATTTGTATACTTTATTATACAGCCAAAGCACTAATTTTTACTATAAATTACAAATTTATACTAACAAATAGCCTAACTTTAATTCGTGATTTATATTATAGCGCGTATGTAAGCGTTGCAAAGCTATAATATGCCGTGAAATATTGTTAAGGCATGCTCGGTGAATGAAGCTTAATATAGCTTTGCGTTACTTACAGAGAAAAAAGAAACTTCCGTAAATTACGAATTGCAGTAGACCAAGTAATGCGTTGAAGATATAAAATATTTTGTTGTATAATGGATAAGTTAAAATAATAAAGGAAGGTAATGCTTATGGAACAGTTAGTATATCAAATCGGTGATAGATTATATATAAATTTAACTAACCGCTGTACCAACCAATGTAGTTTTTGTTTAAGGGAAAATGAAAGTGGCTATAGAGGCTATAACTTGTGGCTTGATAAAGAGCCCACTGTTGAAGAAGTTATAGATGCTGTGGGTGACCCTAGGCGCTATAGAGAAATAGTTTTTTGTGGCTATGGCGAGCCTATGATAAGGTTAAATGAACTCATACAAATAAGCAGGGTATTAAAGCAAAAGGGCGCACATATACGCATAAATACAAATGGACAGGCCAATCTCATACATGGCCGCAATGTAGTTCCCGAACTATCTGGACTCATAGACGCTATATCCATAAGTCTGAACGCGCCTGATGCCATGCGTTATGTTAAGATATGCAAGCCTGAGTTCGGCGAAAAAGCTTTTGAAGCGATACTAGACTTCGCTGCGGAGTGCAAAAAGTATATTCCATCCGTTGTGCTCACTGTGGTCGATGTGCTTTCGCCAGAAGAGATAGAGCGTTGTAAAGAAATAGCAGATGCCCTTGGTGTAGGATTCAGGGTAAGAGAATATGAATCTTAATCATATGCATCCCCACCTGCATCAGGTTCCACATGCACCAATACGTCCTTTACCTCAGGCACAGCCTGCATAACAGACTCCTTTACTTCTTCGGCAACATCATGGCCTTGCGCTACGGTCATATTCTCATTTACTGATATTGAAATATCGACCATAAGCGCTGAACTGTACTGCCGCGTTTTTATAGAGTCTATATGTACAACATCGCGTACGTTCAACACAGCTTGCTCAATCTTATTGAGCATATCTGGATCCGCTGATGCATCGAGCAATTCGTCTGTAGAACGATGAAGTACCTTTATGCCTGCCCGTATTATTATAACAGCCATTATCATACCCGTTATAGGATCCAAAAATGTCCAACCGAGCATAGCACCTGCTATGCCGATCAGCACACCGCTAGTTGCTAAAACATCCGAACGATGGTCCAATGCGGTAGCCATAAGCGCAGTGCTTTTTGTTTCGTTAGCAATTTTTATAGTATAGCGATATAAAGTTTCTTTCACTACTATAGTGATAATAGCGGCTATTATAGCCAACACCCCGGGTGTCTGTGGCCCCTCGCCAAGAGATGATATAGCCCTGTATATTATCATTGCGGCAGTCGCTAAAAGGATAATAGACAAAATCCATGCCGCAAGCGATTCTCCTTTTTCATGTCCGTATGGATGCTCCTCATCAGCGGGGCGAGCTGCTACCCTAACGCCTATCATTGTTATAGAGCTCGTCAATATATCCCCTATAGAATTGGCAGCATCTGCTATCATAGCTGTACTATTGGCTAATACCCCGGCCAACAGCTTTAACGCAGCTAACATCACATTTGCGGCCAGTGATATATTAGAGGCATGTTTAGCCCTTTTAAATCTATCGTTCATTTATTTACCTCTTATCAATTGAAACAAATAAAAACACTTCTATTATATACTTTTAAGGCAAAAAGTCAATGTCAATAAATAAATATTATTATCAATTGATAATATGGTTCAATTTTAATTTACAAAATATTTGCGGATACAATCGAGTAGGAGGTCACCCAATTAATTGGGTGACCTCCTACTCGATTTCTATTTATGTCACGCTCATTTAAAATATTGCATAGGATTAGTAGGAACCCCGTTTATACGGACTTCAAAGTGGCTATGAGGACCTGTGGCCAGCCCTGTCATGCCAACTTTAGCTATTACTTGACCCGCAGAAACTTCCTGGCCTACGCTCACTAATAAAGAAGAGTTATGACCGTAAAGGGTTGATATTCCTCCACCATGATCAATTATAACGGCATTTCCATAAGCTCCAAGCCATCCAGCTTCTATAACTGTTCCGTTATCCGCTGCAACAACATTGACTCCTTGAGGAGCTGCTATGTCAACACCAGTATGAAGCTTCCCTACACCTAATATTGGATGGACACGGTAGCCAAATGAAGATGATATCCTAGAATAACCCGGTACAGGCCAAACAAACTGTCCTGTAGCAACTGGAGAACTAGAACTTCTACTGCTCGAACCACCAGAACTCTGAGACTGCGCTTTACGTTTCGCTTCTTCCTGAGCTTGCAGTTTTCTTATAACCCCTTCAAGCTCTTTCGATTGCTCTTCCATCTCGTCTATAGCTTTTTCATAAGAAGCTTTTTGTTGCTCAAGCTGCGCCATATAAGCGCTCTTTTGAACGCGCTGATTTTCTAAATCCTTTTTATCTTCTTCTATAAGCTGCTTTTGCTGTTCTATATGTACTTTTTGCTGCTCTATTGCTTTTTTCTTGTCCGCTATCTCTTGCTCAAGCTCTTGCATTTGCACAAGCAAATCATTGTCACTACTTGTAATCTTTGCAGCCATTTCCACTCGCATTATCAAGTCGCTAACGCTTTGAGCGGACAATATCATCTCTAGCAAGCTCACTTGATTATTCATGTACATAGCTCTTACACGGCTATCCAATAATTGTTTTTGATGCTTTTCCTGTTCAATAGCCTTTGCTAAATCTTTTTCTGTTTGCGCAAGTTCCTGCTCAGTTTTATTCAAATCATTAACTGCTTTGTCAAGCTCCACTTGCTTTTGTTCAAGTGCCTTATCCAATTTTTCCAACTGAGCACTTACATCTTGTTCTTCTGTCTTTACATCATCGAGCGCATCTTGAGCGTTCAACATATCGCCTTTTACATCCTGGAGTTCCTGTTTTTTTTCATTTATGCTAGAAGCCATAGCCGGCGTTACAATCGCCAAGACTAAAACAACAGCTATTGCAAATGATATGAATTTTTTCATAAGACAATCCTCCTGGCCCTTAAACCTTTAAATACCTTCTTATAGAAACCGCACTGCCTATTATACCAGCTGCTGCACCAGTAACTATTATAATAAGCATTACTACATTCATAGCGTAATTAGAAGGTATAAATTTTATCATATTCAGCAAATTGCTTAACCTGCTTATTACAAAACTATACATCGATTTCAGCAGTATGATGGACAACAATGCGCCTAAAACGCCTATAATTGCACCCTCAATTATAAATGGCCACCTTATAAACCAGCTTGTCGCCCCTATGTATCGCATTATATTTATCTCATTTTTTCTCGTGGATACAGCCAGTCTTATAGTATTCATTATAATTACCACCGCTATTATAAGCAAAACGAACACTATAATCATGCCCATCCAACGCACACTGCGTACCAATCTGCTCAATGTATCGGCTATTTTACTGTTATACTGTACTTTGTCTATTCCATCCTTAGCATTCAAAGCCGATACCACTTCATCAGCATAAGATGGTGACTGTAATCTTATCTCAAAAGATCTTGGCAACGGATTATTATCCGCAGTATAGCCTTCCAAATATCCCGCTTCACCGCCAAACTGAGCTTTCCATTTTTCAAAAGCATCCGCTTTGGAATAATACTTAACTTCCGCAATACCATTCATGGCCTTAATCTCATCGTTGATCTGTTTTATAGACTGTTCAGATACATCATCTTTTAAAAAAACTATTATATCAACGCTCGACTCCACTTCATGTATAACACTATTAACATTCAAGCCAAAGAGTACTACGCCGCCTAAAATAAAAAGCGCTATCACTATAGATATAACGGCTGCTAAGCTCATAGCTTTGTGACGCCATATGCCCTTAAGGCCCTCTTTAATGTAATAGCTTATACTATTTAACATCGTCTAAATACATCCCCTTTTCCTGATCACTTATCACCTTCCCCTTTCTCAGTGTTATAACTCGCCTGCGCATAACATCTACGATATCTTTAGCATGAGTAGCCATTATTACAGTCGTGCCTCTGCGATTTATCTCACCTAGCAATTTGACAATCTCCCAGCCAGTGTCCGGATCAAGATTACCGGTTGGTTCATCTGCTATTAATATGGGAGGATTATTCGCGATAGCACGCGCTAAAACAACCCGCTGCTGCTCACCTCCAGAAAGCTCATTAGGATAAGCATAAGCTTTGTTGCTCAAATTTATTAAGCTCAATAAAACCGGGACCCTGCGCCTTATCTCTCTTTGTGATGTACCTACTACACGCATAGCAAAAGCAATATTGTCATAGACATTTCTATCTGGCAATAATCGAAAATCTTGAAATACCACCCCTATATTTCTTCTAAAATATGGAATTTCTTTATGCTTTAAGGAAGTAACATTTTTATTGTTCACGAATATATTGCCCGTTGTAGGTTCTATCTCTTTTAGCAATAACTTTATTATGGTAGTTTTACCAGCTCCACTAGGGCCTACTAAAAAAACAAATTCCCCTGCTTTAATGTTTATATTTACATCTAATAGTGCCGTAGCACCATTATCATATGTCTTAGAAACATTTACAAACCGGATCATCTAACCAATAACCTCTTAACTTTTAATATAGCCTAGATACCGTCCTATCATTAATCCTAGCTTAAATGTAACAGCATCATCAAAATTACGCAAGTCCAAACCAGTGTATTTTTGAATCTTATCAAGCCTATAAACCAGTGTATTTCTATGTATATATAATTGACGCGCCGTTTCACTCAAATTAAGGCTATTTTCAAACAATTTTTGCACTGTTTGGATCATCGCTTCGTTCAAAAAGTCAAATTCTTCGCCTTTAAACACTCTGTTATAAAATTCTCGACAATTTTCAGGCGGTATATTATATAAAAGCTTTTCTATGAAAAGTTTATCGTAAACATATAATCCAACCTTGCCATTATCAAAAGCCTTACCTATCTCTATAGCCTTTTGAGCTTCTATGTACGACTCCTTTATCTGCATTATGTCATCTTTTATTGAGCCGACACCTATGATCGCATTGAGCGAAAGCTCGTTCAACATGCTTTCAGCTATAGCCCTGCCCATTTGCACAAGGTCATCAGCATTGATAGCTTCGCCCTCTTCCTCTTCCATAACCTTAATCAGGACCATGGTTTTAGTATCCATTCTTATCACCATGTCTTTATGCGAACGCGGGAAAGCTTTCGCTAAAATGTTATATGCTTCATCTTCTTTATCATTTACCATTATTATGTAAACGCAGCGCTCAAGCTTACGCTCTATTCTAAAATCCTCTAAATAGACCGGTATATCAGCTGGCGTTACTTGATCAAGCAATAATCTATGCATAAACTGCTCTTTAGTAAGGTGTTGCTCTGGCATTTTATCGTAAAGTTCTAATAATGCTTTAAATAGATAGCAGTATCTGCGTACAGCTTCTCCTTGTCCTTCCATACGTATGTATAAAAGCTTATAGTTAGATAAAAATACAGGATAATATGTGGCACCTTCTTTAACAATAAACCCGGATTTAGTTATAACTTCAGATTCTCCTTGTACAGCACTATCCACTGTCTGTATTTGATCTTTTCTGCTGCTTGCTATCACATTACCGTTTATATCTACTAAGCTTATCGGTATAGAAAGATTAAACGCTGCATCTTCCACAAGTTGTTGCATTTGTTTATTATTTAACATTACATCACCCTCACCGTATTATATCATAAGAATAAAAATAAAAAAAGCAGAAAACGCTCCAATGTGGATATTTTCTGCTTTTTTATTAATTTTATTTATTTAAAATAGTTTTTTCCGTTTCTTTATCAAACAAATGTATTCTATTAGGATCAATAGCTAATTTTATAGTATCACCAGCTCTGGCAGTACTGCGCGGATCCACACGTGCTATCATGTTAGTACCTGCAACGTTCACGTATAGCAGAGTCTCAGCACCCAACAACTCAACCACATCTACAGTAACCGTGATAACATCTTCAGGTACACTTTCTATGAATACTTCTTCATCGTGCAAATCCTCCGGCCTGATACCCAATATAACTTCTTTGCCAATATAAGATTCATCAACCAGTTTTTTCAATTTGCCTTCGGGAACTTTTATCTTGTTATTTTCGAACACTGCATAAACAGCACCATTTTCAGGTACAAGAGTAACATCCAAGAAGTTCATCTCCGGGCTTCCTATAAAACCGGCTACAAATAGATTGGCTGGATAATCGTACAAATTCTGCGGGGAATCAACTTGCTGTATCAAGCCGTCTTTCATAACCACTATCCTGCTGCCCATCGTCATAGCTTCGGTCTGGTCATGCGTAACATATACAAACGTTGTGCCCAATCTCTGATGTAATTTAGTAAGCTCAGTTCTCATCTGAACCCTCAACTTAGCATCGAGGTTAGACAAAGGCTCATCCATTAAGAAGACTCGCGGTTCACGAACAATAGCACGTCCTAAAGCAACCCTCTGCCTCTGGCCACCGGATAAAGCTTTAGGCTTGCGGTTCAATAAATGCTCTATATCCAATATTTTAGCCGCTTCTTTAACACGCCTATCTATTTCAGTTTTAGGTGTTTTCCTAAGCTTTAAACCAAAAGCCATGTTTTCATAGACAGTCATATGCGGATACAACGCGTAGTTCTGGAAAACCATTGCTATATCACGGTCTTTAGGAGCCACATCATTTACTAAGCGGTCACCTATATATAGCTCTCCCTCGGTAATTTCCTCAAGGCCTGCGATCATTCGCAAGGTAGTGGTTTTCCCACAGCCAGACGGTCCTACCAATACAATAAACTCTTTATCCTCAATATCGAGGTTAAAATGGTTCACTGCAACGACGCCGCCAGCGTATACCTTGCTTACGTCCTTTAACACAACACTTGCCATTAAGACCCCTCCGTCCTTTTTATTACCGCTTATGCAGCGGATCGGCGTAATAATTTAACGCTATTATTATATCACATAGCCTACTTTAAGCCATATATATAGTTCACAAAATTTTCTGTATGCTTTTTAGCCATATTGTATAAGCACGGTTTAAACCGGACAGTTTAATGTTGCATATACTAATACGCATTAGTATATTTTCACCGATTTGTATAGCATATGTTCTTCTATTGACTTACCCCGCCACAAGCAGCGGAGCTTTCTGGTAAACCATAGGTAACAAAAATCCCCGCCGAAAATGGCAGGGAATGCAAAAGCATATTTACTGAACAACAGGTTCACTATCGGAGGCAGGCGGAACTATTTCTTGTTCCTGCTGTTCTTGAGATTGTTCACCCTGAGGTTGTTCTTCTTGAGAACTTTGCTGGTTTTGTGTTGTATTTGTTGAAGAATCCGTGGATTGATCTGTCTCAGGCTCAGATACTGGCCCCTCTTCAGAAGGGTTATCTTTATTATCGGACGTTTTAGAGCCTGCAGAATTTTCACTTGAACTTTTATTGGAACTTTGAGAAGTAGTATTTTTCTCAGAAGAACTTTTTTCTTGTGAGCTTTCAGCATACATGCTCTTCAAATTATACACATCATAACGCATATTGGGCTCTACATCTATGCCAAATATCTCTTTTACCATTAGAACCCTCTTTTTTTCATCTATTCCCCAATAGCTTATGCCTTTCATGTCTAAATAATCGCCCGGCATCATATAAGTCTTTATATTAGAAGTATCGATATTAGATGCAAATATAGCTAGCGCCGCGATTTGTTTACTGTCTAAGTTAGTATACATCTTATCTTTAAACGTATTATATATTTTAGGAAGATTGGGCAACTGTTTTAAAGACTTCATTTGGTCAAATAAAGCCAAAAATATTTTTTGCTGGCGTTTCACCCTATCTATATCGCCACCGGGCGTCGAATGCCTGTCCCTCACGTAATACATGAATTGTTTACCATTGAGCTTTTGATATCCCGCTTTTAACAACAAACGCCCATTTCCATCTTTAACATCTTTTTCCACATCATAGTAAACGCCCCCTATGGTATCCACAAGGGAAGTTACTAAATCCATATCCATAGCAACATAATAGCTAACAGGCACGTCTCCTAAAAGCGAGCTTATTGTGCTTAGTGTGGTATTAAAGCCATCCCCTTTAAAGCCGCCGCCATGCAAAAAAGCCGAATTTATTTTATCCATATATGACTCACCGGCTATTTTAACATAGCTGTCGCGCGGAATAGAAACAACATCCATCTTTTTTGCGTCAAAATCGATAACAAACACCATTATGGTATCCGTGCGAAATGAATCCCCGTATTCAGCAATACGCCCCTCATTTTTATCAAGCCCCAAAAGCGCTATATTTATCTTGCCCGTAGGCATCTGTTGGGTCCCGCTAGCATTGCTTTGAGCCTTGGCAGCATCAGATGCTGCGTCAGATGAGGTAGTAAACATACTTTGAGGATTATGGCTAATTTCATAATAGAAGCCCAATGCCATTCCGCCTATCAACAAAACAACAAGGGCCAGCGCTATAATTATAAGCTTCTTTTTTTTCAAATTAAAACCTTCCTCTGCTCTTTAATGTTTAATTATTAACGACCCTTTTGTAAGTAGGAACAAGCTTGCCCAAAAAGTCAACTATGCCATTGTCATCGCCTAGTAAAACAAAACGCAGTTTTTCAAGCTCTCCCTTTAAAAGCCCAATATCATAATCTGCAGGTTGGGCTATATATATCTTTTTGTGCTTCGTAGCCTGCAATCCCTCTTCTGCCATGAGAAGCTCTTCATATAGCTTCTCGCCTGGACGCAATCCCGTAAATACAATTTTTATATCCTTATCCGGTTCTAATCCGGATAATCTTATAAGGTCCCGCGCTAAATCCAATATCTTAACCGGCTGTCCCATATCAAGCACGAATATTTCACCACCCATAGCCATGGCACCCGCTTGAATTACAAGCTGGGCAGCTTCGGGTATAGTCATAAAATAACGCGTAATATCAGGATGTGTAACAGTAACTGGGCCGCCTTCGGCTATCTGCTTCTTGAAAAGAGGTATAACGCTGCCACTGCTGCCTAATACATTGCCAAAACGCACTGCTGCGAAAATTGTTTTGCTCTGCTTCGCCATAGCTTGTATTAGCATTTCAGCTAACCGCTTCGTCGCGCCCATAACATTTGTTGGGTTAACGGCCTTGTCAGTAGATATAAGCACAAATCGTTTAACAGCATATTTATCGGCCATTTCAGCCACGTTCAAAGTGCCAAATACATTGTTTTTAATAGCCTCAGTAGGATTCTCCTCCATAAGCGGAACATGCTTGTGCGCTGCTGCATGAAACACAACGTCAGGCCTGTATTTATCAAATACGCTGTCTAATCGCGCCCTATCCCTGATAGAACCTATGAGAACTTTTAGATCAAGGGATGGATAAAGCCTTTTTAACTCGTTTTGTATATCATAAGCCCCATTTTCATATATATCAAATATTAGGAGCTGCTTAGGATTAAACATAGCTATCTGCCTACATAATTCAGAACCTATAGAACCTCCGCCACCTGTTATCATAACGACAGCATCGCTCAAGTATCCTGCTATCGAACAAACATCGAGTTCAACAGGGGCTCTGCCTAAAAGATCTTCTACTTTCACATCGCGTATATGATTTACTGCTACATTGCCATTTATCACTTCATATACGCCAGGCACCATCTTAAGCCGGCACTTAGTCTTTTTACATTCGTCTATTATGCCGCGCAGCTGCTCTCTGTTGGCAGATGGAATGGCTATTATTATTTGATCTATGTGCAGCTCTTTAGCTACTTCCGGTATATCCTCGCATTTGCCCAAAATAGGAATACCCAATAAACGCCCCCGCTGCTTACTTTCATCATCATCTATGACCGCCACAGGCGTCATGCCTAATTCTTTGTGTTTCTTAAGCTCTTTAATAACCATAGCCCCGGCCTCACCCGCGCCAACTATAAGGACTTTGCTTTGTTGCTGCTTAGGGGCCCTTGTCAATATAGGCTTATAGAAGGCAATGCCTCTAAACACCAATCGGCTTGACCCAACTAAAAGCAATGTAAACAACCAGCTCAAAAGATAGATGCTGCGTGGAAACCGTATCATTATAAGATATAAACCTGCCATATTTATGGCAGTGCCCAGACCCGTTGCTAATGTAATAGATACCAGATCATCTACACTAGCATATTTCCATAAGCTATCATATAAACCAAAGACGTAAAAAACAGCCAACATTATAAGCGTGTATATCGGCATTATATTTAGGTAGATGTGTATGTACGCGTTAGTTATACCCATCCATCCAAATCGTGCCCAAAACGCCATTATAATACCTAAGTTTATAAATAATATATCTAAAATTACCCATAGGATTTTTTTCCAATTTATTTTCACGTTTTCACCCCTATCGCTTTGATTACCACACTCCAGTTTTTATTATAAAACAAACTTATTACTAAACTATTGCTAAAATATTAAATCTATATGTAATAACATGTATAATTATACCCTAGAATCTGCTGTTGCGCAATGAAAAAAAAGGCCATGGAAACCTACTGTTCCATAGCCTTTGAAGAGCTTCCGCAGTTTATGCTACCGTTAGATACTGCCCGCTCACATAACCTGTTATGCTGCCATATTTTATCTCATACCAGCTCCCGCTCTTGCCTAACACAGTTACTTTTGCGCCATTTTTTAAGCTGCCTACTATCTTATACTGTGTCCCGGCTCCGCTGCGCACATTCAATGTGGAGCTGACTTTTACGGTGCCCGTCTGTGTTGCCGGAGACGGCTCAGCAGGTGTCGTGCTGCCACTGCCGCTGTTGCTGCTACTGCTGCTCACTACCAGATACTGCCCGCTCACATAACCTGTTATGCTGCCATATTTTATCTCATACCAGCTCCCGCTCTTGCCTAACACAGTTACTTTTGCGCCATTTTTTAAGCTGCCTACTATCTTATACTGTGTCCCGGCTCCGCTGCGCACATTCAATGTGGAGCTGACTTTTACGGTGCCCGTCTGTGTTGCCGGAGACGGCTCAGCAGGTGTCGTGCTGCCACTGCCGCTGTTGCTGCTACTGCTGCTCACTACCAGATACTGCCCGCTCACATAACCTGTTATGCTGCCATATTTTATCTCATACCAGCTCCCGCTCTTGCCTAACACAGTTACTTTTGCGCCATTTTTTAAGCTGCCTACTATCTTATACTGTGTCCCGGCTCCGCTGCGCACATTCAATGTGGAGCTGACTTTTACGGTGCCCGTCTGTGTTGCCGGAGACGGCTCAGCAGGTCTATCGTCATCGCCACGGCTAGGCGTTTCACTGTTTATAAGCTCAAACGTACCATATACATTAGCTTTGCTTCCTGCACCATCAACGACTTCAACAGTATAGTAATAATTACCCTCAGCTACGCCGCTGCCACTCCAACGCACCGAATTGTTCCCAGCCTTTTGTGCTATATTGTCAGCTGCTACAGCAATTTGGCGTTTTGCGCTATCCCATATTTTGACCGTTGTATGAGCATCTCGGCTTATGCGATAAGATATAACCAGATCTCCCGCAGCAGCATTATATGGCTCCGGTATATTGCTCACATTCCCTATAGATATTGGCTGAGCAGGAAGAGAATAATTCTGGCGATTTGTTCCAGGATAATAGAAATCTAATATCTTGGCATAATTTTGACCAGCATCTGCCCTATGCTTAGCGCCATACTGGCTCATACCCCTTCCGTGGCCATATCCCCTTCCTCTTATCACAAAACTATCGGAATTCTTAGCAAGGCCGTCTATATAAGTGCTTCTAATTACGCTAACCCCAAAAGAACTGCGCATCTGTGACAAATTAAAAGTAATCAAATCCTCTGTTTCTTTAAGCACTTTTGCAGTTTGAGGCACCGTTATCGTATCATAATCGTATACACCTGTTTTAATGTCTTTTGATAAGAACCTCACCTTCATGGTAACCGTGCTATTCGATGCCGGCCGTTTACCATTAGTGCTGCTTAGAAAGCTCATATTTATATCAGATATTCCCGTTATACGTACATCTTTACCCGGATATTTATTAGCCAGGAAGGATTTTACGCCATTTATCATAGTCTTTTCCGCAGCTCTTGAAGTATATGTCGCGGTCTCTATAGAATTCCACCAGCCATTCAGCGATGCCGTGTCATTTTGAGCATAGTATGCTTTTGCTATCTCAACCTGGGCCGGATCAATCTGAACTCTTTTGTATGTTACCGACCATGGGTAATCGGCCCAAGGTCTGCCTTGTGAGTTCCATAAATCGTGCTCGTCATATTTAATAGCAGGCACATAAGCGCTCTTCTCTACCCATCCGCCATTGCTCGACGAATATTCCGTTGTTGCAGGGCTTCCGTTGTACTCAATAACTATGCCCTTTGTTTCATTTACAGCAGCATTGCTGACAGAATACTCAGGCTTGTTCCAAATATAACCGCCATAAACCTGACTAGCGGTTGTATCGACCAAATCATAGTAAGAATCAGGTTTTAAGCATCGCACAGCATATGTCCTGGCAGCTATGGCCTGTGCCTTCAGTGCCTCTTTGCTCCATGAAGCTGGCATTTCACTAGGTACCACGCCTTTCAAATAATCCTCTAACATCAACTTGTTTATAGGCTTAACATATGAACCGCTTAAAACAAAGGCTATAGCGCCTATATATGGTTTATCGTTTAATGCTATTACATTGTCCGTGCCATAATACGCAGGTATAAGCTCAAATGATGAGGCATAGCTGCCTAGAAGTGTGCTTCCTTGATAAAGCTTTAATTGGCCGTTCTCGGCTTTAACTGTATAGTCGCTTCCAGGCTGCAAAGTCAAAAAAGGATTATCAGCCACGCTATAACTTCCAGATTGTACGGCAACAGTGAACTGGCTTCTATTGCCAAAACTATCTAACCGCACCCTTATAACATCTGGCTCGGTTTTAGCCGCTTCAGCCGTCTCATTGAACCCAAAGAATGTAAATAATACGAGTAAGGCTGTTAGGCCTAACGATATTATACGTCTCATTTAGTTATCACTTCCTTTAACACAATACATCTCTATAGTTTATATACGACACAAATACGAAAATCCCTTTTACATAATTACCATAGCCTTTACGCGATTACCGCTTACGTCTTTTTTTAATCCTTCCTCCATGTTATCGAGCGAATATCTATCTGTTATAAGAGGAAGCACCTCTATTTGCCCTTTCGCCAATAGTTCCAGCGCTCTAGCATGTGTATGCGGATTTATAAATGAGCCTATCCATCTGATTTCGTTTTGGTATATATCAAAGGGCTTTAATGGTATTTCAGCCCTTTCGTCTACTACGCCAAATTGCAATATTGTACCACCGCGTTTTACGATATCAAAAGCCTGCCTAGCTGTTGCTGCAAGCCCCGCTGCTTCTATTACAACATCTGCTCCATAACCAGTAGCATCCTTCACGAAAACCTTTATATCATCGCTCAAAGGATTCACTAACATATCAAATCCAAGCTTCTTAGCCAATTCTCTGCGCCCCGCCGACGGCTCGCTTATTATTATAGCCGATGCACCCGATAATTTTGCCAATTGCGCATGTATAAGGCCTATAGCTCCTCCGCCTAAAACCGCTACAGTATCGCCAGGCTTTATTTGAGCAAGATCCGTACCGTGCAAGCAGCACGCAACCGGTTCTACCATAGCGCCAATCTCGTAAGGCATGTCTTTTGGCATCTTATATGCCTGATTCTGCGGTACGAGGCAGTACTGCGCAAAACCACCATCTATCATCACGCCAATGTTCCGCAAGTTCTCGCACAAATGCTCCATGCCTTCCCTGCAATAATGACAGCGCCCGCAATATATATTAGGATCAATGGCTACATTGTCGCCAACTGCGATATCTATCACCCCATCGCCCACCTCCACTACACGCCCTGAAAATTCGTGGCCGAGTATAACAGGTGGAGTAACCGAAGATGGACCCATCCCACCGGCATATATGTGCACATCCGTTCCACATATACCGCACGCTTTAACCTCCACTAATACGAAGCCAGGCTTTATTTTGGGCTTTTCAACTTCTTCAATCCTAATATCGCCAGTACCATAAAAAACAGCAGCTTTCATGATTATGTAACCTCCTAAACGAAATAAAGGGTCAGAGATTTTTCCCTGGCCCTTTATATTTTGCTTATTATTCTAAAACACAGGCATCCACCGGACACACATCCGCGCAGTTGCCACATTCTGTACATAGCGCTGGATCCACCACATATATATCATCACCTGCAGAAATAGCACCGCCTTCGCAATCCGGTTCACATGCTCCGCACGCTATGCAATCCTCCGTTATTCTATAAGGCATATTTTCACCTCCTTGCCTATAGCACCTTAAAAAGCGCTTGCATTCTCATTGTAACACGCTTAAAGCAATATGCAAATACTTACGATAAAGATGCAATTTTCCGACTACTCAGACATCATGCGCGGGCATTGACCTTCACAGGGAGATATAAGCCTTATATCGGAAGCATCAAATATTTCTAATTCAAAAGTATCGTCAGGTCGGGCCAATTTGACTTTTACTTTATCCAAAATAAGATTAACCTCCATAACTATCCCTTCTCCCTTGGGAGTCATAACCTTAGCGTTGCATCTCGGCAATCTGCTATGCTGTTGCTCATAGAACGACTGCTCATATTTCAAGCAGCACATAAGTCGCCCACACATACCCGATATTTTAGTCGGATTTAACGCCAAGTTCTGTTCCTTGGCCATTTTTATAGATACAGGCATAAACTCGCCTAAAAAGCCATTACAGCACACAGGCCGCCCGCATGGGCCTAATCCGCCAAGCATTTTGGCTTCGTCTCTTACGCCTATCTGCCTAAGCTCAATACGCGTTCTAAATATGCTGGCAAGATCCTTTACGAGTTCCCGGAAATCTACTCGTTCCTCCGCGGCAAAATAAAATATGAGCTTATTTCTGTCAAAAGTATACTCAGCATCTATCAACTTCATATGCAATCCGTATTCAGCTATCTTTTCCAAGCATTTTTCGAATGCCTCGCGCGTTTTTGTTTCGTTTTCTTCCACTATCCGTCTATCCTCATCTGTGGCTATCCTTATAACCTTTTTAAGCGGAGCCACTATATCCTCTTCCGAAACTTCCTTTGGACCAGAAACCGCTTGTCCAAACTCTAATCCTTTGGCCGTTTCTACAATAACATAATCTCCTACATGTATATCTAAAGCGTCCGGATCAAAATAATACATCTTTCCAGCCCGCTTAAAGCGCACTCCCACTACTATGGGCATTATCTATTACCTCCAATATATCAAGCAGCAAAATATCCATACTTAATTGATAGTTGGCATTACGCTTTAAAATCTGCTTAGCCGCAATAATTTTTTCAGCTATATCAAGCCATTCAAATACTTCAATCTGGCTTAAGCCTTTTTTACAAGCCATTTCTTCCGCGTAATCAAGCCAACGATCCAAGACAACATCCGCATCATCTTTGTGCTCAAAAAGAAATGCCTCGCAATCCAAAAAAGCATCCCAGCCCTTTGCCATGAGGCCTAGCAAAACGTCTATAGCCCCTTGGCTCAAGCTCTTAAGCGAATCATCGTTAAAAACATCTAATGCCTTGCCAATTATGCCTTCAGAGAGCATAGCGGCTTCATGCGCTTGCTCATGGGATATATTGTTATACTTTTTTAATAAAAAATCTTCAATTTTGCCCGTTGAAACCGGCTTTAGTTCATAGACCAAGCAGCGCGAAACAACGGTCGGCAAGAGCTTTTCAATGTTAGAGGCTAAAATTATTATAACCGCATAACCAGGGGGATCTTCTAAAGTCTTTAACAAAGCATTTTGAGCTTGAACGGTCATGTTTTCACCGTTTTTTATAATATACACTTTATAATCGCTCATATAAGGATTAATATTTATATCTTCTATAACTTCTCTTACAGCGTCAATTCCTATGCTACTCTTTTTAGACTCTATTACCTTATAATCAGGATGAACCCCGGTTAAAAATCGCCTGCACGCATCGCACACACCGCATGGTCTGTCTGTTTTAGCTTTGCAAAGCACCCCTTGCGCAAACGCACTCGCTAATGCGCTTTTGCCTATGCCTTCGGGACCCGCAAAAATATACGCGTGATATATAGCCCCCGCGCTAAGCGACTTTTTGAGTTCATTAATTATAAAGCCCTGCCCCACTATATCATCAAATCCATACATCGTAATCACGCTATTAAGTCCACTAACAGGCCTTCTATTTCTCCTATAAGGTTTAATAGAGATATATGATTTTTTTCTCGTTCTAAAAATTGCCGCGTAATCAACTCTAATTTTTCGTTTATCAAGCGTATCAGAGAATATTTTCTTCGCCGGCCGCGCACATCAGTAGCCTCTAACGATGAAAATTGAAACACGGACATCGTTACAACGTTTAAAAGCTCCGTTATCATGCGTTTATAGCGTAACAGCTCTGTTAAGTCAGTCTGATTTTCCAATTTTTGGCCTTGTTCTTTTATATTCTCGAGCATATTTTCAACCCATGCATGCGCATTTTGACCCGCTGCATTATCAAATGCCTGAGAAAATGATTCTTCCACAACGCCCTTATTTGCTTGCGCAATATCGGTAGCCTGGCTATTATACATGCGCCGGCCATTTATATCATCTATTTTCATGGCAGCTAAATCTTGCGAAAATCCTCAACATTGAGCACAAATACCGTAGCCCCGCCTACCACTACTTCGACAGGATACGGCATATAAACCTCACCAGCGCCGCCCATAGGCATAGGCGATGTCACCACTTGTTTGCGGCTCTTGCAAACCTTCTCTATGCATGCCATAGCTGACGGCACTCGGTCATCTTCCACGCCTAAAAGAAGTGTTGTATTGCCAGCGCGGAGAAAACCTCCTGTTGTAGCAAGTTTTGTTACACTAAAACCGGCATCCATAAGGGCAGATATAAGTTTATTCGCATCTTCATCTTGGACTATCGCTATAATAAGCTTCACTGCGATTCCCCCTTTTTTATTTTATTATACCTTTTTTGCTCTGCACCGACAAGTGGCGTTTTCGCGTAATGGCCATAAGAATAGAAGACATCAAGATAAACATGAACGCTGTTTGTATGTTTATAACAGGATTATCCGTCATGCTTTGTATGAAAGCCGCAATAACAGCGGATAGTATGCCAGCTATTATAGGCTTATATTCTGAGTCGCGCAAAGCTGATAATCCCCTTTTAAAGAGCACAGCTACATACCAGACAATACCTATAACTCCCAAGATTCCCCATTCAAACCATGTATTTAGCACTATATTGTGCGCATGAGGCTGATTTATGCCAAATATAGCAGAAAACTCCATAAAAGACAGGAAGCCTCTTCCCATGACAGGGCTATATCTTATACCCCACGCAGCTAGTTCCCATATATCCTTCCGGGTTTGCAAATTATCGTCAAGTACAGCATATCTAGGTATGAGTTGAGGGTAAACAAACGAAATCATTATCACAATGAATACTGATATGAAAAGCGTATGAGCAATATGCTTCTTGCCACACAATATAAAGAAAAATATAGATGCCAATAGTGCAGAGCAAAGGGCTGTGCGCGAGTTAGTGAGGTACAGATTAACAGCATTTATGCAAAAAACAATCGTAAGGGCCCATTGTTCTTTTTCGCTTTTAACATAAAAGGTATAGCCTAATGTCAAAAACATAATGATCGACAGATAAAGGGCGTATAAATTTGGATTAGCGAAGGTGGAAACTACCCTGCCTCCAGACAAATGGAATAAAATGCCATAGTTAGCAAAAATGGTCTGTATTATACCATAAACGCCTATAGGCACACTAGTGAAAATCATTAACTTAAGCATGCGCATAGCAAAACTTTCATCGAATACTTCTCCTGTATACAGACCATAAGCAATATACGGCACTATTAAACCTAATGTAGCCATCATTTCAAAAAAATCTGGCGAATATATGTCGCTTGCAATTATAGAAAATAGGATGAGCAAATACGGGCGTGCCAAAGCATTGCTTTTTATCGAATCTAAGTCCCTCGTTTTTGCCTTCTGAGCAATATATTGAAACCCTATAAAAGCTATAAACCATGGGGCCGTATACGGCGACAATATGCCTAGTAACAACGCTAATACATTGTAACGAGCATATTTTATATATATATCGCTTTTACGATTAATCATCTCCTCCATAACAACTGTTTCTGGAGGATGCATTTCCATTTCCATGTTAATTTACAATCCTTTCCGTTAACCATCTCACCAATAAATTAGTGAGCTTCGGATTTCAATTTATGCCGTACTATCCATATATCCAATATTTCTCCCTTTATGTTTAGACGATAGAAATCAGCTTTGGTTCTATTACAGCCAATATACTTTTTTGCACATCTAAAAGTTCACGCGATGCATCTATTATATTAAACCTTTTTGGATAAAGCCTTGCCAGAATCTTATAACCTTCGTAAACGCTCTTTAATAGCTCTATGCCCTCCGCCTCTAAACGATCGGTTTCACCAACCATTTCAATCCTATTCATAGCAATTTCCGGAGTTATATCCAAGAACAAGGTTATATCTGGCCACATCCCATCAAGAGCATATTCATTTATACGAGCTATTGTATCTATGCCCAATCCCCGGGCATAGCCCTGGTAAGCTAAACTAGAATCAATAAACCTGTCGCAAATCACTACATAGCCAGCCTCAATCGACGGCCTTATTACTTCAGCTACATGCTGGGCTCTGGAGGCTGCATATAACAGGGCTTCTGTCATCGGCATCATATTCCTATTTGCTTTATCCAAAAGTATATTTCGCACCTGCTCGCCTATAGGAGTACCTCCCGGCTCTCGAGTAAGCTTAACGGGTATATCTTTACCAGCTAGATAATCAGCCAGCATAGCAGCATGCGTGCTTTTACCGCTGCCATCTATGCCTTCTATTGTTATGAATAAGCCTCTGTTCATATCTCTCCTTTTAACGGTTCAATTTATAACTGTTATTGTAGTATCCCTTCCTATATTAAAAACCCGGCCCCCCTGCGCCAATATGGTATCGAGCATATCGGTTATCTCACCGCTTATGACCTCGCCCGGACATATGAGCGGTATGCCCGGCGGATATATGCCGATTGATTGAGCTGCTATGCGCCCACGCGCCCGATCTATAGGCACATATTCCTTATGTGCAAAAACTGCCTCCCTCGGACTCATCGCCTGCTTAGCGTGCGGCAGGACCTTGTTAAATGCCGGCAAACCAGCATTACTCAACTTCGGCAGCATCGCAACAGCCTTTTTTACCGCTTCGAAGTCATCTGCGTCATCAGCAACAGTAGTTATTAGCACAATGTTGTATAAATCCGCCATTTCCACCTGTACGCCGTGCTCCCGCATTATGGCACCGGCCTCTATACCCGATATGCCCCGCGCGCTTACGTCAAAGCAAACGCGCGTCGCATCCTTATAGGCCACGCCGCAATCGCCCACGACATCGTCGCTAGTCATCATGCGAAGGCCTTCTATATTGCCCGCCCATTCAACCATATCATCTATGTAACCCAGCAGCTCGCTAAGTTTACAATTGCCATTCGTAGCCATATAGCGCCTGGCAATGTCCATCGAAGCCATTAATATATATGAAGGGCTGGTAGTCTGCACTAATTGCTCAGCCGATTTTACCTCGCCTATATCGAGCAAATCGCTGTTTACGTTGAGCACAGCCGTTTGAGTAAGCGATGGCAGCGTTTTATGCATGCTGTCTACCCAGGCATCTGCCCCGCAGCTCCCCGCATCAGGTGGCAAGGCTTTGCTAAAAACCAGATGCGCACCGTGGGCTTCATCCACCAAAAGCGGCACGCCGCGCCTATGGCATATATCAGCTATAGCGGCCACATCGGCGCACAGTCCATAATAATCCGGACTAGTTATCAGTACCGCTTTGGCATCGCGATGCTCATCAAGCGCTTTTTCTATCCCGCCTGTCTCTACCTGGCCAGCCGTATGCCACTTCTCCAACGTGTCCGGCCATACATAGACGGGGTTTAAGCCAGCTATAACAAGCCCATTTATAACTGATTTATGGCAATTGCGGCCTATTATAACAGTGTCTCCCGGCCTGCATGCCGCCATCAGCATTGTATATATGCCAGCCGTTGCGCCATTTACCATAAAAAAGCTGCGCTTTGCGCCATAGGCCTGCGCCATAAGGCTCTGGGCCTTCTTTATGGCTCCTTCTGGCATATGGAGATTATCCGTACCATCAAGCTCTGTCACATCCATTTGCCACATGAGGCTAGCTAAACTTTCCGCATCATCACTTATAGGCTTCCCCTTGTGCCCAGGCATGTGAAAGCGTGCTACATCGCTTCTGGCATAACATTTTACAGCATCGTATAAAGGCGCGCAATCTTGCTCAGAATTCAAAGCGCACATCAGATAAACGCTGCACAATCTCATCTATAACACGGCGTTCTCCCTCGGCGCCGTCTGCCTCAAACGTCACCGACAGGCGCACAAAATGCCCCGCGTCATCCCACGGCACTGTAGATATGAGCTTATTCGTCAATAGCCACTGAGAGAAATCCTCGGCGCATTTGAACTGCGGCCCGCCTTGTATCCCTTTAGGAATCGGTATATATTCATAAAAAGTGCCGCGCGGCTTTTTTGCCTTAAAGCCAAGCCCTCTCAGCGCTTCAGTGAGCATATCGTGGCGGCGCGAGTATTTCTCGCACGTGCGCTCGGTTATCTCCGGATGGTCCAAAGCATATATAGCCGCTTTTTGTATCGCCTTAAACTGACCTGAATCGTTGTTGTCCTTAACAGTGGCAAAGGCCCTCACCGCACGCTCATTTCCAGCTACAAAAGCAAGCCTCCAGCCTGTCATATTAAAGGCTTTAGACATCGAATGTATTTCTATGCCCACATCCTTAGCACCGGACACTGACAAAAAGCTGAGCGGCCGCTCGCCATCATAAACCAGCGCGGCGTAAGCCGCATCATACACCACCAGTATGTGGTTCTCTTCAGCGAACTTTATTACTTTTTTCAGAAAATCGGCATTGGCCGTTGCGCCAGTCGGATTATTCGGATAATTAAGATACATAAGCTTCGCATGCCTGCGCACATCCTCCGGTATCGCTTCTAAATCAGGCAAAAAGCCATTTTCTTCATAAAGCGGCAGGTTTACCACCTCTCCGCCCAGCCATTGCGTTATGGTACCTAGCACGCCATAACCCGGCACTGTCATAAGGGTCACATCGCCAGGGTTTATGAACGCATATGGCAAAAGCGCCAGCGCCGATTTAGAACCTATAGCGTGGTTTATCTCATTCACCGGATCTATATCCACACCGTACACGCGTTTCAGATAGCGCGCCGCGGCATCTTTAAATTCTTGTATGCCATTGTCCGCATAACCCCGGTTTTCAGGACGCGCGGCCTCTTCAGCCAAGGTTTTAACTACGCCCATATCAGCCATCGCGTCAGGCTCACCTACACCTAGGTCTATGACCTCCATATCCGGGTGGGCCTTTATAGCGGCCGCCTTAGCGCGCTTTATCTTCTCAAACTTATATAGTACGGTTTCCTTGCCAAAATTAGCGCCGCCTATTCTCTCAGCAAAAAGCTGCTGTATATAGCTCTCCTCTGACATATCATGCTCCTCTCTAAATATTTATCTCGCCGCGGAATACCTCTGCGGCAGGCCCGGTCATAAACACCGTATCGTCATCGGCCCATTCTATAAACAAATCACCCGCGAACAGATGTACCGTAACACTGCGTCCTGTGCGTCCGGTTACAGCCGAAGCCACCGCTGAAGCACAGCTTCCAGTACCGCAGGCTAGCGTAGCGCCTGCCCCTCTCTCCCATGTGCGCACTTTTATCTCATGGTCATTCAACACTTGAACGAAATTAACATTGGTTTTTTTAGGAAAAGCATAATATTTTTCCAGTTTAGGACCTATAGTTGATATATCAACTGCATCAACGTCGTCCACAAAAAGCACCGTATGTGGCACGCCCATAAGCAACGACGTTATAGAATAATGCTCTCCATCCACTTCTATGGGACGCTCGACTATCCTAGACCCCGGCATAAACGCCGGTATGTTGGCCGGTTCAAAATCAGGCTTCCCCATATCGACTCTTACGCTTTTGACCTCTCCATTTTCTATATAAAGCTCGGGCTTCATTATGCCTGCAAGCGTTTCAACCGACATAACCTGCTTTTTTGCTATGCCATTTTCGTACACATACTTTGCAAAGCAGCGTATCCCGTTACCGCACATCTCAGCTTCGCTGCCATCCGGATTTATTATGCGCATCCGCACATCCGCTTTAACAGATGGCAGCACTATTATCAAACCGTCAGCGCCTATGCCAAAGTGCCTATCGCACAAACGCGGCGCTAGCTTATTATAATCACGCGATGGTTTTGCATGAAAATCATCTATTATTATAAAATCGTTACCTAAACCATGCATCTTAGTAAAACGCATTTTGCTCACCTCCCAAACAAACCTATGGCCTCTTTAAGTTTTGCCACTGTATAATCCATCTGCTCGTCCGTCAAATTGTTAAAAAATGGCAGGGCAATGGTCGATTCAGCTACTGCTTCGGTTATAGGGAAATCCCCCTCTTTATAGCCATACATATCGCGGAAATAGAGTTGAAGATGTATAGGCGTAAAATACGGGCGGCAGCCTATCCCGTTATCTAAAAGGTACTGCATGACGGCATTGCGGTCTATATGTTTATCCAGCCTTATAACATATATAAACCAGCTCATCTTGTTAACATCAGGCGATATATAGGGTACGGTCAACCCGTCCACATCTTTTAGAAGGACATTGTAGCGCTGGGCTACTTTGGCGCGTTTTGCAATTATCTCCTCTACGCGCTCCATCTGGACGCACCCTAGCGCCGCGTGCAGCTCGCTCAACCTGTAATTATAGCCTAGACGCTCATGCTCAAGCCACAAACCTGTTATAGGGCGGCCCTGGCTGCGCATGCTCCTGCACAAAGCAGCGGTGTAATCGTCGTTTGTCACTATCATACCGCCCTCGGCTGTCGTAATCTGCTTATTGGGATAAAACGCGAATACCGCGGCGTCAGCCTTGCTGCCGGCTTTTATGCCCTTGTATTCCGAGCCTAGCGCTTCGCACGAATCCTCTATCAGCTTTAGGCCATGCCTGTCAGCTATGTCCTTTATACGCATTATATCTACAGGCTGGCCAAATACATCGACGGCAAGTATGGCTTTTGTTTTATCGGTTATCTTATCCTCTATTAGGTCTATATTCATGTTGAGCGTATGCGGCTCTATATCGACGAATACAGGATTGGCCCGTTCAAACAATATGCAGTTGCTGGAGGATATGAAGCTAAACGGCGTCGTTATGACCTCATCGCCATCGCTTATGCCCATCGAGCGCACTAGAAGATGCAGCCCGCTCGTCCCGCTGTTTACGCCTACCGCATGCTTTACGCCTGCATAATCAGCTATTTTTTGTTCAAATTCTTCAAGTTTAGGGCCTATACTCAGTATGCCCGAGCGTAGCACCTCTGTCACCGCGTCTATTTCTTTTTGCGTTATATCCGGCCCTGATAACGGTACATTCATTCCATTCATCTCTTTCTATTTTCCGAATATATGCGGCCAGCAGCCACATAATAGCTATATTATATCTGCTAATTGGTGCAAATCATGTATAATGTAATCTGCATCCATGTGTTTATCAATATTGTCGTGCTTATAGAGCCCGCGGCTATTTACTAAGCGGATCGTTTTTATCCCGAGAGCCTTCGCTCCTATGAAGTCTTTGGCGGGGTTATCAGCCACATATGCAGCTTCTTCCGGCCTAACACCAAGCACCGAAAGGCATCTGCTATATACATACGCATCCGGTTTGCCAATACCCCCGGGATTCTCTCCGCTTATAATCACTGCATCAAAGACATCTTCTATGCCTAATGCGCGAAGCTTGGCGCGCTGGCGTCTAGAGTCACCATCGGTTATAAGTCCGATTTTATAGCCGGCTTCTTTTGCATATTTCAATATAAACGCCGCGTCTTGGCGCAAATGAATGTGCGGCTCATGAGCACGGTATACGTTTACCATTTCAGCTACAACGCTGATATCCAAGCTAAGCTGTTTAACAAGCCTGCCGAAAACATCGTTTCTGTCCTCGTTAAAAAGCCCGATCATCATGTCATAGATTTTATCTGCCTGCAGGCCATAAATCACAGCAAACTGTTCTGCAACCGCCTTAAAGCCGCTGCACACATAATCTATTTCATCATATAAGGTATCATCCAAATCAAATATAATAGCTGATATGCTCATTTGTCCAAATACACGGCCTGGTCGTAACGAAGAGCTACCATGCCATCTTTAAACCCGTATATATTGGGCATCACTTCTTTGCCGGCAAGCAGCCTATATAAAGCCGCAGGGGAATCAGCACCCGCCTGTATGCTTATGGGAGAGCCACCTCCGAAGCGCGCGTTTATCTCGGTGAACACATACTCGCCTTCCGAATACATGCACTGCACAGTAAGCGGACCGCATACATCTAGCTTAGATACGATGCTGCCTACTGTATTTATAAGGTCTTCGTTCTTTTCCACCTTAGCTTTGGATACCTCGCCGCCTCTTACCGCAATTCTGCGCCTTGGCGTTATATACAACGGCCGTCCGCTAAAATCGCAGAAAACATCGACCGTATATTCTTGGCCGCGTATGAACTGCTGTATCACCGGCTCCTTTATGCGCTTTATGAAAACGTTGAACTCATCCTGATCATCGGCTTTAAATGTGTCTATGCTGGCGCTGCCAAAACGCGGTTTCAAAAATACTGGAAACTCCAGCCCGCCTTTGTATTGTTCAGGCAAAAAGGTTTCAGGCGTGGCAAAGCCGTTCTCTTTAAAGAAGCGGTATGTCAGGTATTTATCAGCGCTTATGCCGACTGTGCGCTCATCCGAAACCAGAAGTTTTATGCCGCTCTCTTCAAACCTGTCTCTATTGGCGGCCAACAGCTCAAGCTCGGTATCTATAAGTGGTATTACAGCGCAAACATTGTGCTCAGCGCATATATTCAGCAAAGCATCTATATAGCGGCTGTCCGAAACCGGCGGTACTATAAAGTACGCGTCAGCTTTGTAAAGCGCCGGCGCGTACTTCTCAGCGTCGGCAGCCAATATCAGCCCGTCAACGCCTTCCTTCTGTGCTGCCGCTTTAAAGCTCTCCAGCAGCTCAACGCGCCTGCCCGCACTGGTAAAGAGTACATTTATACCTATATCTCATCCCTCGCTTTAATTCTACACTATTTCCATCAACTGAGCGGCCAATTTGGCTATATCGTGATATTGTTCAGCATAACACCGCCCGTTAGCGCCCATTTCCCGGCGCTGTTGCTCTGGTATATTATATAACTTAATCATGGCGCGTGCAAGCAAGTCAGGCCTCTCCGGCGGGACCGATATGCCGGCCTGGGCCTGCGCCACAATGTCGTTGTACGCTTTGCACGCGAATACTATCGGCTTGCTGGCGCATAAATAATCGAACATCTTGTTGGGGCTTATACCATATTTAAACACATCATTGTCTTTCAGGTTGAACAGGCATATATCAACGCCTTTTAAAAGATAAGGCACCTGGTCCTTGCTTATCGGCGGATAGAAATAGACATTATCCGCGCCTATACTCTTGGCATATTCCATGAGCCTTTGCTTCTCCGGCCCATCCCCCACTAATAATATGTCGATATCGCCATATCCTTCATCGAGCAATATCTTAGCAGCATCTACTATAACATTTAAGCCGTTGGCCTCGCCGTGCGCCCCAAGGTACACAGCTTTAAAGCGGCTGCTGTGCTCATCTAATATGCGCTTAACATCATCAGCCATGTTGCCGGACTGATACGCTTTATCGTAGCGCTCTATATTAACCCCATTGGGTATATAAACGATTTTTGAAGCATCCACGCCCATCGCTTCTATATAAGCGCCCGCTCCCGGCAGCAGCGTTATTATCTTATCCGCATGCTTATAGGTGAAGCGCTCGATAGCACGCAACACCCTGGCCGGCGTCCCATTTTCGCTCATTGCCCCCATGTCTATAAGCGTCTGCGGCCACAGGTCGCGCACCTCAGCTATAAAGCGCGCGTGCTTTATGCGCGCCAGGGCATAACCGGCAAGCCACGCCAGCGGATGGACCGAAGAAGCCACTATCGTATCCGGTGCCGCCTTAAAAAGGCCGACGAGAAAGGTCATTACAGCATAGCTTAGCATATTGAGCGCTCTGGCTATGCCGTTATCCTTATAATGTACCGTCTTGAGCCATACAAATTCAACGCCGTTTACACGGACCGTCCTTTTTATCTGCCATTTCCCTAAAATATCGCGCCGCTTTTTATGATTAAAGCTGGATGCGAATATCGTAACATCGCATCCATTTCGCGCCATCTGCTCAGCCAAATCATAATGGCGCGTGCCATCGCCCATATCAGGTGTAACCGCGTAGTGATTCAATATCCAGACCTTTTTGCTCATACAGTCATACCGTCCATAATATCCGCTATGCGCGAAGCCGCGCTGCCATCGCCAAAATAAGCCGGGCGCCCGCCACTCGGCGCAAAGTTTACAAGCGCATCCAATATAGCCTTTTCATCGCTGCCTACCAGGATGTTCCAGCCCGCCTCTATTGTTTCAACCCATTCAGTTTGCTCCCTCGCCGTTATACAAGGCACGCCGAGGAAATAAGCCTCCTTCTGGACGCCGCCGCTGTCGGTCACTATTTTAGCAGCACCGTTCTCGAGCGCGAGCATGTCCAGGTATCCTACCGGCTCGGTGAGCAACACGTTCCCAGCTAGTGCCAGCCCATATTCGCTTATATACTTGCGCGTGCGCGGGTGCACAGGAAATACGATTTTCCTGCCGCAGCGGCTAAAGGCGCCCAATATAGCGCTCAGCCTATCTTTATCATCTGTGTTTTCAGCGCGGTGTATAGTAGCCAGTATATATTCCTTGGGCTGTAAGCCCAGCCTCGCAAGCACATCCGATTTATTCAGCGCTATATCCTTATTATATAAAACGGCGTCATACATTACATCGCCTGTATTATACACGCCGCGCTTTATACCCTCGCTAACTAGATTATCCACCGCTGTCTGCGTCGGACAAAACAATAAATCAGATATATGGTCAGCAAGCACACGGTTTTGCTCCTCCGGCATGGCTTTATTAAAACTGCGCAAGCCCGCTTCAACGTGCGCGAGCGGTATAAGCAATTTGCTGGCCGCCAGCGCGCCGGCCAGCGTCGAATTTGTATCGCCGTATACTAGCACAGCATCGGGCTTCGTATCGAGCAGTATTTTCTCTATGGCAATAAGCATATGGCCGGTCTGCCAGCCATGAGTCCCGGAGCCTATAGCAAGATTGTAATCCGGCGATGGTATGTTTAACTCTCGGAAAAATACATCCGACATATTCTCATCATAATGCTGGCCCGTGTGAACCAAAATCTCATCGTTACGGCGCCTTATAGCCCGTGATACCGGCGCCGCCTTTATAAACTGCGGCCGCGCCCCTATTATTGTAACTATTCGCATATCATTCACCTATTTTTAAGCAAGCGTTCATATGCATCGAGAAGCTTGCGTTCTTCTGCTCCCCAATTATACTTATTCATATACGCTTTATAACCATTTATACCCATCTCAGCCCTTTTATCAGGATTTTTAGTCAGATACACTATAGCATCTGCTATCTGCCGGCTATCCAATGGGTCCACCATTATACCGCAATTATTGCCTTCTATTATATCCTTCCATAACTCGAAATCTGATGCTATAACCGGTATGCCTACAGACATATATTCAAACATCTTATTTGATAAGCTATGTGTATTATGAGCTACTGGCTTAAAGCATATAAGGCCTATATCGCTATCGCACATCAACTGATATGCGTCGTTATAGCTAACCTGGCCGATAAAGCTTATTCGATTTTCCGTTTTTATATAATCTAGCACCTTTTGCTCATATCCCTTATCGTTAAAGCTACCGGCCAATATAAGGTTTACATTCATGTCTTTTGGTATATAATCAAAAGCCTTTACCATCTCGTATATGCCTCGGATTTCGGTCAATCCGCCAGCATACACCAACTTTACATGCTCGCCATGCTGCCTGCGCTGTTCTATCAACTTCTCTACATCATCGCGCATGGCTAAAAGAGGAAAGTTTTGCACAAGCGTAACCCTATCACTTCTAAACGAACGTTGTAACTCCTCTGTAACTACTATCACTTGTGCAAAGCCCTTTACACACAATTTTTGAAACCAATCGAAAAAAGCAGCTATGGGTTTTCGTATGAATTTTGGTATCCAACTTTTAGTCAAAATAGCCTTAGGATAATCTTCATGTATATCATATATGACAGGCTTATGAGTAATCCATGTTATCAATAAGCCTGTAGGTATAAGCTCCGGATCATGGAAATGATATATATCCGCGTGCGCTTTTACCGCCCTTTTTAATAACTCCCACCATAAAAGCGGCCTTTTATATCTTTTACCGTAATTAGGCAATCCATAAACATCTACGCCGTTGACCCTCTTGTATTCAAAATCTGCTATGGCATGAAGCTGGACATCATAAAAACGAGAAAGCGACATAGCTTGCTTATGGAAAACCCTTACATCGTCCCATTTATGAACACAGCTAAAAACAAAGACCCTCTTTCTTGTATCCATAGAATCTCCTCAGTTATATGGAAACATAGCGGACCCTGCTTAGCAAAGCCGGCTCTATGATTTTGCGTATATTCCTTGTATCTAATACAACGGTCCCATTTTTCACGCGTGCTAATATTCGGTTTATATTATCATCTATTTCATGTTGCCTAGCCAATATAAGTATAGCGTCAGCACCATCTATACATTCATCTATATCGTCCACTTTATAGCTATAATTTTCATCAACAGCCGGGTCAAATGCTTTAACATACGCTTGATTTTCCAATAATATATCGACTATTTCCAAAGGAGGACTTATTCGCGAATCGTTGGAATAATCCTTCATAGCCAGGCCAAGCACTGCTATGTTGGAATCTTTAAGCGATTTGCCATTCAATTTTAGTGCATTTTCCAGCATGTTCACTATTATATATGGTATAGAATCATTTTCCTTTCTAGCTAACTCCAATAAATTCAATGATAAACCCATCTGCTCAGCTTTAGGTTTAAGATAATAATAGGCGTTCGGCAGGCAATATCCTCCTACGCCTGGACCCGGCGTCAACAAATTGACCCTTTTATGCGTATTGGCCAAATTTACAACTTCAAATATATCTATTCCAAGCGCTTCGGTAAACCTGGCAAATTCTTGGACCATGGCTATATTTACATCTCTTTGAACATTTTCGAATACCTTAGCTGTTTCCACAACCTTTATAGAGCTAGCCGGTATGACATCAGCCTTACATACGATTTTCAACAGCTCTGCAGCCCTATTTGTGCTGGACTCATCAATGCCAGCCACTAATATGGGCATATCAGCGAATTCCTGAAATGCTCTTCCTTCCGCTATCCGCTCTGACGAATAGGCCAAATAAAAATCTTTACCCGCCTTTAACCCAGACGTACTTTCTAATAATGGCTTTATAATTTCCTCGGTCGTACCTGGTATAACCGTGCTGCGAACCACTATAAGATCTCCTGATTTTATACCCTTACCCAGTTCAGTACATGCCGACTCTAAGTAATCCATTACATGTACGCCATTTATGATGGGTATACCTACAGTAATTATATAGTTGCTGCAACTCCCAAATACGCTGCTTATATCCGATATAGCCCGAAAGGTCCCCTTGCTTATCTGGCGTTTTAATATCTCTCCGATGGATACATCATAAAAGCTTTCCTTATGTGCGGTAAGACCTTTGTTTATATCCTCTACCAGCCTTTCATTTATATCCACACCTATCACATTGCAACCCCTTAACGAAAAACTCAATGCCAAAGGCAAGCCTACGAAACCAAGGCCGATAATTGCTACATTTTTATACCATGCGTCTTGAGGTATTCCCTCATCTAGCATATCCAACTTTGATATTTTGTCATCAACAGAATTCATACTAACTTACTTCTCCTTCTACGCTCGCATTGTTTCTATTCAGAACTTCATTATATATAGCCATAACACGGGAAGCATTATGCGCCCATGTTAAATTATTTACCACGTATTGTTTAGCTTTATACCCCATATTTTTAGCGTAATCTCGATCTCTTAATAACGATAAAACGGCATCCCTCAGCGATTCAACATCCTTGCCTTCTGCCAAAAGGCCGGTTTCGCCATCTTTTACAAAATCCTCTATGCCCTGCCCTTTGCAGCCTATAACAGGCTTGCCATGGGCCATGGCCTCTAGATAAACCACTCCAAACCCTTCCTGCCAGCTTGGCAAAACGAATATATCACATACCGACATATATTCCATGGCCTTTTTATGCGGCAAAGCTCCAACAAATTCAACATACTGAGCCACACCAAGCTGATTCGCTATTTCCACGAGCTTATTTTTATAACTTCCTTGACCTACAATTACATAAACAATATCTTTATATTCTTCAGTTATATCCTTAATGGCTCTAAGCATAAACTCATGCCCTTTAGTTGGCACAAGATTACCAACTGATAATATTACGCGTTTATCCTTATATTTATTTCTTAACGAACTCTCACCATTATAAACATCGTTTGCGTTAAAACCATTAGGCACTGTGATAACGTTAGCTTTATCGGTGCATCCTTCTATCTCTTTTTTTAGCTTATTGCTAACTGCAATAACAGCATCAGCGCTATCTATAGCCTCTATTACCTTAGCCCTAGCTTTATTGCTTCTATGCACCGTATAATGCATATCTTGACCATGAATAGATAGTACTAACGGTTTTTTATAAATTCTATTGGCAAGCACTGCTGCATATCCATCTGGTAAAGCCACGTGAGCGTGTATAATGTCAAATGGCCATGTCCTGTATATTCTTTCTACAGCGTTTTTAACGCCAATATAATACGTCCATCCACTATATTCCATCAAGTGATTGCCAGGCACTACAAAATAAGATGGCCTGCATACTTCTATTCCATCCATAATCTCTTGCTTGGGTGATTGTTTATAACCCTTCCACTTGTCGCTGATTAGGCCTAAACCAGGAGGCACAAATGGCAATGGAGCTACGACTTTTATATCACATCCAGTTTGTTTCAGCGCGCAAACCTGTTCATGTATAAAAATGCCGTTGAGCGGATTAGCTTTATTTGGATACATGTGCGATAGCACCAATACCTTCATCGCATTTCTCCTTCACATTTATTTCATACAACTTGATAAATGCCAAGCTCTGACCAAACACTATCCACAGAGCGGGCATACCCCTTATAGAGCTCGGACTTATAGAGGCCATAAAAAACACTACGAGCGATAACAGCAAACCTTCAGCAAACATCTTGTAATTACGCGTCGGTGAATTTATATAAATTTTAAATAAACGCCATATCATGCTTAAGTAAAACCATATAAACAAAATTGTTATTATAATGCCATATTCTAACAGCATTTCCATCCACCAATTATGCATATTCACTATGCCGTCTGTCGTACCAGCATAGCGCGCTAACCTCATCTCAGTATTACCAGCGCCTATTCCAGTTATATACTGCCATGGTTTTTCATTTAGCACTTTAAATCCATTTTTTATCAAATTTACTCGCACTTGTGTAGAACCATTCTCATCAACTTCGGTTATATTGCTGATCTGATCTATCATAGACGGATTCCCGGGCGTATTTTTAAACCAGCCAAACCCCACAGAATCAAATATTAGCATTAGCACAACAGTTACTAACATGATTAACGATTTTATCTTGGCTTTCTTGTTTAAAAACTCTGATTTATTTGCTGAATCTATAACAGCTAGTATGCAGGCTGAAGCTATAGCTAACAAAAACGCTATATAACTAGCCCGAGAATTAGTATATAAAAGAGAGAATACCCCGGCTACACAAAGCAAATATTTTATGAAGGTATTATGCTCTTCATATTTGAAACCCGCATATATTAATGGCAAATACATCACTATATAAGCAGCAAAATCATTAGGATTTGCATAGAATGCTGTAGGTATAGGCCTAGGCGGTATATAAGTATTCATCTTCGACACGGGTAAATGATGCGTAGTAGCTATCTCCCACAAGCCGACCACCGCGCTTAAGGCAAAAGCCGTATAAAATATTGACCATAACCGCCTATGATTTTTTTCATTATCGATAAGATACGATATCAGAAAGATCGTAAGCACATTGCATATGAGCAAAAACGCGCCTCTTATGGCACCCATTTTGCTTTGTGCCCAAACCACAGAAACTGTAGCCCAAATCACCCATATTATCAAAAAAACATAATAATTATATAACACATGGCTTTTATTAAGCCTATTAGTCAATAAAAAACCTGTAAAAAAAGCTAGAGTAGTTAAAGCTAGAAACACTCTATAGGCAAAAACGCTTTCCAAACCTCTTATAGAAAGTGTACTGCCAAAGTAAGCTGTGAATACAGTTATTAGCAATAAAATCGTGTATATGTTGTCATTTCTTTCTGTACAAAGCATTGATTTACCTCTGATTCTCCAACAGTTGTTCTTTTGGCACATCGCCAACTACACGAGCTGGGCTGCCCATCACTACCTTTCTAGGCGGCACATCCTTCGTCACAACGCTGCCTGCCGCCACAAGCGCGTCTTCACCTATCACCTTGCCCGGCAAGATCGTTGCATGAGCAGCTATCCTGCCACCGCGCTTTACCGTAACGCCCTTGAAGTGCTTAAAACGTTCCTCTGTGCGCCCAACATAATTATCATTTGTCGTAATTACGCCAGGTCCCACAAAGGCCCTATCGCCTATATCCGAATACGCGGTTATATACGCGTTGGTCTCTATTTTACAATAATTACCTATTGCGCAAAAATTTTCTACCGCAACCCCACGTCCTATTATAGTGTGTTCGCCTATCCGCACATTTTCCCTAACAGTGGCTAGATCAGCCACCATAACACCTTTAGAAAGTTTAGAACCTGCATATATAACAGTCGAAGCCCCTATCATGCAGCCATCGCCTATCTCCACAGGCGCGAGCACGGTCTCGTTTTTAAAAATGCTGTTCGCCGCGTGCATGGGCTGCTTGCCTATAACAGCGCCGTCATCTATGCGCACGTCTTTGCCTATGCAGCTGCCGGCATGAATTGTAACATTATGGCCTATTATACATTTATCGCCTATTACAGCGTTATCTTCTATGATCGTATTATATCCAATCTTCACGCTCTTTCCTATAATGGCCAAAGCGGAAATTCGTCTGCTCATATATTCTTCATATCCAATGTTGAAAAATTTTTCACCGGGAATTTCACTGGTTGCCCTGTTTTAACTGATTTATATATGCCCAAAACCACTTCGACAGCCTTCTTAGCTTCAACTGGCGTTATATACGGCTGCCTATCGTTTTCTATAGCATCTATGAAATCCGCAAAAAGCGGCGTATGACCGAATCCATAAACATTCGATGGATTCTCGCCGTAATTTTTAAGCACTTCTTCTTCATTATCTAAGCCGTCAGCGAATTTCCAATGGGTAAGGAAGTTCGTAGCCATTCCTCCTATGCGGACTGTCCCGCTTTCGCCAAACACACACAACGTTTCTTCCATATTAGATGGATAGACGCAATTAGATGCCTCTATTATACCCATAGAACCATTCTTGAAGCGCAGCACGGCCACTGCCGCGTCCTCCGCTTCTATCTTGTTTAAAAAAGTCCCGGCATAACCGTATACTGAATCGACCTCACCCATCATCCACTGCAGCAAATCAATATTATGTATGCTCTGGTTCATAAGCGCGCCGCCATCCATCTCCCACGTGCCGCGCCAATCCGCCGAGCCGTAGTAGCCTTCGTCGCGATGCCAGCGCATGCTGGCTACGCCGTGAATGAGCTTGCCAAAACGGCCAGTCTCTTTTGCTTCGCGCAGCTTTTGCACCGCCTTGTTAAAGCGGTTTTGAAAAGATACCGTCATCTTCACGCCGGTTTCGGCAGCAACCTCTATCATGCGGTCAGCATCGGCAATAGAGAGGGCCATTGGCTTTTCAACTATCACGTGCTTGCCGGCCTGCATGGCGTCTATTGCCATCTGCGGATGCAATCCGCTATAAGTCGCAATAGTCACCACGTCTATATCCGAATTTGCTAACAACTCCCTATAATCCGTATATTTTTTTATAACAGCATCGGTACCTGTTAAATCTTTATATCGAGCTATAGCCGCATCCATCTTACCCTCTTCAAGGTCGCATACGGCTGCCAACCGCGCTCGGCTGCTGTTATCCGCTATGGCTTTAACATGGTTTGGCGATATACGGCCGCAGCCTATTATTGCAAAATTAAACATTCTCAAAAACCCACCCCTATAATTTATGTATCTTTTCTCTGTTTTCTTTTACATCTTTCGTAGCATTGCGCGTGTCGAACACAGCCTTAGCTTTATTCACTATGTTCTGATAATCATAACAGCTATGGTCAGTCGTTATCACCACTATATCAGCATTTCCCAGCAGCTCATCGCTTAGCTCAACCGACTCATAGTGCTTGCCGTTGTGGTCAAACTGCGGTATATACGGGTCATTGTATATAACCCGCGCCTGCGCCTTCTCGAGATGCTCTATCACCTTGAGCACCGGCGACTCGCGCAAATCATCTATATCCTTCTTGTAAGCCGCGCCGAGCAGCAATACTTTAGAGCCGTTGAGCGGCTTTTTATCTAGGTTCAGTATATCGCCTATGCCTTCCACAACGAATTCAGGCATAAAGTTGTTTATCTCGCCGGAAGTTTCTATAAGGCGCGTATGATAATCATATGCTCTCGCCTTCCACGTAAGATAGAACGGGTCTATCGGTATGCAGTGACCTCCTAAGCCAGGGCCGGGATAAAAAGCCATAAATCCATACGGCTTAGTCTTGGCCGCATCGATTACCTCCCACACGTCTATGCCCATGCGCTTGCACAATATAGCCATCTCATTGGCTAGCGCTATGTTTATATTGCGGAAGGTGTTCTCCAGTATCTTTTCCATTTCAGCTACAGCAGGGCTAGATACTGTATGTACCTCGCCTTCTAATACATGGCGGTAAAGCGATGCTGCTACCTCTGTGCATTTTGGCGTTACGCCGCCTACTACCTTGGGAGTATTCTTGGTATGATACTCTTTGTTGCCCGGGTCCACGCGCTCAGGGGAAAACGCCAGGAAGAAATCCTCGCCGCATTTTAGCCCTGTAGCTTCGAGTATAGGCTTTACGACCTCCTCCGTCGTACCCGGATATGTAGTGCTCTCCAATATGACCAGCATGCCGCGGTGCAGATTGTCAGCCACCGATTTAACCGAACTTACCACATATGAAACATCCGGCTGTTGATACTTGTCAAGCGGCGTGGGTACACATATAGTTACCGCATCTAATTCCTTTATCTTGGTGTAATCGCCGGTGGCTGAAAGCCTGCCAGCCGCTACGAGATCTGCCAGCTCCTCGTCCACAACGTCGCCTATGTAATTTATGCCTGCATTTACCATATCGACTTTTTTCTGCTGGACATCAAAGCCTACGACTGTATAACCCGCTTTTGCCTTCTCGACGGCCAGCGGCAAACCTACGTAGCCAAGGCCTACCACTCCAATTTTAGCCGTTTTATCTTCGATTTTTTGTTTCAGCTGTTCTGCTAAATCCATGTATATTCAATCTCTCCTCTCATTGCTGAAGGCTTTGACCGCTTCAGCCACGTATTCTATTTGCTCGCGCGTGAGTTCAGGATACATAGGTAAGGCCAATACCCTCTTACAAGCCTCCTCAGCGAAAGGCATATCCCCTTCTTTGTAGCCCAAGTCTTTATAAACGTTCTGCAAATGCAGCGGCAGCGGATAATACACAGCGCTGCCTATTCCTTTAGCCTTAAGATCATCCGCCAATTCATCCCTGTCAGCGCACCGTATTACATACTGATGATATATATGTTTAGCATAAGGCGCGACATACGGCATTATTACGCCGCTACCCTCCAGCAAAACGTTGTATATATTGGCGTTATGCCTGCGCTTTTCATTCCATTCATCCAAATGCCCCAACTTTACGTTCAATATAGCCGCATGAATCTCATCTAACCGGCTGTTATACCCTATCATCTCATGATGATACTTTTGCGAACTGCCATGAGCCCTAAGCATTCTAGCGCGCTCGGCTATGCCCGCATCGCTCGTGACTATCATGCCGCCGTCACCATATGTGCCTAAGTTTTTGGTAGGGAAAAACGAGAAACAAGCCGCATGGCCGAACGTTCCAACCTTTTTGCCCTTGTACTCAGCGCCTATGGCCTGACAGGCATCCTCTATGACCATGAGGTTATGGCGCTTAGCTATGTCCATTATAGCGTCCATATCGGCTGCCTGGCCAAACAAATGAACAGGTATTATGGCGCGCGTCTTGGGTGTTATAGCCTGCTCGATTTTCGAGGCGTCTATGTTAAACGTCCTTGGGTTTATGTCGACGAAAACCGGTTTAGCGCCCAAAACCGAAGCGCATTCAGCGCTGGCAAAAAATGTAAACGGCGATGTTATAACCTCATCGCCCGGGCCTATGCCGCACGCGCGCAAAGCTATTATCAAGGCATCCGTGCCATTGCCTACACCCATAGCATATGACACGCCTAAGTACGAAGCCGCGTTTTGTTCAAACTGATGGACTTGCGGGCCTAATATAAACTGCCCGCTCTCCAAAACGCTTTGTATAGCCGCGTCTACTTCATTTTTTATTTGATGATATTGTGTTTTTAAATCTAATAATGGTACGTTCAATATCTGAACCTCCTGCCTATACTTTACATATTATATAACGTCACTGCATATTTTTCTATTAACGAAACTTTAAAAAATGTAAAATATCTGTTAACAGATCATTTTTTTATCTGAGGCATTATGACCATTCGCGGGCATGGAATCTCTATTCCCTCTTTATCAAAAGCTTCTTTTATGCGTTTACGCAATTCACGCTCTACAGCCCATTGCTTGGTCGGCAACGTTTTCGCCACCATGCGCAGCGTGACGCCGGTGTCTCCTAGCTCAGTAACGCCAAGCACCTGCGGTGCGTCTTGAACCTCCGGCATATCTTCGCGCAGCCGCTCCCCAACTCGGTGTAATATGGATATCGCTTTATCCACATCGGTATCATAGCTAATCGTAACATCAACTATAGCTGTGTTATTGCCGCGAGTAAAATTAGCCACTTTAGAGATAGTGCCATTAGGTATAATGTTTATATCACCAGCAAATCCTTGAACCTTAGTAACGCGCAAACCTATCTCTAAAACAGTCCCTGATATGCCATCAATGCTTACATAATCGCCTACAGCAAACTGATCTTCAAAGAGTATGAAAAATCCAGTTATTATATCTTTTACTAAGCCTTGCGCTCCAATACCTATGGCCAAGCCACTTATGCCAGCAGCGGCTATAAGCGATGAAACTGGTACACCTAGCGTGTCTAACACAGTAACTATAGCTATAAAGTATACCGTATATCGCAGTACGCTCTTTAGCACACTTATAAGTGTGTTGATACGCTTTTCGTCCATGGGAAACCTTCGCTTACCTTGGCCCTCCATGACGCGTTGTATTAAAAAGTTGCCGGCCCTTATAACGATGGCAGCTAGTATAATGGTTATAAGCACGCTTATGCCTTTTGCTACAAGTTGGTTATAGTCGAACGTTTCCAGCCTTTTAGTCAGCGCTTCGGATATATTGGCCCACATATGCATCTCCTCTTTCAATATATCGCAGCTATTATAACATACTAGCACGTAAAACTCCAAACGCCTTATTCCCAACCTGCGATTCGTAATTTATATTTATGTGTGTATCTAAGCGGTACAAGGCATATGGGGCTTTGCGCCGCTTACGGAGAGAAGCCTTTATAAATTACGAATCGCAGCCGCAAAATTTTTATCTTGATAGTTGGCATAGATCGTGCTATACTACTCCGAATCGAATAATTACGATAAATAATTGATCCGGCATAATGTTAATAGAAAGGAGTAATAACAGTATGTTTGAAAGATTAAAGAGGGTACTTATTGGTCCTCCCCTGGAAAACGAAGCCTTATCCGGCCAAAAATACAATGTAATATGGGGCTTACCTGTTCTATCTAGCGACGCCATATCATCCGTTGCGTACGCTATACAGGAAATTCTTCTAGCGCTGGTCCCCATTCTCGGTCTCCTTGCATATCATTATATGTTATGGATAAGCGGCGCAATAATGCTCTTGCTCGTCATACTGATCTTCTCCTACTCGCAGACCATAGAAAAATATCCAAACGGCGGCGGCGCATTTATAGTTGCCTCGGATAATTTAGGCCACTTAGCCGGCATAACCGCTGGAGCCGCTTTATCCATAGATTATATAATGACAGTGGCTGTAAGCATTTCTTCGGGTGTGCAGCAGCTAACATCAGCTTTTATGTTTTTGCGCCCATATACGGTGCCGATAGCAGTATTGTTAGTAATCATACTAATGCTCGGCAACTTAAGGGGCCTTAGGGAATCCTCAAGAATTTTCGGCATACCTACTTATGCGTTTGTCATTGGCGTTATAGCCATGATTTTCTTTGGCTTTTTAAAATTGAGGATAGGAAACATACCCCCAGCCCCACCGCTTAAAACAGCAGGGACTTTTTCAACCTTTCTAATATTAAGAGCCTTTTCCAACGGTTGTTCAGCACTTACAGGTGTTGAGGCCGTAAGCAACGGCATACCCAATTTCCGCGACCCTGCCGTCAAAAATGCTAAAAAGGTGCTATTACTATTGGGCTTCTTGGTTTTCATAACATTCAGCGGGATAGCTGTGCTCACATATATGTATCACATAGTACCTGGCGACAATGCTGTAATTATACAGCTCGCCGAGAGGATATTTGGCAAAAATTTCGGCTTCTATTATGTCACCGCGACTACATTTATAATACTGATAATAGCTTCTAATACTGCATATTCTGACTTTCCCCTTCTTATGTCTGTAATGGCTAAAGAAGGGTATGTACCACGCCAATTGAGCATGAGAGGTGATCGCTTAAGCTTTTCAAACGGTATAGTGCTTTTATCTGTTATAGCAATAATTCTCATATTAGTTTTCGATGCAAATGTCACAGCGCTAATAGGCTTATACGCTATAGGTGTTTTTATATCATTTACCTTGTCGCAAACAGGTATGTTCAAACGCTGGCTTGCAGAGCGCAGCGAACATTGGCAGATTAAAGCTTTTATAAACGGACTCGGTGCTGTTATAACCGCTATAGTAGTTGTTATAGTCGGTATAACCAAATTTAGCGAGGGGGCCTGGATAGTCGTTATCATACTGCCTATATTGGTATGGATTATGATGTGCATAAAGAATCACTATGACTCAGTTGCTTGCCAGCTGCGAATAGAAGATGAAGAGTTAAACAGTATAATTTCTAAAGATGGACTTTATAACACCAGGATTATAGTGCCGATAGAAAGTATAAACAGAGCTAGTGTTAGGGCACTGAGATACGCTAAATCCATATCGAGCAACGTAACGGCATTTAATGTATCCATCGATGAAGAACGGGAGCAGATATTAAGAAAGCGATACGATAAGCTGAACATAGGGATACCACTGATAGTACATTATTCGCCTTATCGCAAAATAGTGGAACCTCTTTTGGAATTCATAGACTCAGCAGAATATGACCGCAAAAAGGGCGACATAATAACGGTAATATTGCCCCAATTCATGGTTACCAAATGGTGGCATAAAATACTCCATAATCAGACGCGGGTATATGTTGAAAAAGAATTGCTGAAATATAACCATATAGTTGTTGCCACTATGCCCTTCCAGCTCAAAGAAGACAAAAAGCGTAAATACCGTTAATGTTATAGCTCTAATATCCCGAAATATTATGTGATATTGTTAAATTTTTTACTAATACCATAGGCGAGGTGGCATTGAAATTGCTTGTGAAAAGTATTATTATAAATGGAAATATCAATTGGATGGATAAATGAAATGAACGATATAGCAAAAATACGCCGTAAAACCTTTTATATAACCGCTATTATAGCTGCCATTGTCGCTGTAATCCTGTATATTATAAATTCCAATGCCTACATAACATTAGGCATCGCAATAGGCACGGTGCTAGCGATGTGGCGCTTTAGCACTTTTTTATCGCTCATAAGCGGATATGCTAAGCATACATCCACGGCAAGCATGGTATCGCAAGCTATAATATACCCGCTTTGGAATATACTACTGCTAGTAGCAGCTGCGGGCATAGCCTATTTTTTAAACCATGCTGCTGCCGTAGGCATGGTCATAGGACTTGGCATTTACGGCATAGTAATGCCTATCGTCGTTCTATTATCGGCACGAAAGGAGGTGATGAAGTCCGATGGAAATCGAGATAACGGCTAAAACCGTATTCACAATACCGATATTTGGCGGTATACCCGTTACACAGACAGTAGTCAGCATGTGGATAGTCATGGGCATACTAATAGCAGCCGCCATAATAATACGCCTCACCGTGAAATGGGAAATCGTGCCGCACGGGCTGCAAAACGCCGTAGAGACTCTATGGGAAATAATATATAACTTTATAAAAGAAAATTTAGGCAGTAAAGCCGGACCATTCGTGCCATATTTCACTACTATAGCATTATTCCTTGGCGTAGCCAACATGCTAGGCCTATTAGGCTTCCGCCCACCTACGAGCGATATAACGCTTACAGCGACGCTTGCCATAATGAGCATGGTAATAGTTATAATAGGCGCTATAAAATACAAGGGCTTCAAAGGATGGCTGCACAGCTTCACTGAACCCATAGGAGTTATGCTGCCGTTTAACATAATGGATTATTTTATAAGGCCGTTATCGCTGGCCGCCCGACTCTTCGGCAATATATTGGCATCGATGGTTATAATGGATTTAGTATTTTCGTTCGTACCCATCGGTTTGCCGCCGATACTCAGCCTGTATTTTGATTTGTTCGACGGAATTATACAGACAGTCATATTCCTATTTTTAAGCATGATATACTTAAGCGAAGCTATAGAATAAGAAAGGAGATAGATAATCATGACAGCAATAGGCGCTGCAATAGCAACACTAACAGGTATAGGAGCAGGCATAGGTATAGGCCTGGCCACTGGCAAAGCAGTGGACGCCGTAGCACGTCAGCCTGAAGCAGCGAATGCTATATTCAGAAACCTTTTAATCGGCGCGGCATTATCCGAAGCCACCGCAATATACGGTTTGTTGAGCTCTATACTAATACTTATACTTGGCAAATGATGCCCGAAAGGAAATGATGATATGTGGCAGATATTGTCCACACCCATTTTCGTGGTCATAAATCTACTTATTTTATACTACATCTTAAAAGCGCTGTTATATAAACCCCTTATGAATTTTATGGAAAACCGCAGCAAAAATATACAAAACCGGCTTGAAGAAGCTGACAGGAAGCAAAAAGAAGCCGAAGAATTACAAAACCAGTATATGCAGCAGTTATCTGATATAAAAGAGCGCGCCGATCAGATGCTAAAGGAGACGCGCGATAAGGCCGAACAGCAAATGAATGCCATATTGAGCGAGGCTAAAGCACAAGCCGACGCTATGCTGGCCAAGGTGCAGGACGAGGCTCAAAAGCAAAAACAGCTCGCCATAGAACAGGCTAAGGACCAGGTGGCTGCCTTAGCCATAGCTGCGGTATCTGAGATACTCCAGCGCGAACTGGATGACGAAACCGACCGCAAGCTTGTGCAATCCATAATTGAACAAGGCATAAGGGGGTAATAGTATGCCCAATGCCATAGTTGAAAACTATGCGGCGGCCCTGTTTGACGTCGCCTCATCCAAAAACCGCATCGGGGATTATATGCAACAGCTGGAGGATATTATAAATGCCATACATACCAGCGACGATTTGGGCAAAGCGCTGGCGAGCCCTGTAATATCCGACAGCGCCAAAATCCGCGTAATAAAACGTATATTTGCTAATACCTGCGATGCTGAAGTGCTTAATTTTATGTATATTATAATTAAGAACCGGCGCCTGAACCGGCTCGACGGCATAGTAAAACATTATGCTCATTTATATCGCCAATATGCAGGTATAATAGAGGCAATAGCTGTTACGGCACGTCCTCTCGCACAGGAAATAATAGATGAGCTAAAGCAGCAACTGCAAAAAACGTACAATAAACCCGTTTATGTAGAAAATATAGTCGATCCTTATATCATAGGCGGCATGAGATTGAGCGTGGACGGCCGCACAATTGACTACTCCATAGCTTCTCGCCTCGAAGCTGTTAAATCAGCAGCTAAAAGGCTTGCCGCAAATATTTCTATTTAGAAAGCGAGGTGTTCAAATGCCAATCAAAGCAAATGAAATATCCTCTATACTGCGTCAGGAGATAGAGAATTTTGAACAAAAAGTCCACATTGAAGATACGGGTTATGTTGTGCAGTATAATGATGGCATAGCTATAATATATGGCCTGGACAATTGCATGAGCAATGAGATGCTGGATTTCGGCAATGATATATATGGGCTGGCCATGAACCTGGAAGAAGAGAGCGTAGGGGCGGTGCTCTTAGATCCATCAAACGAAATAAAAGAAGGCTCCCCTGTAAAACGAACCGGCCGAGTTATGTCCGTTCCTGTCGGCGAGGCATTCTTGGGCCGCGTAGTCGATGCCATAGGCCGCCCTATAGACGGTAAAGGCCCTATCGCAGCCGATAAGCGCAGGCCTATAGAATATCCGGCTCCCCCAATAATTGACAGACAACCTGTAGCCGTACCTCTCCAAACAGGTCTTATATCGATAGATTCAATGATACCGATAGGCCGCGGCCAGCGCGAACTGATAATAGGCGACCGTCAAACCGGCAAAACAGCTATAGCGCTCGATACCATACTCAATCAAAAGGATCAAAACGTTATATGCATATACGTCGGGATTGGCCAAAAAGCCTCTACAACCGCCCAGCTGGCCCATACTCTGGAAGAATTCGGAGCCATGAGCTATACTATAATGGTGCTGGCGTCGGCAAGCGAGCCCGCGGCGCTGCAATATATATGTCCTTACGCCGCGTGCGCCATAGCTGAGGAATTTATGTATAACGGCAAAGATGTACTGATAGTTTATGATGACCTGTCCAAGCACGCCACCGCATACCGCACTCTTTCCCTGCTGCTTAGGCGTCCACCGGGCCGCGAGGCCTTCCCCGGCGATGTTTTTTACCTTCATTCAAGGCTGCTTGAGAGAGCCGCGCGCTTGGATGAAAAGCTTGGCGGTGGTTCCATGACCGCTATGCCCATAATAGAAACACTTGCCGGCGATATATCGGCCTATATACCGACAAACGTCATATCCATTACCGATGGCCAGATATATCTGGAAAATGAACTTTTCCTGGCAGGTGTAAAACCTGCCGTTAACGTAGGCCTTTCGGTATCCAGGGTCGGCGGTGCTGCCCAGACCAAAGCCATGAAAAAAATCGCCGGTTCATTACGCCTTGAGTTAGCTCAATACCGCGAACTGGCAGCTTTTGCCCAGTTCGGTGCTGAACTGGATGATAACACGCGCAAGCGTTTAGCCCGCGGTGAGAGAATAACCGAAATGCTCAAACAGGAGCAGTATCATCCTTTGCCGGTAAGCCAGCAGGTGGTTTTGCTGTACGCCGCTATAAACAACTATCTCGAGGATATACCAGTATCAGCCATACACGACCTGAAGCCGGCCCTACTTGAATACATGGACCTGCACGCAATGGAAGCTATGCAGGCGATACAAAAAACCGGCGTGATGGATGAAGCCAGCGAAGCTGCCATAAAACAGGCACTTCATGATTTTATAGAAGAATTCAAGCAAAGGCTTGGTGAATCAAATGCCGAGCAGAAGTGAGCTATTAGAGCGCATAAAAAGTGTAAATGAAACACAGCAGATAACCAAAGCTATGTACCTCATATCAACGACAAAGGTCAGGAGGGCGCGGGCGCAGCTAAATGCCACGCTCCCCTATTACCGCAAGATACGCGAGACCATGACCGACATAATACAACATTCACCGGCAGATATAACCAGCCACTTCATATCGCGCGATATAGGCAAAAGAGAAAAACGCGTCGGCTATATAGTTATAACGGGCGATCGGGGGCTGTGCGGCTCATACAATCATAATGTTATAAAAGAGGCTGTCGCGCAGATGAGCGATAAGCCCAACCGCTCCCTGTTTATAATAGGCGAGGTAGGGAGACATTATTTTATAAACCATGGCTACACAATCGATGTCGAGTTCCTTTATACTGCGCAGGACCCGAGTATATACAACGCGCGGGATATAGCTGACATGATGGTAAGGCTTTACAACAGCGAAATGCTCGACGAAATATATATGATATATACCGAACTTATAAACAGCGCACGCCAGGAACCGAGAACCCTGCGCCTTTTACCGCTTGATATGGAGCGTTTAAGAAATGTTAAGCCGAAAGAAGAAAGCGGCATAAGACAACTAATAAACTATGAGCCATCGCGCCATGCTGTGTTCAGGGTATTGGTACCCGAATATATAAAAGGCCTCATATACGGCGCGCTGGTAGAATCCTTCACAAGCGAGCACAGCGCTCGCATGATGGCCATGCGCACCGCCACTGACAATGCTGACGAACTGCTAGATGACCTTACATTAACATATAACAAAGTCCGTCAGAACAGCATAACACAAGAAGTATCCGAGATAATTGGCGGCGCGAACGCTATAAGAAAGGAGTGATTGACTTTGAGCACAAATGATAACAGAGGGCACATAATAGCCATAATCGGACCGGTCGTGGATGTCAAATTCGATGGTGGCCATTTGCCAGACCTAAACAATGCCCTTGAGATACAAACCGGTGATAACAAAATAGTAATTGAAACAGCCCAGTATCTAGGAAACGATGTGGTGCGCTGTGTAGCACTGGCATCCACCGATGGCTTGCAGCGCGGCATGGAAGTAATAGATACCGGCAGCCCTATAAAAGTGCCTGTCGGGCACGGCGTACTAGGACGCCTGTTCAATGTCCTGGGACAACCTATAGACGACGCCGGACCGGTCGAAGCAACTGAATATTCCCCTATTCACAAAGCTGCCCCACCATTTTCCGAGCAGCAGCCCGTTAGCCAAATATTCGAAACCGGCATCAAAGTAGTGGACTTGCTGGCACCGTATCCGCGAGGCGGTAAAATAGGCCTGTTCGGTGGAGCAGGCGTCGGCAAAACCGTCCTCATAATGGAACTTATACACAATATAGCAACAGAACACGGCGGCTTTTCAATATTCGCGGGCGTCGGCGAGCGCACGCGCGAAGGCAATGAATTATGGAATGAAATGAAAGAATCAGGCGTATTAGATAAAACAGCCATGGTATTCGGCCAGATGAATGAACCGCCTGGAGCGCGCATGCGCGTTGCTTTGACTGGTTTAACCTTTGCTGAGTATTTCCGTGACGTAGAGCATCAAGACGTGCTAATGTTTATCGATAACATATTCCGATATGTGCAGGCCGGCTCTGAAGTTTCGGCACTGCTTGGCAGAATGCCCTCCGCAGTCGGCTATCAGCCCACCCTGGCTCAGGATGTCGGAACTTTGGAAGAGCGCATAACATCGACTAAAAGCGGAGCTATTACGTCAGTGCAGGCAGTATATGTGCCGGCCGACGACTTAACCGACCCTGCTCCGGCGGCCATATTCGCTCACTTAGACGCTATGACAGTGCTGTCCAGGGATATAGTGGAGATGGGCATATATCCAGCAGTCGACCCGCTAGCATCGACATCGCGCATATTAGACGCGCGTATTCTCGGTGAGGAACATTATGAAACGGCAAGGCGCGTTCAGGAAGTACTAGAGCGTTATAAAGAGCTGCAGGACATAATAGCAATACTTGGCATAGAAGAGTTGAGCGACAATGACAAGCTGACGGTTTACCGCGCCAGAAAAATTCAGAGGTTCCTTTCGCAGCCTTTCTTCGTGGCCGAAACTTTCACCGGTATGCCCGGCAAATACGTACCTTTGAAAGAAACCATAAGGGGATTTAAGGAAATAGTAGACGGCCATATGGACGATGTGCCCGAAGAAGCATTTTTGATGGTGGGCAATATCGATGAGGTATATCAAAAAGCCGAAAGATTAAAGCAAGGAGGCCGTTAAAATGCCGACCTTTCACCTAGACATAGTTTCGCCTAACCGCGAATTCTTCAGCGGCGATGTCGAAGAAATAATACTGCCGGTATCCAACGGCTACGTCAGTGACGGATATATGGGGGTTCTCGCTGGTCACGAGCCGCTTGTAACCCCCATCGGCATAGGTGTGCTGCGGATAAAACAAAACGGCGAATGGCGCGATGCTGCAATATCAGGCGGCTTCGCCGAAATATTGCCAAATAGCGTAACCATATTGTCCGATTCGGTTGAATGGCCTGAAGAAATAGACGCCCGGCGTGCTGAAGAGGCCCTGCGCCGCGCCCAGGAACGCCTGCGCCAGCGCATGAGCCGTGAAGAATACCTGCGTTCTCAAGCAGCGCTTGCGCGAGCGCTAACGCGCCTTCGCGTGTCAAACAGAAAGGTACAATAACCTCATTTATCCATATGGGCAAGCAAGTAGGTTATAAACTGTGCGGCCGTCCGGCCTGAACGGCCGTTGTGTTTAGCCTGCCATTGCAGCGCAAGATTGTGCAATTGGTCTTCGTCCATAGCGATGCCATTTTGGCGAGCCAGCCCATCTACTATCCTTAAATATTCTTCTTGATCGGGCTGCAAAAACGTCACCACTATTCCAAATCTATCTGCTAAAGACAGCTTCTCCTGCTTTGTATCTCCTTCATGAAGTTCATCGCCATCCGCTCTATCGCCGAAAAATTCTTTTATTAAATGGCGACGGTTGGAAGTAGCAAATATAGCAACATTATCGGGACGGGCTTCTATGCCGCCTTCCAACACAGCTTTCAAGCCTGTATAAGCCGATTCGGCCGCATCAAAGGCCAAATCATCCACAAACAACAGAAAACGCTGCTTATATGGCTTCAAGACTTCAAGTATACTATAGAAATCATCCAGATCATCGCGCGATACCTCAATAAGCCTTAGGCCGTCTTTGCCATAACGGTGTATAAGAGCCTTTACGGTGGACGATTTGCCGGTCCCCCTGTCTCCATAAAGCAGCATATTGTTGGCAGGATAGCCTTTCACAAATCTTTCAGCGTTATCCACAACCTGTTGGCGCTGCACCTCATATCCTATCAAGTTTTCAAGCCGAATAGGGTCGGGATCGGCTATACCTTTAAGATAGCCGCCATAGGTCGACACCCATCTAAAAGCTAAATATTTATTAAATATACTGATACCGGCATTCTTATAAAATTCGGCTAACACATCTATAGAATCATTCCATGAAGCACTATCCGCTATGCGCTTTTTTACCGATATGCGCTGGGATTCCAGCCAGCGCAGGCTATCGTCGCTCTCAGCATTATCGCCATGCCTAAGCATATACCCCGGATTATAAAGCATATCCCAACCTGGCCAGTCATGAGTTGCCATACCGGTTTGCAGACCTATTACGCGTTTTAGCATATCGCTGTCCACGCTGCATATCTCCTCAAGGTGCTGTAAATCGCTTTTAACCGCCTGCCTTATAGCGTAAGGCATATCGGCTTTATCGTTCATGTCCTGGCAATAACGGCTAAAAGCATTGTCATCGCTCAGCACCAATTCGAGGACATGGTCTTTCCAAGGATTTATGCCGTCCCCGCTTTGCATAGCAAGCAAATCATGCACAAGCCAATGGTACGCATTTACGATATCATAAGAATCCGAGGATTCATCATCTATCATATCTAAAAGGTCGAGAAAGCCCTTGACCGTTTCGTCTTCGACCAGGCTTTTGTAAACCGTAAGCCCGGCGGCTGCCAATCTGGCGTTGCGTATGTCATAAATATATTCGTTATTCATTATCATGCCTCTGAATTATAGTTTTCCCATATTATATCATCATACGCCAGCATATACAACGCCGCGCATACAGGGCCATGATAATAGGTAACATGGAAACCACCGTGATCCTACGGCGCACCTTTGGAGAATATATTCCTCATTTTAGAACCTTATATTTTGCGAAATAATCTCAATAATCAATAACCCATCAACCAAGTACGACAGCGCAATAGCATATACGGCTTTATCTTCTGTAAAGCCAAAAACCCTTTTTATGCCAAAAGCATTGAGAAAAATCGTAACCAAAAATGATAAAATCATTAAATACATGGTGAATTTTAATGAAACAAAAACGAACAGCAAAGAAGCAAGAGAAGCTGCAAATATAGGTATCAACGTTGTACCCAGTACTGCAATAAGAACCTTAAATGTCCCTTTACCATTAAAGATAAACTTCGATACAACAAAAATCACGATCGCAAGTACAAAAAATTGTAGTACGAAGAAAGTCATAAATTTCATAAAATATGAAAAATATGGAATAGTGAATACAGAGTCAAAATCCGTCGCTTGCGAAATAAAAAGTCCTGCAAAACGCCAAATAACATCCGATCCTATTTTTATAATGCGATTAAGCATAATTATATTAAGCAAACTTGATGTTATAATTTGTAATATTAAGAATAAAATTCCTGTTTTATAATCCTCTTTTGCAATTACTTGACTTAATATTGAAACTGGAAATTTAAAGAACCTGATTATAAACTCATAAAGGCTTTTAAAAAAGCCCATTGTAAAATTGCTTATTTCACTATCATAAGTAGTTTGCGAAGCATCTTGGACAAAGCTATTATCACTTTGCATGCAACTACAAGGTTGCCCATCTATTAATGGTCTACCACAATTTGTACAAAATTTTGCCATTGCTAACTTTTTTCCTTTACTATCAAAAATCAAATTCTTTTGTATTCTCTGAGATATCTGAAAACCATGATTGATTTTTACTCTCAATCAGCCATTTCTTGTTCGCGCCATCATATATTAGCGAATATTTATGTATAGAATTTTCTTGTGAAGTAGATACGTTGGTACTACCTTTATAATAATAAGCTGAATCATAAAACTCCTCGCATGTAATATAAGCATAATATTTCCCATCATATTGCTTTATTTCAACACTGTCTAGATCATAAACGATTTTTTCCAATTTCCCTTTATAAAATTCATCAATATCTTTCATAAATTTTATATTACTCTTCAATGAATTAAGAGTATTATTACTGGCATTAATAACCTTGGAAACATCTCTCTTGATAAGAGCCTCTACCACAGACAAATTATATTTATTAATAGTCTCCATTAAATCGTTTTTTAATTCATTGTTTACACCATTTATATTGAGTTCTACATATCCATTCTCTTCAACACTTATTTCATCACTCGAAATCTCACCCCAAGGAAAATTCATTTTAACACATATTTTAGTATTTTTATTTTACCGGACCAATGCCATTTGCTCTTTCCACTGAAATACCAGTATCTTTACCATTTATAACAACAGTAGCCGTTGGGTAATTACATGATACATTTAAGTAGATGGGGTCAAAGTTGAGATTCACATCCATTTCCTCTCTTCCTGACCCATTAGAGGCATTAACATCCATACAAGCAATTGCAGCAGAAGTTTCTAAACTGGCATAATCACCCTTATAAGTTGCTTTTATTTCATATAGTCCTGGTAAATATGGTCCAAATTGCTTAAAAGAATTTTCTTCATTATAATAGCCTACGCTTTTGCCATTAATAAATATTTCACTCTCTTTAAGGTCTGCAGACACGTTAATAAAGTAAGGCTTTACCTCAAAAACATATCTGTCAAAAAGAAAAAATATCTTACCGTCTTTTTTTAAGGAAATATCTTTATATTCACTGTCACTATAATCCTCTCCTATTAGAGCATCAAGTGAGTTAGAAGATCTATCTTCATTATCTAAATCTGAAGCCTGATTTTTTATGTTGGTGATAAAAGAGGAAAGCCATGAAGGATTTTTATGTATGTAATCAAGAAAGGGTTTTAAAGTATCTTTGTCGATTTTCAACCTTGGATCAGAAGATACCATCAATTTTGCCAATTTATCACTATCATCCTTAACTATCGCTTGATTAAATTCTTTTATAACTTTATCCTTGCTCGTAAGATTTTTCCCTACTTCTACACCAATAAAAAGTAATAATATAATTCCAGCTAATACAGAAGCGATTATCTTAGTTCTTTTATCCCAATTTAACTTGAAAACAACATTTGCACTCTCCGAATCAGAGTGCTTTACATAATCAAGATCATTTTTCTTTTGATCCTTGGTATTCCCGGTAATCTCTGCACCACATTCTCCACAGAACCTGTCTCCAGGATTTACCTTATTCCCACAGTTTTCGCAATAAGCCACTCGAGATTCTCCTTCCTTCTCTTGTTATAACCTGATTTTTATCTACAATAGGTAGCATAATATTTATTTTTAGTATAAACTAAGATAGTTTAGCTTGTCAATGATCCAGTTTTATATGTTCTTTAACCCGCAATTAACCATGTATACAACTGGAATAATTCAAAAAGTCTTTACATTGTAATTATGCTATTTTTATGATAACATTGTATTTATCGATACAAACGCGGAGTTTTTGTAATAGGTGGAAGATTAACTTATGAATAATTATATGAACAACTATAACATACGCAATTTTTCACAAGATAATTTTTCTAATAGAATAGGCAATGATTATTATGAAAGGCTTATATTCCCGGAAGAATATCCAGCGATAATTAAAATACATCAGGAAAAGCCTATACAAAACGTCCCTTTACACTATCATCCTGGCATCGAACTCATTTATTCAAAAAATTGCGAACTCACGATCATAAATAATGGTGACAAACATATAATTCGCCAAGGTGAATTTGAGCTTATCAGTCCATTTGCTCTTCATGCGGTATCTCCGAGTCATCTTACTAGCACTGCTGATTGGATGGAGGTATTATCTATAACATTTAATGCTGATTACTTACACAAAATTTGCCCTTCTATGGAACATTGCATAATTAGCAACTATGCTCCTAATGCACTTGATGGTAACCGTGAGCAATTAAAGCAGTTATGCGAAAGTTTATGCAGAGATGTTGACCAACCAAGCGATATCTTTTTTATAAAAATAAATGCTATATTATTTCAGATCCTGCAGTCAATTTTTACTGACTTTATTATCGATTCCAAATCACCAGGATGCGATTCTTACAATAATCAATTAAAAATTAAATCCATATTGGAATACGTTAATCTTTATTATAGCAGTGATTTGACGACTCAGATGATGGCAAAGCAGTTTGGTTATACAAGAGAACATTTTTGCCGTCTTTTTAAAAAATATTCTGGCCATACTTTTAAAGAATATTTAACAGAAATTAGACTACGCTTCGCCATCGAGGAGATGCAATACTCCAATACGCCTTGTTCTCAAATAGCTATAAATAACGGTTTTCCAGATGAAAAGAGCTTTTATTCGGCATTCAAGAAGAAATTCGGCATGAGTCCAAATCGCTATAGAAGAGAGCATCTTAAATAAAATCACAAAAAAGGATATTAAAAATCACTATGTGGAATGAATAACTCCTTTAGAAGCCGTAAAATAACATCAAACAATTCATATTTATTGAAAGGAGTTATTATCCAAATGATGGAGAAACAAAAAGGCGGAAGATATTTGATGTTTAAAGTGGCCATCCTCTCGTTATCGCTTATATTGCCCAGCGTTGGCGTAATGGGAGCTGTGGTATCTAAATTGGCCGAAGATTTTCCAAATGCATCTCGGCTTATGCTGCAAGGTTTCGTCAATATTCCAGTACTCGGTGGTATGGCTGCTACTTTATTAGGTGGTATATTAGCACCTAAAATTGGTAAGAAAAATTTATGTCTTCTCGGTTCCTTGCTTTGTTTTGTCGGTGGCATTTTGCCCATGTTTATCCCAACTTTAGTAGGCAAAATAATCGTACGCGTTATAGCTGGTATAGGTGTAGGGTTACTTCAGCCCTTATCTGCTTCACTTATCGTTGATTGTTTCGAAGGTCAAGAAGCCAATAACATGATGGGCATCCAATCTTCATGTGTTGGACTAGGCGCAACTATTATGTCATCTTCTATAGCCGCTATAATGACTTATGATTGGCACAAAGTATACTCAATATACTTTCTAGCCCTCATTGTTTTTTTCTTAGTCTTAGCGTACATCCCAAATAGTGTAAATAACATAGGACGCGAAACAAAAAACCAGGTTTCGAAATCCAAAACAAAAATGCCATTGTCTGCATATTTCGGTTTGATCCTACAAATTATATATGCTAGCGGCTATGGATTTCTCTCTGTTAATTTATCCCTAGGGGCAGTTGAAACAGGTACTATTACAGCAGTGCAAGCAGCAACTGCTATGTCCATCGGCTCAATTGCAGCAATGCTAGGCGGTTTAATATTTGGTACTATCAAATCCATTATTGATATGAGAGTCGGTATAGTTTCTCTTGTTATGCAAACCATCGGCTTCTTTTTGCTAGCTAACACATCATCGCCTTACATTTGGTATGTAGCAAATGCTATAATAGGAGTTGGATTTTGCTGGTTTATGCCTTATGTCAACTTTCTGGTAAACGAACATACTGATCCATCAATTTCTGCACAAGCAACTTCCTATGCCTTTTTCGGAAATAGCGTAGGTTCTTTCATAGCACCTTATGTATTCGCAACTATAGGAGCAGTTACTGGTATAACTAGCTGTTGGAAATCTTTCAATATAGCTGCAATAATAATGATAATATGTGCAGCTCTTATAATTGTATTTACTACAGTGGAATCTAAATCGAAAGGTATGGTAGAAAACTATGAATGATAAAGAATTAAAGTTAATCGAACCGATACAAACCGACCCTGCCAGTTTTCCACGTTCAGAAGAAATACCCGAGGGATGTATCGTTATAGATGGATGGCAAGATGAGTTTAAGTATAAAGTGGATGTGCACAAAGTGATTTATGCAACACGGTATATAAATGCCAACAGCGAAGCAAAAAACATAGAATTATCTATGTATATATATGAACCAAAAACATTTTCTGGAACAGAGAAATTCCCTGTTATCGTTTATGCCCAGGGATCAGCTTTCCATAAGCAATGGCTATTCGATCATATAAGCCAACATGTACGGATGGCTGAGAGAGGCTATATCATTTGTGCCTTTGAATACCGGCCAAGTGAATTAGCTCCATTTCCTGCTCAAGCCCAAGATTGCAAAACAGCTATACGCTATATGCGAAAGAATGCAGAAATATATCATTGCGATGCTGATCATGTCGCTTTATGGGGCGATTCATCGGGAGGGCATACGGTACTTATAGCCGGATTCACCGGTAATGATGAACCTGACATTGATCTCTATAAAGAATACTCAGCTCATGTTAATTGCATCGTTGATTGGTTTGGGCCGACAGATTTTTCTAAAATGAATTATTATCCAAGTTCTCAGGATCATATAAGCCCTGAAAGCCCAGAAGGATATGAAATTGGCAGAAAAAATGTACTTGAGCATCCCGAACTCGTAGCTCCTACTATACCAATGAATTATTTGTCCGCAGATAAACCTGCGCCACCTACTTTGATAATGCATGGAGGACGAGATATGTTAGTTCCTTTCAATCAAAGCTGCCGCTTATATAACAGGATGAAAGAATTAGGTAAAGAAGCAACACTTGTTAAACTAAACGATGCCAATCATGGCTTTTTAGGCTTTAATTGTGAAAAAGCATTAGACATCGTAGATATTTTCTTGCGAAACCATATATAAGAAAGACGATAAGTGATAAAATGTCAAAATTCAAAACTGAAAAATTAAATGACCATGTTACTCGCATTTTTGGATTTACTTCCGAACTTATGTACCTTGTAGAGGGTAATGAAAAGGCTGCACTTTTAGATAGCGGCAGTGGCATAGGAAGCTTAAAAAGCTGTGTTGATAAGTTAACTAAAAAGCCTATAATAGTACTTTTAACCCACGGTCACGTTGACCACGCTATGGGAGCAGCAGAATTTGACTCTAATAACGTGTATATGAATCATGAAGATGACTATGTTTATAAAGATCATGGTAGAATGGAAAAACGATTAGCTGGCATAGAATTGTCAGAATTAAAGAATGAAATAACCGTAAAAGATTTTTTGCCAACTATACCTTGTGAAAATTTTCATGATTTGAAAGCTGGTGACATTTTTGATCTCGGCGATATAAGTATTGAAATTTATGCTTGTTCCGGCCACACAAGAGGCATTTTATGCTTTTTATTAAGGGAAGATAGAACCATATTGCTCGGCGACGCATGCAATTACTTCACATTTATGTTTGAATGGTATTCCACTACAATAAGCGAATATGAGGAGAGCCTGAGAAAATTAGATGCGTCATTAAAAAACAAATATGACAATGTATTATTATCTCATGGTGATGGTAATGGCCACAAAGACCTTATAAAGGGTGTAATACAAGTATGTGAAGATATAAAAAACGGTAATGTTGACAATATACCATTCGAGTTTCAAGGTGCTACCGGTTTCATAGCAAAAGCTATAGATCCTATTACTGTCCAACGCATAGATGGAGGTATTGGAAATATAGTATATAATAAAAATAAAATATAATTATCGTTTACCAAAAATTATTCAATATAAGCAAATATCCGCATAAGCTGATAATATGCGGATATTTGCTTTTTTATAAAAACTGTGGTATTACATCGTAAGTAAATATGATAAATATACTCATTATTCAGAAATCAAAAAATATTTAACACAAATTCTGTTACAATAGACTCCAAACCACGTTGCTACAATCAATTGTTTAACCAATCCCAAAAATGCCGGCAACGACACAGCTATTAAAATACCTATTAACATTGCAGCAATATCTAGCCAAAGTACTTTTATAACACTGTTTTTATCGGAAATATATTTATTTTTTACAACAAGCATTATTCCCCCGACCAATGCCATACCAATCCATAAAAGCAGAGATACGCTCGGGTAACAGAACGCTCCTATGGTAGAAGCACCGCATATAATATAGGAAGCAATGACAATGGTAGGTATTTTCTTACTATGTTTTATAGACATATATCCTTCATTTACCTTTTCCATAATTTTCTAATCGGCCCTGCAGAAATTTGATTTTATTTTATAATCAGGAACTGCATAGATCTTAACCTTGTCAAAGAGAATAGTATGCAACTTTAATTCGTAATTTAATATTGCAATTAGCCTTAACTTACGATCTTATAATACGTTCTTGCGGTCAAGGCGTATACAATAATATAAAAGGCGGTGAAGATAACGATGATAGCGGCTGTACACGCAGCAAACAGCGAAATGTTGGTAAGGTTAAGCACAAAAAGCAGTTTTGTCATGATCTTAGATGCGAAGGCTACATGTATGGCCGCTGCAATAAGCGGTAAGAAAAACACGCTTAACACCTGGCTTCGGATAGATTTTTTGATTTCATCGCGGCTCATGCCCACCTTCTGCATAATCTCGAAACGCTTTTTATCGTCGTAGCCCTCGGCTATCTGCTTATAGTAGATTATAAGCACTGTCGCCGCAATAAACAGTATTCCGAGAAACAAGCCAAGAAAGAACAAGCCGCCGTAAGTGGCGTAAAAATCGTCCTTGGCGCCTTCGACACATTCGGCATAAATGTCTATGCCGGCATCTTTTATGGCTTTGTTTAACGATGCTGTTAGAGTGGATTGAACGCTTTTGCCGCCAGCAACATCGAAGCCGTAATAATACGAGAATTCTAATGTACCCGTACCATTGCCGTTCATGGAATCATAAACGCGATTTATGGTATCCATGCTGTCGACCACTATGAAATAGCTGTCGACGAGCCTGTCGCCTATCGTGTCTGCTGCATCGAAAGATTTAAGGCGCTCTTTAATTGAAAGCTCAAGACCGTCAAAGCTTATTGTATCAGCCGGTATATCGCCGTGCACGACATAGAGCAGCGCTTCATCGCTTTTCAAGGAGGCCGTTTTACCTTCCATTTTGTTATAATCGTCGAGCAGGACAAAATATATGACAGCTCTATTATTTGCATAATAATTAATCATTTGCTCTGCGGTAAAAGTTGCGCCGTTTTGGATTGTGTAGAAATCCACAAAACGGCAGCGAACCGTATTCTTAGGGATAACGCCGGCTGCCGCCGTCTGTTTCTCGATAATGTCGTCCAGCGTGGCCACCTGTTCTTCCGAAACACCGCCCATTGTGAGAATAATATTCCTTGGGAAGCGTGTGCGCAGTATATCCTCCATTCCTATATACGTGGAAAATGTGATGGCCAGCATGACGATCACCGCAGTGGACAATATGCAAATATTAGCCAGACCGACGGCATTTTGTTTCATGCGATAGATCATGCCCGAAACCGAAACGAAATGTTCCGGCTTATAATAATAACGCTTGTTTTTGCGCAGCATCTTCAAGACTGCTATGCTTCCGGCTGTAAATAGGCAGTAGGTACCGATTATAACCAGCACTACGGCGATGAAAAAGATGTTCAAAGCATCCAAGGGTGCTTCTATGGTCAGAGCGATATAATATCCCAGGCCAAGGCATATTGTTCCGATTATGGCCGTGAGCCATTTCGTCTTGGGCTCTTTTTCACCGACATCGCCGCCTTTGAGCAGCTCTATGGGTTTTGACAGATGCACCTGGTAGATGTTGTATATGAGGTTCACGGCAAAGATTGCAATAAAAAGCATCGCTGTAGTGGAAACAGCCGTTAGCGGGACCTCAAAGCCGAAGGCGGCCTTAAAAGATATTATCTTAAAAAGCAACAAAATGATCAGCTTACTGAAAAGTATGCCTGCCCCGATGCCGATGCCAAGGCTTATAATGGCGATACACAGGGTTTCATAAAACATGATCCTGGCTATATGCTTTTTCTCCATGCCCAAAATGTTAAAAAGGCCGAATTCCTTTTTGCGCCGCTTTATTAAAAAACTGTTTGTGTAAAATAAAAATATAACCGAAAAGATACCGATTATTGCCTCCCCAAAAGACAATATGTTCCTTATTGCACTGCTGCCGCTTATACTCCCTAAGTCCTTTGCCGTTGTCAAAAAGGCCATATTGTAGAACATGGCGATTATTCCGATGCAGGTCAATATATAGGGAATATAAGCCTGAGCGTTCTTTTTGATGTTGTTAACAGCCAGCCTGCCATACAAAGATCTACTCACCTCTGGCACCTCCCGTGGCTATCATCGTTAATGTGTCCGAGATTCTTTGATACATCTGTTCATCGGACAACGATGCCTTGTAAAGCTGGTGATATACCTCTCCGTCTTTTATAAAGAGCACTCTTTTGGCATGGCTGGCGGCTTTTATGCTGTGCGTAACCATGAGGATTGTTTGCCCGTCGTCGTTTATTTCAGCGAACAGCTTCAACAGCCCTTCGGTGGTGTGGGAGTCCAGTAATCCGGTGGGTTCATCGGCCAGTATGAGCTGCGGCCTCGTGATGAGAGCGCGCGCTACGGCCGCCCTCTGTTTCTGACCGCCTGAAACCTCGTAAGGGTATTTCATGAGAATATCAGAGATTTTGAGTTTTTCAGCGATGGCTTTCAGCCTGCCGATCATTTCGTCATAGCGCTTTCCGGCCAGCACTAGGGGCAAAAGGATATTATCCTCGATGGAAAATGTATCGAGCAGGTTGAAGTCCTGAAATACGAAGCCGAGATTATCCCGTCTGAATGCCGATATCTCCCTCTCTCCGATCGATGTTATACTTTTGCCGTTTAGCAGCACATCGCCGGCGGTAGGCTTATCGAGCGCGGCGATGATGTTGAGAAGCGTCGTCTTGCCCGATCCGGACTCGCCCATGATGGCAACGTATTCGCCCTGCTCTATAGAAAATGATACGTTGGTAAGTGCCTGAACGGGAGTTCCTCCGAATCTTGTGGTATATATTTTCTTTAAGTTTATAACTTCCAAAAGTGGCATATAATATATCCCTCCAATGTCTTTCTTCCCGTCCATTATAGCAAAAAGTGAAAATACCATGCCATTGTTTTGGCTTACATTTTCACTTCTAACCTTACATTTTTGTAATCCTTGCATTTATAAAAAATATGGTATATTCTAATCAAATAAAGTAAAAGAAATGGAAGCGATTAGCGGTTAAATATTAGGCAAAAGGAGTTGTTATTTATGAGAAAAAGAAGTTTAGTATTAACAACTTTAAGTTGGCTAATATTGTTATGCGGATTATCTGTATTTTTGTTTGTAAAAGAAACGACTTTAACAATACGATTATTTTCGATACTGTGCTGTGTGGTTGCATTTGTAATTTCAAATTTTAGGTCACGATTAGAAAAATAAGAATATACTCTAACTACTTAGCTGTTGATCGCATCAAATATGTTGTTAAACTTTGCGTTAATCAGCAGCTATGTCGGCCGTGCCGAATCCGATTTTAACTTTGGTACCTTTGCCGACTTGCGATTCTATTGATATGGTGTGCGACAGCTTGCGTAAAATGCGCTTGCATAGATACAGGCCGATGCCGGTCGATTTTTTATCCAGCCGACCATTGTAGCCGGTGAATCCTTTTTCGAATATGCGCGGTAAATCCTCCGGTTCGATGCCTATCCCCGTATCTTCGATGACCAACGTATCGGGTGAATTGCTGTCCATATAGATAGAGATTTCACCCTTGCCGGTATATTTGAGCGCGTTTGACAATATCTGCTCTATGACGAACACAGCCCATTTCTCGTCGGTTAATACCTCACGATTTAAGTCTTTGTAATTGAGCTTGATTCTCTTGCGTATAAAAGATTTCGAGTATTTGCGTACCGCCTGCTTCACCATATCGTCGAGTGAATACCTTTTGAGCATCAAGTCACCGCTTAGGCTTTCGGTGCGGAGGTATTGCAGCGCCATTTCAACGTACTGCTCCACTTTGAACAATTGATCCGACAATTCGTCGTTTGTGTATGCGTGCTTGGACTGCAAAAGCAATTGCATGGCAGCTATTGGTATCTTTATCTGATGTGCCCATATGGTATAGTAATCTGTCATATCGGCGAGAGCCTTGTCTTTCTCGTTTATAATCTCCCTTCTGTTTTCATGGATAACCCTGATCAATTCCTGATAATCGCGTTCGATAAGGCCTTTCGGATTTGGAAGCGTAAGATCAGATATCGCGATGCTGTCCTTCAATTTTTCGAGCAACATGTGCTTGTGGTAAAAGGCTGCGAATTCTATAATACCGACCAGCAGCATAAAAATACTGGTCAGCAGAACCGCATAGGCCACCGGTTCCAATGGCAAAGAGTACAAAGAAAATACGGTCAGGAAGATGCCGAATGATACTACTATAACGACGATGATTCCGATTTTTTGTTTTAAGTATAAACTCAAAATGCGTACAAAATGTTTCATATCCATCACTCCACCACATAACCGAGTCCCTTTTTGGTTTTGATGAAACCTTCAAGCCCTGCCTCGGCCAGCTTTTTGCGCAAACGGGCCATATTAACCGTAAGGGTGTTGTCATCGATGAAATCATCACTTTCCCAGAGGCGCTGCATTATTTCTTCGCGAGAAACCACATTGCCGGCGTTTTCCATAAGAAGCTGCAGTATCTTATAGTCGTTCTTAGTAAGCTCGACTTTGTTATCCTGGTAAACCAGCGTGGCATCGCTGAGGTTCAGAACAGCACCGTTATGTTCAATAGCATTCACCTGCCCTTGGAGCGAATAAGTGCGCCTTATCAAGGCCCCCACCTTCGCCGTAAGAACGTTCAAATCGAAGGGCTTTGCGATAAAGTCGTCCCCGCCCATATTTATGGCCATTATGATATTCATATTATCGTCGGCCGAGGATATGAATATGACAGGCACTTTGGATACCTTGCGTATTTCGCTGCACCAGTAGAAACCGTTAAAAAACGGAAGCATTATATCGAGCAATATAATATGCGGCTCCAGCCGGATAACCTGTTCAGTTATGTCCTTAAAATCGGTGATATAGGTAGCCTCGTAACCCCATTTACTAAGATGTTCCTGCATAACCCGCGCGATTACGGCATCATCCTCTATGATCATAACTTTATAAATCATATTTCCTCTTATGCCTATTGGTGAATTCTTATCATTTCCCGTTTTGTTACTCATATTAATATATTATCACACCATCGGTATTTAGTCACCATTCACTGCTGTCTGTATAAGCTAATCGTTACCAAGCTTGTAAAGTGCCTGTTCTCATTTTCTAAAACTTCTTTACTACTTGGCAATATAGTACATCTCAGGCTCAGCGACCGTATCTTCTATGCCTGCCGCCTTCTTGGACCTGAACAGGCGTATTCTCAAGCCCAAGGGCATCTGCTACTGCTTCGCGTATGCCGTTGCTGCTGTATGTCGCGCCCGATACCGCATCTACATCAACAGACTGACTGGATATGATTTCCGAGATTATTGTAGAAGCCGCTTTGTTGATATATTCAGCATCGTCGTTGGTAGATTCGATCGTAATACCCGTTATTATACCGTCATAAACCTCTACCGATACAGTAGTTTCTCCTCTGAAGCCTGTTCCGCTTCCTGTATATGTGCCGTCGGCAAGACCCGCAGCGATGCCGGAAGCCGCAGCCCCTGCATCTTGAGCATACGCTGTGCTCGTGGCGGCGTTGACCTGCGTTCCGGCAAAATTGCCAAGATAATACGCTCCAGCTATAACAGCGCATGAAAGCGTGCCGGCCACCATTGCGTTAAGGTTTTGCCCGGCTATTTCAATATGCGCGTTGTTATTGGGGCAACAAACCGTACACTCCATGCAGTTAATGCACTCTCCGCTGTGAACACTGTCCATCTTGCCTAAATTTATCGCCATGCTGCACTTTCTTGTGCACAGTGAGCATTTACCGCATTTTTCGCGCGGCTTTTTAACAACCAATGCGCGGACCCTGCTTATGATGCTGAAATATGCGCCCACAGGACAAATATAACGGCAGAAGAAGCGCTCAATAAATATCGATATCACCATTATAGCAATAAGCAATATGGCAGCCGGAAGCCAGCCTGATACCAGCTCGCTAAGCGGCGGCCAGTTCCCAAAAGAAACGAGCATTCCAAATAAGTCCCATGGATTTGTCCCAGCTGGAATGGCAAGAATCTGAAAACCCCAGACAAATGTTATAAAGATGGCAAGAACTACGTATTTAAAATATTTAAAGATTTTATCCCATTGCGAAGGGGCTTTATGCAGCTTTTTGGAATTCAGCCGCGGCATTCTATACAAAAAGTCGGACAGGCTCCCGAAAGCGCACATCCAGCCGCAAAAGAACCTCCCGGCTATAGCTGTTACAACTGTAGCCAGTACCAGGATTATCAAGCTTGGCATAGCTGCGGCAAAGGTGCCTTGCCCATGAAATATCAGCATGAATACTGTCTTCATGCTATTGAAAATTTGTATAAAAAGCGACGGCAGCAATATAAAGCAGACGGCTTGTATTACCCTGCGCAATATAAATATGACGTTTTTCCGTCCCGCGTGTTCCTTTTTCATGTTTACCTCCTTATGCCAGCATAGGCGTTTTTTATTTTCAAGCCGTTATGGCCATGCTCGGCGTGAATTTGTATTTTCCTTCGACAAAGCCGCGCGTGCCGAACATGCACCCATTTTCAGTAAGATACAGGGCGTCTATCTCAGTCTTAGCGGCAAGCTCCATTCCCTTTTCCACTCCAAGTACAAAAAGTGCGGTAGTCAAAGCGTCTAAATCCATGGCGCACTCTCCCGCAGCGGTAACGCTTAAAACACCCGATCTTGCCGGAGCGCATGTCCTCGGGTCTAGCAGGTGATGATAGCGTATACCCCAGCTTATAAAAAACCTTTCATTGACACCGGACGTAACCAGCGCGCTATTTTCCAGCATTATAGTACCGACGCTGACGCCGCGTTCTTTTATCGGATTCTGTATGCCTATGCGCCATGGAAAACCATCAGGTTTTTTGCCGATGGTCAGGATAGTTCCGCCAAAGTTAAGAAGAGCGCTATCTATGCCTTTGTTTAGCAACCTGCTTCGGACGACGTCCCCGGCATATCCTTTGGCTATGCCTCCGAGGTCAACAGATTGGCCTCTTTTTTCCAAATAAGCTGTACAATTATCTTCGTCTAATATAAGCAAATTGCTGTTTACCAGTCTTCGGACTCTTTTGAGCTCACCTTCATATGGCACTCTCTGCCCTTGATGGCCTATGTTCCATAGTTTTACCGCCGGTCCGACTGTTATATCGAAAGCTCCTTCAGAAAGTTTATATATTTCTTTGGCACGCCGCAATAGCTCAAATACCGTTTGGTTTACCGGAACAGGCTCTTTGCCTGCAGCGGCGTTTATCCTGCTTATCTCGCTGTACGGCTTGAAAGCCGATAACATATCGTCTAATTCAGAGCATACAGCCTGCATGCCATCTAGTATTTCCCTGCCTGCTTTCTCAGACATAGGCGAACCTATGCATATGAAGTTGATTGTACCGAATGCGTAAAATCCTTTTTCCATATTAGCCCCTCACAATCAAATGAAATATAAGCATCAAATACTTTCATTATCGATTATGCTCTCATTATAATTGGCAAGTGTGATAAAGGCGTGACAATTATCTGAAATAAAAATCATGAAAAATTCACATAACTTTCACTTTATCGACAATTAGAAATCACTTTGACATTTTATACTATAAACATGACAAGCGAGAAAGGAGCAGGATAAATGAGAACAAAAAGAATAACAGCAATAATTATGTCAATAATATTAAGCATAGCATTATTAACAGGATGCGGCGCAAACAGCACCGGTACATCAGCGGATAACACAAACACCGATACCGCAAAGGCTGCATCAGCAACCAGCAACCAGACAAGCAATACAGTTACCGCTTCTTCCGAAAGTGTAACTGTAACCTATGATGCCACCGATTCATACTTCAATTGGAAGAGCAAGGAGTACACAACGCTTAATCTAAACCAGGGAGCTCAAACTATAACCAAAAGCGGCATATATAAGCTCACAGGCACATTAAAAGACGGCAGCGTTGTCGTAAAGGTTGACGCGTCATCTGATACTGGCACCGTATACCTGGTTTTAGACAATACAAACATTTCCAGCTCAAATAGCGCGCCCATTTATATAGAAAGCGCTAAAAAAGTGGTTATTATAGCCGAAAATGGAACTACAAACACCGTATACCAGGGCAGCGGATGCGTGGTGAATTCCGACGGCGAACCAAGCGCCGCTATCTTCTCTAAAACCGATTTAACCATAACCGGAAGCGGTACACTTAAAGTCACATCTGACTACAACGACGGTATAACCAGCAAAGATACCTTAAAGATAACAGGCGGAACAATAATCGTCAAAGCAAAAAGCGACGGCATAGTCGGCAAAGATTTGCTAGCCGTAAAGACCGCTAAGATCACGATAAATGCTGACAAAGACGGCATGCGCTCAACTAACGATACCGATGCTGGCAAAGGCAATATAGTAATAGAAAATGGCACATTCAATATAACATCGGACAATGACGCGATACAAGCATACTCTGTATTGCAAGTCGCTGGCGGAACATTCACCCTTACCTCAGGAGGCGGCTATGCAGGCATAATCAAGGCCAACTCGGGCTTTGACCGCGGCGGTGGCAGAAACGGATTCCAGGCACCAGGCGCTGCATCGGACTCTGCTGCTTCAGGCAGCAGTACATCTGCCAGCAGCACAAGCACAGCCTCTGCAACGAGCTCTGACACCGAAAGTGAAAGCCAAAAATGCCTTAAAGCAAGCGGCGGGATAATAATAAGCGGCGGGACATTTACATTGTCATCGCATGAAGATGCTGTAAACTCTAAGGGCAACTTATCGATAACAGGCGGAACTTTTACTATAAAGGCTGGCGATGACGCTCTGCATGCCGATGCTAACCTCACTATATCAAACGCCGCTTTAACTGTTCGGAATTCTAACGAGGCTATCGAAGGCAAAAATATAACCGTTAACAGCTGCACAATAAAGATTACTTCCAGCGATGACGGCTTTAATGTAAACGACAATTCAGGCGTATTTACCATAAACGGAGGTAACATATACGTCAATGCTGAAGGCGATGGCTTGGATTCCAATGGCTCCATAAAGATGACATCAGGCACTGTATATGTAGACGGACCTACGCAAACAGGCAATGGCGCGATAGATTACAACACAGCATTTACAATAACCGGTGGCACGCTCGTCGCAGCAGGCAGCAGCGGTATGGCCGAGATACCCGACTCAAGCTCCAGCCAGCCATCGATACTGATGTATTATTCCAGCGCACAAGCTGCCGGAACACCTGTAGTACTCAAAAACTCAAGCAGCAATGTGATAGTCTCCTATACACCGGCTAAGCAATACGCTTCGGTAGCTATATCCTCGCCAAAGCTTAAGACCGGTCAAAGCTATACACTCTATAGCGGCAATACAAAGGTCGTGACCTTCACACTCTCCGATAAGGTCACATACCTCAACGAATCAGGAATAACCACCAATCAAAGCCAAGGCCCCGGCGGCGGGGGGCATATGGGCGGCATGGGTGGTAAAATGCCCGGCAATTGGCAACAATAGGAAAAGGAGGATTGGCAAATATGATTACAAAAACATTTAAAAGACACGAATTAAAATATTTTGTTACACCAGATGAATATAAAAAAATAATAGAAGAATTAAACAAACGGATGCTGCCCGACAGCTTCTGCAAGAACAACGGCAGCTATATGATATACAATATATACTTTGATACGGCAAATGACGACATAATAAAGCATTCTCTCAGCAAACCGTATTACAGGGAAAAGCTGCGCATGCGCTCATATGCGGTACCAATAGGAAGCAAAGATATGGTTTTCCTGGAATTGAAAAAGAAAATTAACGGAATAGTGGCAAAGCGAAGGGCAGCAATGCCCCTCGCCCAAGCCATGGATTTTATAAACAGAGGAATTGCGCCCAACCTTAATTCTTATCTTGACAATCAGGTAGTACAGGAAATAACGTACTTTTTAAGCAGATATAAAGTTACGCCCAAGGTGTTTATAAGCTACAGGCGCGTAGCGTATTTTGACAAAAGCGACCATGATTTTCGAGTATCCTTTGATTCCGACATCCTGACGAGAAGGACCGACGTCAGCTTAAGCGCCGGCGACTATGGAACCGAGCTTTTAGATAATGACGATATATTGATGGAAATAAAATGCTGCAATAGCATACCTTTATGGTTATGCAGAATATTATCCGAAATGGGTATACGCAGAACGAGCTTCTCTAAATATGGCACAGAGTTTAAAAAATACATTACAGCACCACGTATTTATAAAACAGCATTAGGAGGGATATAATATGGATTCCATTTTAACGAGCAGCACTGCCCAGACATTAACTCTCAGTTCATCACTCATAATAATATTAAGTGCCTTAGCCTTGGGATTTGGCATAAGCATAGCCTATATGTTCGCGCATAAAAAAGAAGGCTATACATCCAGCTTCGTGGTTACATTAATAATGCTGCCGGCGATAATAGCCATGATTATACTGCTCATAGGCAATAACGTTGCCAGAGCGTTTAGCTTGGCTGGGGCGTTCAGCTTGATACGCTTTCGCAGCGCGCCAGGCAATTCCAGGGATATCGCCTACGTGTTCTTTACGTTGGGCGTGGGCTTGGCATGCGGAATGGGGTATATCGGGTACGCTGCGCTTTTTGCCGCAATACTGTGCCTTGCCATGATAATGCTGACCAAAATAAGATTTGGCTATAGCAATAGCTATCCGATGCTACTTAAAATATCCGTACCCGAAAACATGGAATACGAAGGTGCTTTCGATAAAATATTGGATGAATTTGCCAACTCATACAGATTGACCAAAGTTAAAACTACCGATTTTGGATCTCTTTTCCAACTCACGTATGAAATCACCTTAAGAGAAGGATCAAATTCCAAGAAGCTCATAGATAAACTAAGATGCTTAAATGGCAATATGAATATCGCCCTCATGGTAAATGATTCCAACGAAGAAGCCGCATTCTAATATTAGAGCAGATATGAGCTGGATTTAGCAGACAGTTTTACAAGGAATCCTAAAGCTTACCAAAGTTCCTTTATTAACGGTACTGTTTATCTCCAGCCCATACCCTTCACCATAATTAAGGTAAAGCCGTTTGTTCACATTTCCTAATCCGATAAAATTTTGAACGCTGTGCTCGGCTAAATCTGCGCGTATTTTCTCAAGCTTTTTTTCATCTATACCAACGCCATCGTCCCAAACACTGAATAGCAATTCGTCTTCAACCCATCGCACGCTGATTTTGAGACATCCATTCGATATCTTAGGCTCTAAGCCATGTATAATAGCATTTTCCACAAGAGGCTGTAAAATAAAACTTGGAATCAATTCATGATAGCAATCATCATCTGCTAAGATTTCGGCTTTTATTTTATCTCCAAATCGATATCGCTGTATGGTAAGATAGTTATTAATATTCCTAAGCTCCTCAGCGACGGTTATGAAGTTGCTTTGATGAACACTTGCTCTCAAAAACTCACCCAACGCCGTAGTAACAATAGTTATATCAGTATTATTCTTAATCCGGGCCATCCAATTAATGGTTTCAAGTGTATTATAAAGAAAATGAGGATTTATCTGCATTTTTAACGAATCAAGCTCAGCCTGTTTTTTTGAAACCTCAAGCTGATAAACCGTTTTTATAAGATTTTCTATATTTTCTATCATAGCATTAAAGCTTTTGCTAAGCATGCCTATTTCATCATCCGATTCTACTACAACCCTTTCCTCGAAATCTCCCTGCCCAACATTCTCCATGCTCCTGCAAAGCTCCGTTATGGGGTCAGTAAATCGCTTTACAAAAAATATAATAAAACCAAATGCAACGATTATTGTTATACTGTCTACAACAGCAGATAATCTGGCCAGCATTTTTGTCCCATTTTTCAGCTCATTTTGAGGTATTAAATTAACCAGTGTCCAACCGTTACTCAGGCGTTCGCCCCTGTAAATATAGTTTTTAATGCCATCCAGCTCATATAGCGACACTCCTTGCATATCTATCAACATATCATAACTAGCCAATTGGCTGCCAAGTTTATCATTATTATTGGTTGAAACTACGATGCCATTACTGTCGAGCAAGTAAGTTCCGCTTAGCACCGAACTTGAGATATCTTTAACAATTTTGCCAAAATAATCGCCTTTAATCACAAGATTTATATAGCCAATAGGCTTTTGCGTAATAAGGTCCAATATGGCGCGCGCTGTGCAAAAATTGCCGCTTCCATCTTTGTTTAAGCCCCATAATGCAGAGCCATTGGCCGCGTATATCTCATCTTTTTCAAACAATTGATAAGTTTCATCGAGAACATTTTGGTTAATCGTGAATTCCATGCCATTATCGGAAAAAACGCTTATCGAAATGATATCGTCGTTATTGACCATGTATTTGAAAATAAAATTCCCGATATCATTAGCAATAAGCGTTTTATCTAGGCCTTCCTGCGTCATGGCATTTGCAGTCTTTAAATCTTTTTGTATAATGCTGCTGGTTAAAATATTAAAAGTTATTTGGTCTATATCGCTTAAATTACGCGCAATATTGTCTGTGGCTTGATTAGATATATCACTGAAATAACGATCGTTTTTATCAACAATTACATCAGACGCAAACTTTATAGACAAAACCGATATAATAACACTGATCGAAATTGTCAAAACTGCAAACAATAACGTCAGTTTATTTCTAAGTTTCATTTTTTACTTCACCAACGCAGTTATTTAATTTGAATGCAGGAGAAAACCGCTGTCCATGGCAATTATCCCCTGCATTATACATTTTTAAATTATATCACAAATACCTTTGCTTCAAAAGCGCCAATCTTTGTCTGTCCTTCACATTGTACACCGATAAAGGCATCGCGCAGGGGTTGTTTCAGGTTTATGCATGCCTCTCTATCAGTAAAATTCAAAACGAACAAATAGCTTGTACTGTCCTTTCGGCGGATGGCCAGTTCGCATTCCGGCGGAGCGTCTATCAATTCTTGAAATGGGGAGCTAATTCCCAGTTTTTTTAAGAAAGTCTCAGCAGTTTTCTGTGTAAATGCTCCTCCAAAATAATACGCCTTGCCCTTACCAATATTATTGACTGTTAAACCCGGTTGCCCTATATAATAATTAGAATCATACGTCCCTATAACATCAGCGGTACCGCTGATAGGTTCGAGTACATCATTAAATACAGCGGCCTCTAATATGTCATCACCCCATAATACATTGACCTTATCATCTGCGGGACCAATAAACGTATATTCTTTCAGATCAACGCCACATATTCCGGCGGCATATCCTGTCATGTGGTCCATATGACATTTTCCGCTTTCATCTTTATAGCCAGTTCTACAACCCATCACTAATGTTCCGCCTTCTTCTACATACGTTCTCAATAAATCCGCCGTTGATTTCTTTAATATAGTAGCATGCGGATAAACCAATAACGGGTACTTTTGCAAGTCTGCCAAAACTGTATCCTCTGTTATATATGCATAATCCATAGGTATATGGTTTAGCTGCGAAGCCGCAAACCAACCTTTTTGGCTTTCGGCTTCCACGCGTTTATGCCATACGTCATATCTGACATCCCACTCATTATCATATTCTTTTAAAACTGCAAAGCTCGCCTCATATTTTGCGCCGGCTATAGACTTTATTTTATTAAATTTTTCATTTAAATCCTTAACTTCAGCCAGCCTTCGATTATCTTTATTATTATAATCCAATATGCCATGCCAGTATATTTCTGTTCCCATAATAGATGTTCTCCATCTGAAAAAGCTGACATAATCAGCGCCGTGAGCTACGCTTTGCATGCTCCACAGCGCCATTTGGCCAGGCTTTGGCATAGGTGCTTCCATACGGGTATTCCAGCCTATAGCTCCGCTCTGCTGCTCCATAATGCCGAAGTTAGAAGATAAAGAACGTACTTCAGAAAGGTGCCTGCTCCATTTTCTATCATTTAAGTCATCAGAATGTTTGGGGTCGGCTGCCAGCGCATAGGCAAAGTCAGGATATGAATCGAATGTCATAAAGTCAAGTGATTCTTTCACCAGCCTATGATTGTCGACATTGGCAAATATTCCATTAGTCGTAATAAACTGTTTTGGCGATATAAGTCTTCTTAATATTTTGCTTTGTATGCCCGCAAAACGGCAAAGGCTCTGCGATATGAACCTTATATAATCCAAGACCTGATGCGGATTGGTGGAATCATTAGGTGTTCTGCGCGGCACATATACTTGGTTCCAGTCGTTGTATGTCTGATTCCAAAAAACGGTACCCCATGCTTCGTTTAATGCATCGAGTGTTATATATTTGTCTTTTAAAAATTCCCTGAATGCCAGTGTATCACTTTCAGAATAAAATTCATCCAATTCGCAGTTGAGTTCATTATCTATCTGCCAGCCTATAACAGCATCATCATGACCATAGTGCTGAGCTAACTTTTCCACTATTTTTTTGGTAAGTTCTATATATTTCGGCGAATTATAATTATAGTGTCTTCTTGAACCGTGCCTATAAAGTATGCCATCTTTGGTCGCATTTAAGATTTCTGGATAATTTTCTGATGCCCATGCCGGTGGCGTAGCCGTTGGTGTCCCGAATATGACCTTCATGCCGGTTTCATGGACCACACTCATAAATTCATCAAAAAATTCAAAAGTGAAATTACCCTCTGCCGGTTCAAACTTGCTCCAAGCAAATTCGCCTATACGTATTACGCGGATACCCGCGTCCAACATGCGCTTTAGATCGCTTTCCCAAAGCGATGGTCCCCACTGCTCGGGGTAATAGCAAACACCCATTGTTAATTCTTTAAAGTTGATGCTTTTATCCACAAAAACAAACCTTCTTTCATTTATCATTATTTAATATCTCTATCATTTGTATAATGCCGTATTCTTTAGGCTCTACTTTTAGCTTTCTGTATTCTAAAGGCGTCATGCCAAAAACTTTCTTAAAAACCTGGCTGAAATATCGCTGGTCTTTAAAGCCAACATGATCACAAATAGCACCTATTTTTTCTTTAGTATGCCAAATAAGTTGTGCCGCATTTATTAGCCTTATAGACAATAAGATCTCGCTAAAAGAATACCCCGTTTCCTTTTTTATCAGATGAGATAAATAAACCGGATTAAAATGATATCGCTCCGCCAAAATATTAAGTGATACCTGGCTATTATAATTTTCTGCAATATATTTCAACATTTCAAGCACTGTTTTGCTGCAACTGGAGAAACTGTTCAAAATCCTCTCACTAGTAGTCATAGATCCTTTTACCGTTTCATAACGACTTATTATTTCCTCTTTCGTTCTCTCGTGCTTGATCTCCTCTATGGCTCTCTTGGTCGTTTCTAAAAGTTCATCGGGATTTATTGGCTTTAATAGGTAAGAAAAAACATTCGCAGTAATCGCATGCCTTGCATATTCGAAATCGCTAAATCCAGAAAGAATTATAACCTTGGTGTTAAGGTTGTTTTGCTTTATATAGTCAGAAATCTCCAACCCGCTCAATCCCGGCATTCTAATATCAGTTATAACTATATCTATGTTGTTATCTGCTAATACTTGCTTCGCGCTCACACCATCTTCCGCAGTAAACACCTCGTCAATACCTACTGAGTTCCAATCTAGCGTAGCCAAACCTTGACGTATAAAATATTCATCATCAGCAATAAGCAATTTCAAGCAGCCACCTCCTTACCTGCAAAGCAAAAACAATTAACCCTTAACCGCTCCCGCAACCATTCCTTCCATTATGTTGTTGTGAAGGAACATATATACAACAACTGTTGGTATTATTGTCACTATTACGGCCGCTATCATACCTACATAGTTTGTCGTATATTGGCCTTGAAACGCCATCAAGCCGACAGGAAGGGTCATTTTTGCCGGATCAGAGAGCAATATCTGCGGAAGCAGCAGGTCATTCCAAGTAGCCAAGAATATTATAACACCTACAGTAACAATAGACGACTTTGATATGGGCATAATTATATTAAAAAATATACGCAAGATACCGCAGCCGTCAATTACAGCCGCTTCTTCTATATCTGCCGGAATAGTGGAAAAAAAGCCGGTTAGTATGAACATAGCCATTGGAAAGCTTCCGGCTACTTGAGCAATGATAACGGCCCATGGCGTATTCAATAACTTTAGCGCATTGAATATCGAAAACAGCGGCACAATGCTGGCATATATGGGTATCATAAGGCCAAGCAAAAAGATATTAAGCGTAAGTTGTGACAACTTCCATTTCATTCGCGTTATAGCGTAAGCCGCCATACTGCTAAGCAATATGCCGAAAGCCAAAACACATACAGCTATGAAAGCTGAATTGACAAAATAAGTGCCAATGTTTCCCTCAACGAAAGCATCAATATAATTTTTTAAAGAGAGACTAGGCGGCAATCCCCATGGATCTGCAAACAATTCTTTGTTAGTCTTAAAAGAATTTATAAAAAGCCAAATTATTGGGTATAAACAGAGTATAGTAAACGCGATCATAATGATGTATTCTAAAAAAAGCGATGTTTTACTCCTGGATTTAACAGCCATAAGCTTAAATCACTCCTAGCATTTATTTATTTCACCTAATACTGCACTTCTTCAGACTTAAAGGCTATATTCGAGATAACGAGCGAAAGCACACAAAGCGCTAACAGTATGACGCCAATAGCAGCTGCATATCCATACTTCAAAGTGCGGAAACCTTGATAGAACATATATGTCGACATAAGCTCAGTAGCATGGTTTGGCCCCCCGCCTGTCATAACTGCGACTAAGTCGTAATATTTTAATGAACCGGTAATAATCAATACCGCATCGATGCGCAATACATTTTTTATCAGAGGCAATGTTATACTTGTAAACTGCTTCCATTTAGACGCACCATCTATCTCTGCGGCTTCATATAATGAAGACGGTATATTTTTCATGGCAGCAAGCTGAATAATCATATGGTAGCCTACATATTGCCACATTACAACAACTATAATGGCAAAAATTGCCGTTTTAGGATTGGCTAGCCAGTCCTGGGCAAAACGCCCCAATCCGATTAACGAGAGAAATTCGTTCACTAATCCGAATTGAGAATTATACATAAACGACCACATAAGGCCGACAGCCACTCCGCAAATGACATTTGGAAGGAAAAAGACCGTCTGAAAAAAACGAGTGCCTTTAATTTTATTGAACAATATATTGGCGAATAATAGCGCTAGCGGCATGTGGGCTATGAGCGAACCTATTACCATTAATATGTTATTGCCCAATGCTTGCCAGAATATATCGTCTTGTGTAAAAAGATTAATATAATTCTTTAATCCTACAAAAACACCGGGGCTCATTAGGTTAGTTGAATAAAGGCTTACAATGAAATTATATATTATTGGGATAAGCGAAAAGCAAAGATATATCAAAAAGGCTGGTAAAACAAACAATAAAATGTATTTTTTATTTGCCATAACCTTGCTCATTGGTAAATTCTCCTTTTTTAAAGCGGGTATGCCAACTTAATAGCTAAAAAGCCAGTAAGCATACCCGCTTTCATATTTTAAATCATATTGCGCTATTTGCTGGCATTAGTTTCTGCAAATTTTTGCAGTGCATTGAATTCGCTCGCAGGGTCCTTTCCGCCAACGATAGCCTGGCATTTATTGTTGAATTCCACGCCTTCACCTGCGCCGAAAGCCCTGTCCATCCATGGCGTGAGTCCCACAACTTTGCTAGAAATATCTAAAACGTCTGCCGTTACCGGAGATACTTTGGTTTTGTCTATATCTATCTTTGTGGTTGGGAGACGCCCCGTTTTATACAAAAATTCTTCTTGATATTTTTGAGAGCCGAAAAGCTTTATGAAAGCCGCAGCGGCTTCAGGATTCTTTGAATTTGCGCTTATAGCAAGGCTCTGATCTATAGAACCGACCAAGATGTTGTTGTATTGAGGATCTTTGGCTGGCAACGCAAATGCACCGACATCATCAACAATAGAACTGGTAGCTTTATCTGTCACCGTAGAAATATCCCAGCATCCCATAAAATACATGGCTGTTTTGCCATCTTTGAATAACTGCGTGGCGTTTGCGCTCTTCATACCCAAAAATCCGTCTGGGAAATAGCCCTTATTCACCATATCCTGGACTTCCTTGCCCGCTTCTATATAAGCCGGATCATTCCACTTTACGCTGCCATCAAATAGACCGTTATAAATTTTCATTCCGCCTATCCCATCGGCGACCTGTTGAACGAGCTGTGCCGGTATCCATGCATCTGGCGCTGAAAGGGCTATAGGGGTAACTCCTTTATCTTTTAAGGTTTGGCATGTTTTCAAAAATTCTTCATAAGTAGTTGGAACTGTTAAGTTATTATCTTTGAATATTTTTTTATTATAGAACATAACACATATGGATTTGGCATGCGGCACAGCATATATTTTCCCATTATAAGTTACAGGATCAAATACGCCGCTTTGAAAGCTATCTTTCCATGCCTGATCTGCATTCAAAAGCTTGCCTATTTCATATACCTTCCCGGCCTCAACGAACGGCCTTAAATAATCCAGTTCCCATGTAAAGAATATATCGGGAACGCTATTTGCTGCCATTAAAGTCGTCAACTTCGTTTTATACTGCTCGTTCTCGTAAGCTTGTAATGTAAGCTTTGCGTTAACTGTGTTGTTGGCATTAAAATCATCTACTATACTTTCTACCAATCCAAGCGTTGGATCGGTTGCCGTACCATTATACATCATCGTTAACTCTATTGGCTTAGACGAATTAGAAGTACCTGTGTTAGTTGAGCCCGAAGTACCGGAACTTGACGATGTTCCCGAGCTTGAACCGCTGCAGCCTGCCAATAATGCAGTAAGCAACAAAACCGATAAAACAACCGCAATAAACTTTTTCATGTTCATTCCTCCCTGAATATTTTCGAGCCACGCATATACTTTGCATATATGCAAGCGACCTCGTTATGAACATATATTAACATTAAAAAAGTTTATTGAATATGCACTAATTTAATATAAAATGTTTGTTTATTGTACATCATGCATGATATAGCAGTGAAAATATATTATAAAAATAATAACTATCAATTTCTATAAAACCTTTTTATTGCTTATATTTCACTTTCTAAAAATAGTATTGTGCAAAAAATAATTAAATCATACATGTTAATATAACAGATAAGCACTATAATTAAAGGAGATGATAAATTCACTAAAGATAATAATGCACAAATGAAAGGAACGATTATGATAAACGTCGCTATAATAGGAACAGGCAATATATCTGCTGCCCACATAGAAGCTTATTTGCAATTCCCAGAACGGTGCAAAATCGTAGCTCTTGTGGATATATATCCTGAAAAAGCAGAAGAAAAGAAAAAAAGATTTGGCCTTACGGATGCCAGCATTTACGATGATCACAAGAAAATACTCGATAGAGACGATATCGATTTATTCGATGTGTGCACACCTCCTTATGTACACGCTGAAATCGCTATCAACGCTTTAAATGCGGGCAAAAACGCTTTCGTAGAAAAGCCCATGGCCGCTTCATTAGAGGAATGTGATGCCATGTTAGAAGCTGCTCAACGAAACAACAAGCTGCTCTCTATAGTAGCTCAAAATCGCTTCAAAACGGGTTACATGCGTTTAAAGCAAGTGTTAGATTCGGGCATAGCAGGTGACATATCCCACGTTGAAGTAGACTCATATTGGTGGCGCGGTCACTCCTATTATGATCTATGGTGGCGTGGAACATGGGAAAAAGAAGGCGGAGGTTGCACGCTAAACCACGCCATTCACCATATAGATATGATGATATGGATGGCAGGCATGCCTGAGGAAGTCCAGGCCGTTATGTCCAATACATCGCATGACAATGCAGAAGTAGAGGATTTATCTATCGCTATGCTCAAATTCAAAAACAGGGCTTTAGGCCAAATAACCAGCTCTGTCGTGCATCACGGTGAAGAACAGCAGATAGTATTTCAATGCAAAAAAGCCAGAATTTCTGCGCCCTGGAAGGTATACGCATCAACAGAAAAGAGCAACGGATTCCCTGAGAAAAACCAAGAGCTTGAAGAAGAGATAGAAAGCCTTTATGAAAGCCTTCCTGTTCAAAAGTACGAAAATCATACCCCGCAAATAGACGATGTGTTAAAAGCATTAGAAACCGGAAGTAAACCGCTCAGCACCGGCGAGGACGGCAGGCGGGCGCTTGAGCTCATAACAGCCATATACAAATCTGCGTCGCTCAATCAGCCTGTCAAACTGCCGCTTGCAAAGGATGACCCATTTTATACGGTAGCTGGAATGCAGACCCATGTACCCCATTTTTATGAAAAATCCGCTAGTGTTGAAAACTTCGAAGATGAGAGCATAACGTTCGGAAGAGATGTATAATATAAAAAAGGAGTTGATATGATATGCCAAATGAAAGCGGAATGAATTATGCCCCGAAAGGGAAACCAAACAAGGTATGCAGCGAAGGCGAATTCATATTTGCGGCAGTCGGCTTAGACCACGGCCATATTTACGGCATGAGCAATGGCCTTATAGAAGCCGGCGCGCAGGTGAAATGGGTTTATGATCCAGACCCGGAGAAAGTAGCACAGTACATAAAGGCCTTTCCGCAAGCAAAGGCTGCCCGCAGTGAAGGAGAGGTGCTAAGCGACAGCTCGGTTCATATGATAGCTAACGCTGCCATCCCATGCGATAGGTGCTCAGTTGGCCTTCGCGCCATGGACGCAGGCAAAGACTATTTTACCGATAAGCCGCCGCTTACTACTCTCGAGCAGTTGCAGCAGGCCAAAGATAAAGTAAAATCCACAGGAAAAAAATACGCCGTATATTACAGCGAACGCGTACATGTCGAGAGCGCTGTATACGCCGGCCAACTCATAGATGAAGGCGCTATAGGAAGGGTTATAAACGTAATTGGCATGGGCCCTCACAGAGAAGGCAAAGGCAGACCCGATTGGTTCTATGATAAAAAGCGCTTTGGCGGAATACTATGCGATATCGGCAGCCATCAAATAGAACAGTTTTTATACTTTACCGGCGCTGAAGACGCTGTAATACAAAGCGCAAGGGTGGCCAACTACAATCACAAAGACCATCCTGACTTTGAAGATTTCGGTGACGCTTCATTATTAGCAAACAACGGTGCGGCGGGATACTTCAGGGTGGATTGGTTTACGCCCGACGGGCTGAGCACATGGGGCGACGGGCGGCTTTTCATACTTGGCACAAAGGGCTATATAGAGCTTAGAAAATACGCTGATATAGCAAGAGACCCGGAAGGTGATCAGGTTTATCTCGTAAACAATGAAGGCGAACATCGCTTTGCGGTACATGGAAAGGTCGGTTATCCTTTCTTCGGCAACCTCATACTCGATTGCTTAAACCGCACAGAAAATGCCATGACGCAGGAGCACGCATTTAAGGCGGCTGAGCTTTGCGTAAAAGCCGAAACGGCCGCACAACAAGTGGAAAAGTAAGTAAAATTTAAGCGGATAGACTAATCGATCTATCCGCTTAAATTTTATAATTAGTTGAGTTTGCTCACTCTAAACTCAGTAGGCGTAATTCCCATTATTTTCTTAAAATACCGTTCGAAACTTTGATCGCTGTTGTAACCTATCATTTCTGCAATGCTTTTAACACTAAGCTGTTTATCTAACAATAGCAACTTAGCCTCTTTTATGCGCATATCATTTATATAATCAGTAATATTTACTCCCATCTCCTCTTTAAAGATTCTTCTCACGTGTGAATAGCTGAGGCCCACAGCATCGGCTACATCACTTATGCCAATATCCTTTTTGTAATTGCAGTTTATATATTCTATAATTTTTTGAACAATCTTTCTCTGATCTTTTTGCGATGATATATAATCTAAAAGAATACTATAATTTTTAATAAGAAAATTTTGTATATCATCAAGAGTTTCTTCATACGAAAGTTCAGCATAAATATTAAAATTCACGCCATATACTTCATTTATATTAATGCTATGCTCTATAGTATATTTTATAATAGTATTGCCTACTAATTGCGTAACAATTTGATTTATATTCTCACAAGATAAATTAGGCTTCTCTTTTAATTCGGCAATTAGTTTAAGCACTTCAGCAATTATCTTATCCTTTTGGCAGGTTTCTATGCAATTGCTTATGTGCTCCTCCGTTTTTAAAGGATAATAATACGCATTATTCGCAAACTCGGTATTCCACACTATTATTTGATCAAATCCTAATCTCATCTTTTGCCTTAAAGCCGTTTGGGCTTCTAAATAAGAATCCCACATACCGTTAATACCGCAATGAACAGCCCCAATGCCCACTGTAAGTGTATTGTCCAATACTTTGGCAGACTCGTTTTTAATCAAGGTGATTTTTTCATAAATTCCACTTATATAACGCTCCGTATTTTCCTCATCCATATTAAGAACTACGGCTGTTTCACCTTTTTTTACCGCACAGGCTATACACTTATAATCCTGCGCAAATACTTCTTCAGAAAGTTCCAATAACAGCGATTTAATATACCTCCACTGCTCTTCTTCATAATTTAAAGACATCGCATTATATTTGTCTATCTCAATCACAATGCATAAATAATAATCATGCGGGCAAGCATTTTTCAAAGTCGCTTCCTCTTTGTCATCCAAAGCATCGCCGCTCAAAAGCTTTCTAATAACATTTCTCCTATCTTTCTTTATATTTTCCTCTATAGATAGCCCCTCAGCATTTTCTTTAATAGTATTCAACACTTTGTATAGAACTGACATCTCATCCTCGTCATTTTGCAGAGCAAGCCATTTTTCTGACTTAATAGTTTTTACCACACCATCAAGAGGTCTGTAAATCCTTTTAGAAGCAAAAAATGCTGTGCTTATACCTAAAATCATTACCAGTAAAGCAAGCACTAAAGACTTGTTGCGAATCCTGTTTTGGTTTTCAGTTAAAATAGAAATCGGGAATTTGCCAACGTAAATCCAATCATTAAAATCCGATTTGTAAAATGAAATTAACAATCTCGTTGAATCCTCAACGTCAAAAAAATACCCTGATGAAGCTTTATTATCTAATATTTGTTTAACATAGCTCTCACCCGATATATTCTTGCATAACATTGATGTATCACCATTTGACACAACATTCCCCAACTTATTTATTATGAATACCGACCCCCCGCTGCCACCAGCATTGCTATTTATCATCTCATTTATGGCGCCCTCGCGTATATTTATTATAACCGCACCATTTAAGCTAGACGTATAAGGGTTAAAAGGATAGATATAAGTAGTCATGAACTCATCACCATCATTTGTGGTAACTTGCCGCGTGTCAATAAACGAGAGCGGATATTTTTCTTTATTGTATTGATCCAAATACTTAATCCAATCTTTGTCCTCAAAATTAGATATATCGACCAAATCGCTGCTGGATGTAATTATATACGGATAATTATCCAAATATAAATAAATAGAATGGTAAATATCATTAGTTCTGGCCAAATTATTTAACAAATCAAAAATTTGCATCAAGTTAACTATTTCATTAGGCTCCATAAAATAGGGCGTCTTCAAATAGCTGCCCATATTGATCACAGATTTATTAAGCGACAAATTGACACAATCTTTATAAAGCGAATCTTTAAGTTGCTTTATAGCTGTATCGGCCATTTGCAGGCTATTTATACAACTTTTCCCCAATTCGCCTTCAGAATTTTTAAGCATCGTCCTGTAAGACATAAGGTATATAATGCTTATCAATATGACAATCAATAACGTGAAAGAAATAAACAGCCTTACAAAAAACCTATGTGCCTTCATTATTTCCCATCCTCTATCCAGATATTTAAACAACAAAACCTTTTTAATTACCCAACTATTATAACATGTTTTAATAGAATTTTTATGAGATTTTAATAATCATTTTTGCTTATTGGCATATATTTTAATCTTTTCAGCTAAATTTTGATATTTTATAATCAAATTTACTTCCAATAAATAAATTTGCTTGTTGAACATAATATGCCAATTCTATAAAATAAAGCCACTAAAGAGGAAGGAGCTGTAAGAAATGAGTGATTCACCACTTCGCCGGCGTAAGTTTGCTACTTATATGAGGAACAATTATATACTTTATCTGTTCCTTCTGCCGCCAGCCATTTATTTTATCATATTTAAGTACATCCCCATGTTTGGAGTTATCATCGCCTTTAAGGATTTCAACATATTCGAAGGCGTGATGAAAAGCAAATGGATAGGGTTCTCTGCATTTAAGGAAATATTTGCCATGGAAGATTTTTGGCAGGTGCTTCGCAATACATTTACGCTAAACTTGCTGGATCTCGTCTTTGGTTTTCCTTTACCTATAATAATAGCTATATTATTAAATGAGATTAAAATAACGTGGTTTAAAAAAGTAACGCAGACTGTATTATATTTACCGCATTTCTTATCTTGGATTGTTATAGGCGGTCTAGCGCTAGAATTATTTGCTACTGATACTGGATTTATAAACATCGCTTTGCAGAAATTTGGCCTGAGTCAGATACCCTTTCTCTCAAATAAATGGTGGTGGCTATTCACCTATGTATTATTAGGTATATGGCAAAGCGCGGGATGGAACACCATAATTTATTTAGCGGCTATTACCGGTATTAATCCTGAGTTGTATGAAGCTGCCGCAATAGATGGCGCTACTAGATCTCAAAGAATATGGCACGTCACACTACCGAGCATAAAGCCCACTATAGTCATCATGCTTATATTAAACCTTGGCAGGATGGTGTCTATAGGTTTCGATAGGCCATATGTTTTAGGCAATAATATGGTTATGGAATTTTCCGATGTCATAAGCACGTTCGTTTACCGCGTGGGCCTGCAATCCGGCCAATATACCATTGCGACAGCTGTTGGCCTGTTCCAATCAGTAATAGGTATGATATTCTTGTTAACAGCTAATTACGCCGCCCAAAAAATTGGCGAACAAGGCATCTTTGTATAAAGGAGAGAAAATATCATGATTAGGCAAACTAAAGATAAAATCATAGACACTATAATCATCGCTATAATAGCAATCCTAGCAATAATATGCCTGGTACCGATGCTGCATGAACTAGCCATGTCTTTTAGCTCTAACAATGCTATTTTGTCAAGAAAAGTGACTCTTTTCCCCGTCGAGCCCACTACGCGCTCCTTCAAAATCGTCTTAGGCGATCCTAAAATGGTTCATTCTCTGATATATACAGCGGAGTTAACGGTAGTGTATACTGTATTGAGTATGATAATGACTATACTAGTAGCGTACCCTCTCACAAAAAAGCACCTAGTAGGCGGCAATGCTTATATGGTTTTTGTCATAATAACGATGTATTTTAGCGGGGGAATAATCCCAGACTATATACTGATAAAGAGCCTGCATTTGCTAGATAAACCATGGAGTCTTATATTACCCGGCCTTATAAGCCCGTTTAACATGATTATATTGAAAACATTCTTCAGTAGTATACCTGAAAGTCTTGAAGAATCAGCGTATTTAGATGGCGCCTCTTATTTAACCATCCTAGTGCGAATAATAATACCTCTATCCTTACCCGCGATAGCTACATTGAGCCTGTTTTATGCAGTATCGCGCTGGAATACATTTCAAGACGCGCTCATGTATATATCCAGTGAAAAATACTATCCCGTCCAAATGAAACTATATCAGATCATATTCAACAGCATGACAAATGAAGTGGCACAAGCAGAAGGTAGTTCTACCACCATGGTGCCAGAAGGCATAAAAGCGGCTGCTGTAATAGTTGCTACTGTGCCAATCTTAATTGTATACCCGTGGCTGCAAAAATATTTTGTAACTGGTGTAACACTAGGCGCTGTAAAGGAATAATAAGCTATTTTTTAAACGGTAAAAGCATTAAAAAGCTGCCACTTCAAAAGGAGGTGAACAAATTCCTGTGAGCAGCCCATGATGACGCCGCATAAAATAGCTATGATTATATTATTTAAAAATGATAGTTTGGAGGAAAGAATATGAAAAACAAAATTATAAAAATGTGCAGTTTATTGGTTGTATGTTTAATGCTCATAAGCGCTTTAGCAGCTTGCAGCTCAAGCAATACTTCTTCAAGTGAATCTAAAAATGAGGAAACTGGCAACACTACCGAAAGCAGTTCAAATCAATCAGCTCCTTCCGAATTAACAGTAGAAGTATTTGACCGGGCTACTCCAGGACAAACACCAGTAGACAATAATTATTGGACAAAATGGATCAATGATAATTTTGGAAAACCCAATAATATAAACGTCAAATTCGTTCCATGCCCGCGAAGCGAAGAAGTTCAAAAACTCAATCTATGGATGGCTAGTGGCACAGCTCCAGATATATGCTTCACTTATAATCTGCCAACCGTATATAATTTCTATCAACAGGGTGGGCTTGCTGATCTCACTGACGCGATGAATCAACACGGAAGTGGTTTAAAGACATATCTTGAGAAGGTTTTACCTTATGGCCAATTCGATGGCAAACAGTATGCTATACCAGCAAAGAGGATAATAGTCGCGCGTTTTGGTACTTTCGTGCGCGAAGACTGGTTAAAAAAGCTCAATATGCAAGCACCTGCTACTGTAGATGAGTTTGAAAATATGCTAAAAGCATTCAAAGCTCAAAACCCAGGCAATGTCAACGGCGTTATTCCTTTTACCCTTACATCAGATGTAGGCAACCTGGCCAGCAATCTATTAGAAGCTTTTATAAAACGGCCAGTATCCGATCAGGATCGCTATATTAACAGCACTGCGTCTACTCAAGCCGGCTTGTTTTTACCGGGTTTTAAAGACGGCGTAAAATTTTTAAACAAATTATACAATGAAGGTTTGCTAAGCCCCAATTTTGCATTAGATAAAGATGGCAAATTGCTTGAACAGTCTGCTATTAACGGTACCTTGGGCTCATATTGTCATAACTATGATCACCCGATAAGGAATATACCTGGTATAAATATAAATTTAGCCAAAAATGTACAAGGCGCCAGATTCATACCTATCGATCCTTTTGCAAATCTATATACTGGCAAAACAGAAAAGCTACAATATGCGCCAAACGGATTATATAACATTGTGCCTAAATCGAGCAAACATGTGAACGAAGCCATAAAATATCTCAATTGGATGACGGACAAAAACGTTCTTTTCTTCTTGCAATACGGCAATGAAGGTATTGGCCATACAATGGTAGACGGCATACCCAAAGTCCTCACTCCGACCGGCGAGCAGATGTTTAATTCCCTACAGAATATCGACTATACGCTCATAGTAAACGGTGCGGATTTAGGCTCAGATGAATTAAACATGAAGGCACAGGCTCTAACATATCCTGGTGGCGAAGATCTGTACCCAGCTTGTTATGAATTGGCAATGAAGAACTCCTTCCCGCCAGTACAGCTTTCAAAGCCCACCAATGCAGATATAAAATACAGCAATACTCTTACTGAGAAAGAAAAAGAATTATATGCTAAATGCATAACGTGCAAACCCGCTGATTTTGATTCCATGTGGGAAACGATGACTAAAGAATACCTGCAAGCCGGCGGGCAGCAAACCATCGATGATAGAAAAGCATTATGGACCGAAGAACATAAATAAAACGCTCTACAATCAGCACCACCCGTCAAACGGGTGGTTTGCTCGCCCCTATAAGGGGCAGTTACCGGCCAGCGTCTAAAGGCGCTGGCTTTCACTTTGTTCAAGCCTTATTACCCTTGACCCGTAGCTACCCTTAAAAGGGTATTTGTACTACTTGCTACCCCTTAAAGGGGTCTTCGTACTCTTTTACACTTAGTTTATCCATTGCTATATCGTGACTTTCCTGCTCTTCAATATATTTTTTAATAGTTGCTTCATTCAGTCCTACAGTACTCACATAATACCCTTCTGCCCAAAAATGACGATTCCCGAATTTATATTTTAAATTTGCGTGCTTATCAAATATCATCAGTGCACTTTTCCCTTTTAGATATCCCATGAACTGTGATACACTCAATTTAGGTGGTATACTTACCAGCATATGTACATGATCTGGCATTAAGTGTCCTTCTATTATTTCCACTCCCTTATATGCACACAATTGTTTTAAAATATCTCTTATACTCATTTTATATTGATTATAGATTATTTTTCGTCTATACTTAGGTGTAAATACTATATGGTATTTACACATCCATTTAGTGTGTGATAGACTATTTGCCTTATTGGCCATTAAAGTCACCTTTCCTTTCGTTATAAATTGGCTTGAACAACCTTATTATAACGGAAAGGTGACTTTTTTGTATAACAATCGTCGCGCACCCGCATAGCGGGTGGTTTATATTCCGCTCACTTCGCGAGCTCAACAGGGTCACGACCCATAAAATTTTAAAAGCCCCTTATGTATAAAGCATAAGGGGCTTTCTTAATCTTATATATATTACTTGCTTCTAATCTCAGTATTGGCCAGCTTCTCATAATACTTGGCAATGGCGCTGTGGTCCTTCTGACCGTACCCGTCTGCATGAAGCACCTGCAGTATCTCCATTACCGACGCTGTAAGGG